>ERZ832973.2-NODE-2-length-490099-cov-57.936755_pt1 | contig 490099 bp, 406 predicted proteins | sample MGYA00519950_ERZ832973 | MGnify/ENA primary metagenome ERZ832973 (study PRJEB31850, sample SAMEA3708734) | human gut metagenome | biome: human gut; feature: human-associated habitat; material: faeces | place: China | collected 2014 ... | reverse complement strand
AGCACGCCGCCAGCGTTCATCCTGAGCCAGAATCGAACCCTCCACAAAAAAACTTCATGAAAAGCATCCGAATAGATGACTCTCAAAACAAAAATTGACGAGCACGTCCTTAAGGAAGGACGCCCTCAAAAAACCTCACCCCTCATCAAACCCTCCCGGGTACCCAACCACCACGACAGGCAATCAGGCGAGGAATGAACTGGCAATCATTGACTATAAAGAAGTAGTACAAACACGCTCTTGAGTTCTCAAACCACCACCACTCACCCACCTCGCAGCCCTCCAGGAGGAGAACCACTCGCCGAGCGGCAGCAAGGAAATAACTTACACGCATTCGCGGACTCGCGCAAATCAGGCATGAAAAAACACGCCAGAATCGTTGAAACGACGGCGTTCCATCGGCGTGTCGAAATCAGCTTGAATCACGCCGTTACCATCAGGATACGCCGGCTTTTTATGGGGCTCACGTAACGAAATCAGATGTTCACCGGCGTGTCGCAACAATTTATTCCACGTTCAACTCCCCTCAGTCCGATCACGCGGACGGTTCACCCGCAAAAAGCTCTCGTCCTTATGGCTCGACTATCGTCTCGCCTTCGTCTAAAAAAACAGTCCACCGGACTGTTTTTTAGACGCCTCAGCATCAAAGAGGGGAACCAAAGGGGGATTAGAAGGTCAGGCGCATCTGATGCCAGACCACGTCACCGTGAGTGGACTCCGAAATGCCCTCGTCCTCATACCCAAATTGCGCATAGAATCCGACCAGCCGATCTTTGCAGGTGAGCACCAAGCCTTTACGTCCAGCTGCACGAGTGTCTTCAATGACTTTCCTCATGAGTGCACTGGCGCAACCGCGATGCTGATACTTCGGCGCAGTATCCACGCCGAAAATCATTTGCCAGTCACCTTGAGGGTTGTGCTGCGCGGCATCCTCGTACATGTCATCGGTCAAGTCGCGCCGATCGGTCGCGAAACCGTTGATGAACGCCATGACGATCTCGCCATCAATCAATAGCCAGAAACATTCCGGATAGGTCTCGATTCGGGCGCGCAGGGACGAGCGGTCGGCGGCCTCGGCGGCCGGGAAGCATTCGGATTCCATGGCGGCCAGCGCGTCCAGATCGTCGATGGTGGCGTGGCGGATTAACTGGGGATCAGAATCAGTCATGTTTTTGTCTTTCTCTTAACACTCCGTTGTGAGCAACTTCCCTCAGTCACGCTTCGCGTGCCAGTCGAGGGGAGCCAGATGGATGTCAGATTACGTGGTATTCGCGTAACAGGGTGGCAATATCGGTGCCGTCGAGTTTCTTGAGCACCTTCTTGACCACGGCCTTTTCAATGAAGTTGAGCTTCATATCGGTGACCGGTGCACCGTCACGCAATTTGACGGTGGCGTTGAGCAGGTTGCGCACGTCATAGACGCTACCCCACACTTCAGGCACGCCGCGGTCCACGCCGAGCAACGTGTAGACAGCTTCCATACCGGTGCGCATCGAGTATTCGGTGGTGAAAATCGTGTCGCGCGGGGTCTCGGCGAACTGGCCAAGGAATGCGAAGTTCACGGCACCATCGGGCACCACGTCCGGGCGGTCGCCGGCCGCGCGCGGCATGAAGAACGCGGTGATGTACGGCATCATGACCGGCACGGTGTTGGCGTGGTGCTTTGCAAGCGCCTCGATCTTGTCGGTCGGCACGCCCATGTGGTAAAGCCACTCCTCGCAAATCTCTTCACCGGTGCACTCGGTCATCGGCTTCTTCACATAGTTGCCGGGCTTGTCCGGGAACAGACCGTAGACCCATACGCACAGCTGGTCCTTGGGCTGGTCGCGGAACTGCTGCTGGCGGTTCAGGGTCCAACTCATGAGCCAGTTGGAGTCCTGCACGGTGACGATGCCGCCGGTGACGACCTTGCCGGAGAACGGGTCGCGCTTGCAGATCTTCTGGATGTACGGCGGAATCTCGCCGTCCAGGGTGGTGACGGTGGCGCTCATCCACTTGGTGGCATTCGGATCGGAGCAGAACTTCTCCGGATGGCCAAAGCTCGGGTCCTGGTCGGCGATACGCTTCCACATATCCCAGCCGCCACCGGGCTTCAGATCTGGGTTCCATGCGGCGGGCGAGTTCTGGGAACCCATGGTGGAGTTCTCCACGCAACCGCCGTTGGTGATGAACACCAGATCGTTCTCGGTCAGGTCGATGGAGGATTTATCACCCTCGTGATCCACGTCGATGCGCACGGCAAGCTTCTTGGTGGGCGTGCTGGCAGGGTTGCGCTTGAAGAAACCGGAGGTGGCCTGAATCTTCTGGATGGTGTCTTGGCCTACGCCGGTGCGCTCGCGCTTGGGGCCGGCTCCCCCGCCAATCGCGAATTCCACGTTCTCGACCTTGGTGTTGTAGCGGAATTCGACGCCGTGCGATTCCAGATACTTGACCATCGGCAGAATCATCGACTCGTACTGGTTGTAGCGGGTGAAACGCAGCGCGGAAAAGTCCGGCAGGCCTCCGATGTGATGAATGTAGCGCTTGATGTACAGCTTCATTTCCAGCGCGGAGTGCCAGTTCTCGAAGGCGAACATGGTGCGCCAGTACAGCCAGAAGTTGGAGTTCAGCACCTCATCATCGAAGAAATCGGTGATCGGCTTGTCATACAGGTCTTCGTCCGGGGTGAAGAACAGCTTCATGATTTCCATCGAAGCCTTGTCGGACAGCCCGAACTTGCCCTTGAGCCCCGCGTCCTTGCCGAGATTCTTGGTGGCGCGGCACAGCGAGTAGTTCGGATCCTCCTTGTTGAGCCAGTAGTACTCGTCGAGTACGCTGACGCCTTCGGTTTCGATGGAGGGAATCGAGCGGAACAGATCCCACATGACCTCGAAATGATTGTCCATTTCGCGGCCGCCACGCATCACATAGCCAAGGCCGGGAATATCAAGACCGTCACAGGCGCCGCCGGGTACCGGGTCCTTCTCAAGGATGTGGATGTTCTCGCCAGGCATCTGACCATCACGCACCAGATAACAGGCTGCAGACAATGCCGCCAGTCCGGTACCGATGATGTATGCATGCTTGTTGTCCACGTCGGCCGGCTTCTTCGGACGTGCGAAAGCCTCATAATTGCCGCTGCTGTAGTACATATTCCGCCTCCTTGGGGCAGAGTTGACACTTCATCAACTCTTCTTGAATAGACATCATGTCGCATTATTGACGAACGCGCCATAGGCAACGTTCGGCGTTCTGCCGTATTCGCCAATACCTTGCATCTACACTATTGAAGGCATACAGGCATACTGAGGATGCGGGGTGCTTCACCGAACCGGATGATTGATAAGGTCCCGCTCAATCCATGCCATGACCAAATCGGCAAGTCGGTTTACCTCCGCTTCGGCGAGTTCACGGCCTTTGGGCAGATGATGCCATTTTTCGATGCATCCGCGGCAGCATGTGGCGGTAGCATGCTGAGCGGTGAATACCGGATGGCCGCGCCATGGCGTCTGCCTGCCGTCGTTCTTCGGTTCGGCTGCGCCTATGCGGTCTCGCAACATTTCTCGCGCATGACGATCGATGGTCGCCTTGCCTTTGGTGCGGGCATAGGCTCGGTCTTTGTCGGTCAAAGCGAATTTGGCGCGGAACTGCGAATGAGACAGCCGTTCCAGCATCGTGGCAATCCATTGTTGCTCGTCATCGTTGTTACCAGTATCCGCCATCTCCATGCCCATACGTTCCACAGTAGTCGCGCACATCGTATGGTGGCACACGCCTTAGCTCCCTCTGATGAAGGAGCCCCCAGCAAAGCCAGGTGAGGGAGAGGCCAGGGGCGAAACCCGCCAATCAGGCGGCAGGCAAGCAGCTGGGGCCAAACAGAATCTTGATCTCAGCAAACAACGAAGTATCTCGCTTGACGCGGAAACGATCGCCAAACGTGAGCACCTGAGCGTTACCCTTCTCATCCAGCACCGCAAGATGTACTTCGCAGTAACCAGGATGATTAGCGAGCACCTGACCGAGTTGCATCATGCGTTGGCGCTCCAACGCCACCGGCGGCAGCGTGATGACCAACGGACGTTCATCCTCGGCTTCCAAGGTCGGAATCTGCATTTCCGTGGCTCTCAGAGAAACGGTTTCGTCGCGCAACTCCACTTGGCCACGAATCTGTACGATGGCGTCCACGGCAAGTTCGGCGGCGGCCGCTTCATAGACCTTGCCGAAGAACATGCATTGGATGGAGCTTTCCATGTCTTCGATGGTCACGATGGCCCAGGGGTTGCCCTTCTTGGATACGCGCCGGTCCACATTGGTGACCAAACCAGCCAACGTGACCTGCTGTCCTTCACCCATCGTTTTGGCTCGATCAACCAGATGCGCGATGGACATTTCACGCAAGGACGCGAGAATCGACTGCATACCGGAGAGCGGATGGTCAGACACATACAGGCCCAACATTTCGCGTTCGAAGTTAAGTTTGGTCTTCTTGTCCCATTCCTCAAGATCGGGTACGGTCACGGAAGCGTCGCCCATGGCCTCCGCTCCCCCATCCTCGGCATCGGAGAACAAATCGAACTGGCCCTCCGCCTGTTTGCGCTTCAGACTCACCACCGAATCGATGGCGGCCTCGTGCACGGTGAGCAGCGCGCGACGGTTCGGGTCAATCGAGTCGAAGGCACCGGCCTTGATCAACGATTCGACCAATCGCCGGTTCAGCGCGGTCAGGGGCACGCGGCGGATGAAGTCCATGAAGTTCACGAACTTGCCGCGCGGGCCTTCGCGTTCGGCGATGATATCGGCCACGGCCTTGTCACCCACGTTACGGATGGCACCAAGACCGAATCGGACGACGTCGCCGACTGCCGAGTACTCGTACACCGATTCGTTGACGTCCGGCGAGAGCACCTGGATGCCCATGCGGCGGGCCTCGCCCAAGTACAGTGCGGTCTTGTCTTTGTTGGTGGCGGCACCTTGCAACAGGGCGGCCATGAATTCGACCGGGTAGTGCGTCTTCAGATATGCGGTCCAGTAGGAGATCAGACCGTATGCGGCGGAGTGCGCTTTGTTGAAAGCGTAGCCGGAGAACGGCACCAGAATATCCCACACGGCCTGGGAGGCCTCTTCGGAGTATCCATGCTCCTTCATACCGGCGAAGAACGGCACCTTCTCCTTGGCCAGCACTTCGGGCTTCTTCTTACCCATGGCTCGACGCAGCACGTCTGCCTTGCCCAGTGAATAACCGGCGAGGATTCGGGCGGCGGACTGCACCTGCTCCTGGTAGATGATCAGACCATAGGTCTCGTCAAGCACCTGCTTCAGAGGCTCCTCAAGCTCAGGGTGAATTGGCGTGATCTTCTGCAGGCCGTTCTTGCGCTTGGCATAGTTGGTGTGCGAATCCATACTCATCGGGCCCGGTCGGTACAGGGCGATAAGTGCGGAAATATCGTTGAAGTTATCGGGCTTCAGGGTTTTCAGCAGTGAACGCATGCCGTCGGAATCGAGCTGGAACACGCCGAGCGTGTCTCCTCGGGACATGAGTTTGTAGGTTTCGGCGTCATCGAGCGGAATCTTGGTGTAGTCGATGGCGGGTTTGCCGTTGGCCTCGATGTTCTTCAGGGTGTCGTGGATGATCGTCAAGTTGGACAGGCCAAGGAAGTCCATCTTGACCAGCCCCAACGTTTCGCACGTGTGGTATTCGAAGGTGGTGGTGATGGTGCCATCGGTGCGTTCCAGCAACGGCGAGGTGTCGGTGATGGGTGCGCTACCCATGATGGTGGCGCAGGCATGTACACCGGTCTGTCGAATCAGGCCTTCGATACCCTTGGCTTCCTCGGTGATGCGCTTGGTGTCCGGGTCGGAATCGTAGAGTTCTCGGAATTCCCTGGCCTCGGCATAACGTTTGGCGGCCGGGTCGAAGATGTCATGTAGGCTGATGTCTTTGCCGCCGGTGGCCGCCGGAGGCAGCGCCTTGGTGATTTTTTCACCGACTGAGAATTCATAACCCATGATGCGGGCGGAGTCTTTCAGGGCCTGCTTGGTTTTGATGGTGCCATAGATCACGCACTGGGCGACCTTATCGGTGCCGTATTTTTCGCCGCAGTATTCGATGACTCGCGCACGACCTTCAGGGTCGAAGTCGACATCGATATCAGGAAGGCTCACTCGCTCAGGGTTCAGGAACCTCTCGAAAATCAGGCCATGCTTGAGCGGATCGAGCTCGGTAATGCCCATGGAATAGGCGACCATGGCGCCTGCGGCCGAACCACGGCCCGGACCCACCATAATGCCGTGGTCCTTGGCCCACTGAATGTAGTCGGCGACCACGAGGAAGTATCCGCAGAACTGCATCTGGCAAATCACACCACATTCGTAGTCGGCCTGCTTCAATACGTCGAGCGGCGGGTTGCCGTCGTAACGCTTCTCCAGACCTTCCTCGACTTTTTTGAGGAACAGGGAGGTCTCATCCCAGCCTTCGGGGCAAGGGAATTTCGGCATGAACGCGCCGTCTTCGTGGTCGTCGAACATCACGTTGCAGCGTTCGGCGATAACGAGCGTATTGTCGCAGGCGTCCGGGTGGTCCTTGAACAGTTCGCGCATCTCTTCGGCGGTTTTGATGTAGTAGCCGGTGCCGTCGAACTTGAATCGGTCCGGATCGTCAAGACGGGAACCGGAGTTGATGCAGAGCATGGCGTCCTGTGCGCCGGCATCTTCGGCGTGTACGTAGTGGGAATCGTTGGTGGCCAGCAGTGGTGCGTTGAGTTTCTTGGCGATGGTCAGCAGGTCACCGGTCACCTGAGTTTCGATGGGCAGACCGTGATCCATAAGTTCGATGAAGAAGTTGTCTTTGCCGAAGATGTCCTGGAATTCGCCGGCGGCGCGCAGGGCCTCCTCGAATTGACCGAGGCGCAGACGAGTCTGGATGATGCCCGAAGGGCATCCGGAGGAGGCGATCACACCTTTGGAATAGGTGGCGAGCACCTCCTTATCCATACGCGGGTAGCGCATGACGCGACCTTCGAGGTTGGCCACGGACGAGGCTTTGATGAGGTTGACCAGGCCTTCGTCGTTTTCGGCCCACATGGTCAAGTGGGTGATAAGACCACCACCGGAGACGTCGTCGCGGCGCTGGGCTTCGGTGCCCCAGTGCACACGGGACTTGTCTTGACGCGCGGTTTCCGGGGTCACGTAAGCTTCGATGCCGATGATGGGCTTGACGCCATTGGCCACGCAGTTGGTGTACATCTCGTAGGCGCCATGCATGTTGCCATGGTCGGTGATACCGACCGCAGGCATGCCAAGTTCGGCCGCACGCTTGGCCAAATCAGGAATCTTCGACGCACCATCGAGCAGCGAATAGTGCGTATGGTTATGCAGTTGCACAAAGTTGTTCCCGTAATCAGCCATGCGCTCCACCATACCGTGTGGTCTGGGCGGGAAATATTTACCGGCGATTATCGTGGTTGGCCAGTTAATTAGATGCAGCCACTCCGCATGGTCTCTTTTCACTATTTTTTATGCAGTATCGCCGTGCTTTCACAACATTGTGGATAACTCAGCAAGCTAGAACCACATACCCCGTTTCAGCTGGACAAGGGCTTTCTACCTTCTTTACGCTCAAGACACTTGATTCACGTTTTACGTTCAACAGAGGAGTTGATACAAATGGACTTGCCAAGTATACTTGCACCCATAAGCGGGGAGGATCCTTTGATTCTTCCCTCAGCACACAGGGAACGGAAACATGGCGAACAGCCCATCGCCGACTCGGACATTCTCCATGTCTACCGATATGGCATCGAAGCCGACATCAACGTTCTTCGTTTTCCTCCCACTCATGTGCTTGTCGGGACTGGAGCGTCTGGTGCCATTTTGTATGAAATCGGCGTCATTGAACGCGAATGGATTCCGGGAACATATGAGCATGTCATCGTGCACGCCATGCGAGCCCGACTGACCTATGAAATGAAATGGTTGACGATGCAATACCAGGATGGTGATAACGATGAAATTTGAAGACTACTCCCCCGAAGCGCAAGCCAAACTCATGGAAATCGGCAACGCTGCGGCAGATGCCGTGGAGTCTCAGGAATCACCAGCAGAAGGCATTCCCGAGGACAGCCCAAACTTCTCTCCCGAACTGGAGCTCAGCCGTCTAATCAATCGACGCAAAGCCGAACTGGAACACATTGATGCCCGCATTGCGCAGATGGTACTGCTCATGCATGAGCGTGGCCAATCATGGGAAACAATTGGTCGCAAGCTCGGTATCACGGGTGAAGCTACTCGTTTGCGATATGCCAAGATGGAGAGACCACGGCAATAACTGTAGTGCCAGCTGAGTTCGCGAATCATCTCGGCGAGAGAGGCTTCATCGCTAATCGTCATATTAGTCAGTTCAGACGCTCAGCTCTTTTGTCGGCACTCGGCAATGAGGGCGGCACAGAGCAAAATGACCTGGGCGACGAGGTTGAACCAAATGAGCACGCCGATCAACGCGGCGAACGGGGCAAGCATCGGATTCCGGGAGGCTCCGGCTAATAGTCGCGCACCGAGAAGCTGCATTGCGGAAACCGTCAGAGATCCCAGTAACGCGCCGAGTATCGTGAATCGTCCGGCTTTGATGTGGGAGACCACGCGCAGCAGCAACATGAACAACGCGAAATTCAGCGCGACACCGGTACCGAAACCGGTCATCTCCAAAAGCACGATGCCGGGCAACGAACTGCTGGGGATGCCGCCCCATTGCAGCAGTCGGCGTACGATGCCGCCGGACACCGTACCGGCCGCGGTCGAAAGAATGAACAGTATTGCGATGGCGATGGCGGCAAGCGTATCGCGTAACCTTGCGACGACGATATTGAGCTCGTCGCCGCAGTCGTCGAACATGGCCCGTACGGCGTGGCGCAGCGAGTTCATCCAGCCGGTCACTGTCCACCAGAATATGGCCAACGTGGCCAGACCGGTCCACGTCAATGCGCTTGACATGGCGCCTAGCGCGGAAGACGTCAGAAACGAGTCGGCCACACCGGGAATGACTTCACGCACCGCGTCAATCAGCATCTGCTGCCAATCAATGTTGCCGACCATGATAAGGCCGAACACGCTCACCGCAATCCAGACGCCGGCAAAAAAGGCGAACAGCAGACCATATGCCAGACCATTCGCCAGCAGGGGGCCGCTCCGCGACACATACCGGTCGAGCACGCGCCCAGGCAGCGAACGTGCCCACGCGTCCGCTCCCCTGTCAATCGCACTCTTCAACCCATGCATAGTTCAACTGTAGCTGTTGCCACCGTTGTTGAAACAGCATGGCGCGAAATCGCATTTAGCCAGCTCAAACGATGGCAACCATCAACGCCCCCACTCAATTGTTCAGAATCGGATACCATATGAGTATTCAATTCATCCGTCGGAGTGCAATGTCAGCAGTCCTCACCAACTGATGTCTTGCTAACCCGCTGGCCGCCCTAGTATCTACTGTTTCTTGTGGTCTTCGTTCAACAGCCAGTCAAGCGCGTATATCTGTCGGATGCCTTCGTGGGAGTAGGGCCGTTCGTCATCCAGCGTAATCAGCGTCTTGGGATAGTTGTCACGCACGGCGCGCAGCGAGGACAGCTCCCGATCCAGCGTCGCCGAGTCGTGCACCGATTCGCTGACCTGGTAGTACCGACGCCCGCCTGGCCCGTTCGTGACGAAGTCAATCTCGCCGCCGGAGCTCTGTCCGACATACACGTCGCCCTCGCGGCGCATCAGTTCGAGGAACACCACGTTCTCGAGGAGGCGTCCGGTGTCCCGCACGTTGTTGGAGCACAGGATACGTCGCATCCCCAAGTCCACGGCATAGTACTTCTTTTCCTGCTTGAGAATCCTCTTGCCCTTGATGTCGTATCGGTGGGCCGGGTAGAGGATGAACGCGTCGTAGGCCGCGATCGTCGTCGGAACGGGCACGGTCAACGACTAGGAAACGGTTTTTATCAGCAGGAGATTCTGCAATCCGGATGGCATATACCGCCCGGCTTCATTACTGCTTTGGCTCATTTCTGTTCACTTCACGCTGGAGTACCGAGACACGTTGAGCGGAAATACCGGTAATTCACGTACGGTTACCGACCATTGGACTGAATGGTACTCAGCATCCGCAGTCACTTGGGGTATGGTCATGACGGAGAGCCATCATGACCGATCTCTCGTTATTCTGGGATGAATCCGGCGAAGCCGGAACTGAATCTAAATATTAAAACGCATGATGCACACGTTGCGGAATTAGTCCACCAGAACTTCGGCATATTCGGCAGGTTCAGCGGGTTCGATGTGTCGGGCACGCATGGCATCGAGGGCGGCAGCCAAGTCGGCCGGGTACTGGGACCGGACCGTGGTCCAGACGCGGGTGCGGGGATGACGGAATTCGAGCTTCATGGCGTGCAGCCACTGCCGGTCAAGTCCCAAGGCCTCAGATAGCACCGGATTGGCACCATACATGGGGTCGCCGCACAGGGGATGCCCAATCGAGGAGAAATGCACGCGAATCTGATGAGTACGTCCGGTCTCCAGATTCACGGATACCAGAGTGGCCTCATGGCCGAAACGCTCCAGCACATCCCAGTGCGTAACGGCCGGTTTGCCGGCCGGAGTCACGCAGAAGCGGAAATCGGACACTTTGGCGCGCCCGATCGGCGCCTCAATGGTTGCTTTGTTCTCTTTAAGACCACCCTGCACGAGCGCATGATAGGTTTTCTTTACCTCATGCTCGGCGAACTGCCGACGCATCTCGGTGTACGCAAGGTCGGACTTGCACACCAACATCAAGCCGGAAGTGCCTACATCAAGGCGAGAAACAATGCCCTCACGCCCGGCCGCACCATAGGAAGTGATATGCACGCCGCGGTCACGCAGTGATCCGAGCACGGTTGGACCGGTCCAGCCAACCGAGGCATGCGCCGCCACGCCTACAGGCTTATCGACTACAACGACATCATCGTCTTCGTAGACAACGGCCATATCAGTTGCGATAGGCTCAGGCTCGGCCTGTTCCTCCGCCAAATCAAATTCGACGGTCTCCCCCGCCTGCAATGTGCTGGACCGCGCAACTTCACGTCCTAAAACGCGCGCCTGCCCGGAGTCAACCAGATCGGCGGCTTTAGATCGTGAAATACCCAGCATTTTGGCCACGGCTACGTCGAAACGCTTACCCACCAATGCATCGGGAGCAGGGACTATTCGACTCATTACTTGGCGTCCGCCTCCGGCTCAGACTGTAGGGATTCGTCGGATTGCTCGATGAGATCCTTGTGTGAGAACGGCTCCCCCATAAGAATCAGAATCACCAGGACCACACCGGCGACTACCAGATAGATATCCGCCACATTGCCAACGGACCAGCCATAGTTAAGGAAATCCACCACTTTGCCGTCGAGGAAGCCGTCAGCGTACATAACACGGTCAATCAGGTTGCCCAGAGCGCCTGCAAACGCGAAAGAAATCGCCACCGACCATTTCATGGAGACAGTGCGCACCCCAGCCACAGCAAGGGCCACGCAAGCCACAACGGCCAACAGACTGATTACCCAAGTAGCGCCTGATCCCATGCCCAAGGACGCGCCCGGATTACGCACCAAGGTGAAGGACAGCAGTCCGGGAATCACGCGAATGGTCTGACCGTTGGATAACGCGGCCATCGCCCAAGCCTTGGTGAGCTGATCGACAATCAGCGCAGCCGCGGCCACACATGCAAAGACGGCCACGCGGGTGCGCAGCCGTCCCTGTTGGTTCGTCATACGACCTGTACCTGCCTACGCTCAGTTGGTCTTGGACGAGGTCTGGTCGACGTAGTTGTTCGACTCGGAAACCTGCGATGCCAGCTGGCCGAGGTACTCGGTGAGGCGGGCGCGGTATTCAGTCTCGAACTGCTTGAGGCTCTGGATGTTGCCCTCGACGACCTTGGACTGAGCCTGAAGGTTGTCGCGCACCTGCTCGGCATACGTATCGGCTGCAGAGCGGGTGTTCTTGTCGTACGCATCAGCCGCGGAACGAGTGTTCTTGTCATACTCGGCGGCACGCTGCTGCACTTCCTTCTCGTAGTTGTCAGCGTCATCGTGCTGAGACTTGGAGTAGTTGTCCGCATCCTGACGAGTCTTGACGGAGTATGCGTCGGCCTCAGAACGGGTGTTCTGGGAGTAGGTCTCGGCATCCGCGTGAGTCTGGTCACGGTAAGCGTCGGCCTCGGAGCGGGTACGATCCGAATAGGTGTCGGCGTCGGAACGAGTACGAGTGGAGTAGTCGTCGGCCTCGGAACGGGTACGCTCGGAGTAGTTGTTGGCCTTGGTGACCAGATCGTTGTACTTGTTCTGGCTGGCCTCGGTGATTTCCTTGGCCTTGTTCTTGCCCTTCTCCACGTACTGATCGTGCAGCTGCATAGCCAGGGTCAGCATGGCGGTGGCGCGCTCGGGCTCGGTGCCCGGCATGGAAGCGGCGCCAGCGATCTTCTGCAGAGAACCGGTCTCGGTGCTCGGCTCGACCTTAGAAACCTGAGCACGAAGCTGGTTTTCACGCTGCTTGGCTTCTTCGAGCTGACGGGACAGCTCAGCGATCTGAGCGGACTGCTGCTGAGCGGCGGAACCCTGCTGCTGAGCAGCGGCGAGCTGACGGGACAGCTCCTCGTTGGCCGCGCGGAACTGATCACGTTCCTGCTGAATGGCGGCGATCTGCTGACCGACAGCCTCCTGGTCACCGGAGGCCTGAGCAGCCTGAGCGGTGAGCTGATCGATTTGAGCGTTCAGCTGATCGACCTGACCCTTGAGCTGCTCATTCTGGGAGGACAGCGCGCGGTTGGATTCCTCGGCTTCGCTGAGCTTGGCAGAGACAAGCTGTGCTGCCTGATCATTGCCAGCCTGAGCGGCCTGCTGGGCCTGAGCCACAGCGTTCTTCAAACCAGCATTCTCCGACTCGAGTTGCTGCACCTGACCGGTAAGATCGGAGATCTTCGCATTAAGGTTGGTCACGTCAGGACCCAGAGTCTGGGTGGCCTGACCGCCGGCTACCGCCTGACGTCCAAGAGCCTCGACGGTTTCCGTGACCTGATCAAGGAAGTCATCGACCTCGTCGACATCATAACCTTCCTTGAATCGAACAGTCTGGAAGGTGTGCTCCCTAATATCCTTCGGCGTCAACAGAGCCATAAATCTTGCACCTCGCTTTGGGGCATCGCCCGCACTTACGTTGGTCTCAAGTCAGAATGCTATCACGACCCCATCGTTTCAGAACATTCGACGTGGGTTTTTATGCCAGATATATGCCTCCGGCGGGTCAAAAACGGCCTCAGAACACTATCAGAACAACACTTTCCAGTACCACCAGCGCAAAATACAGCACAATGAAGCTGACATCAAGATAAATCGAACCGAGCGGCAATGGGCGAATATAGCGACGTAGCCAGCGCAGAGGGGGTTCGGTGATGGAATACACAATATTGATCAGCTGGGCCACCACACCACGTGGATACCAGTTTCGTGCGAGAACGGAGACCCAGTCCAGAATCATGCGCACGAACAGAACCGTGATATACGCGTTAATGAGCCATGCAAGAATGCGGCCGATCAGAGAGAACACTAAGGAAAGCATGCTGACAGACTAACAACCGCGCATGAAAAGTTTGCTCGGAGCACAATAAGAATCGGCCGACTCCTTGCTGGGAGTCGGCCGAATACCGATATAACGTCGAATGCGAAAACTACTGAACCGGTCAGTCAGCGAACAAATCGTGTGCCGAGGCTGGTTTTGTCGGCTCTTCGACCTTGATGTTCACCTGCGCCGGGCTCAACAGGAACACGCGCGGAGTGACACGCTCGAGGGAACCACGCACGCCGAACACCACGCCGGCGGAGAAGTCCACGATGCGATATGCCACGGCTTCGGCCACACCGGTGAGATTCAGTACGACCGGAACACCGTCACGCAATGCGCGGCCGACCAGTTGAGCATCCTCATATGACTTCGGATGGATGGTGGTGATTCTGTTCACACGGCCACCGGGGAACGGCTTGGTAGTCGACGATGCGGCAGGCGCGGTGGTTGACGCCAGCGGCGTGACCGTATGGTCGGAATCAAATGCGGACTTCGAAGCCGGCTTCTGCTCCTCGTCCTCCTCGATGTAGTCGTCCTCATCGTCCACAACGTCACTCATGCCCAGATAGGACATCGCGTTTTTCATGAACCCAGCCATGGATCAATCCTTTCAGCGCAGGAAGTCAGGGATGTCGAGATCGCCAGCCGGATCGTTCACGGCGATATTCGGATGAGCGGAAGTCGGATCATCAAAAGGCAACGATGCGGAGTCACCGGTAGCCGGTGTGAATGCCGGTTGGGCAGTGGCAGCGGGCTGTGCAGCCGGTGCCGGTGCTGGAGCTGGCTGTGCCACGGGAGTCGCAGGATCGGCGGCGGTTGGCACAACCGGCGTCACCGTGCTCTGAGTGTCGTCATCTTGAGCGGCGACGGGGTCAAAACCAGCAGCAATAACAGTGACACGCACTTCATCGCCATAAGCATCGTCCAGAGCAAGACCCCAAATAATCTGGGCTTCAGGGTGAATGGCCTTGCGCACCAGTTCGGTGGCAGCAGAGGCCTCCTGCAACTTCAGGTCGGTCGGACCGGCGATGTTGATCAGCGCACCGTGTGCGCCTTCGATGCTTTCCTCAAGCAGCGGAGAGCTGATGGCGATTTCGGCGGCCTGCGTGGCACGATCCTCTCCCCGTGCGGAACCGATACCAAACAGCGCAGTACCAGCACCACGAAGAATGGAGTTCACATCGTTGAAGTCGACGTGAATATAGGAGTTCATCGAAATCAGGTCAGTGATGCCCTGAACACCGGCAAGCAGTGCGGTATCAGCGGTCTTGAAGGCCTCAATGATGCCGATGGAACGGTCGGAAAGCTCGAGCAGGCGATCGTTCGGAATGACGATCAGCGCGTCGACTTCCTTGCGCAGGTTGTCGATGCCGTATTCGGCGGAAGCGGAACGCTGAGGGCCTTCGAAGCTGAACGGACGAGTAACAACCGCGATGGTGAGAGCACCCTGTTGATGAGCCGCACGAGCGACGATCGGGCTGGCGCCAGTACCGGTGCCACCGCCCTCGCCGCAGGTGACGAACACCATGTCGGCACCCCTAAGCGCCTCTTCGATATCCGACTGGTGGTCCTGGGCCGCCTTGGCTCCACGCTCCGGGTCGGCACCAGCACCGAGACCACGACTGGACTTATCGGAAAGGGAAATCTTGACATCCGCATCAGAGCGCAGAAGATCCTTCGCATCGGTATTTACCGCCACAAATTCAACATTCTGTAATCCCTCGGCAATCATGCGATTGACGGCATTACCGCCGGCACCGCCGACGCCAACAACCTTGATGTTGGTCTTGTCGTTGAACTCATTCTGCGCGATCTCGCTCACGTTTGGCTCCTGTCACTTCACGGTTACACCCAAGAGTAGCGCAAACAGGCTACTCTTGGAGGGAAATTCACGCGCAGAATGGCGCGTGTTGCGTGTATTTTCAGTATTTTCTCAGTAACTGGCGTCCATTGGGTCGTCACCGAAGAGCGCCTCACGCTCTTCGTGGGTGGTGGTACGCGATTCCAACCAGCCATACGGCAAGTGCACCTTCTTGGCGAAACGCACGCGGCCGCGCGGTTTGTCGACCACGCGTGGCGGGTATTCGATAGTCGGGTCGAGCTTGCCGATCTCGCGGTCCACATCGGCCAGGCTCTCGCATTCCATAAAGGCCTTGCGGGTGGAGCCGCCCACCGGGAATCCTTTCAGATACCAGGCGATGTGCTTGCGCAGATCGTGGACGGCCATCATCTCATCGCCCTCATAAAACTCGGTAAGCAGCTCGGCATGACGGTGAATCACGCGGCAGACCTCGCCCAGATTCGGGTTGAGCCGTTCGGGATTGCCCTCGAAGGCGTTTTTGATGTTGGCGAACAGCCACGGCCGGCCCTGGCATCCGCGGCCGATGGCCACACCGTCGCAGCCGGTCTCGCGCACCATTTCGAGCGCATCCTCGGCACCCCAGATATCGCCATTGCCGAATACCGGAATGTTGAGGTGTTCCTTGAGCTCGCCGATGCGGGACCAGTCGGAATGACCGCCATAGTATTCGGCGGTGGTACGGGCATGCAGGGTTACGGCCTTGCAGCCCTCCTCCTGCGCGATGTGTCCGGCTTCAAGGAAGGTCTCATGGTTATGGTCGATGCCGACGCGGATCTTCGCGGTGACGGGGATGCCCGCCGGCTCGCATACGGCGACCACGCGCTGTAATAGCTCAGTGAAAATGTCGGTTTTCCAAGGCAAGGCCGAACCACCGCCTCGACGAGTGACCTTGGGCACCGGGCAACCGAAGTTCAGATCCACATGGTCGGCCATGTTGCCGTCGACCACGATTTTCGCCGCCTGTTCGGTGATGGAGGGGTTCACGCCGTACAACTGCAGTGAACGGATTTTTTCGCTTTTGGCGAAATGACAGAGGCGCAGTGCTTTCGGGTTATGCGCCACGAGGGCTCGAGCGGTGATCATCTCGGCCACGTAGAGTCCATCGGGACCATATTCCTCGCAAATCACGCGGAAGGGCCAGTTGGTCACTCCCGCCATCGGCGAGAGCACCACCGGGGTCGGCACGGTGATGTTGCCGAGTTGGACCGGGGCGATATGCACCGGGGTCCCGGGGCGCGCCGGCGCGTCCGTACGTGGGTCGAGGTTGTCGGTCTCGTGATGCTCGGTGAGCACTGTTTCGGATTCGGATTGTGCCATGTGATTCCTAAGAAAATAAGTAGGGGCTCCCCTGAGAGAGGAGCCCCGGCGTCTATCGCCGCCACTTCGCCTACAAACAGCCCACTGGGATGTCTTCCTTACGGCTCAGCCCACAGAGGGGAGCCCAAGTTGTGCGACTCCGGCTTAGTACAGGCCGCCGGCTTCCTGAACGCCGGACTCAGGCCAAGGCTCACCGCCCATTTCCACAGGCTTCAGGGGCACGCGGGTGCGCTTCTCGCCGATGCGGGCGGCCACGTAATCGGCCACCTTGTCAAGAGCGACGCGCTCCTGGGCCATGGTGTCACGCTCACGGATGGTCACAGCGTGGTCCTCGAGGGTGTCGAAGTCCACGGTGATGCACAGCGGGGTGCCGATCTCGTCCTGACGACGGTAACGACGACCGATGGCACCGGACTCGTCGTAGTCGATCATCCACTCGTTGAAGCGCAGGTCGTCGGCCAGGTTCTGGGCCACGGTCTGCAGTTCAGGCTTCTTGCTCAGCGGCAGCACGGCGGCCTTGACCGGGGCCAGACGCGGGTCGAGACGCAGCACGGTGCGCTTGTCAACGCCGCCCTTGGTGTTCGGGGCCTCGTCCACATCGTAGGCGTCCACGAGGAAGCACATCAGGGAGCGGGTCAGGCCGGCGGCCGGTTCGATGACGTACGGCACGTACTTCTCGCCGGTGGCCTGGTTGAAGTAGCTCAGGTCTTCGCCGGAGTGCTTGGAGTGCGCGCTCAAATCGTAATCGGTACGGTTGGCGATGCCTTCGAGCTCGCCCCAGTCGGAACCCTGGAAGCCGAACTTGTATTCGATGTCCACGGTGCGCTTGGAGTAGTGGGAGAGCTTCTCCTTCGGATGCTCGTAGTGGCGCAGGTTCTCCGGCTTGACGCCGAGGTCGATGTACCAGCGGGTGCGGGCGTCGATCCAGTACTGGTGCCATTCCTCATCGGTGCCGGGCGTGACGAAGAACTCCATCTCCATCTGCTCGAACTCACGGGTGCGGAAGATGAAGTTACCCGGGGTGATCTCGTTACGGAAGGACTTACCCATGTTGGCGATGCCGAACGGCGGCCTGGAACGGGAAGAGGTCATCACGTTCTTGAAGTCCACGAAGATGCCCTGTGCAGTCTCCGGACGCAGGTAGTGCAGGCTGTTCTCGTCCTCGACCGGGCCGAGGTGGGTGCGCAGCATCATGTTGAAGTCGCGCGGTTCGGTCCACTGGCCACGGGTGCCGCAGTTCGGGCAGACGATGTCCTTCATGCCGTTTTCCGGCATCTTGTCGCCGTGCTTCTCGGCGTAGGATTCCTCGAGCTTGTCGGCGCGGTTGCGCTTGTGGCAGTTGAGACACTCGACGAGCGGATCGTTGAACACGCTCACGTGGCCGGACGCCACCCACACTTCGGGCGGCAGAATGATGGAAGTGTCGACACCGACGACATCAGGACGGGTGACGACCATGGAGCGCCACCATTCACGCTTGATATTGTCCTTGAGAGCGACGCCGAGAGGGCCGTAATCCCAAGCGGAACGGGTGCCGCCGTAAATTTCGCCGGCGGGGAACACGAAGCCGCGACGCTTCGCAAGGGATACGACTTCATCGAGTTTGGACTGAGCCACAATGCACCTTCTGGTTTGAACGGTTTGGGGTCTAATAACAACCGCTTCAGGATAGCCGTATATGGTGACAGGTCAGGCGGCATTGTCCGGTATATGTTCCGCGTCTCACGAGCGGCCGTTCGCAGCGGTTCCTATATCGCAACACCTCCATATTGTTCCTGTTGTTTTACCCTTCCCGAATTTGTGCCACTGACATCGCGTCAGCGTCACAAATTCGGGAGATGTTGCTCGGCGGAGGCGTCTATGTATCACGAATGGACGGGGACGCGCCAGACCTGACGACACGTATCGAACAAATCCGTCACGATAATGTCCATGTTGGCGCATAGCGTCGGCACTGTAATGCAGGGGAACTCGCATATGGTTCGCGAGTTGAGAAAGGCCTGAGCCTGACCCTTAGAACCTGTTGGTTAAGACCATCGTAGGGAGCAGTAAATGAGCAATAGTGCATCATCGTTTACCGGCGTGTCCAGCGGTTATACCGCCGGGACTCCGGTTCCAGCCGATTCACCCATCCGTGACAATATCGCCGATGCCGTTCGCCGCGTACGCGAGACGACTCCGTTGGCCCAGTCATTCACCAATTTTGTGACCATCAATTTGGTTGCCAACGCGCAACTGGCGGCCGGCGGCACTGCGGCCATGAGTTTCCTGCCGGACGACGTGATCGAAACCGCGAAAATCGCGGGCGCGAACTACATCAACGTGGGCACGCTGCTGCCGTTCTATAAGGACGCACTGCCCGAAATCGCCCAGCGACTCAACTACTTGGACAAGCCGTGGGTGCTCGACCCGGTGGCCGCCGGCATCGGCCGCACCCGTACCGCCATTCTTCAGGCCTTCAAGGCCGCTCCCCCGACCATGATTCGCGCGAATGCATCCGAGGTAATCGCGCTGGCGAACATGTGGGGGCTCAATACCGAAACCGTGGGGGACGCTTCCGAGCACCGCCCCGCCGGAGTGGAATCCGTCGACGACGTGGAGTCCGCAACCGGCGCGGCGGTGGCGCTGGCACAGTATCTGACCGAACAGCACGCCAAGCATTCCTCCCATGACGCTTCCACCCGCTGCGCCGTGGCCGTGTCCGGCATCGCCGATCTGGTGACCGATGGCGAAACCGTGTACCGACTGCCGGGCGGCAGCGCGATGATGACCAAGATCACCGGTGCCGGCTGCTCGCTGGGCGGCGTGGCTGCCACGTATTTGGCGGTCTCCGATCCGTTGACCGCCGCCCTGTCCGCGTCTCTGCTGTACAACCGCGCGGGAGAGGTGGCCGATACAACTTCGCACGGACCGGGCTCGTTCCAAGTTGCGTTCCTTGACGCGCTGTGGAATGTGACCGCCGAACAGGTGGCGGAATCCGAGATTTTGGTGCAGTAGTTTCAGTTCCCTCTGATGAGGGAGCTCATAACAGTTTTTTCCAATAAGACTTCCACAAGAAACAACAAAAGCAGGAATAATAATGAGTAATGAATACCCATACGCCTCCATGCGCGACAGCTTCGACCTGTCCGCGTACTTCGTGGTGGGGCCGGAGGACTGCAAAGGCCGTCCGCTGACCGACGTGGTGGATCAGGCTCTGCACGGCGGCGCAACCTTCATCCAACTGCGCGCCAAGGAGGCCGATGCCTCTGAGCTGACCGACATGGCTCGCGACATCGCGCAAATCATCGAGGACAATGAGAAGTCCGATTCCGTGGCCTTTGTGATCGACGACCGTGCCGACGTGGTGTGGCAGGCCCGCCGCAAGGGCATCAAGGTGGACGGTGTGCACATCGGCCAGACCGACATGGAGCCGCGCGAAGCCCGCGCCCTGCTCGGCGACGAGGCCATCGTGGGCCTGTCGGCTGAGACCGAAAGCCTCGTTCGGCTCATCAACGAGCTGCCCGACGGCTGCATCGACTACATTGGCGCCGGTCCTCTGCACGTCTCCACCACCAAGCCCGAGGCTTCCGTGGGCGGCAACGACGGCTCCGGCAAGACGCTGGACGCCGCCCAGATCAACACCATCTGCGTTGCCAGCGAATTCCCGGTGGTCGTGGGCGGCGGCGTGACCGCAGCCGATATGGCCATGCTCGCCGATACCAAGGCTGCTGGCTGGTTCGTGGTCTCCGCCATCGCGGGTGCCGAGAACCCGGAAGAGGCCGCGCGCACCATGGTCGAAGGCTGGAAGGCCGTCCGCGGCGACAAGAAGCACGGCTACGCTCCGCGCGTCGTAACCCACACCCCCGCTACTGACACTCAGGCTGCTCAGGAAGGGGCCGCGAAGCCCGGTTCCGAGACCACTGAGAAGAAGTTCACCAACGCCAAGGACGCCAAGGATGCCCAGAAGCTTGCCAAGCAGCAGCGCGTGGACATCGCCGCCCGTGGTTCCAAGCAGCGCGACAAGGCGCACATCCGCAAGACCAAGTCCGTACCGTTCACCTATCAGTATGGTTCCTACGACCTGGAAGTGCCGTACACCGAAATCAAGCTGAGCGACACGCCCGGCGTGGGCCCGAACCCGCCGTTCCACGACTACAACACCGAAGGCCCCAAGTGCGACCCGAAGGAAGGCTTGAAGCCCCTGCGTCTCGACTGGATCCGCGACCGCGGCGACATCGAAGACTACGAGGGCCGCCGCCGCAACCTTGAGGACGATGGCAAGCGCGCCATCAAGCGCGGCCGCGCCACCAAGGAATGGCGTGGACGCAAGCATGAGCCGATGCGTGCCAAGGACCACCCGATCACCCAGATGTGGTACGCCCGCCACGGCATCATCACCCCGGAGATGCAGTACGTGGCCACCCGCGAGAACTGCGATGTGGAACTCGTGCGCTCCGAGCTGGCCGCCGGCCGCGCGGTGATGCCTTGCAACATCAACCACCCCGAGGCCGAGCCGATGATTATCGGATCCGCCTTCCTGACCAAGCTCAACGCCAACATGGGCAACTCGGCCGTCACCTCCTCCATCGATGAGGAAGTGGAGAAGCTGACGTGGGCCACCAAGTGGGGCGCCGATACCGTGATGGACCTGTCCACCGGTAACGACATCCATACCACCCGTGAGTGGATTCTTCGCAACTCCCCCGTGCCGATCGGCACCGTGCCGATGTACCAGGCCCTCGAAAAGGTCGAGGATGATGCCTCCAAGCTGAGCTGGGAACTGTTCCGCGACACCGTAATCGAACAGTGCGAGCAAGGTGTGGATTACATGACCATCCACGCCGGCGTGCTGCTGCGTTACGTGCCGCTGACCGCCAACCGCGTGACCGGCATCGTCTCCCGCGGTGGCTCCATCATGGCCGACTGGTGCCTGCGCCACCACCAGGAGAGCTTCCTGTACACGCACTTCGACGAGCTGTGCGACATCTTCGCCAAGTACGACGTGGCGTTCTCTCTGGGCGATGGCCTGCGCCCCGGCTCCCTAGCCGACGCGAACGACGCCGCGCAGCTTTCCGAGCTCATGACTCTGGGCGAGCTGACCGAGCGCGCCTGGGCCAAGGACGTGCAGGTGATGATCGAGGGCCCGGGCCACGTGCCGTTCGACACCGTACGCATGAACATCGAGCTGGAGAAGGCCGTGTGCCACAACGCCCCGTTCTACACCCTCGGACCGCTGACCACCGATACCGCTCCGGGTTACGATCACATCACCTCCGCTATCGGCGCCACCGAGATCGGTCGTTACGGCACCGCTATGCTGTGCTACGTGACCCCGAAGGAACACCTCGGCCTGCCGAACAAGGATGATGTGAAGCAGGGCGTGATTGCCTACAAGATCGCCTGCCACGCCGCAGACATCGCCAAGCACCACCCGCACGCGATGGATCGCGACAATGCGATTTCCAAGGCTCGCTTCGAGTTCCGTTGGCTCGACCAGTTCAATCTGTCCTACGATCCGGACACCGCCATCGCCTTCCACGACGATACCCTGCCCGCCGAGCCGGCCAAGATGGCGCACTTCTGCTCGATGTGCGGCCCGAAGTTCTGCTCGATGGCCATCTCCCAGAACATCCGCAAGGCATTCGGTGGCGAGGCCGCTCAGCAGCAAATCGTGAAGGAGGCTGCTGCAGGCATCGACTCCGAGGCACTGGCTACGGCCAAGGCCAATGTCGATAACGGCGTGGTGTCCGCCAACGTGCTCAGCCCCGAAGAAATCCTCGCCGGCATGGATGCGATGAGCGAAAAGTACACCGCCCAGGGCGGCAAGCTCTACTCCACCGCCCAGGAGTAAACCTCTCTGGCTCCCCTCTCTGAGGGGAGCCAATTATTATGCCCGGTGGTGTCTTAATTCGGGACGACGCTCGACTCGCTCGAAGGCGGTGCCGAAGTGTGCGCCATCTGGACCGAGGCCGTCGGAAGTCTCCAGGACCACGCCTTCGTTGAGCGCACGGCGCACGATGCCCACACGGGGCTTCAACGGCCACACATCATGCGGCACTTTGCGATAGAAATCCGTACCGACGAGCAACACGTCGCCCACATCGAACACTTCCTGACGCGGAAATGTGAGCTGTGTGGTGTGTCCGTTAGGCATTACGCCAAAATATGCGGTGAGTTCCGGTGATGCGCACCAAGACGCCGTCACGGCGCAGTACATCGTTATCAGCCATGCCTCCTCCCGAACATTTCATGAATCAATCGCAATCAGCAAACCTTCCCCGTCTCACCACAGGAGCGGCAAAACATCAAGGAAAACCGCTCCGAAAAACATCATGGGCCCCACTTAGAATGAACACTATGGCACAAATTGCAACATCTACACTTCCCGCTGTTCTCGCGATCTCCGGCTCCGACTCGTCCGGCGGTGCCGGCATGCAGGCCGATCTGAAGACCATGCTGGCCTGCGGCGTGTTCGGCATGAGCGCCATCACCGCGCTCACCGCACAGAACACCACCGGCGTGCGTTCCATTCAGGACACCAAACCGGACATTCTCGCCGACCAGATCAACATGGTGTTTGAGGATATTCCGCCGGTCGCGGTGAAAATCGGCATGGTGTCTGCCACTGACATCATCGACGTCATCGCTGAACGACTCACCTTCCATCACGCCACGAACATCGTGCTCGACCCGGTTATGGTGGCCACTTCCGGTGCCAATCTCATCAGTGACGATGCCATTGCGGCCTTGACCGGCAAGCTGTTCCCGATGGCCACGGTCGTGACTCCGAACATTCCCGAGGCCGAAGTGCTGACCGATACGCTGATTCGCGATCAGGAGGATATGGAGGCCGCCGCCCACCGCCTCGTGGAGCGTTATGGCTGTGCCGCGCTGGTCAAGGGTGGTCATGGCACCGAGGATGCCAACGATGTGCTTGCCGAGACGGATGGAACCGTGACCTGGTTTGATGGCGCGCGTATCAATAATCCGAACACGCACGGCACCGGATGCACGCTGAGCTCCGCCATCGCCTCGTATCTGGCGCTTGGCGACACATTGCCCAAGGCCATCAAGCATGCGAAGAAGTATCTGACCGGTGCACTGAAGGCCCAGCTGAATCTTGGCCACGGCTCCGGCCCGATGGATCATTTCTGGAAGTATCGCTGAGTCCTACTGGCTCTCCTCTCTGAGGGGAGCCAAGTAATAAAAGGAGAATTATGATTATTGACCGTAATGCCGTTACTCAGGAAGTGCCGATCGACCCGGAAACCGGCAAACCGTACCTCAATACCGTGGCCGCCATTCAGGTGTCGGCCAATGGCGTGGGCTCCGAGGTTTCGCCATACGTGGCTCAGGCCGTCGAGGTGATTCGCGAATCCGGCCTGCCGCAGGAAACCAACGCCCTGTTCACCAACGTGGAAGGCGATCTGGACGACGTGCTCAAGGTGGCCGGTGAGGCCGCCAAGAAGCTCGCCGAGCAGGGCTACCGCACTTCTCTGGTGCTGCACATGGATATCCGCCCCGGCTTCACCGGCCAGCTGACCGAAAAGCCCAAGCTGGTGGATGAGATCCTCGCCGACAAGCAGGCGAAGTAGCAAAGCATCGCTTCCACCAGCAAGGGCATGCTTTGTTATTACACGTTTCATGGGGCGGTAGCTCACCCATGGGGTGGTAAAACCCTCATGGGGCGGTAGTCGAAAACGGCTCTATTCTGCGGAAAGGCAAAATCCGCTAACCGCCCCATGGGCCAAATACCGCCCCATGAGTGTTTTACCGCCCCATGGGAATCACGGTTCTGCCTTCTTTCGACGGGGTAAGAGCGTAAGTGGGGCATATATAGGAGCGTCACAACCTCTGTTATCGTTCACGATGTGACCGCAACGCGGCGTGCCACAAAATCGAACCTATAGTTAAGCCCCATGTAGTGAGCTATCTCACAACGATTGGCTCGCTACGTAGAATTCAAGACTTGGATCGCAAACGTCGTTCATCCCACACAATGGGAGGGCGAACGGAACACACAGTCCAATCAAGAGTTCGCTCGCCGCAACACCATTGAGCAGTTGCACGCGGGCAGGTTTGCAAGAAGAGGGCTCAAATATGACTGCTGCTGAACAGCAGATTTCCGGCAATCCCGCGGCTATGGAAAACGCACAAGCACGTACCACCGTGACGGATCAAGCCAAGGTTCAGGATATTATCTCGCGCATGGATCGCGCACATGAAACCCCGATGTTCCATCGCATCGTGACGCTGGTCGCCGCTGGCATGCTGATGGACAGCATCGACGTATATATTGGCAGCGCCGTCGCCTCCAGCACGTTGGCTACCCGCTGGTCCACCGTTGCGCAAAATTCCACCTTTATGTCCGCAGGCTTCCTGGGTCTGCTGGTCGGTTCGCTGCTGGCCGGCTTCGTCGGTGACCTGAAGGGCCGCCGCGTGGCTTACCAAATCAACCTGCTGCTGTTTGGCGGCTTCACCTTCCTCGGCGCATTCGCCCCGAACATGGCTGTGCTGTCCCTGTGCCGTCTGGGTGCCGGCCTGGGCCTCGGCGCTGAAATCGTCACCGGCTTCGCCATGGTCAACGAGTTCGCACCGATGAACCGCCGTGGCCACTGGTGCGCGATTGTCTCGCTCGTGGCCAACTGCGGTGTGCCAATCGCTATGCTGCTGTGTGCATGGATCATCCCCCGCTGGTCCTGGCGTCCGCTGTTCGTGGCCATCGGCCTGGTGGCCGCCATCATCTGGTGGCTGCGCCGCGACATCCCCGAATCCCCGCGTTGGCTCGCCGTGCGCGGCCGTTACGATGAGGCCGACGCCATCGTCAAGCAGCTTGAGGCCAACGGTTCCGAACCGATCGACGCAGCCGCCAAGGCCGACACCAGCGACACCCGCAACGCCGGAGGCCGTTCGCTCGGCATCTGCCTGCTTGTGGCTGTGGTTGCTGTGGCCGCCACGAACGTGTGCTCCTACGCCTTCACTTCTTGGGTTCCGACGATTCTGGTCAAGCGTGGTATTAACCTGTCCAGCTCGCTGCTCACCTCCACGGTGATGATGCTCGGTGCCCCGGTCGGCTGCCTGATTGGCTCTCTGCTTATCGACCGTATCGGCCGCAAGCGCACGATTGTGCCGGCCTTCCTGTTCACTGGCGTGTTCGGTTTGATGTATGCCTTCCAGACCTCTACCGTGAGCGCAATTATCGTTGGCTTCCTGCTCATGATGTGCCTGTACGTGCTTATGGCTTCCGTGGTGGCTGTGTACGCTCCGGAACTGTTCGCCACCAAGGTTCGCTTCCGTTGCGTCGGCTTCGCGAACGCCGTGGCCAAGCTGCTCAATGTGTTGATGCCGATGGTGGTGGGCTGGATGCTTACCTCGCTTGGTGCCACGTCCATCTTTGTGGCCATCAGCGCGATTGCTATTGCATCGATGCTGATTGTCGGCTTCTTTGGCGCGGAGACTGCGCAGAAGTCGGTTGGGTGATCGGTTTCCTCACAGTGGAATAACTGCTGATAATGTCCATTCGGCGTCTTGCGTGGTGATATGCAGGGCGCCGTTTTGTTGTTCTAGTAATTGTTGGTAACGGTTGAGGCCGGTGCCGGTGGATAGGTCTGCGTCTCCAGCGGACAATCAGCGTCTGTGATGTCACATGCAATGCCAGGAGCGGCATCAACGGTCGAATCATGCGGAGTCACTGCACTGTGCGCCGCTTCTCCCCTGCCTTCAATCACATCAATGACTTGATGCGTGCGATCCAATGCGCCCATAGACATATCCGTAACCAGCACGTCAGGCCGCTTGGTGGGGCTCAGGCATCGGCTGATGGCCACAGCACCCAAATCGCAGGTCTATATCACGGCAAAATCGCTGGACATACGTTCGATTAGCGCGCCGAACACTTTCAGCGCATATGGGTCATTGTCCACAATGCCGATGCGTATGTTGCGGTTGCGCGCTTCTTCCATTACATTCACCCCTTCAGTGTGCCCGACGCCGAACTACTCCGTCCTGACACGTCATGGTCACTATGACAACCATCATTCCACATTTCCTGCGTGATTTACGATGGAATCATCATCAATCCTTGACAAGGCGGTAAAGGAGGACGGCAATGAACCGTGCACAAGCACTCAGCAAGCTCAACAGGAGCGATATGCGCAATGCCGCCGCCGAGCGCGGGATGCAACGACTGTTCACATGGAACCGCGCGCATTGGATTGGCATGGTTGTACTGATAGCGGTGTTGCTGCTACTGCAGTGGAGCTCATCAATGTATCTCATGCCCGACGAGGTTCTTGACAGGGCTGCCAAAAACCTGTTCGTATGGTTCCCCGGTATGGTTCTGCACTGGCCATTGGTGTTGGGAATCACCAACTTGATACTCGGTTCGACACGATCCGGCAGTCTGTCTTTCCCGTTGGCGAGCGCAATCATCGGACCACTGGCATTCGGCTGGACCAATCTTCGCTTACGGCCGGGGTTCCCATACCGTTCCTGGGCTCAAGGGAAAGCCGCAATATAATGAAAACAGCGATTTCATGCAATGATGCACGAGCCGATCCAAGCAAAGGGGCCAACCATGAGCGAGCAACTGATGGAACAGTACCGGTTGCGCGGACAACGCAAATGCCGTAACGCTTGTATCGCCGCCATCGTGACAGTAGTGCTTGTCCTTGCCGTCGCCGGCGGCGTATGGTGGACGGCCGGCGATGGCAGCGCATTGGTTCGCAATATGTTCAAGCCGAAGGCCACGCCTGCCACGCAGCCGGTAGTCAACAGCACCGCAACCTTCGCCTACCGCACCGCACCGGAATTCCTGGCGATGGAAGCCGGCGACCGAGGCACCGGCAATGTGAACTACTCTCCTGCTTCGATGTGGATGGCGTTGGCCATCGCCGCGCAGGGCGCCAATGGCACGACCCGCTCGCAACTGAACGAACTGCTGGGCTCCGGTTCGCTGACCGATAGCGACTACCAATCGCTGCTAAGTTCGATCAACGGGCAATATTCGGGGGCGAAATCCGAGATGAGCGCCGCGAACTCGCTGTGGATTGATGACGACTACTCTCTTGCCAGCGATTACCAATCCACCGTCAAGAAGATGTTCGAGGCCGAAGTCACCACGTTACCGTTCGACGATCAGGCCGCCGCAAAGATGTCCGATTGGATCGCCAAGCATACGAATGGTTCGCTCAAGCCGAAGATCACGCTGCGTGACCGTGAAGTCCTGTCCATCATCAACACCGTCTATGCGGATGGCCGTTGGAAGGATCCGTTCGAAGAGCAGTCCACCGGCAACGGCACCTTCCACGGCGAAGCCGGAGATGCTCAGGTGCCGATGATGCACCGGACCTTCAGCCAAATGGCTTACGGACATGATGAGTACAACACTTGGCAGCGGGTGGAGATTCCGTTCGACAACGGCGGCAATCTGGCCATCGTGCTGCCGGCCGAAGGGCATTTCGACGAGTTGGCCGGCGATGCCGAGAAGCTCAGTTGGGCGTTCGGTACATGCTCGACGGCTTCCCTTGGCGAGGGCGCAATGGGTTGCGCCGCGGACAGTATGCCCGGATGGGGCGTCTCCGTCAACTCGGTCATGGTGAACGTCACGCTACCGCGATTCACCATCGACAGCATGTTCGACTCGGAAGCCACCATCAAGGCATTCGAAAAACTGGGGGTGACCGATGCGTTCAGTGCAGGCGACGCCGACTTCACCAAGATGATCGACACCGGTTCGCACGGCGAGAACCTGTATATCGGCTCGATTCTGCAAGGCACGCGCATCGAGGTGAACGAAGCCGGCGCCAAGGCCATGTCCTTCACCAAGGTCGGCGCAGACTCCGTTAGCGCGCCGGTGGACAACGTCGAGTTCACGGTGGATCGCCCATTTCTGTATTCGTACGTCACCCCGGACGGCATACCATTATTCATCGGTGCGGTGCGCAACCTCGGCGGAGTCGGTGGAGAAAACTGATACTTTCTTGGCAGTCCGTCAATTAGGGTGTATCGTTTGACGCATGGTTACGATGAAGGAAATCGCGAACAAGGCGGGGGTTTCCGTCTCTACGGTATCGCTGGTGATCAACGGACGCGACGAGGGGCGCGTAAAGTCCAAAATTGCGGACAATGTACGCGCCATCGCCACCAAGCTCGGCTACCAGTCGAATCCGCTGGCCAGTTCGCTGCGTACAGGCAGGACGCACATCCTCGGTTTCATCAGTGAGGAGGTGGCCACCACCCCGTACGCCGGCGGTATGATTCTGGGCGCGCAGACCGCTGCAAGCCAGTTCGGCTATATGCTCATCACCGTGAGCACCGACGGCGAGAACAGCGAGAGCGAGGAAATCGCCGCACTCAAGCGATACGGCACCGACGGCTTTCTGTACGCCAAGATGTCGAACCGCATCACCCATGTGCCTTCCTCGCTGGCCAAGACGCCACTGGTGTTGGTGGATGCCACCGACTCGCTTGGCAAAATCCCGAGCGTGGAACCGGACGAGTTCCAAATCGGCTACGACGCCACCACCAGATTGGTTAAGGCCGGATGCGCACGTATCGCCTATGTGGGTTGCTTGGAGCCGCTGATTGCGCAGGACGATCGTTTGGAAGGCTATCAGGCGGCGCTCAGGGACGCCGGCCTCGACTATGACGATCATCTGGTCGTCAATGTGCTCAACAACGGGCCGGCACTGACCGCAGTCAGCGATTTGTTCGATGCCGAGCATCCGGACGGATTCTTCTGCTTCAACGATGCCCGCGCCTGGTATGTGTACGAATGCGCCGCACGCCGAGGACTCACGGTCGGCAAGGACATCTCCGTGGTCGGCGTGGACAACCATCGCGTGTTCGCCGAAACGCTGGAACCGATGCTCACCACTGTGGAACTGCCGCATTTCGAGATGGGCTACTGGGCCGTGGCCAAGCTGGTGTCGATTATCGAAGGACGCTCGATGGACGACGTCTCATGGCCAGCGACCACCGCTCCCCTGCCGCCGATCGACGCGCCGATTCCGGCGAAGATCCACTGCACGCTGATCGAAAAGGCCTCGGTGAAGTAACCGAGTCCCACACGATTTCTCAAGGCCTCCGTTCAGCACGGAGGCCTTTTGCGTGTCGAACGGATACGACACGCCGATTTACGTCAATCGATTGACATAAATCGATTGACGTCGCATAATAATTACTACGCAACAACTTCTACAAAGGCACGGCCGCCCGAGCAGAAGCGTTACATAACCAATAACCAACCAAGTAGTAATCAAAGGATGATTATGGCAAGTGCAACCAAATCTGCATGGAAGAATCCTTCCTATCTGCAGAGCTCTTTCGGCATCTTCATGTTCTTCTGCTCCTGGGGCATCTGGTGGTCCTTCTTCCAGCGCTGGCTCATCTCAGGCGTTGGATTGACCAATGCTGAAGTCGGCACCATCTACTCCATCAACTCGCTGGCCACCCTGGTCATCATGTTTGTGTACGGCGTGATTCAGGATCAGCTCGGCATCAAGCGCAAGCTCGTCATCGTAGTCTCGGTAATCGCCGCCTGCGTTGGCCCATTCGTCCAATTCGTTTACGCCCCGATGATCCTCGCCGGTGGCACCACCCGCTGGATCGGCGCACTCATCGGCTCCATCGTTCTGTCTGCCGGCTTCATGTCCGGCTGCTCCCTGTTCGAGGCCGTCACCGAACGCTACTCCCGTAAATTCGGTTTCGAATATGGCCAGTCCCGTGCTTGGGGCTCCTTCGGTTACGCCATCGTGGCGCTGTGCGCCGGCTTCCTGTTCAACATCAACCCGCTGATCAACTTCTGGGTCGGCTCCGCATTCGGCCTTGGCATGCTCCTCGTGTACGCCTTCTGGGTCCCGGCCGAGCAGAAGGAAGAGCTCAAGAAGGAAACCGACCCGAACGCAGCCCCCACCAACCCGTCCCTCAAGGAAATGGTCGCCGTTCTCAAGATGCCGACCCTGTGGGTGCTCATCGTCTTCATGCTGCTGACCAACACCTTCTACACCGTGTTCGATCAGCAGATGTTCCCGACCTACTACGCCAACCTCTTCCCCACTGAAGAAATCGGCAACGCCACCTACGGCACCCTGAACGGTTTCCAGGTCTTCCTTGAGTCCGCAATGATGGGCGTGGTCCCGATCATCATGAAGAAGATCGGCGTGCGCAACGCTCTGCTGCTCGGCGCTACCGTGATGTTCCTGCGCATCGGCTTGTGCGGCGTGTTCCACGACCCGATCACCGTCTCCATCGTCAAGCTGTTCCACTCCATCGAAGTGCCGCTGTTCTGCCTGCCGGCATTCCGCTACTTCACTCTGCACTTCGACACCAAGCTCTCTGCCACGCTGTACATGGTGGGCTTCCAGATCGCTTCCCAAGTGGGTCAGGTCATCTTCTCGACCCCTCTGGGTGCCTTCCACGACAAGATGGCTCAGATTCTGCCGAACAACGACATGGGATCCCGCGTGACCTTCTGGGTCATCTCTGCCATCGTGCTGTGCGCACTGATTTACGGCTTCTTCGTCATCAAGCATGATGATCAGGAAGTCGGCGGCGACCCGTTCTACACCGACAAGCAGCTGCGTCAGATGGAAGCGGCCAAGGCCTGAAAGGACAGCCATGACTGACTTCACTCCCGAAACCCCTGTTCTCACCCCCATCCGCGACCACGCTGCTGAACTGGCAAAAGCCGAAGCCGGCGTGGCTGAGATGGCCGCCAAGCGCAACAACCGCTGGTACCCGAAGTATCACATCGCCTCCAACGGTGGCTGGATCAACGACCCGAACGGCCTGTGCTTCTACAAGGGCCGCTGGCACGTGTTCTACCAGCTGCACCCCTACGGCACCCAGTGGGGTCCGATGCACTGGGGCCACGTCTCCTCCACCGACATGCTCAACTGGAAGCGCGAGCCCATCATGTTCGCGCCGTCCTTAGAGCAGGAGAAAGACGGCGTGTTCTCCGGTTCCGCCGTCATCGACGACAACGGAGACCTTCGCTTCTACTACACCGGCCACCGTTGGGCCAACGGCCACGACAACACCGGCGGCGACTGGCAGGTGCAGATGACCGCGCTGCCGGACAATGACGAGCTCACCTCCGCCACCAAGCAGGGCATGATCATCGACTGCCCGACCGACAAGGTCGACCACCACTACCGCGACCCGAAGGTCTGGAAGACCGGCGACACCTGGTACATGACCTTCGGTGTCTCCTCTGCGGACAAGCGCGGCCAGATGTGGCTGTTCTCCTCCAAGGACATGGTCCGCTGGGAATACGAGCGCGTGCTCTTCCAGCACCCGGATCCGGATGTGTTCATGCTCGAATGCCCCGACTTCTTCCCCATCAAAGACAAGGACGGCAACGAGAAGTGGGTCATTGGCTTCTCCGCCATGGGGTCCAAGCCCAGCGGCTTCATGAACCGCAACGTCAGCAACGCCGGCTACATGATCGGCACGTGGGAGCCGGGCGGCGAATTCAAGCCGGAAACCGAGTTCCGCCTGTGGGATTGCGGCCACAACTACTACGCCCCGCAGTCCTTCAATGTGGACGGCCGTCAGATCGTCTATGGCTGGATGAGCCCGTTCGTGCAGCCGATTCCCATGGAGGATGACGGCTGGTGTGGCCAGCTCACCCTGCCGCGCGAGATCACCCTTGGCGATGACGGCGACGTGGTCACCGCGCCGGTCGCCGAAATGGAAGGCCTGCGCGAGGATACCCTCGACCATGGTTCGGTCACACTCGACATGGATGGCGAGCAGATCATCGCCGACGACGCCGAGGCCGTGGAAATCGAAATGACCATCGACTTGGCTGCCTCCACTGCCGAGCGTGCGGGTCTGAAGATTCACGCCACTGAGGACGGTGCCTACACCTACGTGGCTTATGACGGCCAGATCGGCCGCGTGGTGGTGGATCGTCAGGCCATGGCCAACGGCGATCGCGGCTACCGCGCCGCCCCACTGACCGACGCCGAACTGGCCTCCGGCAAGCTGGACCTGCGCGTGTTCGTGGATCGCGGCTCCGTGGAGGTCTACGTCAACGGTGGCCACCAAGTGCTGAGCTCCTACTCCTACGCCTCCGAAGGCCCGCGCGCCATCAAGCTCGTCGCCGAGTCCGGTAGTCTCAAGGTGGATTCCCTGAAGCTCCACCACATGAAGTCCATCGGACTGGAGTAGCTCTTTCACCTCCCTCTGACGAGGGAGGTTTTTTGTGCGCCCTGTCGTTCGCCTTCGCCTATACTGATGGACGGCATATAACACAATCCATCACACGACCGGCAGGCGCGCAGGCTCCTCACCTTACTGTTCCACGCCCCGGCCGCAAGCGCCACCAGCAAACCGGACTGGCGCGGAAAGCAAGGTGACATCCCATGTCCATCGCCAAGCGCCTCAAGCGCCGCATGCCCACCGTCATCGCCGTCATCGTATTGCTGGCAGTCTGGGAAACGTGGGTGGATCTAGGACATGTCTCCCCCACGATGATCTCCGCGCCAAGCGAGATTTTCGCCGCCACCATCGAAACATGGAACACGCTCGGCCCGGCCGCGGCAATCACCGGCTATGAGGGCGTGGTTGGATTCCTGTTTGCCGTGTTCTTCGGCATTATGATCGGCATTGCACTGTACTGCTCGCACACGTTCAACGCGGCGTTCTATCCGCTGCTTGCCGCCGCACAAACCATGCCGCTGATTTCCATCGCCCCGTTGTTCCTGATTTGGTTCGGTTTTGAGATTTCCGGCAAAATCGTAATCGTGGCGGTATTCGGCCTCTTCCCCATCGCCGTGCAGACTGTGCGCGGACTAGAAGCAGTGCCCCAGTTCTATTCCGACGTCGCATTGACCTGCGGCGCGACCCCGGTCTGGACGCTCTGGCACGTGAAGCTGCGCGTTGCCGCACGTCAGATCTATGGCGGTATCCGAGTATCTGCCGCATACATCTTCGCCACGGCATCCACCGCTGAATACCTTGGCGCACGCAAGGGCCTTGGCATCTGGCTGCAGGCTGCCTACAATTCATTCCGCACGCCGCTGATCTTCTCCGCCACCATCGTCATTATCCTGATGACATGCGTACTGATGCTGGCGGTAAACGCCAGCGAGCGCATCCTGCTCGGCCCGCCCGGCGACGACGAAGACCCCGACGCGGACCAGTAGTTCTTTTTTTACCGTCAAAGGCACGAGCCGGCGGTCAGGACCGACTGAACGAAGCGGCTTCTCATGAGGTCTCCAACCCTGTCTCTATAATGGAACAGCTTTACCAGCGTGTGGCAAACCGGCTTTCCCGAGCTTTCATAGGGAATGTCGGGGGCGCTGGTCGAACGGAAATCAAGGCCCTCCATATCGTTTTCTGCCGACTTCCGTTCGAAGCAATCCCAGAGAACGATAGAGAGACAACGAATTAGGGAACCATCATTATGAAGAAAAGCCTTGTATCCAAGGCCGCTGCCCTCGTGGGCGCCCTTGCCATGACTTTCGGTTTCGCCGCATGTGGCCAGACCAACACCGCCGACTCCTCCAACTCCAACACCTCCGACCTCAAGAAGGTCACTTTCATGCTTTCCTGGGCACCCGATACCAACCACATCGGCGTGTACGTGGCCAAGAACAAGGGCTACTTCAAGGACGCCGGCCTTGACGTGGATATCGTGGCCGTGGCCCAGGCCGGTGCCGAACAGGCCGTGAACAACGGTGTGGCCGACTTCGCCCTGTCCAACCTGACCAACGTGGGCGTCTACACGCTGAAGGGCGCTCACATCAAGCAGGTGCTGCAGGTGCAGCAGAAGCCGAGCGCCATTTGGTGCGCACTGGCGTCCAACACCGCCATCAAGTCCCCTAAGGATTTGGATGGCAAGACCTTCGCCACCTTCGGCTCCAACGAGTCCGATGCCGTGGTGCGCCGCATGATCCAAACCGATGGCGGCAAGGGCGAATTCGACAAGGTGACCGTCGGCACCTCCACCTTCCAGACCATGGAATCCGGCAAGGCCGATTTCGGCGGCTTCTACGCCACGTGGGAAGGCGTGCAAGCCGACATGTACGGCCCGAAGCTCAACTGCTTCACCGAGCCTGACTATGGCGTGCCCGGCAACGCCGACACCATCGGCATCATCACCAATGACAAGACCATCAAGAACAATCCCGACCTGGTCAAGAAGTTCACTCAGGCCACTCAAAAGGGTTACGAGTACGCGTACGCCAACCCGGATGACGCCGCGCAGATTCTCGTGGACGAAGCCCCTGACGCCAACCTCAAGCCCGAATTCGTCAAGAAGAGCATGCAGGTTATCGTCGACGGCCAGTACTGGGGCGATCCGGCCAAGATCAAGGACGGCTCTTTCGTGCTCGGCACCAACGACTTCAAGGGCGCTCAGGAATACTTCGACTTCCTGGCTGAAGAAGACGCATACACCGACAGTCATGACAAGATAATTCATGAGGCCCCGCAGGCCAAGGACCTTGCCACCGACGAATTCATCGGCAAGTAATTTCCGATATTCCGAGTTTGAATCTACGCAAAAATGCGTCCTTCCCATGAGGAAAGGACGCATTTTTGCGTATCGGCCGATAAGGTTATTCATAGCGGATTACGCTAACAAGGAGACGATTCTATGGTCCAATGTCCTGACCGCATTATTGCCAGCATAGATACGGGTGTTGATGATGCGTTGGCGTTGGCGTATTTGTTGGGGTCGACGGATAAGTGCGAGTTGGGTGGCGTGATTGCCAGTTATGGCAATGTGGATGCGAACACGGCTTATGCCAATACTTGCGCGGTGCTTGATTTGTTTGGTCGGGCGGATATTCCAGTGTTTTTAGGGTCTGAGCATCCTTCTTGGGCTGATGCGTTTATTCCTGATGCAGGGTGTGCCCAGTTCCACGGGGATGATGGACTGGGGAATACTCGGCTGGCAGGGTCCGGGGCTCTGGCTGATGGAGCTTGTGTGCCTGGTGATGATATGTCTGTGGATGTGCCCGATGAGGTTGTTTCTGTTGGCGGGTATTTGGCGGGGGATGTTCATGCTCATCCGGCGTTGGGTGCTTGTTCTCGTGTGAACCGCTCTCAGTCGGTGGACCATCCCCAGTCGGCTATGCCGACAGCTCTCGCCAGCGGGGGCAAAAGGAGGTGCTCCGTTGATGCTGCGGATGGGATTGAGTATCTGATTGAGCAGGTTCGCGAGTTTGGCCGAGACGTTACCGTGCTGGCTACCGGGCCGTTGACGGATGTGGATGCGGCTATTACTCGAGCACCGGATATTGCATCGAAACTCAGGCTGGTGATGATGGGCGGTACGCTTACCCAACCCGGTAATTGTTGGGATGCGGTAGCTGAGACGAATATCATCCAAGACCCTGAGGCCGCGAATCGTGTATTTCATTCCGGCGCAGACATCACAATGGTGGGACTTGATGTGACTCACCAGTGTTTGCTACCGCAATCGGCGGCCGACCGGTGGCGTGCGACGGGGACCAAGCGCGGGCGGTTCTTGGCTGATCTCGCGGACTTTTCCATCAAGGCAAATTTGGAAGCCGACCCCGCACTGTTCTCTGGCGGCATGCCGTTGCATGATCCGTTGGCGGCGGCGGTTGCACTTGATTCTTCACTGGTCGATTGTTTTGATCTTGCGTTGCGCGCGGAGACCAATACCGGTGATTTCAATGGAGTACGAGGCCGGACCACCGGAGACCCGGTTGGGCTGGTGAATCATTCCATGCCGCATGTGCATGTGGCACTTGGTGTGGATTCGGGACGTTTTTTGGATGAGTTTGTAGAGAGGATGGCTGAGGTGTGCCGGTAACTCCCCTCAGTCCGCTACACGGGCAGCTCGACCGCAATTACGGACAAGCTGCCGCTCGCATTCTTCTGGCTCGACTCTCGTCTCGCCTTCGCCTACAAACAGTCCACCGGGCGTTTGCTTTACGGCTCAGCCCGTCAGAGGGGGCCTAACAAGGACTATTTCACACCGCCGAATCGGCGATCGCGGTGGATGTAATGGTCGATGGAGCGCCATAGCACGTCACGGCCGCAGTCCGGGAAGAGTTCGGGCACGAAGTCGAGCTCGGCGTAGGCGGCCTCCCACGGCAGGAAGTTGGAGGTGCGCTGTTCGCCGGAAGTACGGATCACCAAGTCGCAATCGGGAATGTCCGGATTGTACAGATGGTCGGCAATCATCTTCTCAGTCACACGGTCGCCGGAAATCTTGCCATCGCGCACTTCGCGAGCGATGGCGGCGCAGGCGTCGGCGATTTCAGCACGGCCACCATAGTTGATGCAGAACACCACATCGATGACCTTGTTGTTCTTGGTGCGCTCCTCGGCGGCTTCAAGCTCGTCGATCACCGACTTCCACAGCTTGGGGCGACGGCCGGACCAGCGCACGCGCACACCCCACTCGTCCATCTGTTCCACACGACGGTGGATGATTTCACGCGAGAAACCCATGAGGAAGCGCACTTCCTGTGGCGAGCGCTTCCAGTTTTCAGTGGAGAACGTGTACAGGCTCAAATACCGTACACCGGCTTCGATGGCACCGGCGATAGTGTCGAACACCACCGGTTCGGCGGCCTGATGGCCATTGGTGCGGACCATGCCGCGCTGCTTGGCCCAACGACCATTACCGTCCATAATCACACCGATATGGCGGGGTACCTTGTTCTTGGGGAAGTCGGGAATACGAGCGGGGTCGCTGAACGGAGCTGCGGGAATGTCCAACGACGTGTAATCAACGTTCTCAAAAGCCATACTCATGAATCTATCAAGCGCAGCGAACGAATCGGGCGTTCGAGGTAATACTCCCCCCAATCTTCAACCAACTCCTGCACAACCCGCTCCACAGGCGCGGCATCAAGCACCGACCAATCGCCACGAATCAGTGCATCGAACTGGTTTAACACGAACGGTGCGATACGGCGCGCATCGGTAGTGTGGTCGGCTTCGCACATCACACCGCCGGACGCGATGGACAGGTACGCCGGCTCCGCCTTGCCGCATACCACGCAAGTGCCCAATCGTGGCGTCCAACCGGCCAAGGCCAAGGCGCGCATCACATAGGAGTCGCCTATGGCTTGCGGGGCGTGGGATTGTTTGGCGAGCGCGTTCAACGCGCCGATGAGCAGCCGATATTGGTTCGGCAGCTGCTCATGTTCGGTGCTGGCGATTTTATCGATAGTCTCAACGATGACGTTGGCGGCCTCATACGCCGCATAATCCGCCGCGATCGGAGCACCATAAGCGGCGACCGCTTCAGCTTGGGAGACCACGTCAAGCGAGCGGCCTTCAGCGATAAGCACATCGACTCGCATGAACGGCTCGAGCCTGGCACCAAAGCGTGATTTGGTGCGACGTACGCCTTTGGCGACCGCCCGAATCTTGCCATGCCCACGCGTCAGGATGGTGATGATACGATCAGCCTCGCCCAGTTTGGAGGTGCGCAACACCACACCTTCGTCTCGGTACAGCGACATCTCATCTCCTTTCCCGCGACGCCTGGCAGACTCTACTCAATGAAGTAGTCAGTAAATAAACAGACCCCAGAAGGCGAACACCAACAGTATGTACAGCATGGTGAAGGCCACCAGCCAGAACAGGATTCGGCCCAGACGGGTGGAGGCCAGTACCGGGTCAGCACCGGTGACGATGTCTCGAACGGATTCGCGACGAGGGGGTATCTGAATCAGGCCGCGGACGGAAGCGACTTCTATCAGATGCATAAAGACGCGGGACCAAGCCCATAGCACCAGCACGGACACCACTTGGATGACCGGCCAGCTCCAATACATGACACCCGGCGTCTCGGTAGGTGCGCTACCCCATGCAAGTTTGACCACGCCCATGATCACCTGCCCGAGTCCGGCGAAGAAGATGAGCAATGTGGCAAGAGTGGTGAGGGTCAAAGTCAGCAGCGCATTGCCGAAACCATGTGCGAAACCGAGTACCACAGGCCGTCCCGGTATCAGCATGCCCGCATGTTTGGCCTCGCGCTTCTCTCGCCGCCATCGGGCATCCGCCGCGATTTTGCGACCCAGCGCCACCAGCGCCAGCACGATGGATGCGAGCAGCAGCAGTACCACCGTGACGTGCAGAATCACACCATATATGGTGCCGACGCGTCTTGCCTTCAAAGCGCCCGGCAGACCGATTGATTGGTACAGATTGGTGCCGGCCACCTTTTCACTGGTCTGCGTGAGTCCGGCGGAAGTGCCGACGGCCCAGTCGATGAGATCGTCCACATAGGCGTCCGCAAACGGGGTGCCCGCTTCGGACTCATCTCCCAAACGCAGCACATGGTTGGCGACCGGGTAGCTGCGCACGGTCACATTCCAGTTATCGGCTTTGTGGGCGTTGTAGAGAATCGCACGCACACCGTCGACCTGCGCCGTCATCACGTCTTTCGAACCGTAAGCCACATAGGTGGGTACGGCGTAGGCGGCGGGTTTGAGTGTGGCGAGGTCGAAATTGTTCAGTCCGAACAGGCCGGTGTCCGCGCTGAACACACGTTGGACGATGGATTGATAGCCTTCGTTCGCGCCAACAAGGGTGAAGTCTTGGGTGACGAAAAATCCCAGCGATTGGCGTGGGCTGAACACCATCGGGCTCAGGAGAATCTGGAAGGCGATGTCCGGATCGTCCTCGAGCAGATACGAGGAGATCCATGTCGATTCGGAGGTGGCATAGATGCCGACCTTGGCCTCGTCTACATCGCTTTGGTCTCGCAGGTATTCGATGACCTGATCATAAGCCTTGGCTGAGGCCGGATAATCGCGGTTGATGTCGGTGGTGTTCCAAACGGGTTTGTCGAGCACTGCGGTCACAAAGCCGGCCGAAGCCATATCAGAGGCCACGTCGCCAAAGGAGTTGTCACAGGTGCCATATCCGGCACCGTGCATGAACACCACGCCGGGGCGCTTGCCTGATGCATTCTGAGGTTCCCGAATCAATACCTTGATGGCTTGGCCGCCGTCCGCATTGGCCTTGCCCCGATCACCGGACTCCTTGGTCAGATTGCCGTCTCTGGTCATGTTCAGCGTGATGTATCGCTCGGTGACCTCATACGTGCCTTTTGCCGGCAGCGTTTCTCCGGACGGGTTATCGAAGGTGACTTCGGTATCGTCGGTGAGCGTGGCCATCGACTGGCCGGTGGGTTCGATGTTCCAAGGCACCGTGGTCAGATTGGAAATGGAGACCAGCACGCCAATCAGGATAATGAAGATGGGCAGGCTGACCATCAGCCGGTGGGTGCTGGTCCACGGCTTGGATCGAACAGTCAGGCGATGCTCTTCTTCTTGCGGCACGTGCGCTATTGTAATCTGACCGCGATATTTATGCCGAGGGCCTATTCGGCCGAATCAGTGACCGGGGTGCTGGATTGGGACCACGACCGGGCCGGTGGAATTGACGGGGACTTGACCGTCGGCCTCCATTTGGGCGGCGATATCGTTCGCTATGGTGAGCAGCGTGTCGACGATCTGGTCTTCGGGCACGGTCTTGATGACCTTGCCCTTGATGAAGATCTGGCCCTTGCCATTGCCGGAGGCCACGCCGAGGTCGGCTTCGCGTGCCTCGCCCGGACCGTTGACGATGCAGCCCATGACGGCCACTCGGATCGGCGCGGTCACGTCCTTCAGGCCTTCGGTGACGGCGGAGGCGAGCTGGATCACATCCACTTGGGCGCGGCCGCAGCTCGGGCAGGAGATGATGTCGAACTTGCGGGGGCGCAATCCCATGTATTCCAAGAGTTTGCAACCCACCTTGACCTCTTCGGCCGGCGGCGCGGAGAGAGACACGCGAATCGTGTCGCCAATGCCCTCGGCCAAGAGCGCACCGAACGCCAGGCAGGATTTGATGGTGCCTTGCCAAGCGGGGCCGGCCTCGGTGACGCCGAGGTGCAGCGGCCAATCGCCCTTGGAAGCGAGCAGTCGGTACGTTTCGACCATGGTGATGACGTCATGGTGTTTGACGGAGATCTTGAAATCGTGGAAGCCGACGTCCTCGAACATGTGCGCTTCCTTCAAGGCAGAGGCCACCAATGCTTCCGGAGTCGGGCCACCGTATTTGGCGTAGAGTTCCTTGTCCAGCGAGCCGGCGTTCACACCGATACGCAGCGAGATGCCCGCGTCGGTGGCGGCCTTGCAGATGTCCGGGCCGACTTCGTCGAACTTACGGATGTTGCCGGGGTTCACGCGCACGGCCGCGCAGCCGGCGTCGATGGCCTGGAACACGTATTTGGACTGGAAGTGGATATCGGCGATGACCGGAATCGGCGATTTGCGGCAGATTTCCGGCAGTGCGTCGGCATCGTCCTGACTCGGCACGGCCACGCGCACGATGTCGCAGCCGGCGGCGGTCAGTTCGGCGATCTGCTGCAACGTGGCAGGTACGTTGGCCGTGAGCGTGTTGGTCATCGACTGCACGGAGATGGGCGCGCCCCCGCCCACCGGCACCGGGCCCACCATGATGCGGCGGGACTTGCGGCGCGGGTGCAAGGGCGATTCGCTGGTCAGGTCGACCGGATCACCGGTTTTGCGGAACGGCTTTTCGATGGGATTTTCCGTATTCAAGGTATTCATCATTGCTTGTTTATCAGGTCGTCGGCGCGTCGGCGGGCTTCAAGCTCAAGCTGGTTCATTTCCTCCACGTCCGTGAACAGCGGGTTACCACGAAGCTCGGCGTCCATCTGGTCCAGCACGGCTTTGACCGTGTCCACGATGCCGAGGTATGGCAGACGATGCTCGAGGAAGGCATGCACGGCCTGTTCATTGGCAGCATTGAGCACCGCCGTATGCTTCTCGGAGGCGGCCAGGCAGTGGCGGGCCAGTTGCACGGCAGGGAACGCCTCATCGTCCAACGGTTCAAAGGTCCAAGTTGCGGCTTGCGTCCAGTCGCACGCGGCGGCCACATTGGTCATGCGGTCCGGCGCGGACAGACCCAGCGCGATGGGCAGACGCATGTCTGGCGGCGAAGCTTGGCAAATCGTGGCGCCGTCCACAAATTCAACCATGGAATGGACGATGGACTGCGGGTGCACGGTCACGTCGATGCGTTCAGGCGGCACGTTGAACAAGCGGGACGCCTCGATGACTTCGAGGCCCTTGTTCATCAGTGTGGAGGAGTTGATGGTGACAACCGGCCCCATGTTCCACGTCGGATGATGCAGCGCCTGCTCGGGAGTGATGTTCTCCATGTCGGCACGTTTCCAGCCGCGGAACGGTCCGCCGGAGGCGGTGACCACAAGCTTGGCGACTTCGGCGTGGGTTCCGGAGCGCAGGGATTGCCAGATGGCGGAATGCTCGGAATCGACCGGGTTGATTTGGTTCTCGCGCACTTGCGCGCTGAACAGCAGATGCCCGCCCGCGACTACGGACTCCTTGTTGGCCAATGCCAGCTGGGAACCGGCCTTGAGCGCCGCGATCGACGGTTCGAGGCCGATGGAGCCGGTGATGCCGTTCAATACGACATTCGCACCGGAGCCGGCCATGGCGATGACCGAATCCGGACCGCCGGTCACGCGGACACCTTGTGCGCCGGCCTGTGCGAGAGCTGCTTGCAGCGCTGGAACCTTGGTCTCATCAAACACCGCGGCTTCGGACACATGGAACTGTGCGGCCTGTTGCGCCAGCAGCTCGATATGTGCTCCGCCCGCCGCCAGACCGGTGACGGTAAATCGTTCAGGATGACGCGAGATGACGTCAAGTCCTTGGGTGCCGATGGATCCGGTGGATCCGAGAATGATGACAGTGGAGTTGGAGGCTATGCTCACTGTTCCTTCTTCGTATCGTCATTGTTCAGTGTGGGGAACGACAGGTCGGGGATATCCGAATCGAAGTTACCGCCAAGCGGGAACAGCAGCGGGAACGAATCGCTGGAATCGTGCTTATCCTGTGACGGCTGAGCTGCTTCCGTGTCATGGGAGGCGGCAACGTATTCAGATGATTCCGCAGCCGGACGGGAGATCGTGCTGTCTGCAGGCTGACTATCGGATACGCGAACCGGAATGGAGTTCGTGTTACGATCCGGCTTGCTGGTGGGAGCAAAGGAGACCGGCATAGCAGCGGACGCAGCCTCGTCAGCAGTGCTATTCACAGGCTGTACTGCCGGGGCGGAGGGTGCCGGGGATGAAACCGAACCCGGTACCTCATTCAATTTCAGCGCATTCGGTGCATCAAGGCTGGGCATCTTAGGAGCGAAGGACGGTGCATCCACTGCCGGAAGTTCCTGAGAAACCGCAGCCATGTGGGCGAGAGCGGCCAAAGAGGAATCGTTCTGCACCATATCCACGGGCTGTTCCGCGAACACCGACGGGGTCGATGACGGAGCTGCGGGTTCGTGAGCTGCCTGTGCCGGAGCAAACGAGGGGACGCTGCCAGCGGTCACACCGGAAACCGGCGCGGACGGGGCACTGACGGGAGGCTCAGCCGCAGCAACTGCGGTAGGAGCCACGGAAGGCGTCTCGGAGACGGGCTTCGCCGCAGACTCGTTGGACGCATGCACCAGGTATGCTGCGGGAGCAAAGGAAACCGGCTGTTCCGCATTGGTGCTATTGGTGCTTGTGGAAGCATCGAACGATGCAGGAGCCGGCGCATAGGAGATCGGCGCCGCCGCGGCCGGCGTTGCGGGAGCAACCGGAACCGGAGCCGTGAACAAGCTCTGCTCGGCCTGATGCAGGGCATCGAATGATTCGTCATGAGCAACGGCAGCCGGAGCAAAACGTTCGTCAGTTGCCGGGCGCTGCGTTCCGGAAGCGAACAACGGTGAGACGCCGTTCGCTTGAACGGTCACGTTCGTGGCGGTCTGGGCAGGAGCCGCAGGCTCGCCGGACACGAAATCGGCCACACGGGCATAGGATTCCAAGCGACTCAGCAACTGTACGCAGGCGTTCAGGAAGTAATCGACCTGTCGCTCGTCATAGCCTTTCTTGCCCTTGCGCTGGGTGAAGATCACATTGTTGACCGTATTCGCATTGAGATCGGCCAAAGACCGTACATCGTCTTCGGTAACGCCGTCAACGCCCAATGCGGCCGCCGCCTTGTCCACAATCTGGTCGACCAGACGATCCACCTGCTTCTTATCGTACGAAGGCTGCTTGGGCGCTCCGGACTTGAAGCGTTCACGCTCGTTACGCTCCGCATGGTTCTGGACTTCGTGATACAGCTTCTCGGTCTTCGCCTTCCACGTCACACGCCCATGCTGTGCGATCTCCCATGTGGTCTGCTTATCGACCACGGCACGTTCCAGACGTCCAAGCGCGGCGTCAACCTGTGCGATCACATAGCCGTTCTTGCGCAAATCAAAGGACACGTTCTGAATGTCATGCTGGGTGAGATTCATGCCCTCGCTGTCATACAAAGCATGGGCGCGCTCCAGGAAAGCGTCCACCTGAGCGGGGTCATACCCCCACTTGCGCTTGCCCGCACGTGCGATGCCCGACTTGCCGTCCCCTTCACGAAGTTCCTGCGCCATCGGCTATTCGACCTCCTGCTGGATATAAACACTCTGCCACAACTTTACGTGACTATTGAGACGCATCTGACCAAGAAAACCGAAATTCACGATTTTGTAGCAGTACTGCCGGTTTCCTTCTGCACGCATCTCATTGAGATTTCAGAACCCTTGCCGAAGACTGTCAGGGAATATCATCACAGCCTATATCCGTGGAATGAGGGGATTGCATGAAGCGATGAAAAATGAAAGTGGGCAATGAGGGACTCGAACCCCCGACATCCACCGTGTAAAGGTGGCGCTCTAACCAACTGAGCTAATTGCCCGCAAATGACAACAATAGCGTATGGCCGGCACTGCGCGACACGTGGTGTCGCATACGCGTGCCGTAGCGCTCAATCGCGATGACATTCAGTCACGCCCAGCAGCACTACGCAGCACACGACGCCAGTCAACACGCTTAAAGTCAAGCGTATTGATTGAGGCTTATCAGCGACCCTTGCCGAATGCGCGCAGGCGGATGCCGTTCCAGTCCGAGCTGACGGTCAGCGGGGTGGCGGCGTTCATACCGGCGGTCTGTGCGGCGGACTGCACGGTGGATGAGCTGGTGGCACCCGGGCGGCCGGGCTTGGGAGTCAGTATCCACAGCGGGCCGTCATTGCCCAGTACCGCGTAGGCGTCAACGATCGTATCGGACAATTCGTCCTCATCATCGCCGTCACGCCACCATACGATGACGCCGTCCACAGCGGAGTCGTAGTCCTCGTCCACGAGATCCTCGCCCGTGAGCTCTTCAATCTGGGCACGAATGGAATCGTCCACGTCGTCGTCCCAGAGCCACTCCTGGACGATATCGCCGGGCTCGAAACCAAATTCTTCAGCGTTCTGTGATGCCGTTTGATTCACAGGGGACACATTAGCAAGTCTTCGCGAACAAATGCGTTAACGCGGCCGAAAATCGCCGCATTGTGGGCAGACCCATGCGAGTCGTCTCATCAGAAACAACGACTGGCCGCGCATGTCAGGCCTCGCAATGAGGCAAATCGTCGGCCTGCCCCTTGCCGATGGCCACCAACGCCTGATACGCCTCGTCCAGCGTGGCGACCTTGACGTCGCGCAGACCATCCGGCACGCGGCCGGCCACATCCGAACAATTCGACGCGGGGGCCAGGAACCATGTGGCGCCATCGCGCTTGGAGCCAAGCATCTTCAGCTCTATGCCGCCGATTCTGCCGACTTTGCCGTCCTTGTCTATGGTGCCGGTGCCGGCGATGGTCTTGCCGCCGCTCTCGTTGGCGGGGGTGAGTTTGTCGATGAGACCGAGCGTGTACATCATGCCTGCGGACGGCCCGCCGATGCTGTCCACGTGCATCGTCACCTTGGCGTGTTGCAATGCACTGGCGTCAATGCCCAGTTCGTCCGCATGGGCTTTGGCATACGCCAGACCGACGGCACTGGCCGAATCCTGGGAACCGGCCATGTCTTGTTCGACTTTCTTCTGATACTGGTCCGCGCTCTGGCCCACCGGTACCGTGGCCTCACGCGGCATGACCTCCACCTGCGGATTGGACCAACCCCAGACGGCCTGCGCGTTGATGATCGGGTACCCGGGCACGCCGGACGCGTTCACCGTGGTCAGCAGCAGCTTGCCGGAATCCTTATACGTCGTCACGCCGGTACCAGTGATGTCGATAACCGCACCATCCTCAACTTTGCCCAGCACATCCTGGGTGGGTCCGGGCATCTCGATGACGTACGGGCTGGGCAGCAGCAGAATCACCACACCAAGCAACACGGCGAATGCACCGACGAAATGGCGTTTCGGACGAGCGGCCGCATAGGCCCGAGCACGGCTGATTCCACGAGATAGGCGCGAATCATGCTTCACTTCGAACGATGGCATGTGCTCATCTCCCGCTTCCGAATCCGCAGTCGGGCTCTCCTGCTCCTGGACGAGGTCTGGTTCCTGATTCCTGTGGCGTGCAAACATACCCTACAGTGTAAGCGGAGGGCCGAAATCGGCCGAAAACGAACATAAACCGAAAATATTGCTCGGCCACAAGCGAACAGGCCCGGGCAGACCCTACACTTGGGGTAACACACCGCGGCAAAGAAGGATACGCATGGACGACAACGCGATTCACGAGTGGCTGATCAAATGCTTCGGCCCCATTCAGGGTGAGATGGCCTGGCAGCAGATCAGCCAGTTGCCTGAGGAGATCCGTGAACAGCTGATGAGTCAGGACCCCAGCCGACTGCCCAATCCATCCGAAGTCCAGCAGATGATGGCCGCGTTCAGCGCCGGCGGACTCAACACGATGGGCGATATGCAGCGCACTGTCGAGGAAGGGCCGATCAACGTCAAGCTCGCCAAGTCGATTGCCTTGCAGCAGGCCAACGCCTCCGGTTCTGCATCCAGCGTGTCCGCCGTGGATGGCGAGGCGGCTCGCCGCGCGATGAGTGAGGCGAACCTGTGGCTGGATACCGCCTGCGAGTTCAATCCCGCGCCCGGCGATCCGGATGTGCTGACCCGCGCCGGCTGGGTGGAGGGCACCATCGACCAGTGGGCGAAGTTCGCAGCTCCTGTGGCCGAGTCGATGAACGACGCTTTGGCTTCGGTGATTTCGGAGCGTCTTGGCGGCGCGTTCGGCGATGGCGAGATTGCCGGCATGTTCGCCGGACCGGTGCCGATTCCGATTCCCGACGGTATGAAAGACCCAGCCCAACTGATGAAGCTGCTGGGCAACACGTCCTTTGCCATGCAGTTGGGGCATGCGGCCGGCAATCTGAGCCATGAAGTGCATGGCAGCTTCGATCAGGGCATCGCGTTGCTGAAGAACCCGGCTGGTGGACTGATTGCCCAGAACGCCACCGAATACGCGAAGATGCTGAACGGTGAGGCTTCTGCGGCCGAGGCCGACACGGCCGGCACTTCAACCGACTCGGTCAATCCGTTCTCCACATCCACCGACGCTTCTGCCAATCCCATTGGCTTCACTTCGGCCGGCAACAGCGATACTCCGGCAACTGACGGTACCGCCCAAGTCTCCGGCTCTGATGCTTCCGCCGATGCCGCCGACGCCGCCGCGTTCGAGGCTGCGCTCTCCGGATTCGAGACCACCGAGAAAATCCCCGAATCTGAAGTGCTTTCCTTCCTGGCCCTGCAGGAAATGGCTCACGCCCGCCTGTACGCCTCGGTACCGTGGCTGATGCCGCGTTTCGAGGCGCTCATCGGCAAGTACGCACGCGGCATCTCCATCGATCTGGATGCGATGGAGGAACAGCTGCGTGACGCCACGTCGATGGATCCGGAGTCGATTTCCGGCGCGGTGAATCTCACCAAGGTCGGCATCCCCGACACTCCCGAACAGCGCGAAGCGCTGGCTTCGCTGGAATCGCTGCTGGCGATGGTCGAGGGCTGGGTGGATTGCGTGGTGTGGCGCGCCGGTATGGCCCATCTGCCTCATATCGAACAGTTGCGTGAGATGATGCGCCGCGAGCGCGCGATGGGTGGCCCCGCCGAGCGTACGTTCGAAAGTCTGCTCGGTTTGCAGCTGCGTCCCAAGCGCATGCGCGAGGCCACCGGGCTATGGGAGATGATCACCGCCGCCGAAGGCCCTGAAGGCCGTGACGCCAAGTGGTCGCATCCCGATCTGCTGCCTTCGCTGCCTGGCGACAAGCCCGCAGATGGCGCGTCTCCGTCATTCGACGCCCCTTCAGGTTCTTCTTCCGATGCCAACGGTTCCGCTTCTCACCCTGCCGCAGATGGCAAGACCGGCGATATCGATTGGGATGCCGAACTGTCCAAGCTGCTCGGCGAAGATGGCGAAGACGGTGAAAACGGCAACTCGGAGGATACGCAGGCATAGTCAACCGGCCTTCAGCCAATTCCCGCTCCTGAACGACGTTCAGGAGCATTCAGTATGCATTACAGACGCCCGTCACAAAAATCGTGATGGGCGTCTGCGCTGCACTCCATAACCATCCTTGGTCCGTGCATACGACAAATGCAGCGAATCCTCAGCTCGGGTGATGCCCACATACATAAGCCGGCGTTCCTCTTCCAGCGCATCCCCCGTTTCCGGCGAACCATACGGCAAGAGCCCTTCCGAACAGCCGATCAGAAACACGTGCTTGAATTCCAGACCCTTGGATGCGTGGATCGTGGAAATCGTAACCCCGGGATCGTCGTTTGCGGCAAGTCCGGTGGCGTCCAAACCCATCGCCTCCAATAGTGCGCGTTTGGACGCGGCATCGTCGGCGAGCGCGGATGATTGCCATCCCGAATCCTTGCGGACGCGATATTTCAGTCTCGCAGCGCGCAAGGCGGCACCGAATACCGGCTGTTGGGCGTTGATGCGGGTGAGGATCGCGCAATCGGACGGCTTGGCCCCGTTGGCAACCAACCGGGCTATGCGTGCCGCCACGCCCTGTGCCTCTTCCATATCGCTCTCATAAGCGGTTCGGGTAACGCGCGGGCCGGATTCACGGGCGGAAACCAGTTTCAGGTAATCCTCACGGTTCGGCGCGGCCGCAAGCACCCGGTTGGCGAGGTTCACGACTTCCGGCGTCGAACGATAGTCGGTGTTGAGATTGACATCGGCGGCGAGCGGCCCGAATTCATCGGCGAAACGCAGCAGATCCCAGCTGGAGGCACCGGCAAACGAGTAGATGGTCTGGGCCGGATCGCCCACGACGCATACGTTGCGGTTCATTGCGCTCTTGCCGTCAGGTCCTCCCCCGCCCAGCCACAGGGTCAGCAGCCTGTGTTGCAGGGGCGAGACGTCCTGATACTCGTCGACGGTGAGCCAGCCGATGGTGGAACGAATTTGGGCGGCGGCTTCGGGAAAACCATCCATGATATGGCATACGAGCAGCAGAATATCGTCAAAATCGATTTCGCCACGCGAGGTCTTTTCCTGCTCGTAGGCGCTGTAGACGTCGGCGAACCGAGCGGTGTCGAGTCCGGCGGGCGGCTGCCTATGGGCGATGGCACATGCCCGGGCATAATCTTCCACCGCCACCAACGAGATTTTGGCCCAATTGATTTCGGCGAGCACATCGCGAACGGTCAGCGGATCGGCATCGGTACGTGCGGTGGCGCGGATGATCGCGCGGGAGACGACGTCACGCTGATCTTCGATCACATGCGGAAATGGAGCCTCGCATATGTCTGCCCAGACGCTGTTGAGCTGATGCAATGCCGCTGAGTGGAAGGTCGCGGCCGTGACTCCGGCAGTTCCCGCACCCGAACCGGAACGTCCAGTACCTCCCCCTACGCCGAGCTGGCCCAATCGTGCGCGCATTTCCGCCGCCGCTTTTACCGAAAAGGTGACGGCAAGCACCCGCTCCGGCTTCCATGCCCCGGTGGCGCAGGCATAGGCGATTCGCCGCGTGACCGTGCGTGTTTTACCGGCACCTGCGCCGGCGATAATGCGCACCGGCCCTTGCAACGTAGTCGCGGCGGTACGCTGCCGCTCATCGAGCCCCTCAAGAATCCCCTGCGCCTGTTCCATGCGTCCATTGTGGCACGATTCGCGCTCACGGCACGACTCATGCCTATGGCTGAATCGGGCTCACGACAAAACATCGCCAGAATCATGCGTTTTGCGTGTCATTCTGCGGTGCGAATCGCCACGGATGTATTAGTGTGGAAGGGTGATGAAACGTAGCGATTATATGTTGGCGGCACTCGCCTCAGCCGTCCTGCCGAATCTGGGGGTGGCCGGCGTACGCGAGAACGTGCAGGCCAGCGCAACCGACGAGGCCAAAGGCATCGATCAGACCGTGATTCAAGATGCCTCAGGCAAGTTGTACGACGTATACGCCACTGACACCAAGGAAGGGCGTACGCGTCTGATTCGCCGTGTGAAAGCGGCGCAGACACTGGCAGCCGCGCGCGAGCCTGGTGGCCTCGGCTTCGATATGGACCGTGTGGTCGCGTTCGCCCCGGGAGACGTTTCCCGACCCGGCCAGACGGCCACCGCACAGGCCGTGGGGCAGCAGACTCAGGCGGAGTCCACACCGCTGACCCCGCGCAAGCCCGGTCCCACAGGCGAGACGACCGTGATGATTGCCGTCCACCGTGATGGCCAGGCGCGGCCTCTCGACCTGTTGACATTGGATGACTGCGCGGCCGTCGGCACCGCCATCGGAGCCATTCATCGCCTGCCTTCGACTTTTCTGGCCAATGCCAAATATCCGGTAGTTACCACCGGTCAGATTCGTTCGCAGCTGACCGCCTGGATTCGCCGCTTACGCTCCGCCGGCCATGTTCCCCAAGAAATCACCGACAGCTGGGCGCGCATCATGGACACCGAGGGATTGTGGTCGTTCTCCACCTGCACGGTTCACGGCGGATTTTCCGACGGCGACTTCCTGTTCTCCGGTTCCACCATCACCACGGTGACCAACTGGCAGGATATGCAGGTCAACGATCCGGCACGAGACCTTGCCTGGATTTTCGGCAAGCTCGACGAATCCCATCGCAACGCCGTGCTTTCCGCATACGGCCGCATGATGGGCTCTCGACTTGACGATCTCATCATGCTCAGGGCCAACCTGTGGCTGCAGATGGAACAGGTGGGCGAATTCATTCAGGCGTTGAACCGTGCGGACAACGATCACATCATGCAGTTCAAGGCACAGGTCGAACGACTCGCACACCAGTTGGGCGTGATCAAGCACACTCCGGCACCGGCCCCAGCCGCAGGGTCGACCGCCGCCTCGTCAACGAAGCCCGGTTTGCCTTCCACAATCACCGTCGGCACATTGTTGCAGGACGACCGTCATCAGGCACCCGCACAACCGCAGCAGTCCGACACCGGTACCGCGGCGGCCGAGGTCTCGGACGACACGCCCGATCCCGATCGCACCGGTTCCGCTGATATCGTGGCCGCTGGCGACGTGGATCTTACCCCGGAAGTCGAACCCGATGCTGACCGGACCGCCAATCACCCGCAAGCGAATGTCTCCGGCATCGCAACCGGTACGGGATCGACCAAACCGCAGCCCTCACATGGCGCTTCCCATTCTTCGGTGACGATCACGCTGAAGGAGCTCCTCAGTATGAACGGGCATAGCGGCACGACGTCAACCGACGCTTCCCCTGCGTCTCAATCCGCCGCCCCGACCGACGATGCGGTGAATGACGATACTCCGGACAGTCTCGTTCAGTACGGAGCCTCGAGTGCCCAAACCACGGTGATTCCGCTGTTGGAGCGGGAAGAACGCGCTCTGCGCGATGCCCGTGCCGGGTTGGACGGGTATGACAGCGAGGGCAATCCGCTGGCCGAATCGTCCACATCATCCAAATAATGTCGTGTACGGTGTTCCGCGCCACGCCGAGCGCGTAACACCGCACATGACGACGCAGACACGCGGCACAATAGAGTACAGAACCTCGGCCGGCGACGGCCACTTACCATGATGTTCGTCACAAAGACGGCAGAACAAGGAGCCTTATATGGATATCGAACTGGGCATTCAGAACGTGGCACGACCGGTGAACTTCAGCACCGACGAATCAGCCGACAATGTGAGCCAGGCCATCGCGCAGGCCGTGGCCGACAACACGACGATCGATCTGACCGATGACAAGGGCCGTCGCATCATCGTGCCCGCCAAGGCACTCGGTTACGCGATCATCGGCTCCGAAACCAAGCACGCCGTCGGCTTCGGCACGCTGTGACCATGAATCGCGCATAAGCGGCCTTGGGCATTATCTCAAGGCCGCTTTTGTATTGCTGAATCACCGATATAGCGGAAGCACGCCGCGATGAACGATCTCTTCGACAGTGGCCTCGTCGGTGAGGTTCTCCCCCAGTTTGTTCGGTTTGCCTTTGCCATGCCAGTCAGACCCACCGGTGACCAGCAGCTGGTGCCGGCGGCAGATGGTGAGCAGCCGTTCTCGTTGCTCCGGTGAATTGCCACGGTGCCATACCTCCAGCCCGTCCAGTCCTTCGCTGATCAATGCCTCGATCTGGTCATCGGACAACAGTCTGCGGTTACGGCTCACATCACCGGCATGGGCGATCAGAATCACACCGCCCGCTCCCTTGACGGCGGCCACCACTTCATGAGAGGTCGGCGAAGGCGTGGGAATATAGTATTTGGATGAGGCGCTGACCGCATCCGCAAACGCTTCCGAACGAGTCCGATATACGCCGGCACTCACCAAAGCATCAGCGATGTGAGGCCGGCCAATGGTGGTTTTGCCACCCTCCTTGACTTGGGCGAGCACGGATTGCCAGGTAATCGGATAATCACGAGACAACAATTCGACCATGCGCTGCGTGCGTTGCAACCGTGCGGCTCGAGTATTGGCGAACAAGTCCGTGATGCGCTGATTCGTGGGATCATACTGGTAGCCGAGCATGTGCACGGAGACGTTCTCATCCGTGGCGGTGATCTCGGTGCCGCGGAGCAACGGCAAACCGACCCTATGAGCCGCGGCTTCGGCCTCCGGCCAGCCGGCGGTGGTGTCATGATCGGAAATGGCCACGCCCTTGAGTCCCAATGCCTTGGATTGTTCGGCCAACGTGGCCGGCGTTTCCGTGCCATCCGAGAAGGCGGTATGGCAGTGGATGTCCCACCCGACGGCGGGCGGTTCCAAAGGCATCACATATCCAGTCATACCTTCCATCGTAACCTCATTTCAGCATTCCCACGCAAGGCGCAGACAGGTCGTCACCTTCTGCCAACGGCCGAAACCAGACATTCGGCACCCAGCTGACAACCGCAGAGGCTAATCTGGAGCGCAGCGCTATCGAAAGGGACATGATGACTCGTAACACCGCAACCGACACATCATCCAGCACCACGAACACCACGCCGCTTGGCTTGGCGGAGGCACGACCGTTGATTGGATGGCGCCACAGTGCCACTTGGACATATCTCATCATGCTGATTGCCTCGGCAGTGGCGTTGGGGGCCTCGCTCATTCTGTCCGCTGAGACTTTGCAATTGGCTCGGCATCCGGAGTCCGCGCTCGGCTGCGATCTGAACTCGGCGGTGTCCTGTTCGGCGGTGGCCCAGTCCTGGCAGGCGGAAATCGTGAAATTCGGCGGGCTGAGCTATCCGAACGCGTTCTTCGGCATCGCCGCCGAATCGGTGTTCGTTACCATCGCGGTGATCGGTCTGGCGCGTGTGAAGGTGCCGCGTTGGTTCGCGACCTGCACGTGGCTGGGCGGACTGGCCGCTTTGGCTTACTCGTACTGGCTGAGCACGCAGTCGCTGTTCGTGATTCACACGCTGTGCCCGTGGTGCCTGACCCTGATGTTCTCCACCACCATCCAGTTCATGGCGTTGAGCCATGCGACCGTGGCCGTGCAGGGATTGCCGTCACGTAAGGCTGTGGCGGCTGATGATAGCGACGGTGAGGCTGAGGTCGCGGCGGTGCCGGCCGGACTCAATAAGTATTACCGCCTCAACATCGACCTCATGGTCGATATACTGTGGATCGTGGCGATCGTGGTACTCATCATCGTCACCGAAGGCGCGGCCCTGTTCGCTGCCTGATTCCTTTACAACAAATCGATATCGGCGACCAGCGTGGCTGCTCCGGTCAGCTTTACGTCGCTGTCGGTGACGTCCACGCGCAGGGTACCGCCACGTACGGTGATGTCCCAGTGGCTGATGCCGGTCTTGGCCCGCAGCACAATGCCTGTGGCGCACAGGCCGGTGCCGCAGGACAGGGTTTCGCCGCAGCCACGTTCGTTGACGCGCATCGTGGCTTCACCCACGCCGGTGTTCTGGTCGATGTCGTCGACCCGCACGAATTCCACGTTCTGGTCGGATTCGATGACCGGAGCCACCACTGGTTTGGTGACCAAATCCAGTGATTCAACCACTGGCAGGGACGCGAAGGCATCCTCGATCACCGCGACCACATGCGGGTTGCCCATATCCACGAACGTACCGCGCGCCGAGCCCTCAGTGCCGGGGATGGTGACCTCGTAGGCGTCGGTTTCGCCGATCTTCCACTCCCCCATTTCGACCTGGAACACGTTGGCTCCGTACGGCCTCATATTGCCGCGTGGCGTCAGAATCTTGACGCCGGCACGGGTGCCGAGGCGGAACGGCTCGGTGGAGTCGGCCACACCCTCACGCTGAGCGAACAAGGTGATGGCGCGTGTACCGTTGCCGCACATCTCCGCCAACGATCCATCCGCATTGCGATAGTCCATGAACCATTTCGTGCCCCCGGCCAGTACGTCCGAAAGCTGATCATCGCTTAAATCAGACACGAAATCAGGCCGTGTCAGGCGAATCAGGCCGTCACCGCCAATGCCGAAGTGACGGTCGCACAGGAATCGGACCTCATCGGCGGTAGGCTCGAATTTGCCGGACTTGTCGAGGTATACCACGAAATCATTGCCGGTTGCGTGTGTCTTGGTTACTCGTTGCGGAAGACTCATGGCTTTCAGAGTACTCTAGGGAGCGAAACAACACCGCAAAACAATCGGCTTTGTGATCGGTCGCGGCAACATACGGTTGCAGGCATGGCTATAGGGAGGATTCAGGCATGAGCTCTTCGGCTCCAATCGGCGTATTCGATTCGGGTCTTGGCGGTATTTCCGTGGCTCGCCAAATCGCCAAGGATATGCCGGCCGAGCATGTGCTGTATTTTGGTGATTCGGCCAACGCACCGTACGGCATCAAGACGCCTGAACAAGTGAGGGCCCTGAGTTTCGATATTGTCGAACGGTTCGTGCGTCAAGGCGTCAAGGCCGTGGTCATCGCATGCAACACCGCCACTTCCGCCGCGGTGAACGATTTGCGCGAACACTACGATATTCCGATCATCGGCATGGAGCCGGCCCTGAAAGTGGCGTGCGACCGTGGTGACGTGCCTTCCGACCCGCATCATATTCCCCAGAGGGTGATTGTGGCGGCCACTCCCCTGACCTTGCGTGAGCGGAAGTTCGCCAAACTGATGGATCGATTCGATTCCAACAACACGATTTTCAAGGAGCCTTGCCCCGACTTGGTGGAGATCGTGGAATCCGGGCGGCTCGGCGACCATGACCTGGTGATGCGCACGCTGCACGGCTACTTCGACCAGTACGACATGGAGCATATCGACTCGGTGGTGCTGGGCTGCACGCATTTCGTGTTCTACCGCGACTACTTCCGCGAGCTGCTGCCCGAACGGGCTGCTGTCATCGACGGCAATGAGGGTACCGTGCGCCATCTGGGCGTGGTGTTGGAGTCCCTGGGCAAACTGGCACCCGAAGACGCGACCGGCGGCGTGGAGCTCGCCAATTCCGATCCGTCCGAACGGATTGCCGAGTTGTCACGCAAATTGCTGAACGTATGAGCCGTTCTTGGCTCCCCTCTCTGAGGGAAGCCAAGGAAGAACCAGACAAATTCACAGCACACTGCCCATATCGTTGTCCGTGCAGCACGCGTAAGCTCATACCAGATTCAAGTGAACAGGGGGTTGGTATGACAAAGACGGCGATGATTGATGTCGGCGGCGGGTTCCGCGCGATTTTCGGCTGTGGTGTTATGGACCGCATGCTGGAGGACGGCATCGACGTGGATATGTGCTACGGCGTTTCCGCCGGCGCGGCCAATATGACCTCATTCATCGCACGCCAGCACGGCCGCAACCACACCTTCTACACCAAGTACGCCTTCCGCAAGGAGTACGCGAGTGCGGAAAGCTTCTTCAAGAACCACAACTTTGCCAACCTCGACTACATCTACGGCACGCTGAGCAATCACGATGGCGAGAATCCGTTGGATTTCGCGGCGTTCGAGGCCAATGGGACCGGGTTCACCGTGGTGGCCTGCAATGCCGAGGACGGCTCGACCAAGTACTTCGACAAATCGCGCGTGCGTTTTGATGATTTCGACATCATCAAGGCTTCGTCCGCCGTGCCGGTGGCCTGCGAGCCGTATGTGGTGGATGGCGTGCCGTATTTCGATGGCGGCATCGCTGATCCGGTGCCGGTGCAGAAGGCGCTGGAGGACGGCTACGATCGCGTGATTCTGATTCTGTCCCGCTTGCGTGACGAAGTGCGCAAGCAGCAGAAGGATTTGGCTCCGGCCCGCATCCTCGAACGCTCCCACCCCGCCGCGGCCGAGAAGCTGCGCATGCGCTACAAGACCTACAACGACGAACTCGAACTCGCCAAGCATTACGAGGCGGAAGGCAAAGTGCTGATCCTCGCACCCGAAGACCTGTATGGTCTCAACACCCTGAAGAAGAACTTCGAGGGCCTGGAAATGATGTATCGCAAGGGATACGCGGCGGCCGAGGCCATTCCGGCATTCCTTCAGGCATAGCGATAGTGAAGTCCCTCGCTTGAAGGGGCTTCACTATCGATGGATGGGGATTCGCAAACGGGGTGATTACTTCGTCTCGGAAGCGGTGAGCATGGCCTTGGTGACCTGCTCGTAGAGATCCTGATAACCGCCGGGCGTGGAGGCGGGCAGCACCACGGTCTTGGTGTTGTTCGATTCGGACAGCGAGCGCATCACGTCGAGGTACTGGTTGAACAGCACCACGTTGTTCACGTCGTTGATGTTCATGCCCACAGCCTGCAGACTCTTGATCTGGTCGACGATACCGTTGGCGATCTCGCGGCGGTAATTGGCCTGGCCCTCACCCTGCAAGCGAGTCTTCTCCGCATCGGCGGCGGCTTGGGTCTCGATCTGGATACGCTGGGCCTCGGCACGCTGACGGGTGGCTTCCTTTTCACGCTGGGCGGCATTGATGGAGTCCATCGCGTTCTTGACCTGTGGGCTCGGGTCGATGGCGGTGATCAGCGTCTTGACCACAGTGAAGCCGAAACGGCTCATTTCGGCGCCCACGGTCTTCTGCACGTCGAACGCCACATCGTCCTTGCGAGCAAAGGCATCGTCCAAAGACAGTGCGGGGATAGCGGAACGCAGCGCGTCCTCCATGTAGGAGCGCAGCTGACCGGCCGGGTCACGCAGCTCGTAGTAGGCGGTGGCCACATCGTTCGGGTTCACGCGGAACTGAGTGGAGGCCACCACGGTGACGAACACGTTGTCAAGAGTCTTGGTTTCCAGCTGCACGTTAAGCTGGTTGACACGCATGTTGGTTTTCATGGCGATGCGGTCCACGAACGGGATGCGGATGTGGATGCCGGCGAACTGCACCTTAAGGAACTTGCCGAATCGTTCGATGATGTACGCCTGCTGCTGCGGCACGACGAAGAGTGCGGCAGACAGCAGAACAATGAGTAGCACGATGATAATCAGCGGACCAGCAAAGAATACGGCCATGATGTTTTCCCTTCACCCACGTCGAAACCGCCCTCGGCCTCGACTCGTGATTTCCATCGTATCAGCGTTCAAAACAAAGCGGTAGACATCGTACGCATATGTGTACAACTGTTCACTATGTGTGCATGCTGGCTTCTTATAAAAGAAGTGCGGCATCCAATCAGTATGCTGCGGCCATGCCTGAGCCGACAGCCACGGCGCCGATACCGTCCTCCAGCGCGGCAAGCCGCTTTTCCAGTGCATCGACAGTGGGATTGGCCACACGGGAGTACTCGAAGCCGTCGATGTCACCGCCCGCGAGCGCATCGCCGCGCGCCGCGTCACCCAGGTCGAATGCGGCCGAGGCATAGATTGGCGGCACAGCGGCACGGCCGTTATCCAGCGGCTCGTAGCCGGCGTGGATGGCTTGCGTTCGGAAATCAACGTCCATTAATCCTTCTTCCTCATGCCGCTCTATTGTGGCGGGCTCGACTCTATTCCCGAACTTAGCAAGTCATGGTACGCGACACCGGCACATCGGTATCGCAATTGTCAATGCGCGCTTATAAGCAATGGCTATAGAATATCCGCCGAATGCCGGAACACACCAAGCTGCCCAGCCCTCTTTCAGCACCTCGGCCGCAATATTACGCTGCCTCAAATAATTCAAAGCCGCGTCAATCCGTACCGGTTCATCATCGAAAATGGCCACGATGCCCCCTATCGGGGTATCCGCGACGATGTCGATATCTCCAAAGATTATGTTGACATCGATGCCGAACCCTTTAGTAATTTGCGACACCAACGCTTCAGAAACTTCCTTGGACACATATTGCATCCGGACCAATCGTTGGCCTTCAGACAATCTCATCAAAAGGGAGTCATGGTTCTCTTTTCATATCTGGCGATAACGCATATCAAATCAGCAATCAGCGCAAAGACGCTCGGTCGCTCCATCCGGATAACAACTTTGCCGTTTCGCCTAAGATGTCGATGACATGGTCAACCGGTGCGTCAGAAAGAGCTTCAGCATAGTTCTCGATGCGATAGTCGAAATAACGATCGGCGCCCAGCGCGCTGCTCTCCGAAAGCACCGGGACGAACGCCGTCAGCATTCGTAACGCCTTGGGAGCGCTCAAACGCGCGGGACTCATCACCGTGGCACGCGGAACCGGCGGCGCCGAACTTGCCCACACCCCCAAGGAAATCACTCTGCTCGATATCCATCAGGCAGTGGAATCCACGAACCTCGATGATGTGATCGGCATCCACGAGAGAGGGAATCACACATGCCCCGTGGCTCGGAATATCCACGACGTTCTCAAAGATGCGTATGCTCCAGTGGCCAAAGCCATGTCGGATTCCATGAGGGAAGTTACGCTTGCAAATATGCTTGCCGACTACCGAAATCGCATTGGGGTCAAAGCCCGGCAATTGGAACAGTAGTGGGCACCGAAGCGTAAGCCCCCCTACTCTCTGATCCACATAAACAGATAAGGCGTGCGCCATCAAGACCGATCGATGACGCACGCCTTATGCAGCTCAGACCACGGATTCCTAGTCAGCCAGCAGCCCCAGCTCCTGCAGCTTGTTCTTGATATCCACTGCAGAGGGTTCCACTTGGAACGAGCCGTCATCGTACCGCACCACCGGAATGTGCATCTGGCCGCTGATCGCCACGGCACGGTCGGCGGCACCTTCCTCTTCCTCGATGTTGTGCCAAGTGTATGCCGCGCCCAGTTTGTCGAGAGTGTTCTTTGCCTGGCGGCAGTCGCCACACCATGTGGCACCGTAGACGTCGATGGTCATATCGGGTCCTTTCTTTGTTCCGCCGCGCTTGACTTTTACGCGGTGCACTATCAAACCGTATTCATCGTAACGGGGATGCTGTGATATCGCGGTTGGCATAATGCGGGCGGTCCGCTTAACCACCCCAGTCGGCTACGCCGACAGCCCTCTGCCAGCGGAGGCGGAACCAGAGCATAAAAAAGCGGCTCCGGTGTGGCACAACCGACGCCGCTCCCCAGGAGTAGAAAAATAGGCAGAAAAGAATTAGATCAGGCAAACACCCCCCGAAGTCAGCTGTTGGAACACGTCGAAGTCGGCATGCCGATCGATGTAACGGGCGTAAGCGATATCGAACGCCTGGCCGAGATCTTCGATCAGATCGTTGGCGTCCTCGATGCCAACGGCGAGACGCACCAATTCATCGGTGATGCCGATCTTCAGACGCTCCTCGCGAGGCAGTTCGAAATGCGTCATACGACACGGCAGCTCGGCAAGAGACTCCACCGCACCCAACGACACAGCAAGACGGAACAGGTGCAGGTTGTTGAGCACGTCAGCCGGATCAACGCCAGGCACGACCTCGAAGCTCAACACGCCACCGGCCCCCTTGAGACCTTTGGCAGCCAGACGCTGGTCGCCTGCGCCGGGCAGACCCGGGTAATGCACCGCCTTAACCAGCGGATGCACCAGCAGGTAGCGGGCGATGGCATTGGCATTCTCCTGCTGACGATCCATGCGAAGGGCCAGCGTCTGAATGCCGCGGCGCACCGCGTCGCACTCAGCAGGAGCCAACACACCACCCAAACGGTTCTGCGCGAAGTACACGCGGCTCGCCAGATCCTCACCGGAAACGACCACCAGACCGGCGTTCACATCAGAATGACCGGCCAGATACTTGGTGGCGGAGTGAATCACCACATCGGCACCCAAAGCAAGCGGCTTCTGCAGATACGGGGTCACGAACGTGTTATCCACAATCGAAAGCGCCCCGAAACGGTGGGCCACCGTGGAGATGGCGCGCACGTCGTTCACCTTGAGTAGAGGATTGGTCAGGGTTTCAAAGTAGACGGCTTGGGCAGGCACGATGCCGTTCGCGCGGCCGCCCTTGACGGCGGCCTCCAATGCTGCGATGTCCTGAGTGTCGACGGCCTCAACGATGATTCCCCAGCGAGTGAAGAACTCATTGAGCTGGGAATACGATCCGCCATAAATATTGTCACCGACCACGATGCGGTCGCCGGGCTTGAAAATGCTCAGCACCGCGTGAATCGCCGCGAGACCGGAGGCGAACGCAAAACCACGCGTTCCCTGCTCGAGCTGGGCGATCTGCTGTTCCAGGAAGTCACGTGTGGGATTGCCGCTGCGCGCATAGTCGTAACGGGGCATCGCGTCAACCTTCTCGAAGGCATATGTCGTTGAGTTGTAGATCGGCGGGTTCACGGCTCCGGTGTTGTTGTCTCCAACCGGCAGTCCGTGGACGAGCTGAGTGTTGAACCTGGTCATTGCGCACCCCCTTAAAGTGTTGCGTCATCTGCGCGAAGCCGTTCCCCGCGCGGCACGATTACGACCTTAACGCAAAACGCCGGCCCGAAGGCCGGCGTTGCTATATGTGTTGGTTATGGACGGGTATAATCAGACCTCTCCGTCCTGCAAGAATGGACGGCCTGACGACCGGCCCAACACACCTCGCCGCTGCCGCGGCTCGGCGTCGCCTACGGACAGTCCACCGGACTGTCCGTCAGACGGCTCCGCCTTCTACCACGATGTCATCGGGGTTGACTTCGTTGCCGTAGACCGGCTCCAGAGTCTCCTGGTAATCCTTGTGGAAGAAGTTGTCTTTGCCGAGCTTGACGATCTCGTCGTTCACGAAGTTCAGCAGTTCGGTGTTGCCCTTCTGCACGGCGGGCGCGATGGTGTCGTCGTCACCAAGGTGGGTGATGCCAACCTTGAAGCCCTTGTTGGACTTGGCCCAGGCGAGCACCTCGGTGTTGTCGGTGGAGAAGGCGTCACCACGGCCGTCCAGCAGCGCGTTGTAGGCATCGGCGTACTGGTCGTACTTCTGCAGCTTGACGTTCGGCGCGTTCTTCTCGAACCAGGTTTCGGCGGTGGTGCCCTTAGCGATGATCAGGGTCTTGCCGTCGAGCTGACTGACATCGGTGATCTGGGCGCTCTCCGGGGAGACCACACCAAGCGCCACCTTCATGTACGGCTTGGCGAAGTCGACCTTCTCCTTGCGCTCATCGGTGACGGTGAAATTGGCGAGCACCAGATCGACCTTGTTGGAGGTGAGCACGTCCACACGGGCAGCCGGGTCAACCGACGTGTATTCCGGCTCCACACCCAGATCCTTGGCCAGCTGTTCGGCGAAGTAGACGTCATAGCCCTGGTACTTGCCGTCCTTGTCCACGTAGCCGAATGGCGCCTTGTCGGAGAAGACGGCAATCTTGATCTTGCCGCTCTTCTTGATCTCGTCGAGGCTGCGGGCCTTGGCATTGGCGCTGGAGCTGGTGCCCGTGTCAGAGGACTTCGCTTCGCTCGGGGTGCCTGCCGACGGACCGCATGCGGCCATGGACGCCGCCATTACCAATGCCGCGCCTGCGGCAATCAGTGCTTTGAATGATTTCCCAACCTTGATACTCATTGGGTTCTCCTTCTCTTGTTGTTATTGATATTTCTTCTCAAATACGTCGATATGGCACAATCGAATCACTCGAATTCGAAGGTGTGCAGGAACTGCTGCGCACGTTCGGTTTGCGGGTGTTCGAAGAACGCCTGCGCATCATACGATTCCTCGACGATGCGCCCGCCGTCCAGCAGGATGATGTGGTCGGCGATGGCTCGCGCGAACTGCATTTCGTGGGTGACGATAAGCATCGTCTGCCCGGACTTGGCCAGTTCGAGCACCACGTCGAGCACTTCACGCACCATTTCGGGGTCGAGAGCCGCCGTAATCTCATCGAGCAGCAGTACTTCCGGGTGCAGAATCAGCGCACGACAAATGGCCACACGCTGGCGCTGACCGCCGGACAATTCGTGCGGCCAAGAGTCCTTGCGATCGGCAAGTCCCACGCGGCCAAGCAACCGGATCGCTTCAGCCTCCACCTCGGACTTATCGCGTTTCTGCACGAGCACCGGCGCCATGGTGATGTTGCCGAGCACCGTTTTGTTCGGGAACAAATCGTAGCTTTGGAACACCATGCCGATACGCGTGCGCAGTTCACTGGACCGGTCGGATCGTCCGGCTCGTTCCGTGCCAGGCTTGCCGGCATCGATCACCTGATCGTTGATGGAAATCGTGCCGCCCTGAATCGGTTCCAGACCGGCGATGGTGCGCAGCAGCGTCGACTTGCCCGAGCCGGAAGGACCCAGCACCACGAGCACCGAACCATGCTCCACCTTGAAGGAGATGTCATCCAGCACCGGCTTGTCGGCATTCGCATACTGTTTGACCAGATGATTCACCTCGAAACCCTTGCAGGTCATTTCGGGTTCAGTCATTCGACCACCTCTTTTCCAGTCGGCGGGCCACAATGGACAGCGGCCAGCACACGATGAAGTACATAAAGAAAATCACGCCATAAATCCACAAGGTTCCAGTCGGGAACTGGAATCGGTTCGCGTCGATAATCTGCTGGCCGACCTTGATGACCTCGACCACACCGAGCAGCACGGCCAATGATGTCGTTTTGACGATACGTGTCGCCAAGTTTACGGATGCCGGCAGCATACGGCGAACAGCCTGCGGCAGAATCACCCGGGAGAAGGTCTGCCACGGGCTCAACCCCAGTACGTAGCTCGATTCGTACTGCACTTTGGGAATCGACTGCAATGCGCCACGCACCAGATCGCCCAGCTCGGCGCCTCCCCACAGGATGAACACCAGCACGCAGGCACCGGTGGCATCGAGATTCCAATCGAACCATCGAGCAAAACCGTAGTAGGCAAGGAACAGCAACGCCAGCTGAGGCATAATGCGGATGAAGTCGAGGTAGATGCGCATCGCGGCCCGGATCACGGGATTCTTCAGCGTCATCAACCAGCCCACCAACAGGCCGACCGGGATGGACGCGCCTACGGATACGCCGGCTATCCACACGGTGACCCACAGGCCTTGCAACAGACGTGGGAATACGCCCGGCTGGAGCAGTATTTCAGCGCCGCTCATAATCGAACCTCCGCTCCAACCATGTGCCGAAGATGGAAATCGGCAGCAGAATCACCAGATAGGCCACGACCAGCATGAACAACGACTCATAGGTGCTGTAATACATGCCGATCAGATCCTTGGCCATGTACATCACGTCGGCGAGCGCAATGGCGGAGACGACGCTCGATTCCTTAAACAGGAAGATCACATTGGCCACTACGCCGGGAATGGCGGTGGACACTGCTTGCGGCAGAATGACTCGGGTGATGGTTTGCGTGGAAGTCAGTCCCAGCACGTACGCGGTTTCGCGCTGCACGTTGGGCACCGCTTCCAATCCGCCGCGCATTGCCTCGGCCATGTAGGAACCGCCCAAGAATCCAAGGCCGACTATCGCGCAGGTTTCGGCGGACCATACTACGCCGAGTTTGGGCAGGCCGAAGTACAGAAAGTACAGCTGTACCAGCAATGGCGTATTGCGGCTGAGTTCGATGTAGATTCTCACGATTTGCCGGGCGACCGGGATACGCGCGATTTCCACGCCAGCGCAGACCAGACCCACCGCGATGGCAAGCAATATGCCAAACACGGATATGAATAAGGTCATCAATGTGCCGTTGACGAAGAAAGGCGCGTAACGCTGCACGAACGACCAATCGAATGTCATTGGGCGCGCTCCTTCCTTTGCTTCTCGTTTCTTCTCCTGCGCATAAACGGTCTTAGCCACCCATGTACGATTTCGGGGGCCGAACATACCTGTTCCCCCTGCCGTGTCATCGTAGAGTATCAGAACACGTGGCACGGCCGCTGCGCTATACGCATTACTTATGGGACGTTACTCGATGGGCGAACATCAGGGCATTATTGTCGCCCAAACGGTGGATACACTGAGGCTATGAAGATCACCAAAGCTCTGACCCGTTTGACCGGTCCCGAAACCGCTCCGGTGTTCGTGCTGTTGCACGGCTGGGGTTCCAATGAATACGATTTGCCCGATCTGCTGAACTATTGCGGTGCCGGTTCGGCTGATTATGCCAGTTTGCAGGCACCCATCGCCTATGGCATGGGATATACATGGTTCGGTGCGTGGGCGCATGAAGGTGTGCCGGAGGGCGAATCATTAGACAAGCAGGCGACTGAAGCCGCCCAAGCCATTGATGCATGGGTTGCGGAGCATATTCCCGCCACTCGGCCGGTGGTTGCCATGGGATTCTCGCAGGGCGGCCTCTTGGCCGCGCATCTGCTGCGTTTCAATCCGAAGCGATATGCCGCAGCCGTCTCCTGCTCTGGATGGCTGGCACCGGGGTCCGTTGCGGGCGATGCCGAATTGGCTTCGTTGAAGCCGCCGGTGTTCTATGGGCATGGTGCTGCAGACGACATCTTCCCGAAAGCCGATGTGACGGCGATGGGTGAGTTCTGGCACGAGCACGGCACGTTGACCGAACAAGTGTATCCGGGCATGGCCCATTCCATTAATATGCCGGAAATGCGCGATATTCAACGGTTCTTGGAGACCAACGGATTCATTCGGCCGCAGATTTGGTAGTCACCACCTCACATGGCGTAGTCGACGTGGGCGAATTCGGGGACTTTATACCATTTGACGGGGTAGCCGGCACCGTGGGCGCAGAAGACCGAGTCGGGGGTGTTGTCCAGATCTGCTTCGGGATCGTAAGCGGCGGCTGCGATGACCTGTTCGGCGTCATGGCATGGCTTGTAGCCGCTGAAAGTGGCGGAGAAACGGCCATGGCCGTGCGTGTACTGGTTCACATCCATCGCATAGTCGCGCATCTCGGACACCGGCGCCTCGCCTTCGATCACGGCGTATTCGCCATCGGTGACCGGGGATTCGAAGGTGCCGGCCATGCGCTGGATGTCGCTCATGGCACGGCCGATCATGTCTGCTGGCACTTCGAGCCGGAACCGATACCACGGTTCCAGCAGTCGGCAGTTGCCCTCCCCTGCGGTGTCCGGACGGCTCTCGACCGGCGTCTCGGGCCGGCCACTGACTCCAGCTCTGGCTTCCATAAGCCCCTGACGAATCGCACGATAGGTGGCTTGGCGGAAGTCGCCGCCTTCGGTATGCTTCAGATGCGCGCGGCCAGCCACCAAAGTCATCTTGATATCGGTGAGCGGCGCGCCAACGAGCACACCGAGATGCTCACGCTCGGTCAGATGGGTCAGAATCAGCCGTTGCCAATTGCGGTCCAAATCGTTTTCGGACAGGGCCGAGGCCACAGTGACTCCGCTGCCCGGCTCCCCTGGTTCCAGCAGGATATGTGCTTCGGCATAATGACGGAGCGGCTCGAAATGACCTGCGCCTTCGATCGGCGCAGTGATGGTCTCACGGTACAGGATGGAGCCGGGGCCAAACGACACATCCAGACCGAACCGGTCGTGCAGGGTCTGCTGGATGATCTCCAGCTGGACCGCGCCCATCAATTGCACATGAATCTCGGCCAACCGCTCCACCCAGACCACATGCAACAACGGGTCTTCGTCTTCCAGCTCACGCAATGCGGTGATGACCTTATGCAAGGTCAGATCATCGAACTGGGGACGGGCCGGCGAGCTATTGTCCGCCGCGGTCTGGCCGGCGGTGTCGTTCTCCTCATTGCGGCCGGTTCCCGACTTGGCGGCATCATGCTCGGCATCGTCCTGATTCACGTTGTTATGGCCGGCGTCACCGCGTTTGGCCGCTCCCGAGGTGCCGGCCGTATCGGATTCCGCTCCGGCGGGCAACACCGTGTAGGTCAACACGGGTTGCAGCGACGGTGATTCGGCGTCCGGTTCCGCTCCCAGCCCTTCGCCGGGGAAGGTCCGCGTCAGTCCGGTCACCGCACACACCGATCCGGCAGGCACCTCGGTGACCGTCTCGAATTTGGCGCCATTGTAGACGCGCACCTGATCGACTTTCTCGGACCATACCGTGCCATCATCCCCCTGTACCGGCGACGGTGCTGATGACGCCGCAGCGCACGAGGATGAAGAGACGATCTCCTTGGCTTTGAGCGCACCACCGGTGACGCGCAGCCACGTCATACGGTTGTGCTGGCCGTCGTGGGCGATTTTGAACACGCGTGCGGCGAAGGCGGCCGGCCATTCACGTTCGCGGGTGAACGTCTCCAGCCCGTCCAGGAATTCCTCGACCCCTTCGAGTTTCAATGCCGAGCCGAAATATACGGGGAACAGTTCGCGTACGGCGATCATCGCTCGCAATCTGCCCACGGACAGCGCGCCATGTTCCAGATAGTCGTTCATCGCCTCCTCGTCCAGGGTGGCAATGTCTTCGGCGAACGCGTCCAACGGTACCGCGCTGCCCTCAGTGGACTGCTCCATTGCCGGCAGCGGATATATCGCATCGCTCAGGCGTTTGCGCAACTGTGCCAGAATGGCCTCGCGGTCGAATCCGGCGGCGTCGCACTTGTTGACGAAGATGAACGTCGGCACACCGTATCTGGCCAGCAGACGCCATAGTGTCTCGGTATGGCCTTGCACGCCATCCGTGCCGGAGACCACAAGAATCGCGTAATCAAGCACACGCAGCACACGTTCGGTTTCGGCTGCGAAGTCCACGTGCCCCGGCGTATCCAGCAAGGTCAGGCGCAGGTCGCCGTGTTCCACCAATGCCTGGTGCGCGAAAATCGTGATGCCTCGCGCCTTCTCCAAGGAATTGGTGTCCAGAAACGCATCGCCGTGATCCACTCGCCCCAATTTGCGGATCTCACCGGTACGGTAGAGCAGAGCCTCGGACAGCGTGGTCTTGCCCGCGTCCACATGCGCAACGATGCCTGCCACTATCTGTTTCATCAGCTGTGCTCCCTTCCCGATGCGCCGCGCAATTGCCGGCCGCCTAACCAATATATCCGAGAAAATCCGGGAGGGAAAAATTGTACCGACAGACCGGGCTGCCGGTACAATAAGTCACCGAACACCGACTGATATGAGGAGCCTCCGTGACCACTTCCGGCATTACCGTTTTCGGCCAACCATCCCAGCCCAATCATGGTGCCGGCGGGCGAATCGCCATGGACGATGCCGTCTTCCCCACCGATTATGTGGCGCTGGATTTGGAGACCACCGGCTTTTACCCGAACAGTTGCGCCATCACGGAAATCGGTGCCGTGCGCGTGCGGGAGGGGCATATCGTCGATCAATTCCAGCAGCTGGTGAATCCCTTGCGGCCGATTCCGCGTCAGATCACCACGCTGACCGGCATCACCGATGCGATGGTGGCCGATCTCGATCCGATTGACGAGGTGCTTCCCCGATTCATCGCATGGCTCGCTACCCCGGCTGCCGGTCCCGCCGTTGAGCCGATTGTCGGCCATAACGTCAGCTTCGATCTGCGATTCCTGGATTACAACACCCGGCATATCGCCGGCTGCGGCTTTGCCTGCGCGGATTATGACACGATGCAGATCAGCCGCGCCCTGTTCCCCGCGCAGCGGCATCACCGTCTGGCCGACCTGATCGTACGCTTCGGCATCGCGGACAATGAGGAGCACCGCGCATTAAGCGATGCCATCCAAACCCAGCAGTGCTTCGAATGGATGCGGCATTACGTCACCGAGCATCACGAAACCGAAGCAATCCGCTGGAAGCAGGCGCCGGCCAAAAACAGCGCCGAAATCCTCCACCAGCAGTTGGTGGTAAAGAGGTAGTTTACAGCCCGTATTCCTTGGCGATGACGGACCAGAGGTCGGCAGCGGCCTGATCGACGGTTTCGTTGACGATGGTGACGTCGAATTCGCTTTCGGCGGCGAGCTCCACCTTGGCGGTCTCCAAGCGACGGGCCTGCTGTTCGGCGGTTTCGGTGCCGCGGCCGATCAGGCGGCGCTCGAGCTCTTCGAAGCTTGGCGGCGCGATGAACACGTACACCACTTCGAGGTCGAGCTCGGCGGCGCGCTGCTTGACGCGGCGGGCACCCTGCAGGTCGATTTCCAGAATCGTGGGCACACCGGCGGCCAGATGTTCCTCCACAGGCTTCAACAAGGTGCCATAATGGGCCATGCCGTGCACCACTGCAGTTTCCAGGAACTCACCGGCCGCCTCACGGGCCAGGAACTCGTCTTCAGTGAGGAACCAATAGTTGACGCCATCAACCTCGCCCGGGCGCGGAGCGCGTGTGGTGGCGGAGACGGACACCCACACTTCGGGGTGGTCGGCGCGCAGCTTGGCTTCCACGGTGCCCTTACCTACTGCGGTGGGGCCAGTCAGGACGATTAGACGGCCAGCATGGGTGTTTTCAGTCATGGGTTCCTCCGGAGATGATGTGGTGTGCAGCGATTATGAATCCAACGTGGTAACGGCTCACCGGCGAGATGACCGGTAACTGCTACAGCCCCGACGAACAGGGAAGAATATGAATCGTGATGCGACGTACGCGATGAGATAGACACGTACGCATGCCGCGACATCTGATTCCGTTCTGATTACTGGTTTTCCGAGCCTTCGACAGTGGCTTCCATCAGCGCCTGACGTACGTCAAGCGCAATCGACTCGGTGGCTTGGCTCAGTGCGGCGATATCCGGCCCATGCGAGGCGATAAAGCGGGACACGGTGACCAGCACGTTGCCGCGCGTACCGCGGAACACGGTTTTCAGATCCTTGGCCTCGGCACCCTGCCAACCGTAACCGGGGGAAAGAATCGGACCGGTGAACTTGGAGGGGTCCACGCCGGAATCCTGCATCCATTGGCCGATGGTGGCACCGATGATCAGACCCACCGAGCCCATGCCTTCGATATCCACGTTATGCTTCTGCGCGGTGGAGGCGATGCCGTAGGCCACGGTACGTCCCTTGTAATCGCCGCTCTGGCGCAACGCGGTCTGCAGACTCATGCCTTCCGGGTTGGAGGTCAGGGAGGCGATGAACACGCCGCGTCCGTTTTCCAGCGCTTCGGTAATCAGGCCGTTCAACGAACGCGCGCCATAGTACGGCAGCAGCGTGATGGCGTCGGCCAGCAACGGTGCACCGGGCTTGAAATAGGCGTCTGCGATGGCGGAAATCGTGGTGGACAGGCCGCCGCGCAGGCAATCGACGATGGTGATGACGCCCATTTGTCGTGCCGCGTAGAGCACGCGCTCGAGCGCTTCGAAACCTTTGGCTCCGTAGCGCTCGAACATCGGCGTCTGGAATTTGACTGCTGCGGCGCGCCCGTTGGCGGCCTGCAGCATACGCATGGAGAAGAGTTCGGCGCCTTCGGCGTCGACGTTGTATCCCCAGTCGGTGAGGAGCTTGCGATGCGGGTCAATGCCCACACACAGCGGCCCGTATTTGGCCATTGAATTGCTTAATCGCAGACCGAAATCCGAACGTTGTGCCTGCAATTCCTCACTGCTGAGTGTAGTCATCAGAACTCCCGTCGCTCCAATTCGAACAGCTGCTTCGAATGCTCCTGAATGCTCATGATCTGATAATCATTATGCTTCACGGCCTCGATAGCGAGCAGTGCGGCCTGGAACTCGGTGATGGTGGTGAACTGCGGCAGATCGGCGGCAATGGCGGCGGCACGGATGGAGTAGCCGTCGGAACGGGAGCCGCGCGAGTTCGGCGTGTTGAGGATCATGTCGATCTTGCCTTCCTCGATGAGCTGAACCACGTTCTTGCCCACGGATCCGGCAGCGTGATGCACCTCGACCGGGGCTTCCGGATCGGTGTCCACGCGGGTGCTGATCTTGTCCACGATGTTCGACTCGATGCCGTAACGGCGAAGCACGGAGGCGGTGCCCTCGGTGGCCCAGAGCTTGAATCCAAGCTCCTCGAGACGAACGGCGATCAACGGCAGCTGACGCTTGTCGGTGTCGTTCACGGAGATGAACACGTTGCCGTGGGTCGGCAGGCCACCGTCGTAGGCGGCGAGCTGGCTCTTGGCGAAGGCGTGCGGGAAGTCACGGTCGAAGCCCATGACCTCACCGGTGGAACGCATCTCAGGTCCGAGCAGGATGTCGACGGTCTTGCCCACCGGGGTGCGGAAGCGCTTGAACGGCAGCACGGATTCCTTGACCGCGACCTGCTGGCCGGGGTGGATGTCGCCGCCGTCGCCCTTGGGCAGCAGCAGACCGTTGGCACGCTGATCGGCGATGGTTTCGCCGGCCATGATGCGGGCGGCGGCCTTGGCCAGTGCCACGCCGGTGGCCTTGGAGGCGAACGGCACGGTACGGGAGGCGCGCGGGTTGGCTTCGATCACGTACAGTGTGTTGGCCATGAAGGCGTACTGCACGTTGATCAGGCCCTGCACATGGCAGCCCTTGGCGATGGCGTAGGTGCCTTCACGCAGGCGACGAATCTGGTCGTCGGACAGGGTGGACGGAGGCAGGGTGCAGGCGGCGTCACCGGAGTGGACACCGGCCTCCTCGACGTGCTCCATAATGCCGCCGATGTATAGTTCCTCGCCGTCGAACAGTGCGTCGACATCGATTTCGATGGCGTCTTGCAGGAACTTGTCGATGAGCAGCGGGGAGGGCAGGCGACCGGAGACCACGGTATCGGCCTTGGCCTCGGTAAGTGCGCGGTCCACGTACTTGTTGAGCTGCTTGTCGTCGTAGACGATTTCCATGCCACGGCCGCCGAGCACGTAGCTCGGGCGCACGAGCACCGGGTAACCGATGCGGTGGGCGGCTTCCTTGGCCTCTTCGAGGCTCAGGGCGGTGCCGTAACGCGGGGCGTTCATCTCCGCCTTCTTGAGCACTTCGCCGAACAGCTCACGGTTCTCGGCCAAGTCGATGGATTCCGGGGTGGTGCCGAGAATCGGCACGCCGGCAGCCTTCAGACGCGCGGCCAAGGACAGCGGGGTCTGGCCGCCGAGCTGGACGATGACGCCCTTGACCGGGCCCATCTTCTTCTCGGCCTCGTAGATCTCGAGCACGTCCTCGAAGGTGAGCGGCTCGAAGTAGAGGCGGTCGGACATGTCGTAATCGGTGGACACGGTCTCCGGGTTGCAGTTGACCATGATGGTGTCATAGTCCTTGCCAAGCTCCTGCACGGCGTGCACGCACGTGTAGTCGAACTCGATGCCCTGACCGATGCGGTTCGGGCCGGAGCCGAGGATGATCACAGCCTCGCGTTCGCGCGGGCGCAGCTCGGTTTCGTCGGCGTAGCAGCTGTAGTAGTACGGCGTGGCGGCGTCGAACTCGGCGGCGCAGGTGTCGACGGTCTTGTAGACCGGGCGCAGACCGTAGGTCCAGCGCAGTTCGCGGATGGTGTTCTCGCCTTCATCGCCCAAACCACGCAGGTGGGCCACCTGCACGTCGGACAGACCGGCGAGCTTGGCCTTCTTGAGCAGCTTCGGGGTGAGGGTTTCAGCCTCGCGCACCGTCATGGCGGTCTCATTGATGAGGAAGATCTGCTTCAGGAACCACGGGTCGATCTTGGTGGCCGCGAACACCTGCTCCAGCGTGGCGCCGCCCCAGATGGCGCGCATGAGCTGCAGGTAACGGTGTTCGGTCGGGGTGTGGATGGTCTCAAGCAGTTCGGCCACTTCTTCGGCGGACGGCTTCTCGCCATCCCAATTGAAGCCCATGTGGCGCTTGTCGATGGAGCGCATGGCCTTGCCGAGGGACTCCTGGAAGTTGCCGGCCAGGGCCATGGCCTCGCCCACGGACTTCATGGAGGTGGTCAGGGTGGGGTCGGCGCCCGGGAACTTCTCGAAAGCGAAGCGCGGCACCTTGGTGACCACGTAGTCGATGGTCGGCTCGAAGGAGGCCGGCGTGGACTGGGTGATGTCGTTGCGAATCTCGTCGAGCGTGTAGCCGAGAGCCAGCTTGGTAGCGATCTTGGCGATCGGGAAGCCGGTGGCCTTGGAGGCCAGTGCGGAGGAACGGGAGACGCGCGGGTTCATCTCGATGACGATGATGCGGCCGGTGTCCGGATGAACGGCGAACTGGATGTTGCAGCCGCCGGTGTCCACGCCCACGCCACGGATGATGGCGATGCCGATGTCACGCAGCTTCTGGTATTCGCGGTCGGTCAGGGTGAAGCAGGGGGCCACGGTGATGGAGTCACCGGTGTGCACGCCGACCGGGTCGACGTTCTCGATCGGGCAGACGACCACGACGTTGTCGTTGCGGTCGCGCATGAGCTCGAGCTCGAATTCCTTCCAGCCCTCGATGCCCTCTTCGATCAGGACTTCGTCGGTGGGCGAGTAATGGATGCCGGCGCCGGCGATGCGGTGCAGCTCCTCCTCGTTGTGGGCGATGCCGGAGCCCAGGCCACCCATGGTGAAGCTCGGGCGCACGACCAGCGGGTAGCCGAACTTCTCGGCGATCTTGTCGACTTCCTCGATGCTGTGGGCGATGTCGGAGCGGGCGGATTCGGCGCCGGCCTCGTCAACGACCTTCTTGAACAGTTCACGGTCCTCGCCACGGTCGATGGCTTCCAGGGAAGCACCGATCAGTTCGACGTTGTACTTCTTCAGGACGCCGGCCTCGCCCAGCGCCATGGCGGCGTTGAGCGCGGTCTGGCCGCCCAAGGTGGGCAGGAGCGCGTCGGGGCGTTCCTTGGCGATGATCTGCTCGAGGATCGGGGTGGCGATCGGCTCGATGTAGGTGGCGTCAGCCATCTCCGGGTCGGTCATGATGGTGGCCGGGTTGGAGTTGACGAGGATGACGCGGATGCCTTCCTCACGAAGGACGCGGCATGCCTGGGTGCCCGAGTAATCGAACTCCGCAGCCTGACCGATCACGATCGGGCCGGAGCCGATGACCATCACGGATTTGATGTCGGTGCGCTTCGGCATATCACTTACCTTCCTTGGAGTTGTTCTTCATAAGTTCGCAGAAACGGTCGAACAGGTAGGCCGCATCGTGCGGGCCTGCTGCGGCCTCCGGGTGGTACTGCACGGAGAATGCGGGGATGTCCACGCACTGCAGGCCTTCGACCACGTCGTCGTTCAGATCGATGTGGGAGACGAACACCTTGCCGTACTTGCCGTTTTCAAACGGCGCGTCGACCTGCTTGCCGATCGGGGCGTCGACCGCGAAGCCGTGGTTGTGGGCGGTGACCTCGACCTTGCCGGTGGTCAGATCCTTGACCGGCTGGTTGATGCCGCGGTGGCCGAACTTGAGCTTGTAGGTGCCGAAGCCGAGTGCGCGGCCGAGCAGCTGGTTGCCAAAGCAGATGCCGAAGAACGGGTAGCCGGCGTCAAGTACCTGGCGCAGCAGCTCGATTTCGGGACCGGCCTGTTCCGGGTCGCCCGGACCGTTGGAGAAGAAGACGCCGTCCGGGTTCAGGTTCTCGATTTCGGCGAAGGTGATGGTGGAGGGCACCACGTGCACGCGGCAGCCGCGTTCGGCCATGCGGTGCGGGGTCATGCCCTTGATACCGAGGTCCACAGCGGCCACGGTGTACAGCGGCTCCTTGCCTTCGTACTCGCCGCACGGTTCGATGGTGTAGGTCTCCTTGGTGGACACCTCGTCGTACAGGCTCAGACCCTGCATCTGCGGGGTGTTCTTGACGTCTTCGAGCAGCTGCTCGATGGTCTTGAGCGCGCCGGTGGCCTGATCGGTCAGGGCGTCGCCGGAGAAGATGCCGGCGCGCATCACGCCTGCGGAACGCAGGTGGCGCACCAGCTTGCGGGTGTCGATGTGGCTCAGGCCGACGATGCCGTTCTTGGCGAGGTCGTCGTCCAGGCTGCCTTCGGCACGCCAGTTGCTCACGTTCGGAGAGGGATCACGCACAATGTATCCGGCAACCCAGATGCGGGAGGACTCAGGGTCTTCGCTGTTGACGCCGGTATCGCCGATGTGCGGGAACGTCTGCACAACGATCTGGCGATCGTAGCTCGGATCGGTGAGCGTCTCCTGGTATCCGGTCATACCGGTGGCGAAGACGATCTCACCGGTCGTCTCGCCGAGGGCGCCGTATGGCTCCCCCACATATACCTGTCCGTCTTCCAAAACGAGGACTGCATCGTCCTTGTCATACATCGGAATTGCGATGGTCCCGGACTCGTTCTGGCTCACCAAAACCCCCTTATGTTTTTCGGGTATTCGTACCAAGGTTAACGGCCAGCGCAGACTCACACGCCGTTGGACGCAAAGTCTCACCCCCGCTGGCGGGGCTGTCGGCAAGGTGCCGACTTGAGAATGTACGGCGGCACAAGTGTCCGCCCATGAAAAAGCCTCCCGAATGGGGAGGCTGAACAACAAATGACTAATCGACCGTCGGCTGAATCTCAGCGGACGGGGCAGCAGGCTCGTCGGATGCACCGGACGAATCGAGCGAATCGGAAACATCGCCCTCATCGGTCGGCTCGGATGCGGCGGCAGCGGAATCGGACGATTCCTCATCGGCCTCTTCTGCCACGGACTCCGGTGCCGGTGCTGCATTCTTGGCGGTGCACACCGCAGACAGCAGGCCATGGATGAAAGCGGGCGAATCGTCATCGCACAGGGTCTTGGCCAATGCCAGAGCCTCGTCGATGGCGACCTTGTCCGGCACATCATCGGTGAACAGAATCTCCCAAGCGGCGATACGCAGAATGTTGCGATCGACCACGCCCATACGGCGGACCTTCCAACCCGTGGAGTGTTCGTCCAGGGTCATGTCGATCTGACGACGGTGCTCGGCCACGCCCTTGACGATTTCAATGGCATAGTCGGGAAGCGGGGTCTGGGCACCGGGATGTGCGATGCGCTCGTCAAGCAGGGAGAGAATATCCTGGCTTTTTTCGTCGGCTTCGTACAGGGTGTTCAGAGCCCTTTTGCGCGCGGTGGAACGTGCCATACTGCTGCTGTCCTAGTCCTTTATACGGTCGGTCGTCTGTTGAGGATGCGGAGATCAGTTGTTCTCGCGGCCGGTGTAGGAACCGTCCTCGGTGTTGATCTTGACGCGGTCGCCCTCATTGATGAACAGCGGGACCTGAATCTCGGCTCCGGTCTCAACGGTGGCCGGCTTGGTGCCGGCGTTGGAGCGGTTGCCCTGCAGGCCCGGCTCGGTGTGGGTGATGGTCAGGACCACGGAGCCCGGCAGATCGACGCTCAGCGGGGTGCCGTCGTGGAAGGAGACCAGGCAGTCGGTGCCTTCGAGCAGGAACTTGGCCTTGTCGCCCAGAAGGGTCTTCGGAACCATGATCTGATCGTAGGTGGTCATGTCCATGAACACGAAGTTGTCACCGTCCTCGTAGGAGTACTGGAGAGTGCGGTTGTCCACGGTCTCGAATTCCATCTTCATGCCCGCGTTGAAGGTCTTGTCGACGATCTTGCCGGAGAGCACGTTCTTGATGGTGGTGCGCACGAAGGCGGGGCCCTTGCCCGGCTTGACGTGCTGGAACTTCATGACGGTCCACAGCTGCCCGTCGAGGTTCAGGACGGATCCGTTCTTGATGTCGTTAGTAGTCTGTGCCACGTTATTCACCTATTTCAAATTCAAACTAGCTTAGGCAAAGCCCAAAAATTGCCTCGGCTATTATGCCACACCGGGTATACAGGAAGTGAACGCTGGGGTTTCCCATGTGTCCCCGGCTAGACTGGATGAATATGCGATCCTTCTTCGAAGCCATATCCGTGTCCTGCGTCATCCCCGCGCAATCGCCGGCGGACGACGAACGCACGGTGTTCGAGAACCTGTCCTTTGCTGTGGAGCGCGGCGAGATCGTCGATCTGGTGGGACCGTCCGGCTCCGGCAAGTCGAGTCTGTTGACCGCGTGCGCCCGGCTCAACCCGCATGCGCACGGCGCGTTCGCCCTTGAAGGCAAGGGCAGCGGCGAGTTCACGCCGCAGCAGTGGCGGCGGGATGTCGCCTACCTGCCGCAGAAGCCGATTCTGACGGGCAAGAACGTGGCCGAGGCGATCCGCCTGCCCTGGACGCTCGCGATTCGCGGCAAGGGCGGCAAGGGCGAGCATCTGCTGCCCGACGAGCGCATCCGCACGACGTTGGACGCGATGGGCTGCGAGGACATCGATCTGGAGCGCGCCCCGCACGACCTGTCCGGCGGCCAGGCGGCCCGCGTGGCCCTGGCCCGCACACTGCTCACCGATCCGAAGGTGCTGCTGGCCGACGAGGTAGATGCCGGTCTCGACGACGACAACGCGGCCAAGGTGGCTACAATCATGGCGGACGCGGCCGCACACGGCATGGCGATCATCCGCATCCGCCACCGTCCGCCGGACGGACGGGCCACCCGCACGCTGACACTGGACAAGGGGCGGCTGACCGAACACGAGATGACGGATCCGGCGGCGCAGGACGCGAACGCGGTGTCTGCCGGCGCCGATGAAAATGAGGAGACGCAGGCATGAGCGGCGATCTGGGCAATTCCTACAACATCGATATCTGGGGTCTGCTCATCGCGCTGGGCATGGTGGCCGTGGCGGCCATCATCAGCGAACTGATGCACATGGGCATCGGCAAGACCCTGATGTGGTCATCGTGCCGCGCATTGGTGCAGCTGTGCGCCATGGGCTTCATCATCGGCTACGTGATCCGGTCGAACAGCGTATGGATGGTGTTCGCCCTGATGGCGGTCATGCTGGTGGCGGCCGTGCAGATCGTGATGTCCCGCGCACGCGGCATCCCCAAGGGCCTTGCCGGGCCGATCTTCCTGAGCCTGGTCATCACCATGCTGCTGATGCTGGCGCTGGTCACCGAGCTCATCGTGCGCCCGCACCCGTGGTACGCGCCCCAGCTGGTGGTGCCCCTGACCGGCATGCTGCTGGGCAACACCGTAACCGCCTTGGCGGTGGGATTGAGCCGTTTCTACGAGAGCATGGAGGAGCGGCGTGACGAGGTGGATATGATGCTGGCGCTGGGAGCGACCCCATGGGAGTCGGCCCGCCCGTCCATCGTCTCGTCGATTCGCCTGGGCCTGCTGCCCACCACCGCCTCGCTGGCGTCCAGCGGCATCGTGACGATCCCGGGCATGATGGCCGGTCAGGTGATCGCCGGCGGCGACCCGCTCAACGCCGCCAAGTACCAGTTCGTGGTCCTCGACGCCATCGCCGCGCTGACCCTGCTGGCCGACGGCCTGATCATGGTCATGATCTACCGCACCTGCTTCACCGCCGACGACCAATACCGCCCGCCCGAAGCGCGCTAATCAGCTAAGCTCCCTCTGATAAGCTCCCTCTGACGAGGGAGCTGTCGAACGCAACGAGACTGAGCGAGAGACCACCCTACGCGATGGTGACCAGCGTGCCGTCCGGCACCTGGTCATAGAACCATTGCGCGTCGGCCACAGTCAGGCGCACGCAGCCGTGCGAGGCGGGCTGGCCGAGTTTGGCACCCTCCTCCGGCAGATAGTCGCCGAAGGCCTCGCCGGTCGGCACCGAGTGGAACAGGTACGAACCGTAGAACTGCACCCAATAGTCGGCGCCCATGCCTTCTTCGGCATTGTAGAAGTGTTCGCCGCGTGTATCGATGGTGTACGAGCCGTGCGGGGTGGCGTCGTCGACGCCGGTACTGGCGATCATCGTATAAATGGTCTGGCCACCGGACTTGACGTACACCCGTTGTTTGGCGAGACTGACCTCCACGCTCAGGTCGGAGTACTGGGATAGGTCGGGCTGTTTGCCGGTCGGCCCCTTCCAGTCCACGCTTTGCGCGGCTTTGTCATCGCCGTTCTGCGTGTTCTGCGTCTTCCGCGACCCGCCCTGTTTGCCGCTATCGGGAACCTGCTTGCGGGTAACGGCCGTGGGCTCGTTCGCCGCTGCGGTTGCGGCGGCGGTTGCGGTGTCGGCTCGCGGCCAGCTGCGCTGCGCCGCCGCGGTCTCGACTCCGGCGCCGATCAGGCAGAACAGGATACAGCAGGCGACCACTCCGCGCCGAATCACGTAGACCCGATCGCGACTCCAATTCACGTTCAACGTCGGCAGCCTCACCATATGCCTCTTCTCACCACAAAGACCATTCGGGTCGATTGTAAACAGGCATTGCGACGCCCTACGCCTCGGTTTCAGCCGTGATCTCGACTGCAGGAACGGCATCGTCCGGGGAATCTTCGCCCGACGCCGGCACCGTCCAGCGCCGCCGCAGCAGCATCCACAGGCCGATGAAGCACAGGAGCCCACCGGTACGGTGGTAGACACTCATCTCCTGAGTGAGTCGCTGCACGCGGTCGGCAATCTGGCGCGTACGGGTATGCGATTTGACGATGGAGAAACGTGAGACGCACAGCATCGCGTAGTACACGGCGCTCACGATGAACAGCACGGACATCGTCCACAATCCCATCGCCAGTTTGACGATGGCCATAATGCCGCCGAGCGTTGTGGAGAAGGCGACGGCCAGTGCGACTTTGTCGTTGTTTTCCATGGCGCCCAGGATGTTCAGCGTGGTGGATTTGCCGGCGCCGGATGCGCCGAGGAGACTGCCTGGCCATTCCTGCAACCGGTCCTGTTCCCCGGCGAGCCGGATATCGACTCCATCGCCGATCCGGCCGAACGCAAACGCCGCATCCTTCTGAAGCAGTTCTACGTTTCCGGCATCATCGGCACATTCCGTGCAGCGCTAAGCGGCTCGATCATGACCACCCCCACCGAGATCGGGCACTTTGTCTCCGAAGAACTGCTCCCCCGCATCGCGCCGCATATGCAAATGCCATCGCAATCGGAAACAGCGCAGCAGCCAGCGGCATCACCGCAAGCCCAGTAGCGAGGTCAACCCACAGCTGGCGGCGCGGGAAACAGGTCGCGCCGCCCAGTACGCGAATCCGGCGAGCTTCTACCGAGTCGCGAGGAAGAAGAAACGTGGGAAGGGGAAGATGATGCTGCCGTCCGACTGTGTGGGGTATTCCTCGCGGACTTGGGCGAACACTTCGGCCTCGAACTTCTTGCGCCCGGCGTCGTCAAGCGCTTGCAGATACGGCCTCATGCCGGTGCCACGATACCAGTCCATAACCGCCTCATGCGAGGGCAGCGTGTGCATGTACGTGACCTTCCACATGCGGAAGGCGCTGGCATGCGCATGCAGCAGCTCCCAGTATTCGGGCGGCGTGAGGTTGTAGAACTCGCGTTGCTGCGGCAGCTTGTCCGCGAACGCGGGCGAGTGCACGATACCACCGATGATGCGGTGAATCGGCTCCTCATAGTTCATCGGCGTCTGCACAGCCAGCACTCCCCGACCCTGAGCCGGGCGAGCAGTCCGGGAATCAGATGCGGATGGTCCGGCACCCATTGGATGCAGGCATTGGAGAAGACCACGTCGAAGTCGGCCGGCAGCTCGTCCAGCCGCGCGGACACGTCGCACAGCTGGAAATCGATGTCGGGATAGGTTTTGCGCGCTGTCTCGATCATGACCGGCGAGCTGTCGACGCCGAGAATCTTGGCATGGGGATAGCGCTCGCGCAGCACGGCCGTGCTGTTGCCCGGCCCGCAGCCAATATCCAGCACGCGCGTGACGCTGCCGTCGTCCGGCGGCAGCTGCATCGCCAGATCACGCGCCGGCTGCGTGCGCTCCCGTTTGAATCGCAGATACTGTTCCGAATCCCAGGTAACCATGCTCCCCACGCTAATCAGCCATTCACATATCGGCCGATATTATCTCACAATTCAGCCGAGCAGGGCGTCGCGGCGGGCGATGAGCCCGTCAATCGCGGCCTCGCCTTCGATGACGGTGAAGGTCAGGGACTTGCGTTCGCTGGCCTGCGGGGCGATGGCGTGCAGGTCGCCGCGCTGCTCGTGCCAGCCTCGGCCGTGGACGCTGGAGTTCGAGGGTTCGAGGCCGACCACGTAGTCGCCCGCACCCGTCGACTTCCATTCCATGAAGTATGGGAAGAGGCTGGCGTCGAAGTCGATGACGACTCCGAGTCCGAGCTTGCGGTTGACCACGGCGGCGAAGCTGCGGCCGTTCTCGTCGGCGGCGAGCTCGTGCAGGTACACGCTTTCGGGACTGATCGTCGCGGAAGGATTCGTTGGTCACCTCATCCTCGACCGTGATCGACAGCCGGCCGTACACGCTGGTGATTGTGCGACGCAGTACGAGGTTCTCGCCGCGGTATTCGAACTGGCAGACGTCGAGGGCGCGGTCGGCCATGGACACGAAACGCAACGGACCGTTCTTCACCTCGATGGCCTTGAGGCCGTGGGCTCGGCCTTCCTAGTATTCGATCGGGCGCACGTAGGCGGCCTGCTGAAGGCTGCCCATATGGGCCAGCATGTCGGCTCGCGTGCTGTGTTCTGTGGACGTCATCGTCGTCACCGATCCTTGATATTTATGCCTCACGCCTGCGCAGCGGCGGCATCCGCGGCGTCGTTCTTCAGCGCGCGCAGCAGGGCCTTGTTGCGGGATTCGATGATGCGCTTGCCGTCCTCGCCCTGCCAGGAGAAGAAGCCCTGGCCGGTTTTGGCGCCGAGATTGCCTTCCCTGACCTTCTCGGCGAGCAGCGGGCTCGGGCCAGTGCCGTTGTCCATGTCGTCAAACAGGTAGGTGCTGATGTTGTAGAACACGTCGAGTCCGCCGAGGTCGATGCTGGCGATCGGACCGACCAGATTCCAGCGGCGGCCGAGGCTGTACTTCATCACGTCATCCACGGTGGCCGCGTCCGCGATGCCCTGCTGGACGATGTGGAACGCCTCGCGCAGCACGGCCAGTTGCAGGCGATTGCCCACAAAGCCCAGCGATTCCTTCTTGATCTTCGCCGGCTTCTTGCCGATCTTGGCCATGAGGTCGAAGGTGATGTCCACTACCTTCGGGTCGGTCTTCTCACCCGGCACCACTTCGACCAGCGGCATCAACTGCGCGGGGTTCCAGAAGTGCGCCACCACGAAGCGCTCGGGGTGCCCCATCACCGACTGCAGCGCGGTGGGGCTCAGGCCGGAGGTGTTCGTGGACAGAATCGCGTCCTTGGGGGCGGCGTGCTCCACTTCGGTCCAGACGGACTTCTTGATGTCAAGGTTCTCGGCCACGGATTCGATGACGAAGTCCACGTCCGCCACGCCGCTTGCATAGTCGGCGTAACCGGTGATGCGGGCCAGCACCGCGTCCACGGTGTCGCCGTCCTTGAGCAGTCCGGCTTCGGCGAAGTCCTCGGCATCCGAACGAATCGCCTTCATCGCCTTCTCCAGCGAGGCCTCGCCGCGGCCGACCAGATGCACCGGATATCCGGCCAACGCGAACTGCAACGTGATCGCGTGGCCCATGGTTCCCGTGCCGACGTTCGCAATCGTCTTGATATCGTCCACTGTCTCAATCACGGAGACCCCTTCTTTCCGGCGGTTCGTCTGGCGTTGGTGTACGCATGAACAGCACCGTGCCGTTATGCGTTTGTTCGCATTCTATGCCGATTTCGCTACGTGAACATTTGCTGAACATTTCGCGGATTCGACTAGTACAAATCCCCATATCAGCACAAAAACGTGGTGCCGCAACACCGAAGTGTTACAGCACCACGCTGAAATGTTCATGTCGTTACGCTGCCGTCGCGCACCCACAGCGGAATCGATAGGAAACCTCACCGGAGTAGGTGAACACGGGGGCGACCAGCATGGACGGACCGAACATATACTGACGGTCCAGCGTGCGGCATGCCGGGTCATCGGGGAATTCCACGAACATGGAACGCATGACCGGAGTACCGTTCGCATGAGGCTGCAGGCCAAGCTGGTAGACATACGGCATGAGTTCAAGCTTGAGCTTGGTGAACTCGCGCACCACATCCACGGCGGTCTGGCCGGGCACCAATGCGACGCCGTTCTTCTCGTCTTCCTCGTCGAACAGCCACGGCACACGGTACACGGTGGAACCGTGCAGTCGCGAGTGGGAGCCGAGCATGCCGAACGCCACCCAACGCTTGTAGACGGCCGGGTCCGGGAACGCGCCCTCGAAACCGCCGATGTCGTGACTCCAGAAGCCGAAGCCGGAGGAGGTCAGCGACAGGCCGGCACGCAGGGACTGGGCCATGCCATTGAAGGTGGATTCGCAGTCACCGCCCCAGTGCACGGGCTGCTGCTGGCCGCCGACCGTCGCGGAGCGCGCATACAGGCAGGCGTTGCCCTTGCCGTAGGTTTCTTCGATGGCTTCGAACACGGCCTGGTTGTACAGCTGGGTGTACCAGTTGTGCATGGAGAGCTTCGGAGAGCCGTCATACCAGACGACGTCGCGCGGGATGCGCTCGCCGAAATCGGTCTTGATGGCGTCCACGCCCTGATTCAGCAGGGCCTTGACCTTGTCCTTGAACCATTCACGGGCGGCCGGGTTGGTGAAGTCCACCAAGCCCATGCCGGCCTGCCAGAAGTCGGTCTGCCAGACTTCGCCATTGGGCTTGCGCACCAGATAGCCCTTGTCTTCGTGCAGGCGCTTCAGCGTGGATTCGATGTCGCCGAAGAAACGCTTGTCCCACTCGAAATCGCACCAATGGAACTCGCGCATCCAGTAGCAGTCGTAGTGGAAGGCGGCCAGCGGAATATCACGCTCGGCCATACCGTCGATGAAGGAGTTGATGGTGGCCTCGGTGTTCTCGGAACCGATCTCAAAGGAGACATGGCCGCGGTTGTTGACCAGTACGCCATACCCATTGGAGGTCATGTAGAACGGGATGTCCTTGTAGCCCTGCTCGGAAGCAGTGCCGCCATCCTCATTCCAGATGTCGACGCTCTGACCATTCTTCACGTAAGCGCCGAAGCGTTCGCCCAAGCCGTATACGTCTTCGCCAACCGACAGATGCAGCTGGATGGCAATGAACACGTCGGATTCATCACGGGCGGAACCGTCCATGGTCACACCGAATTCGCCGACCGGCTGGGCGGTGACGTTCGATTCGGCACCGAGCTTGAATCGGCCCAGCGACTTGCCTGCGGACTCAGTGAGCACCTTGCCGTCCTCGCCGATGAAGGTCAGGTTCCAGGGGGCGCCCTTGACGACCTTCACGGTAAGTCCGCCAGTGGTCAGCGTGACATCCGCGCCATTGACGCCGACTTCGCCGTCGCCATTGCCGTTCGCCTGAACGGTCACGTAATCACGGTTGCCGGGTTCGTCGGCATTGAGCGGGAATCCGGGGTATTCGGTGGCGCCTTGCCAGTGTTCGGCACACACACGAATCACGCCTTCCGCAGGTGTGGTGATGTCCACATTGAATGTGGGCAGGTTCAGGGTATCGTATCGGCCGCGCACCACGGAGGTCGGGGCGAGGACGTTGAGGCTTTCGGTGGTGGCATCCGCCGCCAGTTCGTAGGCTTCACGAGCGTAGAGGGCGTCGACGCCGTCACGAATCATCCAGTAGCCGTTGGTGAACTTCATTGTTGCTGCTCCTTGGTGGAGAGGTGGTTTCGACCGCCAGGGAACAAGGCAGCCGAAACCAAAATCAATATGTGCTGCTTGTTGATTGAATTGCCTGTTGTGCGAATGACCTTACTTCACCGCGCCGGTGGTGATGCCGTACCAGTCGCCGGAGCCCATCATGCCTTGCTCATCGTACTTGCCGGTGTCGGCCAAGGAACCGGTGATAATCTTGTCCCAGCCATATTCGGACACGTAATCGTTGAGGTTGGTGAGCAGGCCTTGGCTGGCGAGCAGGCCGGACGTGGCGTTGCCCTTGTTGTATTCCGTAACGTCCGGAGCGTCGTCGGAGTTGAGGACCTGGGAGGCGTTCTGGCGAATCTGTTCGAAGGCCTTCTTCTCGAATTCGACCTTGACGCCGGTCTCACACATTTTCATGCTTTATGCAAAAAATGTGAGGCATACGCACATTTCCCATCAAACGCACAGGTGCAAGAATGGCAGCAATTCGCCATTTTTGAAATCACCATGTGCGTTTGACGGCGCGTAAGCCTCACATTGTTCTCAGCAGGACCGAATTTCTGCGAGCCCCCCCTATAGCGCTCCCCTACGCAATATGTCCGCAAACGACCACACCACATGGGCGATACGCGCCAATTCGGCGTAACGGCCGATGGACAGCCACTGCACACGGTACCGTTCGAACCACAACTCCAAATCGGCGGCAAGACGGGCGCGGCGCGAGGCATCCAGCGCACGGCCGGTCACATCCTTGGTGCCACAGGCGTCCTCGCCGCCAGCCAATACCAGCAGTTCCTCACCCAGTCTATTGAACAACCGCTGCCCATCCAGCATCACCCACAGCAGCTCCGGGTTCAATCCTCCTCGTGCCGAGCCATCGAGCACCGCGACAACCGCACTGCCGCAATCAATCAACGCCCGGTCGCAATCCCGGCGTCGTTCGAGACGGGCATGGTTCCGCAGGAGCAATCGGCGGCGCGCGTCGGCGCATCCCAGCGCACGGTCAAACATGAGCTCTCCCCCGCACGACCGTTCCACATACGATGCCACATCCGTATTCAGCATGCCGGTGCCGGAACCGTATTCCAGTTCCAGCACTTGCACGGCGAGGTCCCAGGGGAACGACACTCCATCGGAGTCGATGCGAGCGAGTGAATCCATAAGCCAACCGGATTCGTCGCCATACGCCAGATTAGAAATCCGATGGTTCATTTCGCATGCGTCAATTGCAACCGGGTTCCACGCGTTTTGCGCACCGTAGCACAGTCCCGGCACGCTCAACCGCGGATCATTGACATGCCCATAGTCACCCCAATCGGTGACCACCATGCCTTCCGCACCATATTTGAGCCCAGCCACCGCCATGCGGTACGTGTTCAGCCAGGCACCGTCATAGTCGGGGAAGAACCGGCTCCACGCACGCACGGCAGGGCACACGAATTGGCGGCGGCCTTGTGATGCGATGGTCTGGATCTTGCTTTCGTCGATATCCGGCTCATACATCCAGTTGAGCATCGTGATGTCGCCGGGCAGCAAGTCCATGGTGTGCGGATTCTCGAGCGCGATATCCGCCCACAGCATCGGTTGTAGACCACGATGGGCAAGCGTGCTGCATAGGTCTTTGACGAAATCGGCATACAGCTCATCGCGACTGGCGCCCGGCGAGTCCTGTACGGACCGGCCACGGCCCAAGTCGAAAGTCTCATCGCCACCAATATTGAAGGACCGCGAGCGGAACAGCGGCGCGTATTCCTCGATTAGGCGCGAGGCGAAATCGTGCGACTTGGGGTTGGCTGCGTTCAGTGTGTGGTGTTCCATTCGTTCGATGAAACTGAACGGACGGTCGGCGTCTTCGGGGAACTCTCCCAGTCCACGATGTTCACGGGTGCGCAGGTTCATATACATGTGCCCGAAAGTGGCCAAGGACGGCACCAGTTCGATGCCGTGGTGTGCGCAGTATTCGTCCAGGAACATGATGTCGTCGGCCGTGAGCGGGTCAGTGCCGCGCCACGCTTCGCTGAGCTCGCCGAAAGCGAAGGCATGTTCCACGTACAGCTGGAATTGGTTGTACTTATACAACGCCAGCTGGTCGATGAACCAGGTGAGGAACGCCATCGTCGGCACACGCCCGCGCGTCACGTCAAGACTGTAGGCGCGCACCGCGAACGCAGGCTTGTCTTGGATATGCAGGCAGGGCAAGGTCCGCGAGGTTTGCCTGATCATCTGCCGCAGTGTCTGCATGCCGTACCGCAATCCGCTTTCGCTGCCACCACGCACGGCGATGGTATCTGAGGCGAACACATCCAGCGTGTATTCGTCATGCGCCAATCGCGCATCCACACACAGCAATATGACGGTGCCGTTCATCGCTGCCGGCGCACCCGCGCCCGCACCCGCACCCACGCCCGCATCTCGCGCTTTTTCGGCGGCATTGGCACCGGCGTCGGCTTCATCTGTGGCTGTGAGTACTCGGCGCGTACGGACGGCGACGCCGCAGTAACGCTCGAGTTCGCTGGACAGCTGCTCGATTGGCAGCGTTTCCCAGGTCTCATCGGCATCTTCGGTGACGGCATATTCGGGAATTCGTTTCTCGATCGTCACCAAGGACCCGATCATAGCCGTGCCATGCGTGTATTCCAATGTCACCGGAGCGGGAATCAGGGTGAGACACGGCGTTGCGGCATCAGCCTTATATTCGAATGTGGGCACAGCTGTTCCTTTCATACTGTTTTTATTATCGTTCATCCGCTGACGGCAGGCGACACGCGGTCACGCCGCCATCAGCGGACGAATCGTTTGGTGAGGTACGGCGGCATACGCTATTTCACGGCACCGGTCGTCACACCCTTCATGATGTTGCGCTGGATGAGCATGAAGAACACCACCACCGGCAACGAGAAGGTCACCGAAGCGGCCATCTGCCCGCCGAAATCGGTGCCCATGGTGGGTGTCGAGAAGGACGACAGCCATACCGGCAGCGTGTACTTCGACTGGTCCTTCATGAACGTATAGGCGATCATGTAGTCGTTCCAGGCGTTGATGAACGCGAACACCGAGGTCGAGACGATGCCGGGCGCGGCCAGCGGGAAGGTGATCTTCCACAGGATCTGCCAGTCGTTCGCGCCTTCCACGGCCGCGGATTCGAAGATGTCCTTCGGGATGTTCAGGAAGAACCCGCGCATGTTCCAGATCGCGAACGGCAGCACCATGGCGATGTACGCCAGGATCAGGCCGCTGTATTTGTTGAGCAGGCCGAGCTGGTTGTAGATGATGATCTGCGGGATGATGCCGCCAGAGGTCATCTGGATGGCCAGCACGAACACCATGATCGGCTTGCGCCCGCGGAAGCGGTACAGGGTCAGGGCCGTGCACGCGAAGAACGCGACAATAATCGACAGGACGATCGAGAGGTGCATGGGCCAGAACACGGGGGTCGTGGTCATGATCTCATCGCGCGGCTTTACGGCGGTGATAATCATCCAGTAGACCGGGAAGAACCATACGACGCAGAACAGCAGGGCGAGGATAGTGGTGCCGGCGCGGCGCGCGATCTTGCCGGGGTTGGTTCGGCGGCGGGGCGGTGCAGACTGCGCTGCGCCATGCGATACGGCCCGTGGATTCTCAACACATTTCATAAGGACGACCCGCTATTTCAGGGATTCGCCAATATCAGCGTGCCAGTCGCCATTTCCGGCGTCGGCTATGGCAGCGCCACCCCTTCCCCACCGTCGACATCGACAACCGACTCGCTTCACGCAAGCTCACCGAGCATATGTTGGGGCGCGGGTATCGACGAATCGCCTATATCATCGGACCGTCGTACTTGCCGACGTCGACGCCGACGCCAGCGTGCCCGCAGCTGACCACCGTGCGCCAGCCAATGGACGCATTCGGCGTCAGCTTGGCTACCCTAGTGCTTGACCAGATCGAGGACCGGCCGTTCCAGCGCACGGGGCTCCTGCCCACCGAGGTCGTAGCCAGATAGGCGCGCAGAGAACGGTTCTCAATAATGTCTGTGCACACTTCTCTACGCCCGAAGCACACATGGAATATGCCCTAATCACTGCCATGTCGCCATTTGCGATGATGTGAGATTGTTATGTTCTTGTTCATTTGAGCGCACAGATACTACTGAGAACCGTTCTCTGCGCAAATAGACAATGTGGATAACTCCATAAGCTGGAACCACATTGCCCTGCCTGGCTTGCATTCAAGTCCAAATCAGCTTTACGGTCGCACCATGAGCTCTTTTATGCATGAGGATATTGTCGGCCGACGCCGAGCAGAACGTGAACGCTGCAATGATGCTGCGCGCCGTTCGAAAGGTCCATTGCTGGTGGGATACATCAATGCGGCCAACTACTACGGCGCGCCCATCCCCCGACATTGCACGCTATCTGTTGATGCCGTGCACGCCTGTGTTTCCAGTGCCAACAAACGCAGACGAATCAAAGGCGTGGTCTTCCATGTGTTTAAGGGAAAACTGGATATCCGCAAAAAGGATTATGAACAGTTCTGGATTGCCTCGCCGGTCATGATGTGGGCTCAGATGGCCCAATACTCTACATTGGAGGAACTTGCGGCCATTGGAGCCTCTTTGATGAGCCGCGATAAACGGCGCAGAATGGCCACTCGCAAGGATTTCGATACTTACTTGGAAATCAGTCCGCGGTTCATAGGTCGTAACAAATGCCACGAGGCACTGCCCTACATGACAGAGAACACGGATTCTCCGCCGGAAAACACGCTGTTTGGGATGCTGAAGGATTCAGGCTTGGGATGCCCCACCGCCAACTATCGCGTGAATATCGGCAACTCATACGTCATATTGGATATGGCATATCCGGACTGCCGCGTCGCGTTCGAATATCAGGGAGCCTATCACGCCGATCCGGCACAAATGCGAATCGACGCGGCAAAGCGAAACGCATTGCAACTGCTCGGCTGGATCGTCATTCTCGTCACTGCGGATGACCTGAGAACAGCCGACACGCGGCATCGTTTTATCGAGATGGCCCATGTCGTGGTGTCCCGGCAACGCAATCTCGCCGATTGGAACCGCTCATGGGCCATTACCTCTTAGCATCGCACCGACAATGCGCTATGCCGTTATTTACTGCGAGGCACCCGCCAGATATCGGGCTCAACGTAGATCTCCCATTCATACCAAGGCAGCGCGGCACGGCGTCCTCGTCCATGTGAATGGCCTGCAGGTTAATGAGCCTATCCACGCCGGCAGTGCGCTCCATTGCCTCGACCACCAGGTCGCAGGTGCTGTGGTCAAGCGATTCGCCCACCAGCAGCGAACCGGACTTAAACGCCAGCGCCGCCTACAAAAGTGTGAGGCTGCGCAGGCTCACACTGCCAACAGCCGTTCAGCCAACCCTCGGAAGGTCTGGCCAATGCCATCCGTACGCAAAGCGCCGTCGGCGTCCAGCACCGCCGGCCGGCCGGCCTCGCCGGTCTCGCGCACTTCGGGTTCCAGCGGCAGCTGGGCCATCAGCGGCACGTCATAGCCCAGCACCTGAGTGAGCTGTTCAGACACGCGCTGACCGCCGCCGGCACCGAAAATCTCCAGCTTCTCGCCCTTGTGCTCGTAGTAGCTCATGTTCTCCACCACGCCACGCACCTTCATCGGCACCTGCAGGGCCACGAGTCCGGAGCGCACGGCGATGTCAGAGGCGGAGGGCTGCGGGGTGGTGACCACCACAAGTTCGGCGTTGGGCAGCGCCTGGGCCACGGAAATCGCCATGTCGCCGGTGCCGGGAGCCAAGTCGAGCAAGAGGACGTCCGGCTCGCCCCACCATACGTCAGACAGGAACTGTTCCAAGGAGCGCTGCAGTCGCGGCCCACGCCACAGAATCGCCCGGTCAGCACCGGCGAACATGCCGATGGAGATCAGTTTCACGCCCCACGCGGTGACCGGCATGAGCATGCCATTCAGATTGGTGGGCTGTGTATGCACGCCGAACAGGCGCGGCAGTGAGAAGCCATAAATGTCCGCGTCGATGGCGGCCGTGTCGAAGCCGAGGGCCGCAAACGTGGCGGCCAGGTTCGCGGTAACCGAGGACTTGCCGACGCCGCCCTTACCGGAGGCGATGGCGAAGATGCGGGTCTTGACACCCGGTTTGCTGAAGGGGTTCTGCTTGCGTTCGGCCTTGAGGTCGGCGACCAGATCGGCCAGCTTGTCACGGCTCATCGAACCGACTTCGATATGAGGCAGCAGCTGTGCGCCCGGATAGGAGCTGACCGCGCCATTGATCTGGCTGGTGATGGTCTCGCTCAGTGGGCATCCGGGAACCGTCAGCTCAACGTGCACGGTGACGTCGTAAGTGCCGGCGTCCGACGATGCGGGCGCGGCTTCGATGGCGGCAATCATGCCGAGGTCGGTGACCGAACGACCGAGCTCGGGGTCGATGACCTTGCTCAGGCGTTCGTAGATGTCGGCTTCGATCTGACGTGCGTCGCTCATAAATCCGTATCCTCCTTTAGGGCCTGTTCTACCCTAGCGTGTGATGCGGCGGCATGCCAGAGGGAGTGGAGTAAGTCACACTGGGGCGGGATTCGCTTTTTCTCTCCCCCAGTCAGCCTAAAGGCTGACAGCCCCCCCCTCATCAGAGGGGGTTAATGAAGCGTCTGAGGGGGCTATTTTAGATGGTGCCGGTGGCTAGGAGCTGGGCGAATTGGGTTTCGCTCAGCATGGGGATGCCGAGTTCCTCGGCCTTGGCGGCCTTGGAGCCGGCGTTTGCGCCAATCACCACGTAATCGGTCTTCTTGCTCACCGAACCGGCCGCCTTGCCGCCGCGCTCGATAATCGCCTCTTTGGCGGAATCACGCGAATAGCCCTCCAATGAACCGGTGACCACCACGGTTTTGCCGGCCAGCGTCTGCGGCAACGAACTGGTCTCGGCCTCGTCGACGCCCACGCCGGCGGCCTGCCAAGCACGCAAAGTCGCGCCGCGCCAGTCGCCGGGTTCGCGGGTGGCGGCGAACCAGTTCACCACCGATTCGGCGATTTCCGGGCCCACCCCGTCGATGGCCGTCAGATCTTCAATCGTGGCGTTTTCGATGGCTGCCAGCGAGCCCATCGCCGAGGCAATCAGGCGTGCGGTAGGCGGACCGAGCCGGCGAATCGACAACGCGACCAGCACACGCCACAGGTCGGCGTGACGGGCCTTGTCCATTTCGTCGAACATCTTGCGCGTGTTTTCGCCGGGCCGAATGATCACCGGTACATCCGTGACGCCAGTGCGCGTGGTCTTGTGATCCACGCGCACGATAACCGCGTCGGCCGGCACGTCATACTCAGGATAGGAGGCTGCGGCAAAGCCCGGCATAGTACCAAGTGGCGCCTCAGCCCCGGTAGGTGCGCCGGTCGTCTCGCTGGCGGTACCTCCCTGTGTTTCGGCAGATTCGATTGCGGTCTCCCCTTGCGCGCGTTCGGCCAGCTGCTTGGCCGTGAGCTTTTTGGCCGGCGTGGGCGCGGTCCAGAAAGCAGGCACCTGATGCCACAGGCCAGAGCCGCCGACACGCTTACGCACCTTTTTCTTCTTACCGTTCGCACCGACCGTCTCATGCACCTCGACGATTGCGGCCTCACGCCACACGCGCACGTCGCGCAGATCGGCGGCGGTCAGGTTGAACAACCCGGATTCGTTAGACAACACCGGCTTCTGCGCGGCCGGCAATTCCAGCCCTTCCACCGGCTCGTACGGGTCAGGCTCTTCGCCGGGGGCGACCAGAACCTCGGTGATGTTCGGCGCGTAGGTCGCCACCGAATCAGGCCGGTTCTCCTCCGGGTTGGTCAGAGCGATGGCCGATTGTTCGCCCAAGTGCTCGATGTCGAACGCCTTGCGTGAGGCCAGCGAAATCACGCGCTCGGTCAACTGGGCCGGGCAGCTCTCCACATTCGGGCAGCGAATGTCCTTGTCACCCTCCTTGGCGGGTGACAGTTTCGCGCCGCATGAAGGGCAGAACTCGGGCATGACGAATTCGCGCAGCTGGTCCTCACGCCCTTTGCGCCGTTCAAGCACCGGGCCGACCAGTTCGGGAATCACATCGCCGGCCTTGCGCACCACCACGGTGTCGCCGATCAGAATGCCCTTGCGTTTGACTTCAAATCCATTGTGCAGCGTGGTACGAGCCACGGTGGAGCCGGCCACGTAGACAGGTTTGAGCACGGCGACCGGCGTCACACGGCCGGTACGCCCCACCTGCACGGTGATGTTGAGCAGTTCGGTGTTGACCTCTTCGGGCGGGTATTTGTAGGCGATGGCCCAGCGCGGCGCGCGCGAAGTGGCGCCGAGGGTACGCTGCAGGCCCAGGTCATCGACCTTGACGACGATGCCGTCAAGTGCATGCTCGATGTCGCCACGATGCTCGCCGTAGTACTCGATCATGTCCAGGATCTCCTGGAATGAGGTCACCGCACGATTGTGCGGGGAGACCGGCACGCCCCACTTGGTGTATAGATCGTAGGCCTGCGACTGGTCGGCGACCACGTCATGGGTGCCGCGCGGATGGTCCGGCCCCCAAGTGAGCTGCCCCAGACCATGCGCATAGAAGCTCAGGCGACGGGTGGCGGTGATGCGAGGGTCTTTTTGACGCAGCGAGCCGGCAGCCGCGTTGCGTGGGTTGGCGAAGGGCGCTCGTCCGGCGTCCTCCTGCTCGTTGTTCAGGGTGTGGAAATCATCCCAACGCATGAACACTTCGCCTCGGATTTCCACGAAGTCCGGAACGTCTTCCTTGGGGCCGCCGAGGTTTGCGGGAATGGAGCCGATGGTTCGCACATTCAGGGTGATGTCTTCGCCGGTAACGCCATCGCCGCGCGTCAGGCCCTGTTCAAGCACGCCGTTGCGATAGATGAGGTTCAGGGCGAGGCCGTCGATTTTGACCTCGCAGCTCATGGGCAGGGGCTTGGATTCAGGCCAATCGAGGTCGCGAATCACCGAGTCGTACCAATCCTTGAGTTCTTCGATGGAGAAGACGTCGTCAAGGCTCATCATGCGGCTGGGGTGGCGCACGGAGGCGAAGTCGTTGGAGAAGGAACCGCCGACGCGATGGGTGGGCGACTGCGGATTGTCCAGTGAGGGGAACGCCGCTTCGAGTCGTTCGAGGCAACGCATGCGCGCATCGTAAGCGGCGTCGGAGCTGACGGGTGAGTCGTCGATGTAGTAGGCGATCTGATCGGATTCCACCCATGCGGCCACGCGAGCCCACAGGCGGGCGGCGGCCTCAGCGGTCATCGTGTTCACGTCGAAACGGTCGAGGCGTATCGCGTCGTCGTCAGTGGGCTGCAGTGCGGCTATCCATTGTTCGGAGCCAGGGGCAAAACGTGCAATACCGGTATCAGGCCGGACCTCGGCCACATCCCCATCGTCGAAATCCCATGCCAGTTGTTCGTTCGTGCTCATGGTTGTCTATCCTAGCGGGCTCGGCTCCCCTCGGCCGGCTATACCGTCAACTCCCCTCAGGCGGCTACGCGGATAGCGAGCGCAGGAACTGGGCTTGGATGATGTCGATGTTATCGCCTTCGCCGTCATTCATGCGGGCCACAGCCACCGAGAGCGTGCGGGCCGGCACGAACATGTCCTCATCCACGCACACGCGAGCGGCGTCACGCACGATGTCAGCCACTTCGATATGCGGCCAGACCGGCAGATCATGCGTGGCAAGCACATGGGCGGCGGCCTCCACCGATTCAGGCACCGGTATGCACTGCGAGTCCGCACGGGAAACCAGTTCCTGCAGTTCGCTTTCCAGCGAACCAATGGCCCCGGGAGCGATGTGATCGCTCATAATGTAGGCTGCGGCGGCTGTGTCGAACCGGTCAAGCATCCATTCGGCGTACGCGAACCGGTAATAGGCGAACGCGGCATCGTCGCGGTCCAAGGCCACGCGCAGAGCATTCAGGCAGGCGGCGCGTGCCGAATCCCAATCCTCATTGCGGGCCAGTTGAATGGCGAGCTTCAGATGTGAGAGCGGGTAGGCGGGCGCGTACGCCACCATACGGTTGAGATGCGGGATGGCCGCCTCGGCACCCTTGATCTGACTCAACACGTCAGCCAGCTCCATGTGCGCGTAGAACAGATTGTCCGGGATAAGCACCGTACGCTCGTCCAATGTGGCGAACAGCCGGTTGTAGACCACGCGCTCGGCATAGGAGTTGAAGTATCGAGGTACGCCATGGCCTGCCGCATACACCTGGTCCAAATGGGCCACGGCCGCTTCGGCCGCTTCGATGGCCTGATCGGCTTGGCCCGAGAACAGCATATCTCGGGCGCGCAGACGCTCCTTGTCAAGATCGTCGGCAAGCGTGAACGTGAAGTCCGGCGTGTCCTTGCCATCGATCAACGCACTGGTGACCTGAGAGGCCAAACCGGTCAGTTCGGGATCGCATATCGATTCGATGACCTGCATGGCTCGCTGGGCCTTTTCCACGGAGCCGAGCGACGTGTTCCTGGCGATATCGTGGAATTCGTTGACGCCATGCTGCAGCAGGTCCACTCGCTGGATAGCCAGTCCGGCACTATTCTGTGCGCCCAGCACGTGAGCGGTCGCCGGACTGAATTGACGGTCGGCCAGTTCGGGCTCCTCCTGGGATCCGGTGGGAGAGAACCGGCTGTCCGCCAAGTCGAAGTCGGCGCTGATGGGTTTCAGACCACCTTCGCCGTCCACGTCCATCACGGCACCGAACATGCGGTAGGTTTCCTCGGGATTGTCAAGCCCAGCGGTGTCCAGTCGCTTGAGGAAGGCATCACGGGTGAAGGTGACGGTGACCATATTGCGCACGGTGGGATTGCGGCGCAGCACACTCATCGGATCATCGTCCATGCCGGCGGCCCCATCAGCACCGTCAGTGCCGACGCCCTCGCCGCCGATACCGCCCAGGTCGTCGCCTGCGCCGGTATCGTCCGGCATGCCGAACGCCATTTCGTCGATATCGATGCCCTTCATCAGGTCTTCGAACTGCGAATCGATGGACGCAGCGCCATCGGCGTCAGCGGATTCGGCCGCGGCCTGATCCGTAGCATCCGCAGACGGTCCGGTACCGTTGCCTGCTCCCCCGGCCGTGCCGCGTTCGTCACCGGACGCCGTCTGCCCGAACGTCTCCTCATGGGTGATGGGGCGGGTCGGGTCGCCATGGAAATCACCATCTTTGGGGTCGGCTTTGGAACCCACACGCCCCAAATCGCCACTGCGTAGATGTTCGAAGGCGCTTAGGGCCTCGCTCATCATCGCCTCGATGGCGGAATCCTGTTCGGCAATCGCCTCTTCAAGACCAATGGAATCGATGTGCAACGACACCTGGCGCACGGATTCGCTGGTGCCGAAACTTAGCGCGGCCATCATCAGGCCGACACGCAGGTTGTAGGCGGCGCTCATTGACGCGCGTTCGGCGCTACTCAGCGCACGCCACGTACGTCGAGTGGTGTCATACCGGCTATCGGGCATCATCGAGGTGCCGGCGGTGGTGAAGCCAATGGCCACTTCACCCGAATCCAAGCGCGACCGGAACTCCACGTCAAACCGATACGGCAACCGTAACCGGCGCAACAGTGAAGAGAGGGTCTGACGATACACCCATTCGTCGCTCCTCGCCGGCGAATACGAAGGACGAGCGGCTTGAGTGTTGGTGTCGCTCTTATCGGTCCGTTCTACAGCGCCCTCAGCACTCTCAGTACTTTCAGCGCTCGCAGCATTCGTCACACCCGAATCCGGCACGTTCTGCTGGGTCAGCACATCTCGAGGATCGGGGAATTCACTGCGAATCTGTCCAGCCGTGCGTGCGGCGATATCGACCAGGCTCAGCACGGCCCGACGCTCCTGCTCGCCATCATACGGGTCAAGCGCCATAATCGCAGGGTTCTCAATGAGTTTCATGTCGATTTGCGCGGCCTCGGCACGGGTCACCGTATCTTCCGTAGGGTTGCGCCCCAAGGAAGCGTTGCGCTCCAGCCAAGCGCTCACCGCAGCGAATCGGTTGAGGTTGCCTTCGATCTTCAAGGATTTCAGCGCCTGCCCGAATGCCAAGGACTTATCCCACGTAAAGAAATAGCCGCTCGAATACGTCGAGGTGTACAGGTGCAACGGTTCGGCGCCATGCACCGCTTCCAGTCCCGGCGTGGTGTCGAGGGCGCCGGCTTCGCGCATCAGATCGGCGAAGTGATCCTCCAGACCGGAGGCCCGCATGCCGTGGGCTCGTGCCGCCAAAGTGTCACGCACCGAACGGCGAATCGCACCGATTGGCGCCTCACGGTTGAGACGGCGGAAGATATTGCCGGAACCGAATCCGATGAGCAGACCATTGATCTGCGGCAACATATACGTGGCGAAGAACGCGATGGTAATGGCATCGCGGTATTCCAAATCATGACGCATCACAGGCGGCAGATTGGCACGCATCTGCTCAAGCGTGTACCGGTTGCCGGCCTTGAGCCATGAGGCGAGCCACGTCATGCGTCCGGTGTCGTCACGCCCCACCACGCCACCGGTAATGGCCTTCACGCCGTCAGCACCATGACCAAGGCCACGCCCCAAACCACGCCCATGATGCAGCGCACTTCCCAGGCCATGGCCTGCACGGGAGAAACCGGAACGTGAACGCGGCTCGTCGCTTTCGCCCAGCCGCTCACCGTCCGGCAGAGTCACTTCCTTTTCCTTGCCGAACATGAATCGCGCCTGCATATCCTGCACGTCCATGTTGGGGTCGGTGCCCACGAATACGCGGCCATGCGTATCGGCGAACGCCACCTGCGCAAAATGATCGCGGTCGGGGAAAATGCCAAGCGAAAAGCCACGGCCTCTGGTGGAGGGCAGCTGCGCCCATCCAAGCACCAGCCCTTCCGGCACGTTCTCCAATTCGGGGAAGGTGCGCCGCTTGATTACAGGACTCAGCGCCACTGCATGGCGAGTCAGTTCGTCGATAATGCCGCCTTTACGCTCACTGGTCTCCCGCAAGGCATCGCCGAACGGATTCGTATCGTGCTTCTTCGGCTTGGACAGTCCCAGATCGGCCGCGAGCGCGTTCATCGAATCCTTCAGCCCGCCCAGCAGTGGCGTGCGGTTGTGCTTCCCATGGTCCGATGTACGTTTTGGCATGATTCACATTGTCTCTTGTTTGCCCGACATCAAGCCCGAATAAAGCCTATAGAATAAATGCGTGCATTCCATAGACCACACTCGCGCAGACCGTCCGATGCCGTCGAATCATGAACGGCACCTGCCCAGCCGCCCGGATACCCGGCACCGGCTGCGTTTGGTGCGCCTGCTGATCGCCTTGCTGGCCGCCGTCGCCGCCATCGCCGCCATGGAGTGCATCGTGTTCAACCTGCCGTTCTGGCGTACGCTCGGAGCGAGCACGGATACGAACGCCGTGCATAACACGCTGGGTTCGGGTCTCACGCGCCGGAATGATGGCATGTTGACCGTCACCGATCCGACCAAGGCCTATCTTGAACTGACCGCGGACGGCACGTCGGATTACCTACGCATCGATACCGAGAGCAGCAAGGTCATCGATAAGGCCCGCGAGCAGGCCGAGGCCGAATCCAAAGCGAACGACGATAAGGAAGTCTTCAAACCGCTGGCGACCATTCATGTGCGCGCGGATGTCGATGGCATCACCGGCAAGGCCCAGTCGATGAATCCCGACGCTATTCGCAGCCATTATGTCAAGGCGCCGGGTGCCGGCATCGTGCGTATTTGGATTCAGGAAGAGCGCGGCGCGATCGTACCGGTCACCGACGCCCGCGCCAACGTGCGCGTACCGTTCGTCATCAATTGGATGCGCGTGCTCGCCATGGCCTTGGTGTTGCTGATGATTGCCGTCTGGAGGCCGGGATCGCGCCTGTGGCGTATCACGCTTGACCCGTCCAGCACTCGGCAACGACTTGCTTTCGTGGGGCTTCTGGCGATTCCTACCCTGCTTATCGGCGTATCCATCATCCACGAACTGTGGTACACGTCTTCGCTCGTCTTCCACGTTTCCGGCGATTACACCTATGATTTCGACCAGTATGGGCATGTGGCCGATGCGCTGGTCGCCGGCCGGCCCTGGCTCGACTTGCCGGTTCCCGAACAGCTGGCCGCCACCGAGCACCCCTATGACGTAGCCACACGTGCCCAGCTACTCGCCAATGGAGCCAGTCCGCTCTACTGGGATTACGCGTATTATGACGGTCACTGGTATTCCTATTTTGGCGTGTTGCCCGCAGTGCTGCTGTTCGTCCCCTATCGTCTGCTGGCCGGTCATAATCTGCCGACATCCGCCGCCGAGTATATTCTCGTGCTGCTGTTCATCATCTTCTTCTCCTTGCTGGTGCTGCGCGTCATCCATCGTGTGATGCCGAAGACTTCGGTGGCGGCCGCGTCGTTAGTAGTGGTCTCATCGTTGGTGAGCGCGCAAATGGGGTATTTGCTGTATCGCACGAACTTCTATCAGATACCGTTCGCCGCATCGCTGACGTTGACGTCGCTGGGACTATGGCTATGGCTCGGCGCGGACACGTCCCGCCGTCCGCTGAGACCATCGGACCGATGGCAGGCGGGCGATGCCAAGCCTCTCTCCCTGCCACGACTGGCCTTGGGCGCCTTGTGCATTGCGGCGAATTTCGGATGCCGACCGACGTTCACCTTGGCCGCATTGCTTGCGTTCCCCCTGTTCTGGCCGCAGATTCGCGCGCTGGGCACCGGTCTGCGCACACGCCGCATCAAGCCGTTGCAGGCGTTGCGCGCGCCGCTGGCGGTAATCATTCCCGCCATTCTCGTCGTGACGCCTCTGATGGCGTGGAACATGGTTCGGTTCGATTCCCCGTTCAATTTCGGCAATGCGTATCAGTTCTCCATATCCGATATGACCCGGTATACCACCCCGTCCGCGGATATGCCCGCCAACATCTGGTATTACCTGTTCCTGCCGCTGCGCTTCATGGATCGTTTCCCGTGGCTGGCGGGCTCTCCCGCCCCGATGCCGCAATGGGGCTATTACGAGGTGATGGTCGGCGCGATTTTCACGGCCACGCCACTGACCTTGATGGCTTTGGCGCTGCCCCTGCTGCGCAGATTGGAGACGCACGGCATGCGGCCATGGCTGATGTCTTGCTTGGCCGTGGCGGCGGTGCTGGTCGTATTCGACAGCCACGTCGGCGGTTTGGGATGGCGGTATTCCGCCGATTTCGGCTGGCTGATCTCGCTGGCGTCCATACCGGGGCTACTGTGGCTGGTCAATGGGCGCGAACCGAGCCGCTCATTGGCGGGGGCCAACGACGCCGCTTCAGGCGATGGCATCGCCCGCGTCACTCCGTGGCGTTGGCTGATGCGCTGGGTCGTGATGCTGGCCGTATTGTGGGCGCTGGGCATAGCCATACTAAGTTGCTTCGTGCAGTCGCGCAGCGATTCGATGATCGCCAACAATCCGACGCTCTGGCATCAGGTTCAGTCTTGGTTCACCCTGCTATAGGACCGGGCCGCTCGGCGACCCGCCAAGCTTCAGTATTCTCCCAGCATTCCGGCCGGTGTTTTCCAAGACCTGCGGCATAATGTATGTGACGTAATTCACTAATCGTTTACCCATACTGTCGTGAGGGTTTCCCCGTGTCCACTGCCGTCCGTAGTCGCGTCTTCCAGCTACACCGTTTCCGCTGAGGGGTACCCGGATTACACGGCCAACGCCATCACCAGCGATGAGGCGGCCGCCGCATACCGTGAGGCCGCCGCCGGCGACGCCGACGGTTCCGGCAATGTCGGCGGTACCAGCACGGCGAGTCAGACGACCACGGTATCGAGCAATGACATCGCCTCCACCGAGCACGAGTTTCTGGTGTTGGGACTGATCCCCAAGGTCAAGAACACCATTACCCTGACCATCACCGACACCGACGGCAACCTCAAGGCACAGTACAAGATGGTGCTCAGTTCGGGATGCATCTGCCGCGTCTACCAGTACGGCTTCCGCGGCTTCTACTTCGCGTGAGGATTGGCATCGACCTCACGGCCGATGCCAATCCTCCAACGGCCGATTCCTATCTGCTACCGCTTCGCAGCCTCATACTTGCGGCGAATCAGATCCTCATAAAACGCCACAGCCTCAGCCGGCGCTCCGTCAAACGCGACCGCGTGCTCGTCCAGCACCAGTACGCGGTCGATGGCGTATTCGGGCCGGCGGATCATATCCGTGTCATGCGTGGCGAAAATCACCTGCTTGTTGTAGCTGAACAACGCCTTGGCCACATGCGCGGCGCCAATCTCATCCAATCCCTTGCTCGGCTCATCCGCCACAATCGCACTCGGCTCAAAGCTCAGCGCGGCCGCAATAGCCAGCAGGTGCCGTTTCTCGGAGTCCAGTTCGCTGGCCTTGGCCTTGGAGACCTGCGCCAAATCAAAATGCGCGAACAGATTGCCGATGCGCGCATGACGTTCTGACTCGGGCACCTTGTGCTTTTTCAACGCTTCGGAAACAGCCTCGGAAATATTCGCCGCTTGGTAAAAGCTGTTCGGAATCTCCTCGCGGCGAACTTTGCCGACCAGATTATCGATGCGCTTCGCGTCCTTCTTCACAGCCGGGTCAAGACGTTCCTCACCGCCCGCAATGGTCACCGTGCCGGCGTTGGCCTTCAACGAACCGTCCAGCAGACCCAGCAATGTGGATTTGCCTGCGCCGTTCAGTCCGATCACAGCCACCCGCAGCTCGCTGATGGTGATGTCCGTGGGAGCAAGTCCCACGTGCCCATCATCATACGTATGCCCGGCCTGATCCAAAGTGAACGTCAGCGACGCCGGGCGTGGCAGTTCTTTCGGTCTAAACAAGAATCCCATGCCGCTATTGTACGTGGAGTACAGGCGTGGTGCCGGCAAACACCGGCCTATCGCAGCAAAGCGGCGACGGTATTGAGCACGGCGCGGATGCCACGCTCGAATTCGTCCGGTTCGGGTAGCAGGGAAACGGCCAGGTATCCATTGGAAGTCATGTCGAAGAAGTAGCCGGGCTGTCCGGTCAGTTTGTGCTCGTCAATCAACCGCAGCACCAGCTCGTTCTCATCGATGACTGAAGGCACTCGTAGCAGCACGTTCCAGCCGCCTTCGGCCCGTAGCACGCTGACCAGCCCGTTGGGATCGGCGTCAAGCAACTCGTGCAACTTGGCCAGGTTATTGCGCACGCGCTCCCCCACCCGTCTGGTCTGTGCGGGCGCGGCGTTCAATAATGCGGGAATCCGTTCGGCGATGATGTCACTCATCGGCAGATAATCATCGGCGATGACGTCCAGTCGACGCTGTGCCTCGGCAACGTCCTCGGCAGGTCCGGACACCTGAATCCACCCGACTTTGGCGTGCGGCGCGGCCAGCATTTTGGAGAATCCGTCTAGGGCGAAGGTGAGCACGCCGCGCTCCCCCGCGAGCCGTGCGTTGCCGGGGAAAGGTTCGAGAGAGTAATCGAAGAACACTTCATCGGCGATAAGGGCGATGCCATGCTCACGGCACAATGTCACGATACGTGCACGCTCGGTTGGTTTTACGTACGAACCGGTCGGATTGTTCGGGTTGATGAGCACCAATGCTCTGATGCGTTCGCCACCGGGCTCGCTGAGCAGCCGCTCGAGTTCGGCGATGTCGATGAACCAGGAGCCGTCGAATTGCAACTGGTATTCGACCGTGTCAACGCATTCAAGCCGTGCAATCGACTCAATCAGCGGATAGCCGGGTTTGGGTGCCAGCACCGCGTCGCCGGCATCGCAAAGTAACTTAATCAGCCACGAATACGCCTCGGACGTGGAGCTCAGCAAGTACAGGGCGTCCGGGTCAACGCCCTCGATGGCGGTATTCGCATTGTTGAAAGCGGCATGGCGCTCGTTCCCGCCCTCGCTGGCGGCGGGCGAAGTCGACTGAGGGCTGCTTGCGTCTACCGCCTTTGCCGTATTGAGGAATGCGGCCAATGCTTCTCGCGCCGCACGCGGTCCACGCGGGTCGGCCGTATACACGCTCGGCACCAATTCAGGTGCCAGCCCGTGGCGGGTCGGATTGGAATCGTTGAGTTTGCTGAGTGCGATGCCGTTTGCCTTGGCTGCCGCCTCGGCCGCCGCAATGGGATTCGGCGCAGAAATATCCACACGAGAAGAGAAATGCACGCTCATACCCTCCCACGATAGAGCGTGGTGCCCCCTGCCCCGCTCTCAAACGCGCAACATTCCCGGAAATGCGTCGCTCTGGACCCGAATCACACCCTCAAACGCGACACATTCCCGGGAACGCGTCGCCACAGACCTCCATACACACGCCCACTTTGCGCAACATTCCCGGGAACGCGTCGCATACCTTTCCTATGCAATGCAAAAGGCCGCCCGACTAGTCGGACGGCCTGAAGCATATTCGCGGGTCAGCGCTGCACACCCACGCTCACTGGCTCACTGCTGCTTGGTGCTGGCATAGTAGGCGGCACCGACGATGCCGGCCTGGTTACGCAGCTTGGCGGGCACGATCGGGGTCTTGATATCCACGTACGGCAGGAACTTTTCGCTCTGACGGCTCACGCCGCCGCCGACGGTGAACAGGTCCGGGTTGAAGTACTTCTCCATAAGGCCGTAGTACTTGGTCAGACGCTTGGCCCACTTCTTGTAGCCCAGTTCCTCATTCTCGCGAATCGCGGAGGAGGCATACTTCTCGGCGTCCAGATGCTTGGCGCTCAGGATGATGTGTCCGAGTTCGGTGTTCGGGATGAGCACGCCGTTGTAAATCAAGGCGGTGCCGATGCCGGTGCCCAGTGTGGTGGCGATGACCAGACCATCCTGGCCCTTGGCGGCACCGAACTGGACTTCGGCCAGGCCGGCGGCGTCGGCGTCGTTTACCACGACGACCGGGCGGCCGCAGGCTTCGGAGAACACTTCAGTAACGTCCACGCCAATCCAAGACTGGTCAAGGTTGGCCATGAAGTCGAGCTTCTGGCCGGGCTTGATCGGCGCGGGGAAAGCGATGCCAACGGGTGCGGATTCAGGCACTTCGAAGTGGTCGAGCTGCTGCTTGACGATTTTGGCCACGGCCTGAGGAGTGGAGACCTCGGGAGTGAGAATCTTCAATCGTGGCTCGGCGAAATCGCCCTTGGTCAGATCGACAGGTGCGGCCTTGATGCCGGAACCGCCAATGTCAACACCGAAAGCCTGTGCAGTTTCAATCATCGTTGACCTTCCTTTCCATACGTTTTCATCAGTTCGTAAGGTTGCGCCCAGTTTAACGCGAATTACGCTCAACACGAAACCATTACACACCAATTGTGCAAACGTGTGCATCGTCGCCGGTCACTACGTACCCTATTCGTATCGTTTTTCAAGCCTGACAATGGGCAATGCATGCGATTTCGCATACTAGGAAAAATCGGCGTCTATGGTGGCCTGACTCTGTGTCGCGCGCGATAATGGGAGGTATGGCAGAACATACCCAACTTATTGATGCAATTAACATCCGCACCGCCGTACGCGCCTACGATGATGAGCCGATCGACGACGATACGGCCCGCCAGCTCGAGATGGCGCTTCAGCCGATCAACTTACTCGGCGATCTCAACATTCAGCTGGTGCGCGACCAGCCCAAGGTGTTCGCCGAAGCCAATGCTTCAGGTCATCTGACCAATGCGGCGAATTATCTGGCCATCGTCGGCCCCGCGAACGATGAGGAAGCCAAAGAGCGTGCCGGCTTCTATGCCGAACGCATGGTGCTCACGGCCACGTTGCGCGGCCTCGGCACCTTATGGGTCGCCGGCTCATGGGACAAGGCGGAGGCGGCCAAGCATTGCCGCGTCACCTCTGGCCAGGAGCTGTATCTCGGTGTGGTGATCGGGCATCCGAAGAATCATCTGGATTATCAGGCGAAATCCTATGAGGAGCTATGCGAAGCGCAACGCACGCACCGCGCCACCAAGACCTATGAGCAGTTCACCGCCACAATGAGCGATGAGGGGCGCGAGGCCGCTCCGGATTGGTTCAAGTCCGGCGTCGAGGCTGCGATGAAGGCGCCGAGCGCGATGAACCGTCAGCCAATCACCTTCTCGTATAATCCGGCCGACGATACCGCCGCCGCGCATATCGATCAGAGTGCGGAAGATGAGCATCACGCGTTCAATGACATGGGCATCGCCAAGCTGCACTTCCAGATCGGTGCCGGCCAAGGCCAGTGGGCTTGGGGCGACGGTGGCCTGTTCATCCATAAGTAACCTGTAGTGACCCCCCTCATAGAGGGGAGCCACTACTACGGCTACTTCAGCGACGGCATGGGCTTCCAGGTGGGGTCGTGCATCAGCTTGCGCGAGTCCCACCAGCCCTTGGCAATCTGTACCAAACCGGTCTTGAGGTGCTCGCGATCCACCATCACCAGGCGAATGACTTCCTTGGCCGCGGTGAGCACGGTACCCAGTCCAAACACCAGCGGACGGAAGTCACCATAGGTCATGAAGTACCGGGCCATGTATCCGCGGTTGCGCATGATGTGATACCGGTTCATGTCGGATGTGGAGTTGAGCTGGCGCACGCCGGCGATATCCCAATTGCCGATTTCGCGCGTACGGCGCAGGATCACGTCGGGCACCACAATCGGGTTGGTGACCTTGCTGGCGCGGTAGCCATACATCGTGTCATCCCAGTAGATGAAGAAGCGCGGGTCCGGCAGACCGATTTCCGTAACCACACGGCGGTTGAACAGGCCGCCTTCGAAGCACAGCGTGTCCATCACTCGGTATCCGGCCGGGCCGAATGCGGCGGGCGCAATCGGGTTCGGGATGCCCAGCGGCACAATGAAGTCGTACTGCCAGTAGAACGGGCCGCCATCGTAGTCGAATCGGGAGCCCTGAATCACCTCGTGCTTGTCGGTCCACTTGGACAGCTTGGCAATGGCGTCCGGCAGCACGGCCACATCGTCATCCATCACCCAGAACCATGCGGCACCCAGCTCGTAGGCTTTGGCCACGCCGGCGGAGAAACCGCCCGCACCACCTAGGTTCTCGGTCTGCGGCGCATAGACCACACGTTCTTCGTTACCGGACTGGTCGGCCACGGTGGTGCCCCATTGGCCGGTCACCTTGCCGGCAAACGCAGCGACCATGTCCGCCGTCTGATCGGACTGCTCATTGTCCACGATGACAATGCGCCACGGTGCCTGTTCAAGCGCCAGAATCGAATCGAACAGTGTCTCAAGCAACTGCTGACGTTTGTAGGTGGTGACGATCAGGGCAAGCTTGTCGATGGTGTTGTTGGGTTTCTTCACTTCAGCCATGGCTCCCATTGTTGCACTTGACCGGCACAAGACGAATTTCTGCACAGTGAAACGCGGGTTGCATACGTCCGGCGCATGGCGTATGAATAAGCCTGTCAGTTTCAGGGAAGGTGCAATTCCTTACTGGCGGTAACCTGCACCCCGGGTTTCATAACGGGGATGGCAGGAAGCCCGCGACCCGCGCAAGCGGCTGATCCGGTGAGATTCCGGAGCCAACGGTATAGTCCGGATGGAAGAAACGAGGGCTCATTATGAGTGTATCTTCGCGTATTCGCATGCAAGTTGTTCGTTCTGTGGCACCCGAGGCCGAGGGTTCGGCCAGCACGTCCACCGCCAGCACCAGCGCCAAACTTGGCTCACACACCACTGGTGTGGCCGATTCTGGCCGCTGGTCCACGCGCCGTATCGCCATGTATGCACTGTTCGTGGCGCTGGCGATGGTCACCAGCTTCATTGAATTCCCGATTACGCCGGTCACTTGGCTGAAGTACGACCCGTCCGGCATCGTCTGCCTGATTGCCGGCTTTGCGTATGGCCCGGCCGCCGCCGCAATCGTGTCTGTGCTCGGCTTTGTGCCGCACATGTTCGCCAATCCGTGGGGTTCGCTGATGGCTGTGCTGGTGGCGCTGTTCCTGTCTGTGCCGGCCGCGTTCATCTACCGTAAGATCCGTACGCGCAAGGGTGCCGCCATCGGCATTCTGGTGGGTGCGGTGCTGGCCATCGTGGTGGCGCTGGTGAGCAACCTGATTGTCACGCCGATTTACGCGCACATGACCTACCAAGCTGTGGCCGCGATGATTCTGCCGATTCTGCTGCCGTTCAACGTGGCTAAGATGGCGATTCACGCCGTGATCACCTTCCTGATCTACAAGCCGATCTCCAACCTGCTGTCCAAGCAGCAGTGACTGGCCTGAGACGGGCCGATGCCCGCCACGACTAACGACCACTCAAAGACCACTCAAAGAACCAGAACGCAGAATCCCGGCACGGGCCGGGATTCTGCGTTTTCGCCTATCAGTTACGGATTGCTGTTTCATGACCGTTGCACCCCATTCCTTCGACGCCGACGAGTTCCACGATTCTGCCGAACCTCACGCTTCCGCCGAGCCTGCCTCCCCCGCCGCCGTGCTCAAGGACATTCGTTTCAGCTATGACCGCGGCACCTCATGGGCTTTGGATGGCGTTTCACTCACGGTCCATGCCGGCGAGCGCCTATGCTTGGTCGGTCCGAACGGGTCGGGCAAATCCACGTTAGCCCGTCTGATTGCGGGATTGACCGCGCCGGACGGTGGTGAAGTGACGTTACTGGGGCAACGCGTGTACGCAGCCGGCCCGAATGCCGATGCCTATCGTGCTGCCCGCCACGGCATCGGTATGGTGTTCCAGAATCCCGAGGATCAGCTGGTCACCACCGTGTTGGAGGATGACGTGGCCTTTGGCCCGGAGAATCTCGGGCTGGAGCGCGAGCTCATCGGCGAGCGTATCGTTGATTCATTGCAGGCCGTGGGGTTGGCGAACTTACGCCAGTCCGACCCGACCCGTATGAGCGGCGGGCAGCAGCAACGCGCCTCCATCGCCGGCATGCTGGCCATGAACCCGGCAATGCTGGTATTGGATGAGCCGACCGCCATGCTGGACGAATCCGCACGCGCCGAAGTTATGCGCATTTTGGATGATTTGCAGGCGCGCGACACCACTATTGTGCATGTCACGCATCATCCAGATGAAACCGTTCATGCCGATCGCATCGTGCACATGGAGGCCGGGCGAATCATTGGTATCACTGCAGCCGTCGATAATCGATCCCCGCTAGCGGAGGCTGTCTCGCAAAGCGAGACTGAGGGTAGTATCGGCACAGAAGCCGCCCCCAGTCGCCCTACGAACGACAGCCCCCGCCAGCGGGAGCGCGAAGACGGCTCCGAACTGCCGCTGCTCTCCGATGGCATCGGTGATATGACGAACCCCATTATTCGCGTCTCGCATCTGACCTATCGCTATCCTTCGGCCAAACGGGCGGTTATCGATGACCTGTCGTTCACCATCGCGCGCGGTGAAACCGTGGCACTGATGGGCGTGAATGGTTCGGGCAAGTCGACGCTGGTGCGCATGTTGTGTGCACTGACTGCGCCGACCGCCGGCAGCATCGAAGTGGCCGGTGTTCCGGTGGCCTCGACCGGCAAGCGCGGTCGCAACGTGCGCCCGAAGTCGGCGAATCGCAAGCAATTAGCGCAATTGCGCCGGCATGTGGGTTACGTGATGCAGCATCCAGAGCATCAGCTGTTCGCTGACACGGTAGCCGAGGACGTGGCGTACGGCCCACGCAACCAAGGGCTTGGCGAGACCGAGGTAGCCGACCGCGTGCGCGAATCACTGGAACTGCTGCATATCGGGCATCTTGCCGACCGCTCCCCCTTCGACCTGTCCGGCGGGCAACAACGATTGGCAGCCATTGCCGGCGTGCTGGCTTGCAATCCTGACGTGCTCATCATGGACGAGCCGACCGCGAGTCTGGACGCCCAAGCCAAGAAGCGTATCCATGAGCTGTTGCGCACGCTCAAATCGCGTGGCGTGACCGTGCTCATCATCACCCATGACCGGGAGGAGGCCGAGCAAATCGCCGACCGCGTGGTCCGTATGCCGATTGCCGCCCCCGCATCCGGCGGCCCCGTCACGGCCACCGTCACCGAGCCGGCCGTATCCTCCAACGGCCCTGCGCACTCAGTGATACACCGACTTGACCCGCGCGTGAAGATGGTGGGCTTCCTGGCCGCCATGTTCACGATGTTCGCGGTGAACACGCCAACCCAGCTCGCGCTGGGCATCGCCATCACCCTGGCCGTTATCGCGGCGGCACGCCTGAACCCGTTACGGGTGCTTGAATCCATTCATCCGATTCTGATCCTGCTGGTGCTGATGGGCGTGGTCAATCTGTTTGTGGTACGCACCGGCACGCCGGTGGTGGCGCTTGGCCCGCTAAGCATCACCGATCAGGGCGTGACCATAGCCGTGCTGTACGCCTGCCGTTTCGCATTGGTAATCATTCTGGGCGCGGTGTTCCTCACTACCACCACGCCTACCGCCATGACCGACGCCTTCGCCACCTTGATCAGTCCGCTCAACCGGCTCGGTATCCATGCCCAAGAAATCGCGCTGGTCATGAGTCTGGCATTGCGATTCATTCCAACGCTGACCGACGAAACCCGCGCCATCGTCGACGCCCAATCCGCGCGTGGCGGTTCCATCGAAACCGGTTCACTGGCCCAGCGCATCAAGGCGATGAGCGCGATTATCGTGCCGATTTTCGCCGGCACGTTGCGTCACGCGGACAACCTGAGCCTCGCACTTGACGCCCGCTGCTACGAGGAGGGCATCCGCCGCACCCACTGGCGTGCCCTGACCATCGCCGCGCGAGATCTCATATTCGCCGCTGCCGTCATCATCTACATCGCGGCCATCATCGCGCTGTAGGGCGGCAAACAGCGCAGACAGCACCGGTTGCTATGCTGGTGTGGTTATACGAAAGATGTAAGGAAATTCCCATGGCATTGACCAAGAAGCAAATCAAGCAGCTGCGCGCGATGGCGAACTCGCTGAAGCCCCTGTTCTATGTGGGCAAGAACGATTTGACCGAGTCGGCCGTCAATCAGGCCGATGAGACCATTGAGAAGCACGAGCTCATCAAGTGCGCCGTGCAGGACGGTTCTGGCCTGACCGCCAAGGAAGCCGCCGCCGAGCTTGCCGAGCAGCTGAACGCCGAAGTGGTGCAGTCCATCGGCAATCGTTTCGTGCTGTTCCGTCGCTCCCGGCGCGACGATGTGGAGCATATCCGCTTGGTGCGCGAGTAATGTTCGCCCCGCTCGATCCCGTAGCTTGATATGAGTAATGGCGGTTGGAATCAGTCCGATTCCAACCGCCATTACTCATATTCGCCCAGCGAGCACCGTCACTGATCCAAGATGGACCCGACGATTCCCGCAACAATGGTCAGGACCAAGGACCCCAGTACCGACCACCAGAAACCGTGTACGAAGACGCCCACGCCGAACAGACTGACCGCCAGCCAGCTGGCGAGTCGCATGAACAGCCAATTGATAATCAAGGTGACCAGCCCGAGAGACAGAATCGCAAACGGCAGTGCGATCAGATGCACAATCGGCTTGATTGACGCATTAATCAGCGCCATGAACAAAGCGAACGCGGCGATACCGAGAATCGGAGGCTCCCCCACCGGGGTCATGCCGGGAGTCACCGCGACCATGACGGCGGCGGCGATAGTCATAATCAACCAGCTGGTCAGGAAACTTCTCATGGCCCAATCGTAGCGCGGCAGGTTTTACTATTGGGCAAAACATGAGATGATGTTGTGCAGAAACGGTAAGAAGGTATTGCCGTTCCCGATTGAGAGGGGACTGACCCGCATGACTGATAATCAACAACAACCGTACGGTTCGGACAGTGTTCCGCAGCCGGCACAGCCCGCACAGCCGGCACAACCGTCTTACGGCCAAGATGCCGCACAGCAGCCGCAGGGCTATGGCGCCCCACAGCCCGCCGCATACGCTCAACCCGCCGCCGGAAGCTACGGCCAGCAGCAACCGCAATACGGCCAGCCCGCCGGCGCATACGCTCAGCCTCAGTACGGCCAGCCGCAGTACGGCCAGCCCGCACAGCCCGCAGCGGGCTACGGCCAGCAGCCCGGCTATGGACAGGCTTACCAGCAGCCGAACGCCTACGCGCAGCCGCAATACACCGCCGCTCCGTATGCCGCCGCCCCGGTGGGGCAATCGTCCAAGTCCAAGCTGGCTGCCGGCCTGTTGGGCATCTTCCTCGGCGGACTTGGTGTGCACAACTTCTATCTCGGCAACACCGGCAAGGCCGTGGCCCAGCTGCTGCTGACGCTTGTCGGCTGGATTCTGCTCGGACTTGGCCCAATCGCAGCCGCCATCTGGGGCTTTGTTGAAGGCATCATCATTCTGTGCAGCAAGCCCGGCTCACCGTGGCATAAAGACGCCAACGGCTACGAACTATCAGACTGAAACTAACCTCGGGCCACGTTCATTGGGCCCCTGATCAACCACGCCTCTGCAGGTATCATCTCGATGCCGCAGTCGCAGCGGGATGCGACACGCCGGCCGTGTACATGAGTTCATGTACACGGCCGTTTTCTTTGTTGCTTTCACCCTCAAAACAAACATTTATCATGTTCACTTTTGCAAGATATGAACATCAGACATCACAGACTACCATAACTTCCCAATTGCATTACCAATAGATTAATAACCGGCAAAACGGCTTATATCCGCCATTTTTCATGCTAGGCTTTGAAACCAGCACATCAACAAAGTGCACAATCCTTTTCTACAGAGAAGGTAACATGTTGTTCAATTCATATGTGAATCGAACAATGCCAGTACTTCCCTAGGTGCTTGCTTGGGGAACGCCATGCTGAAAGGAACACATTATGGCGGAGGGAAAAGTCATCATCGTCAACCCGGATATGTTCGGCAAGGACCCGGATTCGAAAACAACCAAGGCCAATGAAGTGGCCAAGAGCTTCGGCCTGAGCGACGCGGCGTTGGCCGAGGTCGAGGACTTCAAGGCACAACTCACCAAACACAACGCCTGGGATCTGCCGTTCATGGGATACGTCAACGAGGATGGCTACGGTTACGCCTACGTGCCCGGTGCCGCCGTGGTGTACGACCCGTACTGGGACGCCCACCAAGCATTCCTGGCGCTGCCTAAGGACGTGCAGACCGCATTCGCCATTCGTATGCTGTTCACGCACCGTCCGGTCGACCGCTATGGCGCCAGCATGTTCCTGCATTACCAGCGTGGCTTCAACGTGAAGTTCGAGGGTATCGGCGCGAACCAGTACTGATTGGTACTGACTATCAACCATCTTTTTCGGATTGCCCGATAAGGGGCGTATAACAACGGTGTTATACGCCCCTTATCTGTATTCAGTGTCAGGCGATGGCCGCCCGCCGCCCGACACAGGCGAATCAGTATCGCACGAGATTCAACAGTTCCTGCTGTTTGGCATAGCGGGAAACGTTGGTCAGGGCGATGCGGATGATGTGTTCGGAAGTCTTTTCCAAATGATTGCCGCCGGCCACATGCGGGGTGATCAGGCAATGCGGCTCATCCCACAACGGACTTTCCGCCGGCAACGGCTCAGGCTCGGTGACGTCCAATCCGGCACCGTGGAGCCGTCCATTGTGCAAGGCGTCAGCCAAGGCCTCGGGATCGATGGCGTCGCCACGCCCGGCATTAATCACGATGGCTGTGGATTTCAGACGACCCAGACGATCCGCATTCAGCAGATGATGGGTCTGCGGCGAGCGCGGCACCGCCATCGCCACCACGTCTGCCAATGGCAACAGCGTCTCCAGCCGCTCGAAGCCATACATCTTTTCAATGCCCTTGGCCGGCACGTCCGCATGACGGCGCACGCCGAAAGTACGCATACCTACGGATTGGGCAAGCTGAGCGAAATGCGACCCGATGTCACCGACGCCGATAATCAGCGCGATGCCACCTTCCGGGCTCAATACCGGTCCTTCATCCTGCCACTGATGATCACGCTGATTGGAGGCATACCGGTTGAGGTTCTTCATCAATGCCCACATGGTGGCGAACATGTGTTCCGACACGCTTTGGCCATACGCGCCGCTCGCATTGGTGACCATGGTGCCGCGAGGCAGCACACCCGGGCAGATGTACGCATCCACACCGGCGCTGAAGGTCTGCAACCATTCAAGACGGGTGTATTGGGAAGCCTGCGAGACCGGAAAGTTGCCGATGACTGCGGTAGCTCGGGAGCGAAGCTCCTCGGGAACAGCGGCCGACCAGACCATGTCGCCGCGGTGCGCTTCGTCGCCCACGAATTCCTGCGGCACATCGCGAGCCGCCTTGGCGAAAGCCCGCCGTTCTCCTTCGTTGAGTGGCAGGCAGTTGACAATCAGCTTATGCGTGTTCTCAATACCCATGGTTCACCAAACTAGGCGGCAGGGCAGATATTATCGCGGTTTCCTCATGCTGAACCAATGCCGAACTGCTACCGGACCAATGCCGAATCCGCCCCATCAAACCCCACCAAACCAAGGGACAACCCATTGCGCATCGACCGTAGCGTCCGCCCCGAACCGTACACTCACAGGTGGTTTTGTGATTCCATAGCGTGCAGCCAAGGCAGTACGATTGCCGGTTTATCCGCACGCACAGGTACCTACGCCGGTTGGTAAACCTTACATTCCATACCTTGCAACCGAACGTTTAGGAGCATGTATGCCTGAGCAGCATATTGATAACGAGAAGATTCCCACACGTCTTATCGGCGCGATTGTGGCTGTCGGCTCACTTGCCTTCATTGGCATTCTGACCGAAACCGTGATGACCGTGCTTTTCCCCGCACTGATGCGCGAATTCCATGTCGACACGGCCACTGTGCAATGGATTACCACGATTTATCTGTTGGCGGTGGCCGCTACCATGCCCATCAGCTCGTTTTTGAAGCGCCGATTCGCGCTGAAAACCATTTTTCTTGCGGCTGTGATTCTGGCCATCGTTGGCTCGCTGATCATGATCGTCGCCCAAGCCTTCCCGCTGCTGATTGTCGCCCGCATTATTCAGGGCATTGGCTCAGGCGTGGCCACGCCGTTGATGATCAACATCATCCTGGAGCAGTCTCCTCGTTCGAAAATCGGCCGATTGATGGGCGTAGGATCGCTGGTCATTACCGTGGCTCCGGCCATCGGCCCGACCGTCGGCGGCGCGGTGACCACAGTGCTGCCGTGGCGCGCGATTTTCGTCATCGCCATTCCGCTGGTGCTAATCGCAGCATGCATCGGCATGAAGTGCATTGAGCAGAAGACACCGACCGAGGCTGCCTATCTTGACCCGATTCAGCTTGGGTCCATTGTTGTCGCGTTGGTCGGTCTGGTGCTGGCGCTCAACCAAGGTGGCGTGGCCATCAGTGCGGCGGTGTCCGGCAAGTCAGCCACACGCTCCGGCATTATCGCCATTGTCAGTCTGATTGCGGGCCTCGCCTTGTTGATCGTGTTCGCCATGAGTTCCAAGCGTGCCTTCTCCCCGCTGCTGCGCCTTGGCATTCTCAAGGATCCCGCCGTACTGTTACACGCCTGCGCATATCTGCTGCTGCCATTGGTCGCCATCGGCTACGGCTATGTCATCACCAATGTGGCACAGCTCTCGCTCGGTACCACGGCATTTGTGGCCGGCTCTCTGGTACTGCCCGGAGCACTGGTCGGCGCTGTCTGTGCCCCGCTTGGCGGCTGGTTCTACGATAAGTTCGGCGCGGTCAAGCCGATTCTGATTCCGCTCGGCATCGCTATTTTGGGCCCAGTGCTTATGCTGGTGTTCTCGATGCAGCTTACGCCCGTGCTGCTCGCCGGATTCTATTTCATTTTCGGTCTGTTCTATTCCATCGGCAATGCGAATGTGATGACCAGTGGCCTGTCGGAGGTCTCTCCCGAGTTCAAGCCGGACGGCAACGCCATTTTCAACACGTGTCTTCAGTTTGGCGGCGCTGCCGGTACCGCACTGTTCTCCACGATTCTTTCCGTGGCTCAGGCCGGCGCAGGAGAAGAAGGCACCGCTGAGTTTGCTCACGCCACTGCCGTCGGCGGCACATGGACGTTTGCAACGATGACGGTTATCTGCCTGATTGGCTGGTGCTGTCTGGCCACCGCGTTCCGCATTCGCGCGGCACGTAAGCGTGCATAAATCTGATTACCAATAGAGTCCCAGCTTTCCAAACACGTGTGGGGCGTGCCCCGGGAGAATCCCGGGTCACGCCCCACACGCTAATGAAAGGAAGAAAAGGAGAAAGAAAGCTTTGGCGGGCAGTGCCGGCTGCTGTGACCTTGCCATCACAGCAGCCGGGCTGATCCCGCCTATTCAGTTATGGTGTGTGTCGTATTCGGTGCGGAGACCGAGCGGGCAAGCCCGCTATTTTTTATCTCCGCCGACCGCCATCACCGCGCGCTGAAGCACAACGAAGACGAGGATCATGAGACCGATAACGATGGTGGTCCATTCGGCCGGCACACCGAAGTCAGAGGTGAGCGGATCGAGGATGGAGCGGACCAGAGAGCCGAGCACGGAGCCGAGCACGTAGCCGAAGCCACCGGTGATGATCGTACCGCCGATGACCACGGAGGCAACGGCGTCGAGCTCCCAGCCAACACCCACAGTGTTCTTGGCAGAGCCGATGTTTGCAGTGTACACGATCGAGGCCAGGGCGGCGAGAGTCGCAGAGGTCAAGTAGATGATGTACTGCGTGCGCTTGACCGGCAGACCCATGAGTTCCGCGGAGGAACGGGAGCCGCCGATGGCGTAGATGGTGCGTCCGGTGCGGGTATGGTGCAGGAAGACGTAGCCGAAGACCACAACCACCAGTGCGATGATCACGCCGACGTTGAAGGACAGATCGTTGGAGATCTTCGGATTGTCGATGATCTTGATCACGTTGGAGATGAACGAGAAGTCATTGCCCTGCGGGAAGGTCAGCGAGTCGGTGGAGATGATGGAGGCAAGACCACGAGCCAGGAACATCGTCGACAGGGTCGCGATGAACGGCTGCATGTTGAATTCCTCGATCAAGGTGCCGGCCAGCAGGCCGAACACAGCGCCGATGAGCAGCATGATGATCATGACCAGGAAGGCGGGCACGCCGGCGTTCGCCAGCTTCAGGCCGACGACTGCGGTGATGGCCACGATAGCACCGACAGACAAATCGATACCACCGGTCAGAATCGGCAGGGTCATGGCCACAGCCAGAATAATCAGGTAGGCGTGGTCAATGAACAGGGAGGAGATGAAGCCCAGTCGAATGTAGGTGCCGAACAACGCCTGACCCATGATGATCATCAGGATGAAGATCACCACGGCCGCGAGGGTCGGGATCATCTGACGATCGAGCTTGAAGCCCTTCTTGGGAGCCTTCACTTTGTTTGCCGTAGCTGTTGTCATGCTGCCACCGCCTTAGCTTGAGCCTTGAGCGCGCGCTTGCGTTTCATATTCGCGCTCAGGTTGTGAATCTTCGGAGCCTGCATCACGCAGATCACAATCACAACGACGGCGAAGAAGGCCGGAGTTGCCTCGGCGTTGACGCCCAGGGTGATGATGGTCTTGCGGATCATGGCGATAATTACAGCACCGACAGCAGAGCCGGCGAGGGAGAACTTACCACCCAGCAGTGAAGTACCGCCGATGACGACTGCCAGAATGGCGTACATTTCGAGGTCCTGACCGGTCTTAACCACGTCGACACGCATCACGGATGCGGTGGCGAACAGACCAGCGATGGCCGCGAGGAAGCCGGAAATCGCGTAGACGAGGAAGAGGATCTTCTTCGGCTTGATACCGGTCATACGGGAGGCTTCCTGGTTGATGCCCACGGCCTCAATCATCATGCCCATAGCGGTCTTGCGGCACAGCAGGCCAACGAGAATCACAATGATAACGGCGATGACGAAGTTGGCGGGAATGCCCAGAATGAAGCCGTTGGCGAACCACTTCAGCGGTTCGTTGCCAGCAACTGCGGAGGCGTCGGTGTTCTCACCGGAGGTGATGACCTTGGCCATACCACGGCCGGCGAGCATCATAATCAGGGTGGTGATGAACGGCTGTAGGCCCAGGAAGGAAACCAGAGCGCCGTTGACGCAGCCAATGGCCAGACCAACAGCCAAGGCGATGAGGATGGAGAGCCACACGTTCATGCCATTGGACAGGGTCTGCATGGCGGCGGCACCTGCCACTGCCATAACGGAACCGACCGAAAGGTCGATACCGGCGGTGGAGATAACCAAGGTCATACCGGTTGCAATCATCAGGTATCGGGCAGATTCCTGGAGCATGGTGATCAGCGGGCCGGCCAGACCACCGGTGTTGCTGTTCCAGCTCAAAGCCAGGAAGTCATGCTGGAAGATGGTGCAGATGATGACCAGAAGAATGAATGCGACGATCGACCAGGTCAGGTTGCTGCTCAGCAGCTTCTTGACAAAGTTGTTGCCCTCGGCTTTTGCCTTTTCAGCCATCTCATGCCTCCTTTCCGGTGTTTACGTTGGTGTTAGCGATGGTTTCGACGATGGTCGCCTGAGAGACGGTGTCGTCGTTTTCGATTTCTGCGATCTTGTGGCGGTCCTTGAGAACCTCGATGTCGTCGGACAGACGCACGACCTCTTCAAGCTCGGAGGAGATGAAGACAACGCCCATGCCCTGAGAAGCCAGGTCAAGCACGACCTGCTGAATTTCAGCCTTGGCACCGATATCGATACCACGGGTCGGCTCGTCCAGAATCAGCAGCTCGGGGTGCGTGGCCAGCCAACGGCCAATGAGCACCTTCTGCTGGTTGCCGCCGGAGAGATTCTTGATCGGGCGATCCGGGTCGGCGGGACGAACGTTGAGTTCCTTCATGTACTTGTCAACGATGGCGTCCGCTTCCTTCTTGGGAATCGGCTTGAACATACCGCGCGTTGCCTGCAGGGCGATAAGGATGTTCTGGCGGACGGTCAGGTCGCCGATGATGCCCTCATCACGACGGTTTTCGGTGGAGTACGCGATTTTGTTCTTCAAAGCCGTGTACGGATCGGAGATGTTGACCTTCTTGCCGTTGAGCGTGTAGGTACCCGAATCCGGCTTGTCGGCACCATACAGGAGTCGACCAAGCTCGGTACGACCGGAGCCCAGCAGGCCAGCGAAGCCAACGACCTCACCCTTGTAGATGTCAACATCAACCGGGTTGATGGTGCCCTTCTTGCCGAGGCCCTTGACATCGACGATCGGCTTCTCGCCAGGGGTGATTTCACGGCGAGCCTTCTTGGCACCAATCTGGGACAGCTCGGCGGCGGACTTACCAATCATCATGCCGATGAGTTCGTCGCGCGGGGTGTCCTTGGTCATGACCTCCTTGATGAACTGGCCGTTACGCAGAATGGTCAGACGATCGGTAATCTCATAAATCTGATCGAGGAAGTGGGAGACGAAGAGGATGGCCACGCCCGAGTCACGCACCTTGCGCATGATCGCGAACAGGTCCCTGACCTCGTTGGCATCCAGCGAAGAGGTCGGCTCATCGAGAATCAGCACCTTGGCGTTGATAACCATAGCGCGGGCGATGGCGACCAGCTGCTGCATAGCGATGGAGATGGAGCTCAGCGGAGTGTGCGGGTCAATGGATTCGAGGCCCATCTGTGCCAAATACTTCTTGGCGGCCTCGTGGGTCTTCTTCCAGTCGATGCCGAAGGGGCCGCGCTTTTCGTGGCCCAGCATCACGTTCTCACCGACGGAAAGGTTGGTGCACAGGTTCACTTCCTGATACACGGTGGCGATACCGGCGTTTTGTGCGTCGAGGGTGCCGTTGAACTGCTGAGGCTTGCCGTCCACCATAATGGAGCCGGCGTTGATCTTGTACACACCGGTCAGAGCCTTAATCATGGTGGACTTGCCTGCACCGTTCTCACCCATCAGGGCGTGAACTTCGCCCGGGTAGAGAGTCAAATCAACACCATCCAAGGCCTTGACGCCCGGGAATTCAATCGTAATGCCTTTCATTACGACGATGGGGTTTTTATCTGTCATGTCTTTGCCTTAAACGAGAATGAAGTGTTATCGTTTTGTGATATTTGAGCCACACATGAGTGATGGTGTGGAAGGAACATCCTTCTCACACCATCACATCAATTATTTGGTTCAGTTATCAATGAGTCGCAGCAGACTTATCAGTAGGCGCGGGTGTTGTTGTCCAGAGCTTCCTTGGCGGAGGCGGCGTCGAAGGTCTTGGACTCGATCTCGATGTCCTTCTCAACGGTCTTGCCATCCAGGTAGTCCTTGACGGCCTGAGCGGTTTCCTTGCCGAAAATCGGGTTGTACTCGATCACGTAGGAGAGGTCACCATCAACAAGAGCCTGCAGAGCGTTCTTGGTACCGTCGATGGTGATGATCTTGACCTTGCCCTTGAGGCCGGCGGCGTCAACAGCCTGAGCGGCACCGAGGCCCATCTCGTCGTTCTGAGCGAAGATGAACTGCGGGTTGTCGGACTTGTACTTGTCGAGCAGACCAGCGGTCACGGTCTTGGCCTCATCAGTGGACCAGTTAGCGGACTGGGACTCAAGAACCTTGACGTTGGAGGCAACCTTGTTGCCCCAACCAGTGCCACGATCCTTCACCACGGACAGGCCGGCAGGGCCTTCGAGGATGAAGCCGTTGGCGCCATCCGGGAAGTTCTTGTTCACGAACTCGGCAGCCTGCTCGCCGCACCAGACGTTGGACGGTCCGATGTGAGCAACGATGGCCTTCTTGGCCTCGGCGTCCTTGACGTCCACGTTACGGTCAACGGTGAAGACCGGAATCTCAGCCTCAGCGGCCTTCTTCAGGGAGTCATCCCAACCGGAATCCTCGGTGGAGGACAGGATGATGGCGTCGACTTCGTCGTTAACGAACTTGTTGAACGCCTGAATCTGCTTCTGCTGATCGTTGTTCTGGGTCGGAGAGTAGGTCAGGTCAAAGCCGGCATCCTCGAATGCCTTCTGAATGTCCTTCTCGTTGGCGGTACGGAAGCCGCCCTCAGGACCGACAGCCACGAAGCCAACCGTCTTCTTGCCGGAGTCCGAGCTGCCACCTGCGTTGCTGGGACCGCATGCGGCAACGCTGACAAGCGCAGCAGCAGAAGCAACGAGGGCAATGGCCTTCTTCCAATTCTTCATAAATACTCCTCCTCGAGCAGTGTTTATTTTTTGGATGATCTTTCATCCTGTTTGGTGACTGTTCGTCATCGACAGCCTCTAGTATGACGCTCACAGGCCAAATGTTCAATCGCATGCGATAACAGTTTGATAACAGGTTTATAACAAATTAATAACAGTGGTTCAAAAATGGCGTCGCAACACTGTTTTGCCTTGATAACAGACCAATAATAGTGATTGGTTGCGCAGCGGCAATGCCGCTCGCCAGCCGAGCGACAAAGCCGTTGCCTCATACAACAAGAAAGGTTATTATGAACACCGTTTTTCTTATACCATCTACTGCGCACCGAGGGCAGTGACCTGGCTATCGGCGATGGTCCAGGAACCGTCGAGTGAGCCAGAAACGGAGCGAACAATACCCAAATCGTCCACAATGGCCAGGCGACGGGACAGGCTAATCTGCCCCGATGCCATCGACGTTATGGTTCCATTAGGCAGACGCTGCGCATTGGCCGGGCCTGGTGCCATTTGACGCCATGCCTCTTGTTGTTCGCTATTTCCCTCAGGAGGTGTGGTGGCGTACACCAGATTCAGATCGTTGTAGAACGTGAGCATGGTGACGTGTCTGAGCACACTCACTTGGGTGGCCGCTTTGCTCAGACCGCTCAGTGTTTTATCACCGTTGCGCGCCACACCGGTCATCATCACGCCGTTCGTGTCCTCGCCCTCGACTGCCAACGCCAATCGGCACCCTTCCGGAGAAACCGCCAATGCCACAATGCTGTCGGCAGCGCCAAGCCAATCAAGCTTCAGATCGGTTTCCTTACCCCCATCTGACACATGCAATTCGCGCCCGTTCTCGGATACAGCCCATACTTCGCCATCCAGACCTTCGGTAATCGATCGCATCGACTCGCCGGAGAACATCACCCCACAGGACGCACCATCAGATTTCAGGCATTCGACGACACCGTCCGCACGCAACACCGCACCGCCGGATGAGGAAAAAACGAAGCCCCGAGCATCGTCATATCCGGGGGCCTCCCCTACACGCAACGGACTGGAGCTGGCCAGGGAAACGATATGCCCACCGGTCAACGTGTATACGCCCGCTGTCGGCTGCTCGGTAGTAAGTTTCACATTTGCGTCGGCATCAGAATAGTCCACTCCGTCGCCGGTAATCTTCAGCGCGTATTCGGCATTGCCGTCGCCCATAGTCAGACGGATGCGATGTACCAGCAGGCCTCGTTCTTCCTCATTCAACGCATTGATACCGCTGTTAAGGTGTATCTCCACCACATTGTTCTTCACCGGCACGCTGTCGACCGCGAGTTTGATGGTAGGCAAGCCGGTGCCTCGCAGCACTCCTTCCAACCAGGAGGGTGCATCCGAGAGTACTTCACCGACTGCCTGGGTGCGCCAGTTGCGCCAGCTCAGCCATCGAACATCCGGTATGAGCTGTTTGCCGGATGTGCTCACCTGATACACGGATACTTGGCGGAAGACTTGTTCAAAATCGGCGGTGGATATCACCACGCCGTTCTCCAACGAGGAGATGCGCCACTGGCCGCTTCTTTTAATCAAGATATAAGGAACTTTGCTGATCGTGCTGCTATCTGTCGGCGTATACACGCCATGCGAGTCCAGAGAGCCGACCACTTGGAGCTGTACTTCTACAATCAGCGAGCTCTCCGCCCCTTGCGGGGTACTCATCGTATTGGCACGGCGGCGGAAATCCGGCGTACCGCTGTAGACCAGTGCCGAGGAATCGCCATTCCATCCGGCCGACGCCGAACCGGTCAGAAACTCACGGGCCACACGGTAGCCATCGGACTGTACGCCGGCAGGCATGGCATCATAGAACCCTTTGACGATGGTTTCCGGCTGCGCATCGTCCGCAGGTCCCTGAGGATTGGTGTAAACACGCTGAGTCTGCTGTTCCACCGGTGCCAGAGTCTGCACCGAGCCGCTAATCGGCAAACCGAACGGACTTGAGCATGCCGTCATCGTGACGCAACAGACTATGGCCGCGCCTGCGGCGGCAATCGTTCTGGTCACTCGTCTCATAGCGGCCTCCCCATCATCGTGTCGCGGCGAACCTCATGATAATCATGTGTGACTTGGCTGGTGGCCACACCAAACCCACCGGTAATACGCAGGTCATCGGGCGTTTCAGAAGCAAAATTCACCGGCAGTTCAGCGTCCGCCACCTCACCTTGGTCGGGGTCACGCGGCAGCAATACCAAGAACCAGGTGCCCTCCCCCACTGCCGAACGTACACGGATAGTACCGTGGTGCAGCAAGGCATCAGTCATGGCGATGGCCAAGCCCAATCCGGTGCCGCCGGTAACGCGCGAACGTGAAGGGTCGCTTCTCCAGAATCGATCGAATACATGAGCGACTTTGTCTTCGTCGATACCAACGCCATAGTCGCGAACGCTGATGGCCACGGCTTTGCGGTTGGCCGCGACACGCACTTCGATCGGCCGGTCCTCAGCGAAATCGACGGCATTGGCCAACAGATTTCTGACGATGCGAATCACTCGACGCGAATCGATACGAGTCAAAACCTGCACATTGGGCAGATACGTGTGAATCGGCACCCGTTTGGCTTGGGCGATGCCGGCAACTTGGTCCACTGCCGTTTCAATTGGTTCGCATAAATCGGTTTCCACAAGGTCAAGTGCCGCATAACCGGCATCGTAGCGGGAGATTTCCAACAGATCGGCGAGCATGTCTTGGAATCGACTGATCTGGCCGGCCAACAGTTCGACCGTACGCTTGGTGGAGGGGTCGAAGCCGTCTTTTTTCATTTCGAGCAGGTCAGAAGCCATACGCATGGTGGTCACCGGGGTGCGCAATTCATGACTGACGTCGGACACAAATCGTTTCTGGAAAACGCTTGCTTCCTCCAGCTCATCAATCTTCTGGTTGAGCGCATCAGCCATCGTATTGAAGGATTGCTGCAGCACACCAAGCTCATCCTTACGATTCACGGTAACGCGCATATCGAGATTGCCGGAGGCCAGTGTTTCCGAGGCCGCTGCCACTCGTTCAATCGGGCGCACGATGCCACGAATCACCAGCCAGATTACTACGCCCACCACGATGGACAGCAACGCACAGATGACCACCAGACTGAGCTGAATCTGCGTCAAGGACTGCTGCTGGAACGTGTACGAATAAATGGCGAAGAATTCGAGGTTGCCGGCCACGCCAAAGTCCAATACGGTGCCGAGCACCGCTGCGGGCGTCCCGCTGCCCGACATGCCGGAATCACCGGGAATTTCGACCGGCTGATAGAACACGCTGTCATCCAAGTCGGAGGCCACGGACGAACGGATGTCATCAGAAATCAGACTTTGATAGCTGGGTTCGGTGGATACGGGGATGATGGCACGCGAGTTGGTATCACGACTCCACAAATACACACCTATCAGGTTGGAGGGCCCCTCGGATTGCAACGAGGACGCCAAGTCATTGACCAGCTGCTGGATCTGCACTGTGGCGGAGACATCGGCCGCGTCCAGACTGGTTTGGGCCTGCTGCACCATGTTTGAATAGTCGGCACGCGACTGCGAAGTGATTTGGGTAAGCAGCGAGGCGCGCACTGATACCATCGATACGCCAGAGAAGACGATGGCCACGGCCAGTGTAAGAATCACGGTGAGGGCCACGGTGCGGGCCTGCAGCGAGCGACGAACTTCAGCGCGTCCGTGGCGCAGCAAGCGTTTGAGGCTGAATCGAGGGCGCAGGTTCATTGTTCAGGAGTGACGAACTTGTAGCCGATGCCACGTACGGTCTGCACGATTTGCGGGTTCTCGGGGTCGTCCTCCACTTTGGCCCTAAGGCGTTGAACATGCACATTGACCAGGCGCGTATCGCCTGAATTCTCGTATCCCCAGACATTCTTGAGCAGGCTGGAACGACTGATGGCCTCGCCGGCGGCGGCCGCAAGCATGAACAGCAGCTCGAATTCCATCGGAGTAAGATTCAGGTCCTTGCCATCCTTGGTGGCGGTGTGTTCCAAACGGTCGATGACGATGGATCCGCGTTCCAGATGGTTGACGTTTGCATTGCCACCGCTTGCGCCACCGGTGGCACCGTCTTCGGCGGCCGGCTTGGCGATGCGGAAGCGTGCATGGATACGCGCCAGCAATTCGGCCACTTTGAAGGGCTTGGGCACGTAGTCGTCGGCCCCGGCTTCCAAGCCGGCCACGACGTCAAGTGTGTCTGATTTGGCGGTGAGCATGATAATCGGCACATTAGAGGTAGCTCTGATGCGGCGGGCCACCCCCGTGCCGTCCAGCCCGGGGAGCATAACGTCAAGCAGAATCAAATCGGGCTTGACGATGGGGAACATTTCCACAGCCCTCAGCCCGTCCAGGCAGGTCACGGTCTGGAATCCCTCGTTTTCCAAAACAAGACTAAGCATTTCGCCGATGGCCTGATCGTCGTCCACGATGAAGATGGTCGCCATGGTGTTTGTCTTCCCTTTCCCACTGTTATTGTTGCGTTACACTTTACTCCCCTATGTTCATTTCTGTTCGGGTTCCCCGCCATGCAACATCGGGCGAATCTTGGCAAGACGCTGGCTGACTTCGTGTTCGTAGCCGCGATCGTTGGGATGGTAGTACTCGGTGCCACGCAGCTCTTCGGGCATATATTCCTGTGGCGCCACGGCACCGGGCCAATCGTGCGCATACTTGTAGCCCTCGTGGTTGCCCCACTCTTTCATAAGCTTGGTGGGGGCGTTCCTCAAATACAGCGGAACAGCGCCGATCTTGCCGGCATCCACGTCCGCGAGCGCCTGGTTAATGGCGTTATAGCTGGCGTTTGATTTGGGCGCGGTGGCCACGGCAATCGTAGCTTCGGCCAAAATAATACGTGCCTCGGGCATGCCGACCAGCGCCACGGCCTGCGCCGCGGCCACGGTGACCTGCAAAATCTGCGGGGCGGCCATGCCGACTTCCTCGCTGGCGGCGATCATGATGCGACGGGCGATGAAGCGCGGATCTTCACCCGCTTTCAGCATGCGTGCCAGATAATGGATGGCGGCATCCGGATCAGAGCCCCGCATGGATTTGATGAATGCGGAAATCACGTCGTAATGGTCATCGCCGTCTTTGTCGTAGCGCACGGTGGCGGTGTCCATTACCGTAGCCACGATTTCGGGGGTGATGATGGGTCGGCGTGCGCCCTTTTTGCGGGCTTCGTCGCCAGTGACCGCGCCAGCCGCGGCCTCCAGAATCGTGAGACTCTTGCGTGCGTCACCACCGGCCATGCGCACGATGTCGGCGATGGCTTCGTCCGTGGCTTTGACCTCGCCCCTGAGACCGCGGTCATCAGTCAGCGCGCGCTGCACCAGTTCGATGAGCTGATCAGGCTCCAATGACTCAAGCTTGACGACCACCGAACGGGAGAGCAACGGTTTGATGATGGAAAAGCTCGGGTTCTCGGTGGTGGCGCCGATAAAGGTCACGTCGCGGTTTTCGACGGCGGGAAGCAGCGCATCCTGCTGGGATTTGGAGAAGCGATGTACCTCGTCGATGAACAGTACGGTTTCCTGGCCGCGTGACACGAGCCGTTCGTGAGCGCGGGTGAGTACGTCGCGCACGTCTTTGACGCCGGATGTCACGGCGGAGAGTTCCTCAAACACGCGGCCGGATTGGCCGGCCACGATGGTGGCGAGCGTGGTTTTGCCGACGCCTGGAGGGCCGAACAGGATTACGGAGCTCGGCGCGGTGAGACTGCCTTTGCTGGCCGGATTGGCGAGGCGGCGCAGCGGCGAGCCCTGGCCCAACACCTGCGTTTGGCCAATCACCTCGTCCAAAGTGCGTGGACGCATGCGCACCGCCAACGGCCGCGTCATCGACTCCGGCGCATCAGCCGCCCCAAACAAATCGTTCTCACTCATAACGTCCTATAGTACCCCAGTGTTCGAACAGACGTTCGAGCTGCACCCTGGCTTCCCTCAGAGAGGGGAGCCAAGAAAGGAATCAGTTACTCACCTTGTAGTCGTGGAAGACTACTTCGCCGGTGTCTTGGGTGGCGTCGAGGTCCACGATGCCTTCGATGGCCCAATCGTGATCGCCATCGGAATCATCGATAATCTGACGCACCTTCCACGTATGCTCGTCGTTCTCGTGCTTGTCATCCAACATGAACAGTTCGGGCGAGCGTGCTTCGGCGCCGATGCCCACGTACTCGTGCTCGTCGTAGTAGTCGTCGAGCACATCTTCCCATTCGTGCACGCCGTAGCCCCAGTCCTTGTCGAGCGCGCCGAGCTTGTCCGGCTGGTCAAGGTCCATAAGCCGCACACGGCGGAACAAGGCATTGCGCACCAGCACGGTAAGACCACGACGGTCCTCGACCACCGCGCTTTTTGCGCCGGGCGCCGCCAAGGAGGCCGCCGCCTCGGACTGGTCGGCGGAATCGCCGGCGTTCTCCCATTCATCCACCAGCAAGGAGTCGATGGAGCGCACGAGCACGCGCAGCCAGGAGATGATGTCTTCGAGTTGCTCGTCACGCTTTTCGGGCGGCACGGTACGCGCCAGCGTGCGGTAGGCGTCCGAGAGGTAGCGCAACAGGGTACCTTCGGAGCGGGCGATGTTGTATCGGGTGATGTATCCGGTGAAGTCGGAGGCGGTTTCCACCATGTCGCGCACCACGGATTTCGGCGATAGCCAGTAGTCGTTGGCCCACGGCACATCGTGGCGGTACTGGTCGAACGCGGCTTCGAGCATGTCTTCCAGCGGCTTCGGATACGTAATCTCTTGCAGCTTATCCATACGCTCGTCATAGTCGAGTCCGTCGGCCTTCATATCGGCCATCGCCTTGTCTCGGGCCTGACGCTCCTGGGCACGCAGCACCTGCTTGGGGTCTTCGAGCGTGGCCTCGGCCATGGAGATCACGTCCAGCGCATAGGTGTCGGACTCGGGGTCCAGCAGTTCGAGCGCGGCCAGCAGGAACGGGGAGAGCGGCTGGTCGAGGGCGAAGTCGTCCGGCATATCAAGGGTCATGTAGTAGTCCTTGCCGCCGTCCTTGCGGCCCTCGGTTTCGATGACTTCGGTATCGAACAGGGTTTGGAAAATCTCGTCGGCCCGCTGGTGCAGATGCTCCTTCTGGTCGGGGGTCTGCGCGGAATCGTCGATGAGATCGTCGATACGGGCACGGGCGTCGCCGCCCTGCGCCACTTCGTTGAGCACCATCGAATGCGTGATTTTCAGGTGCGGGACCAGGGTTTCCGGTTCGGCGTCGATGAGCTTGTCAAACGTGCTCTGGTTCCAGGTCACAAAACCTTCCGGAGCCTTCTTGCGCTTGACCTTCTTGAGCTTCTTCGGGTCTCCCCCGGCCTTGGCGATGGCCTTCTGGTTTTCGATTTCGTATTCGGGAGCCTCGGCGATCACCAGTCCCTCGGTATCGAATCCCATACGACCGGCTCGTCCGGCAATCTGGTGGAATTCACGGGCGCGCAGGCGGCGCATCTTGGTGCCGTCGAACTTGGTCAGGGCCGTGAGCACCACGGAGTGAATCGGCACATTGATGCCGACGCCCAATGTATCGGTGCCGCAAATCACGGGCAGCAGACCCTGCTGGGCGAGCTGTTCGACCAGGCGGCGGTAGCGAGGCAGCATGCCGGCGTGATGGATGCCGACACCGGTGCGCAGCAGCCGCTGCAGAATCTTGCCGAAGGCTGTGGTGAATTTGACGCCTTTGATGGCTTCTGCGATGGCTTGGCGCTGTTCCTTGCTGGACACGCCGGTGGAGGCGAGCGCCTGCGCGGTCTCCAGCGCGGCGTCCTGCGAGAAATGGACCACATAAATCGGGGTTTCGCCGTTGCGGAAGGCGAGTTCCACGGTTTTTTCCATCGGATCGAGCGTGTATTCGTAGCTTAACGGCACCGGTCGCGGCGCGTCGGCGATTACATCCACGTCCGGGGTGTCGTTCAGATCGGAGAGCTTGTCGGCAATGGCGTCCACATTGCCGAGCGTGGCGCTCATCAGCAGGAACTGGGTCTGCGGCAGCGTGAGCAGTGGCACCTGCCACGCCCAACCGCGCTCCGGATCACCGTAATAATGGAATTCGTCCATCGCCACAAGGCCCACGTCGGCATGGGTGCCTTCGCGCAAAGCCTGATTGGCGAGGATTTCGGCGGTGCAGCAGATGATCGGCGCGTCCGCGTTGATGTGGCTGTCGCCGGTGATCATGCCGACGTTGTCGCGGCCGAACACTTCGACCAAGTCGAAGAATTTCTCCGACACCAGCGCCTTGATCGGAGCGGTGTAATAGGAGCGGCGGCCAGTGCACAGGGCGGCGAAGTGCATGCCAAGCGCCACCAGCGATTTGCCCGAACCGGTCGGGGTATTCAAAATCACATGGTCGCCGGCCAAGAGGTCCATAATGGCCTCTTCCTGATGCGGCCATGGTTCGATGCCTTTGATGTCTTCCACCCAGCCGAAGAATCGTTCGTAGATGTCATCGGCCGTAAGATTCCGTTCACGCTCGTCACCGTCCCATTCGGGGGCCAGCCGCCCCAGGGATCCGTATTCCTTCTCGTCAGTCATAATGCTCAGTCTACCCAGTGGCCTATTCCGGCGGCACGAGCCACCCTCCGTCGCTATGCGACGCCTCCCGCCAGCGGGCGGAGCCGTGCGAAGAGCCGTGCCATGCGCTTGGCTCCGCCAGTGGGAGGATCGCTCACGCCAACCGGCGGCGCACCTCGTCGGGGTCCACCTCGGGTTCGAGGGGCGGCCAGGTCATGTTCATGTTCTTCAAGGTGGTGCGCAGCAGTTCGGAGACCACTGCTCGCGAATACCAGCGGTTATCGGCCGGTACGAGGTACCAAGGTGCGGCGGCCGTGCTGGTTTTCTCGAACACCTCCTGCCATGCGGCCATATACTCATCCCAGCGGTCGCGGGCCTCGAGATCGGAGATGTCGAATTTCCAGAACTTGGTGGGATCGTCCAGTCTCCCGAGGAAGTGTTTTTTCTGTTCTTCCTGGCTTACCACGAGGAAGATCTTGAGGATGGCGCATCCGCTGGCGGCCAGTTCACGTTCGAAATCGTTGATCTGGTCGTAGCGGGCACGCCATACGTCTTCGGGATAGGTGCCATAGACGTGCGGCATGACCACATCTTCATAATGGGAACGGTCGAATACGGCAATCCACCCCGCCTTGGGCACTTCACGCTTCACGCGCCAGAGGAAGTCGTGGTCGAGCTCCTCGGCCGCAGGCTTGCCGAAGCCATGGTAATGGATGCCCATCGGGTCACCTTGGCTGAACACGTGACGCACGATGCCGCCCTTGCCGGAGGCATCCATGCCTTGCAGCACGATGAGCAGCCGCCGTGTCGAGCCTTTGACGCCATTCGCGTACATGAGCCGCTGGTATCGGGCGATTTCGGAGGAGCTGATCGAAATGAACTCCTCGGCGTCCTCTTTATTGCCGTCGAATCCGGGAGTGGAATCGCCTTCGACATCAGTGACCTGCATGCCGTGGTGGAACATAAGACGTTGAGCGGGCGGCAACGACCATACGGCGCTGAGCAGTTCACTGGATTTCGCCGCACGTGCCAGTCGTTCAGGCACGCTGGCACTGGAGTCGATGGTGTCTATGCGATCCGCCGCGAGCTGTAATACCTTGTCGATCCGTCGATCGGTTTTGTATTCCTTTCCCTTGCCGTTCTTGTTGTTCTTTCCTGAGGATTTTCCGGCTGTACCCCACTTGCCGGCCTCTTCAGGCTTGTTGGTTCTGTCGTCGTCCTTGGCCATGCTCCCGATTGTACGTCTTGTAACTCAGGAGACCCAGCAACGTAGCGACATTCACATTCCACTTGTTACTGCAAATCTATAGACATGCAGTCGTTCGGACCGTAATTGTTGGCTTTGCACCAATTCCAAGCCTCATCCGTCGAGTCGAAGCCCTCACCGGCAAGAATCACATAGTATTTGTCGGAATTGCTGCTGTAGGTGGGCCAGTCACCCGACCAGATAAGCAGTACGTTTGACTTCTTGTTGTGCATCGTGATGAATTGCGCAAGAATATCGTGATAGTTCCAGGTCTTGCCTTCAGCTTCCATGCCCTTGCGCTTGCTGGACAGCTGCGCGGTATACGTGGAATAGACCCGAAAAATCGAACACGGCATCGGCCACGACATTATCGTCGCTGTCCTGCAACGTGAGTCGGGTGGCCGAATCATTGAATTTCGTGGATGCGTTCTTATCATCACAATTCGAAGTGGCCAGAATCGTGACTATCAGATTGTCGCTCTCGCTCTTGATCGAGGAGACTTTCATATCGGCAGCGGCATCGCAGGTTTTGGCAGGCTTTGCCTTGTCGGGGTCGATGTATGCCACCAGATATCCGCCGGCTTTGATGACGGTGTCCGTATTCGTTACTTCGCTGGTGCCGATGGTGTAGTGCTTCTTGGCTTTCTTGTCACTGCCGTAGATGCCCAGACCTTCACGTCAACGTCTGTGGAGCCGGTGTTCTTGAGCTCGACCCAATCGCAACGCTTGCTATCCGGGTCTCCGGCAGCTTTCGTATTGCCGGCATAGACCTCGTTGATGATTACGGATGGTTTGGCAGCCGTGTTCTGTTCGGCAGTGGTCTGCTGCTCGTCCGCAGTCGCAGCGGGCACGCCGATCAGGGCGATGCTGCTCAGTGTCACCGCAGCGGTGAGCAGCGCGACTGAACTTTGGCTGAATTACTGCTGAAGCTAGTTCTTGGATTTGCGTCGAACCGTCCGTATTCCGCCGACAATCGCGATTACAGCGGTACCGATAGCTACGCTGATCAACGCCGGTCGTTGCGCGGCATGGAGGGTGGCGAGATCCGGTCCGGCCGCAATGGCACTGTTTTCACCCGCCGAGCTATCCGACGCCGGGTGATTGCCCGCGTCGGTGTACTGGGCATTGACCACACTCGGGCCGGTAAGCGCCACTTGGTCGGCGGTCTCGACCTTGGCCACATCGCCGTGCTTATCCAAGGTGACGCGGGCGCACAGGGCTTTGGCCCAGTTGATACGCTGCCAGCCGTCGCTCGATTGCCATAGGGGGTATCCGGAATCCAAGGCAGTGGCTTTCAAAATCGCGTTGCGCTGATCGGCGTGCAGTTCGGGATAGGCCAGTCGCAGCACGTCCGCCGCCCCGCGCGGTGCCATGAAATCAGCGCCGGACTGGGCGGTGTCTTGCGGGAAGGTGTAGGTCAGGCGTGCGGTGTAGACGCGCACGGCCGAGGCCTGGTCCGCGACCGGCTCGGTGGCCACCGGGTCCAGAAAATCGTTGGTGTAGCCGCCCGAACCGGAGGCCTTGGTGTTGGCGATGCAGGCGGCGAGGGTAGTGCCGTGGCCGTCCGCGGCGCAGCGGGACACCAGATAGTCCCGCAGCTGCCGGGACGCGGGCACGATGGACGAAGCGAATTCGTTATGCCAGTACTGCCCGTTCTGGGCGGATGCGCCAATGCGCCCGCCCATGATGTCAAGCGGATAATGCACGCCGAGCACGATGCGGTTGTTGCCGGCCTCCGAAGTGCGGGCCATGATTTGCGGCGCGAGTTCGGGAATCATGCCGGCCAGCGCGATACCCCACGAATAGGCGCCGGTAGTGTGGCCGGAGGGGTAGGAACTGTTTTTCTGCAAGTTCGAGTAGCCGGGCACGTGTTCGAGCCATGAGGGTGATTGCTTGATGTCAAGCGTGGCGGGCAGTCCGGCGAGATCGTTAGTGCCGCCGTAGCTGCTTTCCGCACGGTTCAGATAGGGGCGCGGATGCATGGCCGCACGTTTTGAGGCGTAGGTGGAGGCCACGTTAAAGGAGAAGATATCGGCGACGGCGTTGAGTTTCCCGGATTTGAGCCCTTCGCTCATATATTTGCCAAGCACCGGACCGAGCGCGTCCGGCATGGCTTCCTCGGCTTGCAGATCGGAGTCGACGAGCGCACGCTTGCGTTGGGCGTTCAGGCCATCCTTATCGAGATTTTCGGCGGCTTTGTGGTTAATGGCCACGGCCAAATCTTCGTCGAGTTTCATTGTATCGGCGTCGAGCACCTTGCCACCGTGTTCGGCATCGGTGGGGGCCTGCCAATAGTTCTTTTCGTAGTCGGAGAGCAATGCCACCCAATCCGGGTTGGGCAGCTGGTCGGCCTGTGCGATTGCAGGCGTCGCGGCTAGCGTGGCCGCCAACGCCAGCGGCGCAATGGTCGCAATAGCAAAAACGGAGGATAGGTGCCGGAACATCTTCATATGTTCCAACCTATCCTCCGTGAAGGCTACGTAGCCGGAGCCCAGTCAAACACTCAGTAAATTCTTCGTGCCGGCTTAGCGGCGATTGAGCTGACCGTCAGGCCTCTGACTTGTCCTCAGGCTTTTGAGACTCCTGGAATTCGCCGGTTTCCGGGTCAACCTGTGACTCGGGCTGGGTGGCGTCATATCCCTGTTCGTAGCGGGTGCGCCGCCAGTTGCGAATCGAGGCGTTGGTGCCACGGTGATGCACATGGTATTTGCGCGGCGTACCGCCCAGCGGCAGCTCTTCGACCTCCTTGGCCACAGCGATCTGGTTGACATTGGACGGGTCGCCGGCGGCGATCGGCGCCAGCGGCTCGGGTTCGGCGGGTGCGGCCGTACGCTGCTGCATGCGCGCGGGCAGCCATTCGGCGAGCCTCGACAACAGCCAGCAGGCGATGAAGTAAATCACCGCGGCCATGACCAGCGTCTGCAGGATGTTGAAGTACATCGAGCCGAGTCGGCGCGATTCCTGCAGCAGGTCGGTATACATGATGATCGAGCCTAGGGCGGTATCCTTCAACACCACGACCAGCTGGGTGACGGCGGCCGGCAGCATGGCGTAGACGGCCTGCGGCACCTCGATCTCCATCAGCGACTGCGTTTCGGTCAGGCCCAAAGCGAGCGAGGCCTCACGCTGGCCGCCCGGCAGATTGCCGACGCCGGAGCGCACCAGTTCGGCGACCACCGAACCGTTGTACAGCACCAAGGCCAGCACCACGGCCCAATAGGACGGGCTGGGCAGGCCCGCGAACGCGAACCATCGCCAGAAGAAGATCATGAGCAACAGCACGGGAACCGCACGGCAGAACTCGACGATCACGGCGGAGACGCCACGTACCAACGGGTTCGGCAGCAGTCGGCCCACGCCGAACACCAAGCCGAACACCACGGCACCCACCACGGCCACGATGGTGGCCTTGATGGTCATCCACAGTCCGGGCAGGTAGAAATCGGTCCACGCCTCTCGTTCGATGGCGGGCTTCCACAGCTCCCAGCTGAGCTGATTCTCGCCGTCCGGCGGGTTGTGCAGGCGCATGAGGATAAGCACGAGCACCACCGCGAACAGAATGCCTGCGATCCAGTTGACGATGCGAATGGTGCGCCGGCCCTTGGGACCGGGCGCGTCGAACAGCACGGAATTCGAAGTATCGGCCATATCCGTCACCTCCTTACGGCGAGTTTGTTGGACAGGTACGTGGTGAGCATGCCGATGGGGATGATCAGGATCACGTAGCCGAGCGCGAAGATCAGGAAGATCTGGATGATCACGTCGGGGCGGAATTCGATCATCTCGCTCATCAGCGAGGATGTTTCGGTGGCCACGGATGCGGCGGCGGCCACGGTGGAGTTCTTGAGCAGTGCGATCAGCGTGTTGCCGAGCGGTGCCACGGAGCCTCGGAAGGCCTGCGGCAGAATGATCTCGGTGGCGGACTGCATGAAGCCCAAGCCCAGCGCTCGTGCGGCCTCGGCCTGGCCAATCGGCACGGTGTTGATGCCCGAACGCAGAGATTCGCACACGAACGCCGCCGTGTACAGGCTCAGGCCGGTGACCGCGAGCCAGAAGAAGTTCGTGGTGAAGGTGTCGGAGAAGCTGAGCTTCAGCTGCGCATAGGCACCCAGCACCATGAACACCATGATGATGGTCAGCGGCAGGTTCTTGAACAGTTCCACATACGCACCGGCCACGGCCCTGAGTGAGGAAATCGGCGAGATGCGCATCACCACGAGGATCACGCCGAGGATCAGGGAGAACAGGGCGGACCATAGGGTCAGTTCGATATTGACCAGAAACGCACCGAGCACGTCATACTGGCTGAAGAGTTCCAGGAATCCGCTCATCAGGCCTCCTCTCCTTCGTCCGGGGTGGGCGGGTTGTAGCGTACGTCGGGCGTGTAGTTGGTGCCCTTGGTGTTATCGCTGATGGCGTTCTCCCACGAGCCGTCCTGAATCATGTCCACGATGGCGTTGTTGATTTTGGTGGCCAGCTGCGTGTCGCCCTTCTTGATGCCCACGCCGTAGTGTTCCTGCGTGAACGGTTTGCCGACCACCTTGAGCTTGCCGCGCGAGGCGGAGGCCAGGCCGGCCAGGATGATGTCGTCGGTGGTTACCGCGTCCACGATGCCGGAGAACAGGGCGGTGGCGCATTCGGCGTAACCGGGCTGTTCCATGAGCTGGACTTCGGAGGCGAACTTCTCCTTGACGGTGGCGGCCGAGGTCGAACCGGTGACGGAGCATAGGCGCTTGCCGTTCAGGTCTTCGGGGCCGTTGATGGAGTTGTCGTCCTTGCGCACGAGCAGATCCTGTCCGGCCACGAAGTACGGGCCGGCGAAGGAGACGGCCTTCTTGCGCTCGTCGGTGATGGAGTAGGTGGCGAGGATCATGTCCACGTCGCCGTTCTGAATCATGGCCTCACGCTGCTTGGAGGGGGCTTCCTTCCAGATGATCTGGTCTTCGGAATAGCCGAGTTTCTTGGCGATGTACTTGGCCACGTCCACGTCGAAGCCCACGTAGGTGCCGGACTTCTTGAAGCCCAGGCCGGGCTGGTCGAATTTGATGCCGATGCGGATCTTGCCGGTTTCGTCCGCGCCGCAGGCTGCCAGCGACATTGTGCAGGCCACGGCGGCGAGCGCGGCGATCACGCGGCAAGCCTTCCGTTTGAACGTATTGGTGAATGTCATTGGATTGCGTACCCGTCTTTCAGTGGGTTCGTCAGTGGGTGAGGATCTTCGAGAGGAAGTCCTTGGCACGGTCGGTCTGCGGATGCTCGAAGAACTCGTCGGGCGTGTTCTCTTCGAGAATCTGGCCGTCCGACATGAAGACGATGCGGTCGGCGGCCTTGCGCGCGAAGCCCATCTCGTGGGTCACGCAGATCATCGTCATGCCTTCATGCGCGAGTTCGACCATCACGTCGAGCACTTCGTTGACCATTTCCGGGTCGAGTGCGGAGGTGGGCTCGTCGAACAGCATGACCTTGGGGCGCATGGCGAGCGCGCGGGCGATGGCCACACGCTGCTGCTGGCCGCCGGAGAGCTGGGAGGGCATCTTGCTGGCCTGGGAGTCGACGCCCACGCGGGCGAGCAGGTCCATGGCCAGTTGCTCGGCTTCCTTCTTGTCCATGTGACGCACCTTGATGAGGGCCAGCGTCACGTTTTCAAGAATGGTTTTGTTGGCGAACAGGTTGAACGACTGGAATACCATGCCAACTTCGGCCCTGAGGTTCGCGAGCTCCTTGCCTTCCTGTGGCAGGGGCTTGCCGTCGATGCGGATGTCGCCGGAATCGATGGTCTCGAGGCGATTGATGGTGCGGCACATCGTGGACTTGCCTGAGCCGGACGGGCCCACGACCACCAGCACCTCACCCTTGGCGACGGTCAGGTTGATGTCCTTGAGGACGTGCAAAGCACCGAAGTGCTTTTCGACGTGGGTCAGTTCGACTAGCGGACGGTTCGGGTCCTCTTTGCCGGGAACCAGCGGGGTCAATTTGGCCTTGCTTGGTGATGTTGTGCTTGTCGTGCGCGAACGCACTGCTGTTTCATTGTTCGTTTCAGACATGAGTGGGAGGATAGCACACCGACGTTTCCAACGTGTTCACAGTATGTCCACACAGTTGCTCAGTCGATGTCTCATTTCCGCATCAGACATCGTGATGGCGGCATTGGGCATCGGCATACATTCTCGCTGAGTCGCGCATCGCTCGGCGTCTGCTGTGCGCTGATTGCCTGCTGCGTGGTGGCTGAGACGTTGCTGCGACGGCAAAGCGGCCACGTGTTGTCCTATCTGCTGATTCCATGTTTGGCCTTGGTGTCGTTGGCGTTGCTGCCGTGTATGCCGCAGTCGGGCGCATGGCTGGCGGTCACTTTGTATTGTGTGGGGCTGGTCTCGCCGTTTCCCATGTCGTATTCGTATAAATGCGCTAGGCATTTTGAGCGTGGCTAGCTGTTCGCACACGATGAGTGCTGTTATACGGTGGACGACACTCCCGAAGCGCGGTGGATAACCGGGCGCGGCACACGATATGCCGGTGGATAACCGGTTCGCGCCGCTTAAGTTATCCCCATTTTTCGGTTTTGCCCCTGTGCCACCGTGGAATGCGCTACGCTCGGCGCATGAACGGATACAGCGAAGTGCCGCACAATGGCGAAATCAACAACTATCTGCGCAAAGATCTTGACGCCAAAGCCACGGCCAAGAACACGGCCTGTTGGAATCTGCTGGGCAAAGTGCGCACGAAACGCACGTTGTGTTTCTCGCTGTATACCGCATTGGAATTATGCGGCGTGGAGTTGCCGAGGCACAGCACGTTGCCGCAGAAGGATTTTTATGTGACGGTGAGGAGCAAGGGGACCCGCTCTTCATTGGACAATGTCGACTATCGCATATGGAATGCAAAGTTCAACAGTATCGCTTTTTCAAACGGCGTAACCTGCATGCATCCCATGGATGCGTGGATACAGTTTGCCCAATATCTCAACCTCACTGAATTAGTGGTGCTGGCTGAAGCGCTCATCAGACGTTATGGATATGCCATTGAACAATTCACTCAACGACTAACGGCCTTTCACCGCGTTATTGGCCGTGCGCGTTGTGAGGCGGCGCTGAAGCTCGTAAAACCATCGGATTCCGTTCAGGAAACTCGTACACGCTTGGCGCTTATGCTTTTCGGCCTGCCCATACCGCAAACACAATACGGCATTACCGATTCAGAGAACGGATACACCTATACCGTTGACATGGCTTATCCACAATACAAAGTCGCTATTGAATATGATGGCGATCATCACCGTCGCTTCCGCAAACAATATGTGCGGGACCAGCAAAAACGTCGACGTCTGCGGCAATTGGGCTGGACCGTCATCGAGGTGTTCGCCGATGACCTGTGGAACACCGCCAAACAACGTGCCTTCGCACAAGAGGTTGCCACCGCGATGCAAATACCGCTTCCTGGCCGTCCTCAACCTTCATGCCGGGTATTAATAGACGGCAGCCTTACCATCAATGCGCGCAAAGGGGAATACAGGAGGCGGAAACAAGCAAAACACAACAAAGCCTCACAACATTGATCAAATACGGAGTTGCGATTGCTCCTCATGGGGCGGCAATTCCCCCATGAGGCGGCAATTTGCTCATGGGGCGGTTTGAAGAAATTGTGAAACCGCGGAATTAAGCCATTTTGACCTACCGCCCCATGGGGTTTTCACCGCCCCATGGGGTTTTCACCGCCCCATGGGTTGTTTACCGCCCCATGAGGAAGTTACCGCCCCATGGGGGGATAATCGGCAAACGCCAAAGGGGACACCGCATGGTGCGAGGTTTGCCGCATGGCGGAGGTGCCATCGGGCGGAGTATTTGGCACCCCTTGGCAGGTATTTGGCACATTGGGCCCCACCCGCAAAAAGCAAATGGCCCTTGGAATTATTCCAAGGGCCATTTGCGGCTAATAGCACCGGAGCATTACTCCTCGAAAATTAATCTACGCATGCGGAGACCGCCGTTCGAAGCCGAAGGCGCACTAAGGTGCGTCGAGTGCTGAGGAAAGGCGGTATACGCTCCGTAGATTAGTTTTCGTCGGCGTCCGGGTCGTAGTCGACGCCGGTCTCGGCGCGCTGCTCGTCGGAGATCGGGGCCGGAGCACCGGTCAGCGGGTCGCGGCCGCCGCCGGCCTTCGGGAAGGCGATGACGTCGCGGATGGAGTCGGCACCGGCCAGGATGGACACGGTGCGGTCCCAACCGAGGGCCAAACCCGCGTGAGGCGGAGCGCCGTACTTGAATGCCTCAAGCAGGAAGCCGAACTTCTCGTCGGCCTCTTCCTTGGTGATGCCCAGCACATCGAGCACACGGGCTTGGATGTCGTCACGATGGATACGAACGGAACCGCCGCCCATCTCCTCACCGTTGCAGACGATGTCGTAGGAATCGGACATGGCGTGCTCGGGGTCCTTGTCGAACTTGTCGATCCAATCCTTGGAGGGCATGGTGAACGGGTGGTGCATGGAGGTCCACTTGGAGTGGCCGACAGCCACATCGTCATCATCCGGGTCATCCGTGGGCTTGAACAGCGGGAAGTCCACGACCCAAGTGAAAGCGAACTTCTTCGGATCCAGCAGGCCTTCGCGGGAGGCGAGCTCCACACGCACGGCACCCAGCAGCAGCTGGGCGGACTCGCGGGAACCGGCGGCGAAGAACACGGCGTCGCCTTCCTCGGCACCGACGGCCTCGCGCAGGCCGTTGCGCTCCTCATCGGACAGGTTCTTGGCGACGGGGCCCTTGAGCTCGCCGTTTTCGCCGAAGACCACGTAGGCAAGGCCCTTGGCTCCACGCTGACGAGCCCAATCCTGCCAAGCGTCGAACTGACGACGCGGCGTGGCGGCACCGCCCTTGAAGACCACGGCACCCACGTACGGGGCCTGGAACACGCGGAACGGCGTGTTCTTGAAGTACTCGGTCAGCTCCACCAGCGGGTTGCCGAAGCGCAGGTCCGGCTTGTCGGAGCCGTACTTGTCCATCGCATCCTTCCAGGTGATGCGCGGCAGCGGCAGCTGGACCTCATAGCCGGCGGACTTCCAGATGGCGGCGATGACCTTCTCAGTCATGGCCATCACATCTTCCTGGTCCACGTAGGCCATTTCCATATCGAGCTGGGTGAACTCGGGCTGACGGTCGGCGCGGAAGTCCTCATCACGGTAGCAGCGGGCGAGCTGGTAGTAGCGTTCGACACCGGAGACCATGAGCAGCTGCTTGAGGAGCTGCGGGGACTGCGGCAGGGCGTACCAGGAACCGGGAACCAGACGGGCCGGCACCACGAAGTCGCGGGCGCCTTCCGGGGTGGACTTAATGAAGGTCGGGGTCTCGACCTCGGTGAAGTCCATGTCTTCCAGCGCGTGGCGGGCGGCCTTAGCCATGTCGGAACGCAGCTTCAGATTGTACTGCATGGACGGGCGGCGCAGGTCGAGGTAACGGTACTTCAGACGCACGTCCTCGCCAGGCAGCTTGTTCTCGGACTCATTCTCAAGAGCGGTGGAAACCTGGAACGGCAGGGCGTCGGACTTGGCGAGGATCTCGATGGTCTCGGCCACAACCTCGATCTTGCCGGTGGCCAGATGGGTGTTCTCGTTGCCATCCGGGCGCAGGCGCACTTCGCCGGTAATCTGAATCACGAATTCGCTGCGCAGCGGGCGGGCCATATCCTCGTCGTAAATGACGACCTGCACGAGGCCGGTCGAATCACGAAGGTCGATGAAGGCCACGCCACCGTGATCACGGCGTCGGTCAACCCAACCGGCGAGGGTGACCTTCTGGCCGACCAGGGCCTCGGTCACTTCAGTGGCATGATGTGTTCTGTAAGCCGTCTGGCTCATTGTCTTGTTTCTCCTCGATTTTTCGCGCGAATACGTCAGATTTCGACGGTTTGCCGGGCAACCACAGTATCCGGCTCCCACGACGTGCAATCGGCGGCAACCTGCTCGCCCGTGACGATGTTCTTGACCTCGTCGCCAGCGGGCTCTGCGCCTTCCGCACCTTCGGCAGCGGTGGCCGGGAACCACACGTACGGAATGCCGAGTTTGTCCGCGTACTTGATCTGCTTGCCGAGCTTGGCCGCGGTGGGTGCCACGTCAGTAGCGATGCCGCGCGCACGCAGTTGGTTCGCAATACGATTGGCGGCCGGGCGGTCCTCTTCATTCCACACAGCGACCAGCACGGCGGCCGGGCTGACACGGCTGGCGTGAGCGCCGGCGGTGTGCAGCATGTAGCTGACCAGTCGGCTCAGGCCGATGGACAGGCCCACGCCCGGGTACTTGCGGTTGCCCTGGGAAGCGAGATTGTCGTAACGACCACCGGAGCAGATGGAGCCGAGTGATGCGGCACCGTCGAGGAAGGTCTCGTAGACGGAACCGGTGTAGTAGTCGAGACCGCGGGCGATCTTCAGGTCGGCGATGACGGAACCGGGGCGGATGGCGGCGGCTTCGTCGACGATCATGGCCAGGGTATCGAGTCCCTGACGAGCCAGCGTGTAGGACTCGGAATCCTTGACGATGCCGTGAGCCTCGCACAGCGCATCGAACTTGGCGGCAAGCTCGGCACCATCGGAGGCGGTGAGCTCGGCCAATTCGAGGCAGGCGCGCGCCTGTGCTTCGGTGGCGCCGCAGGTCTCGGTGAGCAGTCGGGCCACCTCATCGGCACCGATTTTGTCGAGCTTGTCGATCTCGCGCAGCACGCCTTCGACGTCCGTCAGGCCAAGGCCACGGTAGAACCCCTCAGACAACTTGCGGTTATTGGCGTGCACGGTGGCCTTGGGGAGGCCATACGCGCGCAGCTCTTCCAGTGCGGAGACCATGACCAGCGGCAGTTCCACTTCATAGTGGTCGGGCAGGTCGCCGGCGCCGATCACGTCGATGTCGGCCTGTACGAACTCGCGGAAGCGGCCTTCCTGCGGACGCTCGCCACGCCACACCTTCTGAATCTGCCAGCGCTTGAACGGGAACGCCAACGCACCCGAGTGCTCGACCACATACCGGCTCAGAGGCACGGTCAGATCGAAATGCAGGCCCAAACGCTCTTCAATCGGAGTGTCGGATTCATGACCGACCTCCTGCAAACGGCTCAGCAGGTAAATCTCCTTGCTGGTCTCGCCTTTTTTCAGCAAAGAAGCGCCGGTTTCCACCGCTCGCGTCTCAATGCCGATGAAGCCGTTGAGCTCAAAAACCTTACGAAGCGTATCGATAACACGCTGCTCCACAACACGTTCGGAGGGGAGCCACTCCGGGAATCCTGATATTGATGCACCTTTAGCCACGAAATCAATATAATAGGTGAGGGTTGCGTCAAAACTTCCTGGTTCGCCCGGGATGGGAGACGCTCCCGCTTATGCATTCTACGCTTTAAGGAGCTGGCCATGGCCGACGAAACTGTCACCGAACCCGTAAACACCGCTGCGCCCGAAGAGCAGGCAACGACACCCGCACCCGAGGCCAGCGCGGCCACGCCGGCGCCGACTCCGTCCCCCGCTTCCATGCCGAAACCGCACGCGCCCTCCCCCGCCGCCTTCGCCAAGAAGACTCCGGCGACCAAGCCGCGCGCTGCCGCCCCGGCCGCCGCCACCGCCGCCTATTCCGAGGCTGATGTCAAGGCCGCCGAGGCCTTCGGCCGCGTGGATGACAACGGCACCGTCTTCGTCAAGGATGGCGACGCCGAGCGCGAGGTGGGCCAGTTCCCGGATGTCTCCAAGGAAGAGGCGTTGGCACTGTACGCCCGTCGTTTCCTGGATCTCAAGGCCAAGCTCGATCTGTTGGCCACCCGTCTGGCTTCCCCGAACATCAAGGCCCGTGAAATCGACGAATCCGTGAAGCTCTTGGGTGAAGAAACCTCCGAGCCAGCCGTCGTGGGCGATCTTGCCGCACTCAAGACCCAGTACGAGGAGCTGAAGGCTGCCGGCGAGGCCAAGAAGACCGAAATCGCCGAGGCACGCAAGGCCGCCCAGGCCAAGGCCGTTGCCGAGCGCACCGCCATTGTCGAGAAGGCTGAAGCACTGGCCGCTTCTCTGGGCGACAACACCAACTGGCGCTCCACCGCCGACAAGTTCCGTAACCTGTTCGACGAGTGGCAGAACCACCAGCGCACCACCGTGCGCATCGACAAGCCGGAGGCCGAGGCGCTGTGGAAGCGCTTCTCCGTCGCCCGTACCACCTTCAACCAGGCTCGCCGCAAGTGGGCTCAGGCTCGCGACAACGAGCGTACAGCCGCCAAGGAAGCCAAGGAAGCGATTATCGCCGAGGCCAATGAGCTCAAGGATTCCACCGCTTGGGGTGAGACTTCCCGCAAGTTCAACGATCTGATGGACCGTTGGAAGAAGGCCGGCCGCGCTGGCCGTAACGAGGACGACGAGCTGTGGGCCAAGTTCCGCGAAGCCGCCGACACCTTCTTCAACGCTCGTCAGGCCGATCGCGATCAGATCAACTCCTCCGAGAAGGAGAATCTGGCTGCCAAGGAGGCTCTGCTGGTCAAGGCCGAGGCTCTGGTGCCGGTGAAGACCGACGCCGAGGCCAAGAAGGCCCGCCAGGAGCTGGCCAAGATTCAGGAAGAGTGGGATCAGATCGGTTACGTGCCGCGTGACGATATGCGCCGCATCGAGAACCGTCTCGACGCCGTTGACAAGCAGATCAAGGCCATCGAGGATGCCGCTTGGAAGCAGACCGATCCGGAGGCCGACGCCCGCAAGTCCAGCTTCGAGGAGCAGCTCAACGCCCAGCTCGCCGAGCTCGACGCCAAGATCGCGGCCGAATCCGACCCGAAGAAGAAGGCCAAGCTCGAAGCCGAGAAGGCCACTAAGGAGCAGTGGCTGAACGCCATCAAGTAAGGGTCTCGCCAGGTGCCCCTCAGAGAGGGGAGCTGGCAGCAAGGCTGACTGAGGGGAGTTTACGGTTATACCGCAAGCTCCCCTCAGTCGTCTACGGCGACAGCTCCCCTCAGCGAGGGGAGCTTCGTCATATTTATGCCGTTTTCTCCTGCCCTATACTCATAACTTCACCCCATAGTTCCTCAGTCACCCAGCAATTGGTGTCTTACGCCTGAGTCCCTACCGGTACTGCAACAACTGCCGTGAGCCCTTGATGTGCGGCCAGATATTCATGCAACGGCTGGCTGTATGGCATATCCAGCTCGCCGTAATTGGTTCCGGCACGGAAGGCGGGGTAACTGTCGCCGCCCTGAAGCAGATATGAATTGGACGCGATAATCACCAGGTCATCGTCCGCAATCGGTCGGCCGTCAACGGCGAGGTTCGCGATACGAACCGCCGCATGTTCGTCGGCAGCACACTCGTCAGCGTCAGCGTTGGTATCAGCGCCGGAATCAGTATCAACGCCGGCATCGGCATTGCCGCTCTCACCAGCCGTACCGCATTCGGCATACCGATACGTCACGTTCGAGGAGATGCCGAGCCAGCGCCGCTCCAGTCGCCCATCGTCACGGCGAAATTGCTCGGCGAGCACTCTCTTCACATCGCGCCCGGTGAGCGTCTCATGCGCGGCCTTGAACTGCAAGGCCATGAGACTATCCACCTCGCGCACGGTGACTTTGCCATCGCCATTCATATCAAGCCGTGGAGTCCGCAGACTGCCATTATTCGAAAATCCGATTACCGGCAAGCGATTCCCGGCATACACATGCTTCATGATTGACTCTCGGTTCGCGTCCGCCACCAGCACACCGACCGTATTCCCGTGCTTGTCCGAACCTTGTTTGTCGAAATTCACGCCGGAGGCCAAGGTGCCAATCACCGCGCTGCCGGTATGGTTCGCATATGTTGCCGACGCCTGGTAAATATGCTGCGCGCGCGATACCTCATCGTTCTCCTCAGCACCGGCAGACATCCAAGCGGCTTGCGCCGGATGCGCATTAAGCCCATCCACGCCCAGCACGCCGTCAACCGCCGTATGGCTGGTGCCATTGCCGAGGTCAACGTCGGCCACTCGCACCGTGGCGCGACGCCCGGCACCGGTGATGATCAAATCCTGCACGGCCATGTTCCGCCCGAAGCTGCCCGCCTCGTAAATAGGCGCGCCACCCGCGGTTGTACCGTGCTTGATCGCGTGACTGTGACCGGTGTATACCACATCAACATCTCGCCCAATATCGGCGGCGGCTGAAGCATCGGCATGCAGCAAGGCCACCACCGCATCCACCTTTCCGGAGCGCTTGAGTTCACGGGCCACACGATTGATCGCGTCCACCGCCCGTTCGTCAAGGTCGGCATCACGAGTGATCTGCGGAGTGGCCACCGAGCCGAGCGCATCAGTAAGGGCGCCCACGAAACCGATCCGCTTGCCGTTCACCGTTCGAATCGTAGAGTCACGTACGTGGCTCAGCAGTCCGTCAGGCGACTTATTGGCGGCAGACGCGTTGGCGCACAGCCAGTCGATGCCGTTGCTGGGATCAGCGATACGATTGTTGAAATCGGCGACACCGCGGTCGAACTCATGGTTGCCTATCGCCGAAATCGTCAATCCCCACGCTTTGGCCATATCCAGCGTGGGTTGGTCCTTCTCCACCGCCGACTCATACGGGGAGCCTCCCACCAAATCGCCGGTCGATACCGGAATCATATTGCCGGGATTATGGCTGTCGGCCACGGTGAAGGCGGTGGCGTTGTCTGCACCACGTTCGATATGCCCGTGAAAATCAGTGATGTCGGCGATGGTCACCGTACGGGTGCCGGAAGATGGATTATCGCCGGAAAAAGGAACGGCTCCCGTGGTTCCCGCACAAGCATAAGGAACCACCAGAGCCGTAAGGATAAGCGCTACTGCACCAAAAGCGATCCCCGATCGCTTGCCGGCCCACCGCCGGTTCTTCATATTCCTGCTCACACCAGTCACGCTAGAATCGTCGATTGAATGGCCATGCCTAGGAAGGCGACTCTCAGGTGAATTCTTAGCGGCGTCTTGGGATGGGAAAGGCCTGACCCCATACTATCAGGGTCAGGCCTTTGCAACCCGAGTCACTACGAATGCGTCAGCAAGAGGAGATTACTCGCCAAATTCCTCGGCGCAGATCTCAGCTACCGCATCCACGCACGCCTCGGCAATCAGACGGCCGCGTTCGGCGCTCGAGCCGGCCGGATTGGCGAGTCCGCCGTGAGCGGGAACGTCACCTTGGCGCACAGGGTAGCGGACATAGGATTTCGCCGTGGCACCGGCTTCCTCGACCATACGGTCCATGTGCACCAGTTCCGGCGCATAGTGGAGCATCAACGAAGTTTCGGTGACGGCCGCATGCTCCAATGCCCAGCCGGGGAACACCAATCCATCGAATACCTTGTCGATAACCGACTGCGGAACCGGGTCCCACCAATTGGTTTCCACGATGGTGGCCACTCCCCCGGTTTCGCGGGTGACCAGGTCGATGGCCTCGACGATGAACGCCTCGTTTTCAAAATGCGCGTTCATGACGACGATCTTGGTGAAGCCATCGGCGATGAGTTCGCTCAGCACGTCGTGCATTTGGTTGATCACTGTCACGCCGTTCATGTCGATAGTGCCCGGGAACAGCGGCCCGCCACCGGAGAGCGGCTTGGACTTGTATCCGTAGCTCAGGGTGGGCAGCACGGTGCCGTCGATGCGTTCCGCCAGATCTTCGGCGACCCGCGTGGCGAGTACCGCGTCGGTGCCGATGGGCAGATGCTGGCCGTGCTGTTCGGTCGAACCGATCGGCACGATGACGGGACGAGTCTTCGCCTCCTTGAATTCCGGCCAGGTCATGTGGTCCATACGGCGGTTGCTACCCATTGCAGTACTCCTTTAGGTTGGTGGTGGATTGGATGGTCGATGAATACGCCCGGCTCCCTCGGGGAAGGAGCCGGAGCTGAGGAGATCAGATGTGATTCAGATCCTTGTCGGTGTTTTCGTGGGAGAGGATCATCGCGACCAAGGCGATGGCCGCAACGCCCACCATGTACCAGGCCGGGGCGATGGACGAACCGGTCAGGGCAATCAGGCCAGTGGCGATGAACGAGGCCGTACCACCGAAGATGGCGTTGGCCAGATTGAAGCTGAACGCGAATCCGGTGAAGCGCACGGAGGTGGGGAACGTCTCGGTCAGGTAGCTGGACAGGGTACCGTCGTTGGCGGTCAGGGTGGCGCACATTGCCAGCTCAACCAGCAGCACGGGCCAGAACTGGGAGGTGTTGAGGATGAGGAAGGCAGGAACGGTGAGGACGATGAACGCCACGCAAGCGCCGATGAGCACCTTCTTGCGGCCGAATTTGTCGGAGATGTGGCCCATGCCGAACACCATGAACACGTAGGCGACCAGGCAGATGGTGGTGATGGTGCCGGACTGGGGGGCGTCCATGCCGACGGTGTCAGACAGATAGGTCGGCAGGTAGGTGAGCACGGTGTAGAAGCCGACCGCGTTCAGCACGCAGGCTCCGAAGCTGATGATCAGAGCCTTGAGATGGTTGTGGAACAACTCGGCGAGCGGGGCGAACATGCCGCTCTTGGCAGCGATTTGACCGTCGGCGGAGGCGGCGCCCTTGGACTCAAGCGCATCGTTCATCGACTGGTAGACGGGGGAATCAGCGAGCTTGGCGCGGATGTACAGCACAATCAGACCGAGCGGGCCGGCCAGCAGGAACGGCACACGCCATCCCCAACCGACCATCGCGCTAGAGTTCATGTTGGCGGTCATCAGCGTGGCCAGAGTAGAACCGGCGAGCAGACCGATAGCGGTGGAAGCCGGAATCAGCGAGCAGTAGATGCCGCGCTTTGAAGTGGGCGCATATTCGCCGAGGAACGTGGCCGCACCGGCATATTCACCGGAGGCGGAGAAGCCCTGCACCATGCGCAGCAGTAGAAGCAGAATCGGCGCGCCAACGCCAATCACCGAGTAAGACGGCAGGCAGCCGATCAGGAAGCTCGCACCGGACATGAACATAATCGAGTGGGCCAGTGCGGCTTTACGGCCTTTCTTATCTCCATAGCTACCCCAGAACAGTGCGCCGATTGGACGCAGGATGAAGGATAGCGCGAACACGCCGAAGGTCTGCAGCATGGCGACGGTGTGATTGTCGGTTGGGAAGAACACCAGGGCGATAGTGGTGGCGAAGTACGAATAGGAGGCGTAGTCGAACCACTCGATGAAGTTGCCGAGGAAGGAAGATACCGCGACTTTTCTGACCATGGCCTGTTCTTCAGTTTGCGGGGTGGAATTCATCAGTCGTGCAGATGTAGTAATCGTTGCGGAACTCATGATGTCACCGTCCTTTCAAGGATGTGCTGTTCGTGTGACTGAATGAGATTCAAGTGGGAATCCGTTTCGCAGCAGGTCGACCAGCGCCGCGATAGCCTCGACTATGCCCTTGAGTATTTGCTGAAACGTGAATCGTCGATTAACCAGTTCGGCGTAGAAGTGGACAGGTTGCCCAGTGGCACTGCCGTATTATTCACCATGCTGTTCTTGCCATGATTTCGTGAGTTTGGCGGCGAATAGCAGCATCGACCAGTTCGGTTTGTCGTTATAGTCGACGCCGACCATTTGTGTCACTTTGTCCAGTCGGTTGTACAGGGTTTGCCGTCTGATACCCAATTGCTCGCACGCGCCGGTTTTGCTGTCGAGGTTGTCGAAGCAGGCGCACAGTGTGTCCAGCAACAGCGGGGAGGCGGCGACCTCGAATCCGATGGTCTGCACCACGAGCATGCGCATCGCCTTGTCCATATCAGAGGATGCGACGAAACGGTCGACGAGTGCGGACATGGTACTTACGACTCGCCCGTATGCCGGTTCATGATTGGCGATGTCACGCAATACCGCGAACCCGTCGACCAGCGTCACCGTGTCCAATGCCACTCGGCCATGCACCACGTATATACCGTCGCCTTCCAGTACGGCAAGCGCATCCATGCAATGGCGTCCGAATGCGGCCGCACCGTCTGAGGAATCGGTGGTGGAGCACCATCCGACCATCAAGTCACCTTCCAGCATGCAGGAGACGGCGCATCCCGACAGTTCTTCGAACCGTTCGACCATCGTCGATACATGGTTGATGCCTTCCACCACCGATCTGAACCGAAAAGCGAATGGCATATAGATGCATGATCCGGCAAAACCCAGCGCTTCGAGCATCGCATGCGCTTCCTGCGCCTCAAATGTATTGACGTGCACGCCGTCGGCCGGACCCATACTCAGATGATGCATCATGCCCATGCGCGCACCGCCGTCAATATAAAGGGCGGCCACCGGAGACACGATGGTGGCGATGGCCCGACGCATCGTGGCGTCGGAAGTCATGGTGCGTTGCGTGATCTCCAATGCTCCCACCGGCCGGGAGCGACTTTCAAGGGCGATGACGGCGCTCGATTCGTTGCCGGCATCGAACGCACGACCCGCTCGAGCGGCCAACAGACCGTCACCATCGAAAATGGCGACGCTTTCGCCGAACAGCGACGCAATGGTTTCGGCCACAGCCTCGATATTGCCGGTACGGGACAATCCCTCACGTAATGAAGTGGACATTGTGTCCACCTCCAATTGCAAGTGCATCTGTTCGTGCACGATAGCGGTATTGACGCTCTGACAGATGTCGACAAAAGGTACGCGAGATTTCAAACCAATCAACGTCAACCCATGCAGCCTGGCCGCAGACACCAGTTCGTCCGGCATCCGCACCACACCCTCCACCAGTTCGACCACCAGAGCGGCGACACCAGCCTGTGCCAGGCTTGCTACATATTGTCCTAGCGTGCCGTGCCAATCGGCGGCGAGCAGAGCGTTGCCCTCGATAATCAGCATCTCACCGCCCGAAAGGAAGCTGGAGACATCCTCTCGCTCGTTGGTGAACACCCATCGCACTGGCGTATCGAGGTCTTTGCCTTCGACCTCCACCACAGGATCGGCTCGTTTGAACTGCGTGTTATGAAGCACACTGCGAATCGATACAGTCATACAATCTGTCCATTCCCCCGCGGAACACCGGTCGTTCCGGTTAACCTCACCGCAAAGCGTGCTGTTGACAATAACCTCAGTTGGTTACGCGGGCAGTCGGTTCACGTAACCGTTCGGCAACACACCAGTTGAAGGAGCGACGATGACTACCACACTGTTCACCAACGCACATATCGCCACCGGAGAACCCGGCAGCACGGCTGCAAGCACCCTGCCATTGCAGGACATTCTCGTCACGGATGGCGTGTTCACCGCATTCGGCCCCGGACTCGCGCAACAATATGAGGCTCAGGGTGGTGATCTGGCGGCCATTGAGGTGGTCGATCTGGGCGGCAAACTTGTCTGCCCACCGTTCTGCGATACGCATCTGCACCTTGATTACGTATTCACGGCCCGCAAGCCCGGTGCGGTGAATGAAAGCGGAACCTTGTTTGAGGGCATCCAGCGATGGAGTGAGACCAAGTCCGACTTGGCGGTCGACGAGATCAAGCAGCGCGCGAAAAACGGCATTAAGAAAGAAATGCTGCATGGCGTGCAGCTCATTCGCTCCCATGCCGATGTGACCGACCCGAACCTGACCTCGTTAAAGGCGCTGCTGGAGCTTAAGGAGGAATTGAAGGATACGGTCACTCTCCAGATCGTCAGCTTCCCGCAGGAGGGCATGTACTCCTACGAGGGCCCGCATGGCGAATCGGGGGCCGAGCTGGTGGAGGAAGGACTCAAGATGGGTGCCGACTGCGTGGGCGGCATCCCCCATTTCGAACAGTGCCGTGAGTTTGGCGAGCATTCCATGCACACGGTAGTTGAGTTGGCTTCGAAATACGACAAGCTCATCGACGTGCATTGCGATGAGACGGATGATCCGAATTCCCGTTACGTGGAGCTGCTTTCGGCGTTGGCGTATAAGGCTGGCATTGGCCCGAAGGTCACCGCCAGCCACACCTGCTCGCTGGGATCGGCGGACAACGCCTACTTCTTCCACCTGACCAAGCTGCTTAAGGCGGCGCATATCAACTTCGCCTGCGCCCCCACCGAGAACCTGTATTTGCAGGGCCGTCAGGATATCTTCCCCAAGCGCCGTGGCATCACGCGAGTCAAGGAGCTCACTGAGGCGGGTGTCAATGTGTCATTGGGCCAGGATTCAATGCAGGACCCGTGGTACCCGCTGGGCAATGGCAATATGATGCTCATTCTTGATTATGTGCTGCATTTGGCACAGATGATGAGCTTTGAAGAAATCGACGATGCGTTGAAGTTCCTGACCGTCAACGGTGCCACTACGTTGGGCCTGCGCGATATGTACGGCTTGGAAACGGGCAAGCCAGCAAACTTCATTGTGCTGGATGCCGATAGCGTGTTCAACGCCGTGTATGAGCGCTGCTCGGTATTGCGTTCGGTGCGCGCCGGCCGCACGCTGTTTACCCGCGAGGAGACCATCGACACCGGACTCGCCCTGCTGCAATAATCCGACACAAACAGTAGCTCCCCTTGACAGGGGAGCTGTCGCCAGAGGCAACTGAGGGGTAGACCTACGCACACATGATGTGCACGTTTGTGGTCTACCCCTCAGTCAGCTTCGCTGACAGCTCCCCTGTCAAGGGGAGCTTTGCTGGTATGCGCTAGCTACGCTATCGAAACGGACTACTCCTGCGGAGCGTCACCGGAATCGGCGGGAGCGGATTCGGCCGGTTCAGTGGCCGGAGTGGCGTCGGCTGGAGTCTCGCCATCAGTGGCGGCACCGTCTTCGGCGGGCCTATCGGCGGCGGCCGGCTCCTCGAACTCCTCACCCTTGAAGGTGAATTCGCCGAGGATACCCTCGCCTTCCGCATCCACAATCACGCGCTGACCGTCTTCGAGATCGCCCATCAGGATCTTCTCGGAGATGGCGTCCTCGATGTCGCGCTGAATCACGCGGCGCAGCGGACGGGCACCGAGCAGCGGGTCGAAGCCCTTCTGCGCGAGCAGGTCCTTGGCGGCGTCGGTGAGTTCGAGCGACATATGACGGTCGAACAGGCGGTCGTTGAGCTGCTTGACGTCCAGATCCACGATCTGGCGCACCTGCGGCTCGGTGAGCTGCTTGAAGACGATGATGTCGTCCAGACGGTTCAGGAACTCCGGGCGGAACTGCTGCTTCAATTCGGAGCTGACCTGGTCCTTCATGCGCTGGTAGCTGGACTCGTTGTTGGCACCTAGGTTGAAGCCCGTGTTGGCGGCCTTGGCGATGTCTCGCGTACCGAGGTTGGTGGTCAGGATGATGATGGTGTTCTTAAAGTCCACCTTGCGGCCCTGACCGTCGGTCAGGTGGCCGTCATCGAGCACCTGCAGCAACGTGTTGAAGATGTCCGGATGAGCCTTTTCGATCTCGTCGAACAGCACCACGGAGAACGGCTTGCGGCGCACCTTTTCGGTGAGCTCGCCGCCTTCCTCGTAGCCGACGTATCCCGGAGGCGCACCGAAGAGTCGCGAAGCCGCGTACTTCTCGGAGAACTCGGACATATCCACGCGAATCAGCGCGTCCTCATCGTCGAACAGGAATTCGGCGAGCGTCTTGGCCAGCTCGGTCTTGCCGACGCCGGTGGGGCCGGCGAAGATGAACGAACCGGACGGGCGCTTCGGGTCCTTCAGACCCACGCGAGTACGGCGGATAGAGCGGGACAGGGCGGAAACCGCCTCGTCCTGGCCGATGATGCGCTTGTGCAGTTCGGCTTCCATGTTGAGCAGTTTCTTGGACTCGGCCTGAGTCAGCTTGAACACCGGGATACCGGTGGTGGAGCTGATGACCTCGGCGATCACGTCCTCGTCCACGACCATCTTGACGTCGGACTCGCCTTCGCGCCAGGAGTCTTCCTTCTGCTTGCGATCGGCTTCCAGCTTCTCCTGCTTGTCGCGCAGTTCGGCGGCCTTCTCGAAGTCCTGGCCCTTGATGGCCTCGTCCTTGTCGGCGGCGATCTTGACGATCTTCTCGTCGAGTTCCTTGAGCTCAGGCGGGGCGGTCAGGCGCTTGATGCGCAGGCGTGCACCGGCCTCATCGATCAGGTCGATGGCCTTGTCAGGCAGGTTACGGTCCTGGATGTACCGGCTGGACAGCTCTGCGGCAGACTGCAGCGCGCCATCGGTGATGGTCACGTGGTGGTGGTTCTCGTAACGAGAACGCAGGCCCTTCAGGATCTCAATGGTCTCGGCGATGGTCGGCTCGTGCACCTGAATCGGCTGGAAACGGCGTTCCAGAGCCGCGTCCTTCTCGATGTACTTGCGGTACTCGTCGGTGGTGGTGGCACCAATGGTCTGGAGCTCGCCACGGGCCAGCATCGGCTTCAACATGTCGGAGGCACCCAGCGCGCCGTCAGCCGAGCCGGCGCCCACGATGGTGTGAATCTCGTCGATGAACAGCACGATGTCGCCACGAGTCTTGATTTCCTTCAGCACCTTCTTCAGGCGCTCCTCGAAATCACCACGGTAGCGGGAGCCGGCCACCATGGAACCGAGGTCCAGCGAGTAGACCTGCTTGCCCTTCAGGGTTTCCGGCACGTCGCCGGCTTGGATCTTCTGGGCCAAGCCTTCGACCACAGCGGTCTTGCCCACGCCGGGCTCGCCGATCAGCACCGGGTTGTTCTTGGTGCGGCGGGAAAGCACGACCATAACGCGCTCAATCTCGTTGGTACGGCCGATGACCGGGTCCAGCTTGCCTTCAGCGGCTTCGGCGGTCAGGTTGCGGCCGAACTGATCGAGGATGGCGGAACCGGACTTGTTCTGCTTGTCCGTCACGCCGCCGGCGTTGGCCAAGTCGCCCTTGCCGTCACCGGTGCCGGTGCCGGAGTTGCCACGAATCATATCGATGGTCGCGCTACGCAACTCGCCCAGATCGACGTCCATCTTGATGAGCACCTGGGTGCCCACGCCTTCGCCTTCGCGAATCAGGCCGAGCAGGATGTGCTCGGTGCCGATGTAGCTGTGGCCCAGCTGCAGGGCTTCACGCAGCGAAAACTCCAACACCTGCTTGGCGTGCGGAGTAAAGGGGATGTGCCCGTTCGGAGCCGCGTTGCCCTTGCCGATCATTTCTTCAACCTGCTTGCGGGTGGCATCCAGCTCCACGCCCTTCGAGGCGAGTGCCTTGGCGGCTACACCCTCACCTTCGCGGATCAGGCCGAGCAGCAGGTGTTCGGTGCCGATGTAGTTGTGCTGAAGGGCCCTCGCCTCTTCCTGCGCCAACACGATCACGCGCCGTGCACGGTCGGTAAACCGTTCGAACATGCTTGTCCTTCCTCAATTGACATTCCGTCTTACTCTACCGATTCACGATGACGTTTATTCATCGGATTCCACGAATTGCGCCGTGAGAGGAGAAGAAAACGATATGCTGGTTCTAGATTCACCCGTAGTCGATTACAAGGAGGCTCGAAATGAGTGAAGCTGCAACCAAGCCCGACATCGTTGTCGGTGTGGATGGTTCCGATGAATCCTTTGCCGCGCTGAAGTGGGCGCTTGAGGAGGCCTCGTTAACCGGTCAGAGCGTCAACGCCGTGTTTGGCTGGACGCATTCCTGGGATATGGGGTCCGAACCGGACAGCGACGAGGCCTGGGCCAAGGTCCGCCACGATATTGCCAACGAGCTGCGTGTGTGGGTCGACAAGGCCGCTGCAGGCATCGACTTCGATCCGGCGAATCTGAAGCTCACCTCGGTGAAGGCCTCCGGTACTTCGGCCCTGCTGCAGATCGGCCATGATTCGCAGCAGATCGTGGTCGGCCGCCGCTCGCTGAGCCGTATGGCCCGCTGGTTCATGGGGTCCCTGTCCGCTTCGCTGGCCGAGGCCGCCGAAGTGCCGGTGACCGTGGTGCGCATCGCCGGCAGCGAGGATGAGACCGTGACCGAGGCCATTGCCAACGCCCTGACTCCGGGAGACAAGCCCGTTCACTACACGCAGCCTCAGCCGGTGGTTGAGGAGGCTCGCCGCCCGGTGGTGGTTGGTGTGGATGGTTCCGAGACTTCCCGCCGTGCGTTCGATTTCGCACTGGAAGAAGCACGACTGCACGACGCGCCGCTGCATGTGATGTTCTGCTGGCAGCTCAAGGATTTGGGCGTTATTCCGGGCTATGAGAACGCCGTGGCACCGGTGAAGGTCGGTCAGCGCCGCGCCGAGGAGATTCTCTCTGAGCTGATGGCCAAGGCCCGGATTCCCGATGGCGTCAAGGTCAGCACAAACGCCTTCCATATTCCCGCATCCAAAGGTCTGATCGCGGCCTCGCGGTACGCCAGCCATCTGGTGGTCGGCTCGCGTGGCCTGTCCGGGCTGGACGCGCACTTCCTGGGATCGGTGTCCCGCCAGATCGTGAACTTCGCCGAATGCACGGTGACCGTGGTGCACTGATTCACCAAAATCGGCATGGAGTGCTAACGCACGCCTCGGTGATGGGCTTGCAGGGAGGAATTCTTTATTCCTGCAACCCCATCACCATCTACTTTTCGCGGAATTCGGAGTTTATTCCTCGTCCGCCCTGTTCTGGCGCAGCTGCTCAATGAGATCGATGACGGTTTCGAGTTCAGGAGTCACATCGTCTGAAGGACGAACGTTATCCTCTTCGTCGTCCATCTCATCATCCTCATCATCATCGGCAACGGTGTTGTTGAGGATATCCTCTTCGGTGGCCTCGTCGTCAGCATCAGACTTGGAATCGTCGCTGGAATCAGCTGCATCAACATCCACAACGGAATCAGATACGTTCTGTGCAACGGACTCATCACCGGCAGACTGGGATTGCGAGGTCCCGTCGCCTGCCGCCTCCTCAGCGGGCTCAGTATCGACGGCGTTCCCGTCAACAGTCTTCTGTGCTTCGATATCATCACCGGCAGGCTCGCCTGTCTTGTCGGTTTCGCCTTCGGCCTCGTCCTGGGCAGCCGGCTCCTGCTTGCGCGGACGGTTGGCCACCACGTCGATATGCAGATCGTCGAAAGCAGGCTTGGACTGCACCCACAGCTGGCTTGGCTCGGGAGGTTCGATTTCGGAATGCTCGCCGCAGCCGTGGTCCAAGGAAACCACGCGGCCGTCATCCGGACTCCACTTGTTGGCGCACACGCCGAACATACGGTCGAGCTCGCCCGCGAGCGGCACGAAGAAACCACAGGTGGAGCACAGGTTGCCTTCGGCGGTTTTGGTGCTCAACGCTTTGGGGCCTCGCGGACCTTCATACCAGCGCTTGGCAGCCTGCGCGCGGCCCAGCGAGGTCAGCACGTGACGGCGGGTCAGTCGGAAGGTCTCGACGGCGTCGTTGACATCCTGCAGCGAGGATTCCTCGACTTCGCCTTCCTCGATGCGCTCGTCATCCGGATCGGTACCGATCGAATCGGTGGGAGCCAGATCCGTGGGCTCAAGGCGATCCTTCCAAGGAATCCACTTGGGCGGCATCAACGCGTCCTCAGTGGAGATCAAGGAGGATTCGTTGACGGTCCAAGAGTCGATCTCCTCGTCGTGATACAGCGTCACCGACCATTGCCATCCTTCGTAGCCACGGATATTCGCGGCGAAGCGGAAGTCAGTGACGTGATCCTCAAGATCATATGAGGTAACGAAATCCCCCACCTGATCGCTCTCGCCGGCCACTTCGAGCAGCACGGCGCGCGCGATGGCGTGAGGGTCCGGTGTCACGATGGTTTCGGTGGTATCAGTCATAGATCAGATCAGTCCTGTACATCGAATTGATCCGCCACCGCACGCAGCAATGTGGCCAGCTTTTTGCTGTCGGCAGCAGATGGGTAACGGTGACGGCGCAACGTATTGCCGGCCGCATCAAGCATCTTGATGAGGTCCTCGCAGATGGCGGCCATGTCATCCGCCTTCGGGCGGGTGGCCTTGACCAAGCTGGGAGCGGAGGCGATCAGGCGAACATCCATGGCCTGCGGCCCACGACGGCCGTCCACCACGGAATACTCCACCTTGGCCCCCTTGCGCAACGTGGTGACGCCAGTGGGTAGGGCCTGAGCCGGCAGGAACACGTCCTTGCCTTCCTCACTGGTGATGAAGCCATAACCCTTGGCTGCGTCAAACCAACGAACTCGACCGGTGGGCATTGCGAACCTTCCTTAATCCTCAATGGAAATAGTAAACCGAAGGTACAGTTTACCTCACAGGGCTTGACCTCACGCTTTGGGCTGAGTCGCCTGAGTCTTACGCTCAGAGCTGAACCAAGAAGTCTTCTGTTTGGCGTCCTTGGTTTTGCCGGTGGACTGCTTGGGCTCAGGAGCGGCGATCTGCTCAATCGGCAGCACCACGGTGAAGGTCAGGCCTCCCCCATCGGTGCCGGTGGCGCAGATAAAGCCGTGATGTGCTTTGACCACGGATTGCGCGATGGCCATGCCCAAACCAGTACCGCCCTTTTCGCGGGCACGGGATGGGTCCGCGGTGTAGAAGCGTTCGAAAATCTTCGAGCGCGATTCAGGCGGCACGCCGGGGCCATGGTCCACGAAACGCAATACGGCATATCGATAGCCGGTCTGCATCGAGGCACCTACTTCGGCAGCGTCGATGAACCGCCGCATTGACGCGTCGCTGGCGGGCATGCGGGCGAGCTGTCTTGGATCGATGGCGGCCGGCATCACACCGAGCGCGGCTTCAGCGGGCGAATCGGCAGGCGTGTAGCGGTGGATGTTGCCCACGATGTTGGTCACCACCTGGCGCAGTCGAGAGGCATCACCGGGCAGTACGACCTCAGGCCAATCGCCTTCGGCAAGGCTGAATTCGGCGGGATGGTTCAAATCGCGCGCCGGTTCGAGGGAAATCTGCATGCGGCGAACGGCACGGTCCGGGTCGAGCGCATGCAAATCGTCGACGGCGTCGGTGACCAGCGACGAGAGTTTCACCGTGCCGGTCATATCGATGCCGCGCCCCTCATCGAGACGGGCCAAAGACAGCAGATCCTCAACAAGAACAGTCATGCGCTGGCTGGACCGTTCGATATGTTCGATGGACTCGTCCGCACGCTCCAAGGCACCAGGCATATCGCGCTGCATCTTATACAGCTCCGCATAGCCATGGATGGCGGCCAACGGGGTGCGCAGCTCATGGCTGGCGTCGGAGACGAACCGTTTCATCTTGTCGGTGGTCTCCTCCTGCTCATGGAAACTGGATTCTATTCGGGTGAGCATGGAATTCAGCGAGGCGGCCAGAGAGCCGACCTCGGTGTTTTCCGGCGCGGAAGGAATACGTTGGCTCAGGTCGCCGGCTGCAATTTTCGCGGCGGTCTTCTCGATGCGCTTCAGCGGCGTCATCGTGTGCTGGATGATCAGCGTGGACAGGGAGCCGCCGAGCAGCACCACGGCGATGCCGACCACAATGCAGTATCGGGTGAGTGTGTTGACGGTGTCGATTTGGTCGGCCAGCGACAAGCCGATGTACACCACGGCACGGTCCTTGCCGTTTTGTTGGAAGGTCACCGGCAGAATACGCCATGGTGCCCTCGCCGTGACGATGGCGGCATGGTTGGCATTGGCAGTGGGGTTGGCCAGTACCTTGGTGATGGTGTCAGAGGAATTGGAGTTTCCGTTGGCCGGATCGTTCTGGCTGTCCGCACTGTCGGACTGCACCGTAATGATCTGCTTGGCCACCGCCTGCGTAGTGAATGCCTGACCGAGCGTGATGCCATTGGTATCGCCATAGGTAGGCAGAATCGGCACCGATACGATACCGTCCTGCATCTGCGGCATCAGCGGGGTCACGACCAGAGGATTGCCTTCTTTGTCTTTGGTTCCGTCGGTGTATTGAATCTGCAGAAAGTACGAGTTCGGCCCCGATGAGTCATTTTTTGACAGCAGATCGATATTGTTGACCACCAGTTGGCTTTGCGAGCTTAACTGGGTGTCGGTTTTCTGCAGCATGTAGTTGTTCACCAACGCGCGGATGGAGAAGGAAATCACCGACACGCCGATGAGCAGCACGGCGATGGTGCAGGCCACCAGCTTGCTGCTCAACGAGATACGGTCGATATGCCGCATCAGCATGTTTTTCTTACGCTCGCGCTGCTCTTGGAAATGGGCGGCGAACGGCGACATTGCAGGCATGGGATTCGTGTTCGGGGCGGCGTTCGGCGTGCTGCTCGGCGGTACGCCGCCTGACTGCTTATCGGGGATACTCATGAGATTGCGATACGTTATGGATGGAGGCGATTAGTTCTTCGGTTCGCGAATCATGTATCCGATGCCGCGCTTGGTTTCGATCAGCGGAGTCACCTTGCGCTTGCCGCCTTCGCCGTCGTCGACCTCGATGCCGTCGACTTTCTTGCGCAGGTAGGAGATGTACGATTCGACGATGGCTGCGTCGCCGCCCCAGTCGTATTGCCAGACATGGTCGAGAATCTGTGCCTTGGACAGTACTCGGCCCTCGTTGTCCATCAGGTAGCGCAGCAGCTTGTATTCGGTAGGGCTCAGGTCAACCGGCTGCCCTGCACGGGTCACGTCGTGGGAGTCCTCGTTGATTTCCAAGTCGGCGACGCGAATAATCGGATCGTCTTCCACCTGTTCGCGGGTACGGCGCAGAATGGCGCGGATGCGAGCCACGACTTCCTCGAGGCTGAACGGCTTGGTGACGTAATCGTCACCGCCGACGGTCAGGCCCATGATCTTGTCTTGGGTGTCGTCACGAGCGGTGAGAAACAGCACAGGGGCGTTAATGCCTTCCTGGCGGATGCGACGGGTGACGGTGAATCCATCGATGTCAGGCAGCATGACGTCCAACACGATGAGGTCAGGCTGCACTTTTTCGATAACCTCAATGGCTTCGGAACCGGAAGCGGCGGTGTTTACCTCGAATCCGGCGAAGTGCAGGGAAGCGACCAGCAGTTCTCGGATGGACGGCTCGTCGTCGACAACAACAATCGATGCTTCAATAGGCTTACTCATGCTTCCTAGAGTGTCGCGCTCTTCTGGGCGTTTCCTGAATGTCATCTTGGAGTTCGGCCTTGGAATCCTTCTTGATCTCCTTGCGCCGATGAATCACCACCATGACCACGATGATGATGACCAGCGCCACCAATACCACACCCATGATGATTATGCCTACGATCACCGTGGACGATGAGGTGGAGGCTTTTTTGGATTTCACGATTTGATCCATCATTGCCGTTGCCGCGCCAGACCAGCTCGGCGGGTTTTCCAGTAACGGCTGCTGTGCGGCTTCGGATAGCTTATCGACGGTTTTGTTATCGAGAAGCCACTTATCGGAGTTCTTGGACACGACGACCACCAGGTTGCCGTCATTCGAGGCCACGGCAAGCATCACTGTGTTCGGCTTGGGATTCATGGACTCCATCACGGTTGCCGCCCAGTCTCCCGGTTTCTGTTGACTATTGAAACTGGAAAGATACAGCAGATGCACGTGTACACCGGTTTCCTTCTCGGTTTTGGCGATGGCATCCGTGACTTCGGCCGCATGGGAGCCCAGGAGATTTTCCGTATCCGTGATGTTCTCGGTGATGGTCACGCCGCTGTCGGTGCTGCTGCTGGAGCTGTCAGAGCTGTCGCTCGAGTTATCCCCATAGGCATTTGCAGTTATCCACATTGCGTTCATCGCTACTGCAGCAAGGGCGCAAATGGCGCAAACAAGCCATTTTCGGACCATATTCCCGAAGGCCGAATAGGACGGCTCCGAAGCTAGGACCACAATAGTTGTTTTTCCGTCTTCCCGATTCGTTGTTGACATATCCTCCACCTTAACGGCCGGTATTGGCAATCGGCCGCCATACATACCATTAACCCTCTAGAAAAGGAGCAACGATGCCCCAATATCAGGTAGATTCCGAGCGAATCCAATCATCCTCGGCCGCAGTGGCCACTTCGATCTCGCAAATCAGGCAGGCCGTGAGCGGCATGTACACCAATCTCAATGCCTTGCAGGACGCATGGCGAGGTTCGGCGGCCACCCAGTTCACCGCGGTAGCCGAACAGTGGCGTGCGGCCCAACAGCAGATGGAGGCCTCACTCGAGTCCATCCAACGCTCGCTGACGCAAGCCTCCACCGTGTACGCTGACGCCGAAATCCAAGCTTCGCGCCTGTTTGCCAGCTAGTTTCTTGGCTCCCCTCAAAGAGGGGAGCCAGAATACAAAAAAGGGACTCCCGAAGGAGTCCCCTTTCAGCTCAATCAGCTAGCGATCGTTTGCGGATCAGTAGCCCATGTCGGCACCGGCGGCCGGGGCAGCAGACTTCGGCTCCGGCTTGTTGGCAACGACGGCCTCGGTGGTCAGGAACAGACCAGCGATGGAGGCGGCGTTCTGCAGAGCGGAGCGGGTCACCTTGACCGGGTCGGTCACACCGGCGGCCAGCAAGTCTTCGTAGGTGTCGGTGGCGGCGTTGAAGCCTTCGCCATCAGGCAGGGAGCGGACGGTGTTGATGACCACGTCACCGGACACGCCGGCGTTCTCGGCGATCTGCTTGATCGGAGCCTCGATGGCGCGGAACACGATGGCGGCACCGGTAGCCTCTTCGCCGGTCAGGGAGGTGACGGCCTCGGTCTTCTCGGCCTTGGCAGCAGCCTGAACGAGGGCCACGCCACCGCCAGGCAGCAGGCCTTCCTCGATGGCGGCCTTGGCGTTACGCACGGCATCTTCGATGCGGTGCTTGCGCTCCTTGGCCTCGACCTCGGTGGCAGCGCCGACCTTGATGACAGCCACGCCGCCAGCCAGCTTGGCCAGACGCTCCTGCAGCTTCTCACGGTCGTAATCGGAGTCGGTGTTCTCGATCTCAGCGCGGATCTGGGCCACGCGAGCGTCGATGTCTTCCTTGGAGCCAGCGCCCTGAACGATGGTGGTCTCGTCCTTGGAGACGATGACCTTCTTGGCGTGGCCGAGCACGGAGGTGTCGACGGACTCGAGCTTCAGGCCCAGTTCGTCGGAGACAACCTGAGCACCGGTCAGGATGGCCATATCCTGCAGCATGGCCTTGCGACGGTCGCCAAAGCCCGGGGCCTTGACGGCGCAGGACTTGAAGGTGCCACGGATGTTGTTCAGGATCAAGGTCGGCAGTGCTTCGCCGTCGACGTCCTCAGCGATGATCAGCAGCGGCTTGCCGGTCTTCATGACCAGCTCGGCCACGTGCACGATGTCCTGCTGGGATGAGACCTTGCCGGAGGTCAGCAGAATGTACGGATCTTCGAGCACTGCGGTCTGGTCGTCAGCGTTGGTGACGAAGTACGGGGCGATGTAGCCCTTGTCAAAACGCATGCCCTCGGTGAAGTCGAGGTCCAGGCCGAAGCGGTTGTTGTCTTCAACGGTCACAACGCCGTCCTGGCCGACCTTGTCCAGAGCCTCAGCGATCTTCTCGCCGACCTCAGGGTCAGCGGCGGAGATGGTGGCGGTAGCAGCGATCTGGTCCTTGGTCTCGACGTCCTTGGCGGCAGCGACGAGTTCCTTGACGATGACCTCGGTGGCCTTCTCGATGCCGCGACGCAGGGCGATCGGGTTGGAGCCGGCGACCACGTTCTTCAGACCCTCGTGAACCAGGGACTGAGCAAGCACGGTTGCAGTGGTGGTGCCGTCACCGGCGACGTCGTCGGTCTTCTTGGCGACTTCCTTGACCAGCTCGGCGCCGATGCGCTCGTACGGGTCTTCAAGGTCGATTTCCTTGGCGATGGACACGCCATCGTTGGTGATGGTCGGAGCGCCGTAGGTCTTGTCGAGCACGACGTTGCGGCCCTTCGGGCCCAGAGTGACCTTGACGGTGTTGGCGAGCTTGTCAAGGCCCTCCAGCATGCCCTGACGGGCTTCCTCATCATAAGAGATGATCTTTGCCATGGTTGCGTATTCCTCCAAATGGCTAGGTATACCGGTTATCACTCGCAAGCGTCGAGTCGTGACGACCAGCCGTCAGCTGCCGATTATCACTCTCGACCTCCGAGTGCTAACCCAGACATTAGCACTCGCGCCCGCCGAGTGCCAACACCATCGGCGGCGATTGCGCTTTGGGCATGAAAAAGCCCCAACCGTCGAAACGGTCAGGGCCTTCAATGCACATCCTTGCGTGCATGTTGCTCACTCGGAGCGGGCTTCACCCGAAGACAGCTTGACAACATCCTTTGCCTGCGTGCCTTTGCCGGACGAAGCGGGCGTATACTCCACGCGATCGCCTTCGTACAGCATTTTGAACTTATTGGTGCTGCCGTCGTCCTTGATTTCCGCGTAGTGCACGAAAACGTCCTCGCCGCCGTCGTCCGGCTGGATAAACCCGAACCCCTTCTTGGCAAGGAAGAACTTCACGGTACCTTGTGCCATATCTGGTCTTTCCTTTGTTCCCTTGGGCGTCGCGACACAAAACCTATAGGGAACGTAGAAAGAACCGCATCGCGCTCCTCCTACCTCGCGACTAGATGACGATTGTACAGTGACGAGGGAACAATCTCAACCGCAGTGGCACATTTTCGGTACGAATTATTCCATAGGCGTGAGAACGCTCACAGTTTTCGATGTATTTCTCGCCGATATCAGGGGCGCATCAACAACGCTAGTTGAGCAACACCACCGTAATGGGAACGGCGAGTCCTTGCACCTGCTCCACAGCCGAAATGCCAAGCGTGGTCGCCACATCCTCAGCGGTGGCCTTATCGGTCTCATTCTGATACCACACCACGGAAGAAGCCGGCAATGTGCCGCTCGGATTGGTCGCCTCGACACTGGTGTAACCGGCGGTCTGCAGCACATCGGCCTGCTGACCCGCATATCCTTGGATTCCCGTGGCGTTGACCACACGCACCTGCGTGGCCTTATTCACAGTCGCGATGGCTTCGGACTGCTGAGACTGCTGATCGGAGTTTTGATTCTCATTCGAGGATGTCGTGTCACTGTCGGTATCGGACTTTGCCGAATCCGAAGTCGAGTCCTTGGACGAATCGGTCGAAGTGGACGAGGAATCATCCTTGGTGCTGTTCTTGGTCTCAGCCTTGCTGGACGAATCGGACTTGGACGTGGTCGCCGTCTGGGACGATCCTCCCACTACATTCTTGTATTCTCCGGAAATCCATGCCCAGGCCCCGACACCGCACAGCGCGGCCACCAGAATAACGACGATGAACGGGCAGAGGCGGGCCATTACCGAACGAGCGCCACGGTGAACTCCCACCGGTCCCTTCGGAGGATTGTCGAAGGAATCCGGTTCATAGGATTCGTAGGTCATCGTGTCGCGTGCCATAATCGCCCTTTCTTCCTATCAAAACTACCCATGAGTGTAATCGGCAAACAACTCATCAGTCCACCACACCACGCCCCATGCACCGGATATGCACGTTTGACTACAGTGGTGAGTCATGATCAAACCATTGAGCGAACTGGTAGAGCCAGGGTGGGCCCATGCCTTGGCCGACGTGGAGCCCACCATCCACCATATGGGCGATTTTCTTCGTGCGGAAAACGCCGCCGGGCGCCCGTGGCTGCCGGCAAGCCACAATATTCTGCGCGCGTTCACCATCCCGTTCGATTCCATCAAGGTGCTGATTGTCGGCCAGGACCCCTACCCGACCCCGGGTCACCCGGTGGGTTTGAGCTTCTGCGTGGCGCCAAATGTTCACCCGCTGCCGAAAAGCCTGATCAATATTTATAAGGAATTGGTTGACGACCTTGGGGTGCCCATGCCCACCAACGGCGATCTGACACCGTGGACGGAACGTGGGGTGATGTTGCTCAACAGATGTCTGACTGTCGGCGTCGGGCGGCCAAATTCGCATCAGGGCAAAGGCTGGGAGGAAGTCACCGAGGCCGCGATTCGTGCGTTGAACGCGCGCACGGACGCCGACGGCAAGCCCCAGCCGCTGGTGGCGATTCTCTGGGGGCGTAATGCGCAAAGCCTCGAGCCATTGCTGACCAATGCCTTCATTATCAAATCGCCTCATCCGAGTCCGCTGTCCGCTTCCCGCGGATTCTTCGGCTCCAAACCATTCTCCAGAGCCAATCAAGCCCTAGTCACCATGGGTGCCGACCCGGTGGATTGGACTCTTTAGGCAGGCCAACAGTCATTGTGAGTAGTTACAGTGGGGGGCATGACTTTGTTCCCCACGCAACCGAACATACCTTCGCCGACCACCGCCGCACGACCGGTCGCCGTTCCCGCGCCCGGCGTGTCGGCTCCGCTGGGTGCCGATGACGCCAAACGCGCACGTATCCTGGCCGACGCCATTCGGGCGAGGTTCGCCCAGACACTGGTGGGTCAGGATAATCTACGCGAATCGCTTATCGTGACCTTGGTGGCCGGCGGGCATATTCTTATCGAATCCGTGCCGGGCTTGGCCAAGACCACGGCCGCCCAGACGCTCGCCACCTGCGTATCCGGCTCGTTCAAGCGCGTGCAGTGCACTCCTGATCTCATGCCATCTGATCTGGTGGGCACGCAGGTCTTCGATTTTGCGTCGCAGAAGTTCACCACGCAGATCGGTCCGATTCACGCCAATTTCGTACTGCTGGACGAGATCAACCGTTCGAATGCCAAAACCCAGTCCGCCATGCTTGAGGCCATGGCCGAGGGTGCCACGACCATCGGCGGGCAGCGTATCGCCTTGCCCAAGCCGTTCATGGTGATCGCCACCGAGAATCCGATCGAGGAGGAGGGCACGTTCAACCTGCCCGAAGCCCAGATGGATCGTTTCATGATGAAGGCCGTCATGACCTATCCTTCGCCCGACGAAGAGGCTCGGATGCTGGACATGCTCACCCGCCGCGGCTCCGATATGATCGGTCCCGACACCATCACCGGCGAACGCATTTCCGTGTCCGACGTTGATTTTTTGCGCAAGGCGGCACGCCGCGTGCATGTTTCCGACGCGATCATGCGTTATGCGGTCGATATCACCGCCACGTCACGAGGTGCCGGCTCCCGCCCCATCAAGGGACTGTCGTCCTTGGTGCGTTTGGGCGCCTCGCCGCGCGCCACCATCGCCTTGACCCGTATCGGCCAGGCGAAGGCGTTGCTGTCCGGGCGCGACTATGTGGTACCCGAGGACCTCAAGGCGTTCGCTCATGAGGTGCTGCGCCACCGTATTATGCTGACGTTCGAGGCACTGGCCGATGGCGTGGTCAGCGATCAGATCGTCGACAAGATCGTCGAAACGGTTCCTGTTCCGTGAGTTCCGATTCCGTTCGCAAGAAGATCGAGGCCCTTGGCACTCAGCTGAGCCTGCCTACCGTAAGGAAGGCTTTGGGCGCGCTGGAGGGCGAACACGCATCCGGGCGTCGCGGCGGCAGCGGCGATGCGATGGATGTGCATGCCTATGAGCCAGGCGACGAATCCCGTCTTATCGATTGGAAGACCAGCGCCCGCCAAGGCCGCCCCATGGTGGTCGAGCGCGAGCGCCTGTCGACGTCACGGGTCTGGTTGCTGATGGACGTGGGCCTGGAGATGACTGGCGTATGCCCTTCCGGAGAACGCGCATGGCAGGTTGCCGCCAATGCGCTGCGTATGTTCGCCGCACTGTCGTTGCGCCGGTCGGACGATATTTCGCTGGTGTTCGGCGATGAGTCCAGTATCACCCGCGTGCCGTTCAACGGTGGGTTCGCGCAGTTCGAACGCACGCTGGACAAGGCGCTTGACCGTGATTGGGATCATCACCGTAATATCGACGCGCTGCTGGAATATGCGCGCCGTATCAAGGATCGCGAGGCATTGATCGTATTGGCCACCGATGAGCATGCGATGGAGGAGCGGCATATCACCACGATCCGTCGTATTACCCGCACCCATCCGATGGTGCTGATCGATGTGGCGACGATGAATCCGTTCAAGGCCGTCTCATCCCGCCACGCTCCCACCGACGGCTTGAGTGCACGGCGTGTGCCGGCATTCCTGCGCAACGCCAAGGCAGCGGCCGAGGTCGATACTCATCGCGCGTATATGGCCGCGGCTTTGGAACAGGAGCTCACCCGTGCCGGTTCCCATATCATTCGATCCGCATCCAGCGAATCCATGTTCGATCGTTTCGTCGCCCTGGTGTCCCGGGCATTGGCCCGCACCACACGCAATAGACTGGGTACTGCACCCGAACTGGTCGGACTGACTTTGGCTGGTGATCTATGATGCACAGCATGTTCCCCATCATCCCGCTCGCCACTGATCCCGGCGATCTCAGGCCCGTGGAGTCGTTGGCCTTGACCACTCCCCTGGTGGTGGCCATCGTCGCATGCCTGTTGCTGGCGGTAGGTCTGATCGCGTTGATCATCATGCTGTCTCGCCCCGCACGCAAACCTCGGAACAGCGACCGCGCGCGTGGCGCTCATAGCAATGCCAGCTCCAAGGCCGAGTGGCGTGCCCGCATCGACGATGTGGTGGCCCGTCATGAATCCGGAGCACTGCCCCGGCATGAGGCTTTCGTCGAATTGTCCGTCATCGCCCGTGATTTCGCCGGTGCCGCATCAGGCAAGGAGCTTAGTTCCAGTACGCTGACCGATTTGGCGTACCTGAATCGCACGCCCGCGAATCGCCAAGGATTGGACGCATTGAAGCAGACCATTGGCGCGTTGTATCCACCGGAATTTGCCGATGATGCCCGCAACCGAATCGCCCAGACGACCAGCGTGCAGCAGGCCGCCGAGTGGGTGGCGAATCTGGTGGAAAGGTGGCGTTCATGATGCTGGCATGGCATTGGCCTTGGGCCGCTCTGGCCGGCGTCTTGGCGACGCTGGCGATTATCGTGCTGATTGTCGTGTTCGCCCGCCGTAACGCCGCCGACGACACCCCTGTATTCTCGATGGACGACGATCTCAATACCGAGCACGCTTCCCGCCTGTTCCGTCAATGGCGCGCTTTGGGCCGTCTCGCCATCAGCGTGCTGGTGCTTGCGCTGGCGCTGGCCATTGTGCTGGTGGCTCGCCCCAGCCAAGTGGATGCCGGTGACGAACGCGCTTCCAGCCGAGATATCGTCCTGTGTCTGGATGTGTCGGGGTCCACGCTCCCCTATGATCGCGAGGTCATCGACACCTATTTGGAACTGGTCAAGCATTTCGAGGGGGAACGTATCGGTTTGAGTATCTTCAACTCGACCTCACGCACGGTGTTCCCGCTGACCGACGACTACGAACTGGTCACCAAACAGTTGACCTCCGCCAGCAAGGCGCTGAAAGGCGTCGAGTCGCAGGATGACATCGATAAGATGTCCGATGCCGAATATCAGGACATCGCCAATTGGCTCGAAGGCACGCAGAACCGCAAGGACGCCACCTCCTTGATTGGCGACGGCGTGGTGTCTTGCGCGGCGATGCTCCCCGGTTTCGCTTATGGCGAAGCCAATCATGCGAATGCCGACCGTCAGCGTGCGGCATCCATCGTGCTGGCCACCGACAACGTCGTGTCGGGCAAGCCCACCTATTCGCTGACCGAAGCGTTGGATTTGACCCAGCAGACCAAAATCACCGTGGACGGCCTGTATTCCGGGCCGAAAGCCAGTGAATCGGACCAAACCACAACGGATATGAAGTCCGCGATCGAGTCGCATGGAGGCATCTTCCTCACCCAATCGAATGGCGCGTCGATAGATGAGCTGGTACGGGATATTCAGTCGCGTAGAGATACGGATGTGGAGAACAAGGCGAAATCCTCGATGGTGGACGCTCCCGGTCTGTGGACGCTTGCTCTGGCCGTGATACTCATTATCTGGATCGTATGTGCATGGAGGTTGAGGCGATGAACGGATTCACCTTCTCCCCCGCCTTGGGCTGGGTCGCCGGCGGACTGCTGGCGGCCGGGCTCGCCGTACTGGCCATTCTCGAAATCGCATTATTTGTTCGTCGCCGTGCTTCCAGTGACGAGACCGTGTGGGCTTGCATACGACGTACGCTTATGCTGCTCATCGTCGCGGTGATGGTACTGACTCCCAGCGTGGTATCGTCTACCACCTCACAGGCCATCAATGCCACCGACGTCATTGTGGCGGTGGATACCACCGGGTCGATGGCGGTGGCCGACGCCACATACGGGTCCGAGAAGACCATTACCCGCATCGATGCCGCACGCCAGGCCGTGCATGATGTGACCGCCGCTTATCCGGACGCCAGTTTCGCGGCGTTACGGTTCGGTGCTTCGGGGACGCTTGATGTGCCGCTGACCCCGGATGCGCCGGCCATCGATAATTGGGCCAACACGTTGGCGGTGGAAGCCACATCCGTGTCGGCGGGCTCCAGTCTGGATGCTCCGATCGATCAATTGCTGCTGACCGTGAAGTCGATTCGTGAAGCGCACCCGGATGATGCGATTGTGCTGTACCTCATCACTGACGGCGAACAGACCTCGAATGTGACGCGTCGTACGTTCTCGTCACTGCGCCAGTATCTCAATGATGGGTTTACCGTGGGCGTCGGCTCGACCGAGGGCGGCAAGATTCCCGTCATCGCCGATGGCGTCAGTGCCGGCGATTCCAACACCACGGACCACTGGGTGGTCGACCCGGATACCGGCGAACCCGGCATCTCCAAGATGGATGAGAAGAACCTTAAAGACATTGCCGACGAGATCAGTGGCACGTATGTGGCCGTGAACGCTTCACAGACTTTGGCGGATTCGGTTTCGGCCAAGTCGTCGAAGCAGTGGCGCATGACCACCACGGTCAGGGAACGCACACGCACCACGCCGGTGGTATGGCCGTTGGCCATTGCGTTGGCGATATTGCTTGCCATGGAAGTCGGTGCATGGATCGCAACCTCAAGGAGACTGCTGTGAGAAACAGTAACGAAATCCACGAGAACGATGGCTCGGCGAATACTCGGATGCGGGCGAAGTGTCCGCTTTGGGCACGTATCGTCCTGGCTTGTGGCGCCGTATTGCTGTTGCTGGTTGCCGGTGTGGCGGCAGTAAACCTGTCCGCTTCGATTACGTTCAATCAGGCCACCGCATCATTGAACGCCAATATCAAAGCGGCTCAGGACGAGTCCACGGATATCACCACGCTCAAGGCGCAACAGCAGCAGACCGACGCGCAATTCGACGAGGCCGGGCGAATGCGCACGCTTCTGTTGCCGCAAGTCAAGGACGCCATCGACACCAATGCTTCGATTTCTTCCGAGCTGACAAAGATCACCCTGAAACAGGCCGAGGCGCAGAACAGCGGTTCCGATTCCGGGCAAGCCCAGTCGGCACAGCAATCCGAGAATTCTTCATCCAATGCCAAAAAGGGCGGCGCGTTGACCGACGAACAGAAGAAGCAGGTCGAGGAGCTGATGAAGGCCAATCAGCAATCCACCGATACCCAGTCGAACACCACCCAATCCGAGCAGAAAGCGACGCAGAACAAGGGTACCGGGGCTACCAAGCCGTGGTAAGCAGTCGTTCACAGTTGTTCTTTTTTCTCACACCCTCACGGGTCATGGCTTTATCGCGGCTGTTTCCCGGTTTCGGCTGTCGGCTTTGGCATTTATCCAATTTTCGATAGGCCATGGCTGATCCAAGGTATGTCCAAACAGGCTATTTGTGGATAATCGTTACGACTATGCACAACACTTGGGGATAACTTCACCCAAAATCGGCAAGCTAGAACCACATTGGTCGTTCCGGCTGGACAAGCATGAGTCTTGTCCTTTTAGCTGGATATATGAATACCTACACCAGCAACCCAGCACCCATCGATCCCACCGGCGGCTTTGCCGGCAATACGGTGACGCCGTTCGATTACGGCACTTGCCCTTGCCATGCGGCGGTACAGCGTAGTCGCGACCTCGTGTCCGTCCAGCGTGCGGCCACACTGGCGCAATCGGACCAGACGGCGGTGGCCGTGAACCGCTCCAGCAACATCGTGTGGACCGGTAAAGCCGCCGATCTATTCCGATCGCGGCTCAGTCGCACCGCACAGTATTCGGCCAGTCTCGCGCAAGACATGGAGACCACCCACCGATTGGCTTGGGGGTCGTCATGAGCGAGCACGATTACTGGCAAGTGGAATCGTCCGTTTACGGCGGAGTGGGATATGCGCCAGCCACTCTTGAAGAATATGCCGCCATAGCCAAGGCTCTCGATGACGAGGCGGCAGGATTTGCGGCCATAGCCACGGCTTGGGAATCGGCCGCATTACAGTTGCAGTCACATCGGCATAGTGCGCCGATGTGCGTCACCTTGCAGTCGGGCGATCCGAGCGCCGTTGTTCCCGGCCATGTCACTGCACCATATGCCGCGCTGGGCAATCGGTGTTATGACCATGCAACGGCATGTCAGCGGTTGAGCGATGATCTGCGTGGCGCGGCCGATCTGCTGATTCGCGCACACTCTCTGTATTCTCAGGCGGAGATGACGGCTCGGCGCATGTTTACCGAATTATTGCAGGCCGGCACACAGGCCAAACCGGGATATGCCGCGGCGGGTGTTGCCGCTGTGGCGGCGGGCGGCTTTCTGGCCGGCTGGACTATTGACGGCAAACCGAACCCGGCATGGATGTCCACGTTCACCTATCCGTTCCAGGAAGGAGTGCTTAGCGGCGCGGGCGGAATCATTGGCGGCGTACCTATCGGCAAGAGCATTGCGCACACCGATGAGGTCAACAAGGCTGCGGGGAAAATCGCCAATTTCTCCGGCCCGGCGAAAGACGTCGTCCAAGGCAATCATCTGGACGTGCGCGAGGTGCAGGCGAATGCCGACGTTGTCCGCGCAAGCGGATCGGTGGCCGAGTCAATGGAGAATCTGCGCAGGCTCGCCGAAGAGCGGCTCGGCAAAATCGAGCTGAACAGCGGACTCGAATATGGGACCATCGCCATTCAACGCTATGAACGATCTGATGGAACCAACTCCTGGCTGGTCACCATCCCGGGTACCGATGGACAGCCTGACTCACCATTTGGCTGGGCGCAGAACGTGGAACTGATGAGCGCCGATCAGGAGCGCCGCAGGAAAGCGGACAGCGCTCGCATGGTTGCCGAGGCGATGCGTCAGGCAGGCATCGGCAAGGATGAGCCCGTGGCGCTGATCGGCCATTCCCAGGGTGGTATCGTTGCCGCCACGCTTGCCTCGGATTGGGCGGAGGAATATACCATCGAGCATGTGGTGACAGCCGGATCGCCGGTGGCCAATCATCCGATTCCGCAACGCACGTGGGTCACCAGCGTGGAAATCGATGATGAACTGGTCGCCGCACTGGATGGTGCCGCCAACCCGGTCACCGATAACTGGCTCACCGTACAAGGGCATGTATCGCCCGCGCCCGCGGCAACACCATCCACAGTGCATTCGGACGGCTCATGCACTCCCGGCGCAACGCCCATCACCGGTCTGACCCCATATGACGCCGCACCCGTGGCTGGTTCGACCAACGGCAGGGAGTTGTCGCACTGGATCAAATACCATCAGGCCGCCTATCAGAACGCCACCGACCTCGGCTCCCCCGCCGTGCAACGCCACGAAGCCCATTTCCAGGAAGTTATCAACGGAGAGCTCAAGGAAACCCGCTACTACCAAGGCCGCATGACCCAGTCCGCGACCATTGCCCCTAGCGAGCGAACCACCGAGTTCAGCACGTTCGGCGGTTAAAAGTAAATACCACACTTGACAGAGTTGTCAAGAAAGGAGTTAACAATATAATGACGAGTAGGAGATGGCTCATCAAACTGATGAAGCAAGCGGCAGAACGCAAGAATGTCACGTTTGAAAGTATCAGGCAAGGAGGGAGTCATGAGATATTCCAACTCGATGGACTTATGATTCCCCATCCCACGTCATAACGAAATCGACAACAACCTCGCGGACATTATTTGCAAAGAAGCAGAAGCCAAACTCGGGAAAGGCTGGTATCAGCAGTGAAAACATATCAGGTCATCGTTCGTCCTGGCGAAAAATACTGGATTCTTGAGATTCCCGGTATCGGTTTCACGCAGGCAAGAACAACAGCAGAGATTGAAAGTATGGCACGCGACCTTATCACCGTCATGACACAAGATGCTGATTTCGCACTCACCGTAGAGACAAAGCTGCCGCAATCCGTGCAGGAGCATCTTGATGAAGCTCGGCGACTGCGCAAGGAAGAAGCGGAATGCAGATCGAACGCAGCGCGGGAAACTCGCGCCGCAGCACAAGAACTACATGGCATGGGTCTCGCCCTACAGCAAATAGGCGATATACTCGGGGTCTCACGGCAACGGGCACATCAACTTGTCAATGCTTAGCATCAATCGGCTACCCCACAATGCAATCACCGCAGAGACGCGGCTAGCGCCACTTTCCCGGGATTGTTGCGCTAGCATGCCCGAAACCCCCTCTATCAGCGCAACATTCCCGGGAAAGTGGCGCGCAAAGAGTGTCAGGCGCGTCGCTCGATGAGTGCGCGGCCGGATGCGAGGCGGTCGAGCACACCGGTTTTGGCGATGGCCAGCATCAGATACCAGGCCATCACGCCGCTGATAAGCACGCCGCCGGTGACCTCGGAAATCATGTGCACAATGCCACGCGGGCTGACGAATGACACACCCACGTAGCGAAACAGCATCAGATATGTGCCGTATTCCAAGGCGACCAACGCACCGGATGCAATGGAAATCGGCAGATTGAACATGCGGTAACGGGTCAAGGCGAACGGAATCTCAGCGAAAACACCTTGCAACAGCGCCGAGATAATCACGAAGCCCAAATCGAACTGGCTACCAATCACCGTTTCGACCAGCGTGCCGATAAGGTTCACGTACAGCGCCGCTCCGGGTTTGCGCAGAATCAGCACCGCCAGCGTACCGGAGAAGTACCAGACGGCGTGCACGATGCTGGCGAAACCGGGCAGAATCGCGCCGAATACCGAAGAGATCGGCATGTACGCGAAGTTGAATCCCCAGAAGATCACGCCGCAGGCCGCACCCAGCGTGGCACCGACCGCGATATCCAACGGCTGCCATTTCAGTGACGATACGGCAATCGGACGTTTCGGAAGAGTATGAATGGTGGTTGCAGGCATGGTGATCTCCTAGCCTTAAAGGCCGCACACAGTAATCGAACCACGGGCGTTCCTTGACCTGTGCGGCTCGGGCGGGAACGCCGCACCACAGTATAGCCGCTCGGTTCACGGCTGGAAGTACCCTTGGAGGTTATGAAGCTTACCGATATTTCCCCCGCAATCGCATTGACCCCACTCGACGGCCGTTATCACAAGGCCACCGCCCCGCTCGTCGAATACATGAGCGAACCTGCCCTGAACCGCGAACGCATGCGTGTCGAAGTCGAATGGATGATTCTTCTGGCCAACGGCTTTGAGGGCAACGGCAACCAGCCGATCGTTGACGGCGTCAAGCCGTTCACTGCCGAAGAGCAGGCCTTCCTGCGCGCCATTCCCGAGGACTTCGGCGCCGAAGGCATCAAGCAGCACGCCGCTCATGAGGCCATCACCCACCACGATGTGAAGGCCGTGGAGTACTACATCGATGATCAGATCGACAAGGCTCCGGCCGAGCTGACCAACATCAACGACGAGCTGAAGACCCTCGTACACTTCGCCTGCACGTCCGAAGACATCAACAACCTCTCCATCGCCCGTTGCGTCAAGAACGCGATGGAAAACGTGTGGACCCCGGAGTTCAAGCGCATCATCGACCACCTCGCCGGCAAGGCCGAGGAATTCAAGGATATGCCGCTGCTCTCTCTCACCCACGGCCAGCCGGCCACGCCGACCACACTCGGCAAGGAGCTCGCCGTCTACGTCTACCGTCTGAACCGTCAGCTCAAGCACATCGAAAACCAGGAGTACCTGGGCAAGATCAACGGCGCGACCGGCACGTTCGGTGCCCACTTGGCCGCATGCCCGGATGTCGACTGGATCGCTGTCTCCCGCGAGTTCGTCACGAACCGCATGGGCCTGACCTGGAACCCGCTGACCACGCAGATCGAAAGCCACGACTGGCAGGCCGAGCTGTACTCCACCGTCTCCCACGCCAACCGCATCATGCACAACCTGTGCGTGGACGTGTGGATGTACATCTCCCGCGGCGTGTTCGCCCAGGTGCCGGTCAAGGGTGCCACTGGTTCCTCCACCATGCCGCACAAGGTCAACCCGATTCGTTTCGAGAACGCCGAAGCCAACTTCGAGATCAGCTGCTCGCTGCTCGACACCCTCTCCGCCACGCTGGTGGAATCCCGTTGGCAGCGCGATCTGACCGATTCGACCACCCAGCGCAACATCGGTTCCGCGCTCGGCTACTCCTTGCTCGCCCTGACCAACCTCATGGGCGGCCTTGAGTCCATCCACCCGAACACCCACGTCATCGAGCGTGAGCTGGATGAGAACTGGGAGGTGCTTGGCGAGCCGATCCAGACCGCCATGCGCGCCTGCGAGCTCAAGGGCCTGCCGGGCATGGATAAGCCGTACGAGAAGGTCAAGGAGCTTATGCGCGGCCACACCATCAACAAGGAACAGGTCGAGCAGTTCATCGACCAGCAGTCCTTCGACCCGGAAACCGCCGCTCGCTTGAAGGCTCTGACCCCCGCCACCTACACCGGTGTGGCCAGCCAGCTCGTCGCTTTCGGCCGCTGAGATAGGCGCGATGCGAGTCCCTCGAGCCCATCGCATCCACCACACTACTGCGCTGAGTCACAAACCAAACCGCAAACTGAACCGAACAAGGACAGGCGTCAGGTAACCATTTCATGACTACTGAACAGGAGCAGTCCACTACGGAAGATCGCCCGGACAAGGCGACCTCCTCCACTACCGACCGGCCGATCGCCTCTGGTGACGGCCGGTCGGCCAGTTTTGCTGTCAGCGGACCGGACAGCCCGGCAACCGACGACAGCAACGATTCCGGACCGTACATCGACGACATCGCTCCGCGCCGCACGCGCGACTTCGGCGATCTGACCCGGGCCGGTCTGTCGCTGTTGATGGCCGCCGTGGTCATGGTGTTCGCCGTGTATCTGGGCGGCATGACGCGCGGCGTCGAATCCGACGCACACACCGCAGCCCAGGTCATCAACTGGTTGGCTGACTTCCCCTCCACCGTGCTGACGCAGCTGGCCACCATCGTCATCGTGATCATCGTGCTCGCTCAATTGCTACTGGCCCGGGAATGGCTGCAGGCCGCGGTGTCCGCGCTGGCCATGTTCGCCGGCTACGGCATGGTGTGGGTCGTATCGACGGCAATCAGCAGTCTGAACGATTTCACCCTGCCAATGGCACTAGTCTCAGCCGCCACCTCATACGGCTCCGGGCTGTTGCCTGACATCTACGCCGGCATGGCGTCCTTCCTGACCGCCGCCGGGCCACGCCGCACCCGCTCCACGGTCAAATGGAGTTGGAATATCCTGTATGCCATCGCCGCGGTGATGGTGGTGCTTTCGTGGCATTCGGTTACCGGCATGCTGGTTTCGATGGCCGCCGGTCGCACGGTGGGCATGCTTATCCGATTCGTGGTCGGCACGCAGAATAAAGGCGTGTGGGGCAAAGATCTCGTCGCGGTGCTCTCAAGCATCGGATTAGAGACCACCTCACTCATCCGGCATCAGGAGCCCAGAATCAGCCATGGCTCATTGTCTGCCACGTTGGATGACGATTTGACGGAAGGCTCGCGCATCTACGATGTGGAGACCGCGAATAACCGTCGTTTTATCGTTTCCGTCATCGACGCGCAAACCCATACCGTCGGCTATCTGAAGCAACTCTGGGATTGGGTGCGTTTTACCAGCGTGTCCATTCGACGCGATCGTTCCGTGCGCGACGCCGTTCAGCATCACTTTGCCATGCTGCTCGGCCTGCACAATATCAAACTGCCCGCGCCCTCCCCATACGGCATCGCCGATACGGACGAGTCCGCGATTCTGGTGCTGGATGCGCACACCATCGAGTTGCCCGCCAACCTGAACACGCTTACCCAGGCGGACGCCGTAGCGTATATGCGATATCTGTCCGTGGCAAATCGCCGTGGATATACGCACCGACGCATCACGCCTGATACGCTCGCCCGGCTCGAAGATGGCACTGCGGTTATCGCCGGCTGGCTGAATGGCGACAGCGCTTCCGGCCCGGCCAATACCGCACTTGACAAGGTTCAGCTACTCGCGTTGTTCGCCGCACTGATCGGCGTGAAACCGGCAGTCGCGGCCGCCCGCGAAGCTTGGGGAGACACGACGTTGACCACGTTGGCCCCGTTCATTCAGAAAGTCGCGGTCCCCTCCCCCACACGCGCATTGGGCACGTGGGACAAGCAGCTGCTCAAGGAACTGCGAGACCACATCAACACCATAATCGATGAGGAGACCGCCGAATCCGCCGAGCCGGTGACGCTGGCCCGCTTCTCTTGGCGTTCGATGATCACCATGCTGCTGGTCATCGTGGCTGTGGTCGTGGTCTTCACCCAGCTGAAGCCCGAGGAAATCATCACCGCGCTGACCAACGCCAACCCGTTGATGGCGGTGGTGACGCTCGCGTTCGGTGTCTGCGGCTGGATCGGCTCGTCGATTTCGCTCGGCGCTCTCATGGATCGCAACAGGCGAGATAATACGGGCGTGTTCATGAGTCAGGTTGCCGGAGGCTTTGCCACGGTGTCCATGCCGGCCGGCGTGGGCCCCTCGTTCGTCAACCTGCAGTTCCTGCGCAAATCCGGCTATCGCAACACCCCGGCCACCGCAATCATGAGCGCCGCGCTCGTAGTGTATTACGCCGTGTACTTCTCCATGCTGGTCATTATTGGCCTGTTCACCGGCCGCAACATGTTCTCCGGCGCAATCCCGACAAACACGTTGGTTATCGTGCTGGGCGTTGTGGTCGTGGTGCTGTCCATTGCGATGATGATTCCGCCGTTGCGCCACTGGGTGACCCGTCGTCTTATGCCGCTGGCCAAGACGTATATCAACCAGCTGCTGGACGTGCTTTCCCAGCCCCGACAGCTCACAGTCAGCTGCCTAGGCGCGCTGTTCCAGAACGCGACCACTGGGCTCGCTTTCTGGGCGGCCCTGCAAGCGTTCGGCTATTCATCGAATCCGATTGAAACGACGTTCGTGTTCATGCTGGCCTATGCGTTGGGTTCCGCAGTGCCCACCCCCGGTGGTTTGGGCGGCGTGGAAGCCGCGCTGACCTTCGCATTCGTGGCGGTCGGAGTGCCGCAGGGCGTGGCGCTTTCCGCCACTTTGCTGCACCGCGTGGTGTTCTACTGGCTGCGCATTCCGCTGGGCGCGGCGGCCATGAAGTGGCTTGACAAGCATAATCTTGTCTGATTCGTCTATTTTCATACCCCCTTCGGGGAAATAGATGTGAAAACCCTTATAAAACGCGGGTTTTCGCATAAACATGCGCTAGTATCATTGATGACAACATGGACTAAGCAAAAGTGCTTGTCCCCTGACCCAAGAAGGATGCTTTATGGCATACAACAAGTCTGACCTCGTTTCGAAGATCGCCCAGAAGTCCAACCTGACCAAGGCTCAGGCCGAGGCTGCTGTTAACGCCTTCCAGGATGTGTTCGTCGAGGCCATGAAGTCCGGCGAAGGCCTGAAGCTCACCGGCCTGTTCTCCGCTGAGCGCGTCAAGCGCGCCGCTCGCACCGGCCGCAACCCGCGCACTGGCGAGCAGATTGACATTCCGGCTTCCTACGGCGTTCGTATCTCCGCTGGCTCCCTGCTGAAGAAGGCCGTCACCGAGTGACCTTCTGCTCGTAGCGATTACTTCGAGCATTACTGACGACAAAGACCCCGACCGAGATGGTCGGGGTCTTTTTGTTGTGGTGCTGTGACGTGTTGTCCAACCGTATTATTCCGGACTAGTTCAGCGCTTCCATAAGCTGCTCGAATCCCAGGGTGGGCTCGGCCTCGAAGGGATCGAGGAGTATGGCTTCCCGGCGTTCGGGGGCGGTCAGGGTCAGGTGGGTCCAGTCGGCGGAGAACTGGGCTCCGACGTTCAGGGCCGCGTCCACGAACCGGCCACGCAGGGCGGCACGGGTGTCGGTCGGCGGATTGTGCACGGCGTATTCCACGTTGTCTCCTGTCAGCAGCTCACGCATCTGGTTGCGGGCTACGAGCGAACCGTACAGGCGACCGTTGGCGATGTCGTGGTAGTCGAGCTCAAGCTGTTCCATCTGGGCGAAGGTGACGTCCGGGCGACGGCGTTTGAGCGCGTCGAACAGACGCTTCTTGGCGGCCCAGTCCACGCGGTCGGCGAGCGCATCGTATGCACCACGCTCCAGCGCGTCCAGAACGCGGCTCCACTCCCCCATAATCGTGTCGATCGTGGTGGCCGGCAGCGAACCTGCCAGCGCATCGCCATGGGTTTCGATGAAGGCCTTGACCGCCGCATAATACCGGCGCTGCAGACCCAGTGCGGACACGGATTCGCCTGATTCGAGCGTCAGTTCGGCGCGCGGATTATCAAGGAATCGACTGACCGTGCGATTGGCGGCAGCCGGATCAGCAAAGGCATACTGCTCGAATCCGGACGGAACGCCATGGCGGAAGGCGTCTTCGATCGCGCACAGCACAAGGTGCGTGACGGCAAGCTTCATCCATGTGGACCATTGCGAACGGTTCGAGTCGCCGATGATCACATGCAGCCGGCGGAAGGAGTCGGGGTCGGCGTGCGGTTCGTCGCGCGTGTTGACCATCGGGCGGGAGCGGGTGGTGGCCGAGGAGACGGCCTCGTCCAGGAAGTCCGCGCGCTGGGTGATCTGGAAGCCGTCCGGGGTCATGCGGCCGGCACCGGTGTACAGCTGGCGGGTGATGAGGAACGGCAGCAGCTGGTGTTCGATGGTCTCCAACGGCACGAAGCGGCGGACCAGGTAGTTTTCGTGGCAGCCGAAGGCGTGGCCGGCGGAGTCGACGTTGTTTTTGAACACATGGATCGTGGCGTGTGCGCCGTAGGATTCGCGCAGCTTGCGCTGGGCCTTCAGGGCTAGGTTGCGCATCACGTGTTCGCCGGCGAGGTCCTGGGCCAGGGCCTCGCGCGGGTCGCGCGCTTCGGCGGTGGCGTATTCGGGGTGGGATCCGACGTCCAGATACAGACGTGAGCCATTGGCCAGATACGTGTTGGTGGAGCGGGAACGGGAGACGATGGGCTGGAACATGGTCATCGCCACCTGGCCGGCGTCCACGGGGCGTTCGGCACCGGTGACCGCCACGCCGTATTCGGTTTCGACGCCGAAAATACGGCAGAACCCGTCCATCTCGGCGGATGGTACGGGTTCCGTGGCGTGCAGGGAGCGGGTGCCGCTGTCACGCAGTTGGGGCATCACTCGCCGCCTTTTTGCACGAAGCTGTTGACGTATTCCTCGGCGTTGGTTTCCAAGGCGGATTCGATGTCGTCGAGGATGTCGTCCAATACGTCGGCTTGGTCGGTGGACTCGGTTTGGGCGGCGGCCTGCGTGGTGGCGAGGGCGTCGTCTTCCTGAGACGCGGCCTGCTGTGCTTGAGGTTGTTCGAATTGTTGTGGCATGTTGTCTTCTTTTTGGGCTGTCAAACTCCCCTCAGTCAGCCTTCGGCCGACGGCTCCCCTCACCCGAGGGGAGCCGGAGGAGTCAAAAAATTATCGCTGGTTGATGGAGTCGAGCCACGGATACTGCTGCAGGTAATGCTGCAGTTCGCGGATGATGAGTCCATTGGAGGCCACTACATCGTTATCGTGACGCCAGTGGATGCGTTCGCCGTCCCAACGGCTCAGCGTGCCCTGTGCCTCCCAGACCACTACGGTGCCGGCGGCGATGCCCGCGATATCCCACACGTGCAGCATCGGCTCGAAGTAGGCGTCATAGGTGCCGTCGGCCACTTTGCACAGGTCGAGCGAGACGGGGCCCACGCGCTTGATGTCGGCCGGGCGTCCGGCGAGCGAGGAGGCCACGTCGAGCGCACGCTGCGATTCGCTGGGGATGAAGGACATGCCGTAGCTCAGCACAGAACCATCCAGCGAGGAGGTCATCGACGGCACGACCTTGTCGCGCTTCTCGCCGACCGCGGTTTTGTGGATGCGCACGGCACCCGCTCCCCTGGCGGCCAGGTAGGTCAGGCCGAGGGCCGGAGCGTGCACGATGCCGATGATCGGCTTGGGCTCGTTGTCCGGGCCGAATTCGAACAGGGCGGCGGTCACCGTCCATTCGCTCATGCGACGTACGTAGTTGATCACACCGTCGATCTTGCCGATGTACCAGTAACGCTGGCCAGGGCGGCTTTCGGCGGGGCGGGTGGTCCAGAAGCCGTCGAAGTGGGCGATGTCGGCGATTCTAGCGCTCATGAAGCGCATGATCTTGTTGTCCACTTCAAGCTTGTAGCGGGGGCCACGGTCCGCGTTCTCGGTGCTCGGCTGGGCGAGGTTACGCGGATTGAGTTGGTCGTGGAGGGCATGCTGGCCGGCTTCTTCGAGCAGGCCGGCGACTTTGAGCGCAAGGTTGCGCAGGTCCTGTGGGGTCTCTTCGCGTGTTTCTTCCATAGCTACCAAGTCTATCGTTCGGCGTTGATGGCCAGCGACTTCAGCAGATCGATGGCGTGTTCGGCTGAATTGAGTTCGGTTTCGCAGTGCGCCTTGGTGAAGGCGAGCGGATCGGAGATGTCGAGGGAGAACAGGTGATGGTCGGTAGCGGCCATATGGCCGGCATTGCCGTAGAATTCGACCGCCTCGCCCTCGTCTGCGGCGCGCGGGTCGCGAACAGTGAGTCGGGACCAGCTGGCGGCGGCCACCTCATCGCCGAATTGCGCCACGAGTTTTGCCCTGAGCCAGGCGCGGGTGTCTTCCGGCGGTTCGGTGGTGGCGCGTGCGATGTCGGCGGCGCTCACCACCCGTTCGGTGCGGGGTTCGAGTTTGGTGAAGATGCTGTCCGCGGGGTCGAGCGCCGCCCATTTCAGGTCGATGACCTTCAGTCGCGGATCATTCCATCCGTTGGCCACGCCGGGTGCGGACGTTGTGGTGATTTTGCGGCGCAGTTTTTCGAGCAGCTGCCATTTGAGCAGCCATTCGATGCGGCTGGCCTCGCCGGTCATGGCCAGACGTTCGTCATCGTCGGCGGCATGGCGGATGGAGGCACAGTCGATGAGCGCCTGCTGCCACATCGCCATAATGGATGTGGTGGATTTGTCCGGCCAGGCGGGTTCGCCGGCGGTGTCGGTACCTTCGACCAGTGCGGCAACCTGGTAGACGGCTTGGCGCAGTTTGAGCTGGATAAGCCATGCGTTGGTTTCGCCGCCGTTGGCCAGCGGCAAGATTGCCCCCAGCGTCAGGTCGCGGGAAACGGTGTGTATGGCCTCGACTGGGTCAGACAGTTCGAGTTCGTCGAGGAAGGCGTTCAGGTCGAATCCGGCCTCGTCCGCATGTTCGAGCAGCCACAGCAGCATGCTCGTGGTGCCGAGTTTCAGTGCCTGCGGCACCTCCATGCGATTGGCGTCGCCGACGATGACGTGCAGACGGCGGTATGCATCGGTGGAGTGGGATTCGTCGCGCGTATTGATGATCGGGCGTTCGAAGGTGGTTTGCAGGCCGACTTTGGCGTGGATGTAGTCGGCGCGCTGGCTGAGCTGGTAGCCCGGGATCTCGCTGTTCTCGCCAATCCCTACGCGGCCGGAGCCGGCGTAGATCTGGCGGGTGACGAAGTGGAGGGTCATCAGGCGTGTGACCAAGTCGAATGGCACCGCGCGGGCCATCATATAGTTCTCGTGCGTGCCCCAGCAGGAGCCCTTGCCATCCACATTGTTGCGATGCAGGGCAATGGGAGTGCCAGTCTGTTTGCGGGCGCGTTCGGTGGCGGCCTGCATGATGAGGTCTCCGGCGTGGTCGTATCGGACCGCTTCGAACGGGTCGGTGGTTTCCGGCGCCGAGTATTCGGGGTGGGCGTGGTCCACATAGACGCGGCCGCCGTTGGGGGCGATCACGTTGGTGATGTTGAGCTGCGGGGCGTCGGTGAGCATGTCCGGGCGGGCGGCGGCGCGTTCGAGACGGGTGCCGCGCGCGTCGTTGACCGGGTCCTCCTGCCGGTAGTCCCAGCGGATGGATTTGCTGTGGCTGTCCGCAGCGCCGTTCACCACGTCGAAGGACAGTTGCACCGGATTGTAGCGGTCCGGGGTGTTCAGGGATACCGCGTATTCGGTTTCGGTGCCCATCACTCGTTTGACGGTCATGTAGTGCTCCTTGAGCTTGAGCTATTCGGCGGTGCGGATGCGGCGGATCGGGTCCATGCCGTTGATGCGCGACCATTGTTCGGGGTCCACGTCAGCCATGGAATCGCGGGTCTCGCGGTATTCGTCTTCCACGGCGGCGGCGAGCAACGGCACGGTGAGTGCCACGTCCGAGCCGGTTTCGATGGATTCCTTGACCGCTCGGGTCTTGGCCCGGTCCACGATGTTCTTGAGCATCGCGCCGGAGACCACATCGGCCAGGAACAACGCATGCCACTGGCCGTTCTCCTCCTGCACGTCGCACAGATGGCGGCGTTCGGAGGCTCCGTAGATGTCATGCACCAGCACGGCGGACAAGGCGTGCGCGTCGACGCCATCTTCCAGAGGCAGGTCGTCGGTGAGGTAATGGTCCACGATGGCGATGGCCTGATTGGCTTTGGGCCGACCAACGCGAATCTTGACGTCGAGACGCCCCGGTCGTAGCACGGCCGGATCGATCATGTCCACACGGTTGGATGCGCCGATCACCATCACATTGTCGAGTGATTCCACGCCGTCGAGTTCGGAGAGGAACTGGGGCACGATCGTGGTCTCCACGTCGGAGGAGACGCCGGAGCCGCGGGTGCGCAGCAGCGAATCCATTTCGTCGATGAACACAACCACCGGATTGCCGTCCGCGGCGCGTTCACGGGCACGCTGGAAGATCAGGCGAATCAGCCGTTCGGATTCGCCGACGTATTTGTTGAGCAGTTCCGGGCCCTTGACGGACAGGAACACGCCCTTGACATGGGTTTCGGCCGGGCTGATCGAGCCGTCGCCATTCGTATCGTAACCACCCTCGCACAGGGCGTTCGCCACGGCCTTGGCGATCATCGTCTTGCCGTTGCCGGGCGGGCCGTACAGCAGCACGCCCTTCGGCGGCTTCAGATCGTAGCGCTCAAACAGCGCACGATGCTGGAACGGCAGTTGGACGGCGTCCCTGATACGACCAATCTCACTATCCAAGCCGCCGATGTCGGCGAACGTGACGTCCGGGGTCTCCTCCAGCACCAGATCCTTGTCGCCCTCGGCGGGCAGCGCTTCGATGGCGAGGCGGACGGACGGATCGACGATAATGCGGTCGCCCTGATTGATGCCCGCATACGCGAGCGCGCCGGAACGGCGGATGAGCACGGGATTGCCGGAGGCGTCGGTAACGATCAGTCGACCGTCGTCAAGTACCTGCTTGACACTGCGAATCTGGCCCACGGTGTCAGCATCGCGCTGCTCGACCAGCACGAGCTTCTCGTTGAGCATCACGGTGGCCCCGGCGGTCAGGCGGGCGGCGTTGACGTTGGAGGCCACAGGCACCACCATGCGGCGGGTGCCGGAAATGACTTCGGCCGACGCGTGCTGGATGCCGTCTTCATCGGTGCGGGTGGAATCGACCTTGACCATGGTGGCGAAGGTGAGCGGCGGCTGAGCGAGCTGGGCGAGCTGTGACTTCGCCTTGGTCAGTTCCTTGCCGGCGCGGCTCAGCGCTTCGGCGAGCGCATGGTTCTTGGCCATCAGGCGATCGTTCAGCGCGGCGAGATCTTCGGTGTCGCTCATGCGGGTTCTTCGCTTCCCTTCTATCCGGGATTTTCGGCAACTTATGGCAGTCGGCAGACCCTATTCGTTGCCGTCGGCGGATTTCCTGTTACGTATAACAGTACGCACTTTTCGCACCACGAACCATACGATGACCACAATCACGGCCGCGATGACCACGTCCTCGAACACGCCGAGCGCGCCTTGAATCGAGCACCACTGGTCGCCGAGCAGGTAACCGGCGGAAACGAGGATGGTGTTCCACACGGCCGAGCCGAGCAGGGTCCAGCCGGTGAAGTGCAGGAAGTTCATGCGGTTGAATCCGGCGGGAATCGAAATCAGCGAGCGTACCACGGGAATCACGCGGCCGATGAGCACCGACCATGTGCCGTATTTGGTGAACCAGTCGTTGGCTTTGCTCACGTCTTTGCGGCTGACGCCGGGGATTTTGTCTGCCGCGAGATTGATGCGATGCAGGCCCACCCAGCGGGAGATGCCGTACAAGGTCCAGGCACCCAGTACGGAGCCGATGGTGGCCCAGATGATTGCGCCCGGCAGACTCAGGGTGCCGCGTGCGGCGGTGAAGCCGGAGAGCGGAAGGATGACTTCGGACGGGATGGGCGGGAAGATGGATTCGAGGGCGATGGCCAAGGCCACGCCGATACCGCCGATGGTTTCCATCAGCATGATCAGCCAGTCGGTGATGGTGCCGATCAGGCCGGGTTCGGTGGTGGTGCAGATGGGTGTGGGGTCGGTTGCAAGAATAGTGGCGGCTGCCATGGAAAAACTCATAGAGGGCATTGTCCCAAGGTTTTCCCAGAATCAGAAGCATGACGCAAGAAGATGTGCATTTTGTTGACAAGTCCGCCGAGAGCGAAGTTGGGAGCCCGGCTGATTCTGCGGTTTCTGTGCCGACGCTGAGCAAGCCCGGCCTGCTGGTTATGGATGTGGACTCCACGCTCATTGACGAAGAGGTTATCGACGAGTTGGGCGTGGTGGCTGGCTGCGGTGAGGAGATTGCCGGAGTGACCGCACGCGCCATGCGCGGCGAACTGGAGTTCTGCGATGCGCTGCGCGCACGAGTGGCCCTGTTGGAGGGCCTGCCGATCTCCGTGTTCGACACGGTGCATGACAAGCTGCATTTCACCAAGGGTGCGCTGGAGCTTATCGACACGCTGCATGAACACGGTTGGAAGATCGGCGTGGTGTCCGGCGGCTTCCATGAAGTGGTCGATATGCTGGCGGCCGAAGGCCATATCGACTATTGGATCGCCAACCGGCTTGAGGTTGCCGATGGGTGCTTGACCGGCAAGGTGCTCGGCGAAATCGTGAGCAAGACTGTGAAGTTACACGCCTTGCAGACATGGGCGGACCGTTTGGGTATTCCGATGAGCCAGACCGTGGCTGTGGGCGATGGCGCCAACGATATTCCGATGATTCAGGCCGCCGGTCTGGGTCTCGCGTTCTGTGCCAAGCCAAAGACCCAGCTCGCCGCCGACAAAGCCATCAACGACCGCGACCTAACCCACGTACTCGATTACCTGCGCCGGTAAAATTTTACCGACCTCGGCTCCGGCACTTATAGTTGAGCCATGACTACTTCAGGCGCAGAACAGTTGACGCTTGCGGGGCTGGCTCCCCGCAAGCGGCGTAAACGTGCGCCTGCGGAGCATACGCCGGCCGAGCAGCATCCCATAGCGCAAGTCGTGCTGGATGTGCAGGCGCTCCACCTCGGTCAGACATTCGATTACTTCATTGATGAAAAAGACAGCGAGGCCGCACAACCGGGTGTGCTGGTGCGCGTGCGGTTTGGCGGTCAGAGGGTCAGCGGTGTGATTTGGGCACGCACCGATACCAGTGATACGCCGCGCTCTTCGATTCGCTATATCGAGCGAGTGCTAAGCCCCGATGTACTGGTTCCCGCTTCGATGCGCGAGGATATCGGTCTGGTTGCCAAAGCCTATGGCGGCACACGGGCCAATATTCTGCGTTTCGCCGTGCCACCGCGCGTGGCCAAGGTGGAGACCGAGCAGCGGTTGGCCGCGTCGTTCCGTCGGCCGGTCGGCGGCTCATTGCCGGATAATACGCAAGGCGGTTTTGCCGGGCGTGGCACCAATCCCGATGGGACCAAACCTGCTGGCTCTACCTTTGCCGTTGCTAGCACCGTTTCGGAGGGAGCTGCGCAGGGGTATCGTCGTCTGACCGCCAATTACGCCGATGTCAATGTGCTTCATGACGCGCTTACCGGTCAACGTTTCCAATCTTTTGTGTTTGATTCGTTGCCCGGTGCACAGGAGTGGCAACGAAACATGGCATGGATGGTGGCCACTGCGTTGAGTGCCGGTAAGGCTGCCGTAGTTGAATTGCCCACCATGCGCGAGGTCGAAGACCTGATGCATATGCTACGCAATTATGGACTCAAACCATTTGCCCCGGTTCCAACCGGCGGATGGATGGGCGATGTGGCCGTGCTCAATGCGAAGACCATGCCTGCGGCCGACCGGTACCGCACGTATCTGGCTGTGGCGTTGGGCCAGGTGAAGGTGGTGATCGGCACCCGCGCGGTGATGTATGCGCCGGTTGAAGGCCCGGCACTGTTCGCCATTCTGGAGGATGCCGCCTATCAGAACATGGACGGTATGATGCCGTATCCACAGGCTCGCGGCGTGATGCGGTTGCGCGCCAAGTCCCATGGCGGCGTATTCGTGGCCATGGCCAATGCGCGCACTCCGCAAAGTCAGTGGGAAAACACCGGTCCAGGTACGGTGGAAACTCCGGTGAGCGGCTATTCCACCGCGATTCATCCGCTTGCCTCGCCACTGAAGGATGCGACGCCTTGGGTGCGTTGGCTCAATCGCGATGAGCTTGCGCGTCTCGCTGACCCGTCCATCGGGGCGCGCGTGCCGCATACGGCCGTCCGCGTGCTATCTAAGGCTTTGGAAAGTGGCCCCGTGCTGCTATCCATTCCGCAAGACAATGTCAGTGAGACCTTGAGCTGTGCGAAATGCCATCGTCAGGCGCGTTGTGCCAAGTGTTCCGGACCGTTGCAACTGCCGGCCGACCGCCGGGATTCTACACCGCGATGCCGCTGGTGTGGGGCTGCCGCCATCAACTGGAAGTGCCCGGGCTGTGGGCATGAACGTATGCGCGTGGTGCGTGTGGGGGCTGCCGGCACTGCGGCGGAGCTGGCTGGATTGTTCCGTGGCGTGCCAGTAGTTTTGTCCAGCAAGACGCAGGGTCTGGTGCGCGATGTAGCTTGCCAGCCGATGATTGTCATCGCCACTCCCGGTTTCGAACCGCGCGTGCGTCCGGTCAGTGCCGAGCAGGGATCGGCTGGCCATGAGTATCGTGCCGTGGCCGTGCTCGACGCTTGGACCAGCTTGTATGCGTTGGGCGTGGATGCTCGGTTGGATACGTTGACCGCGTGGATGCGTGCGATGTCGTTGTGCGCGCCGCGTTCCCGTGGCGGCCAGGCGTTGATTCTCGGCGAGACCGACCCGGCCATCGCCCAATCGCTGATGCTCTGGGATTCGAGGATTCTTGCAGCCAAGGATCTCGAGGAGCGTGTGGAGACCGGTATGCCGCCGGCCGTGGCCGCCGCCTGCGTGTGGGGCCGCCGTGATGCGGTGATGACGCTGATGCAGCGTATCGGCGCCCTGGGCGGCGATTGGACGGCCTGCGGCGAGCTGCCCGGCATGTTGGGACCGGTGCCGATCACGCAACCGGACACGGTTGATGCCAGGGAGCTCGAAGCCACGGCCGACCGGGTGAAGGCAGTAATCCGTGTGCCACAGAGTCGGCGAGCCGAACTGGCGGCCCGACTGCACCGGGAAACCGCTCGTCATGTAGCGTCCCGCAAGCCCGGCGAGCTTCGCTTCCGAGTAGATCCCAAAGATCTGATCTAATCGTCTCCAACACGTGAAACGATGATTACAGAACGAACATCGCTATAAGGAGGACACCATGAAGGGTTGGCCCGGAGAGCCGGATATGGATTACGACGTGCTGGTCGCGGACGGCGAAGCCGCCGCGAACGCCGGCAAGCCGATCACCGACGTGATCTTCGATTTCGGCAACGTGCTGATTTACTGGGATCCAGCGGCCGTGCTCATCCCCCGCTACAGCCAGAAGACCATCGACGAATTCCTCGACAACGACATCTCCGGCTTCTACGATGTCAACGACCTGATGGACGGCGGCACCAGCACCGACGAGGCCATCGCCATCATACGCCGTGACAGGGGCGATAAGTGGGCGGACATCCTCGACTACTACATCAAGAACTTCCGCGACTCCCTGACCGGCATCGTGCCGGGCGCACGCGTGCTGGTCAATGACCTGAAGGCCGCCGGCATCGGCGTGTGGGGCCTGAGCAACTGGGAATCCAGCCTTTTCCACGTGGCCGAGGAACAGTGCGATATTCTGCAGCAGCTTGATGGCAAGCTCGTCTCCGGTTTCGTCAAGCTGCGCAAGCCGCACAAGGAAATCTACGAGGCCGCGCTCAATCAGTTCGGTATCAAGGCCGATGGCGCGTTGTTCATCGACGACAAGGCCATGAACATCGTCGGTTCGAATGCGGCCGGCATCCGTGGCGTGCGTTTCCAGGATCCGGTCAAGCTGCGTGAACTGCTCATCGCCAATGGCGTGAACATTCCGGCCGTGCAGTGAGCATCGACGTTTTAAGGAGGACCATGCTCAAACTCGTGTTCGCCGGCACCCCCGATGTAGCGGTGCCCTCGCTCAAGGCCTTTGCCGCCGATCCACGTTTTGATGTGGTCGGCGTCATCACCCGCCCCGACGCGCCTACCGGCCGCGGCCGCAAACTCACGCCCAGCCCGGTCAAGGCGACGGCTCTGGAGCTCGGGTTGCCCGTCATCGATCTCAAACCCCGCTCCCCCGAATTCATGGAAGCGCTGAACAACCTGCATGCGGATATCGCCGCGGTCATCGCCTATGGCAATATCCTGCCTAAGAACGTACTCGACGCAGTGCCCATGGGCTGGTACAACCTGCATTTCTCCAACTTGCCGAAGTGGCGTGGCGCCGCTCCCGCCCAGCGTGCGATTTGGGCGGGCGACCCGACCACCGGCGCCGACGTGTTCAAGGTCGGCGAGGGTTTGGACGATGGCCCGATCGTCGCTTCCCTGACCATCGAGCTGACCGGCCGTGAGACCTCCGGCGAACTGCTTGACCGTCTGGCCGAAGAAGGCGCGCCCATGTATGTGGATGCTCTGGCCGCCGTCGGCGAAGGCACCGCCACATTCACCGCGCAGCCGGCCGAGAGCCTGGAATATGCGCACAAGATCACGGTGGAGGACGCCCGCATCAGTTGGACGGACGAGGCCGAGGCCATCGACCGTCAGGTTCGCGCCTGCACGCCACATCCTGGGGCATGGACCGAACTGTTTGCGGAGGGGCCAATCGCCGATAATGACGAGCCGGCCGCCAAACCCCTCACCCTGCATATTCTCGCCGCGCAACCGGCCGACCAGTCCAATCCCAACACTCCGGCCGAGCTTCAGCCCGGCGAGCTGAAGGTGGGCAAGAAGAACGTGTGGGTTGGTACCGGCAGCACGCCGCTGGAACTCACCCAAGTCAAGGCGCAGGGCAAGAAGGCCATGCGCGCCGCCGACTGGGCCCGAGGCGCGCGCCTCTCCCCCGCCGCCTGCGTGCGATAACAAGCAATATCGCTCCCGCCCGGAAGCACAGCAAAAACCCGGCATCTTCGCGAGGAAGATACCGGGCTTTTCAGCTATGCAATCGGCGATCAGTCGAGACCGGAGAGCTTGTTGATCAGCTCCGGGTCACGCGTCGCACCCTTGTCGGCCGAGCGGGCGAAGGCGGCGTACGCCTTCAGCGCCTGGGAGACGTGGCGGTTGCGGTGAGCCACGTAGCCGTCGCCAGCCTCAAGCTCGCGACGACGCTCGTCCAGCTGCTCGTCAGTCAGTTCGACGTTCACGGAACGGGCTTCGATATCGATATCGATGATGTCGCCGTTCTTGATGAGCGCCACCGGGCCCTTGTTGGCAGCCTCAGGCGCCATGTGGCCGATGGCCAGACCGGAGGAACCGCCAGAGTAGCGACCGTCGGTGAGCATGGCGACCTGCTTGCCGATGCCCTTGCCCTTGACGAAGGAGGTCGGGTACAGCATTTCCTGCATGCCCGGGCCACCCTTCGGGCCTTCGTAACGAATCACAAGCGCCATGCCGGGCTTCAGGGTGTCGTTCAGAATGACCTCGATGGCCTGCTCCTGGGAGTCGACCACCAGAGCCGGTCCACGGAACTTCCAGATCTCCGGCGGAACACCGGCGGTCTTGACCACGCAGCCGTCGGGGGCCAGGTTGCCGCGCAGCACGGCGAGGCCGCCTTCGTGAATCTCCGGGTGGTTGATGTCGTGGATGGCGCCGTTGGCGCGGTCACGGTCGAGCGAATCGAACAGGGTGGTGTGGGTCCACGGCTCCGGGGAGATGATGTGGCCAGGAGCGGCCTTGTACATCTGTTGGGCTTCCTCGGTGCAGGTCGGGCGCATGATGTCCCAATCGGCCAGCTTGGCTTCCAGCGTCGGGTAGTCGATGGAGTGCACGTTGGTGTGCAGCTTGCCGGCGCGGTCGAGCTCGCCGAGGATGCCGGTGATGCCGCCGGCGCGGTGCACGTCGGAAATCTCCCACTTGCCGGACGGCGAGGCCTTGCAGATGCACGGCACGGTGTGGGAAATACGCTCGATGTCGTCCAGGGTGAAGTCCACGTCGGCGGATTGGGCCATGGCGAGGATGTGCAACACGGTGTTGGTGGAACCGCCCATGGCCACATCCATGGTCATGGCGTTCTCGAAGGCTTCCTTGGTGGCGATGGAGCGCGGCAGCACGGAATCGTCGGAATCGTCATAGTACTGGTGGGCGATCTTGACGACCTGCTTGGCGGCACGCTCGAACAGGTCCTTGCGGTAGGAGTGGGAGGCGAGGATGGTGCCGTTGCCGGGCAGGGCCAGGCCGATGGCCTCGGTCAGGCAGTTCATCGAGTTGGCGGTGAACATGCCGGCGCAGGAGCCGCAGGTCGGGCAGACGGTCTTCTCATAGTTGAGCAGTTCCTCATCGGAGACGCTGTCGTCGGCGGTGGCGTACATCACGTCGATAAGGTCGGTGCTCTTGACGGTGCCGTCGGCGAGCACCGTGGTGCCGGCCTCCATCGGGCCACCGGAGACGAACACGGTCGGGATGTTGAGGCGCAGGGCGGCCATCAGCATGCCCGGCACGACCTTGTCGCAGTTCGGGATGCAGATGAGTGCGTCGGCACAGTGCGCGTTGCACTGGTATTCGACGGTGTCGGCGATGATGTCGCGGGAGGGCAGGGAGTAGAGCATGCCGGTGTGACCCATGGCGATGCCGTCGTCCACGGCCATCGTGTTGAACTCGCGCGGGATGCCGCCAGCTTCCTTGATAGCCTCGGAAACGATGCGGCCGACCTTGTTGAGGTGGACGTGGCCGGGCAGGAACTCATCGAACGAGTTGGCGATGGCGATGATGGGCTTCTTGCCCATGTCGTCTCCGCTGACGCCCGCAGCACGGTAGAGGGCTCGGGCGCCTGCAAAGACGCGCCCTGACATAATTTTTGCAGATCGCATTTCAGTCATGGTTCTATTCAAGCCCTTGTGAGGGACACGCCACTTGTCAAGAGTCGAATAATGGAATTTGCAAAAACGTAACGTTTCTCACACATATTTTTGGAATACATTCCTCCACTGGAAGTCTGGCGGAGGTCCGGCAGAAGTCCCCCCAAACGGCTACACTTGCTTCGGTTGAGATAGATTTTCCAATGTCTGGAGATAAGAACAATGGCTTTTGGTACTGACCCGACACCCGACGGTCTTGCGAACCCGCCGATCGACGACCTGATGAAGCACGCCGATTCCAAGTACGCGCTGGCCATTTTCGCCGCCAAGCGCGCACGCCAGATCAACTCCTACTTCACGCAGCTCAACGAGGGCCTGCTGCAGAACATCGGCCCGCTGGTCGAATACCAGAACAATGAGAAGCCCCTGTCCATCGCCTTCCGCGAAATCGACGAGGGCCTGCTTGAGGAGACCTTGGGCGAGGACGACGCCAACGAGGGCAACTGATCGATTCCGACAATTCGTTTGGATTGTTTGGACAGTTCGTCGCCGAATGATGGTGTGAGAGTTCTCTCACAACTGATTTTGAGCGACACGCTTGCCTGAGTTATCGCAATCGGCTATAACTCAACATCAGGAGCGAATAAGACGTAAGGCTCGCGCCACCGCGCTGGTTGGCACGAGCCTTTATTTATGCCCGCTTCCACAGTGACAAGTAAAAATTGACACCGTATCATTGTGCCTCGCATCCCGCGGGGCGATAAGTCCTGAAGAAAGGGATGATATGACAGAAGAACATCGGCTTATTTCCGCCGAATCCGTGACCGAAGGCCACCCTGACAAGGTCTGCGATCAAATCTCCGACGCCATTCTTGATGATCTGCTGGCCCAGGATCCGTCCAGCCATGTGGCCGTGGAGACCTCCGCCGCCACCGGCGTGTTCCTGGTCTTCGGCGAAGTCACGTCCAAGGGGTACTGCGACGTGCAGTCCAAGGTCCGCGAAACCCTGCGCAACATCGGCTACACCTCCTCCGAAGTCGGCCTTGACGCCGATTCCTGCGGCGTTGTGGTGGCCATCACCGAGCAAAGCGCCGAAATCAACCAGGGCGTTGCCCGTCTGACTGGCGATCAGGAGACCGCCGCCAGCCGCGAAGAACGTTACGAAGCACAGGGTGCCGGCGATCAGGGCGTGATGTTCGGCTACGCCACCGACGAGACTCCGACGCTGATGCCGCTTCCGATCTATTTGGCACATCACCTCGCCTTCCGTCTGACCGAGGTCCGCAAGTCCGGTGAAGTGCCGCACCTGCGCCCGGACGGCAAGACCCAGGTAACCATTGAGTATGACGATAACGATAAGCCCGTTCGTCTGGACACCGTGCTGATCTCCACCCAGCATGATCCTGAGGTTACGCAGGATTGGCTTGCTGTTGAGCTGAAGAAGCACGTGATTGACCCGGTGCTTGATGAGGTGCTGGGTTCCAAGGTGCCGCATGACAACTACCGCCAGCTGGTCAACCCGACCGGTTCGTTCATCCTGGGCGGCCCGGCGGCCGACGCCGGTCTGACCGGCCGCAAGATCATCGTCGACACCTACGGTGGCGCCGCCCACCACGGCGGTGGCGCGTTCTCCGGCAAGGACCCGTCCAAGGTCGACCGTTCCGCCGCGTATGCGACTCGTTGGGTTGCGAAGAACATCGTTGCTGCCGGCTTGGCACACAAGGTCGAGATTCAGGTCGCCTATGCCATTGGTGTTGCCAACCCGGTGTCCATTAATGTGGAGACTTTCGGCACCGAGCAGGGTGTGACGCGAGGCCAGATTGCCGCCGCCGTGCGCAAGGTCTTCGACCTGCGCCCCGCTGCGATCATCGACGAGCTGGATCTGAAACGTCCGATTTATCTGAAGACCGCCGCGTATGGTCACTTCGGCCGCACGGACGTTGAGTTCCCGTGGGAGAAGACCGACAAGGTCGAGGAGCTCAAGGCCGCGATTGCTGCGGAGTGAGCTGAATTAAGTTCCAATTGAATTAAACGGGTGCCTCCCACTTGTTACGGTGGAAGGCACCCGTTTTTCAAGCACTGCTAACATGCCTCTCTATTCAGAGGCATGTTAGCAGTAAACCCAGTAGTATATTCCAGTGCGCAGTAGCATGAAAACATATCTCGCCTAAATGCCAAAGGAGCCTAGCATGGAACGCGTCAGACTTGTCGACTGGCTAAAGAGCGAGCGAGACCAGCATGTTGGTGGAGGCCTGTACTACAACTCACAGATTCTATTTGCCTACAATTCCAATCACAGGGAAGGCTCCACTCTTTCACCAGAACAAACCGCGCAGCTGTTCAACACGGGTGCCTTGCTCCCCGACAACATCAACGATGAAATCAGAGCAGACGATGTCGCCGAAACAACGAACCACTTCAATGCGTTCAATTGGGCCTTAGATCATGTAGACGACCCAGTAAACAAAAGCCTTGTATGCAGCCTTCATGGAATTCTCAAACGCGGCACCAGCCAAGAATTCGACGCCAACCGCAACGTCGGCGGATACAAAATAGTGCCCAACGTCATCAGCCAACTTGAGGGAATTCATACGGTACTCCCCGCGGATGTGCCTCTTGCCATGAAACAGGTATTCAGCTTGTACTCACAATTGGAAGATGATCCTTTTGCAATCGCAAAAGCACATTGGATGTTCGAATCCACGCACCCATTCTCCGACGGTAACGGTCGAATTGGGCGACTCGTCATGTTTAAAGAACTCTTGCGCTTAGATTCCGTTCCAGCTCTGGTATTGGACGAACACCACAATCTTTATACTCGCGCACTAAAGAATTTCCCAAACGAACCCGGATATCTGGTGGACCTGCTTCTTAATGAACGCGATTACTATCAACGAATGATCGAAACATACGCACCGAACCGTATCCGATACTCATACGTTGACCAGTGGAACCAAGCTGGTATCCTAAGACACCTCAATCATCATCCAACATCTCACGCTCGAAATCGTCAAGATCAGCCTCAGTATGCAGAACGGTATCAGTGGGCAAAGCATGCAACGTCTTGCCCATAGCCTCAGCCGAAGCGTAAGCCGACAAACTGTCGGCAATCGTCATAGCCACATCACCTTTCATCACTAGTAGCTTTCAACGTATCCCTACATCCTAGGACACGTCATAAGCGCCTAGACCAAGGGAATCCGGCACATCTCAGACCAACCGCACGCCCTTTCTTGTGTACAGATCTAGTGGTGCTTGCCCTCCATCCCGTCTTGAGTATCAGTATCATAGGCATCGTCGATGTCGAATCCGCCTATAAGCACAAAGCGCCTCAACATATTTGTGGCACGCATGCGTACTTTGAACACCGGCAATGGTGTGTGATCGCATTGCTCGAAGAAAGCTTTCGCTCGATGTACGTCAATCGAGGAGCGCAGCACGTCGAAACGCCCGAACTCGTTGATGTTCGCTTCATCTATACGTTTGGCAAGGAACTCCTCGACCACCGACCTATTAACGCCCAGCCGATCGACTAGTTTGTCGACTTGCTCGTTCTTCTCTCGCGCAGCATAGCGAGTGATGTAATCACGTAGCGTAATGCCGGCTTCAACCTCCACGTCGCCACGCTCCACGTCATGCAGGAACAGTTCGGCGAGTCGTTGTTCGTCCCGCGAGAGCGCGGCAAAGGAACGGTGTAGCTGCGCAGACATCTCCGCCAATTCCGGGCTATTCTCCTTGAGCGCCTTCAGCCATTTATTGAAGTTGGCATTCATGTAATCGGTATCGATGAGTCCGGTATTGATTTCGGTAAGATAGCCATCCAATTCATATGGCGCTTCGGGATTATTTTTTACGCCATCATCTGAATCACCACCGCAGCTGCTATTGCCATAGAACAGTTCTTTATAGCGTTGCGCAAGAATGAGGTATGTACGTTCGTCGATTTGAGGACGCACTACTTCAGACTCGTCATGCTCATCATTGTCCTCATTCGTATCGTCAGTATCCGTACTATCGACCTTGTATTCTGTGGTACTCCAGTCAAAGCCCTGCACTTTCGCCGCTTCAAGGTACCGGTTCAACTCCACGAACTCCTTGGCAAACTTGCGCCTAGCCTCCACCGATTCCGGCAACTGCATAAGGTCTGATTCCCCGTTATCCGAGAACACGTCAAGAATCTCCCGGTACCGCGTATCCATGGATTTTACGTTCGCCGGCAATTTCTGTACGAACAGGTCAAGCGGCCGATCGCCCGAATACAGTTTCACCGCTGCTTCAATGAAGCCATGCATGGTGTGCGGTTTGCGGTAGTAGCGAATGACACCGAACGGCTTGTCCGGTCCGAACAGACGATTCGTGCGACTGAATGCCTGGATGATGCTTTCGTAGTCGATAATCTTGTCGAGATACAACGTATTCACCCATTTTGAGTCAAATCCGGTAAGCATCTGGTCCACGACAATGAGCAAATCGAGCTGCTGACTGCGGTTTGTTGCTATGCCGCCGTACGGACTCTTATGCGATAGTCGCGACGAAATATCTTTCTTCATCGCCGGCCATGTGGGGATGATGAACTCTTTGCCGAACGCCTCATTGTAATCGGTGATGATTTCAGTCAGCGCATCTTCTTTGTCCGTTGCTCCTTCGTTGTTGTCGATGTTGGGATCGAACAACGCCGTTACATGCAACTTAGGTGCTTGCTGCTTGAACAAGTGATAATAGTTGACAGCTTCAGGAATGGAGCTAGTGGCGAGCATCGCATGGAATTTGCCCGCATGGCTGAGCACCGGGAACTGTTCGAGAATGTCCGAGACCACCATGTTCGGATGCGGGGAGTCGATGCCATATTGGTCTCGTCCAAGGAAATCCTCGATGCCGCTAATACAGTTTCCAGCGCCATCAACCATCGGACCCATGGGGACCTCAGACTTATCCATGTAATGCTGGAATACTTTGGCCTTGACCGGGTCGGCGAGCGCATCTTCCGTACTCTCCACCTTCGCCTTGTCGAGAGCCACGGCACGTCTGACTTCAGAATCCTTGTACGTGGTCACCATGTACGGGTCGAATCCGAGTACATTATGGTCACGAATGCCGTCGGCGATGCTGTACCGGTGCAAGCAACGGCCGAATACCATGGCAGTGGTGGAATTCTTCTTCTGGTTTTCGTCCAGAATTGGCGTACCGGTAAATCCGAAGAACAGCGCGTTTGGGAAAGAGCGACGGATATTCTGCAACATGTCGCCGAATGTGGAACGATGGCATTCGTCCACAATAAAGACGATACGTCGTTCAGCTAGCTGATCCAGCCAGGTCTGTGTGACGCCTCGCTCCCCTGTTTTCACGTTGCTCATCTTCTGGATTGAGGTGACGATCAGAGTGTCGTTGACATTGGTGCTGTTGAGTTTGTCCCGCAAAACACCGGTGTTCTCGGTGCCTTGCACTTCCGTCTCGCTGTCGGCAAAGCTGCGGTATTCCTTCAACGATTGAGTACCCAGCTCGATGCGGTCCATGAGGAACACGACTTTATCGGCGTCATGCGAATCGGCGATGAGTTGCGCCGATTTGAAGCTGGTCATGGTTTTCCCGGAACCGGTGGTGTGCCATACATAGCCGCCGGGTCGTCCTGGGGTAGCTGGCCGCTGTTCCCAATCACATTTCCTCACCACATCGGAGATGGCGTTTGCCGCGATGTACTGATAACTACGCAGCACCTTAAGGCATCCATCCGCTGAATCAGCGATGGTGTAGAAGCCGATGAGCTGATGCGCCATGGGAATGGACAGCAGGCCTGCGGTACCGGAGGTGCCTCCGATGAACAGCTTCCATTCGTCTTTGCCAGGGTTTTGCCCGCCGCAGATAGGCTCATTGTTGTAGTCAGCCCAATGGAAGTAATAGCTTGGATTGAATTTGTCTACACCCGGATTAGCGAAGTAGACGGCGTCATCGGGGTTCATGGCCACAAAAATCTGTACTAGACGGAACAGGCCGGTGAACACACCTTCGTGCGCATATTTCTCGATCTGATTGGTTGCTTGGCTGACCGGTATGCCACTTTTCTTGAGCTCGATATGGATCAATGGCATGCCATTGATGAGAAGCACGAGGTCGCCGCGCCGCGAGTTCAACATCTTGTTCTTGGCTGGATAGACCGGTTGCTGAGCGATCTGATAAGTGCTTTTGCCGCCCGCGATTTCCTTGCGGTCATAGATGTAGAGACTGACTTCCTTGCCGAAATGCGCCACATCTTCTTTGTTGTCACGCGTGATAGACACGGTACGCCCGTTGACGAACGAATTGAGCGCGAGCGGCGTTCGCAGGGTCTCGATCTGCTCGATTATCTGGGTCATTTCCCCGTCCGTCAGCGGGTATTTGCCAAGCCTGTCTATGTCGTTGTTGTTGCGGTACAGTATGTCTTTCCAATTGTCGAGCAAATCCCGCTCAGTTGGATAGCGCAGGACACCGTCCTTCCATCCATGCTGCTTAAGCACGGTGATGACGTTTTCCTCAAACACCGATTCGCTATCGAATATCATGATTCTTCTCTCCCCGAACTTCCCAGTGTCCTGCCTTTCGCGAGCCGACGCGCTTAAGCAATCCACACCCAATGAGTATTTCAGCATCCCTTCGCACAGTCGCTGATGAGACTCCCGCGGCACGTGCCATGTCGTCATATGTCGCGCTGGGGCTCTTTTCTACAAAACGTAGAACAATTCGCTGTCTCTCGGTTATCTGCTCATTCAAACCATTTAACTGCTCATTATTGTCAGTTATCTGCTCATTCAAACCATTTAACTGCTCATTATTGTCAGTTATCTGCTCACCACGGATGAATACATGCTCATTTTGATCGAGCTTGGCATCCGGCTCCAACATAAGCGTGAGCACCGTACGATCAGCCTCGCCGAAGCTCTCCTCAATCTGCGGTTCAGGAAGTCCTGCATTCGCCCATGTGGCAAACACATCGGGAACACCCGTACCAGCTCGCTCGCCCACATCGATTAGGCTGAACATCTTCATGACAAGACCGTTGCGCGGATCGGACACCCCGCCAAGACGCATCTGCTCAACGCCCGTTCGGATATCGCCCGGATTTTCGAACACCAATCTATCGGGTGCGCGTCTGACCACCACACCACGCACGCCATAGTAATCAGCGTTGAACAAACAGTTGGCCAATGCCTCGCGAATTGCCTTATGCATGGGAGTGTCATCAACGCGGAAGATGCCATTAAGTTTGAAAGGGGTCTTCAGAGACTCGGCAAGTTTGAGATTCACGCGGAAAAAGAAATCAAAGAGGTTGCCTGACCACATGCCATCGCCGGAATGGACACGATCAGTCCAACGAATCGTCGGATCTAGAGTCTCCTGATAATCAAGGAAATAATGCGGACATTCGCGCACGATGTCATAGTCGTTGCCGAACATAAGCAGACCGCCGAACGTAGGATGAAGCTTACCGTCTTCTCGGCTCACCATTGCCGCGCCAACAGCACGCAGAAAACGCTCGTCATCGAGATCGGTCCAAGAACTGCCCTGACGTACCGTACGGAAACGATTGCGATATGCCCGCACTGTGTCTGTATTGAAGTCGGCAACAGTGAGATCGTCCAGCACCTTGGAATCCATCGTCTCAGCTCCCTGATCCCGGAGCATTGCTGAGATCTCCTGCCGCGTGCAACGGTAGTCGCCCTCACCACGCCGACGGTAGGTTCCCCCGAAGAGATCATTATTGATATACACGGGGCGTTCGTCACGCGGAGCGCGCGGAACGTGAATAGCCAGCACCATCCCACCATCCGCTTCGAGCACTTCAACTTCCGATTCGATGGGCAGCACGGCGCTCACCTTGGACCGGTTGCTGACCGTGTTCCAAAAGTCCTGGCGAAGATGTTCCGCTTCCACTGGTGCGAGCCCGACTGTTTCAAATGTGCCGTCTTCGCGTTCTTTGACACCAAGCAGGATGACACCGCCATAGGTGTTGGCGAAGGCGGAATAGGTCTCCCACATGCTGCGTGGGAGACCGCCTTTCGCTGCTTTCGCTTCAATCCGGTTATTCTCGCGATATGAGGCGAGCTTCACGATATCGAATGTCTCCATTGCTCTACCTCCCTTCACACAAACATCTTGTCAAGCAAGGATTTCTTGATATTCTGCAGCAATTCCAACTTACGCTGATGAAGGGTGATGAGGTCGTCAAGGTTGCTGAAGAAAGAGCCAATTTGTCGCTGCTCATCTAAACTTGGTTGAGGAATACCTAGCTCTTTGATGATTGCGCCTGAGAGGTTTCCCTGCCCACCTTGAAGAAAGGTTTCGGTTATTGATTTCTTCTGTCTACGGAGCCAGTAAGCTATGAAACGATTTGCTGCCATATCAGATGCATCCATGGCAAGAATCGCCTGGTTAATTGCCCCTTTTATCTTCGAAATAGCGACTTCTCCGCTGGTTGCTCCATACATGGCATAGAGAACCATTCCTTTATCAACAAGCTTTGCTGATGAGTTATTTAAACCCGCAACCGTAAGTGACAATTCGGTTGAATCGCAATCGATTTCAGCAGATCGGATAAAAGGAATTTCGCCTCCATAGTAAGCAGAATTGCCAGCGCTGGGAGTGCCTCCTGAATAAGTCAGCGCCAGCTCTCCCAACTTACGCTGTTCCCAAGGGTCAGTAAAACCAGCAAAGCGAATTTCGGGTACAGACTCACCATCTTTCGGGAACATTTTTTCAAGCATCGATTTTTTAAAGATGACAAGCTTGTCATACTTACGCTGATGAAGGGTGATGAGGTTGTCAATCTCACTCAACGCTGAGCCTATGGCAGCTTGCTCCGACAAGCCCGGAAATCTTACTTGTGTATCTTGCAGTGCGGCCTTTGAAACGGAAATCACCTTGATCCCCTGCATTAAAGGAAGAAGCTGTCTGTGATATGCATCGGAATTAAGGTAGTGCCCCAGGTAGCCCGTCCCAAAGAAGAACCGAGGCCGCGCCGGTATCGTATGTAACCCCGAGATAGTTGGCTCTTTGGGTAATTTTCGCAGTTCAACGCACTTGCCAGCCGCTTCGTCCTCTGCCGTGTCAGCGAAAATGACATCACCTTCGCGAAGTATCGACCCAGCAAATTTGGGAAGCACGGTATCGTCGGTAATGAACGGCAAATCGCTTCGTTCGCCATCGAGGCAATCGCCGAACTTAATAAGAATATCTCCGTAATGAACATTGCGAGCAGTGCCATTCTCGCCATTCAAACCGGCACGTGAAAGAGTGTTGCTCTTCAAGAACTCGAAGCAATCCCCAAACTTACGCTGTTCCCAAGGGTCAGTAAAACCAGCGAAACGAATCGCGGGTACTTTCGCCTGTTCAGTCATCATTCGCCTCCCAACAGGGTCTTCAGCTCGGCAATACCAGCCATGTCGAACTCATTGCCGGTTAGTTGACCAAGCATATTGCCAAGTTCTGCCTCAGTCTGTTCGATCTGTTCGCACACATCGGAGTAGGTAGTCGAATACTTGTCGTTCAGCGCATTCACCGCTGCAATCAACTCATCAACAGCCGTCTGAGGGAGCTCCTCAAGCTTGCGCTGCAATGGTTCCACCCACTTGGCAGCAAGCAAGTCATCAGCATGTTCATCGCTCAGTCCTTCAATAACGGTCCGGGTCTTTTCGTCAAGCGCTGAACGGAGATTCTTAACGTTCTTTTTGACTTCACGCTCTTCATCAAACAACCGCTGTGCACTCACAAGAGCACGGTCAAAGTCAGTCTCGGAATTCTTCCCAATCGTTTTCACTGCTTTCTTCAATTCAGCGGCAACGAAAGAATCTCCATCCTCGCTGACGGCATCAGTCGAACTCTTGTCATCCTCATCCAGATTTTCAAGAATGTCAGCGATTTCGCCGCCAATCTCACTCAGCCGAGATTCAAATGTGGCAATTTCCGCAAGATCAGAGGTAAGAAATTTCCCCTGTACGAGATCGAACGGCAGAATATGCCCGACCCAGCCGTCCGGCACTTCGACATCCTTACCGTCTTTCTTCTTGACGACCATATTGGCATCGACTTTGCGAACGGCGTCATGTCCCTCGGCCTGTATGGTTTCAAGGTCGATGGAGATAGTCTTTTGCCAACTATCGTCAAGCACCTGATACGCCGCATAGGCGTCTACGAGAGGGATACCAGCCAAACGACGCAGCAGATCATTTGCCAGAGTCTCCTCTTCGGCGGCAATGCTCACATTGGCGGCATTACCCACCAATTCACCGCGTATATAAGCCGGATAATCGATGAACGCCTCACGATAACGCTGGATATATGCCTTCACATCTGAGTCGGCATTCACTGCCTCACGAACGTCTTGCACGGCGAGCTTGGCCGAATGGCCGTTCTCCTCAGCAAAGAGACGTTGGCGCAATCCCGGGAACACGTTCCAATACTTACCGAGCGCATCGATATCCTGCTTGGGAATGCCACCAAACATGGTGGAATACACGTCCCAACTTTCGGCGCTTTCAGAGGAATCCACATATCGGGGAATATTGAGGTTGTAATCGTTCTGCCGAATCTCATCAATGCTCACCAAACGGCTGAACTTATCGATATCACGATTCCCTGTCACCGCATCCACGATGCGTTTGATATCGCTCGCACGCAGCTTGTTGTTCTTGCCTTCCTTGGTGAAGTATTTGGAAGCGTCCACAACAAGCACATGGTCATCGTTGCGGTGCTTGCGCAGCACCATCACGATGGTGGGGATGCCGGTGCCGAAGAAGATGTTCGCTGGCAATCCGATGATGGCCTGAATATGGTGGTTTTCCACTAGATTCCGGCGAATAGCGCCTTCCTCACCGCCACGGAACAGCACGCCATGTGGCAACACGATGGCCATAATGCCGTCATCACGCAGGTGATAGAGATCATGCAGCAGGAAGGCATAATCAGCCTTGGACTTAGGCGCAATGCCATATTCGAAACGGATATCTTCGCCCGCTTCCGGCGGCTCCCAGTTCTGGGAGTAGGGAGGATTAGAGACCACGGCGTCCACAAACAGCGGCTCATAGGTCTCGTCCTTCGTTTCGTCGGTATCGAACCATGGCCAGTCGCTTTTTAACGTGTCACCGTTACGAGCCACAATATTGTCTGGCAGTATGCCACGCATGACAAGATTCATACGCGTGAGATTGTAGGTATTCTCCTTGAGTTCCTGTGCGTAATACTTGATGTCATTCGGATTGCCATTGCGACGGGCCACAGCCTGACCGATATGGATCAGCAACGAGCCCGAGCCACTCGTGGGGTCGTAGATGTTGATTTCTTCACGGCCGGCGAGATGCCAGGCCACTATTTCGCTCATGAGCTGAGAGACTTCGCTCGGCGTGTAGAACTCACCGGCCTTCTTACCCGCATTGGAAGCGAAGTTGCTAATTAGATACTCATAGATGAAGCCGAGGGTGTCGTAGTCCTGCCGGCTGTCCATCGGAATGTCCTTGATGAGGTAGATGAGGTCGCGGACAGCCTTGCTACGACTTTTTTCATCGGTGCCGAGTTTGGACAGACCGGTTTGCAGCGTGTCGAAGATGCCAACGAACACACGTTTACGAGCCGGATCAATGTTGCGTTCGAAAGCGGAAAGCGCGTCACGTACATCAGCGATGGTGAAATCGCCCTGGCTGGCAATCCACGTGGAGAACAGGTTGTTGTAGGAGATGAAGTAGCCACATAGATCACGTACATACTGTACAGTTTCGGCATCATTCTCATCCAAGCCCTTGAGGTCTTCGGCTCCCCAGTCTTCAGCACGCAGACGAGCAATCTCCGTCTCCGAGAGGAACTTATAGAAGATAAAGCCGAGGATATAGTCCTTGTATTCATTCGCCTCAATCTTGGAACGCATTTTATTGGCGGATTCCCAGATTTTGGCGGCAAGCTGCTGCTTATTCATTCATATGCTCCTTGTTTCTGTACACGTAATCAAGGGTCTGTCCTTGTTCATTGACCCATTCGGTCCAACCGTTTTGACTGCCACCGAGAACAAATACAGCAGCAGCGGAAGGGCTTGACAGTTCAATGTCATCAGCAAGAGTCGCCTTGCCCGTCTGCGTTCCGAAAAGATGCTGCCGAGCTGCCACGGCTCCCTGGTTTTTAATAACTGGATGCACGAGATCCACTTCAGAACCGGAAAGAACAGTGAAACGACCTGTACCTTGGCTATATCGCCCAGTGGCCTGAACACCGTTCTTCTTCGTATGGAATACGGCGTTCACCATAACCGGTGTCTTTTCTTTTCGATCAAGGTCATATCCGAGCACTCGCATACGAAAGAGGATGTTATTGTGCAGTCTTTCCACCTGTTGCTCTTTGTATGGATTCATGCGAGGAGCAGGAGTATACTCATTGTCGGTCTCATAAGAGCCATGTTTGTCCACATAATCTATGGCTGTTGACTCAAGAGAGTCCAAAACATCACGATCGATATTGACATCATTATCGAGGAACATGATGGCTTTGTTCCAAAAATCTTTCTTAGTCTTGTGCGCATCAAGCCGACTAAGCCCCTTCGTGGTTTGTCCCACATACGCACGGCTCAGAACTCCATGATCTTCATCAAGAAGATAATACACACCGCGATCCGGCAAATCGGGAAGACTTTTCGCCTCACTCAACATATCCCGGGGCACCACAACCGTGACAAGCGACTCCCCATCCACACGACAAATTCGAATGCCATCAGGATTGTTGTCAATAATTTGTATGGTCATAGCAGTGAGAGCAATCATTACTTGCCGCCCTTTGCTAGTTCATTAATCATGCATGTTCTCACGAATGCCGAAAAGCTCATCCCGCGAAGAGATGCGGCCTCTTTAGCAGAATCTCGCAAATTAGCGGGGATACGCATAGTAACCGGCACCACATCACCGTTTACCAGATACGAACGTATCTCTGTTTCACCAGCATCATGCTCAATCAGATCGGAGTACGTCATTGCATTCTACACTTTCAAACTGCAATACAAATGCAATAATTCTACACCCGCTTGGGAACAGCGTGAGTTAGTTGACATTGCTGAAATCGTGGGTGGTGGCACTCCCGATACGAACAATTCAAATTACTGGGATGGCGATATCGATTGGTATGCTCCAGCTGAATTGGGCAACAACATATATGCGGAAAGCAGCACTCGCAAAATCACTCAGGCGGGATTTGATAGCTGTTCTACTAAGATGCTGCCGGCTGATAAGACGATTCTTTTCACCAGCCGTGCGGGCATTGGAAACACTGCAATACTGCGTCATTCTGCATGCACGAACCAAGGGTTTCAGTCTCTTGTAATAGGCGATGCCGATGTTTATTTTGTCTATTCAATGAGTGAGAGAATCAAGAAGTGGGCAGAGGAAAAAGCCTCAGGATCGACATTCCTGGAAATATCGGGTAGACAGCTTGAGACCATGCCTGTCAATCTCCCCTCCCTTGTTGAGCAGCAGGCTATCGGCTCCTTTTTCTCCCATCTTGACGACCTCATCACCCTTCATCAGCGTAAGCGTCTGTGGTTTGCTAAATAAGGGTGGATAAGGCTCTCATCACGATGTCAACGTCTTTGTTTTCCAATTCGCGGATGACATGCAGATATATTTCCTGCGTTGTGTTCATGCTTGCGTGCCCAAGCCGTTTAGAGACGCTTGCAATTGAAACGCCGGCAAATAGCAAGAGTGAAGCATGGGTGTGTCTCAATCCGTGTATTGAAATCACAGGTACTCCGGCTTGTTTGCAATGCCGGGCCAGAATACCGTTGGCGGTTGAGTTGTATACCTTGCCATCCACGAAGATAGGCTTGTCACCGGGTAAGCTCTTCAACAGAACAGACAACTGCATGATGAGTTGCCAGTCAAGTTGTACTTTACGTACCGAAGAAGCATTCTTTGTTGGAACAAAGCCACCTCCATTCTTGTAATTCCATGTCTTATTGACGGACAAAGTCTGGTGAACGAAATCGAAATCATCAGGAGTAAGCCCCAATGCTTCGGAGAAACGTAACCCGGTTTTTGCCACTAGCAGTATCAACCAGTCCCAGTTAGGTATCGGATCAAGCTTCAAATCAGCAAGGACAGCATGAAGTTCGAACTGGTTAAGATATTTCACCTTCTTCTGTCTCGGCTGTTTTCCTTTGATGATTGCTTTTCTTGTTGGGTCTCTCTGAATCAGACCTTCATCAACGGCATCGAGGATGGCTCCTTTCAGTTGGTGATGAAAATCCATTGTTGTCTGATGCTCGTGATGCTCAGCGTATCCGTTGATGAGTTTCTGATAGCTCACACGATCGAACTCGGAAAGCTTGAGATCAGGGATAAGTTTTCTCAGCCACGCCTGTGTGAGCTTGTATTTCTTCATTGTCACTTCCCGAATCGCGCCTTCCTTGTAGACGTCGACCCATTGCGAGTAGTAATCGCAGAACGACATTTCTTCGTTGATTGTGTTTATGACCACACGGGGCTCCTTTGACGAATAGATAGACGCTTACGCTGATGAAGGGTGATGAGGTTGTCAATCTCACTCAACGCTGAGCCTATGGCAGCTTGCTCCGACAAGCCCGGAAATCTTACTTGTGTATCTTGCAGTGCGGCCTTTGAAACGGAAATCACCTTGATCCCCTGCATTAAAGGAAGAAGCTGTCTGTGATATGCATCGGAATTAAGGTAGTGCCCCAGGTAGCCCGTCCCAAAGAAGAACCGAGGCCGCGCCGGTATCGTATGTAACCCCGAGATAGTTGGCTCTTTGGGTAATTTTCGCAGTTCAACGCACTTGCCAGCCGCTTCGTCCTCTGCCGTGTCAGCGAAAATGACATCACCTTCGCGAAGTATCGACCCAGCAAATTTGGGAAGCACGGTATCGTCGGTAATGAACGGCAAATCGCTTCGTTCGCCATCGAGGCAATCGCCGAACTTAATAAGAATATCTCCGTAATGAACATTGCGAGCAGTGCCATTCTCGCCATTCAAACCGGCACGTGAAAGAGTGTTGCTCTTCAAGAACTCGAAGCAATCCCCAAACTTACGCTGTTCCCAAGCGGGCATCGGCACTACATGAAGCAGAGCAGACGGGATACGAGTGGCTGGCCGAACATACGCAATACATCTACCGGCAACTTGGGCACTACCATTTCCGTTGTTAGCTACACTTATCGCGATAAGTGTAGCTAACAACGATTGAAGCGACACCTTACAAGCCATGAGAGGTAGAACCGTTCCCCTTCTATTTTGAAAAACTTGAATAAGTTAGATTTTTTCAAAATAGGGATGCGTCGAAAAGACGCATAAACGCACGAAAAATGCGGGCATCCGATATGCAGTGTTCATTGAATCACTGTATATCGGATGCCCGCAATTGTTTCAGACCAATTGAAGAGCCTTAGCTCAGCATCAGCCTCACGCCTTGGCGACCTCAACGGCCAGCTCGGCACCTTCCTTCACTTCGAAGGAGGTAGCCAGCGTCTCACGGGCGATCAGATCCTTGAACTGCTCGACATCGGCCACATTGACAGCCGGCACGGTCAGCACCAGGGCGATGCGATCGGCGATGTCCAGATCGGCAGCCTTACGTGCGTCCTGCACAGAACGAATCACGTCGCGGGCGTAGCCTTCAGCCAGCAGGTCGTCATCCAGCGCGGTGTCGAGGATCACGAAGCCACCGGTCGGCAGAGCGGCGGAGACCGAAGCGGCGGCCACGGTGGCGTTCTCCTCCTCCACACGGTTGATCAGCTCGTACTCGCCTTCGACCAGCGCAAGGTCGCCGGACGGCGTGGAGACCACCGGCGCACCGGACGCAGCATCGACATGCCAGTCGCCGGACTTGGAGGCCTTGATGGCGAACTGCACCTGCTTGCCGAGGCGCGGACCCGCCGCACGGGCATTCACACGCAGCTCGTGAACAATCTTCAGACCGTGGGCGGAGGCATCCTGCAGCGTCGAGAACTCAATATTCTTGATATTAAGTTCAGACTTCAGCAACTCGTCGTATGCCTTGACGGCGTCCACGTTCTCGACCACCACGGTGAGCTTGGAAAGCGGCTGGCGCACGCGGATCTTGGCGGCCTTACGCAGGGACAGGGTGCCGGAGACGACCTCACGCACCTTCTCCATCGCGTCCACCAAGGCCGGATCGTCGACCAGCACGCGGCCGAGCTCGGTATCGGCACCGGTCTTCTCGTCCACCACGAACGGCCATTCGGCCAGGTGCACGGACTCGCCACCGGTCAGACCACGCCACACGGACTCGGCTTCCATCGGGGCCAGCGGCGCAAGCACGCGCATGAACGCCTCAAGCACGGTGTACAGCGTGTTGAACGCGGAAGCGTCCTCATTCCAGAAACGGTCACGGGTGTTGCGGATGTACCAGTTGGTGAGCACGTCGATGAAGTCGGAGACCGCATCGCAGGCGTCGGAAATCGCGAACTCGTTCAGCGACTTCTCGGCGGCCAGCACCAGGCGGCGGGTACGGGCCAGCAGGTAGCGGTCCATCTCCGGCAGACCGGCGACCTCGTCCGCGCGCAGCTGGCGGGCGTCGAATCCGGCCCCGCCGTTGGCCGCGTTGGCGTACAAGGTGAAGAAGTAGTAGGAGCTCCACACCGGCAACATGACCTGGCGCACGGTGTCGCGGATGCCATCGGCGGTGACGATCAGGTTGCCGCCGCGCAGAATCGGCGAAGACATAAGGAACCAGCGCATGGCGTCGGAACCGTACTTGTCAAACACGCCGTTCACGTCCGGATAGTTGCGCAAGTGCTTAGACATCTTCTGGCCGTCGGAGCCGAGCACGATGCCGTGGCAGATCACGTTCTTGAACGCCGGGCGGTCGAACAGGGCGGTCGCCATGACGTGCAGCAGGTAGAACCAGCCGCGGGTCTGGCCGATGTATTCCACGATATAGTCGGCCGGGAAGTGCTGCTCGAACTTCTCCTTGTTCTCGAACGGGTAGTGGAACTGCGCGAACGACATGGAACCGGACTCGAACCAGCAATCGAGCACATCGGAAATACGGTGCATGTGCGACTTGCCGGTCGGGTCGTCCGGGTTGACGCGGACCAGGTTGTCGATCCACGGACGGTGCATGTTGATGTTGCCGTCCTTGTCGCGCGGGTAGTCACCGAAGTCGGCCTTGAGCTCTTCGAGAGAACCGTAAACGTCCACACGCGGGTACTTCGGATCGTCACTCACCCACACCGGAATCGGGGAACCCCAGAAGCGGTTGCGGGAGATGGACCAGTCGCGCGCGTTGGCGAGCCACTTGCCGAACTGGCCGTCCTTGACGTTGCCAGGGATCCAGTTGATTTGCTGGTTCAATTCCAGTAGACGCGGCTTGATCCTGGTCACGGACACGAACCAGGAGGAGACCGGCTTGTAGATCAGCGGGGTGGCGCAACGCCAGCAGTGCGGGTAGGAGTGCACGTAGCTCTTCTCCTGGAAGAGGATCGCGCGGCGCTCTTCCGGAATCTCGGCGAGCGGGCCATCGCCGGCGCGCAGGTTGCGCAGGATCGGCAGGTTGGCGTCGAACACGAAATCACCCTCGTAGTCGGGGCACTGCGCGGTGAAGCGGCAGCCATCGTCGAGCACGTCGGTGCTCTTGATGCCCTTGGCATTCAGCGTGTTCATATCGTCTTCACCGTAGGGGGCCTGGTGAACCAGACCGGTACCTTCGACGGTGTCGACGTAGTCGGCAGTGAAGATCGTGTAGCCGTTCGGGCCGGGCACATGGCCTTCGGATTCGGCCGTCTCGCCCGCGAAGTACGGGAAGACCGGGTAGTAGCGGCGGCCTTCCAGCTCGGAGCCCTTGAGTTCGCGCACGACCTCGTAGTTCTCGCCGAGTTCCTTCTCGTAGTGCGGCAGCAGGTCCTTGCCGAGGTAGAACTTCTTGCCAGCGAACTTGCCTTCGGTCGGGCGGACCTCGACGTAGTCGATGTCGGCGCCGACCACGATGGCGAAGTTGGTGGGCACGGTCCACGGGGTGGTGGTCCAGAAGACGGCGTAGGCGTCGTCTTCATCGCGCATCTTCACGGCCACGGACACGGTGGTGTCCTGGCGGTCCTGGTACACGTCGGCGTCCATGCGCAGCTCGTGCGCGCTCAGCGGCGTGCGGTCCTTCGGGCAGTACGGCAGCACGCGGTAGCCCTGGTAGGCCAGGCCCTTGTCGTAGAGCTGCTTGAAGGCCCACATCACGGATTCCATGTACGGGATGTTCAGGGTCTTGTAGCCGTGCTCGAAGTCCACCCAACGGGCCTGACGATGCACGTAGTTCTGCCATTCGTTGGTGTACTTCAGCACGGAAGCGCGGCAGGCGTCGTTGAACTTGTCGATGCCCATCTTCTCGATCTGGTCGACCGAGTCGATGCCGAGTTCCTTCTGCGCCTCAAGCTCGGCGGGCAGGCCGTGGGTGTCCCAGCCGAACACGCGGTTGACCTTGCGGCCCTTCATGGTCTGGTAGCGCGGGATCACGTCCTTGGCGTAGCCGGTCAGCAGGTGGCCGTAGTGCGGCAGACCGTTCGCAAAAGGCGGGCCATCGAAGAACACGAATTCGTTCTGGCTGTGGTCGCCGGAAGGGTTGCGTTCAACGGACTTCTGGAAGGTGTCGTCCTTGTCCCAGTAGTCGAGAACGGTCTCCTCCATGTCGGGGAAGCTGGGGTTCGGCGCGACGTGCGCGGTCTCGCCGCCCTCGCTCGCCTTGGGATATACGTTTTCGCTCACCGTAAATCTCCTGTTAGTACTGTGCACTGGTCCTACAGGAGCGTCATTGATGGCGATTGCCGGGCGCCGACGTGTGCCGGCTGGTTTCACGAATGTCACGTACCGAACCGTGGGCCGATTAGTCAATCGCCTCGCAGCCGGAACCGACTGTGTTCCGCCCGGAACAGCCATGTCTGCCGTTCCTGCCTACGAGGACGATGACGAGCGCTGGTATGCGCTCCGCACCGCGGTACCACCTCGCTTATCGCACCGGTTGCGCCGCTCCGAACTGTTGCACTCGGAGCCGCGAGCCTGCGCGACCGCTTGTGTTCGGCTGTCTCGGGCCGATCCCGTCGGTTCTACTGGGCGATTGCCGCCGTTCTTCCGAAGACTCCCCGCTGATAACGGATCACTGCCTCACAACGGTGCATATCGTAACACGCCACGCGGTCAAATCGCCGCCCACGGCCACGGCACCGTCAGGAGCCCGATTTAGATTGGGACCGGCCACCACGGACCGAGAAAGGATTGTCGGACAATGACGTATGATTTCACGTCCATCATGAACAGGCATGGCATGGATTCGATCGCGGTCGACGGACTGGGCACCGACCCGGGATTCGCGCCGGACCCGCCACGCGAGGGTTTCGACGTCATCCCCATGTGGGTGGCGGACATGAACTTCCCGACCGTGCCCACGATCCCGCAGGCCATCATCGAACGGGCGAAGCATCCCGCCTACGGGTACTTCTCCCCCACCGACGACTATTACAGCTCCATCATCGACTGGCAGTCCACGCGCAACGGGGTCACCGGATTGACCCGGGAGGCGATCGGCTACGAGAACGGGGTCCTGGGCGGTGTGATCAGTGCGCTGACCGCGTTCGCCGCCCCCGGCGACGGCGTGCTGCTGCACAGCCCGACCTACATCGGGTTCACCCGGAGCATCGAAAACAACGGCTACCGCATCGTCCACAGTCCGCTCACGCTGGACGAGCGCGGCGTATGGCGCATGGATTACGAGGATATGGACAGGAAGCTCAAGGAGCATCACATCCACGTGGCCGTGTTCTGCAGCCCTCACAATCCTTGCGGGCGCGTGTGGGAACGTTGGGAAATCGAGAAGGCCATGGAAGTGTACAAGGCCAACGATTGCGTGGTCATTTCCGACGAGATTTGGTCCGATTTGACTCTGGGGAACCACCAGCACATCCCCACCCAATCGGTCAGCGAGGACGCACGCAACAGGACCGTGGCGTTCTACGCGCCCAGCAAGACCTTCAATCTCGCCGGACTGGTGGGAAGCTACCACATCATCTACAATCCCACACTCCGGGACCGCATCGTGGCCAAAAGCTCGAAATGCCACTACAACGACATGAACGTGCTTTCCATGCACGCGCTGATCGGCGCCTACCGGCCCGAAGGCCATGAGTGGCTCGACGAACTGAAGGCGGTGCTCACCGGCAACGTCGATTACGCCTACGACTACATCACCAAGCATTTCCAAGGAGTGAGTTTGGCCAAACCGGAAGGCACCTACATGCTGCTGCTCGACTGCGAGCAGTGGTGCGAACGCCACGGCCTGAGCCTGCCCGAGTTGGAGAAATGCGGCTGGGATGTGGGCGTCGCATGGCAGGACGGCAGCATGTTCCAGGCCCCCTACAGCATCCGCGTCAATCTCGCATTGCCCTTGAGCCGCGTCAAGGAGGCCATGCGCCGCCTTGACCAATACGTATTCAACGCGTAAACGGCATGCATCCGCGATTGCGGTGTCCTGGAAAGACGAATGCCGCCAACGAGGTTGGCGCCCGTTGGCGGCATTCGTCATACGTTGGCCGAACCGGGCGAAACCCAAGTTGCCAAGTTGCCGTGCGCTATGAGGTGGATGCCGCCAGCGGACGTGTACATCTGACCGCCCGATATGCCGGTGCCACCGATGCGCCGACGCTGCCGGCATTCGGATTGGAATGGACACTTCCCAAGCAGTACGAGAACCTGCGCTTCTACGGCCTTGGCCCCGAGGAGACCTATCGCGACCGTCTGCACGGTGGCAAGCTCGGCATTTTCGAGCGCACCGCGGCCGAAAACAATGCACCGTATCTGGTGCCGCAGGAGACCGGCAACCATGAAGACGTGCGTTGGGCCGAAGTGCTTGACGCCCAAGGACACGGCATGCGTATCAGCCAGGCCGGCAGCGAACATTTCGCGGCGAGCCTGTTGCCGTACAGCTCGCTCATGCTGGAAGAGGCGACCCACCAGAACGAGTTGCCGCCGGTCCGTCACACGTTCCTGCGCCTGTTGGCCGCGCAAATGGGCGTGGGCGGCGACGATTCATGGGGCGCGCCCGTCCATGAGCAGTACCAGCTGCCCGCCGATCGCGCCTACACGCTCGACGTGAATCTGGAACTGTTCTAACAGCGATAAAGAAGCTCCCTCCACAGAGGGAGCTTCTTTATCGCACAGAGGGAGCTTCTTTATCGTGCTGGTACGAAACTGTCACGCACTACTAGGGTGGTGGAGATGAAGGTGTGGTGGTGCAGCGTGCGCCGACTGGAGATGGCCTCGGCAAGCATCGTAATCGCAGTATCGGCCATCTCATTCTGATCGATATCGTAACTGGTCAATGTCGGCGAAGTGTACTGGGCGATGGCCTGGTTATTGATACTGATCACACTGGTATCGCGAGGCACCAGCACTCCCGCAGCGGTAAACGCCTGCAGTACGCCGACTGCAATCGTGTCCGCAGCCACGATGAACGCATCCGGCATGTCATCTCGATGATCGTTAGCCGCTTTCTCCCCTAGAGTGCGCCCGGTGTCCACAGTGAACGCGCCTTGCGCGTAAATCAGGCCTTCCGCATCCAGCCCCAAACGCTCGGTCCAATTGCGGAATGCGGTTAATCGGCTGTCTTCCGGGTATTCGTGCAAACCCATCGTGAAGCCAGTACCGCCGATATAGCCGATGCGTCGTTTGCCCGAGGACACCAACACATCCAATGCGTCCAAAATGGTTTGGCTTAAATCCGGTTGCACCGAATCGAACAGGCCGGGCGCAGGATTGATGTCGATGAATACGCCATAAGGCAATACCAGATGGAGTTTCAACAGTTCATCCGAAGAGGGTACGGACGGTCCGATGGAAATGAAGCCGTCGAAATCACCGGCGTTGGCAATCAGATCGTCGATATGGGAAAACGACGTGAGTTCCATGTGCTGGGCTCTGGCATTGTCGCCGAGCACGGACCGCAGTTCATCGAAATAGGCGTCCGCCAGTTCTTCCTCGCGGGTGGCGTTGTCGAGTACGGCCACACGGCGTGGCAATACGATACGGCGTGATCCGGTAGCGTAGCCAAGCTGCTCGCTGACCTCGATGATGCGACGTCGCGTCTCCTCTTTGACAGACAATGTCGGGTCCCCATTGAGCAGCCGGGATACCGTGGCCTGCGAGAAACCTGATTCCTGCGCGATTTCCTTCATCGTGACCATGACATCATCCCCTCAATGCAAACATTACGTAGTACTTCAGTAAATTACTTTACTACTTAGCGTAACGCGCAAAGCCCGCAACCGGAATACACCGGTCACGGGCTTTGCGATATCAATGTCACATCAGCAGACGATATGACCTGATGTCAGCTCTCGTCTTCGGCGACGCGGGAGCGGCTGTAGATCATCTTCATCGAGCAGATGAAGATAACCATCGCACCCAGGACGATGATGCCGCCGACCATGAAGACGTTGGCATAGGTCGAGGCCGGACCGGATTCGGTGCCGAACAGTGAGCCGCCGCTCATCGCGCCATTGGCCATGAGCTGGCCGAAGATCGCGACACCGACCGAACCGGTGATGGCCTGCATCAGATCGTTGAAGCCCAATGCACGTCCGGATTCCTCGGCCTCCACGGTCAGCGTTGCGGTATCCACAATCGGCTGGTAGAAGAACGAGGTGCCGAAGTAGTAGATGCACGGCGCCACGGCAAGAGCCCAGATCTGGCCCATCGGAATCAGGAACGCAACGGCGATCAGGCCACCGCCCATGCAGGCGAGCGCCAGAATGATGGAGGCCTTGCGGCCGATCTTCTGGATGATCGGGCCAGCGGCGAAGCCCATGATGGCGGCGAGGATGATCGACCACACCAGCAGGTTGGAGACCTGGGAGGAGTCGATGCCGTACACGTTCAGGCCGATGGCGTTGCAGCCGGCGTTCAGGGTGTAGCTGAAGAAGTAGCCGACAAAGATGACGATCATGGTCATCGCGAAGGCCGGGTTGGTGAGCATCTCCGGGGTGATGAACGGATCCGCGGCCTTGTTGATGTAGACCACGAAGGCCACGCCGGTGACCAGCACCGCGATACCCCAGAAGATGGTCATGTCGGTGAAGAACATGGTCACCGAGCCGGCGAACAGGCCAATGAGCGTGAAGCCGATCACGTCGACGCGCGCGCCCTTGGCATGCTCGTCAGGCAGGTTCTTGGCCAGGATCGGGATGAAGAACACCGCGATGATGCCGATACCGAAGAGGATGCGCCAATCGACAAGGGTCATGTAGCCGGCAAGGAAGACGCCCAGAGCCGCGGCGATACGGAACACGGCGACGAACACGCCGTACCAGATGACTCGCTTCTTCTTCTCGATGTACTTGGAGACGAGCACCAGGAAGATGGAGCCGGAGACCTGCCAGCCTGCGGACTGCACGGTACGGGCGGCGATGACGATCCAGATGCTCAGGTCGCCGAAGCAGCCGAGGATCGAACCGAGCACGAACACGATCGTGCCGAGAATCATCATCTTCTTCAGGGACACGAAGTCACCGAGAGAACCGTAGATCACGCACACGATGCCGAGCACGATGCCCGGAATCGAGGTGATCAACGGGGCGAGGTTGGCCTGGCCGAGCTGGTCGCCGATGTTCACATAGATCATGCCGAAAGCCTGCTGCTGCAGCACGCCCATGGTGAAGATGATCAGTACGATCGGAATGGCGATCTTTGCCATCTTGTTCATACGGGCAAACTCTTCGGTGCCCTCCTCAGGCACCGGGATACCGTTCGCCTTCTCCTTGACAGCGGTTTCTGCCATGGTGATTCCTTTCTATTGGTTTGAGTTTGGTGGAATGCCTTATGCGCGAGCGCAAGGAGTAAAAACAGCTACCTCCTCTCGCATGGGAATCGACGGCGCCGCGCCTCTTCTGGATACCGCGAGGGCCGAGGCCTTCGCGGCGAAATCAAGTGCATGGGCGATGGGTTCGCCGGACATCAGGTCGGCAAGGAGATAACCAGTGAAGGTGTCGCCGGCCGCCGTGGTGTCGACCGTGTCGACGAGATAAGCGGACTGCGTGACGACGTGGTCCCCACGCAAATACATCGAACCGCACTCGCCGAGGGTGAGGGCTATATCCGCCTGGGAGAAACGCGCACGCATCGCACGGATCAGTGTCTCCCCATCTTCTTCGGCCCCTGTGAGCATCGCCGCCTCGCCCTCATTGAGTACAAAACAGCCGATGGCATCAAGATCGACTTCGTCGAGCCGCGAGTCAGCCGGCGAGGGATTGAGCACGATGAACATGCCGCGGGCCTTGGCGCGGGACACGATATAGGGCAGTTCGCTGATTTCGTTCTGCAGCAGCAGCCAATCGCCCTTCCCATACCCGTCAAGCACCTGATCGACGAAATCACGGTCGATGGCACGGTTCGCGCCGGGGTACAGCACAATGCAGTTGTCGCCGCTGGCATCGTTTTGGATGATGGCGTTGCCGCTGCGCACATCATCGCGCACTACCACCGAGGTCACGCCCACCGCGCAGGATTCGAGCAGGTCGCGCAGGAACATGCCGTCCCGTCCTACCTGGCCGGCATGGTGCACATCGGCGCCGGCACGAGCCAATGCGATCGATTGATTCAGTCCCTTGCCTCCGGGGAACACGTCGAGCGCATGCGAGGTGATGGTCTGGCCTTTGGCCGCAAAATGATCCACCCCGTACACATAGTCGATGTTCAGCGAGCCGAAATTCAGTATGCGCATCAGGACTCCTTTCCCATGACGGGACCGGTGACAGCCAGTTCGTAGATGCGGCGGCAATCGTCGCGATCAAGGCGGGCAATGGACCCGATGGTGGCGTCCGGCCCGTAGAAATCGATGTTGTCCAACATGCGTTCGATGCCGTCGCCCGGCAGATCGAAGTCCTTGAAGGAAACAGGCATGCCTAGCGAGCGGAAGAACGATTCCGTTGCGGCGATGCCACGCCGGGCCAGTTCGGTTTCGTTCATCGAGCCGGGCCTGATGCCGAATACCTCAGTGGCGTATCGCGCGAAACGGAACGGGGCCTTCTCGCTGGCCACGCGCATCCAAGATCCCATGATGATTGACAGGGTGGCCCCGTGAGGGGTGTCGTATAGCGCGCTCAGCTCGTTGGCAATCAGGTGGGTGGACCAGTCCTGTTCACGACCCACGCCGAGGGTGTTGTTCTGCGCGATGGTGGAGATCCACATGATTTGCGCTCGCAAGTCGTAATCGGCAAGGTCGGCCAACGATTTCGGGCCGACATCGACCAAGGTGCGCAATGCGCCTTCGGCCATACGGTCGATTACGCCGATCTCGTTGTCGGCGCTGAAATACCGTTCGCAGATGTGGGAGAACATGTCCACAATGCCGCAGGCAGTGGGGAACGCCGGCACCGTGACGCTGAGTTCGGGGTTCATGAACGCGAATGCCGGCCGGAGTACTGGTTCGCTCAGCGTGAGCTTGGAATGCTCATGCTCATTGTTGATGACGGCGACCTGGCTGGATTCGCTGCCCGATGCCGGGCACGTCAGTACCACCGCGACGGGAAGGGTGCGATCTACCGGCACTTTGCCGGTGAAATAATCCCATACGTCACGCTCTCCGGCGGCTCCCAGCGCGATTGCCTTGGCCGAATCGATGACGCTGCCTCCGCCGATGGCCACAACGGCGTCGACATTGCGGGCTTTGGCGATGGCGATGCCTTCACGCACCAGCGTCAGTCGGGGATTCGGCTTCACGCCGCCAAGCTCCGTATAGGAAATGCCGGCCCGTCCAAGGCTGCGGCGTACGGCATCTAGCAAGCCGCTGGTTTCCAGATATGCTCCGCCATCATGATGGATGAGCACGCGGGAAACGCCCTTTGCGCCCAGTTCGTCTCCCACTTTGGTTTCGGCGTCGCGCCCGAAAACGAAGGTGGTTCCGATGCATATGGTGAAATCCCTCATATCATGCTCCTTGCGTGTATGACGGTGTCCGTCATGATGTCGTTGAGTTCCGCGATGTCGTGCGCCACATATGCGGGGTTTCTGCTGAGCAACGCGATTTCGTCGCCATCCCCGTATGTGACCGCTATGCAGGAGATGCCGTTGGTCCGTGCAGCTTCGATGTCGCTGAAGGTGTCTCCCACATAGAGGCATTGTCTCGGCGCGATGCCATGCCGTCGAACGATTTCGGCTATCATTTCGACCTTCGTCGCCTCACGGCCGGGTATGGAATCGGGGCAGATCCAATCGTCGAACAGGTTCGCCCAGCCTTTGCTGCCGAGTATGCGCCTCAATGCGCCCTCCGGCTTGTTGGTGACGATGATATTGCGTACGCTATGTCCCTTCAGCTCATTCAGCATGCTCTGAATGCCCGGATAGAGTCTGGTGCGCGAAAAATCATTGAGCGTGCGGTAGTGTACGCGTACATCCTCATCAAATGTCTCCAGATACGCCTCCCCGGGATAGGGGATCACGTGCCGCATGATCTCATCCATCGGATCGGCCAGATTGGCGTCATCGCGCATGTACAGGTCATCGATCGCCCCGCCCGCACGACGCGCGGCGTACGTCAGGGAATTCCACACGTCGCTGCCAGTGTCGGCAAGGGTGCCATCGAAATCCCATAACAGGCATCGGTACTCCATTGGATTTCTCCTTTCGTTCATTCGCATGGCGGTGGTCGATGATTGGAGGCGAGATACCGCCGGCCGGCCAGAAGGGGTTGGAGTCGCCGGCCGGCGGTGGAGGGGGTTGTTCAGGGGCAAGACTCAGTCGTAGTTTTCGAGGGTGCTGTTCAGTAGGTCGACGAATCCGGGGAAGTCGAGTTCCAGCGCGGCTTCCGCATTCGGCTCTTCGCCGCGATAGCCCATCGTCGGCGTGCGTTCAAGATCCACGGCAGGCACGGTACCGCGCAGATGACGGTAGTCGCACACGGTCATACCGCGGGTAAGTGCGCCGTGCAGCTCGATATCGATATGCATCGGGACCGCAGTGATCAGCGACGGGTCGATAACCCATGCCACCGCGCATGCGTCGTGCATGGTGGCGCCCGTCAGCTCGGACTCCTCCTCGCATGCGCCGATGAAGAAATCGGTCAGATCGGCGGCCAGGTTCGCGGCCTTGGTGCCGATCTCACGGAACTTGGCTACGTGCTTGGCGGTCAGCTCGCATTGACGGGTCAGGTTGATGCCAGTCATCTTGACGTGCATACCGGAGTTGAACACGCGCGATGCCGCCTCGGGGTCGACGAAGATGTTGAATTCGGCGGCAGGGGTCCAGTTGCCGTAGGTGACGGACCCGCCCATGATGCACAGCTCCTTGACCCGTTCCACGATGCGCGGCTCACGGTTGATGGCGGAGGCGATGTTGGTCAGCGGACCGGTGGCGATCAGCGTCACGTCATCCGTGCTCATTACGGTGTCGACGATGAAGTCGACCGCATGCTTGTTCTGTGCGGCGTGCGTCGGCTCCGGCAGCACGGGACCGTCCAGACCAGTCTCGCCGTGGAACTGCGGTGCGGTGACCAGCGGTGCGACCATCGGGCAGCTGTGCCCCGGATATACGCCGATGCGGTCCGCCACGCCAAGGACCTCAAGCACCTTGATGGCATTGCGGGTCACGTTCTCCAGTGTGCAGTTGCCGCCAATGGTCGTGATACCCAGCACGTCGAGGTGCTGCACGGCGAGCATGATGCCGAACGCGTCATCGTGTCCGGGATCGCAGTCAAGGATGACCTTCTTCTTGTTTTCCATAGGGATACCTCCGTTGGTTGTGTTCTTTGGATTGGTCGATATTCGGGCATGGCGTTCAGCCGGTTTGCCCGGCGAGGAACTCGTGCAGCTGTGCAGCGTCCGGCGAGGAACGTGCCCCGCGACGGGCCACTTTGTATGCGGAGACGGCATTGCCCTCTCGCAATGATTCGGCGAGGGAGGCTCCGGCGAGTCTGGCAGCGATGAAACCGGCGTTATAGACGTCCCCCGCTCCGATGGTGTCTTCGACGTTCACCCGGAACGCCGGGCTTTCCGTCAGGCCGTCTTGCGTAAGACCGATCGATCCTCGGGCGCCGTCCCGGACGATGACGGTCCGGCCGTCCACCGCATAGGCCGTGGCGTTGCCCATCATGTCGTCGTCGCCTAAATAGGCGAACTCGTCCGGCCCTGATCCCAGCAGATAATCGACATTCGGAATAATGCGTTCGAGTGCAGCCGCGAAATCGGGGTCGAGCACGCCGTCGTCCACACGCAGGTTCAGGTCGAAAGATGTAGGGACTCCGGCATCGTGGGCCTGTTCGAAGATGCGGATGATCGTCTCCCTAGCGCTGGTGTCGTAGGTCAGGCACATGCCCGAGGAGTGGACCCAATCCGCCTCACGAATCATGTGCATCGGCACAAGGTTTTCGTCGAGCACCTTGAACGATTGCCGTTCGCGAGGCCATCCCCACAGGTACCTCTCTCCGTGGTCGTCCACGAAAGCGAATACGCCGACCGTGCTCAGGGTCGAATCCGCAACCAGCCCGGTCACGTCCACGCCCGCATCCTTGAAGTCCTGCATAACGAAACGCCCGTACTGATCATCTCCCACGGTGCCCACGAACGATACATCCAGGCCGAGCTTCGCCAACGCCACGGCCGTGTTCGCCGAGGTTCCTCCTCCCTCGATGCCGATCTGCGGATATTCGACCTGCGTGCGCTCCTCGTTGAGAAAACGCGGATAGGGCACGATGATATCCACATTGGCATCGCCGACGACAACGACCTTAGGCATCTTTGGCCGCCTTGATAAAAGCCTCGACCTTGGCCGGGTCCTTGCACCGATCCGTATCGGCGCGATCATCGTCGTAATTGGTCAGGGAGAACGAGTCGACGCCATACGGGTGCGTGGCATAAATCGCCTCGGCCACATTGGAGGCGTCCAGACCGCCGGCGATGATGCACGGCACGTCGGTGGCCTCGATGATGGCCCGGTCGATGGCCCGGTCATGGGTCAGGCCGGTCGCTCCGATGTCTCCGGCAGCAGGTGCTTTGGTGTCGATGAGGAAGAAGTCGGAAACCGGCTCATAGTCCTTCACATACTGCATGACCTTCTGTTCGTCGAGAGGCACTCCGGCTAGCACCGGGATGGCCTGCATGATCTTCAGTTCGGGGAACCGGCTCTTAAGTTCCGCCACTTCGGCCGGACTGATGCCTTCGATGTCGCCGGACAGGTGCAACACGTCGGGCATGGCTTCGCGCAGGTTCTCGCTGATTTCGTCGATGTCTTCGGCGACGGTCAGGCCTATGCGCACGGCTTGTGGTTGCACGCCTTCGAAGATTTCCCTGGCCCGTTCGCAATCGAGCTGACCGGGCGTCCGCTTGATTTTGCCGTAGGAGACGCCGATATGTTCGCCGCCCATGTCGATTACCATGCGAGCGTCCTCGACATTCCTTATTCCATAGATTTGAGCAATGACATCAGCCACGATGGTTCCTTTCCTGAGCAATGGCGTTGATGAACGCGGGGACGGAGAATACCGTCTCCTTGAGGCCTGCACCCTGAGCCACTCGGGTGACGGGCGGCGGCGTCACGAAGGAACGCCGAAGTGTGTCGGTCTGGGCAAACACCTCGCGGGCCTGGCCATCGAGCAGCACGCGGCCGTGGTACATCACGATGACACGGGAGAAGTTCGCGGTGACGAATTTCATGTCGTGCGAAATCGTGATGCAGAGTCTGCCTTGTGCTTTCAGACGTTCGATGATGCGTGCAAGGCGGGCGTTGCCCGACGCATCCTGACCGCACGTTGGCTCGTCGAAAATCACCACGGATGGGTCCATCATGATGACGGCACCGATTGTGCAGAATTTCTTCTCGGTGGGCGTCAGGTCGAATGGGTGCACGTCGAGCTTTTTGGTGAGGCCTACCAGCTCGGCGATGCTGTCCACGCGATGCGCGATGCCCTGATCGCTCATGCCGATCTGGCGCGGACCGAATTCGAATTCCTTGCGGACGCTTTCCAGAAACAGCTGATCGTCGGGATTCTGAAAGACATAGCCCACGCTGCGAGACCATTCGGCGGTGCTGCGCTCATTGACGTCAATGCCATCAATCAGCACTTTGCCTCCGGTGGGGCGCAGAATGCCGTTGAAATGCTTGACCAGCGTGGTCTTCCCTGCACCGTTCTGCCCTATGATCGCCACCGGCTCGTTGCCGTCAAGTGTCAAGTCCACTCCGTCAAGGGCCTTGTCCCCTCCGGGATAGGCGTGCTCCAGTGCCTGCAACTCGATTTTCATGAGAGCGCCTCCTTGGCCATGCGGATGGCCGGCTCCTCGGTAATGGCAATCGGGCCACCGAGCGCACGGGTGATCTTCACGTAATCGGGCACTTCCACGCCATGCTCTTCGATCGCCGGATCGGAGAACACCTCCATCGGAGAGCCAAGGGCCACGACTTCGCCTCGCTCGAGCACCATGACGGTATCCGCGTATCGTGCCACTCGCTCCATGTCATGGTCGACCATGATGACGGTGACGCCGTCCGCATTGAGCTGTTTGACGATGTCGAAAATCTCCTCGCTGCCCATCGGGTCGAGCTGCGTGGTGCACTCGTCAAGCACCAGAATGCGCGGTTCCATGATGAAAGTGGATCCGAAAGCCACACGCTGCACCTGTCCACCCGACAGTTCCAGCGGGTTCTTGTCTAGAATGTGGTCGATGCGCATCAATTTCGCCACAGCTTCGACGCGGTCGATCATCTGCGCTCTGGGCACACCGTGGTTGCCTAATCCGTAGGCCAGCTCTTCGGCGACGGTCCCGGCGGTGTAGGACAGCTGGTTGAACGGGTTCTGAAACACCAGGCCGATGGTCTTCGACAGTTCGGCGATGGTCGAATCGGCGACATCGGTCCCGTCAATTAGGATGTGTCCAGCCCCCGCCCCCACGAAATAGTGCGGGATCAGGCCGACGAGCGCATTGCATAACGTGGATTTGCCTGCCCCATTCGCGCCGATGATGGTGAAGAAGCTGCCTTCCTCGACCTGGAAGTCCACGTGTTTGACGGCCCGACGCTTGGTGTCGCGGTACTTGAAGGAGAAATCCTTGACCTCTACTATCGGACTCATTCACTTGCCTCCCCACGAGACCGGCAACGGAATCACACCGATGCGGATGCATACGGAAACGGCGACCACGGCGATCAGAAACAGGACGAAGATCCAATTGAGTACCTTGTCGGCGGCATTCCAGCTGACCTTGACATAACTGGTCTGCTTCACTCCAGTAATGCCGAAGCCGCGAGTCTCCAGGGTCATACCCCGCTCCTGGGCGTCGGTCAGCGATGACATGACAACCGGACCAAGCAACGGGATATACGCCTTGATGCGGGCGATGACCCCACCCGATGCATCGAGTCCGCGAGCGGATTGCGCCTCCTGAATCACCGCCATACGTCGTTGCATCTGCGGCACGACATTCAGGCTGGCGAGCACCAGGTATCCGACCTTGGCGCTGAGCCCCACCGAAGTGAGCGCGGATACCATAGCACCGACATAGGTGGTTTTGTTCATGATGTAGAAGCTGCCAAGAAACACCAGCAGGCTCACCACCACTTTGGCCGCATACAGCACGCCTTCGAGCCCCAGTTGCGCGAAGCCAAAATCCAGTAATGCGGTACGGTTCTTGGGACTGTACAGCCCTTGGATGAACATGAGCATCACAGTGACGGGGATGCCGAAACCGAACATTATCTTGGCGAAATCACGCTGTATATGAGCCAAGAACGAGACCACAAGCAGCAACACCACGAGTATCAGACCAAGCGTGAAGTCAGGCCATGCCAATGCGGACAGACCCAAGGCGAACACGGCCGCTATCTTGGTGATCGGATTCAGCTTCCCAATTACGGTGTCATTGATGACCGGCATATGCGACGACATGTCTTACTCGTCTTCTTCTTCGTCATCATCACTCAGCGCATCATTGTCCGAGCCGCCCATGGAGTCGGCCGCATACTGGCTGAGAAAGCGACGGGGAATCTTCTGCACGATCACCCACGCGATGGCGACAGTGATGCCCTTGTCGAGGAGGTTCTCGATCAGCGACGAGGAGATCACCGAGGCGAGAATGTCTTTCATGGCCACGACCAGCGTTGCCGTCAGCACCGATGTACCGTTGACGCCGGTGGCACCGCCGTATACGAATGTGGTGATCAGCGATGCGGAGATCGCATTGACGAACGTGCACACCAGCCAGATGACCACGACGCCCCACTTCTTGTGGAACAGTCCGGCCTTGACCATATAGCCGACGACCAAACCGCACAATACCGACACCGCCGCATAGGGAAGATAGACCGGGTTGGCTACCAGTGCCAGGAAAAGATTGGTCAGCAGGCCGGTCAGGGCCGCGACCCATGGTCCAGACAGGCATGCGACGACGATGGTGCCGATCATGTCGAGGAACAGCGGCAGCTTGAGTGCGGAGCACAGAGTTCCGCCAATGAGATTGATTCCAACCGCGATCGGAATCAGCACCAGGCACTTTGTGGAGAATTGTGCCTTGATCCCTTCCCAGAACGACAGCTTCCTTGCCATGCTGGCCCTCCTTTATTTTCCAACCCTCGGTTTTCCGCAGTGTGCAATCTACATTGTTTGTCTTGCGGAATCTTAGGAAATCATTTTCCTAAAATGTTTTCTTGAGATAAGATTATAGGACGCCAACGTCAGTGTCAACACGGCGGGTCGAGGGTCAAGCAACCCGGACCGAACGGCCCACAATGGCGACGTAGCAAGGAACAGAACGCTACGCCCTTGTACACTGATACAGAGGAAAACAGGCAGGAGGGGAGACATGAACATCAGGGACATCGCACGCATCGCGGGCGTCTCCACCTCGACGGTCTCCAAAATCGTCAACGGCAAGGATTCCAGCATCAGCGAGGAAACCCGCAAGAAGGTCCTGACGATCGTCAAGGAATATCATTACAAGCCATATGCCTCCGCCTCACAGCGCACGCGTAGCTACACCATCGGAGTGCTGCTGCGCTCCCCCATCTCCTTCGATAGCACGCTGGACGGCATCATCCAGGCCGCCCAGAACGCCGGATACGCAACCGATGCCTACAACAGCTATTCCGATCCGGAACGCGAGCTCAAAAACATCGCAGCGATATGCGGCCGCAACGTCGACGGCGTCATCTGGGAACCGGCCACTCCGGACAGCCTCGCCTATGCCTCGCAATTCCCCGAAAGCACCCCACTGCTGACCATAGGACCCAACGGCGGCGACCAGTCACTGCTACTGCCTTATAAAGAAGCGGCCTACAAACTGACCAGCGAGCTCATCGAACGGGGGCACCAACACATCGCCTGCCTAATGACCAAGGGACGCCGCACGCAGGATTTTCTCGAAGGCTTTCGCTCCTGCCTGTTCGATCATCAGCTGCCTTATAGCGACGATCTGGTCTACTACGACCTCAACGACTCGCTGCCCGGCAAAATCGGAAGCCGGGACATCACCGGATTTGTCTCCTCGCATTACCGGCGAGCACTCGAGTTCACGCAGATGATCAGCCCCCTGCATTACCGGCTTCCAGAGGATGCTTCACTTGTCTCCATCAAAAACGACACCGCCGAAGCGCTGGCCTATCCCGGCAACACGGAAATATCTACCTACACCATCCGCAACTCCGACTTCGGCGCCTACCTCTGCGAGAAGCTCATTGCGCAGATAGAGCACGACAAAGAGCAGCATCCCTCGTTCGTACAGGATTTTCATCTCGACAACACCAGCACCATCGCAGCCCCGCCCACTTCCGCCATCAAACATGTGTTGGTCGTCGGCAGCATCAATATTGACCACTATCTGTCAGTGCCGCGGCTACCTCATATCGGGGGTACGGTATCCACCAAATCGGCGGCGCGATACCCCGGGGGCAAAGGGGTCAATCAGGCGATCGGCGCAGCCAAGCTCGGGCACCGCGTTACCCTTATCGGCAATGTCGGCGTCGACAATGGGTCCGATTACATCTTCAAGGCGATGGAACAGCATGGGGTCAATACGGCCGGTGTGCGACGCTGCGCCGGAGAGGACACCGGCTCATCGTTCATATTCCTCGCCCCCAACGGCGAATCGGTCATCGCGATTCTCTCCGGAGCCAACGCGTCGCTCACCCCGGATGACATCACCTCCAACGAACGCCTGTTCGAGAATGCCGGATACTGCCTGATACAGACCGAAATACCGTTGGAATCAGCCAAAGTCACCGCGATCACCGCCCGACGGCACCATGCCAAAACCATTATCAAGCCCTCGTCATGCGACTATCTGCCCGACTCCATCGTCGCCAATGCCGACATTCTCGTGCCGAACGAGCACGAACTGGCGATCATCGAAACTGAGGGAAAAACAATGGAGGATAAGGCCGCGCATCTTCTCGAACGCGGCGCGGGCTGCGTCATCGTCACCCAAGGAGAACACGGCTGCTACCTGCGCGGCCAGAATGTCGAGTGCCACTATCCGGCCGCTGACTTCACCCCCGTAGACAGCACCGGAGCCGGCGACGCGTTCATCAGCGCGCTCGCCTCGTATCTGATGTACGGATACACCGTGCGGCAGGCGGTCGAAATCGCCACCTATGCCGCCGGGTACTCAATCACCCGCAAAGGCGTCATACCCTCGCTTATCGACCGGCTCTCGCTGGACGCCTACATCCATCACAGCGAACAGTAGCGGCACGGGTATCTGTCTTAAGGCAGTTTCCACCGCAGACAATTAAGGGGAACCGCATCTAGTCTGCGGCTCCCCTCAGTCAGCTTCGCTGACAGCTCCCCTCTCTGAGGGGAGCCAAAAAGCACTACTCCAGTTCCACTGCACCGGTGTACAGCTGGTAGTACTCGCCCTTTTGCGCGATCAGCTCGTCATGCGAACCACGCTCGATGATGTTGCCGTGGTCGAGCACCATGATCACATCGGAATTGCGCACGGTGGACAGGCGGTGGGCGATGACGAAGACCGTACGGCCCTTCATCAGGTTATCCATACCAGCTTGCACAACCTCTTCAGTACGCGTATCAATCGAGGACGTGGCCTCGTCAAGGATCAGCGCAGGCGGATCGGCCACCGCCGCGCGAGCGATGGAGATCAGCTGGCGCTGGCCCTGGGACAGGCCGGAACCGTCGCCTTCGAGCACCGTGTTGTATCCCCCGGGCAGCATGCGGATGAAGCTGTCCGCATTGACCAGACGCGCGGCCTCGATGCATTCCTCATCGGTGGCGTTCAGGCGGCCGTAACGGATGTTGTCCATCACGGTGCCGGTGAACAGGTTCACGTCCTGCAGCACGATGCCCAAAGACCTGCGCAGGTCAGGCTTCTTGATGCCGGCCACGGAGATACCATCATACAGAATCTGGCCTTCCTGAATGTCGTAGAACCGGTTGATGAGGTTGGTCACGGTGGTCTTGCCGGCACCGGTGGCGCCGACGAGCGCGATCTTCTGGCCGGGCTTGGCGAACCAGGTGATGCCGTGCAGCACCGGCTTGTCCGGGTTGTAGCCGAAGGTCACGTTGGTGAAGCGCACGTCGCCGCGCAGCAGGGTCAGTCGGCCGTCGGGCGAGGTGATCGCCTGCTCCTTGGCCTTCATCGCCACCTCGCGGGCCGAGCCCTTGAGCTTTTCTGCGGCCTTCAGAGACCTCGTACCGTCGTCGCCGACCTCGCGCTTCCATGCCCAGTGGCCGGTCTCGTGGTCGACTTCGGTCATGGTGCGGCCATCCTCGCCAAGTTCCACGTTCACGAGCGTCACGGTGCCCTTGTCTTCCTCGATGGGCTCATCCATCAGCTTGAAGATACGGGAGGCACCGGCGAGCGCCATCATCACCATGGTCAGCTGCTGAGAGACCTGACCGATCGGGTTGATGAACGAGCGGGACAGGGTCAGCAGGGAGACGAGCGTGCCGAGGGTGAGCGGCTTGACGCCGGTCAGACCGATGTCGTTGACGCCGGCCAGCGAGACGGCGGCGCCGACGATGGCAAGCAGGATGTAGAGCAGGTAGCCCATGTTGCCGACGACCGGCATGGTGACGTTGCCCCAGGTGTTCGCTTCGGCGGACGCCTCGAAGAGTTCCTCGTTCTTCTCGTCGAAGGTCTTCTGGGTGGCGTCTTCATGGTTGAAGACCTTGATGACCTTCTGGCCGTTGACGGATTCCTCCACGAAGGCGTTCACGTCGCCGATCCACTGCTGCTGCTTGACAAAGTAGCGGCCGGAGCGGCTCACGATCTTGCGCACGATGAAGTAGAGCAGAACGGTGAACACGATTACGAACGCGGTGAATGGAATGGACAGCCACAGCATGGACAGCAGCGCCGCGACCGCGGAGATAATCGAGGAGAACATCTGCGGGAACGACTGCGAGATGGCCTGGCGCAGCGTATCGGTGTCGTTGGTGTAGTGGCTCATGATGTCGCCGTGCTCGTGGCTGTCGAAGTAGCGGATCGGCAGCTTCTGCTGGTGGGCGAACATGTCGTCACGAATCTTCTTGAGCGTGCCCTGCTCGACGGTGACGATCAGCCACTGCCACAGCCAGGACGCCACGATGCCGGCCACATACAGGCACGCCATCAGGCTGATGGCCCGCAGCAGCGGGGCCCAGTCGGAGTTCGACTCCCCCACCATCGGCAGGATGTACGTGTCGATGAGCGACTGGAGGAACAGCGCGGAACCGGCCTGCGCGGCGGCACCGACCAAGATGCACACCACGATGGCGATGACACGCCACTTGTACTGGAAGATGTAGCTGAAGATGCGCTTGATGGTGCCAGGCTCGGCTTTGCCCATGGCGGGCTTGCGGTTCTTGAAACTCTGGTCGTTGCTCATCGTGCTTCTCCTTCCTTGGTATCGGCTGCATTGGCATCAGCTGCGCTGGTATCGGCCGTGGGCATGGTCACTGTCACCGTCACGGTTTCGGACGGCTCAGCGGTAGATGACTCAGCAGCCTGTTCGGCAGCGGCCAGTTCTTCGGGCTGGGCCTGGTTCTTGGTCTGGGATTCGTAGATGGAACGGTATTCATCGCAGGTGGCGAGCAGTTCGTCGTGTGTGCCGGACGCCATGATGCGGCCGGAATCCATCACCAGAATCATGTCGGATTCCTGCACGGAGGCCACGCGCTGGGCGATGATGATCTTCGTGGTGTCCGGAATCTCGTTGTGGAACGCGGAACGGATCAGCTTGTCCGTCTTGGTATCGACGGCGCTGGTCGAATCGTCGAGAATCAGAATCTTCGGCTTCTTCAGCAGCGCACGGGCGATGCACAGGCGCTGGCGCTGTCCGCCGGACACATTGGTACCGCCCTGCTCGATGTACGTGTCGTACTTATCGGGGAATTCCTGAACGAATCCATCGGCCTGCGCGAGCTGCGCAGCATGGCGAATCTCTTCATCGGTGGCGTTCGGGTTGCCCCACCTGAGGTTTTCGGCAATAGTGCCGGAGAACAGCACGTTCTTCTGCAACACCATGGCCACCTGATCGCGCAGCGCCTCGAGATCGTAGTCGCGTACATCCACGCCGCCGACCTTCAGCGAACCGGAGCTCACGTCGTACAGTCGCGGCACGAGCTGTACCAGAGACGACTTTGCCGAACCAGTACCGCCGACGATGCCGACGGTCATGCCGGAGCGGATCTTCAGGTTGATGTCGTCAAGCACGGGCTTTTCGGAACTGTCGGAGTAGCGGAAGGTGACGTGGTCGAATTCGATGGAGCCGTCGGCCATGTCAGTCACCGGCTGTGCCGGGTTCTGCACCGTGCTTTCCTCCTGCAGCACCTGGCAGATACGCTCGGCAGAAGCCTGAGAAATAATCACCATGACGAAGATCATGGACAGCATCATCATGGCCATAAGGATCTGCATGGCGTAGGTGACCAGTGCGGTCAGGTCGCCGGTGGTCAGGCCCACGGCGGGGTTGTTGCCGGAGGCGACGATCTGCTGTGCTCCCATCCATGCGATGAGGATCATCGAACCGTAGATGCAGATCATCATCAGCGGGCTGTTGAAGCTCATGATGCGTTCGGCCTTGGTGAAGTCCTTGAAGATGCGCTGGGAGATGCGGCCGAACTTGGAGACCTCGAAGGATTCGCGGTTATAGGACTTGACCACGCGGATGCCCTGCAGGTTCTCGTCGACCACGTTGTTCAACGCATCGTAGGTGTGAAACACGCGCTCGAACACCGGATGCACGAGCACGGCCAGACCGCACAGGCCGATGGCCAGAATCGGGATGCAGGCCAGGAACACCATGGAAATCGACGGGGAGATACGGAACGAGAACAGCCAGGATACGACCACCATAATCGGGGCACGCACGCCCAGACGAATGATCATCATGTAGGCGTTCTGCAGGTTCGTCACGTCGGTGGTCAGTCGGGTCACGATCGAACCGGTGGAGAACCGGTCAATATTGGTGAAGCTGAAGCCCTGCACCTTCTCGAACTGGTCCTTGCGCAGGTTCTTGGCGAAGCCCGCGCCGGCCACGGCCGCGTACTTTCCGGACAGGAAGCCGGCACCCAGCGAAACCATCGAGCACACCAGCAGAATCACGCCGAACTTGACGGTGGCCGGCATGCTGCCACCGGTGATACCCTCATCGATCAGCGAAGCCATGATGGTCGGGATCAGGATCTCCAGGATGCCTTCGACCGTCACGAACACCGGAGCCAGGATGCTGGCTTTCTTGTATTCACGAATCGACTGGCCCAACGTGCGCAGTACATGTTTGGGCTTGTCCGGTTCGACGGCTTTGCGCGCCTGCGCGATTGCCTCTGCGGTATCGCTCATTCGTTCTCCTCCTTCGTGTTAGCAACCTCTGCTCCGTCTTGATCGGGAGCCATCACCACAGGTGACTGAGGGAGTGTTTGATGTTCAAATTCGCGTTGTGCGCGCTCGATGTTCGCACGCATGCGTGCGACGTAGTCGCGCAGAGCGGCCTTCTCGCCATCGGAGAAGCCGCCGACCAGCAACCGTTCGACCCGATCGCCGTTCTCCTTGAGATCGGCGACGATCGCGTCCGCCTTGTCGGTCAGGACGATGCGCTTGCAGCGCGCGTCATGCTCCACCGATTCACGGGCGATCAGGCCCTTCTTCTCCATCAGGGCCAGCACACGCGAGGCGGTGGACCGGGTGATGCAGAATTTCTGTTCGATGGTGTGCTGGTATATCTCACGGCCGCGGTTACGCGCCAAGAACATGATGATATGCGCGTTGCCGCCGGTGGTTTCCCTGGCGGTTTGCGGCATGCTCTCGCCCAAATAGCGGTCGACGGCTTTGGTTACCGCGCGCATTTCGATGCTGAGAATATGCTGATCCATTGTCCTCCGTACCATGCGGGGGCCGTGTGCGTTTGTACCTTCACCCCACATTGTTGTATACGCAACAATTCATGATAAAGAGACCCATATACAACAGTTGCACATACAACAATCGGTGTGTTGCCTAGACAACGAATCCCACATATGCCCTATACACAAACTGGCTCCCTTCTCTGAATCTCAGAAAAGGGAGCTGGCAGTTTGCGTAGTATTACTTGCTCAGCTTGGCGTACTCGTCAACCATGAACTGGGCGATCTTCTTGCCGCCTTCGCCCAGCAGGGTGGGCAGCGAGTTGATGGGCATGGAGTTGAGGAACATGCGCATCATCGCATTATCCGGAAGCTTCGGCAGCTCGCCGGCCTCGCCGGCGGCGGCCACGGCGGCCACGATCTTGGCGCCGAACGGATCGGCCTCCCACTCGCCGTAGGTGGACCATTCGGTGAGCGGCTGGGTCTTGCCGTCGCCTTCGAGGGCCACGGCAACGGTGTCGGCAATGTCGCGGGAGCTCACGCCCACTTCGATGGCGTATTCGCCAGACTCCACATGCCAGTCGTTATACTTTTCGGACCAGTAGGCGAACGCGCGCTCATCAAGGTCGATGGTCACGGTCTTGGACTCACCGGACTTGAGGAACACCTTGGTGAAGCCCTTGAGCTCGTGCTTCGGGCGAGCCACGTCAGCCTTGCCCGGCACAACGTACACCTGCACGGTTTCGGCAGCGTCCACATCGGAGGTGTTGGTCACAGTGGCATTCACGGTGGCGGTGTTCGCGCCGGTCTTGGCAACGGCGACACCGGTGATCTCGAACGTGGCGTAGCTCAGGCCGTAGCCGAACGGGTAGTCGACAGCCTTGCCGTAGGTGTCGTAGTAGCGGTAACCGACGAACACGCCCTCGCCGTAGTCGACGTGGCCTTCCTCGCCCGGCCAGTTCAGCATGCTCGGGTCATCGTTGATGTCCAGCGGAATCGACTGGGCGAGCTTGCCGGACGGGCTGACCTGGCCGAAGATCACATCGGCGAGCGCCGGGCCACCGGACTGGCCGAGCAACCAGGATTCGAGGATGCCCTTGGCGTTCTTGGCCCACGGGGCCACGGTGATCACGGAACCGTTGGACAGTACGACCACGACGTTCTGGTTCGCGGCGGCGACCTGTTCGAGTAGGGTGATCTGCTTGGCGGGCATGTCGAGGGTGTCGCGGTCGAAGCCCTCGGATTCCGCGGCTTCCGGCAGGCCCAGGAACATGAGGACAACGTCGGCGTTCTTGGCGGTTTCCACGGCTTCGGATTCGAGGGCCGGGTCGGCCGGTTCCATATCGAGCGTGAAGCCGGGGGCGAAGTCGGCCTTGATGCCGCGCTCGGCGAGCGTGTCGAGGAAGCTGGTCATCTTGGTGGGGGTGATGTGGGAGGATCCGCCGCCCTGGTAGCGCGGGGTGCGGGCGAATTCGCCGATAACGGCGATCTTCTGGGGCGTGGCGGACGGATTGGCGACTGGACCGGCGTTCAGCGGCAGAATCGCATCATCGTTCTTGAGCATCACAATGGATTCAATAGCGGCCTGATGGGCGACTTCATCGTGGACGTCCACATCGAAACGGTAATTATCGATGCTCATTGCAGCGCGGGTCTTGTTTACCAAGTCAATCATGCCCTGAGCCATACGATCGAGCTGGGCGGGGGTGATTCGGCCGTCGCGGACGGCGTAGACAATTTGGTCGTCGGTGTAGCTCGGCGGCATCTCCAGATTCAGGCCTGCATTCAGGGAGGCCCCACGGTCATGATCGGCGCCCCAATCGGACATGACGATGCCCTCGAAGCCCCATTCGTCGCGCAGCACGTTGGTCAGCAGCCAGTGGTTCTGTGCGGAATGCACGCCGTTGATGCGGTTGTAGGAGCACATGATGGTCCACGGCTGAGCTTTCTTGACGATGTACTCGAAGGCCGGGAAGTAAATTTCGCGCAAGGCACGCTGGCTGATGCGCGCATCGACGCGCAGACGGTCGGTTTCCTGATTGTTGGCGGCGAAGTGCTTGAGCGACGTGCCCACGCCCTTGGACTGCACACCTTCCACGATGCCGACTGCTTCATGACCAGCCAAGTACGGGTCTTCGGACCAGTATTCGAAGCAGCGGCCACCGAGCGGGTTGCGCTTGATATTGACGCCGGGGCCAAGAATCACGGCCACCTTCTCCTGAATGCACTCCTCAGCCATCGCCTCGCCGACCTTGTGGATGAGGTCCGGGTTCCAGGAGCTGGACAGACCGGCAGCTGGCGGGAAACAAGTGGCGGGCACTGAGTCGTCAAGGTCGGTCTCGCCGGTGCTGGAGGCCAGAGATTTGCGCAAGCCGTGGGGCCCGTCGGTGATCATGTACCCGGGGATGCCCTTGGCTTCCGCGCCCTGCAAGTGCCAGGCGTCGCCACCGGAGGTGAGGGATGCCTTCTCTTCTAGGGTCAGATCCTTGACGGACGGGTAGATGGCCTCGCTCATGTTACCTCTTTCCTTGAGTTTCTTGAGTTGTGCGGCTTGCGCTGCTGTCTTGAATTGTGCGGTTGTTCGATATGCGTTGGTTCCGATTCGGCCGGGCTGCCTGGCTGTTGTTCGAGGTTCCTCCACGAATCTCGACTGCCGTTTTCTCTCGACCGACCGGTTGGTAGGTAGATTATCAAAATCTCCGGCACAACACGCCGAAATCATTTGGAACCACTACTAACCGACCGTAAGGTTGCCTGTATGAACGCCCCCTCCCCCACCGATACCGATCGCCGCACCTCGATTCTCGACGCCGCCGTCGAATCGTTCGGCAAGCTCGGCTATTACGGCACGTCACTGCAACGCATCGCCACCGAAGTGGGGCTTACCAAGGCCGGTGTGCTGCATTACGTGGGCAGCAAGGAGGGACTGCTCGATCTGGCGCTGACCGAGGAATACGACCGGGTCACCGGGTCGATCAATGCCGCGATGGTCGCCCAGGAGCGCCCGCTCATTGCGGACATGTGGCGTCAGGTGGTGGCGGTGAACAACAAGCGGCCCGCGCTGGTGCACATGTTCTCCACGCTGAGCACCGAGGCACTTGACCCGGCCCATCCCGCGCACGATTACTTCGCCGACCGCGAGCGCCGCACGGTCACCATGGCGCTCAATATCAACTGGGCCGTGCCGGAAGGCGTCAATGTCGAACATGTGCTGCAGGCCGGATTCTCGATGATGGACGGCCTTCAGCTGCGTTGGCTGCGCTCCCCCGGCCAAAATCTCAATACCATGTGGGCCGACTGCGAGGACGTGCTGATGCCCCTGCCCCTGTGGGACGGGTATCGCTGAGCACTTTGGCTGCAGTTGCGGCTGTGATCCCGCATAACGCTTCTCACCACGCAGAGTGGGGGTGTTCCACACTGATAGAACACCCCCACTGTTGGTTCGGCCGCACGAACGGCGATCAGATATAGCGCTTGCAGTAGTCGGCGATATCGCAAATCACCTGATGTGCCTCGCCCGCTTCGGGATCGCCGGCCTGGACGATGTTGAACACATGGCCCAGCACCCGCTCGCGACCCTTGGGCCATACGCTCATCGCATGGTCCTTATGCCGGGCGTGCAGAATGCGTGCCAGTTCGTAGGTGTTGTCGGCGATGAAATCCTCCACGCTGGTGATCATGTAGATCGGCGGCACATCGCCGTCCACGATGAGCTTGTCCAGATCGAGATAGGGGTTGACCTTGATGTGGTCGGCGGGCGTCTGCAGGTAGCCCTCCATGTAATAGCTCAGCGCATTGGCGTGCACGCCGCCCTGCAAACGGAACATGCCGGAGGTCACCACCAGGGCGTGCACCTCGATGCCGGACTGCCACAGGCCCAAGGCGCCGGCCAGCTGCGTCGAACCGTTGGCCGCGCAGAGGTACAGGGCCAAGGCGCCGCCGGCCGAATCGCCGGTCACGCAGACGCGCTCGGCGTCCAGGCCGTATTCGGCGCCATGGTCGCGAATCCAATCGAGCACGGCCATCGCATCGGCCAGCTGGGCGGGGAAACTCACCGAGGGCACCAGCCGGTAGTTGGCGTTCACCACGGCGAACCCTTGGCGGGCGAGCAACATATCACGGCATTCGTTGTTCTCCTTGTTGCCGTAATACAGGCCGCCGCCGTGGAAGTCCACGATGACGGGCAGAGCCGCGCCTTCCTCCGCATCCGCGAGAGTGTAGATGTCCAGCAGATGCGCGGCGTCGCCATCATGCACATAAGCGATGTCCTTCAATCGGCTCACATCGTCCGGCAGCAACTGGGAGGCGAGATGCGCCGCGTCCCCGGCGGTCATGGCCTTCACGTTGGCGGCGAACAGGTCGCGCGCTTCCTGACTGATCATTGTCGTTCCTTTCAATCGTTATCGAAACCGTATCTCAGCCACGCACCGGCAGCACGATGGCGGACGGCGTGGCGCCGCCCATGTGAATGGTCTGGTGGGCCACCTGCGTGCCGGTCTGTTCGCTCCACAGTCCAGCGTGGTTGGTGTGTACGGAGTATTGCGGGAAATCGGAAGATGAGATATCGCAGCGGATGCGCGACCCGGCGGGCACCATCCAGCAGATGCCCCACATGTCGATGCTCACGCGGCGGATTTCGCCCGGCTTGTACGGCGCGGCGTCCGGCGTATCCAGCCCGATCGTGGTGATGGAAGTTCGGTAGTTGCGCGCGGTGCCGTCCGGGTCCACGCACATGAGCTTGGCCGTGAAGGCGGTGTCCGGAGCGCTGGATGAGACGTACAGGTCCACACTAATCGCGCCTTGGATGTGCAGGTCATGGTCCAGCGGCTCGGATTCGAACGTGATGACGTCATCGCGCCACCCGGGTTCCGGCTGGATGCGTGCGCCAATCTCGTCCATCGTGGTGAGCAGGGCCTCGCCGCCTCGGGTCATGACCGGGTTGGCCGGATCATAGTCGTATTCGGCGGCGCTCGCGGCTTGCGGAGCTTCGGCCGTCAGTTCGCCGGACTTGAGATAGAGCCTGACTTCGTCGGCGCCTGCGGACGGCAGCGGCCAGGAGTCGGCGACATGCCAGGAATCGCTGCCGATCTCGTAGTACTCGACCTGCCGCATGGGGGTCTGCTTCCGCTTCAGGGTCAGGTCGAACCATTCGAGCGCGGCCGGCACTTCGGCGGCGTCGAGATGCTTCGGTTCCAGTCCTTCCAGCGGATTGAGGAAGTAGTGGTTCCAGCAGCCGATGCGCAGCCAGGAGTGTTCCTTGACCTGCTCGTTCAGCGCGGCGTACCCGGTTAGGGCGCTGCCGAGGTGGTGGTCGAACCAGCCCTCGTGGATGAACATCGGCACCTTGACCTTGGAGGGGATGGACTTGAGCAGTCCCCAGAATCCCTCATCCCAGTAGGCGTCGGCGTCCTTGGGGTGGCTGATCCAGTCACGATACCAGTCAAGGCGGCCGCCCCACATGTCCTCGTCCACGCTCATCTGCGGCAGGTGGAGGGCGGATTTCATGTAATCGGCGTCGACCGGATATCCGGCGTTCTGCATGGCCCAGGCGGTGAGCACGTCGCAGCGGAAGGAGCCCTTTTGGTAGGCGGAGGCGAACCGGTCGGTGCCGTAGTGGTTGGCGCAGATGGAGGCCACCTTCGGCGTGGTGATGTCCGCCACGGTCCAGCAGGTCAGGGACAGGTACGAGGTGCCCCACAGGCCGATCACGTCGATCCAGTCCTGATGTTCGCACCAGGCGAGCAGGTCGGCACCGTCGTTGCGCTCGTTGACGTTCGGTTCCCACGTGCCGCCGGAGGTGTAGGTGCCGCGGCACCATTCGCACACCATCGCGTAGCCGCGCCGATTGAGATGTTCGCCGTGCAGCTTCCACAGCTCGACCTGCTGCGGGTAGGGGCAACGCACCACGATGGTCGGGTACGGGCCGGGAGTGGCCGGGCGGAAGATGTCGACCGTCAGCTCGACGCCGTCGCGGCAGGTGACCTTGGTTGTTTCGGGCTCGGCCGGCTCGTATTCCGGCTTGAATCGGGAGGATTCGTACTGGCTGGTGATGTTGTTGAGATATCGGGTCATGAAGTCGTCTGCGTCACTCATGAATACTCCTTATATTCCTTATATATACGTTTGTCTGGAATCGGTTTTGCCCGGCCTCACTTGGCCTGCTTCGTGATTTCCTTGAACGGGCGCATACGGAATCCGATGACCATGCAGGCCGCGGCGACCACGTACAGGGCCATATTGCCGACCAGCGACGGCACATAGGAGCCGGTGGCGTCGAACACGGCGCCATGCGCGGTGACGGCGATGGCGGAGGCGACCGCGCCAAACATGGAGACGATGGACAGGATCTCGCTGTAATCGCGCTGGCCGAAGGACTTGCGGATGACCCACGGCAGGGCGACGAGCACGACGCCTTGGCCGAGTCCGGCCATGAAGCCGGCGGCGATGGCCGGGGTGGGCGTGGTGGCGACGGCCATGAGACCCCAGCCGGCGAGGCCGATCGCGGAGTAGATGACGATGGCCAGTTCCGGCTTGAGATAGTCGAGGAGGATGCCGATGGTGGCCTTGCCAATCGCGGCGCCGAACATGATGCCGGAGACGACCAGTGCGCCCTGTTCCAGCGTCAGGCCATGGGCGATTTCATGGCTGGAGACGTGCTGGACCAGCGCGGCCACAATCTGCAGGAGCACGGAGACGAGCACCAGCAGCACGAACGTCGGGGTGCGGTAGGCCTTCTTGGATTCGATGCCGGGCAGCTCGCCGGCGGCCTGGGCGTCATCGGCGACGGCAGCGGAGACGATATGGCCGTAGGCCTGCTCGCCCTTGGCTTCGTCGGGGCGGAACTTGAACACCAGCAGGGAGAACGGCAGGATGCAGATGACGAGGATCAATGCGGTTAGGCGGTAGGAGGTCTGCCATCCGAGATTGGTGATGAACCAGGAGACGACGGGGTTGAAGATGGTGCCGCCGATGCCGGACAGGCCAAGGGCGATGCCCATCACCATGCCGAGCTTGCTTTCGAACCAGTTGGCGAGCAGCACGCTGGGGGCCAGGGAAATCGGGATGATGTAGAGAATGCCCATCAGCGCGAATGAGATGTAGAACTGCCAGACCGCGTTGAAGAAGGACTGGGCGAGGAACAGGGCGGCGACGCCCGCGATGCACACGCTGATCAGGATACGTGAATCGAGCATCTTCATGACCTTGCCCGCGAACAGCATGGTCACGGCGCCGGCGATAGCCATGATCGACGAGGCCAATGCGATCTGCGTGCGCGAGACGTTCAGTGTCTCGCCGAGGACGGTGAAGTACAGGCCAGGCGTGTTGACGATCAGGCCGAATCCGACCAGGGACAATACGCAGCAGCCGATGAACACCAGCCAAGGGCGGCTGGACGACTTGGTTTGGGTGGACATTCGAACCTCCATGTTCGCTGTTGTTTCCTCCTGCGTGCGCCGGGTCGGTTCCATCATTGAATCTGACCGGCGAACCAAAGGTAAGCAAGTACTTACTTTTGTTATTAGGTAAGTTACTACTTACTTTCTAGCGTGTCAATGCGAGACACGCCGGGATGACGGCTATCATGGCTCATATCGCAGTTGGGCCGCCGGGCGCGGACCATCCAAAGCCGGACGAAAGGAGACATGCCATGGGAACGCGCGGAGAAGAACGCCTCAAGGCGATCACCGATGCCGCCACCGAAGTGGTGGCCGAGCGCGGCTATTACGGCATGACCATCCAGGAGGTCTCCGATCGCGTCGGCATCACGCAGGCCGGGCTGCTCAAATACGTCAAGAACAAGAACGGGCTGCTGATGCTGGTGCTGCGTCGATACGAAGATTCCAGCGAAGCCGGAGACTACATTCAGAGCAAACTTGCGCTTACGCCCGAACAGCGGGAGCTTTCTCCTCTGCTGATGCCCGAGTATTACCGGACCATCGCCGAGGACACCATGAAACGCCCGCAACTCACACAGCTGTATCTGGTGCTGCGCGCCGAAGCCATCGACCCCAATCACCCGGCGCACGAGTACTACGCCCAGCGTGGCGGACGGCTGCGCGCGCAGATCGGCAGCTATCCGTGGAAGCTGCCGCCCGAATATAACACCCCACAGAAGATCGGGTTGCTGTCGATGTGCGTCGGCTCGGCCATGGAGGGCTTGCAATCCCGCTGGCTTGGCGAGCCAGACATCGACTTCATGTCCAGCTGGTCCCAGTACGAGAACATCCTGTTCCCTCGCCCCCACTGGAACGGCTACCGCTGAGCCGGCCTTTCATTCGGGCTATAGCCCCATCGTTTCGACTGCGGCCACGATATGTGTGACGGTACCCGTTTTCCGCACTTCATCGAAAGATTTCTTTACCAACGATTGCGGATAATACCGCCCATCACGCATACGCCCGAGACCGATGCACCAGACCTCATTGCCTGCGTACAGTACGATCCTGCTATTGCCCGACACTACGACATGTGTCACCTTTGACATATCCATGGCATCGGTCAGGACATCTGCCTTCTTCTTCAACCATTGCACATCACCATGAGGACTCACTCGCTTAGGTGAGATTCTGCGTCCCCTAAGCAAATCCTCATAGAGCTTTCTAGGAGGAAGACGACATCGCTTGGAATCATCCAGATAATAATCCAAGCCACATAGATGAGCGAAATTTCCCGAGTCCCAAACAATGGCAAGAGTCAGATCATCTTCACAGTGAATTTTTATTGAACGGCCTTCAAGTCGCTCATGATACAGGAGAGCCGCAGCATGGGCTTGCGCCAATGCATACTCCTTTGTCTTCGTTATATTCACGGCTCCCCCTTTGCCGAAAAATAAGGGAGGGACATCTGAGCCAGATGTCCCTCCTGAGATGAAAAGCCATGTTTTACAGTCTTCTGCATGACTATCATCCACTACTTTCGAAGTGGAATCGGTAGTGGCTTCGGTTGGCCCAACCGTATCACCCAGCCACTGGGCTAGGCACCCTGCTTTCGCGGTATTCGTCCGCGCGGACGAATCAAGTGCCAGCGGCAGCTGACTTCTCATCTCGAACCCGCAACCCACCCCGCCGCAAAGGATAGGCCGGGTCACGAAGCTCATTCTCTACCTTACACAATTGGCTCGAATCATGCCACCAGAGAGCAATTTCGTTCTCATTTCATTACACCATCCAACCAGCGTGCCAGACGTGAGTGAAATCCCAAGGGTCGAGGCATGACGTGTCGGATTGTGGGTCGATGGTAGGCAAGAAATCATGATTACCACGTAATTGGTAGCTCCAATAAATCTGCCCGGCGGATGCGCTCCACGCTTTGCGCTGCATGGCGGCAACCTCGCGGTAAATAGAGCCTCTGATTGATGTACTGTGCATAGCGTTTTCCTCGGAGCGACCGCCATCGCCCGAATGCTTAGCGATCATCCGGTTCACCAGATTGTTGGCCACGCACCACTCCCCTACGATCACCGGCGTATAGCGCGCGGCCCGGCGGATGCGGCGTTCGTTCCAGCGCACGAACAAGCGATACCAGCCCATCAGCCACCGATCCGGAATCATACGGAATAGCGGAAAATGCTCGGCCATGACCAGATAGATATGCGTATCGAGCATGACGCCCCGCATGCCCTCCCGCACAAACCAGTCCCGCCAACGGCCCAGTCGGAAGCCGTCATGGAACACAATGACTTGGTTCTCGGCCAAAATCGGGCGCAACCGGCGATACGACTCACGGTAGAAACGCTTGAGGAACACCATTGGAATCGGCCCACTCCTCCGTGCTTCAAAGCTATCCTTTGCCTGCCTGCTCGATGACGACGTAGCATACGTCAACCAATCGATCGGCTCATTCAGCACCTCGATACCGAACAGCGCCGCGCGATCGCGATACCGGCGAGCCAGACAGGCCAGCACATTCAACGCATAGGCGACCGCTCGCGGGCTATGATGCCAGCGCACCACGCCGGTGAGGCCGCCGTTGTCGAATCCATTCTGTGAGCCGGGCACCGTGTGCAGGTCGATAAGAATCTTGAGACCGGTACGCTCGGCCCAGTCGAACGCCCTGTCCAAATACTCGATGCAGCCCGGATGACCGGACACATCCCCGAAGATAAAATACGGCACAGGAATACGCACCAGATTGCAGCCATGCGCGGCAATGTTCCGAAAATCAGCTTCAGTGATATACGTGTCGCGATGCCGCGTCAGCAGAGCCTCCAACTCAGCAGACTCCGTAGACCGATGCAGCCAGATCTCGTCCGCTTCGCCGCTGGCGGCAAAAATCCCCGGCTTCATCCACTTTTCCAGTACCAGCCAGTTGCCGAGGTTCACCCCATTGATTTGTTCGCCAATGCCCAGCGTGCCCAGTGCCATTAATGTCACCCGCGCTAATCGTTCAATGCTTCGCCGTAACGAACGACCAACCCCTGATTCACACGCTCAAATTCGGGGATGTAATCAACGATGATGGCATCTACAAGACGCCGGGCGCGTTCCTCATCGTAGATATGAGCAGAATCATTGCGATCGCGCAGCATACGCAGCCACAACGATTCGTCCATGAAATCGTAATATTGGAAAGCGGTTTTGAGCACATCTCGCGGAGAACCGGAAGCGGAAACAGGGTCTCCCTCATAAGCCAGCAGCGCCTTGAACAGTTTCCAACCAAGCTCAAACTGCAACTCGAACTTGTCAATGATGCCGCTCTGGATGAAATCATTGCTGAGATCCTGTTCGGGAGCCTTGCGCAGCGACTTCAGTGCGGAAACGTAATTCTCATATTTTTTCATACAATACCTTTCCGCTACGCTCAATCTCCGCCCTCAGCGATGAAGAAATCGGCTCATCCAGATTAATGACATCAACTTTAAGCAGTGACCACAGATTGTCCTGAAGGTTCTGCTCCAAGCGATTGAAATCGGGGCAACCGGCCACGGCAAGATCGATATCGCTTTTAGGCCGGTTCACACCCTTTGCGCGAGAACCGAACAGCACGACCTTGCGAGCGCCGGCATCAGCGGCGAACGTACGAATCTGTTCGTACACGTTCTCAATAGGAACCATGACGCCTCCCGCCGTATGCAGAAAATCCCGGACCACCCGCGCTTCCATCATACGGCCGCGGCCCGCTCACCGCACGGAGCTCGAACCACCCGAACGCGGCGACGCAGTTGCGGGAGGCGGGTTGGCGCTGTAGGGTGTGCGGGAAGTTCCTGACGCCTTTTTTCAGGAGGTGAATCCTCATGTTCACCACGTTTTCTCTGGCCGTTATTCTCGACTGCACCGTACGCATCGTGCTTGGCACGGCATTGGGCGCACTGATAGGGCTCGAACGCCAGTTGCGCGCCCGAAGCGCCGGCATCCGCACCAACGCGCTGGTGGCATTGGGATCCACCCTGTTCGTGCTGGTCAGCGAGATGGCCGTGGCGGGCGGCAGCAGCGGAGACCCGACACGCGTGGCCGCGCAGGTGGCCTCCGGCATCGGCTTCCTGGGTGCCGGCGTGATTCTGAAGCACGGCGCGTCCGTATCCGGCCTCAATACGGCGGCCACCTTGTGGGCCTCGGCCGCGGTCGGCACGCTCACTGGTTCAGGAGACCTGGTGATCGCCATCATCGGCGCGGTGATGGTCGTGCTGGCCAACCCGCTGTTCCGCGCCATCGGCTCGTTCATCGATCGCCGCCGCAGTATCAACGATTATGAGACGGTCGGCCATGAATACACGTTTGAAGTGCGCTGTTTGCAGCAACATGAGGTGAAGATTCGCTCCCTGGTATTCGATGCGGTGCATCGCCCGGGCTTTTCCGTGCGTTCTATCGCCGCGACCGACCTGCCTGACGACATCGTCTCCATCACCGCCGTGCTCGACACCACCAAGCGCAACGATGCGGACATCGAGAAAAGCATCGAGGCCGTAATCCAGACGCCCGAAGTGCTCGGCGTGCGCTGGGATGTGGAGCACATCACCACGTCCGACTGATATGACAATGCTCTCCGCACAGCCAATATGGTCACGCGGAGAGCATTATGCTAAACGGCCAACGCCGAAACTACTTCACCTTGCGAATCAGCATGATAACCACTGCACCCACAAGCACGCAGACGATGGCGATCGGGAAGATGGTCGCATAGCTGCTGGTGGCCACAACGCCGCCGACGATAACCGGGGCAAGCACTTGGCCAACCGTATTGGCAAGGTTCAGAATGCCGAGATCCTTACCGGCCTCCTCCTGGCTGGGCAGCACGTCCACGTTCAGCGCCTGGTCTACGGCAATATAGATGCCGTAGCCGGTGCCGGCCACACCCGCGTACAGCATCATGCCAAGAGCCGTAGGCATCATAATGGGAATCGCGATACCGATGGCGATAATCACCGAACCGACCGCGACGATAATCTTGCGCCGATGCAACCGGTCGGAAATGGGACCGGAGATCATGGACGTGACGATGAGCACAATCATCGAAATCACGGACATAGTGGAGATGACCGTACCGGATTCGTCTACGGACAGGCCAACATACTTTTGCAGAATGTACAGCTGGTAAGTGGCGACCATAGACCAGCCGACCATAAGCAGCAGTCGGCCTACAAGCGCCAGATAGAAGTCGCGGCAATTGCGGGTTGGCAGGATGAACGAGCGCAGAATATCGCTGATGCTCAGTGTTTTGGCTGCCACCTCATCGTTCTTGGACGACCGTTCGCGCGGCCAGACCAGAACCGCAATGATGCCAGTAATGGCAAAGAGCACCGCACCGGTCAGGAAGCCTGCGCCCATATGTTTGATGAATTGTGCGCCCATAAATGTACCTGCCGATTGGCCAACAATCTGCGCGCCACCGTAGAACGCGGAGAAAGTGCCTCGCGTACTTTCGGGGATACGGTCAGAAAGTACGGCGACTGCCGGGGCAATCATCATATTGACGCCGACCTGCACAATGGACCAGCCCGCTACGATGCCGGCGAGCGCGGCGCTATTGGCGGCGAGCAGATAACCGGCTGCGGTGATAAAGCCACCGCACACGATCCATGGGGTGCGTTTGCCGAAACGGGAGCGCGTGATGTCGCTCATCGCACCAAACACAATGTTGGCGATGAGTGCGAATACACAACCAACCGAATTCATGGTGCCGAGAATCACCTCGGGCACACCGATACCCAGTTCGGTGAAGCGTTGCGGCAGGAGTACCTGAGAGCCGGAAGTGCCGGCTGTCATCCAAATCAAGGAGAACAGCGCAAAGCCAATACCGAAGCGCCATTTTTCCTGTGTGGTCAGCGGGCGGCCTGTGTCGGGAGCCAGTGTGGATGCTGCGGCAGTCTCTTCATTGAGTGCCATGATTATTCCTTTCATACAAAGGATTCGGGAGCTCCCTGCTCAGTATTCCGGGAGGGAGCTCGGCCAGCGAATCAGATATGGAACTGGAGATGATGGGTGCCGGCGGTAAGGTTCTGGACTTCGTGGTCTGGGATGTCCACAACGGCAGTGGTGCCGACCGGCACAGTGACCGTCACATCAACGGTGCTGCCGTCCGTACCCATTTGCCAGGTGACTGCCGCACGGCCGAACGGGGTGATATGCGAGGTGGAGGCCTCGGTGAGTCCACCGCCCACAATCGGGGCGACACGGAACTTCTTCCAACCAGGTTCGATGGTTTCCAAGCCACCGATATGCGCGTGCATCCATTCGGCTACCGAACCGAGCGCGTAATGGTTGAATGAGGTCATGCCTCCCGGGTTCAAGGAGCGGTCAGGACGCATGGAATCCCAGCGCTCCCATGTGGTGGTGGCACCCATGGTGACTTGGTACAGCCAGCTGGGGCATTCGGTGGAGGTCAGCAACTGGTATGCCTCATCATCATGGCCGGTTTGGGTCAGCGCGGGTAGTACGAATGGAGTGCCGGCGAAACCGGTGCTCACCTTGCCGCCGGATTCGCGCACCAAGCAGGCCAGACAGTTGCCGGCCTTGACCTTGCGCACGGGTTCGCCATCGAGCAGGCCGAAGGCGATGGCGAGCGCGTAGGCGCACTGGGTGTCGGAGGTCATAGTGCCGTCGAGTCGAATGAAACGGTCGAGGAAGCCGGCAATCACATGATCTCGTAGCGCGGCGTATCGCGCGGCATCATCGGCGTATCCCAGAATTTCGGCGATGCGCGTAATTTGTATGCAGCTGCGGGCGTAGAACGCGGTGGCCACAAGTTCCTTGGCGGTCATCGCTTGCGTGGGGTCTTCCGGTGGCGCGGTCGGGTCGAGCCAATCACCAAGCTGACCAAGCGGGAAGTCGGGTTTGCGATCCCAGACACCGTCTGGTGAAAGGTATTGTTCGACTTCGTTTACCCAGTCGCGGCTCAGGTCATAGGAGTCAGCGAGCACTTGTGGATCGCCGCTTTCCATGTAGAGCGTCCATGGCACTTCCACGGCGGAGTCGCCCCATGTGGAGATGGATTGAGGGTGTGCCCACACGCCGAGCGGAATGAATGGCACGTAGAACGGCACGGTGCCCCATTTGACTTGGTCGGCGCGCACATCTTTGAGCCAGCTTTTGAGGAAGCCATGTACGTCGTACAGGTAGGTGGCGGTCGGCGCGAACAGGCAGATGTCGCCGGTCCAGCCCATACGTTCGTCGCGCTGCGGGCAGTCGGTGGGGATGGAGACGAAGTTGGAGCGCATTGACCATACGGTATTGGCGTGCAAACGGTTGAGCAGCGAGTTGGAGCAGGTGAGTTCGCCGGTGCGGTCCATTACCGAATGGTATACGCGGCAGTCCATGTCCTCGGCGGTGAGTTCGCCTGCGTAGCCTTCGATCTGCGCATAGCGGAAACCGTGCATGGCGAATCGTGGCTCCCACCAAGCATCGGTGCCGTTGGAGGTGTAGATATCGCACTGTTGGCCACGGCGTAGGGTGCGGGTGGCGATGGTGCCGTCCGGTTCGAGCACCTCCACGTGGCGCAATGTGACGCTTTGACCTGCTTCGAGGCCGCGCATATTCAGACGGATACGCTGTGAGCAGTTCTGCTCAAAGTCGACCAACCAGATGCCACGACCATCGTCAGTGGAACCGATGCGTTCGATGGAGGCAGGCTGGTTTCTTTCGTGTGCGCGTACCGGCGAGGTGTCAGGGTTTTCGATGCGGGCGGGGTCGTAGAAGACTTCGGCCACAGGCTTCCAGTCACTATCATCGAATCCAGGCTTGGACCAGCCGGGCATTTCAAAGCGAGCATCGTAACGTTCGCCTTCGCACAGGTCAGAGCAGACGATGGGACCAAGTGTGGTCTTCCATCGGCGGTCCCACGAGTTGGAATAAACGGCGTCGGTGCTGCCGTCCGCATATTCGACTTCAAGCTGGGCGAATACGCCGATACGGTCACCATAGTAATTCGCATAGCCACCGTCGAAGCCGAGTCTACCTCGATACCAGCCGTCACCGAGCCAGAAACCCATGGCATTTGTGCCTGCAGAGAGGTTTTCGGTCACGTCGTAGGTCCACATTTCGACACGCTGCTCATAATTGGTCCAGCCGGGAATCAATGCGTCATTGCCGACTTTAGCACCATTGATTTCCGCTTCGACCAAGCCGAGCGCGGTCAGATAGAGCCGCGCACGCACGGGCTGGTCTTTGAGTTCGATTTCGGTTCGCACGAGCGGCAAATGACGATGGTCGCTTTCTGGCTCAGCCCAGGAGGGGCCTACGAAGTCGGCAACGTGGTCGAATTCTTCAAAAAGGCCGGCTTCAAAATGCAAGGTGCGGCTGACTGCGCCCAGCGGCTTGTGACTGGCGGAGACAGCCTGCACGGTGGCAAACACTTCTTCGCGGGAGACGAGCGGCTCGAACTGCCAAGGCACAAGCACGCCGTCGTCGGCGGGCAGATAGGTTTTTTCTTCGCGCGGTTTACTGCCAGGCACGCGGCGGGTGAGGGTGAGCAGAATCTGTGCATCTTCCGGCACTGTGTGCGAATAGGTCCAGTTCATGCGCGGTGCGCGGACTGCGATGCCGAGCGCATCACCCGGATAGTGTTCAACAGTGAAGCTGGTGATATCGAGGTCGCCGGTCAAGGTACCGGGCACAATCTGCGGCACGGTTGTAGCAGTCATTGATGACTCCTTTGTCCTGAGGTGGTATGGGAATCGGCTCCTCCCGAAGAGGAGCCGTTACGGGATATCAGGCGTTGGCCTTGGCGAACTGGCGTTCCTCGTCGGTACCGTACTTCTTCTGGGCACGAATCATCACCGTGCCGGCGATGCCTTCGACCACGACGATGGCCGCGAAGCACCACATAGTGGCCTGAATGGTCTCAGGCAGCACCAGGGCCGGGGTGATCAGTGCGAACAGGCCACAGCACAGACGAGAGAAGCCGTTGATAAAGCCCTGCACGGAGGCACGGATCTCAATCGGGAAGGATTCCTGGGTCCACACCTTGTACAGTGCCTCGCCGGCGAGCGGAGAGCCGAGGTTCATGAAGGCGGTGGCACCGACGATGACCCATAGATTCGCGCCGCCCATGGCCATGGCAATCATGGCGATGACGCTGATGATGATGCCGACGAAGAAAGCCTTATTACGGTACTTGCCACCAGCAATCGAGGCGAAGACGATGTTGAGCACCAGGGTGACCAAGTTCAGGATAATGCCCAGGCCTGTAGCGAGCGACTGGGTGGCGCCGGCCTTGGAGAACATGTAGGTCTGAAACTGGCCCCATGTATTGGCCAGCAGATTCCAGCCGACATAGAAGATGACAATGGCGAGGAAGTAGGTGAGAAGCACCTTCTTATCGGCACCGAACAGCACCTTCATTACCGAGGTCTTGCCGGTGTTGTACGAAGTGGCCGGACGAGCGGCATCGCGGGCATCGGCTTCTTCGTGGAAGCGACGGAATGTTGGAGAGAACACGCGCCAAGCCCAGGCGATGACGGCGAATACAGCGAGAATGGCGAACACGACGCGACCGCCGGTGGCACCGCTCATCGTGGAGACAAGGAAGGCGCAGATGAAGGAGATGAACACGCCGACCTGCCAGAACACCTGTGTGGTGGAGACGAGTCGGGCTGCGGTGGCATCATCCGGCGCATCATGGGAAACAACCGTCATGGAAACCGGCAAATCGGCACCGGATGCGAGGCCCGCGATAATCAGGCCGACAAGCAGCGTGGTGAAATTTCCGGCAAAGATGCAGATGACCGCGCCGATAGCGTAGACCAGATTAATCCAGTTGAAGAACAGCACGCGGCCAATCTTGTCTGCGAGGCGGCCGCCGAACAGGGAGCCGAAGGCAATGGCGAAAGTCAGGATGCCGGAAAGCAGTCCAACCTGCGTGGTGTCAAGACCCAAGCCGTCCTGCCACACGGTGATGGTGGACGATAGGCCGACGATAATTCCGGAGCCGAGCATCGAACCGATTCCTGCGGCGAAGGCGAGCGGCATGTACTTGCCAAGTCCTTCATTCTGCTTTGTTGAAGCGTTCATATCTCTCCCTTACTGCTGAAGCATGTGAAGCAAATTCTTCACATGCTGGTTGAACCGTATTCAACTATTTCAAGTAATTTCAATTTGCTTCAGGCATATGTAATACATTGCCCATAGCGTGCTTGCTTACTTGATTTTCTGCGATTTCCCCGCGAACCTGCCGCCATCGCCAGCTGATATCCTCGGTGATTTCGTAGCACTATCATATCAATCTATTTTGAATATTTCAAATCAATTTCAAAGCTTTCATTGAAATTTTAATTGAGTATCTCGGTCACCTTGGCGTACAGTAGTGAAAAAAAGCAATATTCCAACAGTTATCGGCGTTACCGGGCAAAGGAGTCATCATGCCAACGAACAGTAAGGTCGGCGTGTCGGATATCGCCAAACATGCAGGCGTCTCCATCGGCACTGTGTCTAACTATCTGAATTACCCTGAGCGTGTCTCCGAAACGTTGAAAGCCAAAATCGGTGCCGCCATTCAGGAGCTTGGTTATGTGCCGCGCCGCGCCGCCCCCTCCCCCGCGCAAACAACCACTGGCACACCGATTATCGGCTATGTGATGACCGACATCGAGCATTCGCTGTTCTCCTTCATTTTTGAAGGCGCGCAGGAGGTGTGCGAGGAAAACGGTATGCAGATTATCGGTCTCAACGCCTCTTCAGACCTCGAACGGCAGCATGAACTGATTCGCACGTTGATTGGCATGAAGGTAGCAGGCATCTTGTTGAGCACCGTGCAGGATTCCGCCGAAGATGTGGCGGCCGCGCGGGCCGCAAATATTCCCATCATTCTGATTGACCACACCAATCCGTATGGAGGCACTCCCGTCTGCTCCATTTTGGAGAACAATGTTTCCGTCGGACGCATTGCCGCCGAAGAACTGATTCACACAGAGTGCAAGCGCATCGCATTTGCGGCGCATTCCTTTGACTATGAGGCGATTCAGGATCGTCAGCTCGGGGTGGAAAAAGCCGTGGCACAGGCGGGAGATGGCGTGACGTTCCAGCTCATCGATTCCGGAGGATTGATGGTTGAGGATGGACGGCAATTGGGCATGGAACTTTCCGACCGTGCCGAACAGATGCGGCGCGAGGATTCCGATAATTCCTCCGTACCGGACATACCGATACCAGATGGCATTGTGGCCGGCAACGATACATTGGCGATGGGGCTGTTGGCGAGCCTTCATGAACGCGGCGTCTTGCGTGTTCCTGATGACATCAGCGTTATCGGCACTGAGGATATGTGGTTTCAGGCGATCAGCCCCATGCCGCTAACCGTGGTGCAGGCTCCTGGCATCGACATGGGCCGCAAAGCCATGACCCAATTGCTTGACTATGCCGAGAACCCGGTCTCTCATGTGCACGGCACCACGTTGATTGAGCCAACATTAATCCGCCGCGCTTCCACCCGCGCCTGATTATTAGGGTGTGTTTACACTAGTTGATGAAGAACTTTAGACCTCAACCGAAAACATGAAACCGCATCCTGATTTAGCGACGACTTGTCACTAAATCAGGATGCGGCCAGGCTTGTCCACCGATTCGACCGGATGCGACTATTTTCGGTTGACGGTGATGGCAACTCCGTTAGCGAGAGTGCCCCCAACCGGGCAATGGGCTTCCACATACTCAATCAGACGATTTACGGCGTCCGGATCGCCATCCGCATCCAAGTCGATTGTTGAGCGGAGCCGCTGGTATCCAGGGCGGGCTGAGTTGGTTCCGAGGAATCCGCCCAAGTCGATATCGCCTTCGACGTGAATGTCGAGTTTCTTGATCTTGACCTTGAACTTTGGCGCGAACGCATTGATGGCGATTGCCTGGCAGGAGCCCAACGCATCCAAGAGGAGTTCCACTGGGTTCGGCCCCTTGTCGGTTCCGCCCAATGATTCAGGCTCGTCGACAGTGATGGTGTGATGCGTGCTCGTTGCCGTCACGTTCAGTCCTGCGACATGATGGACATCAGCCTTGAATGTAGTGATTGCCATGATCCTGTTCCCCTTCTGTTTAGACTGGCAGCCTGCGAACCCAGTTTAAAAAACGGAGGAGAAGGAACACGACGAGTCAGCAACAGCATGTGCTTATCGCGCATTATCAACGTGAGGTACGAGACAGGGAATGGATGACTATCCGCAAAAGCGACAAACATCACAGGAACAATGTCTTACGAGACTCAGCGCATGTTCTTTACTCGTGTGTCGCACACGTGTCGTTCCAGGAGTCGTAGTCTGCGTGTGAGTTAGCAGCTGACTCGTTGGCGTACAGTCAGTTGTCCGAGCAGGTAATCCCGATACTGTTTGTCCATTTGATGCCGTATTCGGTTTGCTGGCGTATGGAAGTCCTCGACGGTTTTCTCCTCATGGAATGAGCCCATCATCGTGTAGTAGCTACGACCTAGGGCCGATTCTCCAGTCGAAGTTCATACCCAGGTTAAAGGTGCCGGCGTTGAATTTATCGTGATAATACTTGAACGACTTCTACGAGTGGGTGACGCTCTTCGGGGATTAAAGCCAGTTGTGGAGTACGCAATCATTTTTCTAAGTTCCATATATTCTCCTTGCAAGAGAGCAGCCCATGGCAAAATCACTGAAATTCTAACGTAATGGGCTCACTTCCAGAGGTTCTGGATGCACCCCTATCCTGATGGACTCGGTCATGAAGTCAATGACAGTCCTCGTCAACCACCTCGCAATGGCGGAAATCGCCCCGAAACGTCGACGTTATCAGGAAGCAAAAGGCTGTGCCTAATTTCAGGCTTGCAAATCAATTCCCCGATAGGAGAACGGTATGAGGTTCAGAACGGCTCAACGGAAAAAGATGGTAGCGATTGCCGCGGCTTTGGTGGCTTGTATGATGATGGCCGGATGCGGAGCATCAGCCAATACGGTCGACATATCCAGCATGGAATTCAATCCACAAGGCAAAACCATCAAACAGATTGCTGCAGCATTGGAATCCGGTGAAACCACCAGCCGACAACTTGTCTCCTACTATCTCGACCGAATCAACAAGTATGATGACAACGGTCCAGAAATCAATGCCATCACGCAAATTAATCCACATGTGATGCGGCAGGCGTATCTCAGTGACCGTGGGCGCAAAGACCATGCGCAACACAGCATTTTTTACGGCATCCCATTCGTAGTCAAAGAAAACATCGACGTTGAAGGCATGAACACCACTGCCGGGTCGAAAGTCTTGGAAACCAACAAGGCGCGCAGCAATGCAACCGTCGTGCAGAAACTGATTGACCAAGGCGCCATCGTTCTAGCTAAGACCAATATGTCCGAACTGGCCGCCTCCTACGGTTGGCTGGGATATAGTTCCTATGGAGGCCAGACTAAGAATCCGTACAATCTGAAACGTGACCCATCTGGTTCCAGTAGCGGTACCGCCGCAGCCGTTGCGGCCGGATTCGCACCATTCGGTCTCGGTAGCGATACATCCGGCTCGGTACGCGGCCCGGCATCCGTGACCGGTACTGTCGGAATGCGTGTCACTTACGGGCAGACAAGCCGGTCAGGGGTAATTCCGCTGTCGGACAGTTTCGATGTGACCGGAGCTATCACCAACACTGTCGAGGATCAGGCATTGGTACTCGACGCAATTGTCGGCCCTGACGAGGGTGATGTGGCGACGTTGCAGGCTACACAGGACACCCAGTACGAGAAATCGCTAGCCCAAGCCTCATTGAAAGGAGCGAGGCTCGGTATCGTCAACGTGTTCAACGGCGGCAACAGCGAAGTGGACGAGACCTTCAAAGCCGCCCAAAACGAGTTGAAGAAGGCCGGTGCGACACTGGTCAACATAAACTTGGACAAGTCCTACACCGGCTTATGGAGCAGCATCATGGGACCGGTCGGTGACGCCGAATTCGTCACCGACTATGAAACCTACATGCGCTACGACGGACGAAGCAAGGCCAAGACAGTTCAACAGCTGATAGACAAGAGCAAAGCCCTGGCTGACACGAATACTCCTGTCAATCCTGCTCGAATCAAAGGCTACGAGACGAACGTGAAGAGCGCCGGCAAGTTTAAGAGCGACGAAGCCCAATCGATTATCTACGAGAAGATGCCGGCACTCACCAACACTGTCGAACAAACCATGATCAAGAACGACGTCGATGCTCTCGTCTACCCGACCATGAGCTGTGTCGCCAGCGTCCGCCATGACGCCAAGGACAACACCTACAAGTGCGACAGCGACGACCCATACGCCGCCTCCTATCTGGCTAGCAGCGCGCACCTGCCGGAAATCAGCGTCCCCGCCGGTCGTGACAGTCAGAACATGCCAATCGGACTCTCCTTCACCGGCGCACAAGACAGCGAGCGAATACTACTAGGCCTCGCTGCCGCCTATGAGAAGATAAGTCCGTACAAGAACGGCGACGGTCTGGAGCTCGACTGATTTGAAAGAACGAAGTGGGTTTGCCTCACCATTGGAGCAAGCCCATTTTCGTTATTCACATTAATGGGAGGAATCAATCAGTTTGACTTCTTCGGCGTGCTCTCCGTAGGTGAGTATCGTTGTCGAGCAACCATTGTCGGTTACGGCAATCGAATTGCCGATGCAGGTCCAACCAGCCCATGCTCCATCAACAACTGGACCGATATTGCTAACTGAGAATACATCCACCCCGAATTTTGATGAGAGATGGTGGAAAGGCATCTTCCACTCCTCTCCATATGCTTCTCCTAATCGTTCAGGAGGTACAGCCCATGACGATGGTGCGAGAATCATCTTGGCGCCCATTTTCGCCATGGCTTCGCCAATCATGATCGATTCCATGTGGTTGTCGGCGCATATGTCGATGCCGATTCGACCATACTTAGTATCGAACACGTTGACCGAGGTTCCGGAAGTATACATGTCTTCGACATCGGGAACGAGGTTGATTTTCCTATGCTTGCCTAACAGTTCCCCGGTATTTGAGATGAATACCGCAGAGTTATATATATGGTCGCCTTCACGTTCCGTGATCCCGGCGATGATACCGATATCGAAGTCGACCGCCATATCTCTTATTCTCTGATATGTACTCCCCTCTGGGATAGGTTCCGCCTGCTCGGGGGCCGAATCAGCTGCCCATCCGAGGTCGCAGCATTCTGGGAACAGGGCGACATCGGTGTCCCCGACTAGGGACAGCAGCTCCCTCATATGCCACAGATTCCGGTTGAGCTCGTTGGGTTGCACACGCATTTGCATCATTGCGATGGTGGTCACAGTTAACTCCTCGTTGATCCTAAAAAAAGAGAAGGGTGGCCCGATGCAGTCGAAACATCAAGCCACGCCAACTCCTGAACGATTCCAAGCTGAAAGAGAAAGGGGATGGGAGCCTAGAACCCTTCAGAAGGCCTATCAGTGGGTGCTCTCGTATTCGCTGGCCCAACCGTCAACGTATGCGGTCTTCACCGTATCCCATTTTCCGGTGCCCTGCACGTATTCGAGCATTGCACTGCCGACGCCGTCTTTCCACTGTTGGGAGGGCATGAACATTATGCCGTCCCAAGACACATCCTGCTTACCGGCGTCAGCCATCTCCTGATCGGCTTGGACAATCGGGTTCGACGACTTCATGTCACTGAACGACTTGAATGGCGTGACGAAGCCCATGTCATCGGTCATGGCCTTCTTACCCTTGTCACTGGTGATGACCCATTTGAGGAAGTCCTTGGTGGCTTGCTGGTCGGCTTCGGACACCTTGTTGTTGATGGCCCAGTAGTTGTCGCCAGAACCGGTCGCCAGACCCTTTTCCTCTTCGCCGGGCAGACCCATGTAGATTGGGATGGCGCCAACCATGTCGGCTTTGACGCCTTCCTTCTGCAGGTCACTCCACGCCCAGGTTCCATTCTGGTAGAAAACACCCTCACCGAGAGCGAATTCGGAGGTCGCATCATTACCGGTCTTAGCGCTCAGTTCAGTCGGAGAGACGGTGGAATCCTTCAAATACAGGTCGAACGTCTGCTTGAGCTCCGGAAGATAAGTGCCCTTGATGGTCGCAGGCTGTTCAGTCACACCGTCCAGCTCGTACGCCAATGGGATGCCGGCCAACTGTTCCTTGAAACGCCAGTCGGAACTGGAGTCGAATCCGGCTGAGGTGAACGCGCCTTTGATGCCAAGATCATCCTTATGCTCTTGAATCTCATCAGCGACGGTCTTCAACGCTTTGAACCCGACCAAATCGTCGATGCTCTTGATGGTCGACCAGTCCGCCTGGAAATACTTATTGAGCAGATCCTTGTTGTAGATCAACCCGTAGGATTCGATGACGAACGGGACGCCAAGGATTTCACCGTTATCGCCTTTCAGTGCAGTGCTCTGGTCTCGCAGCTGCTTATAGGGTTCGCTGTCTGACATGTCGGCTGTGTACTTCTTCCAGCGGGCCAAGCCCACATTGCCGGACACCTGGAACAATGTCGGTGCATTGTCTTTCGCGATTTCGGATTTCAACGTCTGCTCATACGTGCCGGAGGCCGCGGTCTGCACGGTGGTTTCGATTCCGGTCTCCTTCTTATATTCTTCGGCCAACGCCTTCCACTGGTCGGAGGCTTCCGGCTTCAGATTCAGGTAATAGACACGACCCTTGTCGCTGTCACCACCCGTATCGGAGCCGCAGGCGGATACGCCGGCAATCATCATCAATGCAGCCGTTGCTGTGGCGATTATCTTGATTGTCTTGTTCATCATTGAACCTTCCTTTTGTTTTCCTTTTCATTGAGACAAAAAGCTCTTACATGACCTCATACGTGAAGGTCTTCAATCGGTCGAGCACGTATTCGCTTTCCTCCAGCCACGGCAAACCGACCGGGAATATGTGTCCCAGTGCTTCGCCTTTTGCTGGCCGGATATCATGTAGCTCAAAATCGACATGGTTACGCGCCAATGCGTCAGCCAGTGCAAGTGACTCATATTGGATAAAGTCATCGCTACTGGTTGTCAGGAACAATGGCGGCAGCTTACCGGTCAGATTCCTGAGCGAATAGATTTTCGAACACTCGGCTGCATCGATGAACCGGCCGAACAACGGTTTGGCGAGAATGCGAAGCAAATCCGGCTCATTACCGTCAATGATTGGAGTATCATCCACATACTCACTAAGATTGAATTTGCCGGACACCAAGGCACCAAACCTAAGATTTGTCTGCTTGAATCCCAGTTTTTCCTGATCCAGCAATTCTGGGTCGGATTGGATTGCAAGCGTATACAGGGATAGACAGCCTCCGGCGGAATCCCCGGTGATACCCATACGATTCGGGTCAATCGGGTACTCATCCGCATGATTCTGCAACCAGCCGATGGCCGCGTTCACGTCCTGCAATTGTCCGAGGAAATCGGCTTGTGGGTAAACGCGATAGCTGATGGAGATAACCGCGAATCCGCGTCGGGCCAATGCGATGCAGAAGTTGCGGTTGAGTTCCTTGTAGCCGTAGACAAATCCGCCTCCGTGCACGTCGATGTAGACAGGCAAATTGTGAACGGCGAGCATTATTGCGTCATGTGGAATGTAGATGTCGAGTTGGTGGGCTCGGGTCCCATCGTCGATGTACGGGATGTTGGTGAATTTGTCGATATCATCGTCTGCCCCGTAATAGGGCATGCGGTTGCGGTCAGTTGTGCTGCAGTCGACGCGCATTTGCAGGATGAGGTCGTGAATGTTCTTGGGAAGACCTTCCAAGTCTTCCTCGACCGGCGTCCATGCCTGGTATTCCTGCCGATTTTCGGCGGAGATTTCGACACTCATTGTCGTCCTCCCTGTTGCGTTTGCTTCGTTGTTTTCGCTTTGGATTGCTGCCAGCTTATATCCAGCGGAGTTTCTTTGCAAACGAAAGCAATGTTCTGGCGTGTCACGTTTTCGTTGTGATTTAAGGTTTTTTCTCAGTTTCGTTGCTGTTCTATCGATTTATTCATGTCTTATTTTGCAATCGTTTGTTTTCTGATACCGACGACTCTTTCCAAAATGAATATTCTAAAATCGTTTTAGAGAACTAGGGTGTGTTTATGCTATTTAAGTTTTGCGTGATAATTGTCGTATGCGTACGCCGGGGTATGGCATCACACCTGACCGGTTCGTGAGGGTCGCGCATCTGTTGCCGCGCCAGTGCGGCAACGTGGCGGTCGACAACCACACGTTCGTCAACGCCCTGCTGTGGATGTGCCGCACGGGAGCCCCGTGGAGGGACCTGCCGGAGTGCTACGGCAAGTGGGTCACCGTCTACCAGCGGTTCGACCGCTGGTCCGGGAACGGCGCGACAGGGTGCCTGTCCACGGCATTGCAGGAGGAGCGGATCATCGGGGTGGAGATCCGGGTGCCCGCCATGGACTCCACGGGCGGGAAGGTCCACCAGCACGCGGCCGGGGCACCGAAAAAGGGGGCTCCCGGTCCGTCGGCGTCTCCCGGGGAGGGCGGAACACCAAAGTCCGCGTGGTATCCGACAGCGAGAGCACGCTCGTCAGGATCCATCTGAGCCCGGGCGACGAGCACGACGCGGCCCACGGGCGCCGCCCATGGGCCGCGCGTACGAGGGGGATCCGACCCGGCTGCCGGCCGAGTCGTTCGGCCTGACGCCGGTTGTGCCTCCCAAGAGGAACCGTACGGCCCCATGGGATTACGACAGGGAGGCGTACAAGGGGCGGAACATGGTCGAACGCGTCTTCAACCGCATGAAGCACCACCGCAAGGCCGCCACCCGCTACGACAGGCTCGACGAGACCTTCCTCGCCAACCTCCAGCTCATCCCCATCGCCGTCTACCTGAAAAAACACAGCCAAAAACCCAACCAGTGTAAACACACCCCAGTAAAACGCCTCCCTGCGCAACAACAAAGGGAGGCGTTTTGGTGACGCGTGGAGTAGGGGCGGCACTCACGTGCCTGTGTACCGCTACGCCACGGTGAAAGTGGTGCGCTTCAGGTCTTCACGGCGCGAGGAGTGGCCGATGAGCAGTTCGAATTCGCCGGGCTCGACGATGCGGTTGGCGTCCGGGTCCACGATCGTGCAGTTCGCCACCGGGATCTCGAAGGCGACGGTCTTGGTCTCGCCGGGCTCCAGTGCGACGCGCTGGAACGCCTTCAATTCGCGGTCGGTCCAGCTGTAGGAGGTCACGATGTCGCCGATGTAGGCCTGCACGATCTCCACGCCGGCGCGCTCGCCGGTATTGGTGAGGGTGATTTCAGCGTGTACGGTGTCGGTTTCGGCAAAGGTGCCGTCGGCATTGCTTGCGCCGCCCACGATGGTCGGTTCGCCGTATGCGAACGTCGTGTAGCTCAGGCCTTCGCCGAACGCGAACGCCGGATCCTGGGTGAGGTCGGCGTACCGGTCGCCGTGCTGGCCGCGGATCTGGTTGTAGTAGACCGGCAGCTGGCCCGCGTGGCGCGGGAAGGTGATCGGCAGTCGGCCCGACGGGTTGGTCAGACCCAGGATGATTTCGGCGATGGCCTGGCCGCCGCGCATGCCCGGGTTCGGCGCCCACAGGATGGAGCCGGTGCCGGTTTCAGGGTCGCTGACGCGCTTGGCGAACACGCCATACTCCCCCACGATGGAGGCGGGCAGCACCTGCGGCTTGGAGCTGATGAGCACGGTGACCATCGGCTTGCCGGTTTCGCGCGAGACGGCGGCGAGCGCGTCGAGCAGGGCGTTCTGGCCGCCGAGCAGTTCGAGCGTGGCGGTGGAGCAGGTTTCGCCGACCAGCTGGACCACGTCGCCGACCACGGCCACGATCAGATCGGACTGGCGGGCGTTGGCCACGGCCTCGTCGATCAGGGCCTGGTCCACGGCGGCGGAGACGCCGATCTTCGGGCGGGGCTGGCCGTCCGGGTAGAACTCGCCTGCGGGGTCGGGCACGAGGTCGATGACGTTCGCGCCGCGCGAGTAGACCACTTCGCAATCGTCGGCGGTGAGCTGGGTCAGGCCGTCGAGCACGGTGGTAATCATGTCTCGAGGCTGGCCATCCGGCATCCAGGAAACCTGACCGGAGTTGCCGGTCCAGTCGCCGAGCTGGTTCTGGGCGTCGTCGGCGAGCGGACCTACCACGGCGATGCGCTTGACCTTGTTTGCGGCAAACGGCAAAGCACCGTCGTTGCGCAGCAGTGCGATGGATTCGCGGACGAGTTCCAGGTTGATTTGCTGGTGTTCGGCCGAACCGATGACCGCCTTGATACGTTCGGCGTCCGGCAGACGCGGGTCTTCGAACAAGCCGAGGCGGAATTTCAGGGCCAGGATGCGCGAAACGGCGTCGTCGATCAGCGATTCGTCTAGAAGGCCGGTCTTCACGGCCTCAATGGCACCCTCGTAGAACTGTGGGGTGGTCATGACCAGGTCGTTGCCGGCCTTGACCGCGTCTGCCGCGGCGTGCACGTAATCGGGTTTGACGTGCTGCTCCCATACCGAACGGCCGATGTTGTCCCAATCGGTGATCAGCGTGCCGTTGTACTTCCATGCGCCGCGCAGCTTGTCGGTCAGCAACCATTTGTTGAATGTGACCGGCACGCCTTCAATGGACTCGTAACCCAGCATGAACGTACCGCAACCTTCTTTGGCCACGCGCTCGAACGGCGGCAGGAACCAGGATTCGAGCTTGCGGTGGGAGAGGTCCGCTTCGGAGGCGTCGCGGCCGCCTTGGGTTTCGGAATAGCCGGCGAAATGTTTGGCGCAGGCCAGAATTGCGTTCTTCGGCAGGGCCTCGCCGGCCTTGGCACCGCCTTGATAGCCCTTGACCATGGCGGAGGCGAGTTCGCCGATCAGCATCGGGTCTTCGCCGAAGGTCTCGTCCACACGCCCCCAACGGGTATCTCGGGCGATGCACAACACAGGAGAAAACGTCCAATGTACACCGGTACAAGAGACCTCCTCGGCGGTAGCACGGCCGGCGGCCTTGACCTTGTCCGGATCCCAGCTGACAGCCATGCCGAGCTGGGACGGGAAAATAGTGGCGCCCGGCCAGAAGGAGTATCCATGGATGCAGTCATCTCCGATAATCAACGGGATGCCCAGACGCGTCTTCTCATTGACGGTCTTGGCGGCACGAGATAAATCCTCGGGGCTGGTATGCAGAATGGATCCGACATGCTTATTCACGATGAGATCCTCAAGATCGCCGCCGCGGGCGTCAAGCTGCATCATCTGGCCGACCTTCTCTTCAAGTGTCATACGAGAGAGCAAGTCGGCGATTCGCTCACCAGCGGGCAAATCAGGATTCTTGTACGGTAAGGTTTCAGCAGTTGCGGCAGGCGTAGTGTTGTCGGTCATACGAAGTCGCTTTCCTCAGTGAAATCGAACAGTTTTTTTAATTACCAATTGGTAGTTTATCTATTGACAGCATACAACACGCTTATGCCGCGCGCATCACATACACCAAAACGACCGTATGTATGCGACCCCTTCGTTCGCCCGCATACTTACTGCCGCTATCAAGCACAAGCATCGGTTCAAGGCACACAGCGAATCAGCGATACCCGTCCCATATCGGCGAAGGAAATATCGCCGGCTCCAGATCGGCCCATTCATCGCATAAGTCAATGGCCGGCCCCCGTAACCACCTCAGTTGCACACCATCCATGATCTCCAGAGCATGGCGCAACGTGGGCCGGACCTCCTCAAACGAGGTGAATTCGGAAGGCAGGTTCCAGTTGTATGTCGAATAGTATTGCCATATTGAATCCCGACGATTGGCAAACTCGTCATGTAACGGATGCGCAGGATTGAACGATTCGACCTGCAATATCGAGAACAGCTGAACAAGCATGGGGCGCGTGGAATTGCAATGTACCAAGAACCTCAGATATGCGGGCAATCTGAAATCATCGGGCCCTGAACCAGGCAGGCCGGAGGCCATGAAGTCTTCCACACTGCCAAACGTGTTGTAATTCTCGTGATACACCGCGGCAAGCAGGTTATCTTTGCTAGGAAAATATCGCAAAACTCCCTGCTTGGTAACACCGACCGCATCGGCCACATCCTGCACAGAAGTACCGTTGTAGCCACGCTCGGAAATCAGTCGCACGGCGGCATCGAGAATTTCCTGCCGGCGTTCCCCCGGCGACTTGCGAACACGCTTATGCTGCAATGAATTCCCAGCTGTCATATCCGCCAGTCTATCCGCATTCTCCCCACTCCCATGCGCAACCACATCCAATATCCTTGGCCGGATATGCAAAACGGTGCCAAAACAAAACATTCTGTCATGCCTTCGACACCGATATCACGCAATAGATTTTTCTGTATATGCTTCTTCGCTTACTCCTGGAACACGTCGGGATGCTTCAGATCGCCGGGAATGTCGGACAAAAGGCCTTCGAGCCCCAGGAATTCCTTCCAGAAATCGAGCGGCTGGCCGTATGGCGAAGCCTCGCGACCGTGGGCCTGGATGTTGGCCTTGGCTTCGAACACCTCTTCCTCGCTGATGCCCTCGAAGTAGCTTTCCAGACGTTCACGGTGCTCAGGCACGTAGAACAGAGAGGACACAATCTCCGTCAGACGTTCGGCACGCTCGATAGGCAAGGAATCCCAGTGGCGAAGCTCGATGAAGTTCTTCAGACGTACGTCATTGAAGTGCGTGGAGATGATGTGGTTGATCTCGTACGGGTTGAGTTCGCGGTCCGGGTACACCTCCCCCGCGTTCTCACGGAAGGCCGGGCGATGCAGTTCCTTGGGACTTGCTCCAGAAGCCACAGCTTCAGGGGTATGGGTCAGGTCAGCGAACATGAGCGGCGTGGACAGCACGTCGATGGCGTAATCCTCCCACCCATAGCGCGGGTCGAACAGGCCCGGCAGCACATTCGTGCGCTGGAAGTCGAGATAATCCCACATGCGCTGGCGCAGCAACGGCCATGGGTTCGTCTCACCTTCGAAATACGGGGTGTTGCGGAAGAAGTACGCCAGAATCGGACCGATGACGGTGCCCAGACGCAACTTTTCGATGGAGTCGCGCTCATCCACATAATCAATGCTGACCTGAGTGGAGGCGGAGCAACGCATCATGCAGGGGCCAAACTGACCCACGCGGCCGAGGTAGTCGGTCATTGCATCGTAGCGATCTTTGGGGTTGACCGGCACATCCGCAAAGCTGGATTTGGGCTGGTAACCATAGTTGACCAAGCGGAAGTCGAGATCGTCAAGAATCGGGTCGAGCTCGCGACGGAACTTGGAGTACAGCGTATTTAGGTCGCTCGGCTTCTTCAAAATGCCGATTGAGGTTTCCACCTGTCCACCGGGCTCGAGAGAAACGGCGACGCCGGAACGGCTGAGACCCACCAGATGGCCGTTCTCCCAGTATTCCTTCTCCTCGTCGTAGTACGGAGCCAAGCGTTTGAGCAATGCCTCGATGCCATTCGGCTCGTAGTAGCTTACGGCAGTGTCGTCGCTGTTGTGCACGGGCAGGTGCTCGATCTCCACACCGAAGCCACCGGTGCCACGCTGGGAGCGACCGTTCTCAAAGAACTTGAGCAGGCTCTCGACATGCTTGGGGTTCGGCTTGGCGAGTAGGTGCGCGTAACTGATTCGGGGAGTAACCATGCTTTGTATCGTATTCGAGCCGGCCGGCGCGCGTGCCCGAAAGCCCGCAATACGCTATACGAAAAACCGATAGCAGGCTCCGGCCCGGTTTCTCGCTCTAGAGACTCCCCTCAGTCGCTGCGCGACAGCTCCCCCCATAGAGGGGAGCTTAAGTGTATGTGCGTTCAGTCCGCGGAGGTGAAGCCCTGCGGCTCGCCGGTCTCGGCGAACTTGGCGTTGTGGGCCTTCTTGGCAGCGGCAATCATCAGCTTGATACGGTTGAGCTGATTGGCCTCGGAGGCACCCGGATCGTAATCGATGGAGACGATGTTGGCTTCCGGATGCAGACGACGAATCTTGCCGAACATGCCACGGCCGGTCACATGGTTGGGTAGGCAGGCAAACGGCTGCGCACAAATCACATTCGGGCAACCCTGTTCGATAAGCTCCAGAATCTCAGCAGTCAGCAGCCAGCCCTCGCCGGCCTGTACACCGATGGAGGTGACTTCAGCAGCCTTCTTGACAAGCTCGGGCATCGGCTCGTCCTGCTTGAACTTGCCGTGCGAGGTGGCCAGTGCGGCCTTGATAGGCGCGTTGTACAGGTCAAGACCCTTGCGCATCAAGGCGTAGAGCGTCTTGTTGCCACCCATGCCGAGGTTCTTCTCGTTCCAGTCGGTGATGTAGGGGCGGGTGGTCATGAATTCCATGATGCCGGGCACTACGGCCTCGCAATCCTGCGATTCGATGACGTCGACGACATGGTTGTTCGCATCCGGCTGGTATTTGACGAGGATCTCGCCGACCACGCCGACGCGCACCTTGCGCGGCACGTCCTTCAACGGCAGAGCGTCGAAGCTCTTCACGATCTCTCGGGCGAGCACGGGGTACGGCAGGTAGCGGCGCTTGAGCCACGGGGTCTTCGCGGCCGTCTTCGAGAAGCCGTGGTGTTCGAGCGCCTCGCGCACGATCACGTCCCACTGCTCGTACAGGCGGTTCGCCGCGCCCTTCTCCACCTCGTACGGGCGCACGCGGTACAGGCACTTCATGAGCAGGTCGCCGAGGATCAGCGCCTTGACGGTGCGGTGCAGCAGCGCGGGCGTCACCTTGAAGCCCGGATTGTCCTCCAGGCCCTGCGTGGAGATCGCGATGACCGGGATCTGCGGGTAACCCGCGTCGATCAGGGCCTTGCGGATCAGGCCGAAGTAGTTGGTGGCTCGGCACATGCCGCCGGTCTGCGTAATCGCGAGACACACCTTGTCTGGATCGTATTTGCCTTCGAGAATCGCGTCGATGAGCTGTCCGATGACCATGATGGCCGGATAGCAGGCGTCGTTGTTCACGTATTTGAGGCCAGTCTCCACGTCTTCGCGCGAGGCGTGCTTGAGGATGTCGAACTTGTAGCCGCCGGAGCGGATCACCGATTCGACGAGGGAGAAGTGGATCGGGCTCATCTGCGGGGCGACGATCGTGTAGTCCTTCTTCATGTCCTTGACGAACTTCTCACGATGCGCGTATCGGGACATGGTGGCGTTGTTGTGGCCGGACTTCTTGGCGTTCTTGGCGTTCGTCACGCCGGTGGTGCCGTCCGAAGTGCCGTTCTTGCTGGCGACTGCGGCCTGCAGGTCGCGTTCGGCGGCGCGCTTGGAGGCGGCGCGCATGGCCTTGGTGAGCTTCGGGTTGGCGGCCATGGTGCTGTCAAGCAGAATCTGGCGGCCGGGGGTTGGCGCGGTGGAGCCGGTCTTGCGGAAGCCGGTGGACTTGGGGCCTTGCACGGCCTTCGCCGCGGCGGCTTCGCGGGCCTTGTTGGCTTCGCGCTCCTCGACGGCGGCCTTGAGCGAGCGCAGTCGAATCTTGGCGGCACCCAGGTTGGAGACCTCGTCAATCTTCAGCAGCGTGTACACGTCCGCCTTGTCGGCCAGGATCTCGGCCACCTGATCGGTGGTGATGGCGTCGAGACCGCAGCCGAAGGAGTTGAGCTGCACGAGTTCGAGGCCCGGATAGGAGGCCACGAAATGCGCGGCCGCGTACAGACGGGAGTGATAGGCCCACTGGTTGGTGACGCGCAACGGCATCTTGGTGACTGTGCGGTCGCCTACGTGGCGGAATCCGGCGGCGTTCTTGGAGCGCGGGTCGGCTTCGCCTTCCGAAAGGAATTCGGTGAGGTTGAGCTTCTCCCCCGGCTGCAGTTCGCAGATGGAATCCTCGGAGAGCACCACCATGCCCAGCGAGCAGATGGTTTCGGGGATGCCGTGGTTGATTTCGGGGTCGATGTGGTAGGGGCGGCCGGCGAGCACGATGCCGCGGCAGTTGTGCTCCTTCATGTAGGCGAGCGCGGTCAGGCCCTCCTGCTGCACGTCGTGCTTGAAGACCTTGTCTTCGGCGTACGCGGCCTTGACTGCGGTTTCGACTTCCTCACGGGTCACGTTGGCCCAGGCGAACTCTTCGAGAATGCGGTCGACCATGAGCTCGTGGTTGGCGAGATTGAAGTACGGGTGCATGTAGCGCACGCCGTCCTCGCGCAGTTCGGGCATGTTGGCGCCGACGACGAGCGGATAGTTGGCCACGACAGGGCAGTTGTAGTGGTTGTCCGTGTTGGGCACGAGGTTGTCCTCGTAACTGACGCACGGGTAGAAGATCGTCTTCATGCCCTTGTTGAGAAGCCATTTGATGTGGCCGTGCACGAGCTTGGCCGGGTAGCAGATGTTCTCGGAGGCGATCGATTCGATGCCGGTTTCGAACAGTTCGTGGCTGGAACGGCCGGAGATCATCACCTTGAAGCCCAGCGAGGTGAGCAGCGTGAACCAGAACGGGTAGTTCTCGTACATGTTGAGGGCGCGCGGGATGCCGATTTCGCCTCGGGTGGCGTTCTTGTCGGTGAGGCGGCGGTAGGCGAAGCAACGCTTGTACTTGTAGTCGTACAGGTTCGGGCGGTCGGAGCGCTTCTTCTTGGCGTCGCCGCCGCGTTCGCAGCGGTTGCCGGTTACGAAGCGCGAGCCGTCGGAGAACGTGGTGATGGTGAGCTTGCAGTGGTTCTGGCACAGCTTGCACACGTCACGCTCGGTGGTCATGCTCATGTTGTCGAGCGCTTCGCCGGTCAGGATGGAGCTGGCGGTGTGGGCCACGCCGTCCACGACAACGACATGGACCTCAGGCTTGGCCGGCTCGGTCTTCTTGAAGGCTGCGGCCTTGGGCCCGGACTTGGGTGCGGGCTCAGCCTCGGACTGTTCCTCGGACCCATCGGCCTTAACCACCACATCCAAGTGGTCGGCCTCATCCTGATAGTGCATGCGGGCGGTCAGGGCGGCGCCGAACGCGCCCATAAGGCCGGCGATGTTCGGGCGGGTGACCTGACGTTCGGTGAGCAGCTCGAAGGCGCGCAGCACGGCGTCGTTGAGGAACGTACCGCCCTGGACCACCACAGTGTCGCCGAGTTCGCCGGAATCGCGCAGCTTGATGACCTTGTACAGGGCGTTGCGCACCACGGAGTAGCACAGGCCGGCAGCGATGTCCTCGATGGAGGCGCCTTCCTTCTGCGCCTGCTTGACCGAGGAGTTCATGAACACGGTGCAACGCGAACCGAGGTCCACCGGATGGGTGGAAGCCAGAGCCTTTTGCGTGAATTCCTGAATCGTCAGGCCCATGGACATGGCGAAGGTCTGCAGGAACGAACCACAGCCGGACGAGCAGGCCTCGTTGACGGCGATTGAATCGATAACGCCATCGGTGATGGCCAAGTACTTCATATCCTGGCCGCCGATGTCGATGACGGCGGTGACGCCGGGGCTGACCATTTCGGCGCCACGATAGTGGGCCATGGTCTCCACCACGCCCTCGTCCAAGTGCAGGCCGGTGGTGATGAGGCCTTCGCCGTATCCGGTGGCGCAGGAGCGTGCGATCCACGCGCCTTCGGGCAGCTCAGACTGAATCTTCTTGACGATGTTGATGGCGGCGGTCAGCGGGCTGCCTTCGTTGTTGGCGTAGCTGGACCAGACGATTTCACGGTCGTCGTTGACGAGCGTGGCCTTGATGGTGGTGGAACCGGCGTCGATGCCCAGGAAGTGCGGGCCATGCGCGCCTTCGAGGGTGCCGATGTGGATGTGTTCCTTGTGGTGGCGCTTGTTGAAGTCCTCGCGGTCGGCCTCGGTGGGGAACAGCGGCGGCATGGTGGGCGTGTTGGAGGGCAGGTTCTTCAGCTCGTCCAAACGCTTCAGGATTTCGTCGCAGGTGTAGGCCTCGAAATGGTGGCCCTGATCGTCGGAATCCGTGTCGGCCTGCAATGCCGAACCGTAGGCCACATACAGGTGGGCGTCGGTCGGCACGATGAACTCGTCGACCTTGCCCTCAAGCGCGCGCTGGAATGCGGCGCGCAGCTCGGACATGAAGAACAACGGGCCGCCGAGGAAGATGACGGTGCCGTGAATCGGGCGTCCGGAAGCCAGACCAGCGATGGTCTGCGTGGCCACTGCAGTAAAGATGGAGGCGGCCAAATCGGGCTTGGCCGCACCATCGTTGATGAGCGGCTGCAAATCGGTTTTGGCGAACACACCACAACGAGAAGCGATCGGATACAGGTTCTCGTAGCTCTTGGCCATCTCGTTAAGGCCTGCGGCGTCAGTGTCAAGCAGCGTGGACATCTGGTCAATGAACGCGCCGGTACCACCTGCGCACGAACCGTTCATGCGTTGTTCGGGCGTGGGTTTCAGGTAGGTGATTTTGGCGTCCTCGCCGCCGAGCTCGATGATGACATCGGCCTGCGGGTATTCCTTGTCGATTGCCTCGGTTTCGGCGATGACCTCCTGAATGAAAGGCACATGCAGATTGTCAGCAAGCGCCAGACCGCCGGAACCGGTGATAGACAGGCGAATCGGTTCGTCGCCGCGTCCGAGGTCCACAAGCTTCTTGTGGATGTCGACCAACAGGCCGGCCACGGTGGCACGCACGTTGGCGTGGTGGCGTCGGTAATCGGAGAAGAGGGTGTCTCCCAGGGAATCGGACTGATCAAGCACCACGGCCTTGACGGTGGTGGAACCGATGTCCAATCCCACACGCAGGGGCTTCGGGTGTGAAGCGGGCTTTACGCTCGCGTCAGTGGCGATGTCAACCATGTGTTCCTCTTAATTCCGACTTCCGGGAGTGCACGCTTTGAGGCATCATGAACCGTTTCGGGACGGCTGGCAGATACCCTGCGGACGGCTTCGCCCGGCTACTTCTTATGGAATATTAGTCCGACCACCTGCCCAACATGGCACGAGGCGAGGCGATTTCGCTCACGGGAAGGCCTTTTCCCAACAGTTCCAACGATATTGCTGAGTGCGGCATTCCAGAACTGCTACTACGAGGCCTGTTGGCCTTCGCCGGCTTCGCGGTCTTTCAAATAGATTTCGGGGATATCTCGTTCTTGATCGTGGAGCTTGGCCCAGATGACCGGTTCGCCGGCTTCCAGAGACTTGGGCACATCGAGGATGCGCTGGTTTCTGGAGCCGCGGAATTGCAGCAGCGAGTCCTTCTGGTCTCTGAGGTAGCGGCCGTCGACGAGAATGTCGATGAGATGTAGCAATTCAAGCTTGTCTGGGGTTTCTCCGGGGCGCATGAGTTCTTCCCATGTGTAGCCGGTCCACGACCAGATATCTTTGGTATGACCGAATTCCTGGCGGATACGTTGTGCGAGCGGCACCAGCACGGGAGTGTTGAGGAATGGCTCGCCGCCAAGGAACGTAATGCCTTGCACCCATGGGGCTTTCAGATCTTCGATGATTTTGTCTTCAAGTTTTTGCGTGTATTCGTGGCCGGCTTGGAAATCCCAGATGGAGGCGTTGAAGCAGTCGACGCAGTGGAAGGGGCAACCGGAGACGTAAAGGGAGTTGCGCACGCCTTCTCCGTCGGTGACAATGAAGGTTTTGTAGTCGGCGATCATCCGCTTGGACATGCGCCGGCCATCCCATTGACCGGCTTTCGGATCGTTGGCAAGACCGTTGGAGGGTACGGAGGGGCCACGCCCGGTCTCGCCGGCCGCAAAGTCATGGCGCTTGGGTTCGGGCTTGGTCGTATGCAGCTCCGGCATGATTCCCTCCTTACGGAAAGCATTAGCCCCCCCCCCCCGCTGGCGGGAGCTGTCCGTCATCAGACGGACTGAGGGTGGTCAACACCATAAAGGATGACCGCCCTCAGTCTCGCTTACGCTCTACAGCTCCCGTCAGCGGGAGCAAGTATAAACCCTACTTGGTCTCTTCGAACCACTCGCGAGTGGTTCCGTCATCCAGCGTCACACGACCGGTTTCGCCGCTCATGTGCTTGACTCGGTGGGCAATCTCCTCGTGACGGCCGTGCACCATCGGGCGCTGGACCGGGCTGCCGAGATAGCCGCAGGTGCGCTTGGTGACGTTGCACTTGTCCGGGTTGGAGTTACCGCACTCCGGGCACTTGAAGCCTTCCTCGGTCGGCTCGAAGTCGCCCTGGAAGCCGCACACGAAGCAGTGGTCGATCGGGGTGTTGGTGCCCAGGTAGCCGATGCCGATGTTGTAGGCGTAATCCCACACGGCTTCGAGCGCCTTCGGGTTGTCCTGCAGGCACGGGTACTCGCAGTAGTTGATGAAGCCGCCGGAAGCGTAGTACGGGAAGTCCTTCTCGTAGCTGAGCTTCTCCATCGGAGTGGGCTGCAACCACACCGGGTAGTGGAAGGAGTTGGTGTAGAAGTCGTGATCAGTCACGCCTTCGATACGGCCGAACTTTTCACGGTCCATGCGGTTGAAGCGGTCGGTCAGGGATTCAGCCGGAGTGGAGTACACGGAATAGTGGTAACCCTCCGCTTTGCTCCACTGCTTGCACAGCTCGTTCATGCGCTTGACGATGGACAGCGCGAACTCCTTGCCTTCCGGATCCCAGCCGTGGTCGCGAATCCAGTTCTTGCCATAGAAGACCGCAGTGGTCTCGGCAAGGCCGATGTAGCCGAGCGACACGGTGGCACGCTCGTTCTTGAACAGCTGGTCCACGTTGTCGTTGGCACCAAGACGACCAAACGCACCAAAGCGGAACAGGGTCGGGGCGTTGACCGGGGTGGCTTCCTTGCAGCGCATGATGCGGAACTGGAGGGCCTGATGGGCGACTTCCATACGCTCGTCGAACAGCTTCCAGAAGCGAGCCTTGTCACCGTGGGATTCGATGGCGATACGCGGCACGTTGACGGTGACCACGCCGAGGTTCATACGGCCGTCTTCTTCATCCTTGCCGGTCTCCGGGTTGATCCAACCCTGCAGGAAGGAGCGGCAACCCATCGGAGCCTTGAAGGAGCCTGTGATCTTGACGATGTTCTCGTAGAACACCACATCCGGGTACATGCGCTTGGTGGCGGACTCGAGGGCAAGCTGCTTCAGATCGTAGTTCGGGTCACCCGGGTCGGCGTTCACGCCGTGCTTCACAGTAAAGACGAGCTTCGGGAAGATGGCGGTGTGGTGTTCCTTGCCGAGGCCGCGAATACGGTTCAGCAGGATTGCGCGCTGCACTTCACGAGAGAACCAGTCGGTGCCGAGACCAAAGCCGACAGTCACGAACGGGGTCTGGCCGTTGGACACACGGTTGGAGTTGATCTGGTATTCCATGGTCTGCATGGCATCATAGATGGCCTTGCGGGTACGAATCTTGGCGAGGATTTCACGCTCTTGCTCAAGTTCGTCAACGTCGGTGTGGAACGGGGTGTCCATCGGCAGCGGTTCACGGGAACCGAAATGCAGCTTGGCGGGCTCGTTCTTCTTGGCGCTCTCGACCTGACGACGGGCGAATTCAACCGGCATGCCGTCGGGGATGGTCTCACGAGCTTCCTCAAGGAACTTCTCGTAATCCTTCTTGGCATACTGGGCAAGATGCTCGTCGGCACGGTTGGCGGTCTGGCCACCATACTGGCTGGAGGCCACGTCCTTCATGATCTGGGTAATCTGGGTGGCCGCAATGGCGATGGACTTCGGGGAAGCCATCGGAGCGTTGCCAAGAGTGAAGCCATTGGCCAACATGTCCCAGAAGTTCGGCAAGGAGCAGTTGGACTGGGCAGTGAACGGCGAATAGTCGGCATCGTGGAAGTGAATGTCGCCCTTCATGTGGGCGTTGGACACCGCCGGCGGCAGCATGTTGAACGCGGCGGCCTTGGACACGGCACCGGCCAGCAGATCACGCTGGGTGGAGTAGACGTTGGAATCCTTGTTCGCGTTCTCGTGAATCAGGGTCGGGTCATGATTAATGAAGCGAGCAACGGCCTCGTTGACATCAGTGGCCTTGGCACGCTGAATGTCTTTGTCGAGACGGTAATTGGTGTAGGCGCGAGCCACATCGTACAGGTGGGCGTCAATGAGGGCGTGCTCCACGAGATTCTGGATGTCCTCGATTTTGGCGGGGCCGGTGTAACGCCCCTTGATTTCGCCTTCGACTTGGTTGGCGAAACCACGGATCATGGCATCTTCTTCGGGGCCGACTTCCTTGTTCAGGTCGCCGAAAGCAGACTTGACCGCAGAGATGATGTTGATGGGGTCGAAGTCGACCACACGACCATCACGCTTCTCAACGAGCACGGTGGAGGCCTTGGCGGCCACCTTGGTCTCGTTATCGGTGACGGTTTCCTCCAGCACCTGTGCGCCCATCGGGCACCCCTTTCCTATAAGGCGAACACTCTCCTGAGTTCCGCATTTTGGCCGCACTCGACGTGGGCCACACGAAATTACATTGATATCGTTTTCTTGAACCTCTAGAAGAATACGGCATCCCCACCCCTATATCTAGTGCTCAACAGTGGTGTGTCGAACTATTTATAGGGTTTTTCGGCTATTTTTCGCCAAAACTACAAGTGTGTGATTAGCGTAACTGTTTTCTGCTCGCGTGTCGCACAGCGAGCTCACTGACGACTCTCAATCGTCAGTGCAACGCATATCTCACTCCTCTTCATAGCACCCGTTTCTTCGCCATAATGACTCCTTTCTTCTGATGCACCAGACCATCTCCATCATCGGCTGATACATCGCTTCGTACGGTTCTTGCATTCATCATCACACCGTTTTCAGGCGACGGTAAATTTTTACCGTCATCAACCAACGCACTTATAGTGGAGTGCATGACTACTGCAATGGGCTACTCATCTACCGGCCGTCCACCGACCGCCGCTTCACTGGCCTCGTCTGGCTTTGAGCCGGGTCAAGGCACTTTCGCGCCCGATCGGGGCGCCATCAATCTGCCGAATGAGCCTCGCCCTATCGATCAGCTGCCTGCACGCGCCGCTGAAACCACCGCGCAAAATCCGTGGCCGGTAAGCGTGCTGAGCCAGAAGTTCTACGGTGCCGTGGAACGATGGCCGTCCGCGTGGGTCACCGGCCAGATCACGCAGATCAATACCCGTCGCGCCGGCTCGGCCTACATCACGCTGCGCGACGACTTCGAGGATATCGCCATGGAAGTCAATGGCTTCGGCAGGTTCGCGGCCGCGGCCAGCCAGTTCGTTCAGGGCGACCGCGTGGTGATTCACGGCAAACCGAACCTGTGGATGAAGCGCACTTCGCTGTCGTTGCGCGGGGACACGATTCTCAAGGTCGGAGCCGGTGGCAGCCTCAAGGCCATGATCGACGAATTGCGCAAGCAGCTTAAGGGCGAGGGCCTGTTCGATGCCGATCACAAACTGCCTCTCCCGGAGTTTCCGAAGACTATTGGCCTGATTTGCGCACCTCAGGCACGTGCGGAAGGCGATGTGATCACCAATGTGAACCTTCGTTGGCCTTCCGTAACCTTCAAGGTGGTCCATGTGCATGTTCAGGGCGAGCAATGCCCGGCCGAGGTGGTTCAGGCCATTGCACAACTCGATGCCGACCCGAGCGTGGATGTGATCATCGTGGCCCGTGGCGGCGGCTCGTTTGAGGATCTCATCGGTTTCTCGGATGAGCGTGTGGTTCGTGCGGCGTATGCCTGCACTACACCATTAATCTCCTCCATCGGGCATGAGGATGACTGGACATTGCTGGATCTGGTCGCCGATCTGCGCGCCTCCACCCCTACCGATGCGGCCAAGCGCGTGGTGCCGGATGTGCGTGAGCAGTCGCAGCTCATCGAAGGTGCCATCGACCGTATGCGACTGCGGGTCCGTTCGCGCGTGGAGAACGAGATTCGACTTATCGAGGGATATGCGAACCGCCCGAGCCTGACACAGCCGCACACCATGCTTGAGCCTCATCAGCGCTTAATTGACGACTCGTTGCAACGGCTCGATATCGGGCTGCGACGCATCGTGGACGATGCCCAGCTCACCGTCGAGCGAGCTCACGCCTCACTGACCGCACTCAGCCCGCAATCCACGTTGAACCGAGGCTATGCGGTGGTGCAGTCCGCCGATGGCCACGTACTAGACGATGCTTCGCAGGTAAGCCCTGGGGATGGCATCACCGTCACCTTGAAGAAGGGTGTCATTACCGCAACCACCACATCCGCAACCGCGTGACACGCCATACGCAGCCACGCATATATACCGTATATATAAGGAGAACATCATGACCGAAAACGCCACATCCACCGACATGAACACCCCCGCCACGTCCCTGACGGACAAGGAACGCGAGCTCATCGCCCAGATGCCATATGAGGAGGCGCGCGACAAGCTGATTCAGGCTGTCCAGGCACTGGAAACCGGCGGCCTCAATCTTGACCAGTCGATGCGTCAATGGGAGATCGGCGAGGCCTTGGCTAAGCGCGCCCAGGGTCTGCTCAACGACGTCCGTGCCAAGCTCGACCAAGCACAAGCCGAGCAAGCCGCCAACGAAGCCACCGCAGGCACGCAGTCCAACCTCGACTGAGTTGCCTCCCGGCGCGGCATCCCGCGGCTCGCACCTGAGTCCGGACTGGACTGAGTTCTGCTTCCCGGCATACGATAGTGGTGATTAGGCCACATTGGCAGCAGTTTATAGAAGGGAAATCCCATGTCAACGTTGATTCTTGTATTCCATCCGCATCTTAAGGACGGCTCGCGCGTGAACGCCCGCCTGCTCGCCGAACTCACCGCACAGGGCGAGGACGACATCATCGTGCGCGACGAATACGCCGAATACCCGAACTTCTCCGTCAACGCCGACACAGAGCACGAGCTGCTGGAGGCTGCCGACCGCGTAATCCTTCAGTTCCCGTTCTACTGGTACTCCTCCCCCGCGCTGCTCAAGGAATGGGAAGACGAGGTCATCACCGCAGGCTGGGCCTACGGTGGAGGCCACGCACTCAAGGGCAAGGAGCTCAAGCTGGTGGTCACCACTGGTTCCGACGCCGCCAAGTACCGCAAGGATGGCGAGTACAGCCACACCATGGAGGAGCTGCTGAGCCCGTTTGAGGTCGTGGCGTACAAGGTCGGCATGAACTATGCTGAGCCGTTCCTGGTGCAGGGCACCGCCACCATCGGCGATGCGGAGCTGGATCAGGCCGCCGCCGATTATGTTTCGGCGATTTTGGACTGAATAAGCTGAGGCCGGGTGCAAGTCGCACCCGGCCTTGTTGTTTCGCGGGCTAGCCGCGGTCTCTCCCAGTCAGCCTGCGGCTGACAGTTCCCTCGTCAGAGAGAGCTTATTTTTTGGATCAGAGGGAGTTGATAGCTACTTCTTCAACGGCACGTAGATCACGTTGTCAATGAGCTCGCGATAGTGCTCAACGATTTGCGCGCGACGGGTCTTCAGGCTCGGGGTCAGCATGCCGTTGGCCTCGGTGAATTCGTCGGGCAGAATCTCGAACTTACGAATCGACTCGGCGCGGGAAACGCCCTCGTTGGCGGCGTTCACCGCACGCTCCACCTCGGCATGAACGATGGCGTTCTTGGCCAGCGAGGCCAGATCGGGTTCCGGCTTGGCGCCCTGGGATTCCAGCCATTTGTTGGCATCCGCCAGATCCAGCGTGACCAGAGCGGCCACGAACGGCTTCTTATCGCCAATAACCAAGCACTGGTTGACCACAGGCGAGGTCATTACGGAAGCCTCCAGCAGACCCGGCGACACGTTCTTGCCGCCGGCGGTGATGATGAGGTCTTTCTTACGGCCGGTGATGGAGATGAAGCCGTCTTCGGAGATATCGCCCAAATCGCCGGTGTGCAGCCAGCCATCGGTGATCTGCTGGGTGGTGACCTCAGGGTTGTTGTGGTAGCCCCTGCACACCAGCGGTCCCTTGACCACCAGCTCGCCGTCCTCGGCAATGCCGGCGGTGATACCGCACATCGGCATGCCGATGGTGCCGATGCGGTTGTCCTCTGGCAAGCTCACACACACCGGGCCGCAGGTTTCGGTCATGCCATAGCCCTCAAGCACCGGCATGCCGATGCCGTTGAAGAAGTGGGAAAGCTCAGAGTCCATCGGGGCACCGCCGGTGATGGCGAAGTCGGCGTTCGGACCGAAAATCGTGCGAATCTTCTTGTACACCACCTGCTCATAGAAGGCGTGGGCGATACGTCCGGTAATCGGCAGCTGCTCACCCTTCTGCTCGGCCTTGGACCATTCGCGCGCGTTTTCGGCGGCGCGCATGAACATCTTGCCAGCGAATCCGGTGCCGGCGCGCTGGGAGGCGGCATTGTAGACCTTCTCGTACACACGCGGCACGGCAAGCAGCAGCGTGGGGCCGAAGGTCTCGAAGTCCTTGACCATCGTCTTCATATTGGAGCTCAAGGCCAGCGAAATCGTGCCGCCAAAACTGAAGAATTCCAGGAATCGGGCGAACACATGGCTCAGGGGCAGGAACAGCAGCAGACGGCGGTTGGGCCATGCGCCGGCGCGCGGCATGTACTGCAATGCGGAGAGTACCAGGAAGGCGAAGTTGCGGTGGGTCAGTTCCACGCCCTTCGGGGTGCCAGTGGAGCCGGATGTGTAGACGATGGTGGCGCGGTCGTCGCCGTGGGAGGCTTCCTTGTATTCCCAGAATTCGGCGTCGGTGACGCTTTCGCCGTAGGTCTTGATGGCGTTCAGACCGCCGGCCTCGATTACGAACACGTTGCGCAGGGTGGGCACCTCATCGCGCACGGATTCGATCTTGTCACGCTGCCCGTCATCTTCGGCGATGGCGAGCGTGACTTTGGAATCGTTGAAAATCCAGCTGACCTGGCTGGCGGAGTTGGTCTCGTACACCGGCACGGTGAGCGCGCCGATGGACATGATCGCCATATCCAGCGCGGTCCATTCCCAGCGGGTGCGCGAGACGATGGCGACTGAATCGCCCTTGTTGACACCAAGTCCGACCAGGCCCTTGGCCAAGTCGATGACCATGTCACGGAATACTTGGGCGCTGTACGGGTGCCAAGTGCCATCATCGCCCTTGTATTCGATCATGGCACCTTCGGGATCGCGCTTGGCGCGGTTATCGAGCAGATCGAACAGGTTGATGTCGCTGTCAATCGGCTCCTTGACGGGATTGGTGAACTGCTTGACGATACGAGTATCGTTTATGGCCTTATCAGCGATGTTTTCAGTCATACTCCCCATGTAACTCCACGGATGCTACAAAACACGCGCGAAACAACGGATTGTCCAGACCAAATGGCCCCGGCAATCCGTTATTTCGGGCAAACCAGGTAAATCTGTCGCACCGTACATTCAGCAGATTACTCGGCGGAGTTATTGGCCTTTTTCAGCTCGTCGCGAATCTCCTGCAGCGTGGCGAGAGTCTGCTCTTCAACGCTAGGCCCCTGTTCTTCAGCGTCAGCCTCATCCTGGGCAGCAGTGAGATCACGAAGCTTATTAATCGGCAAAATCACGCAGAAATACACCGCCACGCCAACAAGCAGGAAGTTAATCAGCGCGTTAAGAATCGCACCAAATGAAACAGTCGAGTTGTTGAACGTGATGGTCAGCAGTCCGGAAAGATCCGGTACGCCGCCAATCATGCCGATTAATGGACTGATGAGATTGTCGACGATGGAATTGACCACAGCGGTAACGGCAGAGCCCATCACCACACCTACCGCCATATCAATCATCGATCCGCGCGACAGGAATTTCTTAAAGCCATTCAACGGACCTTTATCGGTCAAAGCAACAACTTTGCGAGCGGTTCCTCCCGTGGCCTTGGCAAAGTCGGTGGCAATATTCATGGGATTGTGGTTACTCATAACGGCACTCCTTACGAAATTCAGACACTTCACTTGTATCCGACTGGTTTTCCCACGACCCCATTATGCCGCTTGTTGGAATATCCCTATACCACTGCGGCGTTCCCGTACATGACTATGTACGAGAACGCCGCCAACCCTGCTTGCAGAGAACCTGTTAGAGCTGTTTAGAACTGGATGTAATCGACTTCCGTATGCTCGCCGGTTTCCAAGTATTTCGCCACATCATCAGGACCGACGAACACCAGTTCGACCGCTTGCGCAATCATCAGATTGACACGATCCATTGGCGTAAGGTTTTCGAAATAGCCGTACACCGGGATTCCCAGCGCATGCGCATATCCGATTTCGAACATCGTGCCCGGGTCCTCGTCCATAAGATTGGCGACCACGGCTTTAGCAGCATTAATGCCATGGATATCGTCCGCAAAGCATCCTTCAGGGCCTGCTTCTTCGATCTGGCTGACAAACCGCGGCTTGAACAGTACCTTGCCATGGTCTTCCAATATCTTTTCCAAACGTTCCATACTTGCCGTTTGTTCAGGATCAAAGAACGGACCGGCCACATAGAAGTCATACTGTTTGTCTTCACTCATGGTCTCTAGTCATAGCGCAGCAACGTCGAACGTCAGCCGTTATTTTCACTGTATGGACAAGGGGTCGTATTGTGAACATTGCTACGGGATAACCGTCAATGACTACGTACGTTGCCCCCGATCAGCACACTCCGCCACTTTCGCCCCCTCCCGTATCGTCGAGCACGCGAACCAAGCCGACCAAATGGCCGCCATCCCATGCGCTGATCACCGTATCCGAATGCTGCAATGCCTTGAACAACCGTTCCGGCCACTGCGCCGATTCCCAACCTACCGACTTGAACAGCGCCTCAACCTGCTCAACAGTAAACCGCTTCTCTTCCGTGTATTCGATAGCCATGGACCCTCACGACAACCGTGAAGCCCCACATGTCTTTGCATAGTTTCACACGACGGGATGATGGATAGTGGAACCTATACGTTTACACATGCCTAATGCCCATGGCTCATCACCGATGAATAGAGGCTGAGATACCGTCATGTTTCCGAAGCCAAGTGCCCGAGATCGGATTCGAACCGACGACACCCGCTTTAGGAGAGCGGTGCTCTATCCACTGAGCTACTCGGGCAACGACGTTTCATTGTACACGGCCACACGCCCAGTCGCATCATGTTCGCGTGGCAGCTTGCGCAAGCCATCCGGCAACCTGAGCAAGCCACATGGAGGAACCCGACATCAGGTCATGGCCCGGTCTTTCGTGCCAGTTTGGTGCGAACTGCTCTTGCGCACGGCGAAAAGACACTGAAAGACAAGCCGTACACGGTACAGTGGCAAATCGCACGAAAAGCAAAGTAACAGTAAACAAGCCGGAGGAAAGGGCAGCATGGCAAAGGCACGGAGTACTACCACAGGCGCAAGCGTACGAGCTCGCGCCGCTGCCAAGCCACGCTCTGCCAGAGCCACGGCACGCCCAGTATCCAAGTCTGCCGTGAAGCCACACAAACGGCATCGTCTGCTTGGTTTTCTCGCCACGATGTTCGCGCTTCTTGCCCTTGCCGGCGCTGCCGCCCGCGCGCTGCCTGCCGATTTACAGGAACTGCCATTTGCGCCGATTGTGGTATCGGCAACGCCATGGTTCACGTTGCTTGGCTTGATTGCCCTGCTGTTGGCCATCGTGTCGCGGCGTATCCTTGCCGCACTAATCGCCATCGCCGCAATCGCATGCAATGGCTATTGGCAATATCCGTTCTTCTACTCGACCGATCCACTCCCCCAAGCCGCGCAGAACGCCGTGGCCGCAGCCTCCCCCAACACCAGCGATGCCTACGCGCGCGTCATGACCTTCAATGTGTATAAGGGGCAGGCCGACCCGCAAGCCATCGTCGAGCTGGTTCGCGATCAGCGCGTCGAAGTGCTTGCTTTGCAGGAGACCACCGAGGATTTCGTCAAAAAACTCAATGAGGCTGGTATTGAGCATTATCTGCCGTATGCGCAGGTCTCATCGTCTGACGGCGTATTCGGTAACGGCCTCTGGTCGGCCACGCCACTTGCCGATCCGACCGACGATGACGTGAATTCCAGCGCCTCATTCATGCCCGGCGGCACGGTGGATATGGGTGGCCAGCAGATTCGATTCGTATCCGTGCACACCACCGCTCCCGTACCCGGCTACTGGCGGCAGTGGAAGCGATCGCTGGATGAGTTGGGTCTGATGCGCGAGCATACGGATACACGGTATATTTTCATGGGCGATTTCAACGCCACTTACGATCACACGCCATTCCGTGATTTTCTTGGCGACCGGTTCGTGGATGCCGCACGTGAATCCGGACATGGGTTTACGTTCTCATGGCCCACGAACCGTGCGGCTGTGCCAATGTTCGCCGGTATTGACCACGTGGTGCTTGATCAGGGCATGAAGGCCGGACAATGCAAGGTGGTCAAAGTCGAGGGCTCTGATCATGCGGCATTGTTGGCTACCGTGGCGGTTGGGTGATTCCCCTCAATAGGACTAGAAACCGAGGCGGGTGCGGCCGAATTGGTCGAGCCAGCGCAAAATCGCGCCTTCACGCAGCGCCCACGGGCAGATCTCGACTTCCTGAATATTCAGGGCCCTCATGATCTCGTCGGCCACCACGCCGCCGCCCACAATCTGCATCGTGCGTTCAGGCGTGATGCCGGGCAAAGCCACGCGCTGCTCAGGCGCGATCGCCGCCAAACGAGGAATCCAGTCTTCCAACTGCTCACGAGTCATAATCCATGAATCTTCGCGGCCCGGCGCACGCATCACCGCACCGCACAGGCGAGCCAGCGAGCGGAAGGTCTTGGAGGTGCCAACTGCATGATTCGGGTGCTTGGATTGCGGGAAAACCTTGACCATCGGCTCCAGAATCTTGCGCACGTTCTTACGCACGTCTTCCAACTCGTCGGGCGTGGCCATGCCGGAAGGCAGAAATTCAGTGGTGACGCGGCCCGCGCCAGCCGGGGCGGAAAGCGCTACGGTCGGCTCTTCGTCGGAGCCCATCGCCACTTCGAGCGAACCGCCGCCGATGTCCAGCACCAGCAGTCGGCCGGCATCCCAACCATACCAACGGCGGGCGGCCAGGAAGGTCAGGCGAGCCTCATCCGTGCCAGACAGCACAGTGACGCCCTGACCAATCAGTTCCTCGATCTTGTGAATCACTTTGTTGCCGTTCGGCGCCTCGCGCAGGGCGGAGGTGGCCATAACCAGCAGCTGGGTGATTTCGTATTCCTCGGCCAGCCGCATGCACTGGGACACGGCTTCCAGAATCGCCTCGATGCCGGACTTCTTGATTGAGCCGTCGTCCTTTAAATACTTCATCAGGCGCACTGTGGATTTGGTGCTGGCCTCGGGGTCAGGGCGAGCGCCGGGGGCGGCGTCGACGATAAGCATGTGGATAGTGTTCGAACCGATATCAAGCACACCAAGTCGCGTGGTATGCGAACGCAGATTGACCATGATTCCTATTCCTGACCTTACCTAACCCGTGATGGCCGAACAACGGGCCGACCATCGCAATCAGCCAGCCGTGCGCCACCATGGCGAGTCGTTCGGCCGGCAACCAACACCGTGAGGCCAGCCGAACATCACACAAACTCGACTACTGTACAACAATCACACCGGCTGCCGCGCCGTTCACAGCGATTCGACGAACGTTCCGAGACGTTCCAGCCCCTCGGTCAGGGCCTCACGTGAGGCGGCATAGCTCAGGCGCACATGCGTATCCGCCGTGGCCGCGCCGAAGTCGCGGCCAGGAGTCAGAGCCACATGGGCTTCATCCAGCGCGCGTTCGCAGAACGTCCAGGCATCCAGACCAGTGCGGGAGATGTCGAAGTAGGCGTAGAACGCGCCATTCGGCTCCACCTCAACCGGCAAACCGATGCGCTTGAGCCCGTCAATCACAATGCGGCGACGGGCCAGCAATTCCTGACGACGAGCTTCGCATTCCGCCAAGCTTTCCGGCGTGAAGCAGGCGAGCGCCGCATGTTGCGTGGGCGTGTGGGCGCACAGGTAGTAGTTGGTGGCCAGATCGTCAACCGCTTCCAGCACAGTGGGCTCGTCCGGCAGAATCGCCCAGCCGAGGCGCCAGCCGGTCATGCCGAAGAACTTGGAGAAGCTGTTGCATACGATGGCATCGGGGTCGCAGGCCAGTACGGACTTGACTTCGGTACCGTCCGGCTCCCGGTCAGCCAAATCAAGGTAGGTTTCGTCCACGATGCGCCATGCGCCGCGGCTGGCGGCCAACTTGCACACCTCGTCCAATACGTTGAAGTCGATGGTGGTGCCGGTGGGGTTGGACGGCGACGTGATCATTACGGCCTTGGTCTTGCTCGTCCAGTACTGGCTGCACAGGTCGGCGGTCAGGTGGAAGCGGGTGGCGGCCGAGGTCGGCACATCGATGACCCGGCCTTCAAACGACCGCACAAGTTCGCGGTTGCATGGGTAGGAGGGGTCGGCCACAATCACATCGTCACCGGGGTCCACGGTCAGCGCGGTGGCCAACAGCAGAGCGGCCGAACCGCCGGCGGTCACGCAGATACGCTTGGGGTCGATGTCAAGGTCATGACGCTCGCGGTAGAAGTCGGCGATGGCCTGACGCAGTTCAGGTAGGCCCATGGCGGCGGTGTACGGCAGGGCCCGGCCGTCGTACTGTTCGCGCATGGCGTCGCGTACGGCGGGCGGCGCGCCGAAATCGGGCTCGCCAAGGCTTAATTTGATGACGCTGGTACCTTGGGCGATCATCTTGTCTGCTTGTTCGCCGAATACCATGGCACGGAAGGGATTGGCCTCACGCGCTCGGCGGGACATGACTGGAGACGCGGCCGGAGATTGGGGCTGCTGCGCTGCTTCGTTTTCCATATTTCGGTTCTATCCGCCTCACGGGACAAGGTTTCTTCTTCTATAATCACTGTAGGTCGATTGAGTGCACCAACCCGCATTCAAGGAGGAATAATGAGTCGATTCAATGGCAAGCGCGCCGAGTTCGAGGCCAGCGGCGAAAAAATCAACGTCGCGATTCTGGGTGCGGGCCGCATAGCTCACACCATGGCCGGCACCCTGACCCAGATGGCTGAAGATTCACTGTATTCCTCATGGATTCACCCGTATGCGGTAGCGGCCCGTGATATTACGCGCGCGCAGGCTTTTGCCGACCAATGGCATTTTGACAAGGCTTATGGATCGTATGAGGAGTTGGTGGCGGACCCGGATGTGGATCTGGTGTATATCGCCACCCCGCACAGTCTGCACGCCGAACAGGCGATCCTGTGTATGAAAGCCGGCAAGAACGTGCTGGTGGAGAAGTCGTTCACCGCGAACGCCGGGCAGGCACGTGAGGCGCTGGCCGTGGCCGAGGAAACCGGCATGCTGTGCACGGAGGCCATCTGGACGCGCTACATGCCCAGCCGCAAGCTCATCAACGAAGTTATCGAGTCCGGCGAGATCGGCGAGGTGAAAGCGGCGAGCGCCAACCTGTGCTATCCGGTGTCCGGCAAGGCACGTATGACCGATCCGGCCTGTGCCGGTGGCGCGCTGCTCGATGTGGGCGTGTATCCGCTGAACTTCCTGGATATGGCGGTCGGCGCCGACCATGGCCGTACACTTGATCATTTCGATACGTCGATGGTGCCCGCCGAAACCGGTGTGGATGCGCAGAATTCCACCACGTTGTATTACAGCGACGGCACGATGGCCGTGTCCACCAGTTCGATGCTGGTTTCCTCCGACCGCGGCGGCTATGTGTGGGGCACCGAGGGTTATCTGGTGGTCACCAATATCAACAATCCCGAGTCCATCGACATCTATGACAACGCCCACAAGCCCGTGCGCAGCATTGCGGTGCCGCCGCAGTTGACCGGTTATGAGTATGAGGTGGCCGATGCGGCCAACGCGCTGCTGGACGGCAAGATCGAATGCGAGGCGATGCCGCACGCCGACACCATCCGCATCATGGAGCTGATGGATGCGATTCGTGACCGTTGGGGCCTGAAGTTCCCGTTTGAATCCTGATTTCAGCTCCCCTCCAGAGGGGAGCTGAAATTATTCCGCTGAATCTGCATCTCCTTCAACAATCTGCTCATACAGCCGTACGAGGCGTTCGTCGCGCACGGCTTTCGTTAATTCGCACTCCCATACGGTAATTACACGCCAGCCAGCGGCCTCCAGTTCGGCTCGCTGCGCGATGTCTCGATTGTGATTGCGCAGTAGTTTCGCCTGCCAGAATTCCACGTTCGATTTCGGCATCGAATGTTTGGAACATCCTTCATGCATGTGCCAGAAACAGCCGTTGACAAACACGATGGCGTGGTATTTCGGCAGTACTACATCCGGGTGTCCGGGGTAACGCTTGTCGTTCTTGCGGAATCGCAACCCCTTGCGAAACAGGTAGCTGCGTACCAGTACCTCAATTTTGGTGTCTTTGCCACGAATATGCGACATCGTGTACGAACGGGTACCCCGCTCATACTTCTCCACTGGCTGTTTCTTGCGATTCACGCACTCCAGACTACCGTGACGTTGCGGCGAGAATGAGAGCCTGAACGAACGATCACCCATCTTGCCCGTCCGTGTCTCTTATCGCGGGCAACAATCATCTGCCGGTCGAGACTGCCCGATTAGACTGAGTTCAATGGATGACATGACGATTCGTAGGGCCACGGCGGCCGATATTCCCCAGATCGACGAACTGCTGCGGCAGGTGCTCGAAGTGCATCATGCCGGCCGACCGGATCTGTTCAAAGGCGGTGTCAAGAAATACACGGACGAGGAATTGAAGGCGATTCTGGCCAACGATCAGACCCCTGTGTTCGTGGCGGTTGCGCCATCTGCCAATGACGGCACTGACGCCGAACATAACGCCGACTCCCCCGCCACCGACCAAGTGCTTGGCTACGCATTCTGCGTGTTCCAGCAGCACCTCAACAGCAATATCCTGACCGATATCAAAACCCTGTACATCGATGATCTATGCGTTGACGAGCGGTCCCGCGGCCACCATGTAGGCTCCACCTTGTATCGCTACGTGCTCGACTTCGCCCGTCAATCCGGCTGCCACAACGTAACGCTCAACGTCTGGGCCTGCAACCCCAAAGCCCAAGCCTTCTACGAACGCATGGGACTCACTCCATATCACATCGGCATGGAGCAGGTGCTGTAGCGCCGCCGTTTCAGCAGCACGATGATGGCGATGATCGCAGCGAGGCTGCATAGGGCCACGCCATATACAAAGCCCGGAGTTCCGAAATTCATGAGGCAGATTGTGATGTTACCGGTAGTGGTTACCGAAAACACGACGATAAGCGCGACGATACGAATCATATCCAGCAGTCCAGCTGCTTGAGCCAACAGATGCTCCGGTACCACCAGTTTGGCCGCCGTGCACAGCAAAGTCGCCTGAACGGCGAGCAGAATCGCCCATTCCCAGAACATGGACGGTTCTTTAAGCAACGTGGTCTCCGGAAACATAGACACCACCTCATTGATAAACCACGGCGCCACAACAATCTCCACATATGCGAGCCCAATACAACACACGACAAGCACCACGGCAATGGCATAGCGCCAAGCGACGTCTGTTTTGCGAGATTTACGAGAAATGAATGCGATACCAGCGTTCATGGCTATGCTTCTTAATCCAATATCAATGGATGAACCTGCACTGCACCGTATGCCACCATCATAATATATCGAATATCGATATAAAAATATCGAAAAACACTTTCACCATTCACCTACACATCCGCAAACCCATGAATACACATGTTCTTAATCGGGATGGGGAGTGCACAAAGAAGCTCTGTCACCCCAGCAGATTGAGGAGATCGTCCTTGGTGAGGGTGGCGATGGAGGCGGGGGCTTCGGTGAGGGCGCTGGCGCCGGTGCCGGCTTCGTCGGCAAGCAAGGAAGCGTCGGTGAACTGGCGGGCGAGCTCGCTCTTAGTATGCTGAAGCTCCAAGATACGTTCTTCGATGGTGTCCTTGGCCACCACCTGATACACGTTGACGTCTTCGGTCTGGCCGATACGATGTGCTCGGTCGGTGGCCTGATCCTGTGCGGCGGCGTTCCACCATGGGTCGGCGTGGATGACCACGCTGGCACCGGTCAGGTTCAGTCCGGTGTTGCCGGCCTTCAGGGAAATCAGGAAGGCAGGCGTATCGTCCGCATTGAACTGGTCGACGAGTTCGAGACGCTTCTTCTTGGGCGTGGAGCCGGTGATGGTGTAGTAGCGCAGGCCTTGCGCGTCGAAACGTTCGGCGATCAGATCAAGGAAGCTGGTGAACTGGGAGAAGATCAGCGCCTTCTTGCCTTCGTTCACACAGGTTTCCACCAGTTCGGTGATGGCGGCAAGCTTGGCCGATTGATCCTTGGCATCGGCGTACAGCAGCCTCGGATCGCAGCAGATCTGGCGCAACTTGGTCAACTCGGCGAGGATGCGAATCTTCGACGTGTTGAAATCGGCTTCTTCGCTGTGTTCGAGCTGCATTCTGAGCCGCTGCTCGTGAGCCGCATACAGTTTGCACTGTTCGCCGGCAAGCCGCACGGTCAGCGTGGTCTCTAGCTTGTCCGGCAAATCGGTCAACACCTGGGACTTCAGCCTGCGCTTGATGAACACGCCCACCAACGACTGCAATTGGCGAGATACCCGAGCGGCCTCAGGATTGACTTGTGCGGCGGCCCGACCTTCAGCCGTGCTGCCATCCGCGGCCCGGGCATTGGAGATGGGCAACTCATAACGCTCATGGAATCGCTTATATGAGCCGAGCAGCCCCGGCATCAGGAAGTCGAAAATGCTCCATAGTTCGGAGAGTCGGTTTTCGATCGGCGTGCCAGTCAAGGCGAAACGATGGTCGGCGGCCACGGCCTTGACCGCTTTGGCTATTTTCGTGGTGTGATTCTTGATGTACTGGGCTTCATCCAATGCCATGACATTGAAACGTTGCTCATTGGCGGTGTAATCATCGACATCTCGGCGCAGCAGGTCGTATGAGGTGATGAGCACGGTGGGTTCATCCGCCCGGAACGCACGGCCGATGGCGGTACGGCGCTCGGCTTTGGTACCGGCCACCACCACGGCATTGAAGCTCGGGGCGAACTTGGTGAATTCGGCACCCCAGTTGTACACCAAGGACGCCGGGCACACGATCAGCGATGGGCCAAGGCTGCCATTGCCCATCTCGCCGGTATTCCGCTGATATCGAGACAGGAGCAACGCGATAAGCTGCACGGATTTACCCAAGCCCATCTCATCGGCCAGAATGCCGCCAAAACCCTTGTCGCACAACGTGTTCAGCCATTGAAAGCCTTCGACCTGATAAGGGCGCAGAATATGCTTGAGACTATCCGGCACTTCATACGACTTAGGGTCGATGATCTTGAGATCGTCGATGTATTCGATGAACGAAGCGTCCTTGACTACATCGGAGCCGTCATCCGGCAGCTCACCATCCAGTAGGAATGCTCGACCGCCCGGCAACTCGATCAGTCCGGAGTTGAGCTGCTGCTCGCTCAGATCGAGGTCGCTGGCCAATCGGTCCAACGTGCTGAGATTCGCGCCGCTGAGTTTGACAAGCGTGCCGTCCTTCAACTGATGGAATCGTTGACGCCGACGGTACGAAGATAGCAAGGCACCCACTTCGTCCGGCGGCACTTCATCAGCGAGGGGTGATATCTCCACCAAGTTGCCTTTGATGGACAATCCGACTTTGACGCTTGGTGGCTTGGGCGCGATCAGCCGGTCAAAAGCCGGTGTGGTGAAGACCTCCCCCACTTCCTTTAGTGCCGGCAATCCCTCGTCAAAGAGACGAACGATCTGCGTGGTGTCATCGCGATCGATAGTGGCCGCATCAGACACGAATTTTTTGGTGGCCTTTCGCGCGGCCGGCGTTCGGAACCCATTCACCGTCTGATGAGTGGCGGCCGCAACGCGCTTGCGCTGGTCAGGCATGGTAAAGAATTCACGCACTACATCAATCGCAAGATGCTCAGCGTCGAAATCACGCCCAATCACGCCCCGAGACAAGGGGATGGAACGCTCGCCCTCAGCATGCACCGTCGGGCCATCGGGTAGCAACGGGACAATGGCATCGCCGTAGCGTGCCTTGACCTCGCATTGCACACCATGCTCATCACGATCCAGATAAAACTGGAGGCTGCATTCCGTAGGACTTAATTCAGCCAGCTCGCGAGGAATCTCACTGGCCTCCAACAGTCCGGCACCAACCAGCTGAGGCAATAGCGTGCGTGCGAATAGGGCGATGTCATCGCCGGCAATGACCTGTCCCTCGCCATCGGGTTCAAACAGGTCTCCCAATAGTCCTCGCAACGGAATCAATCGTTTCGGGCAACGGACGAATCGGCATCCTGCTGCGCTTTTACGCTGAGAGCCCGCCACCATGGCGGATACCGCACCGGCCGGATTAGTGGAGGCGAGCAACAGCCATACATTCTTGCCGCCGTCAATCACGGTTTCCACCGCTGGCACTCCGGTAAGCAGGTATCCGGCATCCGGACCATACGTATTGAAATCACGCCGCGCAATGCGCATGAGAAAATCTGGCTCGCCACCATCAACTGGCACCGATGCAGGCTGCCCGGAGAACCATGTGTTCAGCACGAGCTGTACGCCTCTGCCCTCACGTACGGACAGCAACCGGGCCACTTCCGGTGCTGAAAGCGTCAGATGACGGTCGATGGCGATATGCCCGTAATACCTGTCCTGCTGCTCGGCCGCACGACGCACGGCCATCGCATCATCAAGGACGTCCAGCAGGGGGCGCGAATCATCATCGAGCATATCCGGCGTATGAATAAAGGCAAGCTTCTGCCCATAATCCGCATAGTCGCCGTTCGCCATGGCAAGCACAAATTGCGGAATCGATTTCAGCACATAGCTGGACCCATTGGAAGCCGAGCCGATCTTGAACTCCACGCTCCACACGCCGTCGATGAAACTCAATATCGGGACAAGCTGCACCTGCCCCAAGCCCACAGTCTCGCTGTCACCCTGATACCCGCCGCCTCGGGTGCCGGCACGAGAGCCGTATCCGCTTTTTGTACGCCGAGCATTTGCACCGTTTTTCCCTTGCGTGGCATCAAACCGACGCATAACCGCATTGCGACGACGAATTTTGGCTTGAGCGTCTTGCCTATCGGCGTGCTCCATATAGTCAATCAGCGTCCGAGACGGTCGTGCGGCCCCGGCACGGTAGCCTTCAAAACGCTGCGGATCATCGCAGAATATGAAGGCGAGCGCAATCATGTGCTTGCACATGCCATAGCCACGGCCGTAAGCCGGGCATGAGCACTTGCCACCGACGGCTTCTCCCGTATCGAGGTCGAATTGCACGCTGGTACGATACCTACTCGATGGGCTGGTGGTGCCACGTAGAATACCGTCAAGCTCGGCATACCCGGTTCGATGATTTTCGCTGTATACCGGATTGATAACCATGGTGGCCGCTTTGCGCGCAATGCTACGGGCACGAGCGAGCACGGCATTCGACGATGACGATTCCACATCGTTGCGTAACGCAAGGATAGGGACGGCATGGGCTTCGGCACGCTTCGCAGACCCGGCGAAATGGCCTTCGTCCTCATCGTCGAACCATACGGAACGTCCTTGCCTGAAACGATAGGGCATCACCGCATCGGCGGCGGACAAACTGTCCGTTCCACCAAACGTTACGTCTCTGCTGCCGGCCGCGCCTGAGCTACCAAGTATTCCACCCGTCTCACCAGAAATGCCGCCTACTCCGCCGCTTTTACCGGCATAGATGCCCCTGCCCCCATTAGTGTCATCAGTGTCATCTATGTCATACCGACCGTCGTCGTAATCGGCATCTTCGTCGTCTCCTCTTTTCCAAGGATTGCGACGACGCAACGCATGGCCCCAGGAAACGCCGGAATCATCATCCTCATAAGGCAGGAGGCCATCGTCATCCGCATTATCGGGAACATGGCCAAACACACCATACCCTTTGCTCATGGGCGAGCCTCCTTTCCAGCGAATGTATTTCAACCCAACGTTTCCATCCTAGACGAAGCGCGCGGTAGCCTTAATGTATGGATGCAGACAAGCCGGCGCAACGCAAATCCTATGCAGGGAACACCACCCTCGAAATCTTCGAGGTGCTGTGGCGTCACAGTTACTTTGGGCATGGCCTGACCGTGCGGCAAATACTCGATGAGCTTGCCCGTAAACACCAGCTGGAAGATCCAAGCGAGCTGCCGACCGAGAAGACCATACGAAACCAGCTCAAAAAGCTGACCTCCACGGAATTTCTCGGCAGACATATCGGGCATCTCACCGAAAGCGACCTTGCCGGCATCGAATGCAAGAATCCACAACCCGGCTGGTATCTTGATGCATTCCTGTCCACTGCCGAAATGCGACTGCTACTAGACAGTCTTACCCTATCTCGCATCAGCCTCGACACCATGGACGACCTCATCGGTAAAATCCGCGAGCTCGCAGGCGCCGCCGGGCAGGCAGTAGGCTACCTGGACCATGTGGCCACCTACACGCATATCAACGGTGAGTTCCTATCCACTATCGACCAGCTGAATCAAGCCATCGAAGAAGGCCACGGCGTAACCTTCCAATACCGTGATTACGGACCGGATGGCACCTTGATACCGCATAAAAGCCGTACGGGTGCAGGCCGAATTACCTACACCGCCGACCCTTACCAGATGGTGTACAAGAACGGACGCTATTACCTCATCTGCCACCTGCATGGCGAAGACAACCTCCGCATTTTCGTGGTCAACCGAATCGCCAACGTCAGCGCCAAAGGCAGGAACGGCACAGTGCCACTGGAAAAACCAGCACCAGCTGATTTTGACGCAGTGAACTTCATGCGCCACCGTCCATACCCCGTAGCCGATGCCCCGATTCGCATCCGCATGGCCGTACGAGACGAATCCATGCTCAACAACGTGTTCGAATGGTTCGACGACCCTCAAATCAAACATTCACCGGACGGCACACAGTTCGAAGTCATCGTCGATGCTCCCGAACGCGCTGTGTTCTGGTGGGCATTGCAGTATTCCTGGGATGGCCGCGTAGTGATTCTTGAGCCCGATTCGCTCAAGCGCAAACTCTATGATGCCGGGCGTCGCATGGCCACAGCCTATGCTCCCGAATGATGCAACATCACATCGCACACCTCCTTGTCGAGTTGTTCACCAGCGAATTTCACCGGAGAACCTATCATCCCATCGCCAATCACACTCGGTAATTTTTTACCGGGAAATACGATTTCAAGCCATTTCGCGGGCATCGTCCCTCACCTAGGCGCACATAAGGCTAAGGTGGGAATCATTAATCGCATCGCGCGTCCACAAGCGTGCACTAGCGCGTACAACAATAAGGAGCAACTATGAGCGAAGAGCGTACCGCATGGGGCTGGGGTCTGGCCAGCGTAGACGCCGCCGGCACCACCCTGGACGTCTGGTACCCCGAACTGAATCTCGGTGAGGCACCGGCCGAGTCCGATCGCCCGAACCACAATTTCGGTACTTTGGCTCACGATGAGGCCGACGCCCGTGGCATTCGCCGCGTGCCGGTATTCGTCGTCAGCCAGTTGGACGAGCCGATCAGTAATGCCGCGGACGCTTACCTGAAGCTCCATTTGATGAGCATGCGCATGGCCAAGCCGAACACGCTGAACCTCGACGGCATCTTCGCCCAGCTCGCCAATGTGGTGTGGACCAACTACGGCCCCTTCGCCGTTGAAGACTTCACGCTGCGCAAGGCCGACGTCGAACGCGCCTCCACCGAAGCCGCTCTCGCTTTCGCCTCCCAGGCCGGACTGCCTGCCGCAGCTCCTGCCGCCACTGTCAACGTGTTCGGTGTGGATAAGTTCCCGCGCATGATCGATTACGTAGTGCCCACCGGCGTGCGCCTCGGCGACGCCGACCGCGTGCGCCTCGGCGCTTACTTGTCTTCCGGCACCACCGTGATGCACGCCGGATTCGTGAACTTCAATGCCGGCACGCTCGGCGTCTCCATGGTCGAAGGCCGTGTTTCGCAAGGCGTGGTCGTGGGTGACGGTTCCGACATCGGCGGCGGTGCCTCCATCATGGGCACCTTGTCCGGTGGCGGCAAGCTGCGCAATTCCATCGGCGAGCACTCGCTGCTCGGCGCCAACGCCGGTATCGGCATCTCTCTGGGCGATAACTGCACCGTCGAAGCCGGTCTGTACATCACCGCCGGCACTAAGATCACCATCTGGGACAAGGCCAAGGCCGCCGCTGGCGAACCGCTGGAAGTGGTCAAGGGTGCTGAGCTCTCCGGCAAAGACAACATTCTGTTTATCCGCAACTCGGTGAACGGCCGCATCGAAGCCCGCTACCGCAAGGTGGGAATTGAGCTCAACGCCAAGCTGCACAAGAACTGAAATTGAAATAATGGAGCGTTATCTTCGTTGCCCCTCGGTCGACGTACCTTCGTACGCCTTCCCTCGGTGCGCCTCGATACCGCACACATTATTTCAATTTCAGAACTAGCCCTGCTAGTTCTTATGCAGCCGTCGCAGCATAGCTGGTTTGCGCTGTACATATAGAAAGCGCCTCACTGGAATCTCCAGCGAAGCGCTTTCTCAAACCAACAATCACCGCTCGTCCATCGGCACGAAATCGCGCTCGACCGGACCGGTGTAGACCTGGCGTGGGCGGCCGATCTTGGTATTCGGGTCGGCCAGCATCTCACGGTACTGCGCAATCCAACCGGGAATGCGGCCCAGCGCGAACAGCGTGGTGAACATGGCCGGATCGAAGCCGATCGCCCGATAAATCAAGCCCGTGTAGAAGTCGACGTTCGGATACAGGTTGCGCGATACGAAATATTCGTCATTCAGCGCAATATCTTCAAGCTCGGTGGCCACGGCGAACAGCGCGCGCTCGTCAGACGGCAGCTTCTGCGTATCTTCGCGCTCCATGATCTTTTCCAGATACTTCCTGGCAATCGCCGCGCGCGGATCATACGACTTGTATACACGGTGGCCAAGGCCGGAAATCTTCTGGCCATTCTCCTTGGCATCACGCACGAACTCGGCCACAGACTTGCCGGAATCACGAATCGCCTTCAATTGGCGCAGTACGGCCTCATTCGCACCACCATGCAACGGACCAGACAGCGCATTGACGCCAGCGGCCACCGCCGAATACAGGTTGGCGTGGGCGGAACCGGCGATACGCACCACCGAGGTCGAGCAGTTCTGCTCATGGTCGGCATGAATAATCAACAAACGACCCAAAGCATGCACATACAGCGGGTCGGATTCAAACGGCTCGTACGGCACAGCGAAGCACATGCGCAGGAAGTCGTCCACATAGCCGCGCGCGTAATCGGGGTACAGCATCGGCTCATCGCGACGACGGCGGAAGATGTACGACACAATCGTACGGGCCTTGGCCATGATGATCTTGGCGGCCTCATCAAGCTGGTCGTTGTCAGAAATATCGGTGGTGTCCGGGTAGAACGTGGCCAGCGCATTGATGGCGGAGGCAAGCACGCTCATCGGGTGAGCGGAGCGCGGGAACGAACCCATGAAGGTACGGAAGTCTTCGCCAACCATCGTCTTGTGATTGATGTCCGCACAGAACTGCTCATACTCAGCCCTGCTCGGCAGCTCGCCGTGGCGCAGCAGCCACGCCACCTCCAGAAAATCGGAGTTCTCGCACAGTTGCTCGATGGGGTAACCGCAGTAGCGCAAAATCGAATGCTTGCCGTCGATGTAGGTGATTTTCGATTCGCACTGCGCGGTGGTGAGGAATCCGGGATCAAGCGTTACCCAGCCATCGTTGCGCAGTTTGGAAACGACGATGCCATCCGGCCCTGCACTAGCCTTAACCACGGGCAGGTTGAACTTGTTCGAATCGACATCAAGTTGTGCCGTTGCCATTCGCGCACCTTCCTCTTCATGAACCACTTACCCCAAACATTAACGTTCACGCGTTCGCGAACACTAGTGTTCGGTACTCTATGTCTTCTGTGTTACCGCTGGCGAATGCCGGTCGATACACGAAAGCCGAAGTGCGCTCATGCTATCAAAGCAAACGCACTTCGGCTTGTTACGTCTCGAATTCGCGGGAAAACCGCGAACAGACGGACGGCTAATGAGACGCTGATCGCCCATCACAGGCCAATCAGGCACCTACCATACGCCAAACGCCGATCAGAGGTTGGTGCGATCGGTGAAAACGATCGGGCCGTTCTCGGTGATGGCGATGGTGTGCTCGGAGTGGGCGCCGCGCGAGCCGTCGGAGGCACGCAGGGTCCAGCCGTCCTTCGGATCCTGGAAGATCTCGTCGGTGGTCTTGAGGAACCACGGTTCGATGGCGATGACCAGGCCTTCGCGCAGCTTGTAGCCGTGGTGGGCGCGGCCGTCGTTCGGCACGTGCGGGTCGCCGTGCATGATGTGGCCCACGCCGTGACCGCCGAACTCGAGGTTGATCGGGTAGCCGTATTCGCGCGCGACGTCGCCGATGGTGTTGGAGATGTCGCCGAGACGGTTGCCGGGCTTGGCCACGTCGATGGCGGCGGCGAGCGCTTCCTCAGTGCACTTGATGATGCGCAGGTCTTCGGGGTCCGGGTCTTTGCCGACCACGAAGCTGACGGCGGAATCGGCCACCCAGCCGTCCACAGAGATGGCGAGATCGAGGGAGACGAGGTCGCCGTCCTTCAGGCTGTAGTCGTACGGCACGCCGTGCAGCACGGCGTCGTTGACGGAGGTGCAGATGTAGTGGGCGAACGGGCCGGTGCCGAAGTCAGGAGCGTAGTCAACATAGCAGGATTCGGCGCCCTTGCGGTCCACGATCTTCTTGTGGACGAACTCGTCGATTTCGAGCAGGTTGGTACCAACTTTGGTGGTCTCCTGCAGTTCCTTCAGAATGCCGCCGACAAAACGACCAGCCGGCTTCATTTCCTCGATTTCACGAGGGGTTTTCAGTTCGATCATGAGATTCTTTCTACCTTGTTGAGACTTGTTCTCAACTCTAGACCAGCCCGAGGTCAACCGCCAGAAGCCTACCTGAAATCCACTCGCAGCCCATTAATAGCCAAGGCCGAGAAAAAGCGCCCGGCAGCACATAGCCTGCACGGGCGCTTTGGATTGATTGTCTGGGGACTGGTTGCATGAAGCGTGAGATTACTTGCGACGCTTGCCGAAAGTGAACGCGCGAATCACTGAAGTAATCCCCATCACCACCATGGCGCATCCGCCGAAGATAATCATGAATACGGCGGAGCTCAGCGGGCTCATCAGCACCACGAAGCCGGCGATAATCGAGATGATGGCATAGGCGATGGCCCAGCCGGAATGCGGGATACGCCACGATTCAACCAGCGACAGCACGCCTTCCATAATCCATCCGAAACCGACCATCAAAGTAATGAGTAATGCCAGCGTCTGACCGGTCATGCCGTAGTTGCGCACAACCACCACGCCGCCAAAGGTCAGCAGAATGCCGACGAACACGTCCAGCACACGCCAGCCGCCCGGCAGACCCGGCTCCACGAGAGCGCTGACGATGCGCACCACGCCGGAAATCACGAAATACACGCCGAGCAACAATGCGGCCAAAGCCAGCGTCTTGTTCGGCACCAGCAACAGCGCAGCGCCCAAGGCGATGGCGGCCACGCCCACCACGCCGTAAATGATGCGAATCTTGGTCTTGGCTTTTTCCGGCAGCCATTCCTCGATCAGGCGGAATGGACTGAAATTGCCGACATACCAGTTGGTCTGCTGCCAGCCGGGTTGACTTTGATCGTCCCATGGACCATTCGGCTGCCCGTCCGCTTGGCTATTCGATTGGCCGTCCGCCTGATACCGCCGACCGTCCGGCCCCCATGCCGGCTGGCCGTTCGGGCCATAGTTCGGATTGTAGGCGTACGGGCCGTAGTACGGGTTCTGGTTCGGTTCGCCTTGTGGCTGGCCGTTCTGCGCATGCTGATTCTGAGTGTCTTGCGCTCCCGGCGCACCTTGCGGAGGATATTGGCCGCCATGATTGCTGTCATACGCACCATACTGCGGTTGGCCCGGTTGACCCGCCGGATTCGGCTGGTTCGGCTGGCTCTGGTTGGGCTGGCCCGTCTGGCCATTCCACTGGTCCTCGTTCGGATTGCTCATCGTAACTCCTTAGCTCAAGGTCCATGTTCAGATTCCACATACTATGATAGACAAGTTGTCTAATTTGAACCATCACCACAATTAGGCAATCTGTCTAGTTCACTGACAGCGCAATGCCCATAACGCAATATCTGCACCATCAACGCTTCTCCCCCGCCGCGATTAGGCTTAGGGCCATGACCAACGAAACCGAAACGCTGACGTCGGGCATCGACCCGGCATCGTTCTCCTCCGTCATCAAGCCGACCAACGACCTGTTCCGCTACGTGAATGGCCCATGGATCGACACCTACCGATTGCCCGACGATCGTTCGCGCTACGGCTCCTTCGACAAGCTTGCCGAAGACGCCGAAAACCAAGTACGCGACATCCTCGACGCCGACGACTGCCCGGCTGTCAAGTCTGAGGCCCTGTACCGCTCATTCCTCAACACCGACGCCATAGAGGCCGCCGGGCTTGACCCAATCCGCGACGAGCTTGACCTCATCGATTCCGCCATCGACAAGGCCGCACTCACGCGCGTGCTCGGCACGATCAACCCAGCCGGCGGCCCCGATCTGTTCGGCTTGGCCGTTTACGGCGACCCGGGCGACCCGGACCGCAACATCGCCCACCTTGAGCAGGCCGGCCTTTGTCTGCCGGATGAAGCCTACTATCGCGAGGATCACTACGCTCCCGTGCGCGAAGCATACGTGGCGATGGTCGCCACCCAGCTGGTGAACGCCGGATACGCGCCCGCCGCCGAGTCCAACGGTGGCGATGAGCTGCCGTCCAACACCGGCGATGACGAGAGCAACGCTCCCGCCACGGTTCCCAGCGAAGCCGCGCTCGGCATGGCCCGCCACTTCCTTGCCGTGGAAACCAAGATCGCCGCCAACCATTGGGACAATGTGGCCACGCGCGACTCGGTGAAGACCTACAACCCCACCGATTACGCCGATCTGGCCGCCACGCTGAAAAACTTCGATCTCGGTTCTTGGATCGACGCTTGGCAGACCGCTTATGACGCCACCGAAGCCGCCAAGGCTCAGCCGATTGATTTCAAGTCTGTGTTCGCGCGCGTCATTGTGCACGAGCCGAGCTTCCTCACTGGTCTTGATGCGTTCTGGGCCGAGGCCGATCTGGCCGACCTTAAGCTGTGGGCCCGTGTTCACATGATTCTGGGCTTCGCCTCCTCCCTGTCTCGCGACTTCGACACCACCAACTTTGACTTCTACGGCAAGGTGCTCTCCGGTGCCAAGAAGCAGCGCGATCGTTGGAAGCGCGCGGTGAGCCTGGTCAACGGCATTTGTGGTGAAGATGTGGGCCGCGAATACGTGCGCCTGCACTTCCCCGAAAGCTCGAAGCGCCGCATGGAAGAGCTGGTCGCCAATCTGATTGACGCCTACCGCGTGTCCATCACCAATTCCGATTGGCTGGGCGAGGACACCAAGGCCAAGGCTCTGGAGAAGATCTCCAAGTTCACGCCGAAGATCGGCTACACCAACCACTGGCGCGATTATTCGGCGCTGAGTGTTTCCGCGGATGCGCTGCCCGCCGAGAACGCCAAGGCCGCGAACCTGTACGAGACCGGCTATCAGCTGGCCAAGGTCGGCAAGTCGGTCGACAAGGACGAATGGCTGATGAATCCGCAGACGGTGAACGCCTACTACGAGCCGAGCATGAACGTCATCGTGTTCCCGGCCGCGATTCTGCAGCCCCCGTTCTTCGACCCGAAGGCCGAGGATGCGGCGAATTATGGCGGCATCGGCGCAGTGATCGGCCACGAGATCGGCCATGGCTTCGACGATCAGGGTTCGCAGTACGACGGCGACGGCAAGCTCAACAACTGGTGGACCGACGAGGATCGCAAGAACTTCGAGGCCCGTACCGGCGCATTGATCGCCCAGTACAACAGCTTTGTGCCGCTGCAGCTGGCCGAGAAGTACGCTGACGAGCCTGATAAGGCACCGCACGTGAACGGCGCGCTGACCATCGGCGAGAATATCGGCGATTTGGGCGGCGTGAACATCGCGCTCAAGGCGTATGCATTCGCGCTCGGCAAGGCGGCAGGTAAGTCCGACGCCAAAGAAGACGGCTCCCCCGCCGCCATCAAGGCACTGCTCGATACCGCCCCCGAAATGGACGGATTCACCGGCCTGCAGCGCTTCTTCCTGAGCTACGCCTCCATCTGGCGCACCAAGAACCGCGACGAGCTGGCCGAACAGTACCTGCAGATCGACCCGCATTCTCCGGCCGAATTCCGCACCAACGGCATCGCCAGCAACGTGGACCTCTTCTACGATGCCTTTGGCGTGACCGAAGGCGACGCCATGTGGCTCGCGCCCAAGGACCGTGTGCGTATTTGGTAATCCCCGTTATGTAAAGGAAAACCGCTGTGTTTGCCTCGATTACAGGCGAACACAGCGGTTTTTCATGATGTATGGTTGGCACTCAGAATTCGGAATCACTGGGATTGGAAGATTCGGCGAAACCGTCGACGTAGGTTTGTTGGGCCACGGGCTGTGGTTGATTAGCGCCAGCGTCCGGTTGCGACATGACGGCATCGGCCATGGACGCAGCCGCTGACTCGGTTGATGGCGACGGCGATTGGCCGGAATCGGAGGTGACCCCAAATTCGACGGGGCCAGATTCCGACGAGGTCGCATACGGGTCAATACCCACACCGGATGCGGCACCGCCCGCGCCATATTGCGTTGGCCTAACGTACGGCGACGATGCTCGTTGCCCGTTTCCGCCATCCATACCTTCGACGGCACCGTTGGCATTGCCGTTACCGTTGCCACCATTGCCTCCGTTCCCATTACCGGCACGCTGTGGCTTGATCAGCGACGTGGTGCCGAAGGTCAGGTCATGCCCAATGTTGGTGGCTTCGAGAACGGTTCTACTGCGCGGTTCGCCTTGCTCATTGGTCCACTGCTCGGTGATGAGTGAGCCGACCACAATGATGCGGTCACCGCGGCGAACCGAACTGGCGGCGTTCACGGCCAAAGCACGGAACGCTTTGACGCCCACCCATGCGGTTCCGTAATCCTCCCATTGTCTGGTAGTCGGGTTGAGTCGACTGCGCGTGCTGCCCATACGGAATGTCAGCACGCGGAAGCTCTCGGTTCCGCCTAGTGTCGGATCACCGGCCACAAAGCCGGTGACGGTCACTGCTGCTTGTTGATTTGCCATGATCGGTCCTTTCCTCGGCCTGCTGGCCTGTTGTTTGGATGTGGACCGCCGGAGCCTGTCTCCGGCTTCATTGCCGGCTTGCACGCCCCAGCGGTACCTCCACTGTGAGGCATGACGTTTGAAGCGCACAAGGGCAACTGGCAAATGTGGATACTGTGACGCAGTTGAAATTTTAAGAATGTGGATAAGTTTCGGTTATCCACAACAAAGCGCCATTCTGCGACTGGGCAGAATGGCGCTTGATGCGATTAACGCCGAGGCTGAGTAAGTGGGACTCAGCTGAGGGCGGCGAAGCGCTCGGCGAGCGCGTCGGCGGCTTCGGCGGCGGGCACGGCGACCTTGTTTTCGCCGTTGCGGTCGCGCAGTTCGATGGTGCCGTCGTTGACGTAATCGCGGCCGACCACGGCGACCAGCGGCACGCCGATCAGCTCGGCATCCTTGAACTTGACGCCCGGAGACACCTTCTTGCGGTCATCGTAAATAACCTCAAGGCCCTTGGCCTCAAGCTCGGCGACCAGCTTCTCGGCACCTTCAAACGCCACGGCGTCCTTGCCGGTGGCCACCACGTGCACGGCGGCCGGGGCAATCACGGACGGCCAAGCCAAGCCGGCTTCGTCGTGGTGTGTTTCGGCGATGCAGGCCAGCACGCGGGAAACACCGATGCCATAGCAGCCCATCCACACCGGCACGGCCTTGCCGTTCTGGTCGAGCACCTTCAGGTCCAGTGCCTTGGAGTACTTGAGACCCAGCTGGAACACCTGACCGATTTCCACACCACGCTCGAAGCTCAACGGACCGGAACCATCCGGGCTCATGTCGCCGTGGCGAACCTCAACGGCTTCCACCACGCCGTCGACCTTGAAGTCACGGCCGTACACCAGGTTGTAGTAGTCGACCTCGTTCTCATCGGCACCAGTGAACCAAGCGGAACCCTTGACCACGTGCGCGTCGATCAGGTAGCGAACCGGGTTCTTCACGCCAGCAGCCTCGGCCTGCGGGCCAAGCACCATCGGTCCGATGTAACCGGGCACCAGTTCGGGGTGCTGCTTCAGGTCTTCCTCAGTGGCTTCCTCAAGTTCGGCGGGCGCGAACTGGGCTTCCAGTCGCTTCATATCCACCGTACGGTCGCCGGGCACGCCGACGACAATCACTTCACGCCACGGCTCGTCATGCTCTTCATCCTCAGGGTGCTTGACGGTGATCACCACGTTCTTGAGGATGTCGGAAGCCTGCCATTCACGGCCATCAGTACGCGGGTGGTCGGCGTTGGCACGCTCGATCATGTTATCGATGGTCTTGGCATCCGGGGTGGCTTCCTTGGAAGCGGCGGGAGTGGTGGAAGCATCGATTTCCGGTAGTTCCGGAGTGCTCAGGGCCTCCACATTCCATGCCTTGCCGGAAGGTGCCAGCGCGAAGGTATCTTCGCCGATCGGCATCGGAGCCAGGAACTCCTCGGATGCGGAGCCGCCCATCGGGCCGGACATGGCGAACACAGGTACGTACTTCAGGTCAAGACGCTGGAAGATACGCTCGTAAGCGCCGCGCTCGTCATAGTAGGCCTTGCGCATGCCTTCTTCATCGATGGTGAAGGAGTAGGCGTCCTTCATGACGAATTCACGACCACGGATCAGGCCGGCGCGCGGACGGAACTCGTCGCGGTACTTGGTCTGGATCTGGTACAGGGTGACGGGCAGGTCCTTGTAAGAGGAGTACATGTCCTTGACCAGAAGGGTGAACATCTCCTCGTGGGTGGGGGCCAGCAGGTAATCGGCCTCGTGGCGATCCTTCAAACGGAAGATGTTATCGCCGTACTCCTCCCAGCGATGGGTGGCCTCGTAGGGTTCGCGCGGCAGCAGGGCCGGGAAGTGCACTTCCTGGGCGCCGATGCCGTTGATCTCCTCGCGGATGATGGCCTCGATCTTGTTCAGCACGCGCAGACCGAGCGGCAGCCAGGTCCAGATACCGGGTGCGGCCTTGCGGATATAGCCGGCGCGCTGCAGCAGCTTGGCTGAATCGACATCGGCATCAGCGGGGTCCTCGCGCAGGGTGCGCAGGAACATGGTTGACATACGAAGGGTATTGGAAGTCATGTGTTCCACGATATTCGCGTGAACCGACAAGCCCGCCTGCTATTCGCACTATTCCGACCTTCATCTTGGCATTCGGACTCACTCGTGCAACAATGACGGCTAGAAGGGTAGAAGGGCACGATGACGCAACCGACCGAGCAACAGGGGAATCAGCCGGAATCCTCGGAGCAGCCGGTGTATCAACCGGCCCCAGCATGGGCCCCGCAATTTTCTGCTGCAGCCCCCGCAATTCCCAACGGCAGTTCCACAACAAGCGGTATCGCAACAGCCAATGGCCATGCCACCGTTTGCGCAATCGCCTATGTCGGCCCCGGAACAAGCGGCCTGCCCGTATCAACCGTAACAGCCGGGCCGGGCCTATGCTTCTCCCTGCCCCTACCCGAATCCGGCAATGGCCCAGCCGAACCAACCATCAGTCGCGCAAGAGCGATTCGGGCGTTCGTCGGGACGGCTGACCGCATCACAGGTTATTGAGACATGCGCCACCATTCTTGCCGGCGTAATACTCCTCGGTCTTGCATGGACCAACCCGCAACCGTATGCCCCGGTGGATCTTATCGCCGGCCTGTCCGGAGCGGCCGCGCTGATTGTGGGTGTGCGTTTGCCGCAAGTACGCCCGACGCTGCGTAGCTGGCCGGCATTGTGGCTTGCTTTGGGCGGCATCATTCTGATTGTGGCAGCCGCGCGCTATGAGGCGAGCCTCAAATCGATGAGGACGATCGCCGCGCGTATTGGCGATCTGCGGTGAACCGCGCGGGCGACCTGAGGCAGATTACCAACGTCCGGCGATAGCAGTCCTGCATACGGGGCAGTGCCCATTGCCACCGTATCCGGCAGATAAACGATTGGCAATGATTCGATACCAATCGCGTTCCACGAGCTTGGCCCGGCATTCAGGGTTTGGGCAATACGTGGTATCGCCTTCACGATCATGCACGTTGCCGGTGTACACATAATTGAGTCCCTCTTCGAGGGCGATGTCTCGGGCGCGGGTCAGAGTCTCGTGCGGGGTAGGCGGTACGTCCATCATGCGGTAACTGGGGTGGAATGCGGAGAAGTGCAGCGGCACGTCCGGACCCAAGTGCTCGCGTATCCATGTACATTCAGCATGCAGCTGGGCGTCGTCATCGTTGAATCCAGGGATGAGTAGCGTGGTGAGCTCCACCCACACGTGTTCGCCTTCTGGTGTGCGTGCCTCGTTGACCGCATAGTCGATGGTCTCGAGCACATCGGCCAGATGAGTGCCGGTCACTTTCCAATAGAACTCTTCGGTGAAGCCTTTGAGGTCGATGTTGGCGGCGTCCATGGCGGCGTAGAAGTCGGGCCGGGCTTCGGCGCTCATGTATCCGGCAGTCACGGCGATGGGATGAATGCCGAGCGCTCGGCAGGCTTCGGCCGTGTCGATGGCATATTCGGCGAACACGATCGGATCGTTATAGGTGAACGCCACCGAATCGATGCCCCGGTCGGCCGCGACCTGCGCGATTTTCTCCGGACTGGCTTCCACGCCGAGCCGGTCGAAACTGCGGGCTTTGGCAATATCCCAATTCTGGCAGAATCGGCAACCGGAATTGCAGCCAGCCGTGCCGAAACTCAGCACGCTGGAACCGGGGTGGAAGTGGTTGAGCGGCTTCTTTTCCACTGGGTCCACGACGAAGCCGGAGCTGCGGCCGTAGGTGTCGGAGACGATGAGGCCGTCGTGGTTCGAGCGCACGAAACAGAAGCCGCGTTGGCCGGGCTTGAGGACGCAGCGGCGCGGGCATAGTTCGCAGCGAGCGCGGTTGGTACCGTCGTGGAATTGCGTTTGCCAGCGGGCTATGGCGGGGTTACGAACATCTGTGACTGACGCCGCATGACCGTACGATTCCCGATGACCACCCTCCGGCGCTTCGCGCCACCTCCTGCCAGCGGGAGGAGATATGGTTGCTGCGTTAATGCTCGGCATAGGCGGTCACCTCGTAGCGTTGACAGTCGATTTCGCTATCGGTCCAGTCGTAGGAAGGGCGGATACCGGCTTTGGCGAGCAGGTGAGCGACGAAATCATGCGGATCGGGCAGCTCATCCCACACTTGTGGCAGGAATGTGGCGCTGCGGCCACGACGGTCGGCGAGAATCAGACCGTCTTTGCCGGGGCGTAATACTTCCTCAAGTTCAGTGCGCGAACGTACCGGGCGTTCGACGTTGCTGCCGTCCCGTTTGACGGCGTCGGTCTGAGGTCCGGATTGCAGCAATGCCAGAGTCGCGGTCTTCGAGCCGGTACCGCGCGAATCGGCGTCACAGGAGTTCACGGTAATCGGCTCGGGCTCGCCCAAGACGGATACCTCCACGTTGACCAACGGGTATTCCGCGGCGGTGACCGGGTTGAAACGTGGGTCGCGGGTGGCGGCATCCACTGCGTGCTCGGCCACGTCCTTGCCGAGCGAGCGGTGGGCGACCAGCGAACCAATGCACCCGCGTAGCCGGCCACCCTCGGTCAGGGTGACGAAACAGGCACCGGACTCGTTCAGCCACGGGTTTGCGGCAAGAATGGACGCGGTCGAATCAGCGGCGGTCGGATGCTCGATATGCAGCCGTTCCCGGATAGCGGCACGGGCAAGTTTCAGCAGCACCTCACCGTGGGATGGCGTACCCGATGTGCCTAAGTCATCTGCACCGGCTAGAGCATCTGCTTCCGGCTTGGATTCCCACGCGGCAAACGAGACATATCCCACTACCGGCTCGTCGGCGTCTCGCATTGCGGGGCGAGGTTGGCCGGCGAGCGCCACCACGCCGTCGTCGCCGGAAGTGGAACAGCCGAGCTCGAAGAGCCTCATGCCCTTGCGGCCTTTTAACACATCCAGAAGGCCGTTGATCGGGTATGCGCCACAGGCCCGGCGAGGGTGAATCGGCAGATGCAAAGCCGCAATGTCCGCAATGGTCTGGTCATCCAACGCGCGGGCGACTTCGTGCGGATGATAGTGCGAGAGATCCGAACTAATCACGATGACGGTTTCCGGGCCACCCCACAAAGCACGCAACACATCACCCACCTCTTGTGGCGTGGCATCGCCCGCGTTCAACGGCACGATAGTGAGGTCTGGGCCGAGCACGGTCTGCAGGAACGGAATCTGCACTTCTACCGCATGTTCTTGTGCGTGGGTTGGGGCATTGACGATCATTGCGGGAGCCGGCGCGCCCGGACGGGCATGTGTACCGGAGCGCAATGGCTCATTGACAGACAGGCCCAGAGCCTTACGCTCGGCTGCAATGTCTACCGGCACAGTGCCCAGCGGCGTTTCAAACGCCGCTGCCGTGGAACAGGCGACGCCTCGCACGGCCACGCGGTGAGTCGGCCCTACGATTACCGCGCGAGTCACGCTCCCCCGCCCACGCTCCAAGAGCGCGTAAGCGAGCGCAGCTGCCGTGCCGGAATATATGTATCCGGCGTGCGGCACTATTACCGCCCTCGGCACCCCCGCTGGAAGTGTGGGCTCCAACTGTTGCAGAAGCTTTCGGCCGTAATCGAGCTGCTGGTTGATTAGCTGTTTGAGCGCGGTGCGGTCAGCCGGATAAAACGAACCGGCCACCGCTGACGGACGTATTGCGCCAGTGATTTTGCCGCTGCCGTCTGCCGCGCTTGCTGCATCTGACGCACTAGCCACACTGACCGTATCGATTTGCACACCGGCTCGGGCGGCCTCGCGAACCTCATTGTTTCCACGAAATATCTCAGATAGCACCATAACTACCACCTCTTATTCCATGGTAGCCGCTACGGAGCGCTTCTAAAGATCAGAATAACGCGTCCTGGGCGAAGTCATCATCGGAATTGGCACCGAATTCGTCCGGCTCAACAGGTTTGAACGCGCTTGCACCTTCATCGGCCAACTGGTCGGAGGCCGCGGCCGAGGCTTCGCGCAGGTCGCCGTCGAGCACCACGGCATCGGGCGAGACGAGGAACATGCGTTCGTTGACGCCGGCCAAATAGAGGCCGCCCAACGATTCGACTCGGGACAGCGCCACATATCCCATGCCTGGCGCGAAAGTGCGCTTCAGGTCCATGACCGCACGGTCAAGCGTCATGCCTTGCGACTTGTGGATGGTGATGCCCCACGCGCAGCGCAACGGCACCTGGGAGACGGAGGCGAGCACGGTGTCGCCGTCCATCATCTCCCATGTGGCCTGTTTCATGGTGACGATGTTGCCGTTCTCGAATTCCACGATCGGCCAGCCGCCCTTGTTCTCCTGTGCGAAGCCACGCACGGTGCCGAGCGAGCCGTTGACGTACTGGCGATCGGTGTCGTTGCGCAGGGCCATGACAGCCGCGCCTTCCTTGAGTATCAATCGCTCGGGGGCCAACATGTTCTTTTTGAGTCGGTCGACCAGGTTGGCAGGGCCTGCTGTCTCGGCGTGGAACTCGTGCGGCTCAAGCATGATCTGGTTCAGGCGCATGTCGTTGAGATTGTCGGCCTGCCGGTTCACCGGGAACAGGTGGACGGCGACCTGGCCGGGCTCGGGCAGTTTGCCCAGACGAGTGACGAGCACGTCACGGTCGGACTGGGTCACGTCGCCTTCGCGAATGTCGGTGAGCACGGTCAGCAGTTCGCCGGTATCCTGACGGTGCTGTTCGGTCAGATAGCAGATCACCGGGTTGAGTTCGGGCCATACCAGCGATTCGGTGATGAAGCCTTCGGGGTTCAAGCCGGCACGGGCATACCGTTCGCGACTGGCGATGAATTCGGGCGTGGGGGCGATGAGGTCGCGGTTGCGCCCGGACACCGAAACCGGCGGCAGTTGGAAGAAGTCGCCGGACAAGACAACCTGGATGCCACCGAACGGGCGTGGATCGCGGCGTACTTCGCGGCAGACTTGGTCGACCATGTCGAACAGCCAAGCGTGCAGCATGGAAACCTCGTCAATGACGAGGATGTCCGTGGCCTGAATCTTGCGTTTGCGCCGGGATTTGATGAGTTTGAGCAGGCTGGCGCTCAGGGCGGTGGCCACGCCGACGCCGCTCCACGAATGAATGGTTTGGCCGTTGATATGCGTGGAGGCGATGCCTGTGGACGCGGTGACTGCTACACTGGTGCCGTCGGCCCGAGCCTGGCGGATGAACTCGTTCAAGACATAGGTCTTACCGGCACCGGGCGCACCGGTCAGGAACACGTTCGCGCCGGCGTTCAGAATGGCCAGGGCTTCGGTTTGGCGCATATCAACCTCTCTAGACTCCCCTCAGGGAGGGGAGCCAAGTACGGCGGACTACTTATTGAGGATGCTGGTGGCTACGATGTCGGCGGCGATGGCCTTGGATGCGGCATCGTCCGGGCCGGGGGCGGGAGCCATAAACGCCTTACGGTAGTAGCGCAGCTCGTCCAAGGACTCGATGATGTCTGCGAGAGCACGATGGCCACCGTTCTTTGGCGGGCGGTTCTCGTACACGGCCGGGTACCAGCGGCGAGCGAGCTCCTTGAATGTGCTCACATCCACGCTGCGGTAATGCAGGTGGCTCATGAGGTTCGGCATGTAATGGTCGAGGAACTTCTTATCGGAGCCGATGGTGTTGCCGGCCAGCAGCGGGCGCACGCCTTCCGGCGTGAAGCACAGCACGTATTCGGTGACCTTCTGCTCGGCCTCGGCCAGGCTCAGGCCATTCTCCCACTCGTTGATCAGGCCGGAACGGGTGTGCATCTGGCGCACGAAATCGTTCATATGGTTCACGGCCTTCTCGGACGGCTTGATGACGTAATCCACGCCCTCGTCCAGCACATTCAGGTCAAAGTCAGTGGGCACTACGGACACCTCGACGAGTTCGTCGCCGCCGAAGATATCCAAGCCCGTCATTTCGCAGTCAATCCAAATCAGGCGCGAATCCTTTGCGCTGTAAGTTTCTGCATCATGGCTGTCGACCATGGTAAGCCTCTTTTCGTCATGTCACCCGTTATTACAAGAACAGTTCAGACTATACCCCAGCGCATACAAGCTATCTCGAGCCACATACGCGAAAAGGGCCTGCATAAGCAGACCCTTTTCACAAGGAATCAACCCCTAACTAGCGCAAGCTAGCGGGCATCAACCGATCAGTTGTTGTGGAAGCCGGAGTAGTTCGGGGCTTCGGTGGTCATCACGATATCGTGCGGGTGCGATTCGCGCAGACCGGCGTCGGTGATGCGGATGAACTTGCCACGCTCCGGCATCTCGGCGATGTTGTGGGCGCCGATGTAGAACATGGACTGGTGCAGGCCACCGAGCATCTGGTAGAGCACGGCGTTCAGCGGTCCGCGGTACGGCACTTCGCCTTCCACGCCTTCCGGCACGACCTTGTCGCTGGAGGTCACGTCGGCCTGGAAGTAGCGGTCCTTGGAGTAGGACTTCTTGCCGCGCGGGGCCATGGCACCGAGGGAGCCCATGCCACGGTACAGCTTGTACTGCTTGCCGTGCAGGAGCACCTTCTCGCCCGGGGCTTCCTCACAGCCAGCGAGCGTGCCGCCGAGCATCACGGAGGAGGCGCCAGCCACGAGGGCCTTGGCGATGTCACCGGAGTAGTGGATGCCACCGTCGGCGATGCAGGGCACGCCAGCGGCACGGCAGGCCTGGGCGGCCTCGTACACGGCGGTGAGCTGCGGGACACCGACACCGGCAACGATACGGGTGGTGCAGATAGAGCCGGGGCCAATACCGACCTTGACGGCGTCCGCGCCAGCCTCAATCATGGCCTGAGCACCGGAGCGGGTGCCGACGTTGCCGCCGATGATCTGCACGCCGTCGAAGGCGGAGTCGTGCTTCAGGCGGGAAATCATGTCGAGTGCCAGACGGGCCTCACCGTTGGCGGTGTCGACCACGAGCACGTCCACGCCAGCCTCCATCAGAGCGGAGGCACGCTGCCAGGCGTCGCCGAGGAAGCCGACGCCGGCGGCCACGCGCAGACGACCCTGCTCATCCTTGGTGGCGTCCGGGTACTGCTCGGTCTTGACGAAGTCCTTGACGGTGATCAGGCCGGTCAGGTGGCCTTCCTCGTCAACGAGCGGCAGCTTCTCAACCTTGTGCTGGGCGAGCAGACGGTGAGCGTCGTCCTTGGAAATGTTGGACGGGCCAGTGACCAGGTTCTCCTTGGTCATGACATCCTTAACCTTCAGGGTGTCGTAATCCTCGGAGGCGATGAAGCGCATATCACGGTTGGTGATGATGCCGACGAGCTTGTTTTCCTTGTCCACAACCGGCAGACCGGAGATGTGGAACTTGCCGCACAGCTTGTCGAGGTCGGCCAGAGTGACCTCGGGGTTGACGGTCAGCGGGTCGGTGATCATACCGGACTCGGAACGCTTGACCACATCGACCTGAGCGGCCTGGTCGTCGATGGACAGATTGCGGTGCAGCACACCGATACCACCGTTACGAGCCATGGCGATGGCCATCTCGGACTCGGTCACGGTATCCATGGCAGCGGAGAGGACCGGGGCCTTCATCACGATCTTGCGAGTCAGATGAGTGCTGGTGTCCACTTCGGAGGGAATGACATCCGTCTCGTTCGGCAGCAGCAACACATCATCATAAGCAAGGCCGAGCTTGGCGAAAATCGGAGGAAGGGGAGCATACGCCGATTGGGCGTTCAATTCATCGAGGTTTGTAGCCATACAAACACTATATGAACACGCGCTGACCTTCACGACACACGCTTGTGAGCGCTCACTTATCCGCTGCCGGGTCCTGCACCTCACCCGCCTGCGAGTCCCGCGAATCCGCAGGCGAATCAGTCATCGAATCCGCTGCCTGAGAGCCAATCGAATCCCGGCTCTCCCCTACTGCAGACTGCGACTTAACCGTAGCATGCTGCGCGTTCTTGCGTGCGGATTCGAGCGTCAGGTTCTCGGCTTGGATCTCGGGAATACGATGCCGCAGATAGGGGTACATCGTGGCTATGGTCAGCACCACCACGGCGATGGGCATGCCCACGGCCACATGCTGCGCTTTGAAGAACAGAATCGTCAGCGAACCGAATGCGATCAGCGCGGCCCATCCCCACAGGATCAGCACGGCGCCACGCACCGAATGCCCGATCTTCAGCATGCGATGGTGCAGGTGCATACGGTCCGGATGCATGGGCGACTGGCCTTTGGCCAAACGCCGCACAATCGCCAGACACATGTCGAGCACAGGCAGGAACAACACCAGAATCGGCAGCAGAATTGGCATGAACACCGGCAGATAGATGCTGGCATGAATCGAGGCCGGGTCAAGACGTCCGGTCATCACAATCGAAGCGCAGGTGATGAGATAGCCAAGCAGCATCGAACCGGAATCACCCATAAACAGTTTGGCGGGATGCCAATTATGCAGCAGGAAGCCCACGCAGATACCCACCATCATCACGTCGATCAGCGTGGCCAACGAAGCATAACTCGGGGAAGACCGGGCGATGATATACGAATAGGCGGCGAACGCTATGCCACCAATCGCCACGATACCGGCCGCCAGGCCATCGAGGCCATCAACGAAATTGACCGCGTTAATCGAGGCGACAATCAGGAATGCGGTGATCGCCATGGACAGACTCGGCGAGGCGGTAATCAGCGAACCGCCCAAAGGCAGTGAGATGATCTGCAATCCGCCCCAAGCCACGAATACGGAAATCAGCAGCTGACCGGCAAGTTTCAGCATCCAATCGAGATCCCACAGGTCATCGGCCATGCCCAGCAGACTGATCATGATGCCGCCGGCAAGAATCACCCACATCTGGTAATTGCCGTTGAACAATCCCGAGAGAAAAGGCAGCCGACTGGCGAATACGGTAGCCACGGCAAAACCGATCAGCATGCCAAGGCCACCCATGCGCGGCGTGGGAATGGTGTGCACGTCTCGGGCACGCACCTCGCCAACCGCACCGATTTCGATGGCGACGTGGCGAATCAGCGGAGTCACCAGCCAGGTGACGCCACCGGCGATGGCGGCAATCAGTAGGTAGATTCTCATGCGCCGAGTCCACCGCCGTTGAGGTGGAGGGCCTTGCGAATCACGTTTTGGGCGATGACGCCTTCACGCAGGATCTCGATGCCGTCGCGCGCGTACGGATCGGCTTTGACGACGGTGCTGGAGACATGGCCTTGGGTGGGACCGCCGTCCAGATACAGGTCGACTTCGCTGCCGAACGCGTCAACCGCCTCCTGGACGGTCTGCGCGCTTTCGTCGCCGGAACGGTTGGCGCTGGACGCGGCCAGCGGGCCAGTCGCCTTGAGAATCGCGAGGCACAGCGCCGAATTGGGGATGCGGATGCCTTGCGTGCCGGGGCGACCATCGGCGGTGTCGGCCAAAGTCTCCAACGTGCAGTCGGGCCGGGCTACGGCAATCGGCGAGAACGCGCCAGGCAGAAACGCCGCCGACAAACGATTCAGCGGGGACGGCAGGTCGAGACCGAGCTCATCAAGCTGGTCGGTGGATGCGAGCAGTACCTGCAACGCCTTATAGCGCGGGCGACGCTTGAGCCGGTAGATACGGTCGATAGCGGCCTTATTACGCGGATCGCACGCCACTCCATATACCGTATCCGTTGGAATGACGACCAATCCACCATCCCGGATGACACGCGCCGCCTGTGCCAGCGATTCATCCGTGACTTTCAGCGTTGTTCCGCCTTCCACGCTCACGCCACCTCCGTTCGCTTGTGTATTCACAATCTACCATTGCACCATTGCGCCCCGACTTGCATAGTTCATCATCGCTCGTTTGCCGTACTGCCGTTTTCCGATTCGCCCCACACGCACAGACCGTAGATACAATGAGTCCATCCATGCTCTTTCGCGAAATTACAGGAGTGTTCAATGAGCGAAATCAATGCTGAATCCACCACCATGCCTCCCGTCGAACTGCGTATGCCGCGCGCCAGCGAGCGCGAGGAGATGCTCGCCGGCAAACTGTACAATTCGGTAGACCCTGAATTGAATGCCCTGCGCGAGAAGGCCGGCGACCTGTGCGCGCGCTTCAACGCCGCGTCGCGTACCGATCATGCCGCCCGTGCCGCGATTCTCGATGAGCTGCTGCCCGGCCACGGTGCCGGCCTTGACGTGATGGGGCCGATTTTCTTCGACTATGGCTGCAACATCACCATCGGAGAGCGCGTGTTCGCCAACTTCAACTTCACTGTGCTGGATTGTTGCCCGGTGACGATTGGCGACGACGTGCTGTTCGGCCCGAACGTTTCGCTGCTGCCACCGATGCATCCGTTGCGTTGGCAGGATCGTAACGTGAGGCAGGCACCTGATGGTTCCGCATACGACTGCGAGTATGGCAAGCCGATTGTCATCGGCTCGAACTGCTGGTTTGGCGGCAATGTGACGGTAATCGGCGGCGTGACGATCGGCGAGGGTTGCGTGATCGGTGCCGGCTCGGTGGTGACGCGCGATATTCCGCCGCACACCGTGGCCGTGGGTAATCCGGCCCGTCCGATTCGCGAGATTACGGATAAGGATGCTTCCGCGCTACAGTATTACGCGCAGTGATATATGAATGCTCCCGCTGGCGAGCTGTCAGCGGAGCTGACTGAGGGTGGTTGCCGGAAATCTCCGATAACCACCCTCAGCCTCACTTCGTGAGGTAGCTCCCGCCAGCGGGAGCATAGTAATGTGAGACGTCACGCGCCGAGGTACGCCTTGCGCACCTTCTCGTCGTGCAGCAGGTCGGAGGCCTTGCCCTCCATGGTGATCTTGCCGGTCTCGAGCACGTAGGCGCGATCCGCGATGGACAGGGCCATCTTCGCGTTCTGCTCCACGAGCAGCACGGTGATGCCACGCTTGCGCAGCGTGACGATGATGTCGAAGATCTCCTTGACCAGCAGCGGGGACAGACCCATCGACGGCTCATCCATGAGGATGGTCTTCGGATGGCTCATCAGGGCGCGGCCCATGGCCATCATCTGCTGCTCACCGCCGGAAAGCGTGCCGGCCAGCTGGCGGCGACGTTCCTTCAAACGCGGGAAGTAGTCGAACACCATCTCAAGATCCTTACCCAGACTGGACTGGTCTTTGAGACTGAACGCGCCCATCTCTAGGTTCTCCTGCACGCTCATGCGGGTGAACACGTGGCGGCCTTCCGGCACATGGGCCATGCCCAGCGTGACGATCTTGTTCGCATGCGTTTTGAGCAGATCGTGGCCATCATAGGTAATGCTGCCGGATTTGGCAGGCACCAGACCGGTGATGGTGTGCAGGGTGGTGGTCTTGCCGGCGCCGTTGGCTCCGATCAGGGAGACGATCTCGCCGTCGTTCACCTTGAGGCTAATGCCCTTGACCGCGTCGATCGCGCCATAGGAAACGCATAGATCCTTGATTTCCAGCATCAGCGCGCTCCTTCCGTCAGTGTCTTGGCAATGCTTGGCTCCGGTTCCGCCTTGGTGGTGGAATCGCCGTCCGCGTCATCGTTGTTGTCGCTGCCCAAGTAGGCGGAGATGACCTGCGGGTTGTTGGCGATCTCCTCCGGCGTGCCGGATGCGATGGTGCGGCCATAGTCCAGCACCTGGATGCGCTGGCATACGCTCATCACCAGGCTCATGTCATGTTCGATGAGCAGGATGGCGATACCGAAACGGTCGCGGATCGTGTTGATGCAGTGCAGCAGATCCTCGGTTTCGGTGGGGTTCATGCCGGCGGCCGGCTCGTCGAGCAGCAGCAGTTTCATGCCGGTGGCCAGGGCGCGTGCGATCTCGAGCTTGCGCTGCTGGCCGTACGGCAGGTTGGCCGCCTGGGTGGTGGCCAGTCCCTCGAGGTTGAAGATGCGCAGCAGGTCGATGGCCTTCTCGTGCATCTCGTTCTCCTGCTTCCAGAAGCCCGGGGTGCGGAAGATGGCGCTGCCCATGTGGTAGGTGAACGACTCATCGAAGGCGACGAGCACGTTCTCCTCGACGGTGAGCTGCTTGAACAGGCGGATGTTCTGGAAGGTTCGGGCGATGCCGGCACGCACGACCTGATAGGTCTTCTTGCCGTTCATCCGGGTTCCGTCCAGCCAGAACTCGCCTTCGGTGGGCTTGTACACGCCGGTCAGCAGGTTGAACACCGTGGTCTTGCCGGCGCCGTTGGGGCCGATCAGGCCAATGAGTTCGCCCTTGTTGATGGTCATGTTGAAGTTGGACACGGCTTTCAGACCACCGAAGGTGATGCCGAGATGTTCGGCTTTGAGGATGGGCTGGGTTGCGTCGCTCATCGTGAGGCCTCCTTCACGGTCTTGTCGTCGGACTGGTCATGCTGCTTGGCGCTGGCCGCGGGTTTCGCGCCCTTGCCGGCGGCGCCGCGGAACAGCATGCGGTTGACCAGACGCGGCAGTGAGAACTCCCAGGATCCGAAGATGCCCTGCGGGCGGAAGATCATGACGAGCACCAGCACCACCGAGTAGGCGAGCATACGGTAGTCGGCGAAGGCGCGCAGCAGCTCGGGCAGGATGGTCAGGCCGATGGCGGAGACGATCGAGCCGGTGAGCGAACCCATGCCGCCGAACACCACCATGATCACGTAGTTGATGGAGTTGAGCCAACCGGCCATGGTGGGGTTGAGCGAGCCGATGTACTGGGCGAAGATACCGCCGGCGATGCCCGCGAAGAACGCGGAGATCGCGAAGACGAGCACCTTGAGGTACGTGGTGTTGAGTCCGGAGGCGCCGGCGGCGATCTCGTCGTCGCGGATGGCCTTGACCGCACGGCCGTAACGGGAGCGGCCGAACATGAAGAGTACGACCACGGTGACCACCATGATCCAGAACACGACGTACAGGTTGGCGGTGCGTTCGATGCCGATCAGCGCCTGTCCGGCGGCGCCCTTGTCGAGGCCCATGCCGCCGGCTACCTTGAGGTTCTGGATGATCACGCGGATGATCTCACCGAAGCCCAGCGTGATGATGGCCAGGTAGTCGCCGTGCAGTCGCAGGGCAGGAATGCCGATCAGGATGCCGAACACGCAGGCTACCACGCCGCCGATCAGCGTGGTGAGCAGGAAGCGGGCGGTGGGGTCGATGGCAATGCCGGCGGCGACCATGTATTTGGAGGTCAGTGCGGCCACGTAGGCGCCGATGGCCTCGAAACCGCAGCAGCCCAGCGTCAGCTGGCCGAGCACGCCGATGGTGAGGTTCAGGGAGGTGGTCATGATGATGGCGATGCACGCGGTCATCATGATGCCCTTGATGTAGGAGTCGGCCAAGCCGGATTCGCACAGCGCCATCACGATGCCGAACGCGGCGAGGATGCCGATGAAGCACACCAGATAGGACTGTTTGGTGGAAAGCATTGTCTTCTTCATCTGATCAGACCTTCTCCCCTTCGTTCTTGCCCATAATGCCGGACGGTTTGACGAGCAGCACGATGATCAGGATGGCGAACACGATGGCGTCGGAGAACGCCGAGGTGATGATGCCCGCCGTGATGGTGCCGATATACGCCTTGGTCAGGCTTTCGATCAGACCGATGGCCAGACCACCGATCATGGCGCCCGGGATGGAACCAATGCCGCCGAGCACGGCGGCGACGAACGCCTTCAGGCCCAGCATGGCGCCCATCATAGGCGAGACCTGCGGGTAGGCGGCGCAGTACATCAGCGAGGCGACCGCGGCCAGACCGGAGCCGATGGCGAATGTCAGGGCGATGGTGGAGTTCACGTTGATACCCATGAGCATGGCGGCCTCCTTGTCTTCGGAGACGGCGCGCATGGCCTTGCCCTGCTTGGTGAATTTGACGAACAGCTGCAGGCCCACCATGATGACCAGGCCGATGACGATGGTCAGCAGGGTGTCTCCCGGCAGCTTGAGCTTGCCGAACGCGATGGACGGCAGGTGGAAGATGGTCGGGACGGTCTGGAAGTCGGCGCCGAAGATGGCCTGTGAGCCGTTCTCCAGCAGCAACGACATGGCGATGGCGGTGATCAGGGCGGTCATGGAGTTGCCCTTTTCACGTACCGGCTTATAGGCGGCCTTTTCGACGATCACGCCGACGGCCACGCATACCAGGATGGCGGGAATGACCGCCACCCAGGCGGGCAGTCCCATGGCCACGATGGCCGGAATGGTGAGCATGAGCACGTAGGCTCCGACCATGATGAAATCGCCGTGGGCGAAGTTGATCAGTCGGATGATGCCGTAGACCATGGTGTAGCCCAATGCCACCAGCGCGTACACGCTGCCGATTTTCAGACCGTTGAACAGCTGGCTGATGAACATGATGATCTGATCGGTCATAGCTCCCCCTTTCTATCAATGTTGTGGTTCTCTACCGCTGCGCGCGTAGAGATATTCGTATGTCTTGCGATTGATGGCGCGATACGCCCGCGCCTGGCGATATCCGCATATCGACGGCTGTCCTTATGCATCCGAGCCCGTGAAAACACGAAAGGGAGAGGACCGGCAAAACCGGTCGCTCTCCTGTTCATGCGGAAGTCATGCTAGGACATCGTGATTATGCGGTGGGAATTCATGGAATTCACTTGGGCTGCACGGTGGTGTTGTACACCGGCTTGCCGTCCTTCATTTCCAGCACGGTCACGGACTTGGTCGGCGAGCCGGACTTGTCCATGGTGAACTTGCCGGTCACACCGTCGAAGGTCATGCCGGCCACGGCGTTGCGCACATCCTCACGGGTGGCGTTCTCGCCAGCCTTCTCGATGGCCTGCTTGATCATGTAGATGGTGTCGTAGCCCAGAGCGGCGAACGTGTTCGGCTCGGCGTTGTTCTTGGACTTGTAGGACTTGATGAAGTCCTGCACCTTGGTGTTGGTGTTGTCGTCGGCGGAGTAGTGGGTGGTGTAGTAGGTCTTGTTGTACTGGGACTTGTCACCGGTGAGCTTGAGGCCATCGTATCCGTCGGGTCCCATCACGTAGCCCTCGAAACCCACGGAGCGGGCCTGCGGGATGATGTACGGGCCAGCCACGGAGTAGTAGTACGGAGCGTAGAGCAGCTCGGCGCCGGAAGCCTGGATCTTCTGCAGCTGGGCGGAGTACTCGGTGTCGTCGGCGGAGGAGGAGCTTTCCTTGTCCACCACTTCGAGGCCGAGCTTTTCGGCGGCCTTGGCGAAGGCCTCTCCCACGCCGGAGGAGTACGGATCGCCGGTGCCGTAGAGCACGGCCACCTTCTTGACCTTCAGGTTCTCGGCGGCGAAGCGTGCAGCCACCTCACCCTGGTAGGAGTCCTTGAAGCAGGTGCGGAACAGGTAATTGCCGGTTTCGATGGAGTCGGAGGTGGCGGCCGGGGCGATGGTGACCAGCTTGGACTGGTCGGCCAGCGGGGCCACGGCTGCGGTGGTGGCGGAAATGGTCGGGCCGGCCACGGCGAGCACGTTGTTGTCGCCGGCGAGCTTGTTGTAGGCGTTGGAGGCTTCGGTGGCGTCGCCCTTGTCGTCCATGGACTCGAGCTTGACCTTCTTGCCGTTGATGCCGCCCTTGGCGTTGATCTCGGAGACCGCCAGCTCGAAGCCCTTGACCTCGGCCTCGCCGTAAGCGGCGGCGGTACCGGAGTTGGTGGTCACGGTGCCGATGGTGATGGAGTCGCCGGAGGCCTTGGCACTGGAGCTGGAGGAATCATCCATGCTGCCGCCGGAGCAGCCCGCGAGGGACAACGCCATAACAGCGGCCGCGCTGGCCGCAACGAACTTAGTGGAGAACTTCACGTTCATCCTCTTCCTTCTTCCTTGGGATATTTCAACATCGTTCATCTGTCAACCAACGCGCGGGATGTGCGCGTGAGACGTTCCACTCACATAATTCGCATACCACAGAACTACATCACACGGCTTGTGACCGTCATTCACGTCTCTCTCATCCGATGTTTGTCGCGGACTGTTATAACCAGACCGGCTTTGAACCCGCAATAAATTGTTCTTATTATGAGACAGCGCAATTACGGAAACGAGAATACAATCCCAAGGAAATGTGGGATTCGTGGGGCTTAGGACACTGCAAACAGGTAGCGGTCGCGACCCGTCCAGTCCTGGCCGGTCGATGCGGCAGCGAATCCGGTGGCCCTGGCAAAGGCCACGAGACGATCCCCCTGGGTCACGTCATGTTCCATGACAAGCACGCCCCCAGGCTTGAGAAGACGGCAGGCCCGCTCGATAATGCGCTCGGGAATCAACGTACCGTCCATCGAGCCGCCATACAAAGCCAATTCCGGATCCCAATCACGCACTTCCGGCTGCTCGGGAATATCGGTCTGCGGCACGTAGGGGGGATTGGTGATGACGATATCGACGGTGCCGTCCAATTGGGCCAATGTGGCGAAGGACGTGGCATCCGCGATTTCCAGATGGTAATTCGAGGCAATGGATGGGTACTTTTTCGCGGTTTCCGACAGATTCCTTCGCGTCCATTCGGCGGTGTTCGGCGACAGCTCCACCGCCCACACCTGGCTGCCGGGCACCTCGCTGACAACGGACAGCCCAATCGCGCCGGAGCCGGCGCACAAATCGACCACACAAGGATGGATCATGCCGTTTTTTGTCAGCCAGTCAAGGCCGGCCTGCACCACGGTTTCGGTTTCCGGACGAGGAATGAACACTCCGGGACCGACCTTCAGGTCAAGGTAGCGGAAAGGAGCGTGCCCGGTGATGTATTGCAGCGGCTCGCGCTTGGCACGGCGGTCGAGCATGGCACGGAAGACGGCAAGCTGTCCGGTTGTGCCAAGTTCCTCCCCCATAAGCAGAGCCCTGTCGACGTCGCGCAGTTCAACGCCTGCCGCCTCGGCAAGGAGCAACTTGGCATCATGCTCAGGCGTCTCAATACCCGCTTCGCGCAATTGCGAAGAGGCTTGGTTGATGATGTCGGTAATAAGCACTGGCGGTCTCCGTTGATCGGACATTAGGCTCCCCTCAGTCAGCTTCGCTGACAGCTCCCCTCACAGAGGGGAGCCATCCGGCAAAGTCATTTCTGATTGGCCAGACGGTCGGCCTCGTCAGCTTGGATGTCGGAATCGATGACGGCCTGCAGGTCGCCGTCGAGCACGGCGTCAAGGTTGTAAGCCTTGTAATTCGTGCGATGGTCGACGATACGGTTTTCCGGGAAGTTGTATGTGCGGATTCGCTCGGAGCGATCAAGCGAACGTACCTGCGAGTGACGCATGTCGGCGGCCTCGGCGGCCTCCTGCTCATGCTTCATGGCCAGCAGGCGGGACTTCAGTACGCGCAACGCGGCGGCACGGTTCTGAATCTGCGACTTCTCATCCTGCATGTTCACCGTGATTCCGGTTGGCAGGTGGGTCATGCGCACGGCGGAATACGTGGTGTTCACGGACTGGCCGCCGGGGCCGGAGCTCATGAAGATGTCGATTTTCAGGTCTTTCGGATCGATCTCGATCTCGTCGTCATCCTCGTCGGCCTCGGGGAACACGATGACGCCGGCAGCGGAAGTCTGGATACGGCCCTGCGATTCGGTGACGGGGATGCGCTGCACACGGTGTACGCCGCCCTCGTACTTCATCGAAGCCCACACGCCGTCTTCGGGAGCGGGCGTGCCCTTGGCGCGGATGGCGATCTGCACGTCCTTGACGCCGCCGAGCTCGGTGGTGTTCTCGGACTGCACGTTCACGCTCCAGCCACGCTTCTCGGCGTAACGGGTGTACATGCGCAGCAGGTCGCCGGCGAACAGTGCGGCTTCCTCGCCGCCGGTGCCGGCCTTGATCTCCATGATGGTGTCGCGCGCATCATCCGGGTCACGCGGGATCAGCGCGGTGCGCAGCTTCTCCTCGACACCGGGCAGTTCGTCTTCAAGACGCTTGGCTTCCTCGGCGAAGTCGGCGTCCTCGCCGGCCATCTCCTGAGCGGCTGCCAGATCGTCCTTCACCTGCAACCAGGCTTTGTAGGCACCCACGATGGCACCCAGTTCGGCGTGACGACGACCCAGCTTGCGCAGCTTGTCCGGGTTGGACACGACTTCGGGGCTTGCCATCTGCTCTTCGATGGACTGGTACTCCTCAAGCGCGGTTGCCGCCGCCGGGAACTGTTCGTCTGCCATAACACACTTTCTTCTGTATGGTGCTGTTCTGTTCGATTATTCGATTGCGCAGGTCAATGCTGCAACAAAACTTGTCAAAGAATACAAAAAACGCCAGTCCTCGATCGGGTATGCCGGAGCATGCCAAATCGAATCGGACTGGCGTGAAGTATGCTACTTGCTCTTCTTGCCGTAGCGCTTCTCGAAGCGAGCAACGCGGCCACCGGTGTCAAGAATCTTCTGCTTGCCGGTGTAGAACGGGTGGCACTGAGAGCACACGTCAACGAACATGTGATCTTCCTTGCCAGCGGTGCGGGTCACGAAGGTGTTGCCGCACGAGCACGTCACCTCAACGGGGTGATAATCAGGATGGATACCCTGCTGCATTTTACGTCTCCTATGGATTCGGGGGACCCGGGTCGTCATGCCCCTATGGCAAGACGTGAACCGGAACCTAAGGGATTGTACACGCCTATCTGGACGTGAAGACGCGCTGCGCCGCCGCAGGAGACGACGCAAAAGAGTGGGGCCGCAGGGGCTTGAACCCTATTGCATCGAACCCGAGAGCCCTACTCCCGCTTGAATTACGCAGCCTCTGATGTTTCCTTTGCCCACATTTTGCCCACATTCTCCAGCAGCATCGCGTTCACGGCCTCGCCCACCGCGTCCAGATCGTCGTCAAACAGGTCGGCGTACACGTCCAGCGTCATGGCGGCGCTCGTGTGCCCCAGCTGTCTCTGGACGGCCTTGACGTTCGCGCCCGCCCTGACCATCAGCGAGGCGGCGGTGTGCCTCAGGTCATGCACCGTAAGCTCATTATCGATATCGGCATGTTTTTTCGCCCAGTAGAACCATGAGCTGCTGCTCTTCGGCCCGTGCGCGCGGCGCAGGAAACCGCTGCCCGACTGTTCGAAGAGGATATCGTCCGGCTTCCTGCCATCGACCAGGCTGCGCATGTCATCGTCCAATATGGCCGGATAGACGACCTGACGCCATTTGTCGGACTTCGGGGTGTTGACGACAAGCTCCCCATCGACCTCCACGACATTGCGTCGTATCCACAGGCGGCGGCGTTCCAGATTCACGTCCTTGACGCGCAGTCCCACGAGTTCGCCCCATCTCATGCCGGTCAGACCGAGGACCAGCACGATGGGCCTGCGCCAGCCGGAGGTCTCCGCCAGCCGTATGAGCTCAGCCATGCTCAGATACCGGTGCTCCTTGCGCTTCTTTTTCGGCAGCTCCAAATCGTCGCATGGGTCGGCTCCGATGAGCCGGTCTTTCACGGCCTGTCTGCACAGGCCGGACAGGAGGGCTTCCGCACGCAGTATGACGCTGGCGCTCAGTCCAGCCGCGCTCATCGCGGCGACCCATTCCTGCACTTCGGAGTTGGATATTGACGAGAGTTCGCGGCTCCCCCATTTCGGTCCGACCCTTACCCGCCATTCCTGTTCGAGCGTGTTCGTATAGCTTTTCTTGCAGCGCGTCCGCTTGGCCGCTATCCACGCCGGCCATAGGGCTTCGACCTTGACTCTTCCGCCCTGCGGGTCAACGTAGCTGTTGGTCGCCTTGGCGATGGTGACATGCTCCGCCGCCCAGTTCTCCGCGTCGATCTTGCGGCGGAATCCGCGTTTGTCGGTCTGCGTGCCGTCCGGCTTGCGGTACCTCACGCGATAGCGGGTCTCGCCTTTGGTTGTCTTGTATCTGGTGACGTTCGCCATTTTATTACCTGCTTAATAATGGAAGATTGTCAATTTCTGTGTGCCGGAACAGGCACCGAATCCCGTACTTGGTTAAAACAGCTGACATTTCGAGTATGCTTCGCCCCGCCTATCGGCTAGGATAGGTAAGAGAAGCGTCCTCCTTTCTTGAACTAGCTGGATTCTTCAACCGCCCTGTTGGCGCTGCAGTGCCAACAGGGCAATTCTTTTTCTATCGATTGACCACGTAATTCGGGTTGGTGACTATATAGGAGTAGCTGTCCTCCCCGCCGGTGCCGGAATACACGTCTCCGACGTCGCGGAATGCTATGGCAACCATCTTCGCGTCCAATGGGACCTGGAACGGATAGGTGACCGTGCTGGTCAATCCAGGCTGGAGCTGGGCGTTGCACTCGGGGTTGCCTTCGACCTGATACAGATTCTTGATGGGCGTGTATTTCTGGTTCTTCGAGTTCAACGCGACTATCTCATAGGGGTAGCTGCAGGTGATGTCCATCGGACTGCTAGTGTTGTTCGTGACCTCCACCTTGGCCACCCAGTACTTGGTGTTCGCGTCCGGTGTCTTTGGCCTGTATTGGCCGTTGCTGCATCCGTCGCCGCATGTGTCGAAGCTGATGGTGGGCTGTTCGCCGGCTTCGAGGACCTTCATTTCGACGCCGCCGCTGACGGCGGTCTCACCCGTGCCCGAAGCGTCGGTGTTGGATCCCGTGTCGTTGGGATCTTCCTGGGGGTTGAGTTTTTCGTTCGCGTCGGTCAGCTGCGCTTTGACGGAGTCCAATGATGTATTGAGGTCTTGGATGTCCGACTTCTGCTGGTTAATGATGGGCGTGGCGTACAGGTACATGCCTCCGAGTCCGCCGGCAAGTCCCACGACCAGTCCTATGATCGCGGCGATGGCGATGACAGCCGCCGTTGGGAGCTTCTTCTTCGGTGCCAGCGTTGACGCGGATGGTGCTGCTGCGGGCTGGCTATCCTGCGTCGCCGGCGGCTGCTGTGCCTGCATGGGGGTTGGCTCGGTCATTGTTTTCTTCTTTCTTCCAGGCGGCCACACTGTCGTGCAGCCAGTTTTTGTAATCTTCTACGACTTGTATGGTCACGTTGAGTTCGGCGGCCATCTGGTAGGGGTTGCCGTCGTACATTCGTTCCGCCAAGGCGTATTCGGCTGGGTTGATGAGCAGCATGGCGGTCTCGCGTCGGCAGCGCCGCTCGTTTTTGCCGCCGAGGCAGCCGTGGGTGGTGTCGTCGCCGTGTTGCCAGTGGACGAGCTCGTGCACCAGGGCGCAGCGTTTGCGTGTGTAGGTGATGCGCCGGTCGATGAGCACGGTGTTCGTGGCCAGGCAGTATATGCCGTCGAGTTTACCGGGCAGGCGGGTGCTGGCCACGTGCAGGTCTGGTGCGACGTTGTACAGGGCCATGCGCATCTGCCCGTAGCTCATGCGCGGCGATATCGGGAGCGGATTCGTCATGCGGGGTCATCTCCGTCGCCATCAAACTTGTGGTCGTCCTCATAGGCGGCGATATCGAGATCGCCGCGCTTGAGCTTATTGAGGGTTTTGGCCACACGAGACTGCTCGCTGTTGACGGATTCGATGAGTTCGCATGGTGTCATGTTCCAGAGTTCGCAGAGTTTTTCGATGTCGCCGAGGGCCCATTCGTTCTCGTCTTTGATTCTGGAGTTGACGTAGGTCGCGCCTCGGTCGATGAGTTTCGCGATTTCCCTGTTGGAGATGCGGCGTATTCCCATTTGCGCTCTGATGGCGGCGCTTACCGTCAGCGCGAAATCGCTGACACCAATCTTGTTACTTCCCATAGCTTCATAATAGCGCGTAATTGCGCGAACACGCGCGACGTTAATTTTCTTAGTAGTGCAAATCCTTTAAGTTGCACGCAATTGCGACACGCCGTAATTTGTATACGCTCGCAATTGCGTGCATACTGTAGCCATCGCTCAAACACGGAACACAAAAGGAGGCAACCGTGACAAAGATCAGCGAACAAGCGGCGGCTCGAATCAGAGCAGTGATGGCCGCACAGAAAATCAGCGTCGCGGACTACGCGAAACAAACCGGCCAGTCGGTGGACGTGGTCTCACGCAGAATCAACGGCAAGGTAGACCTGTCCCTCACGGACGTCGAGACTTTCGCCAAGCTCACCGGCTATCAGCCCGGCGACTTCCTCAACGACCAGTTCGTACTGGGCGCGCAGCAGGAGGCGGTGGCGTGATGGTTAGGACCTACCGGCTTGGTGGCGCGGAACGTGAGAGGGCCCGTGCGCTGATTCGTATTCTCGGCATCGACATGGATCATGTCAGATGGTTGGACGGCCACCCGATGACGGTTCGCGTGTTTGATGACGGCAAATGCTGGGTCGAATACACGGGACTCGTCGTCTGCGACAAGGAAGACGTCGGCTTCTGCCTCCGTGGGCTCGAGCCCGTGGATGTCGGGCCGGGGTCTATAGGGACAGGATCCGGGAATGCCGGAACAGGATTCTTCGCGAGGATACGCGGATGTCTCTCGATTTCGAGGTCTCGACCATCGCGACGATGACGGTGCCGGACTCATGGCGCTTGAGCTTGGAGGCCCCACGGTATTCGACGATCGCGCCGCCCGTCGGCGTCACCCGAATGTCTCGTTCGGTGAGCCACCCGTTGTTGCGCAGTATCCACCCGTCCCCATCCGTCTTCTCCACTCCCCAGTCGGTCGAGAGGTACAGGCGTCGTTCCGCGTCGAAGGACAGCAGCAACGCCGTCAATCCCATCCAGTTGTCCGCCAGCCATTTCCACATGGCTCAGATTCTAGCCACAAAAAAATGCCGCCGATTGGAGCGGCGGCGAATGTCAGATTGAAAGAAGGTCCAAAATGACTGAATCCAATGTACAGCCCTTCGAGTTCAGGGGCAACCCGGTCGCCACGGTGACCGCCGAGAACGGGACGGTGCTGTTCTGCGCGAAGCACGTCGCCACCGCACTCGGATACAGCAACACCAACGACGCAATCAGGAAGCACTGCCGTCATATCGATGGGGTCGCGAATCGCTACCCCATCACCGACAGCCTCGGCCGCACCCAACAGGCCGTGTTCCTCACCGAAGGCGACGTGTACCGTCTCATCGCCAGCAGCAAGCTCCCCAGCGCGGTCGAGTTCGAGCATTGGCTGTTCGACGAGGTCGTGCCCCAGATCCGTCGCACCGGCGGTTACATCCCGCAGGCCGAAACCCCGGAGGAGACGATGGCTCGCGCGGTGCTCATCGCGCAGAAGACCATCGAAGAACAACGGAAGCAGTTGGACGAGCAGAAGCCGAAGGTGTTGTTCGCGGACGCTGTGGCCACGAGCAAGAGGAGCATTCTGATCGGCGAATTGGCGAAGATCCTCAAACAGAACGGCGTGAAGACCGGCCAGAACCGGTTGTTCAAACAATTACGCGAGGACGGTTTCCTGATGAAACGCAACGGGAACCCGAACATGCCGACGCAGAAGAGCATGGAACTGGGTTTGTTCGAGGTCAAGGAAACATCGATCGCCCATTCGGATGGTCATGTGTCGTTGAACTTCACGACGAAGGTCACGCCCAAGGGACAGCAGTACCTCATCCAGAGGTATCTGGGCTGCACTCCCCTCGACCTGGAGGCGGGTGCGTGATGATGCAGGGACTGCTCACCTATGAGGCGTTGGCCGAGCATTACGGGGTCAGCCGGCGCACGATGTACCAGCGCGTGTGGAAGGGCGAGGCTCCGACGCCCGTATTGGGGCCTTCCGGGCGTGTGCGTGGCTGGCGGCCGGAGGAGGTCGCACGCTATGACAGCGCCAACCAGCGCACACGGGCCGAATACCTGTACGGGTCGGACAAATAAGGATTTCCCGGTCTCGAAACCGGGAGAAAAGGAAAGGGTGCCGGCGTTGCACTGTCCAAGGTTCTGCGCCGGCGCCAACATCACCGATCACATTGAAAGGAAGACAAGTGATGTCAGAACACAAGATTACCGGAATCCACGCCATCGGCGTCGAGATCCCGAAGGGAATGTCATTCAAGGAGCTCATGGAGCGGCTGCTTGAGGGAGGAGAGGCTGAGTTGGAGAAGGAGTTGGACGAGGAGACGCGCCAGCCGGAGACCGGCAAGTGCGATTGTCCGGTGTGCGAGCCGGACAAGGACACCGTGGAGGAAAGATTGTTCCATCCGGTCGATCAGTGGCAGCACGCCGTCGATGTGGCCAGTGACGTGCATGACGCTGCAGGTTCGCTCGAACAGTGCCTGTTCGACCTGGGTGAGAACCAGTTGGCGTTCGAGGCGTCGATGATCCTCAGCCAGTCGCTGACCCTGCTGCGCGCCATCCAACGCAGGCGCAAGGAGGTTGCGGAATGAGCATCGAAGCGTTGCGCAAAAAGCGGCGTATGCGTCGTCCCAAGCCACGGTTCACGGACGGGCAGAAATCGGCCGTGTTGCTGGCTCTCACGTTCTGCGAGGGTTGGCTGGTCGGTTTCGCCGGCACGCACAGCCGCATCCCAAGTCCGGTGGGTACGCCGCAGTGGATGATAACCGGCTCGCTCGCATTGGCGGTCATCCTGCCGCTCATGTTCGTGGGAATCCTGTTGAAGTGGGGTGGCGATGGAACAGCCAAGTGAGTTCACTCTTTGTCTGCCGGGCGACCCGGTGCCGAAGGGGCGTCCCCGCGTCTACAACGGGCACGCGATGACCCCGAAACGCACCGTCAGGGCGGAGGAACGCCTGTTCGCCGAATTCCGGTTGAAATACCCGCAGGCGAAACCATACCAGTGCCCGGTCAGGTTGGAGGCCGAATTCTGGATGAGCCATCGCGGCCGTCCGGATCTCGACAACCTGCTGAAGCTGGTTCTGGACTCCCTGAACGGCGTCGCCTACGTGGATGACGCGCAGGTCGTCGAATCGCATGCCAGCAAGCGCATGCCCGACCTGTGGGTGTACGGGGCCAAAGGCAAATACCGGAAACGCAAGTCCGGCGACCCGTACACGTGTTGCGGGCATGAGTACGAGCCGCATCTCTATATCCGTATCAAGCCGCTCCCGGAATGGGAGCCGAACAAGCAAGGAGAACAATCATGAGCAAGCCTATCAACGAACCCCGTCTGGTGCAGCAGGCGCTGATAGCGGACGAGGATCTGAGTTTCGAACTGGCGGCTTTGGTGCCGCCGGCGAACGGCATCACGAACGCGGCCAGCACGTTCATCGACCGGGCGACCAAACTGTTGCTGTCCGACAAGATCATACTCACCAACGAGCAGCATACGGCCGTCACGTCGGCCATCGCCATCGCCCAACTGACCGTCAAGGAAGGCGCGGCCATATCGAAGCTGCTGCGCAACCCGGACGCTTCGGCGGACATCATCGCCGGACTGCGACTCACCTCCAAGGACAAGCAGGATGCCCGATAAACGTCTTTGGATGCCGCGTTGCAGGACATGCGGCCCATTGGGTCCGATAGCCGGCCTGTCCGACGCGATCAGCGCGTGCACCCGGCATGCGAACCAATACCCGAACCATCAGACGGCGTGGTACCCGACCTACGCCCAGGTCACCGTGAAAGGAAAACCAAATGACTGCGAATGACAACAACGTGTTGACTCCGGATTTCAAGGAAATCGAAATCAAAAACCCCGACGAGGGCCTGCGACAGGGCCTGTTCGAGGCGCAGGCGGCGCGCATCGTCGAACTGCAGGCCGAGATTGCCAGCCGACAGGAGGAAATCGACAATCTCAAATCCCTGATTCTCGACTCGCATCCGGTCGGCACCTACCAGGCCGGCAACCTGAAGGTGCAGGTCAAGCCGGGCGCGCGCCGCATCAACGCCGGCACGTTCGAAAAAGCCTACCCGGCCACCAAGTATCCCGGAGCCTACCAGTTGCGGCCGCGCCCGCTCAGCCAGTTGGAGAAACTGCTGACGGCGGACGCGGTGGCCGATTACGCGATGAGCGGCAAGCCGACGGTGGTGGTCTCATGAGCGCGGAACTGTCCAGCCTGGGCATCGCCCAGATCGTGGAAAGCGTTATCGCCGACTACGACCTGCGTGACGAGGACGGCAACGAGCTGACCGACGACCTGTACGTCATCCGTTCCGAGCAGCTCGACGAGCTGGGCCTCACCGTCGCCAGACGCATCCACAAGGCCATACGCGAACTGGAGACGCAAGGCAAGACCGGCTTCCCCGTGCATTCGATGGCCTTCGGCAGCATGCCGGTAACCATCGCGAAGGACGGCGACCGCACCTACACGCTGCGCTTCGACAATTCGGACGAGGCGGTGGCCATCACACGGCTCAGCCGGACCGCACTCACGGACATCAAGAAACAGATCAACGAGTTTTTGAAGGAGGTGAAGAACCGTGAGCATGAATGAGGCGGTATTGGCCGTCGCACAAGCCCAGCAGCAGGGTGATGCGATACCAGTGGACACACCGCCCATGACCCAGTCGGCACCCGGCATGGGCAAGCCGCCAGTCACGCCGAAAACACGGGTGGACACGATGGAGGAACCCAGGTTATGGCCGGAGATCCGCCAGCTCATCGAGGACGACATCCAGAACGCTCCACGCGAACTGCAACGTGAGATAGGCCCATCCGAACTGGGAACGGATTGCGTGCATTGCCTCGCGGCGAAACTGGCGGGTTGGCCGGAGCGTCGTTCCCCGGGCTGGCTGCCGTTCATCGGCACATGCGTGCACGCGCATTTCGAGACCATGTTCCGAGAGCTGAACGGGGAGCCGGCGGCCCAGTTCCCGTACACGAGCGAGGACAACGTGCACTGTCTCGCGGAACGGTGGCGCCCGGAGTACCGGGTCACCGTAGGCCGATTGCAGGGCCTCCACGGCGGCTATGACGTCACCGGATCGATCGACCTGTGGGACCGCAAAACCAACAGCACCATCGACTGGAAGATCGTCGGCAACACAACCGTCACCAAGGTCAAGGCCCACGGCCCATCGCAACAATACCGGATACAGGCGTCGCTCTACGGCATGGGCCTGCAGAACGAGGGCGAACGGGTGGAACGCAACTGCATCTATTTCCTGCCTCGCAACAAGACCAGTCTGGGTGATGCTTTGCCCTGGGAGACGAGGTTCGACCCGGAGCCCGGCAAATGGGCGTTGAGCCGCGCCCGACTGCTCGTCAACCTCATGGATTGCGTGGAGCAGGCGGAGGGCCCCGACGTGCGCGACAGTTGGATCAAACAGTTGCCGGCGGCCGGACCCGACAAGTGCTTCTCCTGCAAGGGCCGGGTCTGGCCCGACATGAGCGCGCTCCCCGAATTCGACGAAAAGCCATGGCCGGACGTGCCCGACAAATGGCTCCAACTCATCCCCCTAATCGAATCCGAATACCAGTTCACCGAATAACGAAAGGAAAACAATCATGTTCGGACAACCACAGCAACAGTATGGTTACCCTCAGCAGGGTTACCCCCAACAGGGGTATCAGCAAGGGTATGGTCAGCCGCCGGCACGCCCGGCCGTGTCCATGACCCCGGAGCAGATGCTTGCCAGCATCGAATCGCAGAGCAGCAAGGGCGCGAAATTCGAACAGCCCGGCACGTCGATCAGCGGAATCATCGAGAACGTGACCGCCAACCAGATCCGCGATTTCAAGTCCCGCCAGCCGAAGTTCTTCGACGACGGACAGCCGCAGATGCAGGTGCTCGTCACCATCAACACCGGCGTCACCGATCCGATGGTGGAGGACGATGACGGCCGGCGCACCGTGTACATCAAGGGCTTCGGCCTCCAGCGGCACGCATGGCTTCAGGCGTTGCACAACGCCGGGCTGAGGAAGGCCGCAGAAGTGCGGCCTGGCGACCGTTTCACGGCCACGTTCACCGGTTTCGGCGAGGCGAAGCCCGGCATGAACGCGCCGAAACTGTTCGAATATGTGATCGAACACCAGTCGCCGGCCGACCTCGCCATGAACCAGCCCCAGCAGTCCGGCATGCAGCAATACCCGCAGCAGCAGTACGCGCCACAGCCGCCAGCACAGGCCCCGAATCAGGGGTATGCGCCGGCTCCGGTCGACCCGTGGAACCCGCCGGCGCAACAGCAGCCGAAGGCCGATCCGATGAAGGTCAACCAGTTGAAGGCCATGGGCAAGCCGCCGCAGGAGATCGCCGCCCTGTTGGGCGTGCCGGTCGAGGCGGTGACGGCGATCACGGACGCGGCCAACCCCACGGCCCACCCGTACGCAGCCAACGGCGAGGAGCCCGAATTCTAACCATCCGGCCGTAGCCGTATCCAAGCGGCCAGCGCAGTTGCGACGACGCGCACGGCACAAAAAACTAATCCGATGTTAAAGGCCGTTTCGAGGGGAGCTGACTGATGCCCTCGAAGACGTCACTAATTCTTTCTTGTTCGTCCAAAGAGAGAATTCCCTTTGCGATACACATTTTACGAATCGAATCAAAAGAATCTTTGGCGGTCTCGATTTTCTTTTTTTCCGAATCAGGCACTGTCACGCCCGCGGCTTCCATCACCGTCGCGGATTCCTCTATATCGTCTATGCTCTGCGAGAGATAGTAAAACGCCATATTCGGACCAGGGCCATAATACATTGGATCATCCGAATCGTCAGGTAGCTCGTCCAGCAACGCACGACGAAGGACATCCATATACGTTTGATAATTGGATACGCCATCCCAATACCTCTTTGATTCGTCGAGTATGGATTTGATTCGGGCCATGGCCGTATTGAGTTCAACTCTGTCGAAGACAATCATCTCCGACAGAAAGATATTGCAGATGCCGTATTTTGTTCTCGTGCCGAATATCGGGTTGTCGCTTAGGAGGAACGGCTCCTCCAAATCGCAGATGAGGGCGAGCGGGGTGATATGCAATGCGTGGGCTATCTGGATTGTCGCGTCCACGCTGATGTCGGTTTTGCGGCCCAATTCGATATTGGTCAGCACGTTTTCGGAAAGGGCGAGTTCCCCGTATTCCCGTTTTAGATAGTCCGCGAGTTTGGCGATGCTGAGTTTCGCCATGGTGCGGTATCGCTTCATGCGTGTGCCGAACGTCGACGTGTCGGTCTGAAGCCCTGCCCTGTCGTCAATCACTGTCATACTTACAAATTTTATCAGCTATTTCATGTGATTTGGTGTGAACTGGACAGAAATGGTGTATTCTGTCTCTTGGACAGAAGAACAGGTGAACAAATATCCTAGATTCTGTCCAGAGAACAAAAATGGCCCGCCCTGCGCCAACAGGACGAGCCGGTAAGCATCAAACCCAACCGCCAGGAAGGATCGAACACTCATGCCACATACTACAACCGCACTCGACGGGCTCCCCGAAACGGTAACCAAAAAACAGGCGGAACAGGCACTCAAATGCTCGACGCAGACCATCGACCGCCTCGTGAAAGCCGGCAAACTACGCGCCTATCGCGTCACCGCCAAGAAAACCCTCATCAACGCCGCAGACCTCAAAGCGCGTTTCACCGAAGGCGAGGTGCGGGCATGAGCGCAAAAAAGCCGATAACGTTACCCGCCTTGTCCATCTGCCTGCCATCCGATTTCAAGTTCGAGGAGCTCGACAAGCGAGACCCCGGCTCTCTGAGAATCTTCAAATCCAACGAACCGAACCTGGGACTCGACTTCTCGATTGACTACTACCCAGACGAGGGCGTGGTCTACGGCGGGGAATACTGGGCACAGACCTGGACACCGGCCAACCCGCGGGAATGGGAAGAGATTCAGCACAATATCCCGCAAGTCCTCTCATGGCTCAGCGACTGCCAGACCGCACTCGCCTGGGCACGCCGACACTACCCCGCACGCAAGGAGGCGTGAAATGACCTACACGACCAATGGGCCGACGCAACTGGTCGAAATCGCGCCGCACGTGTTCCTCGGATGCAGGATAAGCAGGATCGAAGGACTGTCCCCGGAACGCCAGCTCATGCAGACGTACATGATGGACAACCACGAAGGCAAGGACATCGAATACCGGGGCCTGATCTCGTTCTCAGCCGAAGACGCTGACTCTGTCGCGGACGCCTTCAGGGACTTCGCGAGCATGGTCGAAGGACTTATCAGGGAGGAACGGCAACGCCGGTAACAGGAGGAAACAGTGGCGGTTACCCTCAGAACGTTGAAATTCCAACGAAAACAGGAGAAACAACAGAAACACATCTCTCCTATATATAAATCCCTCTCAAACACTCCTATATAACTTCTCTCACACACACATAAGTGTTAGGGGTGTTACAGAGGGGTATCTTCCTTGGAATTTCAACGGTCTGACGGTAACAGGTCTCTGTTACTTCCCTGTTCTCGTAGTTACCGAAAGGAGGTAAACATGTTCATTCACCACTGCTCGATAATCCCAGACGGGCCATCCCACGTGCAACAGGTGCTGCTTGGAATGGGACCGGCATTGAAGCCGGAACGGCACGCCTTCTACGACCGCATCGGCCAAAGCGTGCAAATCCCGCGCAACGACACGGGAAGGAACCCGCACCCGTGGTTCGACGACGGATACGCGAAAGCCCTGTGGGACTTCCGCAACGACTCCCTGCTGCTCGGAGACGACAATCGAACCCTGTATGTACGTGACGTCGACCGCACGGGGAATAACGCCCTGCTCAACACTTGGCATGCGATCAGTAGCCTCGAAACGGAATACCACGTGCCGAAGGCCAAACAGTACTTCCCCTGGAACGACCAGCTGCGTGTGGAATGCTCGAAACTCGATAAGCGCGTCAAACACGGAATCAAGTTCGCCAACTGCTCGTTCCTGCGCGTGGAAGGAGTCGTCCGCAGATTCGATGCCGGCACTCCTTTGTTCGACCAGCCGTATGAGTTGACGTTCGACATGGCATATGATTCGAGGCTCGTAGGCCAGGCCATCGCCTTCCTTCGCGACGTCACCGAAAACGAGCATTCCGCGCAGAATCTCTGCCGTATGTTCGCCACGCCTCTCATGGAGCCGTACAAGCATCTGAGTTACGTCCTGTACGGTGACGGAGGCAACGGGAAAGGCATCCTGCTAGGAGCCCTGTCGCGCTCCTTTCCCGATCTGGCGAAGCCGGTCGACGCTCAGAAGATTCTCGGGGGAAGACGAGGGCAAGGCGGCTTCTCTAGCGATCAGGAGGCGAACAAGCTTATCGGGACACTGTGGGTGTTCGATGAGGATGCGGACACCGTCACCGTGGAGCAAATGACCGCGTTGAAGAAGATATCCACCGGGGATACGATTTCCAGTCGCAAGATTCAGCAGGATTCGGTCGATGTGAAGCCCCGGTGCACGTTCGTCATCGCGACGAACAATCCCGTCATCACGACGATGACCGCCGCCAGCGTCAGACGTTTTGTTTACGTGCGCATGAGGGACAATCGCAAGGCGTCGGATTTTCTTCCGTTATTGGAATTTCGGGACCGTTTCGGAGTGGCCCCGTTTATCATGGCGTCCTGCTCTTTGTGGCTCAAGCGCGGCGACGAACCCTTCCGTGATATCGTCATCGGCGATCCCACCGATCTGTCCGAAGCGGAACAGTGGTTGGTCGACCAGATCGTGTCCAATGGGTACGCGATATCCGGTGCTAATCCGTATTCGGAAAGCGCTTGGGAGCATAAGAACAGCATTAATAAGCTCGGTTTGAAGACTGGCTTGAAGAAAATCGACGGCACTGCCACTCGTGTCCTGTCGGTCGAAGACGAGCAGCGATTCTCCCCATATCGGTCTGAAGCCGTGTCTGCTTACCGGTCCGCCGACACGTTCATGATTCCCGAACCTCCGGAGCCCATCGATTTGAGCGGCGCTCCTGTTCCATTGCCTTCCGAGTTCGGTTTCGTCTGCGATTACGTGCCGGCCAATCCGGATAAGAAGGCCTTGAATTGGAAGAAGCTCACCAAGAGCGAGCAGGTAGATACCAGTAGCAGGCCGTCCGGTGCTGCCTTCGCAGTGGTTCCGGCGCCGGGCTTCATGGTCGTTGACATGGATAGGAGCAAGGACGGCGGAGAGTCTGGCTGGGATATCGTCAACTCCCAGATAGGTCCTTATTCGTCGGATGATTTTCCCAGCACTTATCTTGTTCGTACCCCAAGCGGTGGATTCCACGCCTACTACCGGATTCCCGATGACCTGCTGGGAAAGGTGAAGAACGCGGCACATCCGCATGGTGTTCCCATCGATACAAGGGTGGAGCAGAAAGGATATGTCGTCGGGCCCGGATCCTCTGTGCAGGAAGGCGTGTACTTGTTGTGCGATACGCCCGAAAACGGTGATGTCCCGTTCCTGTCATCCAAGATGGTTCTCTGGTTGAAGAACCATGGATACGTCAATGGATTCGAAAATGACCAGCCTCAGCCGGCTGTAGACCACTCCACTGCCGTCCATGCAGGTTCGAGATTTCGTCAAAGTTTGGGCAGACCGGATATGTCTCCCATTCCGGAAGGCAGCCGCAACAATGATCTTCATGCTTGGGGGTTTGGCCGCTTGGCGAACCATCCAGACAACAAGCGTCAAATAGAGGCTGATTTCTTCGAAAGGGGCAGAATCAGCGGCCTGGGTGATGCGGAGATTCGCGCTTCTTGGAATTCGATTCTTCGACAGCTTGGACACCAATCATGAGCAGGCCACGTGCCAGCGAGCGCAAACCCCCGTGGCTGCGCACGTTCGTCCCGAAGTCCAGTCCCCTCGTGGTCACTGTCTGCGAGGGGTGCGGCCTGTATGTGATTGAGGATCGGGAGAGCGTGTGGGAGTCGTGGGATTACGGGTGTGTGGAGGATGACGATCTGACCGTGGCGATAATCCTCGGCCGCCCGTTGACGCGCGTCACATGGCTGCCTTCGGTCGGCCACCCGTTGTTGCGCAGCGTGAGCGGATGTGCGGGCATCAGGCCGGACGGCCAATACCTCGCCGGTCACACGTGCCATTTGGCTCGGGTGAGCGTCAAACCGTTCACGCCGCCGAAAAGGGAGCGTTCGCCGGGCAAACCGTGGGGCGGGCCGAAACTGTCGAAGCAGGAGATAGCCGAATTCAAACGCATCTGGAATATGCCATACAGCCGGCTCAAATACGAGAAAGCCCCAACCATGGTCGGCCAGGGCGATGAGATCCAAGCATTATTCTAGCCGACCAGCCGGAAGGGGCCAACGTGAACTGCCAGAACTGCAAAACGATAACCGAAGAGGGATACTCACTGTGCGAGGCATGCGAGCTGCGTTTCGCAGGCACATTATTGCGCTTGGCGCGTGATGTCACGCCGTTGCATGACAGCCTCGACGCGACATTGCATCCGGGAGGGCATTCGCCCGTGCGCATCAAGACCGCCACTCCCCCGACACCGATACGCTTGGACGTGCTCGACCTGATCGACATGCTCGACGCCACGGCCCGTGAACTGTGGCGTTGCCTCGACGGTATCGACGCTTTGGACTGGCGCAAGGACAAACGCAACGAGGATTTGAAGGCCACGCTCATCGCATGCGCAGGCCACCCCAGGCTCGCCACGTTCGCGGACGCGGGCTTCTACATGCACGTCGTTGACGGCATCGCCCGCAAAGTCGATGCTGCGCTGGACCCGCCGGAGCAACGCCGCGAGATAGGCACCTGCGAACTATGCGAGACCATGCTCACCGCAGGCGCGGCAGACCAGTGGGTCACCTGTCCCGTGTGCGGGAGGGAACAGCGAGCGCAGACCGTCAAACTGAGACGTTTGGAAAAGCTCTGCTGGGATGACAGTCGGCGTGGCCCGGCGGCGGAGATAGCCAAGGTGTTCGCGGACACGGGAATCGCCATCAAAAGGCATACGCTCACCGTGTGGAAATCCCGAGGCAAGCTTGATGTCACGCCCCAAGGCATTTCATACAGCAGCGTCTACCGGCTCGTCATCAGTGGCGGACTTGACAAAGAGCTGACTGTGACCGCATAATGTCAGTGGATTAGTGTCGAAAAACCCAGCTCATGTGGCTGGGTTTTCGCGTATCTATGCTTTGTTTTTGCGTGGCCTTCCTCCGCCGACACCACGTCCCGGACGTTGGGCGTTCCATTCATCGATGGTCTCAGGCAGCCAGCCTCGAGTGCGGCCTATGGTCGCGTCGGGTTCGGGGAGTTTGAGGTTGAGCAGGCCGCCGCTGGTGATGCCGAGGCGTTCGGCGACCTGTTTGACGCCGAGGTATTCAGTCGTCATTGTTGCCTTCCTTGCCGTTGATGATTCCGGCCGCAAGGCCCGTGATTCCGGCCGCGAGGCCGAAGCCGCCAGATACTATCGGGCTGTCGGATAGCGCGCCGCCCAAGGCCATGGCTCCGAACGTCAGGGCCACGATTCCGAAAATCAGTGATGTTCTCATGATGTGTTTCCGATGAGATAGGATTGGCGGGGAGGTTCCGGCTAGTAGGGTTAGCCGGAACCTGTTTTACTTCTTGTGCTTCGGTCTTCGTCTGATTGCGATGATTATGGCTATCGCGGCGAGGACGTTGGCGATGATGCCGTTGATGACATCGAACCAATCCTTTGGATTCATCGGACCTCCTTTCTGCTGACATATCTATAGTAACACAATAACTATAGATATGCAAGCCGGGGACACCAAGACACGCCAACGGACACAATGACTGCGAGGCATACATGAGCTGGCGAGTCTGCTCGACACCCGGATGCCCGAACCTCATCGAGACGCCGGCACGCAAATGCGACGCCTGCGCTCGGGCCCAGCGGGACCGCGCCCGTACCCGAGGCCATAACCCCTACGGCACCAAGGGGCACCAATCATTCCGCAGGCAAGTGCTCGCACGAGACCCATACTGCACATGCCCCGGCGACTCCGGACGCGGAGGCTGCGGCAAACACCACGGACTCTGCGGCAATCCAAGCACAATCGCAGACCATTACCCATACGAAAGAACCGAACTCATCGACATGCGACTCAACCCCAACGACCCGAAGTTCGGACGAGGCCTATGCAAACAATGCCACGATGTAAAAACCGGCAAAACAAGACCAGCAGGCTTCAACACCAGACAATAAACAGGAACACTGTGCATCACGACAAAAACAGCCGGCAACACCCCAGGGGGGGGTGGGGTGACGACCACCCCGCTTGGACCGCCGGTGAGCTGTCTGCCGGGTGCGCAGGGTTCAAACATCGCCGACGGGCCGCCGCGAGGGCGGTCCCGTCGATCTGTCGCTAGGGCGCAAGGCCATGACGAGAGGTGAACATCATGCCAAGTGGAGGCAAACGAGTACGCTCCGGGCCGGCCAAGGACCCGAACAGCGAGAAGAGCCGCAGACTCGGATACACATTGCAGAGCCTGCCGAACACCGAGTGCCGGATGAAGCCGCCGGAATGGCCCTTGGAGCCCGCCGATGACGAGCGCGTCCGCAAACTTGAGGCGGAGAAGTGGAAGTGGCTGTGGAAGCTGCCTCAGGCACGCGCCTGGCATCTGCCCCAGTTCAAGTGGATGATCCACGAACTGGCGTTGTACGCGCGGCTTTCCACCGCATGCGAGATCGCGCCGGCACCCACGGCGTTGACCGTGCTGCTGCGCATCTCCGACCGCGTCGGCATGAGCGTGGCCGGATTGCAGGCATTAGGCTGGAAAATCGAGGCCGAGGCCGAGCGGAAGCCAGTCGATTCGGAGTTCACGCGCCGCAGGGCCAAGGAGCTGAACCGGGAATCGGCCGCCGAACGCTCTCCCATGGACGAGACGAGGCATGTGTACCAGCGTCGGATGAGCGGCAATGGCTGACGAGGATTCATGGCTCATCGACTTCCCCACGTTGGGGCATCTGGTGTGCGCGTGGATCGAACGTCACTGCCGGCAGCCTGACGGCCCGTTGCGAGGCCGTCCGGTGGTGCTGTCCGACTGGCAGTACTGGCTGGCGGCGAACCGTTGGCGCATCCGCGAGGACGCCCCATATGTGCCGCCCGAGGAAGTCACCGTCGACAACCCGATGGTGCTCAACCAGGCATTCAAATACCGCATGACGCTGACCGTCGGACCGCAGAAATGGGGCAAGGGTCCATGCACGGCGTTCTTCACCGCCGCCGAGGGCTGCGGGCCCACCATCTTCGATGGCTGGGCACAGGAAGGCGACGTGTACCGTTGCGCCGACAACGGCTGCCCGTGCGGCTGGGAGTGGCCATACAATCCGGGCGAGCCGAAAGGCCGTCGACATCCGTCGCCGCTCATCCAGCTGACCGCCAACTCCGAGGAACAGGTACGCAACATCTACCGTCCTCTCGTGGCGACGATCCTGCTGGGCCCGCTCAAGGAGCTCATGCGCGTGAGGGACACCTTCATCCGCATATTGCAGCCGGGGCGCGAAGGCGAGGCCGACGCCTTGGACCTGGACCGCATCGACGTGGTCACCGCCTCCGCGAAATCCCGTCTGGGCAACCCGATCACGGACGCCGAACAGGACGAGGCCGGCCTGTACACGAAATCAAACGGCATGATAGCGGTCGCCACCACGCAGCGCCGAGGAGCCGCCGGCATGGGCGGCCGCACACATGCGTGGACGAACGCATGGGATCCGGGCGAGGACAGTTACGCGCAGCAGGTGTTCGAGAACGCCGAGGACGACGTGTTCGTGTTCTACCGGAACCCCGATCTCGCGAAATCATTGCGTCACCGCGACGGCCGGCCGTTGGACTTCAATCTGAAATCCGAACGCTTGAAGATGCTCGAATACGTGTATCGCGGCTCCCCGTGGGTCGACCTGAACTCCATCGAATCGGAAGCCAAGGCGCTGATGAAGACCGACCCGACCCAGGCGGAACGGTTCTTCGGGAACCGTCTGGTGCAGGGCGGCGGCGCATGGCTCGAAGACGGACTGTGGGAGAGCTGCTATGCCGGCGCATGAACTCTGGTTGCCGAACCCGCCAAAAGGCACGCGCGTATGCGCGGGCTTCGACGGTTCGGAGAACGACGACTGGACATGCATCAAGATGGAGACCCTCGACGGGCTGATATTCACTCCCCGATACGGGCCCGACCGGCGTGCGACCATCTGGAACCCGAAGCAGTGGGGCGGGCGCATCCCCCGCGCCGAGGTATCCGCAGCATGGGCGGAACTCAACGACCGCTACAAAATCGAACGCGCCTACTGCGACCCCGGCTTCCGCGACGAACTGTCATGGGAATCGGAGATAGAGGCATGGGACAGGGCCTACGGGCCGAAGAAATTCCTACCGTGGAGCATGTCGGGCAGCTCCCGCATCGGAGCCGTCTACGAGGCATTGCGCCGATTCGAAGCCGACCTGACCACACATCGCATCACGCAGGACGGCTGCCCCATCACCCGCACCCACATGATGAACGCGCGAAAGGTCGCCAAGACCCTGGAACGCTACGGGCTGGCGAAACCCCAACAGAACAGGAAAATAGACGCCGCCGTGACCAGCGTGCTCGCCCACGAAGCCGCATGCGACGCACGGGCCGCCGGCTGGGGCGCTCGCAAACACAATTACATGCTTACCGGATCATCGACCAGAAGGAGGTACTGATGGACTACAGCCAGCAGGAACTGTCCTCATTGGCGAACCGACTGGCCGATAAGATCCAGTTCCGTCGACCCAGCATCGGCACCCACACCGATTACGTCTTGGGCAAACGCGGCAAGCTCAAGTTCGCGTCCAAGGAATTCAAGCGCTACATGAGCGACCGGTTCTCCGACTTCTCCGACAACTGGTGCCTCCCCGTGGCGCAGGCCCCAGTGGAACGCATCAAGTTCAAGGGCTTCGTCCCTTATGATGACGTGAAGCTCGGCACCGGCATCATGAAATGCCTCGACCGCAACGACTTCGAACGCGGACTTCAGGAAGCCGCGCTGATGATGACCACCACGGGCCGCGCGTTCGCCTTGGTCACGCAGGTCGACGGCAGGGCCCGCATCACGTTCGAGCACCCGGACAGCGCCGCAGTCATCTACGATGCGCGCACCGGCCAGCCGTCAGCCGGGTTCCTCATCCAGCAGGGCGACGACAAGGAGTACGGCACCCTCATGGTGCCCGGCTGGACGGTCAGCATGGAACGTAAGAAGATGCTCGATCTGACCGACCAGCGCGTGCCGCCCGACGTGTATGGCTGGAAGATGAATGATCCTCAGCCCACCGGTCTGGACACGATTCCATTGCGCGAGTTCCGCAACCAGATGCTATTGGACAATGCGCCGATCAGCGACATCGCGCACGTCGAATCGATGCAGGACACGGTCAACGTCGTATGGGCCTACCTGCTGAACGCATTGGACTACGCCTCACTGCCGGCACGAGTCATCCTCGGCGGAGACCCGCTCGTCGAGCCCGTCTACAACGAGGAGGGGCAGCAGGTCGGCGAGAAGCCCATCGAACTCGACAAGCAGGTGCTGGAGCGCATTTACCAGTTCACCGGCGACAACGTGAACCTGGGCGAATGGTCAAGCTCGAACCTGAACGTGTTCATCCCGGTCATCGAGAAGGCCGTGGAACATATCGCCGCCGAAACACGCACCCCCGGCCATTACCTGCTGACGAACGCGGAGGTTCCGGCCACCGGATACGAGGTCGCCGAAGCCGGCCTCGTATCCAAGACCATCGAACGCATCAGCTTCCTGAAATCCCCCATCCGCGACATCTGCAGCATCGCCATGCGCTACGAGAACGACGCGAATGAGGCGGACATCATCGCCGACTCAAAGGTGCAGTTCGCGACCCCGCAGTATCGCAGCGAGACGCTGATGGCGGACGCGATGCTCAAGTACAAGCAGCTCGGCTTCCCGATCCAATGGGTCGCGGAGCAGATGGGGCAAAGCTCGGACGAGGTGCAGCGCATCATGCGCATGCGCGCCGACGAGATGGCCGACCCCGAACTCGAATCGTTGAACCGTGCCCTGCAGATCGGAGGCGCTGATGGCGGTCGAATCGCAGGTGCTGGCCTACAGTCAGAAACGGCTGGCGACGTTGGAGCTGGCGGCGGACAGGGCCGCGCGCAGAACATGGAACAGGGTCGACGCCAATAACATCCAGGCGTCGTGGAAGTCGATAAGCCGCGACTTCCTCACCCTGTTCTCCACCATCCAAACCAAGTCGGCGGAGACGGCCATCGACGCGAGCGGCATGATGCTCGCCGAACAGGGCGTGTACGTCACTCCCCATGCTTTGGCCAACCCGAACGCATTCGCGGGCTGGGCTCCGTCCGGCCTCGACATCGCATCCTACTTCCAATCCCCCGTGTTCGCCGCCCTGCACGCGATACGCACCGGCAGCTCGCCGTTGGAGGCATTGGAATATGGGCGCAACCTGCTGGTCATGCTCACCTCTCTGGCGGTCATGGACACCGCCCGCCAGGCGGAATCACTGGACATCACCAGCCGCCCCAAGGTCGGCTACATCCGCGTCGAGTCCGCCACCTGCTGCGACCGATGCATGCTGCTGGCCGGCAAATGGTTCCGCTTCAACGAGGGGTTCCTGCGCCACCCCCACTGCCACGGCCGCCACGTGCCCTGCAGCCATGGCATGGCCAAACAACAGGGGTGGATCAGCGACCCCATGGAGGGTTTCAAAAGCCTCTCCCGTGAGGAGCAGGACAAGCGTTTCGGCGCGAACTACGCGCAGGCCATCCGCGACGGCGCCGACATCTACCAGGTCGTCAACTCGAAACGCGGCATGCAAAGGGTGGGAAAAGGCTATACGGCGCTGACCACCAGCGAGGGCACCACCCGATACGGGTGGGCCAACATGCAATATGCCCAGCAGTCCGGCCGGAAAATGAAACGCCGCCTGTCCATCGACGGCATCTACTCGCTGACCGGAGGCGACCGGGAGAAGACCATCGCCGCGTTGAAGGCCAACGGCTACTACGTGGACAACGACTGGCGCGGCAAGGTGCCCGAGATCCGCAAAAGCATGTGGCTGCACGACAACACGTACCGGCAGGGGCGCGTCGAACTGTTGACCGCCGCCGAGAAGCGCGTGCAGACCGCGAAGCTCCGCTACGAGGCCGTATTGGAGGGCCGCAACCCCAACGATGGCCGCATGCCCCTCACCCCCGAAATCGCGGCCCAGTGCGAACGCGAATACCGCCGATGGGTCACCTCCGGCGGCCAGATTTTCCAGCAATGATCCAGCGAATCGAAAGGAAGAACATGGATCCCGCAAACCAGAACCAGCAGACAGGCGACAACGAGTCCAAGAAGCCGGAGAACACCGGCGGCGAGGATTGGCAGTCGAAGTTCGAAGGACAGCGGAAAGTCAACCGCGACCTCGAAAAGAAACTGAACGAAGCCTACGCCAAGGCCGACAAGGTCGACGAACTCGAAAAACAGATCGCCGCCCTGCAGGGCAAGGAAGCCGAATACGAGGCCGCCCGGAAGGAACAGGCCGTCAAGGACGAGGCCCTTGCCGCCGCCAACCAGCGCATCCTCAAGGCCGAAGTCCGCGCCGCAGCCAGCGGCAAGCTCACCGACCCGGCCGACGCCCTGCGCTACCTCGACCTGTCCAAATTCACCGTCACGGATGACGGCGGCGTGGACACGCAGGCCATCGCCAATTCGATCGGCGAACTGCTGGAACAGAAACCTTATCTCGGGAAAGCCGAGCAAGCACCCTCGGGTGCGAACATCACGCCGCCCAGCGGAACACGGGACGGCGACCGCCATCAGGGTCAGCTCACCCGAGACGACCTGAAAACCATGAGCCCCGCAGAAATCGTCAAAGCCCAACAGGACGGACGACTGAAGGACCTGCTCGGAGCCAACTAACGGAAGGAGGCCTTAAATGGCCATCACCAATTTCATTCCCGAACTCTGGAGCGCCAACATCCTGCTGGAACTCCAGAAGAACCTCGTCTACGGTTCCGCCGTGAACCGCGACTACGAGGGCGACATCGCCAACTACGGCGACACCGTGCACATCACCGGCATCGCGCACATCAGCATCGGCGACTACACGGCCCACACCGACATCACCATCGAACCGGCCACCGACAAGAACGCCGGCGAACTCGTCATCAACCAGAGCAAGTACTTCGCGTTCGAAATCGACGACGTGGAGAAGCGACAGGCCATGAACAACCTGACCGCCGCATACTCCCGGGACGCCGCCTACAAGCTGCGCGACCTGACCGACCAGTACCTGGCCGGCCTGATGGCAGCCGGCGCGAAGAGCAAGCTCGACCCGATTTCCGGCGCCACCGCCACCAAGGCGTACGACACAATCGTGGATCTGGCCACCGCATTGGACAAGCAGAACGTGCCCGACGCGGGCCGTTGGGTCATCGTCACCCCGGACTTCTACGGTCTGCTGCGCAAGGACAGCCGTTTCGTCGCGGGCGCCGAGTCTGCTCATTCCACGCTGCTCAACGGCGTGGTCGGTGAGGCCGCGGGCATGACCATCCTCAAGTCCAACAACGCTCCCGCAGCCAAGGGCGGCTCCACCCAGTCTCCGACCGATGAGGGCAACGTCATCATCGCCGGCACCAACGCGGCCACCACGTTCGCGGAGCAGATCGCCAAGGTCGAGGCCACCCGCAAGGAGAAGGGCTTCGACGACATCGTCAAGGGGCTGCACCTGTACGGCGCGAAGGTCGTGCGCCCCGAAGCGCTGGCCACCGTACACTTCAAGGTGGGCAAGTGATGGCCGGCAGCTATGAGGCCATGCCCTACGTGGGCGAAGCCGAATAACCGCATAAGGGGGGCTCATGGACACGCTGGCAACGATCAAGGACCTTGATTCATACGGCATCGAATACGCGGACGAAAAGCTCGCGGGCAAGCTGCTCGAATCGGTTTCCGCAGCGGTGCGCGACGCCGCAGGGTGCCCCATCACACGCGGCGAATACACGGTGACCATCCCCGGCGAAACCTCACGCAGGCTCGACCTGCCCATGCGCCCCGTGATTTCCGTGAGCCGCGTGCTCATGGACGGCGAGCAGACCGGTGATTGGAAGCTGCTCGGCAACGCCCTGTACAGGGAAAGCCTGTGGAGCCTGCCGAACATGGTCCCCTGTTCCGTCACCGTCACCATGCTCGCCGGCTATGACCCGATCCCCCCGGACATCGTGCGCCTCGTGTGCAGCATGGTCGCAGCCGGACTCGTCCAGCAGTCGAACGGCGGCCCCGGCGCTCACCGCGACGAATCGTACGCGCGAATCGACGACGTGCAGATCGGCTACCGTCAGGGCGACTCCGAGATCATCGACGCACTCGAACTGCCGGAGGGCACGAAACGAGCCCTCCGCAACAGGTTCGGCATGCGAGGCATCGCCATAGGGGTGTTCCGATGAACGTGCAGCATATCCTCAACCGAGGCCGACAGCTCGCCGAATCGTTGATGACCGACCAGTGCCGCGTCACCCATATGGGCAAACCGGTCACCGACCCCGAAACGGGACTGGTGGGACCGGCTGCGAACACCGTGTATGAGGGCAAGTGCAAGGTGCAGACCTCGGGCGGTCTGGCCGCCGAGAACACGGAGGGCGGCATCGTCGAAGCGTTGGGTGCCGTCACCCCCGTGTGGAGCATGTACGTGCATTTCCCCTACGGCACCACGGGTTTATTGCCGGGTGACGTGTGCGAGATAACCGAAGCCGCCGACCCGAATCTCAAGGGCAGGAAACTCCGGTTGTTGAACATGCAGTCCGAGAAGACACACTCCACCGCATGCCGGTGGAACGTGAAGGAGGGGGGCAACAGCAATGAGTGACGTGACAATCGACGCTTCGGAGCTGACCGCTTTCGGCCGCAGGGTCGCCGCAGCGCACGCCATGGCTTCGGTCAAGGTCGCGCAGGCGGTGAAGAAGGGCGCGCAGAACGTCAAGGAAGTCATCATCTCCGACCTGCAGACCTCATCGAACTACGCGATCAGCTGTATCGGCATCGGCTACGAGATGGGCAGCACCGGCACCACCGTCTACGCGGACGTGAGCCCCCGCGACGGCGGGGCCTCCGACTTGGCCAACATCGCGTTCTTCGGCACCGCGAAAGGCGGCGGAACCCATGACTTCTACGAAGCTGCGGAGACGGAGCTTCCCCCGCTCGCCGAATACGTGGCCGACGCCGCCGACGACATGCTGATAGGAGCCATCGGATTATGAGCGTCATGGACCTGACCAATGCGGTTCTCGATCTGCTGCCCTCCATGCCGTCCGGCGTGAAGGTCTACCGGCAGGAGGAGCCGCTGGAGTCGGAGATGCCGCCGTGGATCATCGCGCATGTCTCCACCGACCGTCATGTGATGGCGGAGACGATGCGGTTCACCGCCCACTCCGCCCTGCTGGAGGTTCGCGCCGTCAGCACCACCGCCGACAGCGTGAACATCTGGTGCGACGACATGCTGATCCCCGCGTTGGCGAACCGCTCCCCCACCCGGCCGCCGGGCTACACGGTCGGCCAGCTCACCCTGTACGAGGATTCCGGCGCATACCCGGCCGGTCTGACCGCCGACGACACCGCGCGCCGCTACCAGGTGCGCGTCCTCCGGTTCCGATTCACGTGGAGCCGACCGTAATCAACCAATCATTTACCAAAAGCCTTCAACGCCACCCCATACGGGGGTGGCTTTTGCTTTAAGGAGCGCATCATGACCCTGAAACTGGGTACAGAGATTCCCGGCACCAGTGCCGAGGGCAACATCACCACCATCTGGGTGCCGGCGATCAAGAACATCAAGGCCCCGACCATCATCGAGCTCGAGGCCGGCACCGACATCTCGAACTACGTCATGCTTGGCGGCTGGAGCTTCGACCCGTCGCAGGACACCGTGTCCGACCAGCGCGAGAACACCGTGCAGGACTTCGGGGCCCCCGGCCGCAAGAGCGCCGGCGACATCAGCATCGAGGTCATCGACAACACGAACACGGAGCACAAGGAACAGAACGAGGCCGTCACCCTCATGCACGAGGGCGCGTCCGGCTATATCGTGCGTCGCCGCGGCATGGCCACCGACGCGCCATTGGCCTCCGGCCAGAAGCTCACCGTCGTGAGCGTGAAGTGCGGCGAAAAGAAGGTCATCAACCCGGATGCGAACACCATGATCCGCAGTCAGATCCCGCTGTTCGCTCAGGCTCCCGGCTGGGAGTCCGAGACCGCCGTGCTGACCGCAGCCTGACAAGTTCTTCCGTGCGGGGATTCTAAGCCTTTCTGGCCCCGCACAGGCATTCTCTCTTCTCTCTCTCAGAAAGGTTTTCAGACTTTCAGAAAGGGATAATCATGGCTTTGGAAGTGAAGCGCAAGCGCGTGGACGTCGACCTCATATTGGATCAGGAGAAGGCCGAACAGGTCGCCGCATTGGGAGCCGACCTGGAACGCGCCATGGCGCAGCATGTGACCGAAGGCGGCAACGCCGCCGCCAAACGCATCGCCGAACAAATCGACAGGCTGCGCGACGAGGTGAAGGACGACACCGTCCGCATCACCCTGGAGGCGCTGCCGCTCTCCCAGTGGCGTCAGGTACTCGAGGCGAACACCGTCACCGAGAACGGCGTACCGAAACAACACATCGAGGACATCTGCGCCGACGCCGTCAGACTCATGGTCAGGAAGACCGTGCCGGAAACCCCCGTGGAAGAGCTGGCCAACGTCATGACCGAACTGTCCGACGGCCAGATCAGCCCCATCTGGTACGCGATCCGTGACCTGAATGCGAAGCTCATCGACCCAAAAGACGCACTCGAATCAGCCTCGCGGATAATCCGCAGACAGTAAGGGAACTGCGAATCTGCCAGAAGCTCGGCATCAGCTACAAGCGTTGGCTCGGCTGGGAACCGTCGTATCGGGTGGAAAGGGACGGGCATAGGCGCATCACCGGCTACACGCCGGAAACCGAATGGGATGCGACCGAACGCGAATGGATGCTCGCACTCGACGAATACGAGCGCACGCTGTGTCCGCGCTGCGGGATGCCCGTCAGCATATGCCACGACGAGCTGGCCCCCACCAAATACGCGAGCGAGGTCGGCGTCTGTCAGATCGACCTGATGCGCCGCATCGGGCTCGAAGAATACCGCAAGGACCATTCCGCGGAATCCGCCACGAAACTTGACTCACTGACCGTGGGCATCAACCCACGATGATCCGACAGGAGGATATGCCATGGCCGGTGGCCTGAACCGCAACATCACCGTCCGCCTGCTCGCGGACACCAGCAATTTCACCGCCGGCATGGCCAAAGTGTCCGGCGAAAGCCAGAAGACCGCGACCACCATGGAAGCCGCCGGAGGCAAATCGAAGCTCATCACCACCGGCATCGCGGCGGCCGGTGTCGCCGCCACCGCGCTGGGCGTGGCCGCTGTCAGGATGGCGGCGGACTTCGACGCCAGCATGTCGACGGTGCAGGCCAACACCGGAGCCAGCGCAGATGAGATGAATCAGCTCCGTCAGGCCGCCATCGACGCCGGCGCCGACACCATATACTCGGCCACCGAATCCGCCGACGCCATCAACGAACTCGGCAAAGCCGGCCTATCGACCTCGGATATTCTCTCCGGCGGTTTGAGCGGCGCATTGAACCTCGCAGCGTCCGACGGCATGGCCGTAGGCGACGCCGCCGAACTCATGGCCACCACCCTCAAACAGTTCAACCTGACGGGCGCCGAATCCACTCAGGTGGCCGACGCGCTGGCGGCCGGCGCAGGCAAGGCCGTCGGTTCCGCCCATGACCTCGGCCTCGCATTGAATCAGGCGGGTCTGGTGGCCAACAGCATGGGCGTCAGCATGCAGGAGACCACCGGCACGCTCGCCGCGTTCGCCAACGCCGGCATGATAGGCAGTGACGCGGGCACCAGCCTCAAGACCATGCTCCAACGACTGGCCAGCCCCACCGACAAGGCGCAGACCCTCATGGACGAGCTCGGCATCAACGTGTACGACGCCAATGGCAAGTTCATCGGCCTTGCCGGTGCCGCAGGCCAATTGCAGAACGGTTTGAGCGGCCTGAGTCAACAGGAACGCAATGCCGCGCTCAACACCATCTTCGGAGCCGACGCGGTGCGAGCCGCGAACGTGCTCTACGAGCAGGGCGCGGAAGGCATCGACGACTGGACGAAAGCCGTCAGCCAATCCGGCTACGCCGCGGACCTCGCCGCCAAGAAGAACGACAACCTGAAAGGCGATCTGGAGAATCTGAGCGGCTCTTTCGAATCCCTCATGATCTCTTTGGGCGAGGGAGGTCAGGGACCATTGCGCTCCCTCGTGCAGACACTCGACACCCTTGTTGACGGTTTCGCGTCATTGCCTGCGCCCGTACAGCAGTCCATAGTGCTGATGGCGGCTCTGGTTGGAGGCAGTGTCGCAGTCCACAAAGCGATGGGGCCGCTGAATTCTAGCAGCAGCCAGCTTGCGCAAACCCTCGGATTGATTGCCGACCCAGGGCAAAGGCTCATAGCCCTCGGCTCCGGAATCGCGTCAGCGTTCCAGACATGGGGCGCAACTTTCGGCAGTGCAGAATCTCAGATAAACACGTTTGGCACCACTATCAGTCGTTCTCAAGGCGTTATGGCCGGTTTCAAAAGCATCGGCAGCGGACTGTTCGCCGCCTTGGGCGGCCCATGGGGCATCGCCTTGACGGTCGCGGGCGCGCTGCTTGTGGGGTTCGCCCAATCCGCGCAGGACGCTAAAGCCAACATCAAGGAATTCTCCAGCGCAATCGACCAGTCCGGGAACGCCGTCGAAACACTCATCAAGAAAATCGCCAGCGGCGAGGATAAAACTTGGGACTTCGGAGACAAGTTCGCCACCGGCTTAGGCTCTCTTGGAGAAGCACTCGACAAAGCCGGCATCGAATACAGCACGTTCGCAAAGGCCGTCAACGGGTCCAAGGAAGCGCAAAAACTGTTCGACAAACAGTTGAAAAACGCCGAAAACAACATGTCCGTCATGCAGACAGACAGTATCCGAGACAGTTACAACAAGCTCTCCGACCAGGTCAGCAAAGCCAAGGAACAGGTCAGCAAAACCAATGAGGAAGTCGCCAAGGCGGGAGCCAGCGGAGACACGGCCGCCGAAGGCACCAACAACTACGCCGACAGCACCGACAATGCCACCACAGGCACCAAAGACCTCTCCGACGCCATTGACGATCTGGTGAAAGGCTTCCTCAACCTGCCGGGAGTGCAGTTGTCCGCGGATCAGGCCGTCACCCAATTCAATCAGGGAATACTCGACCTTAACGAGAGCATCGCGAAGAACGGACGAGTGCTCGATGACAACGGCAACGCTTTGGCGGGCTATGAGTCTCAGGCGTATGACAGCCAGTCCGCTCTGCAGGGTCTCGCCTCGACCGCGCAGAGCACGGCGCAGAAGATCATTGAGGAAGGCCAGGCCCACGGCGACGCTGCAGCAGCCACCCAGCAGGCGGGCGACATTCTCGAGCGCGCACGCCAGGCATACATCGCCAACGCCACGGCAGCCGGCATGAGCGCCGACGCGGCCGCAGCTCAGGCAGAACGTTACGGTTTGGCCCGCAGCGAGGCCGACAATCTGCGTCAGAGCATCGAGTCCATGAACAGCGAGGCCGCTAACCCTGTCGACGTGAGGATTACGATCACGGACGAGGCCAGCGACGTGCTGGACAAGGTGAAGGTCAAGGCCGAGAAAATCGACGACAAGACCGTGCGATTGACCGGTGACGACACCGACCTGATGCAGAAGATCGCCGACGCCACCAACGCGAAGATCGACCCCAAGACCGGCTACCTGGACTTGGATAAGAGCCAGTTCGACGTCGCCATGGCAATCGCCGGCGGCGCAAAAATCGACGACAAGACCGGCGTCCTCAAGGGCAACAACACGCCCCTGTTCGACAAAATGGTCGAAGCGAACGGCTGGCAGATAGATCCCAAGACCGGCTACATCTATGGCAAGAACGGTCAGGCTTTGCAGGCCATTCGCGATGTGAACAACGAACCCTTGGAAACCCCGAGGGAGGTCACGGTCACCACGAACATCGTCCGCAACTTCATTGATAACTATATGAAAAACGACGTGCCGGATGACAGCGTGGGCGTTCGCCCGCCCTCCAAGACCGGCGGCCTGTTCACCGGTTATGGGGTTTCGATGCGCGGCTACGCCGGCGGCGGCAGTGTCATCGAGGGCCTCCTGCCAGGCAAGGCGAGCATCACGGGCGGCGACAACATCACGTTGGCGAACGCGCGAGTCAAGAGCGGCGAATTCGTGTCCAATGTGAAATCCGTCGCATATTATGGCGCCGACACATACGCGGCCATGAACCGCCGGCAGATACCCAAGGAATCGTTCTCCGGCCGGGATATCGACGTGAGCGGCGTCATCGAGGAGATACGTTCCTTCCGCGAGCAGATCGGCCCAATCATCAGCGCGTATGCCCCGCAACTCGGCAAACGCGACTTACAGCGGCTCACCAAGGAGGTTTTGCGCACATGATGCACACGCTCACCTACACGTCAAACCGCGCCGGAACCGTGATTGATCTCGCCGACCCGGAGGGAATCATGTGCGGACAGATCCTGGAGCTACGCACCCGCACGTGGGAGTTCGAGCTCGGCTACCGGTCATTGCAGGCCACGCGGCCCGCGAAGACCGTCAAGGTCACCGGGCTCGTCTACGGTATCCCGGCGCTCGAAAAGGCCGAGGAACTGTTCGACGCGGACATGTACGCCTACCTCAACGATGCCGCGAAACCCGGCGTCATCACGGTGGACGGATGGTCACAGACCTGCCTCGTGGTCGGCCACGAACCTGACTACACGTCACCCCTGCTCGTGCGCGGCGATTTCACGGTCGCCTTGCTTGACGGGGTGTGGCACAAACCGGTCAGGCAGAGCTTCAGCCGGTCGACGGCCCGCTACAACAGAGGCAAGGACTATCCCTACGACTATCGCTACGATTACGCGCCGACCCGCAACGTCAGCAGCATCGACAACCAATCCGCCCTGCCCTCGCGGATGAGGCTCACCATTTACGGGCCGGTCTCTACGCCGAGCATCATCATCGGCGGCAACAAGGTGATAGCCGACGTGAGCGTCCCATCCGGCGGCTACCTCATCATCGACGGCACCGGCTCACCACGCACGGCCGTGATGGTCGCCGCCAACGGCGACATCACCAACGTGTTCGACAAAACGCATCGCGACCAGGCCTCCAACGAATACGCGTTCGCCACCCTCCCGCCGGGACTGCAGCAGGTCTCATGGGATGAATCGTTCGGGTTCGACGTGGAGTACTGGTTGGAGCAGACGGGACTGCCATGGACCTGATCTGGACCAATACCGCTCACGTGCCACAAGGCGAACTCGTCTCCCCCGCACTCGACCTGCAGTACGGCGACGAGCAGAATGATTTCGAACTCACTCACTCCACCCCCGGACTGCTGCTCTCCGACGGCTGCTACATCGGGGCGGAAGGCACCGAGTTCGGAGGCCGCGTCGACGCGGTGCGTATCACTGTGGATGACGGGCATGCCCTGTATACGCTCACCGGCCGCACATGGCACGGTTTGCTCGCAGGCAAGATCCTCCAACCCGACCCCGGCACCGACCGGCTCACGGTCTCCGGCGACGCCAACAACATCATCCGCACGATAATCAGCCGGATCGGACTGTCCACGGTGTTCGACGTGCCCTCGGAAACGAGCGGCATCACCCTCAGCAACTATTCGTTCCGCCGGTACATTACCGCGTGGGACGGGTTGCGCATGATGCTCACCGCGCAGGGAGCCAGACTCGACCTGACCTACACCGCTGGACGCTGCCGGATTCGCGCGGTCGCCGCCGACACGTACGGCGACGCGGACAGCGACCAGCGCATCAGTTTCGAGGCGCAACGCATCTGGACCCAAGTCAACCACCTCACGGGCCTGGGCAAAGGCCAGCTGCGCAACAGGGCGCGCAGCGACTGGTATGCGGATGCGTCCGGCAACATCTCCCAGACCCAGACTCTGACCGGCGACCGGGAGATAGCTCAGATCTACGAGCTCACATCCTCCGAAGGCGCCGAATTGTCCGACCAGACCAGGGACAAGCTCAAGGACATGTGGAAACAGGGCACCGTCGATTTGACGATCCCCGAGAACCTTGGCCTGCATATCGACGACCATGTGCGCGCCTACGATGCGCTGACCGGCGTCAGCGTGGACAGCCCCATCGTGCGCATCACCGTCAAACTCGCCAACGGCACACCAACCATCCGATACGAAGCCGGCCAATACAGTTGGCCCGATGAACAAGACTAAAGGAGCATCATGCCGAAACAGCCCAACATCACCCTCTACTCCTGTGATCGGCCTTCGTGCGTCAACAAGGAATACGTGTTGCCCAACGCGACGGCCAGCCCCAACTGGCACGAGGTCACGCGCGTCGACCGCAACGGCAACCAGAGGAAAATCCTTTTTTGCGAATCCGACTACCAGCAGTACCTACAGTTGGCCGAAAATCAGGACAAGGATTATGACCTCTGGCTCAACAAGTCCCTCAACGCGGAAGGTAAGTGATCATGGCAACAAATCTGCTTGTAACCGGCTCGCACGGCGGCGACGACCCGCACGTGGAATCGAAGCATGACGCGCTCATGCACGCCGCCATGCTCGGCCGAAGCGGATACATTTTGAAAACCCGGAATTGGACGATGAAACCGACGGCGAAGGATGCGAACAACATCACCATCCCAGCATGGGACCTCGTGGTCGAGGGCCGGCAGATCTACATCGCCGCACCGACCGACGTGAACATCCAATCCGGCTCGCAAGGGCAAAAACGACGCGATCTCATCGTGGCCCGGTACGCGTTGAACTCAGGCACCGGCGTGGAGACGGTCACCCTCGAAGCCATCAAGGGCGTGCCCAGCTCGGGCACGCCCGCGGATCCGGGCATCGAGACCGGCAGCATCATCGGCGGGGCCATCGTCTCCGACCTGCCACTCTGCCGCGTCAACCTCGACGGCATCACCATCACATCGATTGACACACTGGTCAATGTTCTCCAACCCCTAGAGGATGTGTGGGGTTCCCTAACCCCTGTCACGGGCCAAGTCAAGATGCCGTATTCCGACAGGTATATCACTCTGGTTCGTGTCGGCCGTATCGTCACCGCCTGCGCGTATATCACGCTGACAAGCAATTTCAATCAGGTCAGCAACGTGTCCGTCAACGAGACAATCCCGGAGGGTTTCAGACCGTCCGGCGATTCCCGCGCGGTCATGCGCGGCACCGACAACAGCGGCGCGACCAGTTTCTACCTTTACGGCACGCCGGAGGGGAAAATGGTGTTGAACGGCACCGGATATACCAGCCGATTCGTCGGTATATCCGGCTGTTGGATTACCGCGTAGCTTTCCCTAACCCAGCGTTCCACGACATGGAGGGTCCCCTACAGCAACAACAGTATTTCGCTGACGCGCGTGGGTGATATCTGCTTCGCGGGCGGCAACGTGAAATTCAACCAGAGCGGCGAGAACAACTACACACAGGCGCGGGAGACCATACCCGTGGGGTATCGTCCAGCGGAAACGTCGAACGTTCCCATCGCCGTGTTCGGCGGCAACACCACGTTCATCCTCTACGGCGAGCATACGGGCCGCGTGATCATGCTTGGCAATCCGAACAGCGCGTACGCCGGATGCACCGGCGTATGGAGGACCACCGACCCGATGCCCGCCGCATAGCTTCGGGACACTGGTTCAGGCGGTTGCACTGTCTTGCAGTGACCACACGGGTCATAGCGCGTATGAGAAGGTCATGCCGAACGCGTCCGTGCCCTGCGTGCCACCCTGGTTCGAGTAGGTCATGGTCCCGTCCGCATGTATGTTGATGGTCTTCTGGTTGGCCCCGTCGCGTCCGCCGTAGGAGAAGTTCAAGTCCATCGGGGGACGCCAGCCTTCGGGCAGAATGCCGAAGTCCCCGCTGTTCCAGGAGCCGGAGGCCGACAACTTCCAGTCGATTCGCAACGTCACCATCGGCCCGGACCTATAGCCCTTAACGGTGCCGTAATTGCCACTGATGAGGGTCGTTACATCGGTCTGGGTTAGGGAAAGCTAGTTCCATATCGCAACCCATGAGAATCTTGCAGGCCATCTTGTGCCGAACTCTCCAGTACGGGTGTTCATCAATCGCATTTGTGCCGAGTCCACACCATTCTCCCAAATGGTTATGGCCAAGCCTCGCATGTCGTCCGAGGGCCACGGCCCGGGGGTGGCGACAATTACGTCAGGAGCCTTGCCGTTGGGAGATTGGTAGGAGATGACGCAAATGCCGTTCTCGTTGGAACTCCCAATGAACACGCCTGATTGGACGGACGTGGGCAGTGGGGTTAGGGAAAACTATTGCCTGTTCCAGATTGCGATCCAGCTTCCGAATATCGCGACCCTCCCGCACCAGCGGTTGTCTTTGGTGTTCCACAGGCGGAAGCGTATCTGGTTTACGTCGCTGGTATCCCAACGTTGTGCGGTGTACTCGCCGGCCTGGTCGAAACCAGTGCCGAACGGCCCAATCGTGTAGGCCGCGTAATCGGCTTTCTTCCCGTTTGGGGATTGGACGTTGATGTAGAATGTGCCGTCATCATTCGTGGTGACGGTATGGCCTCCGCACAGAATATACGGCAGTGGGGTTAGGGAATCCCGTTCAGGCTATCAAGGCTCTCTCCCAGAGGCGTTGCGCGTCCCTCAACGCCGCGATATCCGGCTTGAGGTAGTAGCGGGCCGTGGTTTTGATATCGCTGTGTCCGAGCATTTTGCTCACGATGGCGATATCGGCTCCCGCCGCCAACGTGTTCGTCGCCCACGAGTGGCGCAGGTTGCGTGCGGGCACGTGCGGCAGGCTATACCGCTTGCACCAGCCCTTGTACTGGCGTGCCACCTGTGGCGGGGTGAGCGCACCGATGAGTCGCCCTCCCTCGCGCGGCTTGAGCTCGCGCAGACGCTTGACCGCGAAGCGCGGCAACGGCAATGTGCGACGGCTCAATTCGGTCTTCGGCGGCACGACGACCTCATGGCCGCTCACCCATTGCAAACCGCGCTCGATATGCAGGACGCCTGCGCGCAGATCAATGTCACTCCACTCCAAACCGTACCCCTCTTCGGTGCGCAGGCCGCATGAGACGGCGCAGATAAGCCACGCCTCAAGCGGATGGTCGTAAAAGCCCTGCAACAGCGATCGCTGCTGACGGATGCCCAATATCACCGGCTCGTAATGCGGCTTGGCCGGCAACTGGATATCGCGTCTCGTGATATCCACGTCCAAGAGATTCCAGCGGATAGCCCGCCTCAGTATCGCGCGTAGTACGGCCCATGCCTTGCGCGCCGCGCCCGAACTGGCGAACCCGACGAGCCACTTGTCCACCAATTCAACGCTTATCGATTCCATCTGCATTGCGCCGAACCTCGGGGCCACGTGCAGCCGCCACGCCGACTCATAGCCGACACACGTGGACTCACGCAGATTCGCCGTGCAATGCGGCCAAAACCGGCCGTTCCAAAACTCTTGTAACAGCATTTTCAACCTCCGAAAACCCACACGCCCGTTGGCCTATCCAACGGGGACGAACGTGTGGGTTTTCCCACCGTAAAGGAGCTTTCCAATGTCTTTGCTCGCTCACATCGTCGATTGGCTCGTGCCTTTTATCTGTGGCGGCGTGGCCACGGTTTTGGGCCTGATGTGGCGATGGGGCAAAGCCATGGTCAACGGCCTGCGCGAGCTCCTGCTCTGCCAGTTGGAGGACCTGCGCCGCGAAATGGTCATCGAGCACGACGGAGTGGCGGACGAGGACCTCAAATCACGCTCCCAACGCCTCTACGACAGCTATCACAGCCTGGGCGGCAACGGCCACGGGACATCGCTCAACAATGACATCCAATCCGCGCCGATAGCGCCACGACAGTCCTGACCCACGACCGTGGGCCACAAACAATATCCATCCCAGAGAAAAGGGAAACATGGTCAACAATTTGAAACGTCATCCCAAGCCCTCGCTGCCGGACGAGCTTCGCCCGGACGTAGCCCCCGAAACAATCGAATCCAATAAGGAGGAACAGTAATGACCCAAATCCATATTTCCATCAGGAAGCCGAAGACGGGCGGCTCGGACCCGGTCACCGGCACGATGCGGTTCCGCCCGGTGCGTCGTCACTTCGACGCGGCGAAGAATCTTGTCATCGCGGCCTCGTTCGACGCGGACCTGTCCGAAAGCGGCGAGCTGACGGTTGACCTGCTGCCCACGACTAGCGCGTTTGTTTGGCAGGTCATCGAGTTGGCGGACACGCCGCAGGCGTACACGCGCTACGTCGAGGTGCCGGACTCCAAGACCAAGGTCGAATACGCGGACCTCGTGGAAGTGGACGCCGGCACGTTCGTCCCGAAGGACATGCAGGGCTCCCAACTGTTGAAGGTTCGCCACGCTTCCACCCAGTCGGAGGCGGAGACACTTTCCGCACAATACCCGGACGAGCTGGTGTTCTTCGACGAAACCGCCACGACCGCGAAGGCCGCTGCGGCCTTGAGCACGCTGGAGTCCATCACGGCCGAAGCTCAAACGAACGCCATGCTGGCGAAGAGCGCCATGCTGAGCGCCCGGTCCTCCGCGGATTCCGCGACCGCCACCCAGTCCGACCTGAGCAGTCTCGCGTCGAACGCCAGTATGGCGGCGGCTTCCGTCGCCAACGATTCGCAGACCGTGGCCGACACCGCTTCCATGGTCGCGGCGAAGGGCGAGACGGCCATCGCCGCCATCGATTCGACGGTGCGGGCGGTCAAGGACAAGGCCGAGAGCGCTTCCGCCGAACTGCCTTCCGCCGGCACCCCTGAAGGCACCACGGAGGAAACCGGCAAGGACTCCACCGGGGAAACGCCGACCGGAACCGTGTCGGAGGAGCCCGCAGCCAAGGCCGTGAAAGCCAAGGCCAAGAAGGCAACTGTGAAGGGGGCCTGATCATGCCAGCCTTTTACGCCGGCAAACGTGTCGGCAAACCATTATTGAACGGCCACACGTACAACGCCCTATTCAACGGCAAACTCGTATGGCCGCTGGACAAGGACACGGTGGTCTCCATCGAGATCACGGATGATAAGGGCAAGCCGCTGCCCAAGTCTCTGGCCGTATCCGGCACCCTGAAACTGGGGGCGAAAGCCACGTATGCGGACGGTCATGTTGGCGATCTGCTCACCACCAATGACGTGACGTTCGCGAGCAGGGACACTTCCACCGCCACGGTTTCGGGCAACACGCTCACGTGGAGGCATGGCGGCACGATTCTCGTCACCGCCACTGTCGACGGTTTCACTTCCGCCGCCGTGTCCATCAGCGCGGCCTACGCACCCGAGTCCATCAAGGTCACGGACGATTCCGGCCAGCCGGTCGATGCAGTCACCCTGCGCGTGGGCGAGAGCAGGAACCTCAAGGTGACGGTCCTGCCCGATGCGGCATCGCAGGAGTTCACGGCCAGCGCCGCCAGCCCGGATATCGCCGTGGTTGGCGACGCGAAACCGACCGGCATCACCGTCACCCCGGAATCGTTGACATTGAGGGTGGGCGAGACAGCCAGCCTGAACGTCAACATCCTGCCGGATTACGCGCCGCAGGAATTCGCCGCGAACATCCTCGACAAGACCATCGCAACCATCAACAGTAAGGAGTAACCATCATGAACGAATCTTTTAGGGGGGGGGGTGGCCGTATCCGGCCTGACCCCGGGTGACACCAGCCTAACCATCCAAGCCGGCACTGTCTCGAAAACCATTCCAGTACGCGTGTTACCCCCGATCAAGAACATGTGGCTGAAGATACCAAACGGTACGCAGAATGGCGTGACGTTTACGGTCGCCGCCGACGGTGGCATCCACGTGAAAGGCACCAGCACCTCGTCAGTCGGGCGTACCGATCGTGGCAGTACGGATAATACGCCGTTGCCAGCGGGACAATACACGTTATCCGCCGCGAGCATCCCCGACGGAGTCATCCTATTCATAGTCGTTATCACAGGCGGCAAGACCGAATACAAGGTGCTGGACAATCAAGTTCACAATTTGGCTGTCACGTTCACGGTATCGGAAAACAGTACCTATCAGTGCAAGGTCGGAGTGAACAACGGCGGGCCCGTTGACGCGACGTTGTATCCAATGCTGGAAACCGGCAGCGAAGCACACGCGTACAAGCCATACGCATAAACCGGAAGCCTCATGAATAGGGGCTTCCATTATTTCAAGGAGGCCCCTCATGGGTATTTCCGTAACCGGTGTGGAACCCGGAACCACCACAATCGCCATCAAGTCGACAACCAATCCGAACATCAGCAAAAAGGTGCCGGTCACGGTCAAATCCCGTAACCTGCTCGCCTACGGTCCCGCGTCGGGCAACGGTCTGACCGTCACCGTGGCGCAGGACGGGTCGCTTGATTTCAGCAGCGGCACCGAATCGGTGCCATTGAACAAGGGCGTACGCTGGAAGTTCGACGTGCCCGAAGGCATCGTTGGCGTGCCTCTCATCATCTCCTACACGGGCGATGTGCCCGGAAACCTGATCATCGGCATCTACGCCAACGCGAATAGCCTCGGCGGCGTCTATCAGGGGAAAAACAACACCGTGGTCACCATCCCCAAGGGGACCACACGCGTCGAGCTGCGCATCTTGCGTGGCGGCGTCACGGCCGGCAGCGTGTCGGGCAACCTGAAAATCCAACTCGAACTCGGGAACACCGCGCACGAGTGGATGAAACCCGATGTCACAAGCCTTGAGGGGGGGGGGTGTGAATTAGCGAACCTGTATCCGCGTGTCACCGGACTGCCTAAAACATTAGGCACCGACCCGGGTGTTATGGTCACGGAAACGACACCGGGCACGTACCGGTTCAAAGGCTCCACCACACAAAAGGTTGACTCGTGGGATAGCCTGACATGTTCCGTCCATGTGGACGCGGGCACGTACACGCTGGACGCCTCCGACTGGCCGTATGACAGCATCTCATGGTTGATTGGCATCCAGTCCACTCTCACCCCCGATGACGGCAGCGGACAGACAATCGCGTTCGAACCTAGGGGCTATGGGCCGCGAACCTTGAAGGCCGGAACGCTGACCCTCAACATTTTCATCAACACCACGGGCGAGGTCGATAAGACGTTCACTCCCCGCCTGTACAAAATCGACTGATTTTAGCCCCACACCATACCGTGTGGGGCTTTTTCATTGACGGCCCCGAGTGGGCCCCGATAATCCTGACCCACGACCGTGGGCCACAAACAACAATCCATCCCGAGAAAGGGGACATATGGTCAATAACAAGGACAAGCCGAAGCCATGGCATAAGCGCCTGTTCGCCAAGGTCACGGCACTGGCCGCCGCCATCTGCATGATGCTGCTCCCGGCGACCGCGCACGCGGACATGCAGGGCGTGGACATGAGCAACTGGCAGTGCGGCGCGGACGTGTACAACATGCAGGCCGATTTTATCGTGGTCGGCACCACATGGGGCACCGGGCAAGTCAACAACAACTGCTTGGTGTCCGGTGTGAACACGGACGCCAACCGCATGATCTACCAGGCGCAGGCATCCGGCAAGAAGTTCGGCCTCTACCATTACGCCATGGGCGGTTCGCCCGAGGGCGAGGCCCAATTCTTCTACCGCAACACCAGCAACTATTGGCGTCACGGCATCGTGGCGCTCGACTGGGAGATGGACGATAATCCGGCGTGGGGCAACTGGGACTGGGTACGCCGCTTCATGGCGGAATGCGAACGGCTCTCGGGCGGCGTCAAGCCGCTGCTCTACACCGGCCCGGTCGCCGGCACCATCCCGCAGGACATCCGCGACCGATACGGTTTGTGGATCGCCCAATACGCGAACATGAGCCCGACCGGCTATCAGGCCAACCCGTGGATGATCGGCGCGTACGGCGAGGCCATGCGCCAATACAGCGGCACCGGTGTCGTCAACACGTGGAGTCCCATCGACCTCAACATCTTCCGTGGCGACGCATGGCAGTGGGACCTGTACGCCAACCCCGCCGGCGGCTCCACGCCCCCGGCCACACCGGCCGCGCCCGCACAGCCGAACACTCCCCCGGCCGACACCAACACGGGTGGCATCAGCCACGTCATGCAGTGGGGCGAGACCATCTGGGGACTCGCCGTAGCCTACAACGCATGGCCCCTGTCCGCATGGCACACGCCAAGCGGTGACATCAACCGCTACTACGTGGGCGATGTCGTCACCTACGGCGGCGGCTCTACTGCCGCCCCCGCACCGTCCACCGGGGTCTCCAAGGTCCTCCAGTGGGGCGACACCGTGTGGGAGTTCGCCACCTCCCACGGCTACAGCGTCTCCCAGTGTTCGGTCCCCAGCGGCAACATCAACGTCTACTACGTGGGCGATGTGGTGACCTGCCGCTAATCCAGACCGATGCCGTCACCCGATTATGAGGGGTGACGGCATCACCATTATTTTTACGATCGGAGCAAACATGACCGACAATCCAACCGATACACCGGCATCCACCGACATCGTGCCCGACTGGCTCATCCCCGGCCGCGTCTACGACATCCTCAAATGGCTGGGCCTCATCGTCCTGCCCGCACTCGCCCTGTTCGTGGGCACGGTCGGCCCCGCATGGGGCTGGACTCACGTGGACGCGATAGTGACCACGCTCAACGCGCTCGGCATCCTCGCCGGCGCGCTCATCGGCGTCAGCGCCATCAAACAGCGCCTCGACCGCGCCGCATGACCACACATAGTTCGGCCCCGTCCGGCATCGCAGACAGCTCGCACAGAGCTTGACTGCTGCCGGACGGGGCCGATTTCGCGTTGTGGCAGAGGGCTTCGCGGGCTCAATTATTTTGCCCACATTTTGCCCACATTATCTAGATAAAACCGGATAAACGAGGATAAAACCGGATAAAACAGAAAAGCCGCTCAGCTCTACTCCCGTAAGGCAAAGCGGCCATTTTCAACGATTTCAAAAGAGTGGGGCCGCAGGGGCTTGAACCCTGGACCGGGCGATTATGAGTCGCATGCTCTAACCGACTGAGCTACGGCCCCACGTTCGCTGCACAAAACAGCCAACTTGCCAAAGTGTAGCACGAGCCCGCTAACGCCGGCACGCGCGCCATGCACCCATACCATGCACCCGCCAGCAACAAGCAGCATCTCCCGGCGCTACTTCTCCCCCATGTACCCCAACGGGTTCTCGATGAACCGTCGCAAGCCCATTTCGGCCGCGCCATATAGCGAGGGATGCAGCGCCACCGGCGGCACAAACACGCGAATCTTCACATTCGGGTATCCCAGAATTTCCGAACGCAGCCGGCCTTCAAGCACGGTGGCCAGCTCGTCGCCGAAGTGCGTCCACAGTCCGCCCAACAGCACCGTATCGACATCCACCAGATTCACGGCGGAAGCGATGGCGGAAACCAGCGCATCGGCGGCCTGATCGACCACTTTGGCCACATCCGAATCCCCGGCTCGCCAACGCTGGAGGAACATATCGATGGCCTCGCTGCTGGTGGCATCCCCATCCTCGGCAATGCCGGCAGCCTCGACCAAAGCGCGACGGCCCGCAAACGCCTCAAGACACCCGTGACGCCCGCAGCTGCACAACGGCCCATCCATCGCCACGGACAGATGGCCGATCTCGCCGGCGAATCCGTGCGAGCCCATCACCACTTCGCCGTCGCGCACCACCGCGCCGCCGATGCCGATATCGGTAGACAGGTAAATAAAGGAGTCCGTGCGGTCCACCACATTCAGGAAGGGCGCACGTTCGGTGGCATACCCCGGAATCTGAGCGATGGCGGCCATCTTCGCCTCATTGCCGGCCACCACATCCAGCCGGCGCACCACGTTGAACCGGGTGAGGTTGACGTTTTCCCAACCCAGATTGCGGGCCACCAACAGCCACATGTCGTCGGTGACGATGCCCGGCAGCGCAAACCCGGCTCCCACCACCTTGCAGCCGCGTCGTTTGAGCCGGCTTTCCAACGGGAAAGTCATCGCATCGAGCTTGGCGAAGATCTCGTACGGGTCAGTGCCGGTCATATCCTCACTCACCCACTCCCGGCCGAGAGTGTCGCCGTTCAGATCGAGCGCCAGGCAACCGTAACCATCGGTGTTGATCTGCAGGCCGATGCCGGCGATGGATCCGCCGCGAATCTCCAGCGGCGTGCTGGGCCGCCCATATGTGGTGGAAACGACCGGCTCGCCTTCCTGCACCACGCCGCTTTCAATGAGCATCGAGGCCAACAGCGAGAGCGTGGCCTTGGTCAGGCCCGTCTCCTTGGCCAGATCGGCACGACTCATCGGTTTCTGCGCACGCAATAAGGTGTCGAGCGTCACCGACAGGTTATGGTTGCGCAGATCCTCCTGATTGATCCTGCGTAGATTTGCCATTGGCCCCTACCTCCTCGCACCCCTAGTCTCGAGCGCCGCACAGGCGCTCACATCCGTCTATCACACCATGATATTGTGCGTCAAACGATTGAATCGGACCGCACCTTCGCGTGTTTCCGTTTGCAATCGAACGTTGAGATACAGTATAGTTTAATCGTCTAACTTATTGGCTATGGCGCGCCGAAACTTTTGAGCGCGACCCTCATCGAGGAGGAATGCATGACGAGAGTACTGGTTGCCGGCGTAGATACGTCAACCCAATCAACGAAGGTCCGCATCACGGACGCCGCCACCGGCGAACAGGTTCGGTTCGGGCAGGCCAAGCACCCGGATGGCACCTCGGTCAACCCGGAATTCTGGTGGGAGGCCTTCACCAAGGCCGCCGAGCAGGCCGGCGGGCTTGACGATGTCGCGGCCCTCGCGGTTGGCGGCCAGCAGCATGGCATGGTCATTCTCGACAAGCAGGGCAACGTGATTCGCGATGCGATGCTCTGGAATGACACCAGTTCCGCCCCGCAGGCCGCCGCCTTGATCGACAAGCTCGGTGCAGCTCCGGCCGAGGGCGACGAACCGGACGACGTGACCGCCCGCGGCAAGCAACGCTGGGTCAAGGCCGTCGGATCCTCCCCCGTCGCCTCCTACACGCTGACCAAGGTGGCGTGGGTGGCCGAGAACGAGCCTGAGAACGCCAAGAAGATTGCCGCCGTCTGTCTGCCGCACGATTGGCTGAGCTGGCGTATCGCCGGCTATGGCCCGGTGGCCGAGGGCGAGGACGCTCATCTCGAAGCCCTGTTCACCGACCGTTCCGACGCTTCCGGCACCATTTACTACGATGCCGCGCATGACGAGTACCGCCGCGATCTCATCGCCATGGTGCTGGCCCCTGCCGAGGGCGAGGAAGCCGCCAAGGCCCACGCCGACGCCATTGTGCTGCCCACCGTGCTGGGCCCGCGTGAGGCAGCCGCCGTCAAGGCCGACCCCGCCATTGCCGGCAAGGACGTTGAAGGCGGCTGCATCATCGGCCCCGGCGGCGGAGACAATGCCATGGCCTCGCTGGGCCTCGGCATGGCCGTGGGCGATGTGTCCGTATCGCTCGGCACTTCCGGCGTGGCCGCGGCCATCGCTGAAAACCCGGTGTACGACCTGACCGGCGCCATTTCCGGCTTTGCCGACTGCACCGGCCACTATCTGCCGCTCGCCTGCACAATCAACGGTTCGCGCATTCTGGACGCCGGTCGCGCCGCCCTAGGCGTGGACTACGACGAACTGGCCGAACTGGCGTTCAAGGCCGAGCCGGGTGCCGGCGGCATCACCCTGGTGCCGTACTTCGACGGCGAGCGTACGCCGAACCGTCCGGACGCCACCGCCTCGCTGACTGGCCTGACCCTACACAACACCACCAAGGAGAATCTGGCCCGTGCGTTCGTCGAAGGCCTGCTGTGTTCCCAGCGCGACTGCCTCGAGCTGATTCGCTCGCTGGGCGCCGAGATCAACCGCATCCTGCTCATTGGTGGCGGCGCGAAGTCCGTGGCCATCCGCACGCTGGCCCCCTCAATCCTCGGCATGGACGTGACCCGTCCGGCCACCGACGAATACGTGGCCATCGGCGCCGCCCGTCAGGCCGCCTGGGTGCTGTCTGGCGAGGCCGAACCGCCGACCTGGCAGCTCACCATCGAGGGCGTGGAGACCGGCGAGCCCACCGAAGCCGTGTACGAGGCGTACGCCAAGGCCCGCGGCTGATACGCTGCCAGCAAATCCATGAGATAACAACTGAATAACGATTCCTGATGAATGCCGCCATGGCGAGCATCGCGAAGAGCCGCTGTTATACCGCGCTCCTCGCTGAAGCACACATGGCGGCATTTTTCGTTTCCCACGCAATCCACAAATACGGCTATAATCAAGTCGTTTGAACAAGTCTGGAGATGATCCTATGAACGACCGCTCCCGTATGATGCTGTACGCCCTGACCGCCGTCGCCTGCGTGATGTGGATATGGCAGTCTGTCAAAGAGTCGATGAACGACGGCACGATCATCAGCACTTCGAACATCATTTTTCTGGTATGCATTGGCATCGCGGCCATCTACTGCGCGGCCAACGCGCTAATCCTGTGGTGGCGCCAGCCCGGCAAGGATGACGCGGCTGATGACGACGAAACCGACAGCACGGACGCCGAGGCCGAAGCCGAACAAGCCGAAGAAAACGAACACGACGACGTTGCCGACACCGCAGACACCGACACCGCAGACGCCAAAGAAAACCACAACCCACAGCACTAAAGGAACATCATGGATGCAACCACATTGTCAATAACCCTCAGCGCGATATTGGCCGTCATCTGCATACCTTGCGGCCTGTTTCTGGGGCTTGTTCCCATGAAGGCCGACCTGGTGACCGCCAAGCAGTCAAAGGCCTCGCAGATGGTGAGCTTCATCGTTGCCATAGTGTTCATCGGCTTGCTGGTCGCAGGCCATGATCTGGAGACCTGGGCCATGGTAATCGGTCTGGTCATCGGCTTCGCCGTTGCCAAGATCCCCGCACTGCACGCCTGGGCTTTGCACAAGTGGCCGTTCTTCGAACCCAAGAAAATGGCTCCCACCCCCAAGCGCGTCAAGAAAGCCAGGAAGAAGTAAGCTCTGGCCTTACCTATTCGCTGAAAGCGGGATATCGACATCGGTATCCCGCTTTTTCATTGGCCGCACATATCCGCTGAGGCACATCGCCGAATCATATTGTCGAAATACACCCCAAGTCGGTAGGCCGTTGTCGAGAACACGGCACCCCCGACACGAAAGTGCCCATAGCACACCCTTCCCCACTTCGACCTCGGTCAAAAGAAAAAGCCCGGCGAGCGGCCGGGCTTAAAAGGAGAAGAGAGGAAGAAGATTCATCAAATCATGCTTCGTTGAATAGAGCCAGGAATTTGGCGCGCCACGCATAGCGCGTCGAGACCAGCACCAGACCAACAACGGTTAGCGTGACGCCAATCGGCGCAGCGGCTGGTGAAACGAATAGCAGTACGGCGTAGGCTGCGGCCAACAGGCAGAGCGACAGCAGCAGAACATGATGTGCGCGCATAGCAGTATCTCCATTGACGTTGCGTAGGTATGCATGGACTTACAGTATTTAGTTTAATGATTTAACCATATATCATATTTGTTACCAATGCAAATCGAAAAGGGGCCGGCCTGCCAAATACTGGCAGCCCAGCCCCACTCAGTGCCACACAAAGGCCGAGGCAGAGGCAACAGTCGAAACCGCGATCCCGTCACTTCGACCAGATGAGCACTTCCCCATCGCCATACGCCGCCAATGGGCCTCGAGCCGAGCATGCGCCGCGCGCAGCACCGGTGATATCCCGGTCCACAACAATCGGCGAACCGTCAGGATTCTCGAAATACTCCTCGACAATACGCGGTTGGCCAAGATCAGCAGTGGAGATCACCGGTCCAGTTGCCGACCGAATCGATTCGGGCAACGAAACGGTCATCCATAGCTCATCATCGGTTTCGCGCAATGCCAACGAAGAGCCGTCACCACTCACCACGGCCTCGGCTTCGCCGGAAGCGGCCTTCGCGCCCGAAACATAGGCGTTCGAAGACAGCAATACCGGCTGCTTCACGCTGCGATACAACTCCTCATCGCCAAGGCCAGCCTCTTCAATCAGCTGTTCATACTCCTCAAGCGAGCGCGGATAGCCGTCAAAGAACGCGGTTCCAGCTTCCGCCATACCGGCCGCACCGGCGGCATCCGCGGTACACAACGGTTTGGCGGAATCGTCCACAGCCAAGAACAGGTTGTTGACGTACCGATCATCGCCACCGTAGACGAATGCCTCGCCGGCCACATCGGTGACGTGCGGGAAATGGTATGGCGTGGATCGGTCCAAGACGGCGGTGTGACGAATGCGACCGGCGAACAGATTGTTGACGAACGCCGCGCCTTGCGCATAATCGTCGAAACTGAACTCGGAGGCAAACACGTTGTTCATAAACGTAATCGGCCCGTGGGTCACCTCGGTCATCACATCTCGCGTGTTGCGGTAGAACACGTTCGAATCCACCACGGTGCCCTGCGCCTGCCAGTCGAGCCACATACCCAGCACCGAATCATGCACCCGGTTGCCGCGCACCACCGTGTCGACGGCTGCGTGCATTTTAATGGCGGCCACTTCCCAGCCGAAGAACTCGCGCTTGGCGCCGATGCGGTATATGTGGTTGCCTTCAATCAGCGAGAAGGCGCAGCCCATATGACCAACCACACCATTCTGGCCGCAGTCGTAGATTACGTTGCCGCGCACCACGTGCCCGCCGACTACGCCTTTCTCCCAGCCGGCATGCAGCGCCTTGTAGACGGCCTCTTTTTGGTATTGGTACCCGGACTTACGATGGGTGCGCGTCGATTCGTTGTCGCCGGTGGAAATCTCCTTGCCCAGCGAGATCGCCGAACATTTCGCGTCATGAATGCGATTGTTTTCGATAACCCACCCGCGGGACCAATGCGGGCCCACCAGCCCGACCTGATCGGCAGTCGGCGGCGTGTAAGGGCAGGCCGCCTGCGCCATTTCAAAGCCGGAGACCGTAATGTAATTGACGAACGGGCGGCTCGGGTAGAAACAGGTCTCGCGCACGTTGATTTCGGTAAGTTCCGCATTCGGGTCGGCTTCATGGAAATTGGCCCAAATGGTTGTGGCCTCATCATCGACCGCACAGCACCACACGTTCACGGTGGCATCCGAATCAATCAGCGGCACGATGGAATCGGTGGCGGCGTCACGGCCGGTATCCCAACGCTGTGGGTTGCGCACCTTGTCCAGCGAGGCGACTTCGTAGAAGGATTTGCCATTCAGATACACATCGCCCAGGTGGCGTACCTCGACCTTTGGGTCCGGGTATACGGTCCAATCGCCGAATACGGTTTCCACGTACGGGTTGTATCCGTTGAAGAATGCGTTCGGGATTACGGCTTTCCACACGCCATCGCCTTCGGGCTGCCATGTGTCGATACGTTCGGAGCCGGTGATTACCGGGCGCGGTTCGCCCGCGGCCGCGCGGTAGACGATGCGGTTCGTGGCGCTCTCTCCGCCGAATCGGGGGTCGACAGATTCCCGATAGGTGCCGGCATGCACAACCACCTCATCGCCGGCTCGGGCGATGGCCGCCGCTTGGCCGATGGTCAGAAACGGGTCGGCCGCGCTGCCGGCGCCGTTCGTCTTCGCCGCCTGCGCGGAAACATGATATTGCGTCATTGCATTGTTCCTTTCTCTCCTGTATCCCGGTTTCGCCGCGACAGTTGGGTTAGAGCGGCAAACCTACTGCTTCTCGGCAGCGGCCCGCTCTTCAGGAGTCCAGTCATCCGGGACTTCGGCAATCACATGGCAGGGATTGCCCACGGCGATGGAATCGGCGGGAATATCATGGGTGACGACTGCGCCCGCACCGATAATCGAGTTGTCTCCGACGGTGACGCCGGGGCAGATCACTGCATTGCCGCCCAGCCACACATTGTTGCCGATGGTCACGTCGGCGTTGTGCTGCCAGCCTTCCAGTCGAGGCTTGCGGGCGATGGCGTGGTTTGGCGTATAGATGCTCACGCGCGGGCCAATCAGGCAATCGGAACCGATGGAGATCGGGCCGCCGCCCACAATCAGCAGGTCCATGTTGATGAACGTACGGTCTCCGATTTTCAGGCCTAGCCCGTAATCAAGCCGGATTGGCGGGCGGAAGTCCACGCCCTCGCCGGCCTCGGGCACGAGTTCGCGGAACAGTCGCTCAGCTTCGGCGGTGTCTTCAAAGTAGATGCGATTGATGCGGTCGCACGTGGACTGCGCCTCGCGCGTAAGTTCCGGCAAAATCTCCGACTTACGGTACTGCAACCAGTCATCGGCGAACAGTTTCGCCACATCCGGGTGATCTTGCTTGAGTTGTTCGAGATCGTGCGCCATCGATTGCCCCCTTGCATTTGTTTAACGATTAAACAATATGATTGTACAATATTGTAGAGCGGGCTGAGACCATTACCGCCGTTTTACGCCGATCAGGCAACCCACGAATCCGCCGGCCCATTCGGTACTGAGGAATCGCGCATCACAATCTGCCATGATACGAGCATAAGTAACGTCCGCATGCGCAATTAGTGCAATATCAGGCATTGTTCCCTCATCAATGCTGTCAGGTGCAGGCTGCCCGGCAAGGAATTCCAAACGATTGCCATGCAAGCGCAATCCGAACCATTCGTTGGCCCCAAGCGCTCCAAGCGCAATGCACCGCTTATCTCCCCTATCGGTGATTTCGGCCGTCAATTGGCCGGATTCCGCTTCCGCCATGACCATGACAACATGGGTGGAATCCTGATGCATCATCATCGTGTATTCGGGCCGGGTGAACGCGGCATATTCCTGCCCGTCGACGCGCAGGAACCGGTAATCGTCACGGCCTCGAACGCCGACTAGGCGGGTATCGTCGAGCTGGATGAGCTCAGCAGGGCATGCGGCATTATTACCAGCAGCGCAATCACACCCCGCAGAATCCACACCCCTCACTGCACATGGCAATCCATCCTCGTCAACGTCCACGACCAACTTCTCGGGAAGCCGGCCAAGCCCCGGAGCCACGACCGGCCAACCGGGATCGACGATATCGATACGCTTATTCGGCTCCCCACCGTCCAGCTTCCACGAGACTGGATTGTGCTGCCATACGACCGGTGCCACGAACGTTTCCCGGCCACAGTAGCTGAACGTTTCTCCGGGTTCCTCGCCCGGAGTCTCGCGTATGCCAAGACACGCGAGCAGCCAGCCGACGGTCGGATGCAGCAGCAGATCGGCGTGCCCAACGCATTGGACCGGCTCCCCCGCTCCCAAATGACGGTGTGTGAGGATCGGATTGCGTTTGCAAGCCTCAAACAGCCGGTTATCGTGACCCACCACGCTTCGTTCACCGTCACGCGCCGGCTCAATCCAGATATCTTGCGCGGCAAGGTTCTTCTCAAAACCGGCGAGCGCCGCCGCGAATCCGCGCGGTGCGTGCGTGCGCATTATCATCTCACTGTGCTCGAAGCTGGTGCCGCCCTCGGCGGTCATCAGGTAGAGGTAATCGCCCACCCGGTACAAATGCGGCCCTTCAGCCCATACCGCATCCATGCCATAGCCGCGCCAAATCACGGTTTTATGGTCTTGCAACGTCCACGTGCCTGGGGCGATGGGCTGCGTCCAGATCTCGGTTTGACCATCCCACTGCGGATGTAATGCCGGGCGCGTTTGCGTCCACCACACTGTGCCATCGCCGTCTTCAAAGATGTCCGGGTCAATGCCTTCGGCCCCGGCCACCCAGTACGGACCGCGCCATGGTCCGGTCAACTCATCGGCCTCGATGACGAAATTGCCTTGGGCGGCGCGACAGCCATCGACATCCTTCTGCGAGCATCCTGCAGCGAGCGCCTTCACCTCATTCACGCGGGCCACGGTGCATACGATCACATATCGCCCGCCGATACGGCGAATGGTCGGCGCGTACAGGCCGCCGGAATCCTCGACGCCATCAATGAGCAGCCGATGAGACATCGCCTCATCCACCGCATTCGCCGTGCGCGTCCACGTCACAAGATCACGGGTCGTATGAATGGGCAACCCCGGCACCAATTCAAACGAGGAGTTGACCAGCACGATTTCCTCGCGCGTCGTATCCCATATCCAGGACGGGTCCGGGTACATGCCACGCAACACCGGGTTGGAGACGGTTATGGTACATTCGCGGCCACGGTCGCCGCAATGTTCATTGTCGCTTGCCACAAGTGTCGCCTTTCATTCCCCAGTGCCGAATAGTCAGGCGACTTTCCCTGATTATCAGGAAAGCCGCCTGGCGTCATCATATTTCCATGTAATCGAAATGGCTGAAAATGGCTTCTTTGCCGTATCCGGAAAGGTCCACGGCCACCAACCCGACGAACGCGCCGGTAAAGAATCCGCCATAACGTTGGGCCACATGATCATCGGAGAGCACGGCGGCGTCCAGCGTCACCGGAATCTCATGCCATGTCTTGCCATCGAACGAATACTCGTAGGTGTAGGTACGAGTACGCACTTTGGTTCGCAACCATACGGATTCGATGTCATCAGGAATGGCGATGGCTGTGTCTTTGAGGAACGACGTGTACGTATCGAAATCGTTCTGGGCGACTTCGATTACGCGCTGCCCTCGCTTCTCGTCCCAGGTGATGAATGCCCATGACCAGCACAGGTGGTTGTAGAAGTTGGTCAGGCCGGCCATCTGCATGTAGTTGCTTGGATCGAATGTCACCTTGGTTTCGGCGTTGAAATCGAACGCCTGCCAACGGCGTCCTACCAGCGACAGTTCAAACAGGTTTGCCAGCGACCCTTGACCACGCAAGGTCAGCGAGCCGCCGCCCACGCGGCCCATGGTCTCGGTGAATGGCACACGCAGGGTGTTCCAGTTGAGGTCGAGTTCGCTCGATTCGAACTCGTCATGCTGGCTATGATCCGTAGGGGCCTCAGTTGCGATGGCGTCGGCCGGGGCTTCGACATAACGCTCTCCCCCATGGCCGCCGACCACATACGGCCAGCCATCGCCATCCCACTCGACCTTCTGAATCGAAGTCTCTCGGCCGAGCGTGCACCAGCCGCGCACGCCATGAGCCGGCTCGTTCTCGTGCCGCCAGGGCCTGCCGCACAGTGAAGCGTAATACCATTCGCCGCCGGGCGTATCCACGAGTGCTCCATGCCCCTGCTTTTGCAGGTAGGTGCCGGGGGTATCGAAGTTGGAGATGAACGGATTGCTCGGCATGCTTTCGAACGAAAGCTCATCCAAGGTTCGCGAACGGGCCACGGACTCCTGATGCTCGTATTGGGTGCCGCCTTCCGCACAAAACAGGTAGTACCAGCCATTGATGGTGTAGAGGTGCGGCCCTTCGACTAATTTCACATCGGTGCCGCGCCAGATGGTGCGGGCTGTTTCCGGCTTCAATTGCATGGTCTTGACATCGAATTCAGTCAAGGTGATGCCGTCGAACGGATGATGATATTCACGGAAGTCCCAGGTTTGCTGCACCAGATACTTGCGTCCATCGGTATCATGGAACAGGCTGGCGTCGAAGCCCACGCCATTGACACGGATTGGCTCGCTCCACGGGCCGCGGATGTCCTCGGCAGTGACCAGATAGTTCGCGCAATCCTTGAACGCGCCGTTGACGATCTTCACATCCGTGTAGATGAGCCAGAATTTGCCGTCCGCGTAGGACAGGTCAGGCGCCCAGATGCCGCCGCCAGACGGGTTGCCCTTCATGTCCAACTGGGAAACGCGGTTTAAGGGCCCGGGCAGCAGATTCCAGTGAACCATGTCGCGGGATTCGTGCAAACGGACTCCCGGCCACCAGTCAAATGTGGAATTGGCGATGTAGTAGGTGTCGCCGACGCGAATCATCGAGGGATCTGCGTTGAATCCGGGGAGTACGGGATTGGAGATCTTCATGGTTTTCTCCTCATTGAAAAGAATGGGTGCCGTGGGAAGGAGGAAAGGAAGAGGTTGAAAGGAATCGGCCCAAAGAGCCATGTACCTTTCCACGGCACGGTTATGGTTGCTGCGACTAGCCCTTGACAGCACCGGTCAGGCCGCCAACGATCTTCTTCTGGAAAATGGTGAAGCAGATCAGCGCGGGAATCATCGACAGCGAGGTGAAGGCCAGTACCTGAGCGGTATCGACCGAATGCTGGGAGCTGAACATCTGCACGCCGAGCGGCAAGGTGTACTTGCTGGAATCGTTGAGCAGGAACAGCGGCAGCATGTAGGCGTTCCAGCTGCTCACGAAGCTCAGGATGCCGACGGTGGCCACGCCGGGCCAGCTCAACGGCAGCACCATACGGCCGAAGAAGCCGATGCGAGAACAGCCGTCCAGCTCTGCCGCTTCTTCCAGTTCCTTAGGAATGGACTTGAGGAATGGCACCAGGATGATGATGGCCTGTGGCAGGCCGAATGCTATCTGGGGCAGAATAATGCCCAGATGCGAGTTGATCAGGTGCAGATTGCGCAGCAGCAGATACAACGGGGTGATGGCCACGGTGATGGGGAACATCATGCCGGCGGCGAACAGCGAGTACAGCAGTTTGTTGAATTTGAACTCGTATCGGGCAATGACGAAGCTCACCATCAAGGCCAGCACCACGATGCCCACCATTGTGCCAATGGAGACGATCAGGGAGTTGACGAGTTCCGGCCAGAAGATGTTCGAAGTGAACACCGTCTTGTAATTCTCAAAGTTCCATGGATCGGGCCAGCCGGCCGGGTCCCTCGTAATCTGCGCATTGGTGCGGAAGCCGCCGATAATGATGTACAGCACCGGGCCAACGCACAGCGCCACAAGCAGCAGTGAGAAGAAGTAGACGACCGGGTTGCCCCACGGGGTCTTTGCGGATTTTCTCAATGCATACGGATCATAGGTCTTGTTCTTGCCCTTGCCCACGGACGGGGAGACTGCGGTCGTCATTGTGAAACCACCTCATTTGCAACTGCTGCGGCATTGCCATTGGCCTTGGCAAGCTTGGCCGCTTCCTTCGCCGCACGCTTGGCACGACGCTTGGCATCCTTCTCGTCGGTGAGCGCACCTTCGAGATCTCGGTTAAGTACGAACCGCTGGTAGGTCAAGGCAATGACCAGCGAGATGATGAAGATCACCACGGCCACGGCGGAACCGTAACCATAGTTGTTGGCGAGTCGACCTTCGCGCACCATGTAGGTTGCCATGGTGGACGTTCCTGCGGTAGACGACACGTACTGGCCCCAGATGATGTAGACCAAGTCGAACAGCTGAAGAGAACCGATAATCGACATGAATGCCCAGATACGAATGGTGGGGCCGAGCAGTGGCAGGGTGATGCTCCACTGCTGACGCCAGAATCCAGCACCATCCACCTTCGCGGCTTCATAGAGGTCTTCGGGAATCGACTGCATGCCGGCAATCATCAGGATGACGGCGAAGCCGATGTACTTCCACGAAATGATGAACATCAATGTCCAGATGGCGATTTTCGGATCGGAGATCCAGTCCGCCCCGCCAAGTCCTATTTTCTTGAGTAGCGCGTTCAATGCGCCTGTGGTCTGGAGGATGAGACTCCAGCCGGTGCCAACGATGACTTCGGAAACGACGTACGGCACGAAAATCAGGGTACGAATCAGTGCGCGGCCCTTGAATTTCTGGTTGAGCAGCAGGGCGAAGAGGATGGCCAGCGGCCCCTGGATGACGAGCGAAGCGACGACCACGAATAGCGTGTGTCCCAATGCCTGCTGGAAGTTCGGGTCGGTCAGAATGACCTTGTAGTTTTCAAAACCGATGAACTGGCCGTTGACGGTGGGCTTGCCATAGCCCTTCCACTTGAAGAATCCGTAGTAGCCGGCCATGAACACCGGCAGGATGACGAATCCGAGGAACATGATCAGGGCAGGAAGCGAAAGGATGGTGATTTCGATACGTTTGCGAACCTTGTCGCTTAAGCCCGACGTGCGGCGCTGTACCTTCGCGCCTGCTGAAACTGACATTGTTGAGGCCTTCCTAAGAAAACAAATTGGGCCGCGGTTGTTGCTGTGCAAGCATTCGCCGCGGCCCGGGAATTACGGTCGGGGCAGAGCGAATCAGCCCTTGGCCGCAGCGGTTTCAACACCCTTGACAATGTCTTGGGCGGAACCTTGACCGGCCATCATGTTGACCACGCCTTCGTTGAGTGCGTTGCCGATGTTCTGACCGAACACGGTGTCGAGCCACATGGACACGGAGGATGCGTCGTTGTAGACGGTCAGCACCTGCTTCAGAGCCTCGTTGGTCACCACATCCTGGGCTTCCTTGTTGGCCGGGATGGTGGAGAACGCCTCAGCGTACTTCTCCTGCCATTCCTTCTCGGAGACGAAGTTGAGGAAGTCCACAGCCTCTTCAGGCGCCCACTCGCCCACGGCCATGCCATCGGAACCACCCATGATGGCAGTTGGATCGCCTTCGCCACCGTCCATGGTCGGGAATGCGAAGTAGCCGAGGTCGGCCATGTCCTTCTTGTCCGGAGTCAGGTCCTTGATCACGCCGGGCTCCCAGCCGCCCATGAGTTCCATAGCTGCCATGTGGTTGGCGAGCAGGCCGGCGGAGGAGCTTGCGCCCTGCTGGGCCGGAGTGGTCAGGAAGCCATCGTTGAAGGCATCGAGGTCGAGCAGCGCCTGCACATCATCACCGGTACGGGTCCAGCACTTATCGCTGAAGTCCTTATCGGACTGGGCCTTGTCGAAGGTGTCAGCAGAGCATTCGCGCAGTGCGAACCAGTACCACCAGTGGGCGGCCGGCCAGGCGTCCTTACCGCCTACGGCAATCGGCGTGATGCCGGCGTCCTTCAGCTTCTGCACCACGGTCTTGAACTCATCCCAGGTCTTCGGAGTTTCAGTAATACCGGCCTTCTCGAACAGATCCTTGGAATACCAGATGCCGCCGGGAAGCACTGACTGCTGCACGCTGTAGATCTTGCCATCGATGGTGCCGGTGGCTTCAGCAGTGGCCATCTGGTTCTTGACGGTGTCGGAGATCTTGTCGGTCAGGTCCATGGCTTGCCCAGCTTCGACCACATCACGTAGCTTCTGGCCACCACGCGCCATAAAGATATCGGGGGCGGAATTCGGGTCCTGCAGAGCGGTCTGCAGCTTGCCATCCATATCCTCGTTCTGAATGGCTTCAATCTTGATGGTAACGTTCGGGTTTTCCTTCTCGAACGCCTTGGCGGCGGATTCCCAGTATGCCTTGCCGTCGCCAGTGGTGGAGTTGTGCCACATGGTGATTTCCACCTTGCCATCGGCATTCGTGTCGCCGCCGCTCCCGCAAGCGGCCATGCTGACACAGGTTACCGCCGCCAGAAGTGCGGCGGCCACGGACTTGAACTTCATTATCGTCTCCTTATTGTTCTTGACCAGCATGAAACCTATCCGCGATTTACGAAAGTTTCGAAAGGTATATCAGCCGGTTACATATCTAACAGCTGGTAATTAATGATGTTTTCAGTGAAACCTCGCCGTTTCACCTATTCCATCAACCTTCTTTAACTTTATCGAAAACTCGCTTTATGTTTTCGATATCTCTATCATAGAGAGCCTTAGTTTGACGGTCAAACGAAATTTATATCGGCTTTTTTACTATCAAAATCGTTGAAATTCCAACCTTTTTTATCTATACATACCATTCTTTATCGTCAAATTGACTTTACGAAAGTTTCGAGTATACTGATATCAACATTCTCTGATGAAGGCGGTCAATGATGGCGTCGGCAGAACAGCGCAAAAGCAACGGCGAGAACAAGGTCAAACTTGCAGACATCGCCAAACAGACTGGCTACTCACTGGCCACCGTGTCCAAAGCCCTGAACGGCAAGGCGGATATTTCGGAGGCGGCCCGGCAGGCCATTGACAAAGCCCTGAAAGACAACGGCTACATTCGCCGCGTCTCCCTCTCCCGTAAACAACGCACCATCGAGGTGGCATTTCGGGATTTTGAGACCATTTGGGCGCTGGAGGTGCTCAGGGGCATCATCACGGAGGCCAAGCCGCACAACATCAATGTCATGGTTGCGGAAAGTGGCGACCGGCAGCACCCCGACTCTTCCTGGGTTGAAGGCATCATCGACCGCCAGCCCATTGGCGCTATTCTGGTGTTCTCCAACTTGACGGACAAGGAACGCAGCATGTTCCAATCACACGGCATTCCTTTCGTCGTCTTCGACCCTTCCGGCAATCCGGCATTAGATGATCTCTCCGTACAGGCGGACAACTGGATGGGCGGCGTCATCGCCACCCGTCATCTGCTGGAACTCGGCCACAAGCGCATCGGCATCATCACCGGACCGGATGAAATGCTCTGCTCACGTGCCCGGCTTGACGGCTATTCGGCGGCCCTCGCCGAACGCAATATCCCCACCTCTCCCGAACTCATCACCGAAGGCGATTTCACCACGCCAGGCGGTTACGAAGGAGCCATGGCGTTACTTGAAGACGAACAAAGTCGCCCGACCGCCATCTTTGCAGGCAATGACCTACAGGCCATGGGCGTTTACGAGGCGGCCCGTCAACTGAAAATCCGTATCCCCGAAGATCTGTCCGTTATCGGATTCGACGATATACAGACCGCCGCGTACATGGGCCCGGCGTTGACCACGGTCCGCCAGCCATTGCAAGACATGGCCGCCACTGCAGCCCGCATGGTCATCGATACCAATGAAGGACGCAAGATTCAGAAGCGCGTGGTTCTTTCTACGTCTTTGGTGGTGCGGGACAGCACGCGGCGGCTCAAATCACGGGATTAGTCCAACCGTCAGAACGACACCGGTTCCTTGCATGCCTCGAGAATCGCTCGGGCATCGTCACGGTGAATCTGCACGAATGAGCCGCCGGCCTCACCGGCATGATCGGCGTACTTGTCGAGAGAGGCGGGATCGTCAGGCACGCCGGCCTCAGAAAGAGTCAGCGGCGCACCTACGCGACGCAGGAAATCGACATAGCGATCAATGCCTTCCTCGGCCACCGTGCGATCGGTTTTGCCGGTGGGCGTCACACCCCACACGTCGACCGCCCAGCGGGCAAAGCGAGCCGTCACCTCATCGTTGACCAAATACACGTATGCCATCCAATGCGGGTGGACCACAGCCAGACCAGCACCGTGAGCGATATCGGTGTATGCGGACAGCGCGTGCTCGATGCCGTGCGTCACCCAATCCTCTTCCTTGCCGCGCGAGATAATGCGGTTCAGAGCCAACGTGGAATCCCACATTGCATTGGAGCGAGCCTCATAATCTTTCGGATCGGACAAGCACGCTCGCCACGAACGCAGAATATGACGTTGGATTCCCTCGGCGATTTCGTCGGAAAGGTTGTCGTCCACCGGATAGGAGAAATACTGCTCACACGTGTGGCAGAACATGTCCTCGAAGCCATACACCGTCTGTTCGGCGGGCAATGTCATCAGGTAGCTTGGATCCAGCACGGAGAACCTGGGCATCAGCGGGAACGACGTATAGCCGAGCTTGCGGTTACGTTCCCAATTGGTGAGCACGGCCGCATCTCCCATTTCCGAGCCCGTTGCCGCGGTGGTGAGCACCACGCCAACCGGAATCAGCCCTTCAGGTGCCGGTTTGCCGGTTTCGATGTAGTCATCCCACAAATCCTCATCGTCACCGATGCCGGAACCCAACGAAATGAATTTCGCGCAGTCGATTACCGAGCCACCGCCGACGGCCAGAATCAGGCCGACGCCATGCTCCTTGACCAGTCGTACGCCTTCCAGCGCTTTGTCCAATCGCGGGTTCGGCGTAACGCCGGGCAGCTCGATGATTTTGCGCCCGGTTCCTGCCAGCGCAGCCATCACATCGTCATAGGCACCGTTGCGTTTAATCGATCCGCCGCCATACACCACCAGAACGGCGCCCTCGACACGCTCCACCTCCTGTGCGATATGGCGCGCCTGCCCTTTGCCGAAGTAGATCTTCACCGGGTTATGGAAAATGAAATCTCGCATGCGTAACTCCTTTGTTGTGCTGATGTTCCCCTGAGAACAGCTTATCTTCTCCTGCCGCCGATATGTTCACCGTCGCCAACACGTCACCGTCAACGCACCCCTCCGCGAACATGTTCGCCCCCACCCCAATCCACCCCCCAGCCCCGCCACAACCAGAAAACCGCCCTTGGCGACGTTGCCTCAGGCGGTTTTCCAGCGGAAGGAGAGAAAGGAGAAAGAAGGAATGGAAAGGTGCCATGCGGGCATAACACAACACCGCACATGGCGAAACTATCGAATCAGCCCATCGGGCGCACTGGCATCATAATTGATGTGTACACGCCCGATGGAGCGAATTCAATCGGTCAGACCGATGGTCACTCGACCTCAGCCAGGGCATCAATGATGTAGTTGTTGATGGTGGCCTTGACAGACTCGAGGTGATCGGACTTGGTGGCGGCGATGAGCTCGGACTGCGGCTTGTCGAGGCTGTAGGCTTCGAGGTCGGCCAAGGTGACGTTGCCCTCGTCGATGTCCTTGCCGATGCCGGAGTCGTAGGAGCTGTAGCGCTCGGCCTGAAGATTCTGGATGAAGCCGTCCTGGTTCATCTTGTCGGCAACCAGCAGGCCGGCGGCGTAGGCATCCATGCCGGCGATGTGGGAGCGGAACAGGTCCTCCTCGTAGAAGGAGGTACGGCGCGGCTTGGCGTCGAAGTTCAGACCACCGTGAGGTCCGATGGAGCCGGCCTGCAGGACTTCCCACATGACGGCGACGGTCTCGTACAGATCGGTCGGGAACTCGTCCATATCCCAGCCGATGAGCTTGTCGCCCTGGTTGGCGTCGAGGGAACCGAGGAAGCCGGACTCGCGGGCCACGCGGATCTCGTGCTGGTAGGTGTGGCCGGCCAGGTTGGCGTGGTTGCCTTCCAAGTTCAGCTTGAAGACGTCGGTCAGGTCGTGGTTGCGCAGGAACTCGATGGCGGTGGCGGCATCGAAGTCGTACTGGTGCAGCGTCGGCTCCTTCGGCTTCGGCTCGATCAGGAACTGGGCCTCAAAGCCGATTTCCTTGGCGTAATCTGCGCACATGTGGAAGAACTTGGCGATGTGGTCGGTCTCGCGCTTCATCTCGGTGTTCCACAGGTTCTCGTAGCCTTCGCGGCCACCCCAGAACACGTAGTTCTCGGCGCCCAGGCGCTTGCCGATCTCCAAGCTCTTCTTGAGCTGGCCACCGGCGTAGGCGTAGATGTCGGCGAACGGAGAAGTGGCGGCGCCGGACACGAAGCGCGGGTTGGTGAACAGGGAGGAGGTGTTCCACAGCAGCTTGACACCGGTGGACTTCATATTCTCGTCGATCTTGTCAACGACCTTGTCGAGGTTGGCGTTGGTCTCGCGCAGGGTGTCGCCTTCGGGGGCGATGTCACGATCGTGGAAGCAGAAGTACTCGACGCCCAGCTTCTGGAACAGCTCGAAGGCGTAGTCGACCTTGGCCAGAGCCTGGTCCATCGGATTGGTGTACTTGTAGTACGGGCGGTGCGCGGTGCCGGTGCCGAACGGATCAACCAGTTCCTGGTTGAAGGTGTGCCACCAAGCAACGCCGAAGCGCAGCCAATCCTTCATCTTCTTGCCGGCAACGACCTTGTCGGCATCGTAGTAATGGAAGGCGAAGTCTTCCTTCGGTCCTTTGGCGCGGCCGACGTACTCGATCTTGTCAACATCCCACAGACCCATTTGGGCGCTCCTTTGCAGTAGGCGATATTACGGATTGCAGGACCAATAATAAAACGAACGAACTAAGTTTGTCAAATGATTGAATTAATACGCCGCGTCTCAGCGTATTGCTAGTCATTGCAATGGTTTTCGAATGCAGTCAAGGCACAGATAGTATGGGCAAGCCAAGAAAGACAACTCAGCCAAGGAAACGAGACTTGATAATTGACGTCACGCAATTCCTCGCCGGCCACCGCTGAGGCCGGCTCCACCACCCCGCCAACTCCAACAGCACCACCCCCGCCAACACCACCGCCATGGTCATCACCCTGATGATCGGCTCGTTTGTGGCCATCCTCAACCAAACGCTGATGACCTCCGCCCTGCCCACGTTGATGCACGAGTTCGACGTGCCCAGCAGCACCGTGCAATGGCTGACCACCGGATTCATGCTTACCAACGGCATCATGATCCCGATCACCGCGTTCCTCATCGAGACCTTCACCACCCGCCAGCTGTTCCTGTACGCGATGGGCATATTTGCAGAATGATCTTGGCGTTAATGCACTGGTGTCCGGTCTGGTGATGATGCCGAGCGGCATCGCCATGGGCATCCTGAACCCGGTGGCAGGCAAGATGTATGACCGTATCGGTGGCCGGCCGCTCGCCTTACTGGGCTTCGCGATCATGACGTCTGCGGCTGTGCTGCTGGTCACCATCATGAACACGCACACCGCGGCGGCCATGCGCACCGGAGTGCCGGAAGCGGCGGCATCGGCCATTGGCGTGCGGGCTTCGTTCCGCACGGTCGCCATTGTGTGCGCGGTCTGTTTGGTTGCGTCACTCTTCATTCGTGATCGCGGCCGCCGACTTGGACAGCAGCGTTAGGCGAATCCTTCACCGATTGCTGGCCTTCTTGATCAGCGCGTCCAAAGTACCGGCTTGGCGCGCGGCTTCCACATCTTCCCAGTCGAGACCGGTGTCTTTGGCCCTCCCGTAGAAAAACCGCACCAGACCGGCAAAGTCCGGTTTATATCCGGTTTCCCGGAATGAACGGGCCAGCGAATCACCGATTTGCGGGTCATCAGGCCTTCGTGCCTCATAGATCGGGATGGAACAGGATCGCCACACGCCTCTCACATGTGCGATGCGATTGACGATCATGCCGCCGTGCGCACCATCGTATTGCGAGGCGGCATGTACGTCCGACACCTCGTAGACACCACCATGAATGATGTCCTCAACTGTCAGACGACCTTTGACCGCGCTGGCATCGCGAATCCAGAACATCGAAGCGAAATTGGTGTCATCAAGTTCGCGAAAATCACGTATCTCGCGTGTGCCGATACGTTCGTCCTTGTCATACATGAATTCGGCCAAGGCTAGGAATGGCGAGATACCTGCGCCCGGACCGTACTGCAATTCGATACGTAAATCTTCGGATTCATTGCCGGTCAGTCCAATACCGCTGACGGCGCAGTCATAGGCAAACCAATCCCAGAACCACCATTCGATCCTTTGCAGCACCTGCTTCGGATACTTTTTGCATGGGTTCAGATTCACTTCGCGATAATATATGCGTCTCGCTTCGGCATAGACGGCGAGATTGCAGCGTTTGAACATCTCGGCTACGTCTTTGGTGTCCAGCATTGCTGGCAAACCGGCATTTTCGGCAGTAGTAGTGGTTGCGGTGCTCATGGTGTTTCCCCTTCATGTGATGTGGACGGCGGGCTACGTTGCCCGCCGTGAGGCACACTGTATGACGTTCGTGCGGTGGCTCGCAAGCCCACATGGCGAGATGGTGGATAAGTGGAAAACCCAATGATTCCAAGGGGTATGGAATGTGCATAACAGTGGCTACCGTCGGTGGATAACCGCACTTTCTTGCAGGTTATCCACTGATCGCGCAGCTGTTATCCACCGTCTCTGGGTTATCCACATCGTCTCTGGCGTGTCGTCCACTGTCAGCAGTCGATTTCTGCTTCGTTTGGCGTGTATAAGTGCACGGTGAAGTGTATAACTCCGCGCATTAGGCATATTTGCTACTGAGAAAGGTCCCGAAATCGCCTTCGAACGCATAGCTACACTCAGCAGATGTATTCAGCATGGCAATAGACCCACTTAGGCACCGGCGAATGATTTTCCCTCGCTTATAGAGTCGGCAAAGGCCCAACACCTGTCCCAACGCCGACGCTACTGCACTGGCAGCGTCGGCAGAGGACCACAACTTGGCACAGCAACGACGCTAAAACCGCCCAGCATCGTTACACGTCCAAGTTTTGGCCGCTAACGACGCTTAATGAACGCTTAGCGTCGGCAGCAGGTCACGCACTGGTTCTCCACCGACGGTAACGCTCCTTAGCGAAGCCAGCCCGCCACTCTTTGGCACATCACCGACGCTGAGAGAACCTCCAGCGAAGCCAACCAGCCAACCGCTGGCAACATGACACCACCCACACCCCTCAGCGAAGCCAACCGGCCAGCGCATGGCACCCCAACACCGCTGAGAACACCCACCCCACCAGTGCACAAAAAGGCTGGTCATAGCGGTTGCGATGTAATCGCATCGTAATCGCGATGACCAGCCTCGGGAGTTGGGCTGCAATGAGCACCGATATGAATCAGATAATGATGCCGTTGCAGTGATCGACTTCATGCTGGATAATCTGCGCAGTCCAACCGGCGAAGGTGGCGTGGCGGGCGCGGAACCGACGGTTCTCGTAGTTGACCTCAATACGTCGATAACGCAGCGTGCGGCGTTCGCCGGTCAGGGACAGGCATCCTTCCTGGGTATCGAAGGCACCGTCCGAAGCGGTAATCACGGGGTTGAGCATCACCGTTATGCGCCCGCCAAGGTCTTCATCCACAAAGACGATGATGCGTTTGCCTACGCCAATCATGTTGGCGGCCATGCCCACGCACCGTGAACGGTTGGCCTCCAGCGTGTCTACGAGGTCTTCGATCACCTGCTCGTCGCCGGGCCCGGCCGCTTCGGACGGCGTGCGCAAAAACGACCGCGAAGTCATAATAGGGCGTTGCATGTTGGAATCACGCTTCTTCGTGCCAATGGGGGTTCTGGCCGAAGGTGTGACCTTCGGGGTTGTCCATTGCGGCGATATCGGCCATGTCCTGATCATCGAGTTCAAAAGCGGTCAGGTCGAGGTTCTGACGCTGGCGCTCCGGGTTCAAGGACTTCGGGATGGCCACGTCGCCGTACTGGAGGTGCCAGCGCAAAATGGCCTGGACCACGGAAATACCGTGCTTGGCGGCGATACGCTTCAGGTCCGGGTCGCGCAGCATCTGGTTGGCGCGGCCCAGCGGGCTCCATGCCTCGGTGATGATGCCGTGCGCGTTGTCGTAGGCCAGCTGTTCGCGCTGCTGGAAGTACGGGTGCAGCTCAACTTGGTTGACGGCCGGGGTCACGCCCGTATCGCGAATGAGCAGGTCGATGTGGCCGGGCAGGAAGTTGCTGACGCCAATGTGCTTGACCAAGCCGCGTTCGCGAGCTTCGACCAGCGCTTCCCATGCCTCGACGAACTGGCCTTGGCTTGGGTTCGGCCAGTGAATCAGATAGAGATCGATGTAGTCGAGGCCCATACGGCACACGCTCTCCTCAATGGTGAGCAGAGCCTCGTCGTGAGCATGGTGGCGGCCGGGCAGCTTGGACGTGACGATGATGTCTTCGCGCGGCACGCCGGATTCGCGGATGGCGCGACCCACCACACCTTCGTTCTCATAGTTGAACGCGGAGTCGATGAGGCGGTAACCCTGATGGATGGCGGACTTGATGGCGTCCACACCGGCTAGGCCGTTGACCTTGTACGTACCGAAGCCGGTGGCGGGCAGTTCGAGGCCGTCACTGGCCTTGCGGATCGGAGTGACTGGTGGTTCATCAAGCATGATAGTTCCCCTGCTTCTCCTGTGATGGAATATCGGTTCCATCATAAAGCCAACCAATCCGCTGCGGGCGTACTATTTGACTTCTCTCAATTCCGGCGGTCGGCGAGTGGAGAATCGGAACATGAGCGCGGCGAGAATCACGCCAAGCACGGCCATGCCGGTGAACACCATCATGCTGCGCGGGAACGCGGCCGTATACGAACCGGCCGCGTCCGCCCCATCGTTCGCGGCGATGGCCACCACCCACACATTGCCGGACAGCGCAACGAACACCACATCCATAATCATGGTGCCGGCGAAGCCGCTAAGGATGAACTTGGGCGGGAAGTGGTTCTTCAGCATGCCGCCGAATACCGGGCCGATGGCCGGTGCGGCACAGGTGGCCAGGCCGACTATGCCGAGCATCGCACCACGCTGTTCAAGTGGCGCCTTCTCCAGAATGATGTTGGTGATAAGCGGCAGGGAGATGCCGGTACCGAGCGACATGACCAGTCGGGCGGCGAGCAGCATCGGGAAGTTGACCGCGAGCGCGCCCAGTAATGTGCCGGCGATGAAAATCACGATGGCCATGATGAACAGTGTTTTGGTGGCGAATTTGCGCACCATGAACGGCGAGCTCGGAATCGACACCGACAGCAAGAGCAGATAACCGGTGACAAGCCACTGCACCACCGAGGCGCCGATGGAGAACTCCTCCATCGGCGTGGAGTAGGCGATGTTCAGTGACGTTTCCGATAGGATGCCGAGGAAGGTCAGGATCGCGAGCGAGACGACCGCGATGACGAGTTTGTTGGAGACCGGTTGCTTGCCGCCGTTAGGCAGCTGTGTTGCGGAATGAGTCACGATCTTGTTCTCTCCTCCATTCATTCAGATATTCTGACTACGACGTTGGAAGTCTTCCTGCATGAGTCGCAGAGCCTCGGTCAAGGTGCGTACCGTGGTTTCGCACTGGTCCGAGGTCAATCCGCCCAGCAGTTGGCTCAAATGCGCGTGATATTCCTCCACATAGATGCGGCGGATATCCAAGCCGCGTTCGGTGAGCGTGAGCGTCACCACACGCCGATCGGCGGCATCGGCGTGTTTGACGACGAGTCCGAGGTCGGCCATTTCGCCGACGAGCTTGGTGATGCTCGGCGTAGTGACGCCGAGGAATGTGCTGACGTCGCCCACGCGCGCGGTGCCGGTATCTTGCCCATTCGGTTCGTTGATATGCCAGACGGCGTCGATCACGTGGACATAGCGCGGTTTCAGGCCTTTGGGCAGTGCCGGCATCAGCTCGGTGATAGCCTTCGCTTTCCAGCAGACATCCAGGAGGCTCCGCACCTCATTCACCGGAAGCAAGCCGGTCTTGGTATCGGTTCGGGAATCGCACATCGCTGGCCCAACCTCCAATTAGTTACCAATAGTCATTACCATAAGTAACTATATGCAGGCTCTAGACAAACCCAACGGCCTGCGCGCCCGTGTCGAGTTCCGTTTCGACATAAAAAAGCCAGGGAATCCCTGGCTTGCAATGCACATATCGCTGCAGATTTGCCGGGACCTATATGTCCCCGGCAACAACAGCCGTATATACGCTACCGATCAGTGCTGCCCTCATCATCCTTGGCACCTGCCGTGGCGGCCTCAGTCTCCTTGGCGTTCCACCCGGCGACGGCATTCCAACCACTCCATCCGATGACCACTAGCAAGCACAGCGAGAAGACAATAGTGGCCCAATTGAACAGCGAGCCATCGTTATTGGCCTCGACCAGTGACTGCCAGAGCCAGATAACGCAGGCCAAGCAGGTCAATGCATACATACGGGAGGTGGAGCGCGCGGTGAGTTTCATGGCGGAAAAAGTCCTTTGATTACAAGAATGACGGCAGATAACAGTGTGGGATCCGCACCAGCGGCACCGGCACGAATCCCACATCGAGGAGGAGAAAGGGGAAGGTCAGCTCTTCTTGCGCTTGGACATGATGTCCACGGCGACGGCCAGCAGGAGCACGAGGCCCTTGATGGTCTTCACCACGGCGGTGTCAACACCCATGATCGACAGACCCTGGTTGATAACACCCATCACGAATGCACCGATCACAGCGCCCGGGATGGTACCAATACCACCGGTAACGGCCGTGCCACCGATGAAGCAGGCGGCGATGGCGTCCATCTCGAACTCCATACCGGCCTGAGCAGTTGCGGAAGCCAGACGGGAGAGCATGCAGACAGCGGCCACTGCGGACAGGAAGCCCATGTGGACGAACAGCAGGAAGTCCACGCGGCGGGTGTTGATACCGGAGAGGATGGCGGCCTTGCGGTTGCCACCAACGGCGTACACGTGGCGACCGAACACGGTCTTGGTCAGGATGAAGTTGTAGATGAAGACCAGCACACCGACGATCACCAGCATGATCGGGGTACCACCCTGATCAGCGTTACCGGAGGAAGCCAGCAGGTAGGTGACGAAGGCGATGACGACCGCGGCAAGCACAATTTTGAGGACGGTCAGGCTCATCGGCTCGGGCACCAGGCCGACCTTGGCCACACGGGCGCGCTTGCGCAGCTGGCTCCAGGCAAAGCCGACGATGCACAGGATGCCGAGCACAATGGTCAGACCATCGAACGGACCCCACCAGCCAAGGATGTTGGGCAGGTAGTTACGGGCAATGCCACGGAATTCGAGGGAGGTAATCGGCACGGATTCGCCGACGATCACGGTGGCGAGACCACGGAAGATCAACATGCCGGCCAGAGTGGTAATGAAGCCCGGGATGCCGATGACGGCGACCCAGAAGCCCTGCCAGACGCCGACGATCAGGCCGACGACCAGAGCGATGACGATGGCGAGCATCCAGTTGACTCCGGCGCGTTCCATCAGCAGTGCACACACACCACCGATGAAGGCTACCAAGGAACCAACCGAAAGGTCGATGTGGGTGGCGATGATGACCATCACCATACCAATGGCCAGGATGATCACGTAAGCGTTCTGCTGAATCAGGGACACGAAGGAGTTCGGCTTCAGCAGCACGCCTCCGGTCAGGACCTCGAAGGCCACGACGATGACCAGCAGTGCGCCGACAATACCGTATTGACGGGCATTGTTGGCAACCGTGGCCAGCAGGCCGGTCTTTTCTTCTTTCTTTGCAGGTGTTGCAGTTGCGGCGCTCATCAGGCTGCCACCTCCCTTTCCTTGGTCATACCCTTCATCAGGTATTCCTGGGTAAATCCATTCTTCTCAACATTGTCGGTGACGACACCGTAGGACACCGTGTAAATGCGGTCACAGATACCGATGAGCTCGGGCAGCTCGGAGGAAATCACGATGACGGCCTTGCCTGCATCGGCAAGCTTATCGATGATTTCGTAGATCTCATACTTGGCGCCGACGTCGATGCCTCGGGTCGGCTCATCGAGGATGAGGATGTCCGGCTGCGAGATAACCCACTTGGCGAGCAGCACTTTCTGCTGGTTACCACCGGAGAGGGTGGAGACATTCACATCGATGTCATGGCACTTGATGTTGAAGTCCTTGCGGTACTGTTCAACTTCCTTGCGCTCAAGGTTGTCGTCCACAACCCCGCCCTTGCTGATCTTGGTCAGGGAGGCCAGGGACGCGTTCTCTCGGATGTTCTGCAGCAGGTTCAGACCGTTGCCCTTACGATCCTCGGTGGCGTAGGCGAGACCTGCGTCAATCGCGGACTGCACGTTGGGCATCTTGACTTCCTTGCCCTTGACGAACACCTTGCCGGAGATGTTGGAACCGTAAGAGTGGCCGAAGATGGACATGGCCATCTCGGTACGACCCGCACCCATCAGACCCGCCAGACCGACGATCTCGCCGGCATGCACGTTGATGTTCGCATGGTCTACGATCACGCGCTCCGCGTCGAGCGGATGATGCACGGTCCAATCCTCGACACGCAGGTATTCCTCGCCCGGGGTATTGGAGGGGTGGTTCGGGTACAGGTTGTGCAGCGGACGACCCACCATCTTGCGGATGAGTTCTTCCTGGTCGAGCGGCGTCTCCGGCGTCACGTACATCACACCGACGGTCGAACCGTCTCGAATGATGGTGACATTGTCGGCGATGGCGGCGACCTCGTTGAGTTTATGAGTGATGATGATGCTGGTCACGCCCTGCTCGTCACGTAGCTGACGAACCAGGTCAAGCAGGTGGGCGGAATCCTCATCGTTCAGTGCAGCGGTCGGCTCATCGAGGATGAGCAGCTTCACGTCCTTGGACAATGCCTTGGCGATTTCGACGAGCTGCTGCTTGCCGACGCCGATGTCCATAACCTTGGTATCCGGGTCTTCGGGAAGTCCCACACGATCGAGCAGCTTCTTCGCCTCGGCACGGGTCTTGTCCCAGTCGATTACGCCACCCTTGGCCTGCTCGTTGCCGATGAAGATGTTCTCCGCAATGGACAGGAACGGGCTCAACGCCAGTTCCTGATGAATGATTACGATGCCGTCGGCCTCGGAATCATTAATAGTATGGTATTTGCATTCCTTGCCATCAAAGGTGATTTTGCCGGAATAGCTACCGTATGGGTACACACCCGAAAGCACGTTCATCAGGGTCGATTTACCTGCACCGTTCTCGCCGCAGATGGCGTGGATCTCGCCGCGATCGACGGAAAGATTCACATCGGTGAGGGCTTTGACCGGACCGAACGTCTTCGTGATGTTTTCCATCGTCAAGATGGTGTCATTTGATGACATGTCACCACTCCTCGTCACAGTTCTGTGTTCATGGACATGCGGCGCATATCGGCTATGCGCCGCATGTCATTGTGTTTGTTTACGGATTGCCTGATGAGGACTACTTAGTCAGCTCGTCGAAGCGATCCTGGGTGATGTAGTTGGCCGTGACCAGATCCTGGAGGTTGTCCTTGGTGATGTTCTGGGGGTCAAGCAGCTTGGACGGGACGTCGATGTTGTTGTTGTTGAACTTGCCGTTCAGGCCGGAGACTTCCTTGCCCTCGGCGATCTCGACGACCATGTCGTACACGGCGTCAGCCAGCTTGTTCACGTCCTTGAACACGGTCTCGCCCTGCTTATCCTTGGCGATGTTGGCAACTGCGATCTCCATGGCGTCCTGACCGGTGATATACGGCCAGGAGTCGGTGCCCGGCTTCATGTCGGGACGCTTGGATTCGATGGCGTTGATCACACCCTGGGCGATGCCGTCGTACGGAGTGAGGACCGCGTCGAGCTTCTCGCCGTGGGCGTAGGTGGAGTCAAGGATGGATTCCATGTCCTTCTGCGCCTGCTCGGTCTTCCAGCTCATCACGGAGATCTTCTGCCAATCCTCAACGGTGAAGTCCTTGGTCACGCCACCCTGACCGTGCTGGGACGGGGAGACGAGCACGCCCTTCTCGAAGTACGGCTGCAGCAGATCCCAAGCGCCCTTGAAGAAGTACTTGGCGTTGTTGTCATCCGGGGAACCGGTGAACAGCTCGATATTGAACGGGCCGGTGGCGCCATCCTTAAGCTTGAGCTGGTCAATGAGCCACGTGGCCTCGAGCACGCCGACCTGCTCCAGCTGGAAGGTGGCGTAGTAGTCGACGGCGTCGGTGTTCATGATCAGTCGATCGTAGGCGATGACCTTGGCGCCTGCATCGCGGGCCTTCTCAACGGCGGGGCCCACTGCGGTGCCATCCTTGGAGGCGACCACGACGATCTTGGCGTCGTTGTTGACCATGTTCTCGATGTCAGCGTTCTGCTGGGCCGGCTTATCGTCGGCGAAAGACAGGATGACCTTGTATCCGGCCTTCTCCAGCTTGGCCTTCAGGTTGTTGCCGTCCTTGTTCCAACGCTCTTCGGACTTGGTCGGCATCGAAATGCCGATAGTGGCACCCTTTTCGATCTTGGCATCACCGCCAGTTGCCTGGCCGCTACGGCTGCCACCACAGGCCGCGAGGCCCGCGCACATGGCAACGCCTGCCACCACGGCGACGATCTTCTTAGTGAACTTCATTTGCTCTCCTTCATCTTCGAGGGGATGGCGAACCCTCCTTGGTCGCCCGAACCTGAGAATAACCTCAGGTTCATCTCATAGAATACCGTATTAAGTTAAGTTGTCAAACTCAAGAAAGCGAATTTCCTGTCGTTTGCGTTCGACCAATGAACGCAATGGCGATTTTTTCGCGCATCACAAGGCGACACGCCGAAAAATCCACGCTCTGCGCCTCGCTGTGCCTCATGCCGGTAACGACTACACTGGATTCTTATGGCAACAAGGCTTTTCGGTTCGCAGACCTCGCTTCGCGAGGCAAACCGCGCCAACTTGCTGGCCAGCATCCACAAGTTCGGCGCCATGACACAGGTCGAACTCGCAGAGGTGACAGGACTGTCCACTGCGACCGTGTCCACGCTCGTCCATCAGCTCGTCGACGAAGACCAGCTGGAGACCAAAAGCACCGTTCGCAACGGTCGCAGAGCCACTCTGGTGACCCTTGCACGGCATCAGGGCCTCGGCGTCGGGCTTTGGATCGCGCGACGTCATCTTACGCTTTCTATCGTTGACTTCTCGAAGTCAATCATCGCTGAGCACACGCTCCCCCTGCCGTTGGGCCACAAGGCGGACACAACGCTGGAACGCGCCATGCTGCTCATCAATGAGACCCTGAGCAGCATCGACGCCGAAGCCAGCGAGCTGGTCGGCATCGGCGTGGCCGTGGCCGCACCGGTGGCCACCAGCGACCACACCATAGCGATTCCCGGCATTCTGCCCGGATGGGACGGCGTCGATATCACGTCCCCGTTGCGCACGGCGTTCAACGTTCCCGTATACGTCGATAATGACGCGAATTTCGCGGCATACGGCGAATCCCGTATGGGCGTGGCGGCAGGCAAACGCAATTTCGTATATATCTCAGCCAGCGACGGGGTTGGCGCAGGCATCGTCATCAACGGCGAAATCATGCATGGCGTGACCGGCCTGGCCGGTGAAATCGGCCATATCCAGGTCGACCCGCTGGGTGCCATCTGTTCGTGCGGCAACCGCGGCTGCCTTGACACCGTCGTGGCGGAAAACAGGCTGGTGCAGTTGCTCAGCGTCACACACGGCAATATGACGCTGGATGATCTGGTGTCCTTTGCCAACGAAGGCGACCCCGGTTGCCGTCGCATCATCGCCGACGCGGCCGTGCGTATCGGTCAGGTGGCGGCTGATCTGTGCATCAGCGTGGATCCGGAGGTCATTGTGCTCGGCGGCAAGCTGGCCATGACCGGCGACGTATTCATCCAACCGTTCAATGAAGCGTTGCAGCGCATGCTGTTCCCTGATGCCGTGGCACCCATCGATGTACTCGTGTCATCCCACCCGGACGACAATTGCGCGCTAGGCGGCGCATTATGCGCCATCGAGTTCTCGGTTCGCAATGACGTCAGCCAGTGACCGGTACCAGGAGAAGAGTGAGAAGAAGGAACACACCATGAGGAATTCGAGCACACCTCCTCTGCTGCGGCTGGAGGACATCTGTGTGAAGTTCGGCTTCGTCGAGGCGTTGAAATCGGTGAATCTGTCCATCCAACGCCAGGAGGTCGTCGCCATCGTGGGCGATAACGGCGCAGGAAAGTCCACTCTGATCAAGGTCATCGCGGGATTTCTGCAGCCGGGATTCGGCCATATCTATCTCAACGGCGAACAGGTGACCATTCCCTCGATCAGGGAGGCGGACCGCATGGGCATCGCATCGGTGTTCCAGGGGCAGGAGTTCTGCGACAACCTGGACGTGGCCTCGAACCTGTTCCTCGGCAAGGAGATCAATCAGATTGGCATACGCGATGACGATTCGATGAACTCGCGTGCCCGTTCCGTGCTGAAGACCCTGAGCTCGGCGATTCGGGTCGGCTCCCCTATCGCATCCTTATCCGTCGGCCAGCGCCAGACCGTGGCCATAGCACGCACGCTGCTCAATGACCCGCAGCTTATTCTGCTGGACGAACCGACCACCGCACTGTCGGTGATGCAGTCGGCGGAAGTGCTCGCATATATCAAGAGACTGCGCTCCGAAGGCCGGTCCGTGGTGATGGTCTGCCACGATCTGCCGGATGTGTTCGCGGTATCCGACCGCATTGTCGTGATACGTCAGGGGCACGTCACCGGCGTGCATCGAACCGTCGAAACGTCCTATGAGGAGATTATCGCCGAAATCGCCGGCGTGACCACCGAACACGAGTACGAGGAAATCGCTGAGAACCCGGAATTCGATTCCATGGTCAGGCAGCGGAAACTCATCGACCGCACTATCAGCGCGGCAGTGAGCCATGGCACCGGCCATGACTCACCATTAGACTAACGTCCCGTTGCCGGAGCGACATCGTCAGCGCAGAGCCAGGTTGGCCGCGCCGATCAGACCGGCATCCTGGCCGGCGGTGGCGGCGACGATCTTGGCATGGCCGCGGTAGGCGCTGCCTTCCAGGAAACGCTGGTAGTTGTAGCGGGCCGGCTCCAGCAGGATGTCGCCCACGGCCACCACGCCGCCGCCGATCACGAACAGGTCCGGGTCAAGCACGGCGGAAACGGCGGCCATGGTGCGGCCCAGCCATTCGCCGATCTTGCCGAACGCATACAGGCCAAGTACGTCACCTTCCTGAGCCGCTTGGGACACCATCGGCCCCTCCAGTTTGGTGATGTCGCCGCCGCACAGTTCCAGAAGACGCTTGGCGTCCTGAGGACGACGGCGCACGGCGGACTTGGCGAAGTTCTCCAGCGAAGTGCCCGAGGTGTAGCGCTCGGCGCAGCCGCGCAGGCCGCAGCCGCAGTGGTCGCCGTCCGGGACCATCGGCAGGTGGCCGAGCTCGGCGGCCATGCCGAAGGAGCCGCGGTAGAGCTGGCCGTTGATCACGATGGCACCGCCGAGGCCGGTGCCCACGGTCAGCGCGACCATGTTGGAGCTGCCCTGGCCGGCACCGTGCACGTATTCGCCCCAGCCGGCGCAGTTGGCGTCGTTCTCGACAACGACCGGCACGGCATGGTCGATCAGCGCGCCGACGTGCTCGGACAGGTCGTAGTTGATCCAGGCCGGGATGTTGGCGGAGAAGGTGAGCGTCTTGCGGTCGGCGCTCACGTTGCCGGCGGCGGAGATGCCGATGGCCTCGATATCGGTGTGTCCGGCGGCCACAGCCTCGCGGTACACCTCGGCGATGTGCTGGTTGATGGCGTCGGCATCCATCGGCGTGGGGACGCGCCAGCGCTGGATGATGCTATCGTTTTCATCGCAGACGGCGGCGGCGATCTTAGTTCCTCCGATATCAATGGCGAGCGTGGTCATGGCTTACTCCTTGAAGGCTTGTGTGGCGTACGAGACAGCGAAAATAGTAACGAGTTGCCATGACCTCCCATAGCGTATTTTCATGATTTGTCATATCTCGCGCGCGTTCTGCCAATGTGACCCTGCACACGTTTTTCACCATTTATAAGCACTGTTAACGCTAACGTTGTCATTCAATAGCAAACGTTGTCATTCAGACTATCGGCGTGTCGAGCAGAGCCCCAAGGCCAGCACGAAACCTTCGGTATTTCCATGCGATACGGCATCGGCATCGACTGAAACAGCTTCCATGCCAGAGTCGAATGGCCATCAAACGACTAAACACCAGACACACATTTTGGCCTATAACCCCATATTTCGCCCTACACCACGAAATACGGCAAAAGAACAAAAAAGCTCCTGACATTTGTCAGGAGCTTGGTGGCGACCCCGGCCGGACTTGAACCGGTGACCTCCGCCGTGACAGGGCGGCGCTCTAACCAACTGAGCTACGGGGCCATCTGTACCTCAATGAAGCACAAGAGGATATACTACAGCATCACTGGACCACGGCGCGCCGCCCGGCGCGTCGCGCCACGGCAATGTCAGGCCCATCCATTACCCCTCCAAGCCATAGCGACGCCCGCCATTCCAGCCCTTCCGATACCATGGTGGGCGGTGGTTTGGCGTGGATTCGATCGTTATGCGGACAGGGCGGCACAGGCCTGACGCGGCGCACCGCGATCCGTGATTCGGGGGGCGTGCTCCGCGCTGCACACAGCGTATCCATCACAAACTAAAGACTAAAGAAACAGCGGAATTCCAACCCCTTTTTAAGGAGTAACTGCACAACATGGCAGAATTCGTATTTCAGATGATCAAGGCCCGCAAGTCTTACGGCGACCGCGTGATTCTCGATGACGTGACCCTGAGCTTCCTGCCCGGCGCAAAGATCGGCGTCGTGGGCCCGAACGGCATGGGTAAGTCCACCCTGCTCAAGATCATGGCCGGCCTGGAGACCGTGAGCAACGGCGAGGCCAGCCTGACCCCGGGCTTCACGGTCGGCATCCTGCAGCAGGAGCCGCCGCTGGACGACACCAAGACCGTGGGCGAGAACATCAAGATGGCGTTCGGCCCGATTGCCGAGAAGGTCGCCCGATTCAATGAAATCGGTGAAGAAATGGCCAATCCGGACGCCGACTTCGACGCCCTGATGGAAGAAATGGGCAAGCTGCAGACCGAGATCGACGCCGCCGACGGCTGGGACCTCGACTCCCAGCTCGAGCAGGCAATGGACGCCCTGCAGTGCCCGGACCCGGACACCCCGGTCAACGTGTGCTCCGGTGGCGAGCGCCGCCGTGTGGCCCTGTGCAAGCTGCTGCTTGAGGCCCCGGACCTGCTGCTGCTCGACGAGCCCACCAACCACCTGGACGCCGAGTCCATCCTGTGGCTGGAACAGTTCCTGCACCAGTACAAGGGCGCAGTCATCGCCGTCACCCACGATCGTTACTTCATGGACAATGTGGCCGAATGGATTTGCGAGGTCGACCGCGGCCACCTGTACCCGTACAAGGGCAACTACTCCACCTACTTGGAGACCAAGGCCAAGCGTCTGGAGATCCAGGGAGCCAAGGACGCCAAGCTCGCCAAGCGACTGAAGAACGAGCTCGACTGGGTGCGCTCCTCCCCCAAGGCCCGTCAGGCCAAGAACAAGGCCCGTCTGGAACGTTACGACCAGATGGAAAACGAGGCACGCAACAACAAGAAGCTCGACTTCTCCGAGATTCAGATTCCGGCCGGCCCGCGCCTGGGTTCCACCGTGCTGGAAGCCAACCACATCCACAAGGCCTTCGGCGAGCGCGTACTCATCGACGACCTGTCCTTCACGCTGCCGCGCAACGGCATCGTCGGCGTAATCGGCCCGAACGGCGTGGGTAAGTCCACGCTGTTCAAGACCATCGTGGGCCTGGAGCCGCTGACCAGCGGCGAGCTGAAGATCGGCGACACCGTCAAAATCAGCTACGTGGACCAGAACCGTGAAGGCCTGGATCCGAACAAGAACCTGTGGGAAGCCGTGTCCGGCGGCCTCGACTTCATCGAGGTGGCCGGTGTGGAGGTGCCGACCCGCGCCTATGTGGCCAGCTTCGGCTTCAAGGGCGCCGATCAGCAGAAGCTGACCGGTGTGCTGTCCGGTGGTGAGCGCAACCGTCTGAACCTGGCCCTGACCCTGAAGCAGGGCGGCAACCTGCTGCTGCTCGACGAGCCCACCAACGATCTGGACGTCGAGACCTTGGAATCCCTCGAAAACGCGCTGCTTGAATTCCCTGGCTGCGCTGTGGTGATTTCCCACGACCGTTGGTTCCTCGACCGTGTCGCCACGCATATCCTCGCGTGGGAAGGCGACGACGACAACCCGGCCAAGTGGTACTGGTTCGAAGGCAACTTCCAGGCCTACCAGGAGAACAAGGTGACACGCCTCGGCGAGGATGCGGCCCGCCCGCACCGCCTGCACAAGAAGCTTGTGCGCGGCTGAGATACGCCGGCATTAGTGCCACAACGCGCTTTATACGTCGAAAGCCGTCCCTCAGGGGCGGCTTTCCCCATAATTGCCCCATGGCTGCCCGCCCCGCATCCCATAAAATCCCACAGTCGCCTACGGCAACACACCGGCAGCGCAGCAGCAACGTAGCGGCAATGCGCCGCATAACCCACCGTTTACCTTCCAAACAGTCTCGTTACATTTCGCTCCCGGAACTCTTAACCCCCACCGGATAGACTGCCAACCATAGGTTGGAATACGATAACCGAATACTGAACACAGCAGAACAAGAATCGAGGAACGCCATGGCTCAGGCAACCACCGTAACTCCATTGGACCATCTGGTGAAGGTGCTGAAGTTGGGCGAGCCTTCCGCTTACCGCAATCACACATATATCAATGGCGAGAGTATGTACTTCCCCACCGGCCGCGTCTACGGTGGCCAGGTCATCGCCCAGTCGGTGATCGCCGCGTCCAAAACAGTGGGCCCTTCACGCCTGCCGCATTCGGTACATGGCTATTTCATTGCCGCCGGCGATATTCGTCAAGACCTGTTGTTTGACGTCGAGAACCTTCGCGACGGCCGCTCGTTCTCCGCTCGTCGGGTCAACGTCACCCAAGCCGAGGGGTCGATTCTCACGGCCATCGCCTCTTTCCAGGAGACCGGCCAAGAGGGTGTGGAATTTGCCGATCCGATGCCGGAAAACCTGCCCGATCCCGAAACGTTGACTTCCGCCAAAGAACTCATGCAGCCGTTCGCCGAGAAGTCGCCGTTCGCCAATTACTATGCCGAGAAATCGCCGTTCGATATCCGCCACGTGACGCCGACCGTGATGCTGCGCGCGGACAAGGATTCCGCCGAGCATGATTCCGGCAAGCAGATGGTGTGGATGAAGGCCGATGGCCACGTCGATGTGCCGCAGGTCATGCATCGTGCGATGCTGGCGCTTGGCTGCGATCAGGTGATGATGGAGCCGGTGCTGCGCCGCGCCGGACTGTCGATTTCCACACCGGGCATTTCCTATGCGTCCATCGACCATTCGATGTGGTGGTATCAGGATATCGATATCAACGAATGGCATTTGTATGTGCAGGATACGCCTATCGCCGCGCACGGACGCGGACTCGGCATTGCCAAAGTGTATGCGCAGAATGGCGACTTGGTGGCGGCCATCGCTCAGGAAGCTATGGTTCGCGTGCCGCAGGAATAGTGGTAATCGGCTTGGCCGATGGTGTGGTTTTTTCTTCTCTCCCCCAGTCGGCTACGCCTACGGCCCCCTCGCCAGAGGGGGCTTGTCACGGATTATCGCTTGTAGGCTTGGGCTATGTCGCTACGGCGCTTGGCTTCCTTGATTTTCAGGTTTTCAGGGCCTTCGTTCGGCGGTAGCTGGCACAACCATTCGCCGATAATGCCGATGATCATGTCGGCGATGCACACCACGGCCGCGATTGCGCACTCGGTGACGGCGTGTGCATAGAAATCCGCCTCGATATGGCTCAGGCTCATCACAATCTGACCGCCATACCAGCCGGCGAGCGTTGCGCCCGCCAATCCCAGTGCCTTTGCCAGCACCAGCGTATACACCGCGATAGTGGGATTGATGAAGCTATGCGGACGCTTCTTGGGGTCGGTATTCGCGTATTTATGCACTTGCAGGGCCAAGATCAGCACGATAACGCCCAGCACGGCCAGCAATCCGGTCACAATCCAAGGCGCACCAATCAGCGACAGTCCCGAGCTTTCGCCGTAGGAGGCCAGACCGATACCCGCCAACAGGCCCAGCACGGCACCGATCACATACTGCCACCATGGTGTTCGCCGTGTTTTCATGTCCGGCCTCCTTATCGTTGCGTTGCTGTTTGCTGTTTGCGAACGGCCCTCGCGCCTGGGCTGCTCATCTTGATTTGGTTTTCGTCACTGCCGTGCCCGGCTGTTCGAGGCCGGAGACTGGTCCGTCACCGTCTGGTTTCTAGCCTACCGTTCGTAACTGGTTCTGCCATCAGCTCAACTGTTCGACAGTATCCAGTTGTCCGATAGCAATCCGACCTGTCCGGCATCCGGTGCCATGGCCAAAAGGAAGGCCACAGGGTCGCCGCCCAGAGAAGCATTCGGGTCCATATCCAGCCAAGGTGCCAATACCGACGCATGGTTACGGGCCGACGGCCAAGGAATGCTGCAGTTGGGCTCGTCGGAAGTCACGCCTTCCATGTCGACAAGGTCAAGGTCGACTGCCAGATCATGAACACTTTCGATGCTGCCCAATACGGCAATCAGGTCGGCGGGCGGCAACTTGGTTTCGATTTGGATGACCGCGCTCATCGCGTCCGGGCCGTCGAAATGGCTGACATGGTAGAGCGGCGAGATGCCCTGTACCTGATTGCCAGGAACACTGTCGATGGAAACGATGGTTTCGCGGAACAGCCGTTCGACATCCTGCGAGGTGGAATCCAGCGAAATAATCGCCTTGCGTGAGACGGGTGCCGACTCCGACGCTGATTTTTGCTTGACTGCATGCCCGCCGAGCATCCAGTCTTCGCTCTCGAGCTGCACGGCGTTACGGTCCGGTGCGGCGGCCAGCAAATCGGCTACAGGCCCCTCATGGGCTCCGGCAAGTTTGGCGTTCGGATTCAGCGCCGCCCAGGGAGCCAGCACAAACGCGCGCTGCCAAGCACGCGGATGGGGCAATGCCAGATCCGGATCCGCGCTGGTGATGCCATCAAAGTCGATAATGTCCAAGTCCAACGGCCTGGAATCCCAATGATTCTCACGAATTCGCCCATGGTTCGCCTCGATGCTTTGCAACGCGGCAAGCAATTCGTGGCTGCCCATTGTGGTTTCAAGCTCCACCACGGCGTTCAGGAAATCCGGCGTACCGTCGGCCATGCCCCACGCGGCCGTGCGGTAAAGCGGTGAGATACCGGTCACCTGTGTGCCGAGCAGCGCGTCAATCTCCCGAACGGCGGCTCGCAAGGTGGATTCCACCTCGCCCACATTGCCGCCCAAGGCCACCACCGCGTTATGGATGGCATGCTCTTCAGCAGTACGTCCATTATCGGTGGCACGCACGCGCGAGATGGAGACCGATACATCTGCAAAAGCCACGACGATGGGTGCGTGAGGCTTGTGCACGGTGACGTCGATGGAGGCGACGGCCGGCGCATCGGCAAGAATCTCGTCCGCGATACGTTGGGCCAGACGCTCGATCAGGTCCACATGAGGGCCTTCGATGACAGCCGTGATGTCCTTGGCCACACGGCCGTAATCGATGGTGTCGTTGAGATCGTCGGATTGACCGGCTGCGGCCAGATCAAGGTGCAGGGTGACATCCACGACGAAGGTTTGTGGCCGTTCGTGTTCGAAGGCGAGCACACCGTGGGTGCCGTTGGCATGTACGCCGGTAAGTGTGATGGTGTCCATTGGTAAGGCTTTCTGCTCAAATGCTCCCCTCAGTCGCCTTCGACGCCAGCTCCCCTCGCCCGAGGGGAGCCAAGGCCTAGAAGCAACCAAAACAGGGAGACAGGGGAATCATGCGTATTCGCGCCAGGTGTTGCCGGCGATGACGGCGGCGCGGCTTTTGGCCACGTCGTGTACGCGCACGGCCCATGCGCCATGTTCGGCGGACAGGGCGGACAAGGCTGCGGTCACGTCATCGCGCTGGGCCATGATCGGCCCATCAGCACCGGCAGCGCCCGCCTCGGTAAGCATCGCCGAGATGAAGCGTTTGCGGGACTGGCCGATCAGCACCGGATATCCAGTGGCGCGGAAGGTCTCGAGTCCGGTCAGCAGCGGCAGGTTGTGCTCGATGCCGGGCTTGGAGAAGCCCAGGCCCGGGTCGATGATAATGCGCTCAGGCTTTACGCCGGCGGCCAGCACACCGTCGACTTGGCGCATGAGTTCGTCGTGTACGTCGGTCAATACACCGTGCTCGTAGACGGAGGTGTCTTGATCGGGGTTCGCGCCCTTGGAGCCGGCGAGCCAACCGCGCCAATGCTGCACGATGTACAGGCAGTCGTGGTCGGCGACCACATGCGGCAGTTCGGCATCCAGCGTGCCACCGGAAACGTCGTTGATGATCTGGGCGCCCTCGCTCAGCGCAGCGGCGGCCACGGATGCGCGCGTGGTGTCGATGGACAGTATGGCACCGGCCGGAATCAATGTCTTGACGGCACCGGTGATGCGGGCCAGCTCGTCGGCCTCGGCAACGCGCTTGGCGCCGGGGCGCGTGGATTCGGCTCCGATGTCGATGATGTCCGCGCCGGCGGCCATCATGTCGCGCCCGTGCTGGGCCGCCTTGGCCGGGTCCAGCCACAGGCCGCCGTCCGAGGACGAGTCCTCGGTGATGTTGAGCACACCCATCACCATGGTGTGCGTACTGTCATGCAACGCCTGCAAATCAGTCATTATGTTTCCCCTTCTATGTAGGTCCCAAGTGAGCTCCCTATGATGAGGGAGCTTAGTAGACACTATTTATCCAAAATGAGGCTCATGGCTTCGGCTCGGGTGGCCGGATTGCGCAGCATGCCGCGCACCGCAGAGGTCACCGTGCGCGCGGAGGATTTCTTGATGCCGCGCATCGACATGCACAGGTGCTCGCATTCGGTCACCACAATCACACCACGTGCGCCCGCGTACTCGACCAGCGCGTCGGCGATCTGCTGGGTCAGTCGCTCCTGCACCTGCGGCCGGCGAGCATACACCTCGACCAGTCGGGCGAGCTTGCTCAGCCCCATCACCCCGTCCTTGGCGGGAATATAGCCCACATGGGCCACGCCGTGGAACGGCAGCAGGTGATGCTCGCACACCGAATACAGTTCGATGTCCTTGACCAGCACCAGCTCGTCGGTATCCACGTCGAAGTGCTTCTCCAGCACATCGGCCGGGGAAGCCTGCAGACCGGCGAACAGCTCGCGGCACGCGCGGGCGATACGGTCAGGCGTTTCCACCAGTCCCTCGCGCTCGGGATCCTCGCCAATCGACTTCAGGAACAGGCGTACGGCTTCGCGCACGCCTTCCTCGTCGTATGTGCGTTTCTCCCGCTGGCAAGACTCTATATATTCGTTCATCTCATCTCTCCCTTGTCATTGTCCACAACGACGTCGGCCCGGCCTGCGTACGTGAGAAACCACATGAACAGGTCGGGCCGAATCGTCATCGTGTCTACTCTTCCTGCTTCATGCCGACCGAGCGCTTGAGGCTTTCGGGAATCTCCACCGGCGGCTTGTCCGAGTCGGGGCGGCGGTCGTTGGACAGCCACACCGGGCGGACCGGCGCCTTCTTGATCGGCGCGAAGATCTCCGCAAGCTCCTTCTCGTTCAGAGTTTCCTTGACCAGCAGCTGACGGACCAACTCGTCGAGGATATCGCGGTTGTCGTTGATGATGGTCCACGCCTCGGTGTGGGCGGTTTCCACCAGCTTCAGCACCTCGTCGTCAATCACTTCGGCGGTGCGGTCGGAGTATTTGCGCGGCTGCAGACCGTCCATCACGGTGGTCTGATCGTCGTCGGAACCCCACTTGATGGCGCCGAGCTTGTCGGAGAAGCCGTATTCGATCACCATCGTACGGGCGATGCTCGTAGCCTTCTCGATATCGTTCGAGGCACCGGTGGTCGGGTCGTGGAAGACGATTTCCTCGGCGGTGCGACCGCCCATCGCGTAGGCCATCTGGTCGAGCAGCTGGTTGCGCGACTGCGAGTAGCGGTCGGAGGTCGGCATGACGGCGGTGTAGCCGAGGGCGCGGCCTCGCGGCAGAATCGTCACCTTGGTCACCGGATCGGTGTTGTTCAGGGCGGCGGCTACCAGCGCATGGCCACCCTCGTGGTATGCGGTGTTGCGCAGCTCTTCCAGAGCCATGCCCTTGGACTTGCGCTTCGGTCCGGCCTGAACGCGGTCGATGGCCTCGTCGATGGCGCGGTTGTCGATCAACTGGGCACCGGCACGGGCGCACAGCAACGCGGCTTCGTTGAGCACGTTGGCCAGATCGGCACCGGTGAAGCCCGGCGTGCGCACGGCGACCATGTGCAGGTCGACGTCCGGTACGAACGGCTTGCCCTTGGCATGCACCCTCAGAATTGCCTCACGGCCTTCCAGATCAGGGGCGGCCACGCCCACCTGACGGTCGAATCGACCCGGACGCAGCAGAGCGGGGTCAAGCACGTCAGGGCGGTTGGTGGCGGCGATGATGATGAGGTTGGTGTCGTTGTCGAAGCCGTCCATCTCGACGAGCAGCTGGTTCAGCGTCTGCTCGCGCTCGTCGTGGCCACCGCCCATGCCGGAGCCACGCTTGCGGCCCACAGCATCGATTTCATCGATGAAGATGATGGCGGGGGCGTTCTTCTTGGCCTCATCGAACAGGTCACGCACACGGGAGGCACCGAGACCCACGAACATTTCGACGAAGTCGGAGCCGGCCATCGAGTAGAACGGCACGCCGGCCTCGCCTGCGATGGCTCGGGCCAGCAACGTCTTACCGGTGCCGGGAGGACCGTACAGCAGCACGCCACGCGGAATACGAGCGCCCAGCGCCTTGTACTTGGACGGATCCTTGAGGAAGTCCTTGATCTCCTCGACTTCGGCCACGGCCTCGTCTTCGCCGGCCACATCGGCGAACTTGGTGGTGGGGGTCTGGCCGTCGAGCAGCTTGCCGCTGTTTTTCTTGCCACCCATGCCGAGCATGCCGCCGGCACCGCCCATGCGACTCATCAGGAACCAGAACAGGGCGAAGAAGATGATGAACGGCAGGATCGAGGTGATGAGGTAGCTCAGCATGCTGGTCTGCTCGATGTTCGAGGTCCAGCCCTTTTCGAGATCACCGTTCTCCACGGCCTTGGCCACTTGGGCGCCCTGCGCGAAGGTGTAGTAGAACTGCACGTTCTTGCCGTAGTTGGTCACCTTGCCGGTGTCGGCGTTTTTCTTGGTGTAGTCGTTCTTCAGCTTAAGGCGGACGACCTGCTTGTTGTCCGTGATCTCGGCGTAGGTGGCCTTGCCCTGATTGATCAGCGCGAAACCATCTTTGGTGTCAATGGTCTTCGTGCCACCGCCGGCGAACATCTGGAACATCAGCACGACCATGACCACGAGTACGGCACCCCACAGCCAGGGGGACTGCCATATCGGCCGGTTCTCGTTGTTGTTGCCTTTGCCATTGTTCCCGTTATTGCCACGGTTGAACGGGTTGGTGAACGGGTTGCCGTTGTTACGGTTGTTGTTCGGGTTCGGATTATTGCCGTTACCCGGCCCTTGCGGGAAGCTCATGCTTGCACTCCTTGGTAGACGGACGGCTTGAGGACCGCGATCGAATCGAGGTTGCGGTAGCGTTCGTCAAAGTCGAGGCCGAAGCCGACGACAAACTCGTCCGGAATCTCATAGCCGGCGTACTTCACATCAACGTCCACCTCTCGGCGGGAAGGCTTGCTCAGCAAAGCGAAGACTTCCACGGAAGCGGCACCACGACGTTTCAGTTCTGCGACCAGCCACGCGAGCGTGCGTCCTGAATCAACAATATCCTCCACAATCAAAATGTGCCGTCCGCGAACATCGGCGGACAAATCCTGCCTGACTGTGACCTCACCGCTCGACACTGTGCCCGAGCCATAGCTCGACAGGCTCATGAAGTCGATCTGTACAGGAATGCTCATGGCCTGGGTGAACGCGACCAGCGTATTCACGGCCCCTTTCAGCACCGCGACGAGCAGCGGATTCTTATCGCGGTAATCCTCGCTCGCGAGAGCAGCCATCTCGTGGATCTTGGCATCAATCTGTTCTTTGCTGACCAGCTCGTGGTCAATATCTTCCTCAACGTCAGCGATTCGCATGCGCTCCATCTTGGCACACGCGAATGACGTGTTTCTTGCGATTGGCTGAATAACCTCTGGGAAGTGAGACGCCGCCTTGCCCATGCCAATCGACGACCAGCCGGTCGATGGCGGCAATCTGGGCAGCACTGGCGTTCACACCGGCTTGGCTCAGCGCGTGAGCGATGACCCGCAACCGAATCGCCTCTGGCTCACGTGCAATACGTTTGACGCTGATCATCAGGCCGATGCCATGGCTCGAATCGTTGGTATCGCCTGCCACACAGGCTCGTGGCGCATCGGTCGATACCGCTGCCGACGATGCCGGCCAATCAACTGCCGCAACCGCCTCCCCCATCACCTCGTCGGATCGCTGATCCAGATACTCCTTATCCATTCTGGCCAACCGTGCGCTTTCGGCGAAATGGCGGGTGACATTGAATCCAGCGAATCGTTCGATGGCCGGCAGCAGGTCGTGACGCACCCGCGAGCGCAACGGATAGTCGTTCGGCAACTCGCCGTCTACCGCATCGCCATTGGTGGGGTCATCCCAATATTCCACACCTAAGTCTTCACAGATGCCGGTGGTTTCGGCTCGAGTAAGGGTAAGCAGCGGCCGCGCAAAAGTCGCGCCACTGCGTGTGAAGACCTGCGGCATGCCAGCCAACGCATCCACGCCTCGACTGCGCAGCAGGCCAATCAATACGGTTTCCGCCTGATCGTCCATAGTGTGGGCCAACAGCACGGCAATGGCACCCGATTCATGCGCCGCGGCGCACAGCTCGTCATACCGGGCCTGCCGTGCGGCCGCTTCGAGGCCCTCGCCGCGCGCCTGTACGGTTGCGTTGCGCAAGATGACCGGGCCCAGTCCCAACGCGCGGCAACGATCCGCGGCCTCGCTGGCGACCCGTTCGGAGCCTGCCTGCAAGCCGTGATCCACAATCACGGCACCGCAACGCACGCCCATGGACGTGCATACGATATGGCTCACCGCAGCCAGTGCCATCGAATCGCGCCCGCCTGAACAGGCCACGAGCACGAGCGGCGCATCGGCGGCAACGGCATGGTCCCCATGCTGCGCGAATTCGGGAGCCTGCACATCGCATAGTTCCACGGCACTCAGCGTTGCGCGGACCGCGCCTACGGCCTTGCGCAATCGTGCGGAATATGCCATGTACTCACCACCTTTTTTCTGGTTATAGGCACTCGTGCGTTTATGGACGTTTACGGCCTTTGTATCCCTTGATGGCCCTTGATGCCTCTTTTACAGCCCCGCGAGCTTGGTGATAAACGAGTCGATGGCGCTACGCGCGGCGGCATAATCCTCAGGATTGTTGACCACCACGGCAAACGACAACGCTCCCCCATTGGTGCGGGACACATTGCCGGCCATCGACGTAACCGTGCCGAGGCTGCCGGTTTTGACGCGCAGCAGACCAGCCACGGCATCATCCGTATACCGATCCTGCGCCGTGCCCACCAATCCCGCGATGGATAGACCTTCCGCACCAGCAGCACCGCTCTCGGTGGTCAGATTACGTTGTTGGACGGCCGCCAGCGTGCGTACGGTGAGCCGGGAGCCGGGAGACAGGCCGGAGCAATCGGCCATGGTCAGACCGGATGTGTCGAGACCGAGATCGTTCAGAGTGGATTTGACCGCTTCCGTGCCGCCTTCAGGACTGTTTGTCGCTGATTTCGCCAAGGCGGTGAGTCTGCCGAACTCCTCGGCCAGCGTATTGTCCGAATGCCGCAACGTGTATGCCATGATTTCGGACAGTGTTGCCGAACTCACCGAAGACAAAGGCGTTTCGCCGAATGGAGCGGTGTTTGCCGTCACGTCTCCGGTAACGGCCACGCCGTTCGATTGGAGCAGTTCGGCGAATTTCGTGGCCACGTCGCTGGCGGCGTGCTGGGACAGTTCCGGGTATCCGGCCGAATCATCGGGGTCGGCCGGCGCAGGCGTATCGGCGGTGTATTGGCGGCCTCCATCAATCGCCATTGATGAGACCGGCGTGAAGTAGACGGTGTAGTCGCTTAAGACTGCGCCGCCTTCCGACAGACCTGCCGGAATGCGTGAGTCGCCGAATAGGGTGTCGTCGTACTCGAGATTGACGGAAGTGATGCCTCGCTGGGCGAGCGCGGCCACGGTGGCCTTGGCCAAGGTGTTCAGACCGGCACGTCCGTTGGTATGGTTGGCGTCAGAATCGCCTGCAGACAGCAGCATGTCGCCATTGCCTTTGAGGGTCAACGTATTGGTGCCGTCATCGGATTGGGTGAGGAACACTTGGGTATCCAAGGTGGATGCCATATTCAGGGTGGATGAGGCGGCGAGCGCGGTCAGCGTTTTCAGTGTGGATGCAGGCTCGCGTGGAGTGTTCGACTCATGTTCGGCAGCGACGGTGCCTTGGGCGTCTTCAATGATCACCGACGTATCGTTTCCCACGCCTTGCGCGGACAGCAATTCGTTGACCAGCGCAGAAGCGGCCGTGGAATCAATGGCCTTGTTCGCGTTCAAGGTGCCGGCGACGGTGCCGCCTGATTTGGCGGTGGCTGGATCGGCAAAAACAGGTGCGGCGACGGGCTTCAACGTCAATAATCCGGGGGCCACGTCGGTGATGTCGGCGGCGCAGTACCCCGCGAACAGGGCGATGGTGGTCAGTGCGGAAATGATGACGGTCAGTGTTCGGCGATGCGATCGTTGGGTCCGCCGTTGCGCTTCACGCCGCTGACGGCGTGATACCGCTGTAGATACCATCGTGCTCCTTATGCCAAGGCGATCATTTCTGCAATGAGGCGAACGAGTCGAGTGCTGCCACAATCGAAAGCATTCGCGCATCCATCAGCTTACCGCCCAGCCATGTCCCGAGTGCCAGGATGCCGATGCCGTTGGCCAGTGCGACCGGAATAATCGCCAGCCATATGCCGCCTTCGGCTCCCGTCAGCAGCATGACCAGCGCCACGATGCCGGTGGGCAGCATCAGCAGCAGGCTGCCAAGCACGTAGACGAACGGGAAGAAGCCTTGGGCCATGGCGCGGCCTTGAGGCGCGGAGAACGGCTTGTCCATTGAGGCGACCGGGTACATCAGCACACAGGACGTGACTTCGGCCACGCCCAGGCCGCTCAAGGCGACGCCCATGCCCACGGCGAGGAAGATCAGGCCGGTGACGAGGTCATCGGGCTGCGCCCAGCGGCCGGTCAGTGCGCCGACCAGCACGATGCCGGCGAGATAGAGCAGCACCATGTAGACGACCATGATGCCGACGTAGACGCGCACGCGGCCGATTCTGTCGGTCCGGCCACGCACGCCGGCGATGACTTCCATGGTGAAGCCGCGGCCGTCATATGCGAGCCCGTTGCTTTCCACCACTGACATGAACCAGCCACACCAGATCAGCGACTGCCAGACGACCGCGCTGATGCCGTGCGCCTGGAAGGCGAAGATGATCAGGAACAGGACCGGCATGGCGAAGGTCATGGCTTGGCGGGGGTCTCGTTTGAGATAGGTGATCAGGCGTGCGGACACCGCGCCGGATGCCGAATCGGGCATCCATGCGAATGCGCCGATGCCTTTGGCGGTCTCGGACGGACTGTTTGCGCCGATGGTGAGCCGTTCATGCCTCAGACACCAAGTGCATACGGCGAAGCAGACGATCCATGTGACGGCAAGGATGGCGATGCGGGCGATCAGCACCGCCCAAGCTCCGGTAAGCGCGTCGAACGGCAGTTGGAAGGCCGCACCGAACGGCGTCCATGCGGCGATGGCGGTCGCCGCGCCCCAGGTCTCGGTGTTGAGGCTGAAGGCTATGCCGGAGTTGACCAGAATGTTCGGCAACTGGCAGATGATGACGAAAGTCAGCACGATGAAGATGTAGAACGCGCCTTTGCCGCGTTTGCTGGTCACCAGCGTGGTGGATAGGGCGATGACCAGTTTGGAGATGCTCATCATGGTGATGACGGCCAGCACTGCGGCGAGGAGGGAACTGATGATTACGGCTGGTCCCATATGCCGATAGGCCAGTGTCCAGAGCATCAGTGAGGCCACGCCAGTAAGGGAGGGGATGCCGGACAGGCCGGAAAGCAGCAAGCCGAATTGCAGGTTGCGGTCGGCGATGCCGTAGATCGCGAATTTGCGTGGGTTCATGGTGGAGCCTTCGCCAAGCATCATGAGCTGGATGAAGCCGATGAAGATGGTCATGGTCGCGCCGACCAGCACGACGACTATGTTGACGATGCCTCCGGGACCAAGGATGTTCAGCGGAAAGCCATCCGCGTTCACGGTGAAGGGCGGCAGTATGCCGATGAACCATGCGAGCACGCCGGTGCCGATGATGGTGCCGGCCGCGAGTACAGCGGAAAAGACATAGGCGACGGTCTGCCACGCCGATTTTCGCAGGGTGGCGAGCGTGAGCGTCCAGCGCAGGCGGACCAGGGTGATGGCGGTCTTGATCATTGGCGGGCCTCATCGGTGGGTGTGGCGGGCGTAGGCAGAATCGGCTGAATCGTCTGGGCCGAAGTTGGTGCTTGGGCTTGGGCCTGCCCGCCATCGAGCCACGCGAGATGGGCGGCTTCGTGGCGGCCACCGACTAGTTGCAGGAAGCGGTCTTCGAGTTCTTCGCCAGCAGCGACCTCGTCCACCGTGCCGGCCGCGCATACCAGACCGTCGTTGATTACGGCCACATGCGTACACATCTTTTCGACCAATGCCATCACGTGTGAGGAGATGATCACCGTGCCGCCAGTCTTCGCGTATTCGATGAGAATGTCTTTGAGGTTGGCGCTGGACACCGGGTCCACGGATTCAAACGGCTCGTCCAGGACCAGAATGCGCGGGCTATGAATCATCGCGGAGGCCAGGCAGATCTTCTTGGTCATGCCGGCCGAATAATCGGTGACCATCGTGTTGGCGGCCCCGGCCAAGTCGAAAGCATTGAGCAGGTCCTGGGCGCGACGCGTGGTCTCATCGCGGCTCATGCCGCGCAGCATGCCGGAGTAGACGAGCAATTGCAAACCGGTCAGTCGGTCGAAGATCTGGTCGGGCTGGGGCATGACGCCGATCATGCGCTTGGCCGTGTTCACGTCGCTCCACACGTCATGGCCCAAAATCATGGCGGTGCCGGCGTCCGGTACCAATAGACCGGTCACCATATTGAGCGTGGTGGTTTTGCCGGCGCCGTTGGGGCCTACAAGTCCATAGAACGAGCCGACCGGAATATCGAGCACGAGTCCGTTGACGGCGATCTTCCGGTCGAAGTGCTTGAACAGGCCACGAATGGACACCGCCGCATTCGGATTCGGCGGCCATGCTTGTGGCTGCGGTTGCGACGGCTGTGCAGGCGCGGGGGCGGCGGCTGGCATCATCGGCGGCTGAAATCCGACATTCCTTTGAGTATTGTCTAAGCTCATACATCCACTCTACCCCACCAGTCAACCCTCAGCGAAGCAAACCCCCGGGTTGCTGTTGGATTGCCCCGCTGAGCAGCTCCGGACTAGCGGACTCGGTCAACCCTTATGCGCGATGGGCTTCCACTGGGCTTTGGCGAAGATGGCCTGGAAGGAGATCGGCACGTAGCTGAGTATGTAAATCGGGAAGCTGAGCACATAGGCGAGCAGCTCCTTGTTCGTGGCACCGATCTGGTCGCGCTCGACAATGATGGTCAATGCAGCCAATGCCATCAGGCCCAACACCGATATGATGATGCCGCTGGACCAATCGGCCAGCGATTGCAGCTGGCTCGGCCAACTCACGAAGCCACACGCGGCGAACAGCAAGCCCATCACCGCGCGAATCGCGCCCAACACGGTAAACGGACACAGCATCAATGTGAAGTCGATGCAGGAGAAATCACGTTCGCGAACCGCGCGTTTCAGCAATGCCGAGCCATAATAACGGAATACCTGCAGGAATCCCTTGCTCCAACGCAAACGCTGACGCCAACTTTGCGAGAAGGTAACCGGCTGCTCGTCGTAGAGGATCGCAGTACCGCAATAGCCGATGCGGTCGCCATGCAGAATCGAATCCATAGTGAATTCAAGATCTTCAGTGAGCAGATGGAACTTCCATCCCTTGTTCCGCTTCATCACCTCGCGGGAGAACATGAATCCCGTACCGCCCACATGGCAAGAGGAACCGAGAATCATACGCGAGTTAGACAGGAATCGCGATTCACGGATGAACCACAGCGCAGAACCAGAAGACACCCAGTTATCCGCCAGATTCACCGAATTACGGTAGCTGGTCAGAATCTTGAATCCGGAGCAGAACGCCTTGTTCATTTCCTCGAAGTAGTGCTTGTCCAGCTTGTTATCGGCATCGAACACGAAGTAGGCCTCATAATCATCGGCCACACCGATGTCGAGCATATGCCCCAACAGATACGTCAGCGCATATCCCTTGCCAACCAGCTCAAGATTGTGGCGTTCCACCACATGGCAGCCCAAAGACCGCACCACGTCGGCGGTGTTGTCGGTGCAGTTGTCGGCCACCAGCCAGATGTCGATGAGGTTGGACGGGTAGGTCTGATCGCGAATCGACCCAATAAGGTTGCCGATCACTTTTTCTTCGTTGCGCGCGGAGATCAGCACGGCATACCGGTTGGTCATCGGGGCGTCGGGGAAGCGCACGGGCTTGGCGAACAGGGACATCACGATGCACAGTCCCTGATATATCATGCCGGCACCGCCGACGATCATCAGAAGAATATCGAGTACGGAAAGCAGAGTCATCAGCGCCACCCTGCCCTAGGATTGCTGGAGGCAGATTGATCAGACTGCTTGGTTTGCTTGCGTTGCTCGGGCTGCTCAGACTGCTGCGTATCCGCGGCACCACGCTGCGGAATCGCCACGGTGGCGGAATCGTCCAAATCGGATTCTTTCGTCTCGTGTGGCGGAATCGCATAGATCTGTTCCTGCAGCAAACGCAGTTCCTCATTCATCGGCACACGGCTGGTGGACCCCTTGGCCGCACGCGGCATGTGCTCGCCGATCGGCTGCAGCACATGCTCGCCGAACGCTTCGGACGCCTCGACGATCTTGGACTTCTTCTCCGGAGTCGGATCGTTCATCAGTGGTGAGTCAATCAGCTCATAGCGCTTGGTGTACGCACGGAAGATGGCCTGCAGCGATGCGGTGACCGGCAGCGCCAGGAACGCGCCAAACGCGCCGAACAGCGAGCCGAACGCCAGCACCGCGAGGAAGGCGACGGCCGCGTTGATATCCATCGTGCGCTGCGAAATCCTCGGCGAGAGAATCAGGTTCTCGATCTGCTGGTAGACGATGATGAACACCAGCACCGCCACGGCGTACGTCCATCCGCGGTTGCCCCAAGCGAACAGCACCGGCAGCGCGCCGCCGATATAGGTGCCGACCGTGGGGATGAACTGGGACACCACGCCGCAGAACAGGGCCAACGGCAGCCAGTAGGGCACATGCAGAATCTCTAAGAAGATGGCAGTGCAGGTGGCGTTGATCAACGCCAGAATCGAACGGGAGAACAGGAAGGACGAAATCTGGCCTTGGGCCACGGTCCACACCAGCAGGAATCGGCGCTGCGTGTTGGGGGCCAGCCACTGGCAGAAGGAGCGGCGCAGTTTGGGGCCGGCGGCGGAGATGTAATACGTGGTCATGACCACGGTCATGAGGTTCAGCAGGAAGGAGAACAGGCCGCCCACCGTACTCATGGCGGTACCGGCAAAATCGGTGACCCACGAGGTCTGGATATTGTTGAAGATTTCCATGCCGAGATTGCTGATTTCCGGCATCTTGAACGTGGCATACTGGTCCACGAACTCACGAATCTGCTCATACATGGCCGGCAAACCGCGGACCATGGCAATCATCTGCTGTACGAACATGTTGCCAAATAGCGTGAGCAGCACACCCACGACCACGGCCACGCCCACCAAGCTGACGGCGGAAGCCACGCCACGCTTCCAGCCATGAGCCACCAGCGCCACCACCAACGGTTCGACGGCCAGCGCCAGGAACAGCGAGATGATGATGTCGAGCACTAGATAGGAGATGTCGCCCCACGAGCGCCAGCAGAACATGAATACGATGACGGCAAGGGCCACATACAGCAGCGCGCGGCCGAACCATTCCGGTGGCCTACGGGAATCTCCCTTGGCGGGGAACAAAGTACCAAAGTCGATACGATTCTCGTCGTCCGGGTCTGCCCCGGCCTCTGCGGCACCGGTTCTCAACGTGTCGGTGCTGTTTACGTTTCGCACGCGTTCGCTCATGGCTCCCCATTGTAGCGAGGGGTTTGAAGCTCGGATACGCCGGCGGCGTACACCCGCTTTTCTATTGTTGATGTTATGCTCAACGTTTCGATCATCATCCCAGCGTGGAACGAAGCCGAACGCATCCGCGACTGCCTGCTGAACGCCACCCGTCAGACCATCATGCCGCATGAGGTGCTGGTGGTGGACAATCGTTCTACGGACAACACCTGTGCGGTTGTCGAACAGTTCATTGCCGAACATCCCGAGGCCCCGGTCAAACTGTTGCACCAGAACGATGAACAGGGGCTGATTCCCACCCGCAACTTTGGCCTGAACGCCGCGACCGGCGATGTGCTGGGCCGTTTTGACGCCGACTGTATGATCCGGCCTGACTGGGTGGAGGTGGTCTCCGGCATCTTCACCGAAGACCCGGCCGCGATGGGTGCCACTGGTCCGGTGATGTATTACGACATGCCCTCACGCCATTTCGGGTTGAAAGGCGACAATTCCTTGCGCAAGCGAATCTACCGCGCCGATGGCGGCCAGCCGCTGCTGTTCGGCTCGAATATGGCCTTGCGCGCTTCGGCCTGGCATCAGATTGCGAATGAGGTCTGCCGGGATAAGGCCGATGTGATGCATGAGGATATCGATATTTCCCTGCATTTGATGGGCAAGGATCTGAAAACCGTGTACTCGCCGCGCATGATCGCCGCGATGAGTGCGCGACGGATGGATACGTCGTTGAGTTCGTTCCTGAGCTACATGCGACGTTTTAAGAATACGTTTGATGCGCATCCGCAACATACGCGCACGCATAAGCCGGAGGTGTTGTTCACCGCCATGTATCCGGCGATGCACATGTTCTACCCGGTGTGGCAGAAAGTGCTGAATTCCGCGGATATCAATCCGGCTGAAGCCGCGTGGATCAACGAGCAGATGGAACTGGCGGAGGCGCAAGGCAAGCAGCTGTACGACGAGACCCCCACCGACGAAGTCTACGACGAAAAGCACGAAAAGTAGCTAGATATACGAGCCCCCTCTGCTTATGCAAGCTCCCTCTGATAAGGGAGCTGTCGAATGAAGTGAGACTGAGGAAGAGACTGCGACGCAGTCGCTAAAACATTGAATCGGACGCAGGCCGATACCTATTATTCAGCGGCTACGCCGCAACTTCTCTCCCTCAGTCAGCTACGCTGACAGCTCCCTCATCAGAGGGAGCTAATGTTTACTGTCATTGACTGATCACATCAGCGACTTGTAAATCGCGAGGATGTCCTCTTCGGTTGCCTGACGCGGGTTGCCGGGGGTGCACACGTCGTTGAAGGCATCGTGAGCCAGCGGCTCAAGGTCGGCCTCGGTGGCGCCCACTTCGGAAATCGTGGTCGGGTTCTTCAGATCCACGGTCAGCTTGTGGACGGCCTGCACGGCCTCTTCGCGCACCTTCTCCAGGTCGCCGGTGTAGGCGTCCTCAACACCGAACGCATCGGCGATGTCGCGGTACTTCTCACCGGTGAAGTCCTTGTTGTATTCCATGACCGGGGCCAGCAGAATACCGTTGGCCACACCGTGGGCCACGCCCAGACGGCCGCCCAGCGGGTGAGCCATGCCGTGCACCAGACCGAGGCCCACGTTGGAGTAGGCCATACCGGTGATGTAGGACGCGTAGGCCATCTGCTCGCCGGCCGGAATGTCGCCGTCGGCGGACTTGGCCAGGTTCTTGGCAATCATGCGGATGGTCTGCATGGACAGGCAGTCGGACAGGCTCCAGGCACCCGGGGTAATGTAACCCTCGATGGCGTGGGTCAGGGCGTCAAGTCCGGTGGCGACCTTCAGGCCGCGCGGCATCGAGTCGGTCAGATCCGGGTCCACGAAAGCGACGATCGGGATGTCGTGCGGGTCGACAGCCACGAACTTGCGCTTGTTGGCCGTGTCGGTGACCACGTAGTTGATGGTCGTCTCCGAGGCGGTGCCGGCGGTGGTCGGCACGCCGAAGATCGGGACGGACGGGTTCTTGGTATCCGCGACGCCTTCCAGAGAAAGCACGTCGGCGAACTCCGGGTTGGCGGTGATGATGCCGATGCCCTTGCAGGTGTCTTGCGGGGAGCCACCGCCCAGGCCGATCAGGAAGTCCGCACCGGACTCGGCGAACTTGGCGACGCCGTCCTTGATGCACTCGACCGGCGGGTTCGGCTTGACGTTGGAGAACACCTCGTACGGCAGGCCGGCCTCATCCAGAACCTTGGTGACCTTCTCGGCGGTGCCGGTCTCCAGCAGCACCGGGTCGGTGACGATAAATGCCTTGGTGAAGCCGTGCTGCTTGGCGACGGCCGGAATCTCCTTGATCGCGCCACGTCCGAAGTATGCAGTCTGGTTGAAAATCATGCGGTACACCATAGGGGCTCTCCTTTTGAGCTAGTGTCTTAACTGGTGGTCCACTCTGTCTTTGAGTGGTCCAACGGTTCCCCAGTCTACTCCGCGCATGAGCATTCACCTGAAAACACGCTGAAAGAACAACACTGAAAATAATGGCAAGAAATGGCGGAATTCCGCACTTGTCGAATTATTGTCCATTGACCAAACCAGTTCCATCGCCCGAAATCTCAACGATAAGACCATTTTCCGGAGTCATCTGACGCTCTCCGAGAAACTCGTCTCTCATCCGCTTACTTCGCGCGTAGCGCAATCAATATGCGAGATGCCTAATTCCATTCGTGCTTCATCAGCCGAACGCGAACTGGTTCACCAGATGGTGTATTCAACGGTTTCAGTCTCCTGAAGAGGACTAAGATACCTCGACAGTTGGGGTGATCATCATAAGAGAATGAGGTAGATAATGGCAAATGGCAAGGCTATGACGGTCGGCGAGATGGCGTCCCTGTTTCTCGACCCCGCCACTCCCGTTCGTATCGACGCTTTCGACGGCTCGCATTTCGGCCCGGCAGACGCGGATTTGAAGGTCAAAATCGCCACGCCGAACTGCATGTACCAGCTACTCGCGCACCCGAATGAAATCGGCATCGTGCGCTCATACATTCTGGGCGATTTCGACGTGGACGGCATTGACTACGCCGACCCGTATCCGGCGATGCGCAAGCTGGTGTCGCTGTCCAAATACGTTCGCCCACTCACTCCCACATCAATTGCCCGCGTATCTGCCGGCATCCTGAGCCATGGCTTCAAGAAGCCGCCGGTGCCCGCCACCGAGGGCCCGAGCAAGTTCGCCCGTATCAAGCGTGGCCTGATGCCGCACACCGAAAAGGCCGATTCGGAAACCGTCAGCTTCCACTACGACATGTCCAACGAGTTCTACGCCGACTTCCTTGGATCCTCCATGACCTACACTTGCGCGGTATTCGACAACGAACACATGAGCCTTGAAGACGCACAGGCCAACAAACTGCGCCTGATTCTCGACAAACTGGACTTGCAGCCCGGCCAGCGCTTACTGGACATCGGCTGCGGCTGGGGTTCGATGGTCATCACCGCCGCCCGTCGCGGCATCAAGGCGCTCGGCGTCACCCTTTCCAAGGAACAGGCCGCGTACGCCAACGAATGGATCGCCCGTGAAGGGCTGCAGGATCTGGCCGAAGTGCGTGTGCAGGACTACCGCGAGGTGCCTGAGCACGACTTCGACGGTATCTGCTCGATCGGCATGATGGAGCACGTAGGCGTCAAGAACTACCAGAGCTACTTCGAAGAGATGTTCCGCCTTCTGAAGCCGATGGGCCGACTGCTGAACCACCAGATCACCATCAGCCATGACAAGCCTCACGGCAAGCCCGGTACCGACGAATTCCTCGACCGTTACATCTTCCCGGACGGTGATCTCGGCGCGCCCGGCTTCATCGAATCGTGCATCCATGACGCCGGCTTCAACGTGGTGCATCAGGAGAACCTGCGCCAGCACTACGCGCTCACCCTGCATCACTGGAACCAGAACCTCTCCGAGCATTGGGACGACGCGGTCAAGCAGGTCGGCTTTGAACGCGCCAAGGTATGGGGTATGTACATGGCCGCCTGCGCTCTGAACTTCGAGCTCGACGGCATCCAGATTCACCAGTTCTTGGCCGTCAAGCCGGATCGCGTGGCCCACCCGGACGGCAAGTGGTACCCCCTGCGCCAATGGTGGCAGGCCTGATTCCTTTTTGTGGGACGGCACGCGGTTTTTACCATTGTTCATCTGCCGTCCCACAGAAGTGTGGGATAGCAGATACATCAATCGTTTGACGTATCTGCTATCCCGCATGACATAAGCCGAGAACCGCAGAATAGAGCCGTTCTTTGCCCTCAGCTCTGAGGGCGTTCTTCGAACGCTGTGGGACGGCACGTCGAAAATCGGCAAAATCACGTGCCGTCCCACACGATTCCCTTCGCACGCGCATTTCGCAGGTGCTTTTTCTGCAATACTGACTCTATGAGCGCCACAGCCCCAGAAACGGCTGGGGCGGACGATCGCACCGACCATGACACGCGCGGATAAGACCCACGTTTCTTTATTTAACCCTAACCCGATGTTCGCATTGGTGCTGTTGGCGTGCATAGTTGCGGCGAGGAAGACAGTTGTTGGCGAACGCGAGCCTTTGCATTGACCGGCCAGCCCGCCGGAGTAGATACGTGACGGATATGCAAAAGCCCCGCACAAGGCGGGGCTTCATTGTGGTGGCTCCGAACGGCGTCGATCCGTTGACCTAGCGATTTTCAGTCGCTCGCTCTACCAACTGAGCTACAGAGCCATGAACAGTCAAAAACCCGGATAATCCGGGCTTCATAACCATTCCAGCGACCCCGGCCGGACTTGAACCGGTGACCTCCGCCGTGACAGGGCGGCGCTCTAACCAACTGAGCTACGGGGCCATTGTTCTCACTTGCGTGAGGCAACAGATGTATATATTACTGAAATTCGCCAGTCATGCAAACTTCGGCGTGTTCCGCATAATTTCAAGGTTTTTGCTATCACCAGCACGCGAACACGTCTGTCACAAACATCCACAAAACGACGAAGGGCGCGACCGGAACCCCGGCCACGCCCTTATGGACGGAAACGCTTCGCGGCATCCACCGCAAAGTGACCGTCAATCTCAGTCAGCCTGCTTCCAGGTGTCGACGTCGATGTGGTGTTCGGGGTTGGCCTGCCAGGCATCCCACGCGGACTTGACGATGTCTTCCACGTCGTACTTGGCATGCCAGCCCATCTCCTCGTTGATGCGCTTCGGGGAGCCGATCAGGTGCGGCGGGTCGCCGGCGCGGCGGGCCATGACAGCCTCGGTGAACGGCAGACCGGTGACCTTCTTGACTTCGTCGACGATCTGGCGCACGGAGGTGCCTTCGCCGGTGCCGACGTTGAAGGCGTCGTACTTGCGCTCGTCACGGTCGAGGTACTTGAGGGCGGCGATGTGGGCGTCGGCCAAGTCGGAGACGTGGATGTAGTCGCGCACGCAGGTGCCGTCCGGAGTCGGGTAGTCGTCGCCGAAGATGGCGGGAGCCTTGCCCTGCTTGAGGCGATTGAACAGCATCGGGATGAGGTTCAGGATGGCCGGATCCTCAAGCTCCACCGGACCGCAGCCGGCCACGTTGAAGTAGCGCAGCGCGCAGAAGCGGATGCCGAACGGCTGCTCGCAGGCGCGTGCCATCCACTCGCCGAACAGCTTGGTCTGGCCGTAGGGGTTGATCGGCAGCATCGGGACGACGTCCTCAGGCACCACATCGACCGGCGGCACACCATAGGTGGCGGCGGAAGAGGAGAAGACGAGCTTCTTGGCGTTCTTGGACTGGGTCATGCCGGTGAGCACGTTGAGCATGCCGTTGATGTTCTGCTGGTAGTACCACAGCGGCTTCTCCACGGATTCGCCGACCTGCTTGCGAGCGGCAAAGTGGATCACGGAGTCGACGCCTTCGGCATCGAGGATTTCGGCCAAACGCTCACCGGCGCCCGGGGCGGCGATATCCATGCCGTACAGGCGGGAGCCTTCGATGCGAGTGGGCTTGCCGTAGCTCAGATCGTCGACGACAACGACCTTTTCGCCGGCCTGATGGAGTGCGTGAACGACATGAGCGCCGATGTAGCCGCAGCCGCCGGTGACGAGAACTGTCATAGTTGACCTTTCCTTGTGCGGGTTGCAAGTGTCGGCCGTGGGGAGTTCAGCGGCTGTTCACTTTTGGTCCGCTTTGTTACCTTTTGAAACAATTTGAGTATATCACACGAACATAATCGCACAAAACGGTGGTGTCGTCCGGCAATATCTGCATTCATTAGGTCGATTTGGCGTTCATTAGGTAGGTCGGCCCGGAGCCGGCCCGCACGGACACCGGGTAAACGGCTTGATATGGTGGTTGGTATCGCACACCACCTACCTAATGAACGCCAAATCGACCTAATGAATGAACAGCGGTGCGGCGCACAAGGAAAATCCGAGGAATATATGACCAATCCCGAATCCACAGCAATCGATCCCGTCGCCGCGATGGGCACAGACCACACCGAGGCACCGGCGCACCCCCTGCACAAGGTGCTCTCCTTCGTACGCCGCTCCGGACGTTTGGACGATCGCCTGCAGCGCGCATGGGACAACTATGCCGGCACATATCTGTTGGATATTGCGGCCGGCAACCTGTTGGACGTGCGCGAAGGCGTCACGCTCGACCGCGCGTTCGTGGAGTCCGCATGGGGCAACGATAATCCGCTCATTGTGGAAATCGGCACCGGGCAGGGAGAAAACGTGGTGGCAGCAGCCGCAGCCCACCCGGAGACGAACTTCCTTGCTCTAGAGGTCTATGACCCCGGCGTGGCCCACACGCTGCTGCTCGCCGGCAAGCAGGGGCTGACCAACATTCGCGTGGCCCAGGTCAATGCGCCCGAGCTGTTCAAGGTGACCGCGGCCGGCACCGTGGCCGAGGTATGGACCTTCTTCCCCGACCCTTGGCCCAAGAAGAAGCACCACAAGCGCCGCATCGTGCAGAAGGCCATGGCCGGCGACATTCATCGCGCGCTGGTCACAGACGGCGTCTGGCGTATCGCCACCGACATCGAGGACTATGCCCTGCACGTGCACGAGGTGATGGACGGCCTCGATGGCTGGAAGAACCTGGGCAGCGTAACCGTCAGCCTGCCGCTGGAGCACGTGGGCAAGGGCAATGCCGACATGGCCGCCGATATGCCGCACGCCGACTTCACCGAATCCGAGCGATTCGAGGGCCGCGTGCTCACCAACTTCGAGAAGAAGGGCCTGGCCGCCGGCCGCGTGATTCATGACTTCACCTATCAGGCCGTTACCCTGAACTGATTGCGACACGCCGAAATGCCGTCGATTTGCATAACCGAACAACCTCCCGTAAAGTAATTCGAGTTGTTCGCCCCCATCGTCTAACGGTTAGGACACCAGACTTTCAATCTGACAACGAGAGTTCGACTCTCTCTGGGGGTACTTCACTAAAGACCCCGGTCATAGCGACCGAGGTCTTTTCGTATTCGCGGGACCAGGTCTGAAAGCATTCGGCCCGCTTGATATGTGCTCATGGTTTCATCTCAGCACGTGTTCGCGCCCGCCACAAGGACTATCCCACCGTAGACGATGTGACATCCTCCACACTGTGACTTCGCGCACAGGGTCCCGACGCCACCCTCACCCCGTTTATCGACACCATGCGTGTATAACCGCATATGGCATCATCGGCGAACATCGGCCGGCAGACCAGTTGTACAAGGAGAACATCATCCACATGGCAGACACCGCCAACACCAACACCAACGCCTGGCTGCCGGCGCTCAAAGCGGCGTTTCCGCTGACCATACCGATTTGCCTGGGGTTCCTGTTTCTCGGCGCCTCGTATGGCATTCTCATGGGCACCAAAGGCTTCTCCTTCGTATGGCCGATGTGTATGAGCGCGTTCATCTTCGCCGGTTCAATGGAATTCGTCACGGTGAATCTGCTGCTCTCCGCGTTCAACCCGCTCGCCGGCTTTCTGCTGGCCCTGATGGTCAACGCCCGTCACCTGTTTTATGGACTATCCATGCTCGGCAAATTCAAAGGGCTCGGATGGAAGCGCCCATACCTGATTTTCGGTATGTGCGACGAGACTTTTGCCATCAACTCCACCGCGAAAATCCCCGCCGGCATCGACCGTGGCTGGTTCTACTTCTGGGTTACGCTGTGCAATCAGCTGTATTGGGTGACCGGCGCCACACTGGGCGGGCTGATCGGCGCGCATCTGCCGTTCAATACCGACGGTCTTGATTTCGTACTGACCGCGCTGTTTCTGGTGATCTTCCTCGATCAGTGGCTCGACGGCAAGCATCGCGAGCGACTGTCCGCCGTCATCGGTGTGCTGACATCACTGGCCTGCCTGCTGATATTCGGGGCCAATGATTTCATGATTCCCTCAATGATCGCCATGCTGATACTGTTCGTCGCGCTACGCCCGCATCTGGACGTGTTGCGGCCGGCCGCCGACGCCCCGGAAGCCACGGCAGACCATGCCATGAGCCACGCAGCGGACCAGCAGAAGGAAGGACAGACGCGATGACGATGACCATCTGGCAAGGCGCAATCACTATCGTGACGGTGGTGCTGGGCACGATGTGCACCCGTTTTCTGCCGTTTCTGGTGTTTCCCGAGTCCAAGCAGCCGCCGCGCATCATCGAGTATTTCGGCCAGGTCCTGCCCTATGCGATGACCGGTCTACTGGTGGTATACGCACTGCGCAACACCCCGATTCTGACCGGTTCACACGGCCTTCCGGAACTCATCGCCTGCACCGTCATCGTGCTGCTGCACGTATGGAAACGCAATATGCTGCTTTCAATCGCCGGCGGCACAATTGTATATATGTTGCTGGTGCAACTGGTGTTCTGAGGCACCCGACTCGTTAGTCTCTCCCTCCGCTTCGCTATGCTCAGCACCTCCCTTACAGAGGGAGGTAATCTTCTGTACCTTCCTCTGACGAGGGAGGCGGCACCGCGAAGCGGTGACGGAGGTAGAGACCCGCAGTCGTAAGACTGCGAAACACACAGCATCGGCCACAGGCCGATTCCTACAGCTGCTTCGCCACCCAATCGACGATGTACGGGGCGACTTCCTCAATCTGGTCGATGGCGACCTCGAACTCGTGCTTGCCGCCGTACCACGGGTCCACCAGATCGATCTGATCTTCGCGGCCGGGCTTCGGCTTGGGCAGATTCGGGTCGAAGCTGCGGTACATGTGCACTTCGGCGCGCTTGCCGGCCGGCAGCATGCGCAGCAGGGCGCGCATGTGGGAGGCGGTCATCGGCAGGAACAGGTCGGTACGGTCGATTTCCTCACGCGAGATGCGGTGTGCGAAGTGGTCACGCGGAATCTCATCACCATAGCCACGTTCGCGTAGCACGCGCACGGCACGCGGGTCGATCGGGTGGCTCCACTCCTCGTCGGACACACCGCTGGATTCCACGTTCACCTGGTCGCCAAGACCGCGCTCATTAAAGAAGTGACGCAGAATGATCTCACCCATAGGCGAACGGCAGATATTGCCGGTGCAGACGGTCATTACGGTGTAGGGCTGGGTATTGCTCATAGCTTTGAATCAATCCTCAATCGGGCTTCACCGGGCCGCACACGGCCCGACTGTATTGTTGGGGTCGAATGAATATGAATCCGGCTCATGCCGCTATAAAGGGCATAAGCCGGATTCGCATGCTTACTTGGTTTTGGCCAAGATACGGAAACGATAGGAATCGATGCCGGACTCCTCCTTGGCGGGCGTATGCCACTCGCCCACTTCGGCTTCCCGCCACATCCCGGCCTCGACCAGCGACGCCATATCGGGCGCGTAGCTGTCGGCATCCACGGTGGCGGCCAGATCAGTCACATAGGCTTTGTCCGCGAACGGCAAAGCCTTGGCGAACAACTGGGCGCCGCCGATGATCCAAATCTCCGAACGGTCCAGACCGTCGTCCGGAATCGCCTCCTGACGGGCCATATCGAGCGCGTCGTCAAGACTGGTGACCACAGTGGCCCCCGGCGCACGGTACATCGGATCGTGGGAAACGACGATGTTGTCGCGGTTGGGCAGCGGCCGGTACTTGCCCCCCAGCGATTCCCAGGTCTTACGACCCATAATCACCGGATGGGAGACGGTCAGCTCCTTGAAATGCTTCATATCCTCGGCACAGTGCCAAGGCATGCCACCATTGAGGCCGATGGCACCGGCGCGACCTTCCTTGTCACGGGCTTCGGCCCAGATAAGATTCACCGAGAAGGTCTTGGGATAATCGTCACCCCAGTCTTCTTCAGTGGCAGACAGCCCGGCAGATCCGGGCTCGGGTTCGTGATAGCCGCTACGGCTACTGTCATGCTCCATTTCGCTTACTCCTCCTGGATTGCGGAACTGGGCCTTAGTGTAGTGGACAGCGAAGACTCGGGGGCCGTCACCTTCACAGTATTCGCTGTCCACGAAACGGTAATCAGCATCAGACCGCAACAGGTGCCTTAATAGTGGGGTGATGCTGGTAGCCGACGACCTTGAAGTCCTCATACTGGTAGTCGAACAGGGAATCGGCCTTACGGATCTCGATGGTCGGGTACGGGTAGGGCTTGCGGCCCAGCTGCTCAAGGAACTGGTCGACGTGGTTGTCGTAAACATGGCAGTCGCCGCCGGTCCAGACGAATTCGCCCGGCTTGAGCCCGGCCTGCTGCGCCATCATCATGGTGAGCAGCGAGTAGGAGGCGATATTGAACGGCACGCCGAGGAACATGTCGCAGGAACGCTGGTACAGCTGGCAGCTTAGCTTGTCGTCGGCCACGTAGAACTGGAAGAGCGCGTGGCAGGGCGGCAACGCCATCTTCTCCACCTCGGCCGGATTCCACGCGGAGACGATCATGCGGCGCGAATCCGGATGATGCTTGATGAGGTCGAGCACATTGGAGATCTGGTCGATGGTGCGATTCGGGTCCTCGGGGGTCGGCGCGGGCCAGGAACGCCACTGCACGCCATAGACCGGGCCCAGATCGCCGTTCTCGTCCGCCCACTCATCCCAAATATGCACGTTGTGCTCCAGCAGCCAGTTGATGTTGGAGGAACCCTTCAAAAACCACAGCAGCTCATAGGCCAGGCCTTTGAAGAACACGGTCTTGGTGGTCAGCAACGGGAAGTACTTCGACAGGTCAAAGCGCATCTGCTGGCCGAACAGGGAAATCGTGCCGGTGCCGGTGCGATCGGACTTCAGCGTGCCTTCGGTCAGGATCTTGCGCACCAGGTCCTCATAGGGCATCGGAATGTCCGTTTCGGGACGTGCGGGGATACGGGAGCGAATATCTGCGAGTTGTTCTTCGGTCAAAGCCATGTGCACCAGTGTAGCTTAGGGGCATAATAGAGAAGTCCACTGATGCGGGAGAGCGGCCAGGTGCCGCGCTCCCCCGCTGGCATGGCGATGGGCCAGATCGCCGGCGGCTGAAAATAAAGGAGCAGCTATGGGTAAGCGACTGTGGGTTGAGCGTAACAAGGACGGTTCGTGGGATGCGTTCAGCGACGATGGCGCACACATTAAGTTCGGCAAGGATCGTGGCCAGTTCACGCCGGGCGATCTGATGAAGGTCGCGCTGGCCGGTTGCGCCGCGCTGTCCAGCCAGTTCGCCATCGAACATACGCTGGGTGAGGGCAAGGGTGCCAAGATTGTGGTGGATGGCACGTACGACCCGGAAAATGACGCCTACACCGGTTTCGAGGAGCAGGTGGTGATTGATGCTTCCGACGCCGGTCTGTCCGAGGAGGATGCCGACAAGCTCAAGGAGCGCGTCACCCGCCATATCGACAAGGGTTGCACGGTCAAGCACACCTACGTGCAGGAGACCCCGGTGCGCATGAACGTCACCGTCAAGCACTGAGACGGGATATAAATTGAAGAGGCTCCCTGGCGGGAGCCTCTTTCCGTATATTCGGACTTTACTGGCGATCGGGATCGATGGTCTTTTCGATCTGCTGGGCGACTTCAGGCTCGGCTGCGGACACCGGAATCTCCTCGACGCCGGCAATCTCCTCCAGCGACTTGGTAGGCACTTCGGCGGGCGAGCTCGGCACGGTGTCGAGACGCGATTCCGCGGCCTCAACATACTTGCGTGGCACCACGTACACCGGGCCGACCGCATGCTGCAGCAGGCCCTGGCTGGTGGAGCCCAGCAGCAAGCCAGTGAAGCCGCCGCGACCACGGGAGCCGACAACAACCACATCGTGATCGTAGCTGGCCTTGGTCAGGGCGCTCACGGCCGGGCCGGAAACGATCTGCTTGTTGATCTTCAGATCAGGATGCGATTCCTGCAACGGCTTGATGCGCACCTCAAGATCGTCCTTGTAGGACTCCATGACGGCGTCCTCGCCGTCCACACCCTTCAGGTTCGGCACAGCGGAAATCACGTCCAGTTCCGCACCCCAGCACGTGGCGAAGTCGGCGGCAATGTCCAGCGCCTTCAGACCCCACTTGGATTCGTCGGAGCCGACGGCCACCTTGGTGATCGTGTTGTTCAGGTGCATCAGGTTACCGTCATCATCGGTGTACGGCACCACCACAATCGGGCAGTAAGCATATGCCGGCAGCGATGAGGACGTAGTGCCCAGCAGGCGCTCGGCCAGACCGCCCTTGCCACGGTTGCCAATGACGATCAGATTGTAGTTACGAGACAATTCGACGAACACCGATGCCGGATCTCCGGTAACAATCAGTGTGGCGGCTTCGACGCCCTGCTCGTCTGCGATGGCCTTGGCCTTGGACAGAATCTCCTGAGCATCGGAATGCGCGGCGTTATCGTCCCCCATCGCCGTGTAAGTGGCATCGAACGAAACGGCGGCATAGCTCGGCAGGGAATATGCGCAGACAATCTGCAGCGTCAGCCCCGCGTGCTTTGCATAATTCGCGGCCCACCATGTTGCCTTGTAACTGGCATGCGACCCGTCAACGCCGACGAGAATAGCCTTGTCGTTAATCATGACGACCTCCTTGAAGTTATTGCGGCACGAATACCGCGTATCTCAACAATACCCCGCGACACTCGGTTTGGCCGGTATCCTCCGCTCAAAAAGAAATCCGCGTATACGAAAAAGGCACATCCCAAAGGACGTGCCTTAATACGAATTCGCTTACCGCATAATTCTTGTCACATCACGCGGCGAATGGAATATCCAGCTCCACCGAATACGGAAACGTCGCTTACTGCCGTTCCCTGCACCGGGTTCATAGCATTCATCACCTGTCCGTTACCGATGTAAATGGCCGCATGAGCACCATTCGCAAGAATGTCACCCGGCTTGGCATCCGCCAAGCTTGCGACCGGAGTACCCACGGTGGCTTGAGCACCAGAGGTACGAGGCAGGGAGATGCCAAACTGGGAGAAGACGTACTGCACAAAACCGGAGCAATCCCATCCTGCCGGAGTGTTGCCGCCGACAACATACGGATAGCCTTGGAACTTCAGTGAGAAGCTAGCAAGCTCAGCGCCAGTGCCAGTGCCAGTCATTTTACCCAAGTCAACCTGTGGAATCGACGCACGCTGTTCAGAGCGGCTGGCTGCCGCAGCAGCAGCGGACTGGGCTGCAGCAGCTTCATCAGCGGCTTTCTGAGCCGCCGCCGCTGCAGCAGCTTCCTTCTCGCCCTGAGACTCGGTCTGTGGCACATCAAGAGTCTCGATGCCACCCCATTTAGAGTTCTCATCAACCGAGGTGGAGGTGGATTCGGCGAACAAATTCTTCTTCACCGAACTCGCCTTCGGGAAAGAACGTGAGGACACCACAGCACTCGTCTGCGCGGAATCGGCAGAGGCAAACGGGGCTACGCACGCAAACATGGCACCCGTGGCGATAATCGCCACTGATGTGGAAATAATAGTCTTAACGCTCATCATCAACGCCATACACTAGCACACATGGGTCGATTTCATAACAGGAATAGCATTTCGAAGATGATGTCGCGGGTGCATCATTCGGCAGGAGAACGCAACAGGCCTCGGATACCGATCGGCATCCGAGGCCTGCAATAAATCAATCAATAAGACTGCATCACGGGATACGCACCACGATGGTGAGCTTTTCGGTCATGGCACTAGCGAGAGCCACGCTATAGCCATTCCATCCACCATGGACCGCCTGACCGTTGCCGACATACAACGCCACATGATCGTAGTGTGCACCACCGTTCCATCCACCGGTGTTGGCATAAATCAGAATATCGCCCGGCTGCAGGGATCCGTCTGTGACTACGTGGCCACCAGGAACATTGACGTACTCTTCAGGCCAACCGTGGAAGTTAATGCCACGGGCCGCCAACGCTTGACTGACCAATGCGGTGCAGTCCATGCTCTGTCCGATCAAAGAATACGCACGGTCGATAGAGGCACCGGCACCAGCGGAAACCGAACCACTGGCATCGGAATAAGTAACAGAAGAGCGAGACTCATTACGGCTCGCGGCGTTGGCCTGCTCCTGGGTCGCCTGAGCCTCGACCTCCGCCTGCTTCTCGGCCTCCTCTTCGGCAGCCTTCTTGGCCGCTGCGGCATCCTTTTCCGCCTGAGATTCCGTCTGCGGCACATCGAGGTTCTCAATGCCGCCCCAATCAGCATTGTCCTCAACGCTCGTGGCAGTGGCTTCAGTCGTCAGATCTTTGCGCACCTGGGTGTACGAGGGGAAGGACTTGGTGGAAGTCACAGTAACACCCTCAGCTGCAGTTGCTGTAGGAACAAACATAAACAAGCAGGCACAGGAGACAATCGCGGCAACAATGGAAGAAGCTACAGTTTTGGTCTTCATAGAACCATCACCCTACACGGTGCGCATTAACTCGTACAGGATGGAAGAAATAAAACACCCCGGAGCTATTGGGATATATCGGCGTGTCGGCACAGGTCAGTTCGGACTAATACGCGGCCGCAACACTTGAAATGTCATTTCGCGCGAACGATTGCCGATAGGGCGACGTCACATCCGAACAGTAATCACCGAATGTAAGCCAATGAAATGAATCAGTAGTGAACGTACTGGAACTTACCGGCTTCGGCGGCGCTGAACGTACGGGTCGAAATCACACCCAATCCCTTGGCATTGGATTCGGAGATCTCAATGGAGCCGTCGGCATTGATCTTTTCCAGAACGGCAACATGGCCGTACGCGCCATCGGCATCGGCCTGGCCAGGAGCGAACACCACAGCATCACCGACATGGCGAGGAGTGTTGTCCACCCAATAGCCCAGAGCGGAAGCTGACGCCGCCCACGCGCCACCATTGCCGAAGTTGCCGCTGGAAGGCAGGCCCAGTTCGGCACGACGCTGGTACGCGTACCACGTGCACTGACCCCACGGATAGTTGTTGGAGTTGGTGCCAACGGCATGGTTCGGGTTGAAGCCAGCCGGCACAGCATCGCCATCGGCATCCACGAGAGCCGACACCACAGGATTGTTCGCATTATTGCGATTCATCAGCTTGGCGTCCAAGGTGCTGTCTGAATTGCTCAGCCCCCAGCCGCCTTCATTGGTGGACTGTGCGGTAACGGAGGATGAACTCAAATCAGTACGCGCTTCGGAACGAGAAGCCGCAGTCACATCGCTGATGCGCTTAATCTGCGTGGTCGTCGTGGCCGGATCAGCCACGAACGAGTTCGTGGCGTCTTCATTGTTGGAAAACGCGAGAGCACCTGCGGCCGTGCCGACCAGAGCGGCCAGTGAGGCCGAGGCAAGAATATGGCTACGGCGTTCAGCGGCACGAGCGGCCTCACGAATGGAACGGCGGGTCTGGGGAGCGATTTCGTTGATCTTCTCGGCAATGGCCGGATCAAGCCCCAAAACAACGGCGTCGCTACCAGCGGATTGCACCGCACGCACAGCACGAACGGAATGAGAACCCTTGCCGGAGGCAAACAATGCCTTCGCTAAGCTGAACTTCTGGCGCGAGACCGTGGTCGCTTTATGCGAAGCATGCTTCATACTACGTTAACTCCTTGGATGGGTTCGGCGGGGTCATTTCGATGACCTCGTATGACCGTCACAATTGAGTACTGTACAACGAACAGAGGTCAATCCTCAATGTGATCCCCCACCATCCGGGTGTGTCAAACGATTTACGTAACCGTGCGGCCGGGTGAAAAAACTGCCTTGTTTCCGCCCGTTCACGAACCTCACTATCCGGTTATCGGAAGAATCACTAACTCATGTCATTCCGACACACCGTAACCATGATGTGCTGCGTACATTCTGCACTGCATTCCGCATTGCCACCACTGCCGCCCGGCACCCCGGAATTCCGCAGTAACCCCGCAGTAATCCCGCACACCGAGCATTATCCGCGATATTCCCCAACACTGGTCTACCCTTGAAACCATGACTATCACACTGAGTATTCCCGAGTCGCTGAAGCCCGAAGATGGTCGCTTCGGCTCCGGCCCCAGCAAAATCCGCCCCGAACAGATCGCCGCGCTCGACGCCGGCGCCACCACCCTGCTTGGCACATCACATCGCCAGGCACCAGTCAAGCAACTGGTCGCTTCGATTCGTGAAGGTCTGCGCGAGTTCTTCCACCTGCCTGAAGGGTATGAGGTGGCGCTTGGCAACGGTGGCGCCAGCGCGTTCTGGGAGATTGCCTGCGCTTCGCTGATCACCCGTCGCGCCGCATTCGGCACGTATGGCTCGTTCAGTGCCAAGTTCGCCGCGTCCGCCGCGAACGCACCCTTCCTTGAAGACCCGGTGCTGTTCCTCGGCGAGCCGGGCACTTACCGTCTGCCTGAGCTCACCGAGGGCGTGGACACATATTGCTGGGCTCACAACGAGACCTCCACTGGTGTGGCCGCCCCGATTCGCCGCGTGGCCGGAAGTCGTGAAGCTGGTGCCTTGACCGTCATCGACGGCACCAGCGCAGCCGGCGCTTTGCCTGTGGACATCAGCCAGACCGACGTCTACTACTTCTCACCGCAGAAGGCCTTCGGTGCCGATGGCGGTCTGTGGGTCGCCATCCTCTCCCCCGAAGCTATCGATCGTGCGGCAGGCGTCGAATCAAGCGCTCATCTGGAAGGCGCACATCGCTGGGTGCCGCCGTTCCTCTCGCTGACCACGGCACTGAACAACTCCCGCAAGGATCAGACCCTGAATACGCCCGCCGTGGCCACCCTGATCATGATGGAAAACCAGATTCGCTGGCTCAACAACAACGGCGGCCTCGCCTGGGCCACCACACGTTGCGCCAAGTCCGCATCCATCCTGTACTCGTGGGCCGAGCGCTCCGAATACGCCGCTCCGTTCGTCGTCGATGCGGACGCACGCTCGAACGCCGTGGTCACCATTGATCTGGACGAGCGAGTCCAGGCCTCTCAGGTACTGTCCATCCTGCGCGAGAACGGCATTGTGGACGCCGCCGGCTACCGCAAGCTGGGCCGCAACCAGCTGCGCGTTGGCGTGTTCCCCTCGGTGGAACCGGCTGATGTCATGGCCTTCACCAAGTGCGTCGACTATGTGGTCGAGCACCTGTGATGGCGGTCTATGCCTCGCATTGCCGACCATATATGCCATGCACATTGATCGGTCTCAACTGATGCCGATTGAATAAATCGTAGGGAGGGATGTTTGACGCCCCTCCCTACTCTTACTACAGTGCATGAGTATGAAGTTCGCGCCTCTCATTGACCCTGCCGTCCGCAAACCCGCACCCAAGCCCGTACGGGTGGATCTGCGTAAGGTGTTTGCCATCGGTACCGGTCTATGGATTGTGGCGTTGATTGTCGTGCTGATTCTGCTGGCCGTGGGCTACAGCGTAATGCCGTTGGTGATTATGTGCGTGGCCGGCGTCATTATTGGCTTGCTACTGCTGGTCTGGGAATACTTCGACCGCTGGGACTACCGCCGCCTCGGACAGTAACGCAACACAAGCTCCCTCTGATGACGGGAGCTGTCAGCGTAGCTGATTGAGGGAGAGACCGCGGCCGCAGGTCGCTCATCAAACAGCATTGGTGGCATGCAAGGCATGCCACCAATTCCTTACCTCACTGCGCCAACGGCAACGTAAGGCTGAACGTACTGCCTTGCCCGGGCGCGCTCCATACGGTCACATCGCCATGATGGGTCAGCGCCACATGCTTGACGATGGCCAAGCCTAGGCCCACGCCATCCGCCGTGCGATTGCTCTGTTCCACGCCCCGGTAGAACCGCTCGAAGATGCGCGCCTGGTCCTTCTTAGCGATGCCCGTGCCTTGGTCGATCACGCGAATCACCGCGCGGTCGCCATCCTTGTCTTTGGATGCGGACACGCTGACCACGCCATTTTCCTTGGAATAGCCGATGGCGTTTTCGATGAGCTTGGTCACGGCGCTGTCGATCTGGTCCGCCTCACCATTGATGACTAGATCATCGTCGCCCTTGATGTTCAGCTGCACGCCAGCCTCGGCTGCCTGCGGCTCCAGTCGCGCCGCCGTGGCCCTGAGCTGTTCCATAACGTTCAGTCGGTTGGCGGAAGACGGCGTAATCGGCTCCTGCGCGCGTATGAGCAGCAGCAAATCAGACACCATGTGGTTGAGCTTGCTGCAGCTGGAACGCACCTGGCGAGCGTCGGCAGCCACCTGCTGTTCGTCCAGATTGCCGGACTCCAGCGAATCGGCGAGTTTGGCCAGAGCCTCAGTGGGGCCCAACAATTGCTCGGACACATTGGTAATAAACGAGTCACGCACTTGAGCGAAACGAATCACGTCACTGACATCGGTAATCAACACGATGACGAACTGCTCGTTGATACGCCCTACAGTCACCTTCAGCCAGTTGGGGCGGTGGACGGACTGCGTGGCGACGTGATCGCCCTTGTTCTGGTCTGCGACGTACCGCTCCGGAGTATCGGTGGTCAAGTCGAACTGGCGCTTGCCACCGGACTTGCGCGCCTCGTGAATGGCATCCAGCACATGCTGCTGGGCAATGGCGTCATCTGACACCACACCCAGGCGGTAGGCGGCGGGATTGCAGCGGACCACCTCGTCGTGCTCGTCGACCACCACGGACGCACCTGGCAGCATGGACAGCAGCGTGGCGGTGTCGTCGGACAGATCGTCATTGTCGTCATCATCGGCCAGCGGCGATTCCATGGACACTCGATGTGTCGCAAATCCCACGATGAGCGTGATGATTCCTACCACAAATAAAACAGCCGTGACAATAAGAGCAATCGCGGCGACGAGCGGCATCTGTGTCATGCCCCCCATTCTTTCACACCACACGCCGGGATTGCGGTTTGCCGGCACGCCGGTAACATGAATTTCAGGTGAACAACCCAATGAACAGTAGAACAACTTGAGGTTGCCATTACCTACGTTGAAGTGGGGAACAAGTACTGGAATAATACACTGGTACAGGTTGCAATAAGCAAGCATGAAAGGCTAGAGAAATGCGCGTTATTTTCAACGAGGAGCTGAAGCAGGTTGCTGACGACCTCGACCGTATGGCGCAGAACGTACGCAAGGCGATCAAAGGAGCTGGAGAAGCCCTGCTGAATCAGGACGTTGAAGCCGCACAGACTGTGATTGACGGCGACATCGAAATCGATGCCCTGGAGTCCTCTGTGATTGACCAGTGCGTCAAGTTGCTCGCCAAGCAGAATCCGGTGGCCACCGATCTGCGTGTGGTCGTTTCCACCATGCGTCTGGCTTCCACGTTCGAGCGTATGGGCGATCTTGCCCGCCACGTGGCCGAGGCCGCTCGCCGCACCTATCCGGCCGCCGCGATTCCTGAATCCGCTCAACCGGTGTTCGCCGAGATGATCGACTTCCTGGACAACACCGCTGACCAGCTGGTGGCCATGCTCTTCGATCGCGATGCCAAGACCGCCGAGGCCATCATCCTGGCTGACGACAAGCTGGACAATCTGCACCACCAGACCTTCGATCTAGCGCTGTCCGATGACATCACCCGTCAGCAGACCGTGGATATCGTGCTGCTGGGCCGCTTCCTGGAGCGTCTCGGCGATCATGCCGTGTCCGCCGCCCGCCGTGTGGTGTACATCGTCTCCGGCTTCGACCCCACCAAGGAGCCGACCCGCGACGAGGGCACCGACATCGACTGATTGGTGGCCTGTCCTCACATTGGGCGAATAACTGAACACTTGTCCTCCTATGGTTTGAGGAGGATGCCCGAAAGCGGCGATCCGGCTACGGCTGGACGCCGTTTTTTGTTGCTTTTGGGTGGTACACCGGCGTATCCATGGGGCGGCAAAACACCCATAGGGCGGTAACTTGCCCATGGGGCGGTTTGAAGGATATGTGAAACCGCGGAATTAAGCCATTCTGGCATACCGCCCCATGAGAGTTTTACCGCCCCATGAGGGTTTTACCGCCCCATGAGGGTTTTACCGCCCCATGGGGTAATCACCGCCCCATGGGGGATTTGGCAGGCATAGCAAAGGGGAGCCGCACGTTATGTGCGACTCCCCTTACAGCTTGTACCGTGTTAGCGGCTTAGGCTCACTTCTGGCCCTGAGCGGCGACAGCGGCGGCACCGGCAGCAGCAGCCTCCGGGTCCAGGTACTCGCCACGCGGCTTGATCGGCTTGAAGTTCTCGTCCAGCTCGTAGAGCAGCGGGATGGCGGTCGGGATGTTGACCTTGGCGATCTCTTCCTCAGACAGGTTGTCCAGCATCTTGACGATGGCGCGGAGGGAGTTGCCGTGGGCAGCAATCAGCACGGTCTTGCCGGCCTTGAGCTCCGGCTCGATAGCGGACTCGAAGTACGGCTTCACACGCTCAACAACGTTGGCCAGGCACTCGGCTTCCGGAACCGGATCGCCGGCGTAGCGCGGGTCGTTGTTCTGGGCGTACTGGTCGTTCGGGTCGATCTCGGGCGGCGGGGTGGCGTAAGAACGGCGCCACAGCATGAACTTCTCGTCGCCGTACTCTTCGCGGATCTCGGTCTTGTTCTTGCCCTGCAGAGCGCCGTAGTGACGCTCGTTGAGACGCCAGTCACGCTGAACCGGAATCCACAGACGATCTGCGGCATCCAGAGCGATGTTGGCGGTGTTGATGGCGCGACGCAGCAGGGAGGTGAACACGATGTCCGGAAGGACGTTCTTCTCCTTGAGCAGCTCGCCGCCACGCTTGGCTTCGGCTTCACCCTGCTCGGTCAGCGGTACGTCGACCCAGCCGGTGAACTGGTTGGTTTTATTCCATGCGCTCTGTCCATGACGGAGCAGTACTAGTTTATAAGTCATACGGTTCAGTCTACAGCCGCGTGCGCCCAAACACGAGTATTCGTCTTATTATTTCGCTCTCATAGCGCCACGGCAACCGCCAGCACCACCGCAAACAGCAAGGTCTGGAAGCTGGCGGCGGGCAGAGCCGGGCGGAATTGACGTTTATTCACGCTGGAGACCATGCGCACAGGTATTCCGGTGCCCGAGAGCAACAGCACCGCACCCCACGGCCACCATAATGTACCGCACATCAGCAGGGCGATGATCCATGCGATGACGCAGCACACAATCAGCAACGTACGCGCGCCGGACTCCCCCAGCCGTACGGCCAGCGTGTGTTTGCCATGCTCACGATCCTCGTCGATGTCACGGATATTGTTCACCATAATGATCAGGCAGGAGAACAGGCCAGCCGCCACAGCACCCAATAGTCCGCCGACGTCCACCGTGCCGCACAGCGCGTATTCGGTGCCCAATACCGCAGCCAAGCCGAAGAACAGGAACACGCCGACTTCTCCCAGCCCGACGTATCCATACGGATGCTTGCCACCGGTGTAGAACCAGCCGGCCAGCAAGGAGGCCGCGCCCACGGCCAGCAACCACCATGCTTGGGCGAGCACGACCGCCACAACACCGCATATGCAGGCGATGGCGGCGCAAATCATCGCCGCGAACAGTACATGCTTGGCCGGTACCAGTCCGGATGCGGTCAGTCGCTGGGGTTTGCCTGATTTCGATTCGTCCATGTCACGCCCGGCGTCAGTGCCGCGGATGCCGTCGGAATAGTCGTTCGCATAGTTGACGGCGATTTGCAGGAACAGCGCGACTAGCAGGCACAGGATGGTCACCGGCCAGAATCGGTCCATCAGCAGGGTCTGCTGTTCACGGGCCGTGGCGCAGGAGGCCGGTTCTGGATATATTGCGATGCAGGTGCCCGACCGCTCGATATGCACGTACGCCATCACCGCCCCAACCATCACCGACGCGATGGAAGTGACCAAGGTCTTGGGACGCGCGCCCCGAACCCATAAGCCGATAGACATAAGCAATCCCTTTCATATATAACTCGGCTCCCCTCTCTGAGGGGAGCCAGAGTATGCCTAATCAGCCAACGAGCGGCTTGACCAGCGGGAAGGTGATGGTCTCGCGAATCGTGGCACCGGTCAAGGCGATAAGCAGTCGATCAATGCCCATACCCATACCGCCGGCCGGAGGCATGCCCACGCCGAGAGCCTCGAGGAAGTCCTCATCGATGTCGCAGGCCTCTTCGTCGCCGGCGAGTGCGTCCTTGGCCTGGGCCACGAAACGCTCACGCTGCACGATCGGGTCGTTGAGCTCGGAGTAGCCGGTAGCCAGCTCGAAGCCGCGCACGTAGAGATCCCACTTCTCCACCACGCCGGGCTTGGTGCGGTGGCCCTTGACCAGCGGGGAGGTTTCGACCGGGAAGTCACGCACGAAGGTGGGCTCGTAAAGCTTGTCCTCGTAGAAGTGCTCCCACAGGTGTTCGACGAGCTTGCCGTGGTTCTCCACGTCGTCGCGCTCCACGCCGAGCTTGTCGGCGATGGCGCCCAAATGCTCAACGGAGGTGCCGGGATGCTCAGGGCCGCCGTTCGGCACGATTTCCTCGCCCAATGCCTCGGACAGCGAATCGTACATGCTGATGGTCTTCCATTCGCCGCCGAAGTCGTATTCGGTGCCGTCGAGCAGGGTGACCTTGTGCGAGCCGTAGACGTCCATGGCGGTCTTCTGCACGAGCTCCTTGACCAGCTGGCCGATGGAATCATAGGTGCCATAGGCCTGGTAGGCCTCGACCATGGTGAATTCGGGGGCGTGCGTGGCGTCGACGCCCTCATTGCGGAAGTCGCGGTTGATTTCGAACACGCGATCGATGCCGCCGACCAGGCAGCGCTTGAGGAACAGTTCCGGGGCGATGCGAAGGTACAGGTCAAGGTCGAAGGCGTTCATGTGCGTGGTGAACGGGCGGGCGGCCGCGCCACCGTGCAGGGTCTGCAGCATCGGGGTTTCGACCTCGAGGAAGTCGTGGTCGTCAAAGGTGCGGCGCAGGGAGGCCACGGCCTTGGAGCGGTTGCGCACCATGTTGCGGATGTTCTCGTCCGCGATCATGCCGATGTACGGCTTGCGGGTGCGGGTGTCTTCGTTCAGGTCCTTGTGCAGGGCCGGCAGCGGCTGCAGGGCCTTGGAGGCGATAGCCCACTCAGTGGCGAATACGGACAGCTCGCCGGTCTTGGAGGCGATGACGCGGCCCTTGAGGTACAGGTGGTCGCCAAGGTCGACGAGCTGCTTGAACTGCTTGAGCGAGTCGGCGCCAATCTCCTTCTTGGAGATCATGCCCTGAATCTTGGTACCGTCACCGGCGGACAGCTGCACGAAGCACAGGCCACCCGCGTTGCGCAGGAACAGCACGCGGCCAGCAATGCCGACCATGTCTTCGGTCTCTTCGCCAGCCTCGAGCTTGCCGTCATACTTGGCGCGGACCGCCTCGATGGTGTCGGTGACGTCCAAGTGCACCGGGTAGGGGGCGATGCCGGCCTCAAGCATCATCGCGCGCTTGGCCACGCGCATCTGCACCTGCTCGGGGTGAGCCAGCGGGCCGAACTCCTTGTTGGAGGGGTCCACGGCTTCGTCCAGCGTGGCACCGGACTTGATCTTCTCGCGGATGGTGGCGTCCTGCTCGAGCAGCATTTCCGCACGTTCGACGGTGCTCATCTGCGGGACGGCCGGGGTTTCATTCTCAGTGTTTTCGGTATTTTCGACAACTTCAGCCATGATTCATCAGTGTACGCAAGGCCGGCGATTATGAGCCCGGCAGACCGCACGGCCATCTGAACACCCGCTCACATGACGCAAAACCGGCCCTGCACAAGGCTTGAGAGACCTGTACACATGGCGAATCCACCATCACGCAACACTCGCGACATGCCGATTTGCATTGTCCACCACCACAATGTAATATCTACATCTGTTGCCAAACGGGCTGTAGCGCAGCTTGGTAGCGCGCTTCGTTCGGGACGAAGAGGCCGCGGGTTCAAATCCCGCCAGCCCGACAACTGGACCGGATTGTTGAGAAATCAGCAATCCGGTTTTTCGTTTCCTGTCCCAACAATCAAACCAAGCGATCGAACAGCGGTAAACAACCCGCCGCACACAGCGACAAACCACATCACGGCAAGCCCCCGTATTTGTTGGCGGACCACCGTAATATATCGCTCGAATCAATCGATTGCCGCACTGTTTTTGTAAGTAATACTGAAGTAATTAGAGGAACCATGAAGAAGAGTCTGCTTGCACTGGCTTCGGGCGCGTTCATTCTCGGTGCCGCCGAGTTCGTGATGATGGGCATTCTGCCGCAGGCCGCGGCCGCCACCGGCGTGGACATCCCCACCGCAGGCCATTACATTTCCGCGTATGCGATCGGCGTGTGCTTCGGCACACTGATTCTGGTATTCGGCCGCAAGGTGCCGCCGAAGGACCTCATCATATTGTTTATGGTGATTGCCTTGGTGGGCAATCTGGCTTCCGCATTCTCCGTCAATGCCGCCATGCTGGTCGTCGCACGATTCGTCGCCGGCCTGCCGCACGGCGCATTCTTCGGCACAGCCACACTCATCGCCAAGACTCTGGCGGAGGAAGGCAAGGAGGCGCAGGCCGTATCCGTGATGGTCACCGGACAGACCGTGGCCAATATGCTCGGCGTACCGGCGGGCACCTTGATGGCCGAGTTCCTTTCCTGGCGTCTTGCCTTCGGCATTTTGGCCGCTTGGGCGGCAATGACGATTGTGCTGGCGTCGGCGTGGATTCCGTACGTTGCACCGATCAAGGACGCAGGCATCGCCGGTCAGTTCAAGTTCCTCACCCGCCGTGGCCCGTGGGTGATTTTGGCCGCCGTGTTCACCGGCAATGCCGGTGTGTTCTGCTGGTGGAGCTACGTCTCCCCTTGGCTGCAGAAAACCGGCGGATGGTCGTCTTCCCTGGTGCCGATGCTGATGATGCTTGCCGGCTTTGGTATGGTCATCGGCGGTCTGCTTGGAGGTCGTCTGACCGACCATTGGAGGCATGCCGGCGCGGCCGCAATAGGTCAGTCCATCTCCTGCCTCGGCTTGTTGCTGGTGCTTATCACTCCGGGTAATCAGCCGATGACCGCTGTACTGACGTTCTGGATCGCCATCGGATTGTTCTTTACTTCCGCTCCACAGCAATTGCTGATGACCGAAGCCGGCCAGGGCGGCGGCGAGCTGATCGCCGGCGCGGCTGTACAGGTGGCGTTTAACTTCGGCAATGCCATCGGCTCGATTGTCGGCGGCGCGATGCTCACCACCTTCTCGATGAACTATCGCTATACCGGCCTGGGCGGTATGCCGCTGGCTCTGCTTGCCGTAGGGCTGCTGGCCTTCTACTCGTGGCGCTGCGAAACCGATACCGACGCCATTCACCGCTTGCGCGAAACCAAGGTGGACTGAGACCAAGCTCACAGCAAACTCCCTGACGTGTTTGTTCACAGTATTAATAGACTGAAATCAGACACGATTCAGGGAGGTCTGGCGGTATGGATGAGGAAGCACTGCTCAAACAATTCGCCGCGCAATTCGCGCATGGTCCAGACGATGCCGACGACACCGATGCGGCGGCCGCAGCACAAGGTGCCGATTCCACGGCGAACCAGGTTGCGGACGATGCCGATCAATCGCCCGCAACCTTTGATACCCAACAATTCCTGAACGGACTGGACGCGATTTTCGATCGCCACACGGCCGCCACCGAAGCCGGCCCGTACTTGGAACAGGCGATGGTGGACGCGGAAAACGCCGGCGACGAGGCCGGACTGCTCACCGTGCTCAACGAAACGATGGGCTTCTATCGCTCGCAAGGTCGGCACAAGGAGAATCAGTGGATTGTGCAGCGAGCGCTGGAACTGGCCGCTCGTATGGGCTTGACCACCGGCACATCCGAGGCGTGGGCCACCACGCTAATCAATTGCGCCACCTCGATGCGCGCGGCCAAACAATACGATCAGGCCGAGGATTTGTATCATCAGGCGCAGAGTGTCTGCCGGCATTCGCTGGCGCCCACCGACCGTAGGCTCGCAGCACTGCACAACAATCTGTCGATGCTCTACAGCGAGACGAATCGGCCCGACAAGGCGGAACTGGAGTTGCGTGAAGCGCTGCGCATTATCGAAGCCTCGAGCGTGAACCCGGACGCGGATATCGACGTGTCCAGCTCGCACACGAATCTGGCGTTGACCCTGCTGACCGAACACAAGTTGGAGGACGCGCATTGGCATGCAGCCAAGGCGCTGGAAATCTATCGCACCGGCCATCTGGAACATTCCGCGCATTATGCCTCCGCACTGGCGGGCTTCGCGCAGGTGTGCTTTGCCGAGAGACGGTATGCGGATGCGGTTACTGGATACCGGCATGCGCTGGCCGTGATCGAGGAATGTTACGGCAAGGACACCGATTACTGGCGTATCACCGCCGACAATCTGCGGCAGGCCGAGGAAGCGGCGGCGCAGGCCGGGGTGACGGTTGACAATGCAGGTGTTGCCGGCGATGCAGGCGCGCTGCCCCAGTCCGGCTCGCGGCTGCCGAACAGCCCGGCACAGGGCAAGACCGGTGCGAACGCGGCATCTTCCCCATCCACCGTTTCGGTGTCGACCGGTTCTGCGGGCGCGGCCGAGGCCGTTTCCGCATGCCCGGTGTCCGGACTGAAGCTGGCCCGCGCGTTCTGGACGCAGATGGGCAAGCCGATGATTGCGGCGAAGTATCCGCAGTATGCCGGGCGTATCGCCGCCGGTCTGGTGGGTCATGGCTCGGAATGCTACGGATTCGATGATGCGTATTCGCAGGACCACGATTTCGGCCCGCGCTTCTGCCTGTGGCTTACGGATGAGGATTACGCGGCGATCGGCGAGCAACTTGAGGTCGATTACGAGGCACTGCCGCGCAAGTTCAGCGTGGATGCGCAAGGCCGCGTGACGTTCGAGGCGCATGCCAGGTCCGATGCTTCCGGAGCATTCCCCTCCGCAGGTGCAGGCTCCACCGTCATACCCGATGCGGCAAACGCACCCACCCCCGGCACCGCTACGCACGATACCGCCACTGCCGAGTCAGGCGCGGCGTCCTCTGATGTGGCGGAAGCGATGACGACTCCGATTGATGCACCGCTCTCCCCCGTCACGCCGCGCGCACAGGGCGCGAATCGCCGTGACGGCGTGTTCCGCATCGGTGACTTCTTTGAGTCGATCACCGGGTATCACACTGCGCCGGCGCAGACCGCGCCGCATGAGTGGCTAATGCTTCAGGAATCGACCTTGGCCGCCGCCACCAATGGCGAGGTGTTCGCCGATCCCACCGGTCTGTTTTCCAAGACGCGCCAAGGGTTCAAGAACATGCCCGACGATGTGCGGCTCGCGCTGATCTCCAAGCGACTCGGCATGATCGCCCAGGCCGGTCAATATAATCTGCCGCGTTCGTTGAAGCGCGGCGACGGCGCGGCCGCATGGCTGTCCATCCACGAGTTCGTGCAGGCCACCGCCTCGTTGGTGTTCCTGGTTAACGTGCCGATGGTGGTGGGCTATATGCCGTATTACAAGTGGCAGTTCGCAGCATTGCGCAAGCTGTCTGGCTCGATGTTCGCGCTGTTGCCGAACGTGGGCGAACAGTTGGAAACCGTGATGCGATTGAGTTCGGCAGCCTGCTATGGCGGGGCCGGATTTGGCGAAGGCGGCAAGGGCGCGGCTCCAGCAATCGAGAAAATCAACGATATTGTGGAGCAGATTGCGGTGGATATCGTCAAGGAACTCAAACGCGAACACCTGACCACGTCCGGCGAGACCTTCCTCGAATGGCAGCGCCCGTATGTCGAGGACCACATCGCCTCTGATGATCCGGTGCTTAAAAGTTTGTAGATTCAAGCTCCCTCTGCCACGGCTTCGCCGTGCCACCTCCCTCATCAGAGGGAGGTATCAGTGAAAGGAACGTCGATGACCAACGAACTGACTGATGATGAACTGCGCGAGGCTATTGTGCGTCATGAATGGGATCAGTTCCAGCGCACCAACAATGAGGGTGGACGCGCGGCATGCCAAGGCAACTGGCCGGTGTTCCACCAGATGCGGTTGGCCCAGTTCCTCACATGGGAGCGGCCATTACTCACCAGCTATGCCGCTGATCTTGACGCGGCCGACCACGTGGGCCGCAACCTCGTGACCGAAAAATACGGCCGCATGATGGCCTCCACCGCACCGGAAAATTTCACGAAGAACATAGAGCCGTATATTCCGCGTCTCTCTGAAGAGCGCGCGGCCCGTCAGGAACAGGTCATCGCCCAGCAGGTCGCCTGGGCCAAGGATTTCCGCGAGCGCTACCCCAAGCTCGGCGAGGCGATGCGCGCACTCACCACCACCGAAGACACACCATCTGCCACCTCATTCGAAACCTATCTGCGCGGCGAGCTTGGTACGTATTCCGACCAGACCTTCGAACGTTACGAAGCGATGATTGGCGAGCGCGCCGCAGCCAGCCCGCAACGCAATATCACTGAGGAAACCTTGTTGCACACAGTCCAGCTCGGCGGTTTCGACACCTTAGAGGAGGCCGAAGCCTCCCAAGCGTAATACTCAGCCATTCACTGTGTATCGGACACCCCGACTGATGTACGTCGGCCGGCCACACCCAGGCCAACGCAATCTGCCGATCGCCCCACACCCAGACCACCAACGCAGCCTGCCCGCCAGGCCCCATTTACCAGCGCACATCGGCAGAATTACAGCGAGAATAGGCCCCAAAATGCCAGTGTCATCAGTGTGGCGAGAGTGCCGAGCGCTACCATCACGCATATGACGCGCCGCACACCGACGATATCGGCGCGGCAATACCAGACACGTTCCATTTCCCAAGCAAACAGCACCACCAACAGCATGGTCGCTATTCGCAGCACCACCCATCCGACGGCAAACAGCCGCGGTTGAGGCATAACCAATACAGCCGATACGCCTACGGCGCTCATATAGCCGTACAACAGCCCAGTAATCACCATCACCGCTGTGCCGATACCGGCAGATAAGCCGGCAATGCCGTGCAACATGCGCCGCTGGGCGGCCCCCAGCTCACTCGGCGTCGCATGCACGGCCCGCACAGTCGCCACACTACGTCGCCCGGCCAGCAACGTCTGTAGCCAAGAAAACACAGTCAAGCCAATACCTAATATCGCCGCCATCACGATCAGCACGGGCCCTGCCACCATCAGACCGGCCAGCACGCCAAGCGAGCCGACGATACCGGATCCGGTACGTTGCGACGCGGCGAAGCGCTGGTGAGGTGTTGCACCGGCGACTTGAGGCGTTGCCCATCCATCGGCTTTGGTTCCGGCAGTCACACCGTTCACCCAATTTTCCAGCGCTTGCGTATAGCCTTCGGCCAATGGCAGGTTCGGGGTGAATAAGCCCTCACCAGCCCGCATCTGATGGTTGCCGGCAAAATAGCGTACGGTGACGTTCTCGTTGCCGGACTTGTTGGCCGTAGCGATGATCCGCTGCGCCCCCTGTTCGATGGGCATGGCCGTATCGTAGGTGCCGTAGTTCACCAGCACCGGCATGGTGAGGGATTTCAGATACCGGTCGGCATCAAAGTCGGCATAGGCCAGATCAAATGGCGCGTAGTCCAGCGACATCAATTTGGCCATGTCTTTGACCACGGGCTTGGGCGCGCCGGCCTCATGCGTATAGGCGCTGACAGCCATGGCCATTTGCTCACGTCCATTGAACACCGGTGCGGATGTAAGTACGGCAAAGGCAATGTCTTGCCGTTTCGAGGTTAGAATCGTGGCGATCCAGGTGCCTTCGGATTCGGCGTAGATGCCGGTTTTGGCGGGGTCCACGCCGATTCTGCCACGCAACACGTCGAGCGAACGCCCGTATTCGCGAGCAAAACGCGGGTAGTCGCGATGCAGCACGGTGTAGTTGTCGTTGCGCTTGGCCGGCACCAAGGTCACGATACCGGCAGAGGCCATGGCGTTGGCGATATCGCCGAAATCCTCGGCACCACTGGTACCGGACCCGTGAATGAACAGACAAGCCGGGCGTGGCCCGGGAGCGCCGACCGGTTCACGTAGTACGGCGGGTAGCGTGACGCCGTCGCCGGTCTTGATGGATAGTCGGGTTTCACGCGTACGATATCGCCCCTCGTGGGGAATGTTCGCATGGGCAGGGGTGATGGTGGTGTCGGCAGAAGCGATAACGATGTGCTTGGTGTAGGGCCGTGTGTTCCATTGCGGCATCATCGCCCAGCCAAGTGTGGCGAATACCAGCGTCATCGCCATCGCGGTGACGATGACGCTCGCTACCCGCCGCGCCGAAATCCTCTTCATAGTATGTTCCGCCTCCCCCATCAGCATAGAACGGTCGGCTCTTATCGGTCGGCTCTCGTCACAATGTGCTTCTACTGGGACCGTAACGCAACGGCTGTAACGCTATTTTCTCTTCTTGACGGCACCGACTATGGCCCATACAACGGCCACTATTACCAGAATAAGTCCCACTACGGCGCAAATAATAGCCGTCAGCAATTGCGGATTCGGCGAGAACAGCGAAATCATCCGATCCGGAGATATGCACCCGAAAACCAGCGCGATCACGCCGATAATCACGCCCAATAGTCCGAATACCACAGTAGGCGCGCTGATGCTCTGTTTCTGGATGTTCTTGGCATCCTTGGCATCTTTAGCATTCTGGACGTTCTTGGCGACCCCCTCAGTTTGACGTGGTTTGCCGGCAGTCTGAGACTGCTCATAGGAAGGTTGTGCTGAAGATGCTGCGTACATCGGTACATCATCGGCAGATGGAATCGGCCCACCATCCCCCTCCACGGCATCGGCAACTGTTTCCAGGGCAATCCGATCTGTGGTTGGTTCGATGGGCGATGGAGAGGCAGTTGTCGCCTGCGTATCCACATCCGAGACCGACGCATCCGCATGATCGTCGGGGACGGGCAGCACAGCCGTTTCGTCATCATCCGCTGCGGATGGCAGCACCGTGGTATCGGTTCGGTCATCGACGGTCACCATGGTTGTTGTCGCGGTGGTCGCGTCGGTTTCGGAAGGTATGGCCGTGGTCGGTGTCGCATCCTCGATGGAGGCGAATTCCTTGGTTTCATCAGTCATGATTCCATCTCCTGGTTGTAACGGCTTGATCATTCCGATTGTTCGGTTGTGTTCTTGCTTGTACTGTTGCCGTCGTATATATCGGCAAGCGGCTGGAACGTGGAGCCTTCCCAATCGGAGGCGTACACCACGTTGACGCGTGCTTCCACCACATAGGGAATATTGATTTTTAATTCTGGGCCGTTGTCCAGCATGGCGGATTCTTTATACAACCATTCGTAATCAGGCCCATTCATGGGATTGGTGGCACTTTCGGCTTCGAAGAAAAGACCCATGTAGTTGTTGTATACCATCTCGTATTTGCCGCCAACGTCACTCGAAGTGGAGTAGTAGTCGGCGGTGCCGAAGGCGTAAGTGCAGGAATCCGGCAGAACGATATGCACTTGCGCCTGTGTTGCGGCTATGGTGATGGTACCGACCGGGCAATTACTGATGGAGGTTTTGCCATCCAGCATCTTCACCGTGTGCGGTCCATGTGTCTTGTCCCAATCGGACCAATCAATGATTGCCTGATCGGTGTTGTAGTTTTCACCGCTGAACGCCACACCTTGCTGCAATGTTTCGAACGTGGCATCGCTGGCATCGGCAACGAAGATGCCATCCTTTTGTACATCGTTCATGCCGTCGCTGTTTCTCGCACTGACAGATTGGCTCAGTGAAACAACAGTATTGATGCCGCTGGCACCAAGATCACGGTAGTACACGCCATACGTGCCTGAAACGATGGTCATGCAGAGCGCGCATCCACCGGCAACCAGTCCGAGAGGAATCAGACCACCGGTACGCCGCCCTCTGAATCCGAGAATGATGACCACCAGCCCCATCACTATGCATACTGCGGCAATCCAGATGGTGCTCAGACGCATAATGCCGATAATGCCCATGTCGTTTACCCAAATCAGTCCCATCAGACCGGCAAAGGAGAGGAAGGTAAGGCCCAGTATGCTCAAGACCACGATTGGGCCCGCCGGCTTGCGGCGCTTGGACTCGGTGGGGGCATGAGCCGTCGCATTCATACGGTCGGGGGCAAACGGCCCGTTGGGTACTGTGCCGGGCATCGCGCTGGGCACTGTGCCCGGCATCACGCTGGGCATCGACTGATAGACAGGCTGTGAAACAGGTTGTGAAACACTAGGCGCGGTTCGTGAAACAGATTGTGAAACAGGTTGCGGAGCTGAATACAAAGGAGATAGAGGGACCGGTTGCGCGGCTGGATATGAGGCAGGCTGTGGAGCTGGATACGACACAGGCTGTGAAACCGGTCGCGGCGCAGATGCCCCGAATCCGTACCCTTCCTGCTGGCGAATGCCGCTTTTGGCCAACAACCATAGCGCTAAGGCGGCGAGCGCAATACAAACCCACCCCGCACCTGGAATCACGATTGCCACGGCGAGGAACAGGAAGCATCCAAGACAATTCCAGTCCCATTGGCCGGCAATGAGGTCCTCGGCCAAGATGTGCCCATCGCGTACATCCGGCATCAGAAACCAGCCGAGTGCGTACAGAGCTGCGCCAAAACCGAAGAACAATGTACATACAATCACCAACGCACGTACTAATGTGGGGCTCCAGCCAAGCCGTAAAGCGATGCCGCTGCATACGCCGCCGATCCACCGGTCGTCGCCGCGAACCAGTCCACTGGATCGCACCCAAGTGAAGAAGCGTCGCGATGTCTTGTTTTTTTGCGGACCAGGCTGCGGCTGTGGCTGATACGGATTCGCGTTTGGATTGCTCATGATTCCATTACACCGCCCGACCACTGCCACAACGCTCGGGGAACACCCTGATTGTTCCCTGAACACCGGGTAAAACCCCGGCCGCAACGCCCTGAGCGCGGCACAATAGGAGTATGACGTCATCTCCCGAACCATTGCTGCCTGCGCGCATGCCGTTGATGCGCCCCCGGCAGGGCCGTTGGCTCACCGGCGTGTGCAAGGGCATCGCCCTGCACTTGGGCATCGGCGTGGCATGGATTCGGATTGCGTTCATCGCACTGACCTTCCTCTACGGCGCAGGCATCATCGCTTATGTATTCCTGTGGGTGTTCATGCCCGCCGGAGACCCGGTGACGGCTGCAGCTCGCACAGTGCCCGTTGATCAGGCGCCGCTTGCGCGAGGCAATCAGCCACTTGCCGCTCATGACGACGAATCGGCAGCCGCACCGGAATCATTGTCCGAGGCCATCCAACGTGCTCCGAAACCGGCCGTCGTGGCATTGGCCGGTTTCGCGTTGATGGCCACCGGACTGCTGCTCACCAGCACCGGTGCGGATGTCCAGATTGTGCTTCCGCTGCTGGTAGGGTTGGGCGGCATCGCACTGGCATGGATGAATCTTAGTCCGCGAGGCACGCAGCTGTTGTCTATGTTGGGCGGCATCGCACTGATTTTCATGGGATGGGCATTGTATGTGCATAATGTCAGCATTCCCGGATGGGGCAGCTCTCCTCGACGCATTGTTGCCAGCGGATTCGTGATGATCGTCGGTATCGTGGTGGCGGTGATGCCGTGGGCGAACGCGATGCTGCAACGACTCACCCACGAGCAGGCATTGAAGGAGCGCGAAGAGGAGCGCGCGGACATGACCGCCCATCTGCATGATGGCGTGCTGCAAACGTTGGCGCTGATTCAGCTGCACTCCGAGGAACCGACCACCGTATTCGCCCTGGCACGTAGCCAAGAGCGCGAGCTGCGCGAATGGCTGTATCAGGAACGTTCCACATCGGATCGTTCGGTGGGAACCGGATTGAAGCAGATCGCCGCCGAGGTGGAGGACGAGCACGGCAAGCCGATTGAAGTGGTCACCGTGGGCGACGCACGGCCGAGTGCCCAGACCGATGCGCTGCTGGACGCCACCCGTCAGGCGTTGGTCAATGCGGTCACACATGGCGGCGAGCCGGTGTCTTTGTATTGCGAGGCCAGCGACACGATGGTTGAAGTGTTCGTGCGCGACCATGGCGAAGGCTTCGATATGGACGCCATTCCGCCCGACCGGCTGGGCATCCGCGAATCGATTATCGGCCGCATCAAACGGCGCGGCGGTACAGTGGAGATAGTGTCCAGGGCCGGCTGGGGCACCGAGGTCAGAATGCATATGCCGATCGCGCTGAAAGCGGCGCAGGGAGAACATCGATGAGCGAGAATGAGACAGCCAAGATTCGTGTGGCCGTGGTCGATGACCATGAGATGTTCCGTGCGGGCGTAATCGCCACGTTGCGTGATTCCTTCGATATCGTCGGCCAAGCGGCGGACGTGCCCGGTTCGGTGGCGATGATCGCACAGACCAAGCCGCAGGTGGCGTTGCTGGATGTGCATGTGCCCGGCGGTGAAGGTGGCGGCGGTGCCGAGATCCTCGCCAAATCGCGGCCCTACTCCCCCACTACCGTGTTTCTGGCATTGTCGGTTTCGGATGCGCCGCAGGATGTGGGGGCGGTGATTCGCGCCGGCGCCCAGGGCTATGTAACCAAGACGATTACCGGCGCTGATTTGATTTCATCCATCAAGCAGGTGCATGAGGGCTATGCCGTGTTCTCGCCAAAACTGGCCGGTTTTGTGCTTTCGGCCTTCCAAGGTGTGCCGGCGGCGGGGTCTGATGGCGGCGCTGATGGTGCGGCACGGGCTCATGATGAGGAGCTGGACCGGCTGTCCGCCCGCGAGCAGGAGGTCATGCGGCTGATCGCGCGTGGTTACACGTATAAAGAGGTGGCGGCCGAACTGTTCATTTCGATCAAGACGGTCGAAACGCACGTGAGCTCGGTGTTGCGAAAGCTTCAGCTTTCGAATCGCACCGAGCTCACCCGCTGGGCCGCCGATAGGCGCATTGTGTGATAAACGACAGATGAGCTCCCTCATCAGAGGGAGCTCATCTGCTCATATCACTCCGCGTCGCGGAAACCGTTGGGGTTCTTGGTCTGCCAGTTGAGGGAGGAGGCGGCCATGTCGTCGATGGTCAGCTCGGCCTTCCAGCCAAGCTCCTTCTCCGCCTTGGAAGCGTCGGCGTAGCAGGCGGCGATGTCACCGGGGCGACGCGGCTTGATCGCGTACGGAATCGGATGACCGGCGGCCTTCTCGTAAGCCTTGATAACCTCAAGCACGGAGTAGCCGTGGCCAGTACCCAGGTTGTAGACGAACACGCCTTCCTTGTCGATGTGGTCAATGACGGCCACGTGGCCCTTGGCCAGGTCGACCACGTGGATGTAGTCACGCACACCAGTGCCGTCGGGCGTGTCGTAGTCGTCGCCGTAGACCTGGACTTCCTTGAGCTCGCCGACCGCGACCTTGGCCACGTACGGGGTGAGGTTCGCCGGAATACCCTTCGGGTCTTCGCCCAGCAGGCCGGACTCGTGCGCGCCGACCGGGTTGAAGTAGCGCAGCAGCACGATGGTCCAGGACGGATCGGCCACATGCACGTCGCGCAGAATCTGCTCCTGGAACAGCTTGGAGGTGCCGTACGGGTTGGTGGTGCCGCCGGTCGGCGTCTCCTCGGTGATCGGCAGTTCCTTCGGCGTGCCGTACACGGTGGCGGAGGATGAGAAGATGATCTTCTTGACGTTGTGCTTCTTCATCACCTTGAGCAGCACAAGCGTGGAGTACAGGTTGTTGTCGTAGTATTCGATCGGCTTGGCCACGGACTCGCCCACGGCCTTGAGACCGGCGAAGTGGATGACCCAGTCGATGTTGTTTTCAGCGAAGACGCGTTCCATGAGCGCCTCATCGCGCACGTCGCCGTCATAACGCTTGACCGGCTTGCCGGTGATTTGCTCGACGCGCTCAAGCGCCACGGGCGACGAGTTGCCGTAGTTATCTACGGAAATAACGTCGTAGCCCTTGTTGAGCAGTTCGATGTCGGTGTGGGTGGCGATGAATCCAGCACCGCCCGTAACCAGAACAGTAGTCATATTCCCTCCTTTGGAAGGACTTGCCTTCGGTTTTTCCTTCAGTATTGAGCTTACTTCACTTGACCTGTTTCACCTAGCGGCAAAACCAAGGCTTTCGAGGAATGTTTGCGTGGTGGCTTTCTGCTTGAAGACGGCCGTGTTGCCGAGGATGCGGTAGCAGACGCTGCCGAGCTCGTCATGTACGGCTTGGCGGATGGCCTCGCGGTCGTGGTTTCCGGCCAACGTTTCAGCGAGTTCGCCCCATTCGAGACTGAATTCGCTGACTTCATCGGGCAAATCGCGGCCTTCGGCGAGCGCCTCTTCGACAATGCCGAGCTGGTCGACGAGCCGTCCGGGCAGAATGAACAAGCCTTGGGCCTCGATCAGTCCGATCGGCTCCTGCTTGACCGGCCAGTATTCGGGGTGTGCATGGAAAATACCTTCCGGGTACTCGTCGCTGATCGCATTGTTGCGGAAGATGAGACTCATCTCATAGCCACGTTCGGTGATGATCGCGCTGGGCGAGAGGGCGGATTGGCGGTTGCCGTCCGCGTCATGGCTGGCGATGCCGTTCGCCGCGTCGTCATAACCGACCCATGCCTCGCGGATGATGTCGGATACGTCGATGATGCTCTGGCGGTTTTTCGACACCACACGCACGGCGGTACCGGGCCAGTCGAGGATTTCGACCACGGCGTCCGGATAGTCGGCGAGCGTGAAGGCGGCCCAAGTGGCGGCCTTGTGCATCGGCAGCAGTTCGCCGCCGCCCTGGTAATGGTCATGGGCGAGCACCGAGCCGCCGATGCGAGGCAGCGCGGCGTTGCATCCGAGGAAGTATCCGGGGAAACGGTCCACGAAGTCGAGCAGATGGCCGAAGGTGTCGCGGTCCACATGCATCGGCGTGTGGTCGGTGTTCACGCAGATGCCGTGCTGGTCGAAGTAGCCGTAGGGCGAGAACTGCCAGAACCATGACTCGCCGCCGAGCGTGACCGGCAAGGTGCGCAGCGTGCGCTTGTCACGTCCGGCGAAGCCCTCGTTCTCATGGCAGATCGTGCACTTCGGGTAGCCGCCGGCCACGGCGTTGCCGGCCGCCGCCTTCTTCATGTTCTTGAATTCGGGTTTGGCGAGGTTGATGGTCACCGTCAGCCCGTGCGAGTCGAAGCGCGGGTTCCGGTCGAGCTGGGCACGCTTGACATAATTGTTGGCCACACAGTAGTCGTAGAACCATTGCATGGCGGCCATGCCGCCATCCCGGTGCTCGACGAGCAGGAATCGGTCGTCGAGATCAGCGGGGTTGGCGGAGAGGATGCCCATGATGGTGTCGGCGTAGGCCGGGCCTTCCTCCGGCTTGAAAAGGCCGGCGGTTGTGGCGGCGGCGCGGAAGGCGGCGAGCAGGGGGTCGGGGGTCTTTTCGCCATAGGGGGCCTGGCTTCGGCTGCCAACAATGTCTTGGACTACGTCTGACACTGACGCCGCCGACGTTGTGGTTTTGGGTCCGGGGTAGGAATCTAGGCGGAAGAGGGCGAAGATTTGGTTGCGGGTCCAGTCTGCGTTGCGTGGGTCAAGGTCAAGATGGGCCAAGGCATAATCGATCAGGGCGTCGATGCTGGCGTATACCTCGGTCAGCTGATCGTTCATTGCTCTGCCTCCATCATGCTGGTTCGGGTATGGTTCGGCTGACGGCTCACCTGGCAGCCTCCATGATGTCGGCTACGATGGCGCGGGTTTCGCTGGCCTTCTGCTCCATCTCCTGCACGAGTTTGATCTGGGTGCGGGTGCGCACCAGATTATGCTCGGGGTACTTGGTGGCAAAGTAGATATCGCCTTCCAAGTAGTCGGCGAGAAAGCGCATGCCGCATTCCATGGTGAGCAGGTTGCCGCTGAACGGCAGCAGTTCGGCCTCGCGCGCGGTGATGCTGCCGCGTAGTTCGCCCACGAAGCCTTCCGTGTAGGCGCGGAACAGCTCGGTGCTGAAATGCACCTTGCTGAGGTCCTTTTCGTCTTCCAGAGCAGTGGACGCACCAAAGCGTATGGAATCGCCGAAGTCGAACAGCATGGAGCCGGGCATGATGGTGTCGAGATCGATGATCGCACGCGCCTTGCCGGTGGTGGCGTCCATGAGGATGTTGTTGAGCTTGGTGTCATTGTGGGTCACGCGCAGCGGAATCGAACCGTCCCTGAGCCCATCCATCACGACGGCATACTGGTCGGCGTGACTCAGATAGAAGTCGATTTCCGGCTGGCATGCGGCGGCGCGGCCGAGCTTGTCCGCGGCGAGGGCGGCCTTGAAGTCCTCGAAACGATGCGGGGTGTCGTGGAAGTGGGCGATGGTTTCGGTCAGCTGGCTGGCGTCGAATTCGGACAGGAAGTTCTGGAAGTCGCCGAATGCGCTGCCGGCTTCGCGGAACACGTCCGGGTTCGGCACGAGGTTGTAGGACACGGTGTGTTCGATGAACTTGTAGACGCGCCATGCGCCGCCATCGATCTCGGCCCAGGTGGCGCCTGAGGTGGTGGGCACAATGTCCAGCGTCTCTTTGCCCTGAGCCTTGAGAGTGGAGGTGACCAGTTCGACATTGCGCATCAGATTCACCGTATCGGGGAAGATGCTGGTGTTCATCTGCTGGAGGATGTAGCGGGGGCCGTCCGTGGTCACCAGATAGGTGGTGTTGATGTGGCCGTCTCCGTAAGGTTCGATACCGGTCACGGCACCTTCCAGCGCAAAATGCGAGGCGATGCCGAATAAAACTTCATTGCTTTCAGTCATGATGGGTCCGTTCTCCAAAACGCGGGATCAGGCTTCACGCCAGGCGATACCGCTGTCAGGCAGGTCGAAGTCCTCGGTGGTGCCGTCGGCCAAAGTCACCGTGGTCTTCTGCGGCTGATCGGTGTTGTTGATTACGCAATACAGCCCTTGCTCGGGGAAGTGCGCCACTTCGCATTCCGGATTGGACGAGCTCCAGGCCGCATACTTGTCTTCGTTGTGGGAAGCGTAGAACAGCACGCGTTCCAGCAGTCGGGCGTTGGCCGCCGAATAGGGCAGGCCGGAGATGTACACGCCGCGGCCCTTGCCATAATCGTTGGTCGCGAGCTGTACCTGGCCGCCGTCCGCGCGCAGCAGGGTCACGTTTTCATTGACCGGATACGTGTTGAGCACGGGTTCGCCGAAATCGATGCCGCCCAACGGCTTGATGGACTGGCCGCCGCCGCAGCCGCTCAGCGGGATGCGGTAGCCGGCCTGCTCCCAAGCCTCGCGGGCCGCCGGGTCGACCGGCACATCGGCGGTGATGAAGTGGTCCGGCACCACCGGCGGGAAATACTTGTCCACCGAAAGGGTCTGATAGCGCTCCTCGTCCACGCCAATCACGTCGGCCAGCTGGAAGAACCGGCCCGTTTGGAAGCGCGGTGCCGAGCTCGGCTCGCCCACGCCCACGAACGCGCCGCCGCCACGCACCCAGGCGCGCACGGTTTCCACGAGCTTCGGGTTGGTCCACACGTCGCCGCCGGTGAATGCGGTGTCGACCGGGCCGCCGTTGATGATTACGTCGATATCGCTATCGATGCCATGCGCGAGTACGTCGTCGAAGCTGATGAACCGCACGTTCACGCGCATGCCGGACAGGGATTCCAGAATGCCGTAGTAGGAGTAGGTCTGCTTGTTGGGCAGGGCGTGTGCCACGGTGAACGCCATCCAGGAGCGCATCTTGCCCCAGGAATTCAGAATCGCCACGTTGAGCTCACCTTCGGCGGCCACCCCACCGGTGCGGTCGTGGATGTCGCGGAATTCGTTGGCGATATGGGTCACCGTGTCCACGAACTTCGGGAACTTGGCGGCCAGGGAGAGGTAGCCGCCGTAGCCCATGCGGCTGATCGGCGAGCGCAGGATCGCGCGGCGGGCCTTGCGCCAGTTGTCGAGGCCTTCGATGCTCGGATCGTTGCCCTCGTAGAACGTGTCGGGGAAGAAGTACGGCAGGAAGCGGCCTTCGGTGTACTTGACGCCCGGAATATCGGCGATCATGCGGGTGGTGGTGCCGTCGCCGATGGAACCGACCACGGCGTCCAGGCCGAGTTCGTCGAATCCGTCCTTGTACGGTTCGGTGCCGATCCACTGGTCGCCGAGGAACATCATCGCCTCTTTGCCGGCGGCGTGGGACATGTCGGCGAGCTGCTTGACGTTTTCGCGCACGAAGCCGGAGAGGAAGTCGATCCAGTCGCGCTGGGCTTTTCTGGGCACGCGCCATGCGGAGTTGTAGGCACCGCCGTCCACGAAGTCCTCCGGGCGTAGGCGGTAGCCATACTTGGCTTCGAAATCATCCAGCGCACGCGGGCTTACGGTGCAGGCGCAACCAAACCAGTCGACGACCTTTTCGCGGCGCTTTTCATCGAACAGGAGCGTGAACTGGTAGAAGAACGTGGTGAATCGCACCACATCGGTCTGCGGGCTGTCCTTAAGCCACTGCTCGAACGTGTCGAACACGAACTTGCGGGTGGCCGGATGGTAGATGTCGAACGGGATCTCGTGTTCCTTGTCGCCCCAGTCGTTGGTCAGATGGTTGTACATCTCGACCGGGTCCCAGATGATGTAGGCCAGGAAACTCACCGTGTACTCATGCCATGCGGCAACGCCGCTCACATGCACGGTGTCCTCGTCCGCGTCAAGCGTCCAGTTCGCCGAATCGACGACCTCGCCGGTGGTGCGGTCTACAACCTCCCAATACTTGTGAGGGTCGGCATCACGATTCGGCTTCAGCTGCTCAGCGAAGAAGCTTTCCATCAGCGGAATATCAACCGTATCCGATTCGGCGAGAATGCGATCGGTCAGCAGATACACCTGTGGCGTCTCATCCATATGCAGCGTAATCCACTCGTTATGCGCGCGAGTCGGGAAATACGCACTGTAAATCTTCTTGCCCAAGGCAAGCACAGCCTCATCCAGATGCGTGCCATCGGAGTTACGAATGGCGTCCGCTCCCCACAGTTCGGCAAGCTCCTTGGTCTTCTCCGCAAAATTCTCCTCGCTAGGCAAGGTGAAGCGGCCGGTGCTAGTCATAGTCTCTCCTTTGAGGACATTGATTATTTTTTTGGATAATTAAATTGTAAACAATATATGCATATAAAACAAGAATCCGACACAACCGTCGGGCGTCCAGGATCCTGACTGTATAAATCCTTGAGAGTAGCCCCACGGCAACGCCGGAAGAGCGAATTGAACATCACCGGAGCTTCCCGGTCAGTTTCACCGACAATCTCATGACAAGAATCAGGAAGGCTCTGGATCGGTATGGTTGCGTGCTACTTATTGTTGAGAAGCCGTCCGGCGCCGGAAGGAGTAGCACGAGGCACCGGACGGCGGGAATTATTGGTCTTAGGCTGTCCGCTTAACGCGTCGCCTTCGGCCCCTGCAATTAAGGACTCGCCTACGGCGAGACTCAATGCTGCCTTCGCTCGGCTACCGCCTCGCTCGGGCCGACGCTACAGACAGCCCACCGGGCTGTCCGCTTAACGCGTCAGCCCTTGACCGCACCAGCGGCGAGGCCGGCCTGCCAGTAGCGCTGGAGACCGAGGAAGAGCACGATCACAGGCAGCACACCGAGCAGAGCACCCATCATCAGAGCGCCACGATCAGTGAAGGTAGCCAGAGAGACCATGCCGTACAGACCCAAGGTCACCGGCTTCAAGGTGTCGGAAGAGACCATCATCAACGGCAGCAGGAAGTTGTTCCAAGTGGCCACGAACAGGAACAGGAAGATCGTGACCATTGCCGGAGCCAGAATCCTCAACACAATGGTGAAGAAGATGCGAGCTTCGCTTGCACCATCGATACGCGCCGCCTCAAGCAGCTCGTTCGGCACTGAGGTCTGCGCGTATACGCGGCCCAGGAAGAAGCCGAACGGAGAGACGCAGCACGGGATGATGATGGAGAGCATCGTGTTGGTCAGGTGCATGGCATGGAAGATGGAGTACTGCGGAATGGTCAGCAGAGCGGCCGGCATCAGCATGCAGCCCATAATCACGCCAATGGCAAGGTTCTTACCCTTGAAGTTGAACTTTGCGGTAGCGTATCCCGCCATCACAGCCACGAGCGTACCCACCAGAGCGGAAACACCCGAGTAGATCAGGGAGTTCAGCACCCAGCGCCAGAACTGGCCACGGGTCCAACCAATCAGCGTGCCATAGTTCTTGGCGATGGCGGCAGGCAAATCGCTCAGACCCACGGCGAACCACAGACCGTTGCTGCCGGTCATCTGGCTCGGCGTCTTGGTCGAGGCGATGATGGCCCAGTAAATCGGGAACAGAAAGTAGATCAGCGCGAAGACCAGAACAACGATGGTGATGGTCTTGACCAGCGCGGAAGGCTGCATGGAACGAGGCAGGTCGTTGGCATGCTTGTCGCGAATCCTGTCAGCCTTCTTACGAGCGCGTGCGACCGCGCGGGATTCCTTATCAGTAGCTTCTACGGTGCTCATTCTGCGTTCACCTTCCTTTCAACGAGCGTGTAGACCACGGCGAGTACGCCAGCGATCAGTGCCATAACGATGGCCACAGCGGATGCAGGTCCGTCACCACCCGGGGTCAGCGTGCCCTGCGAGGTATTGAGGGCCATCATCATTGGCGTGTACGACTTGGAAATGCTCGGATCGGAAATCGACATCACCTGCGGCTCGTTGAACAGCTGGATGGTGCCGACGATGGAGAGCAGCATGGCAAGCAGGGCGGCTGCACGCACGTTCGGCAGCTTGATCTTCATGGCGATCTGGAAGCCACTGGCGCCATCGATGCGTGCGGCCTCGTACAGATCGTGCGGAATGGCCTGCAGTGCGGCGAGGAAGATCAGCATGTTGTAGCCGGTGAAGGTCCAGGTCGTGATGTTGGCCATAGAGCCGAGGACCACATTGTCGCCGAAGAAGTTCACCTTGATGCCGATGGCGGCAAGTCCCTTAACGATAGGGGAAATCTGGCCGTTGTAGAGGTACACCCAGATGATGGATGCGACCACGCCCGGAATGGCGTACGGCAGGAAGTAGCTCAGACGGAATGCGGTGATGTGCTTGACGATATAGGAATCGATGAGCATTGCCAGAGCAAGTGCCGCGATGATCATGACCGGCACCTGAATCACGGTGTAGAGCACTACCCTGCCCACGCCAGCCCAGAAGTTGCCGGAAGTAATAACGTATTGGAAGTTCTGAAGTCCGACGAACTTATCGACCAGTTCCCCGCCGCCGTATGCGCCACCTCCCGTGGTGACCTGGCGGAAGAAGCTGGAATAAATAGCCCAAATGATGGGAAGAATAAATACCAGAGCGAACAGGATGCCAAACGGTGCCATGAAGGCCCAGCCGGTACGATTCTCACGCTTCACAGCATCAGAAGCCTTTGGCTTATCGGCACGCCTGGCGACCCCCGTCTTCGCCGTTTTTGTTGTTGCAGTCATAGGGAAACCTGTCTTTCAAAAGAACAGTGAGAAATAGAAAGTACGTAATGCAGTTCGAATCGATGCAGTCAGATCAAACACAATTAATGACGAACCGAACTCGAGTAAAAGGAAAGGCCGGAGTGTTGAGCTCCGGCCTTTCGATGTGTGGTTGAGGATATCAGCGGCTGGAAGGAACCCTAACCGTTAATGTCACTCGGAAACAGACAGGCCGAAGTTCTTCAGCGTATCCACAGAGGTGGTCTGTGCGTCGGAGAAGATGTCTGCAACCTTGCCGGAGCCATCGGTGGCCTTGGCGGCGGTTTCGTTCATCTTGGCGGCGACTGCGGAGAAGCCAGGCATGTAGGTGAAGTCACCCATGTTGTTGTTAGCGGTCTTGAATTCCTTCATGATGTCCTGACCACCGAAGAAGGTGGACCACTCGGAAGGAGTCTCAGCGTCTTCAGTGGTAGCAGCCGGCACGAGGCCCTGGGAAACCAGATCAGGAACCTGGGTGTTGAACCAATCCAGGAACTCCATTGCTTCCTTCGGGTGCTTGGAGTTCTTCAGCACGGCCACGGCGGAACCACCGTCAGGGCCGGTCTTGCCAGCGTTGCCGAACCAGTCACCGAGCTGAGCGACCTGCCATTCGCCGGAGCCGGTGCCACCGGAGGAGGTCATGAACAGCGGGGCTTCCCAAGCGGCGGCCACAGTACCGATCAACGAGCCATCCTTGATGGATGCATCGAAGGACGGATCCCAACGCGGGTTGGTGGTGGCTGCCTTGGCGTCGAGCAGCTGCTGGTAGAAGTCAGCGGTTGCCTTGGAGCCATCGGTCTCGGTGTTGACGACCCAGGAGTCGCCCTTCACCTTGTACCAACCACCGGAGGCGCCAGCCAGACCGGAGATCATGTTGCCGGCCTCATCAGGCTGGTAGGACATGATGTACTTGCCAGCGGCGGCAGCGGTCTTGGCAGCGGCGATAAACTCATCGGCGGTCTGCGGAATCTCGGTGATGCCGAGCTTCTCGAACTCAGCCTTGTTGTAGAAGTAAACCAGCGGGCCGGTGTCCTGCGGCAGGCCGTAAGCCTTGCCGCCAACCTGAACCAGGCTGTACGGGCCGGATGCGAAGTCGTTCTTGTACTGCTCGGCATACTGGGTCACATCCTGCAGCAGACCCTTGGTGAAGACCTCAGGCAGCTCGGCGTAACCGACCTGAGCCAGATCCGGAGCCTCGCCGGACTTGACGTCGGTCTCAAGCTTCTTGATCATGTCAGAGGCCTTACCATCGAACTTGGTGGCCTTGACCTGAATATCCGGATGCTGCTTATTCCACTTGGCAACGATGTCGTTGACCAGAGTCATGCCCTCGGAATCCGGCAGACGGTGCATGTAGGTGATGTTGACCACGCCACCATCATCGGTGGTCTTCGTGTCGCCGGCAGTGTCGCTGCCGCAACCGGCCAAGCCCATTCCCATTGCTGCTACCGCGGCAAAAGCAGCCACGATGCGCTTATTGCGAGATACCATATCTCTACTCCTTCGTAGTGAAATCATCATCTCAGTGTGATGACTGATTACTAATGTATGCCCTCATTCTTTTATTGTCAACTTAGCTAACAATTACCGCGCGTCCCGTTGAGGCGAGTAGCATTAAACCGGTTCGATGCTCGATTGTGCGAGTTTGTTCATTTCATTAACTCCCCTTACAAAGCAACGTACTTTTGGTCCACCGGTAGGCCTAATGAGATATTGGATAGCGGCAACAATCCAAGACGTTAGCTTGCAATCGTCCACCGCAAATTGCAAGCACTTGCCAACATTATCGGTTTTCAGGTCGCCGGCGCGATACCCGACCAGGGGGCACCGCACCTTAATGAGACGCTACACGAGCAGTCTCAGCAACTGGTAGAGCTGCCACAGGCTACGCACGTTGAAGTGCGTGCCGTCAACCGTGGCGTTCGCCTCGCCATCGCCCATATGGACGATCACGGTGCGCCCGTTCACGGTCAGACTACCGTGCATCGTGATATGATTCATCTTGCAACCTTGTTGATTAAAGGCGCAAGCCGGTAATCAACGCAAAGGCCCGATGCTGCAAACGTCGGGCCTTTTCTTATCGGCTCACGCCGATCGGCCCGTCATATCAACGGGGACACCGCATGTTACGGCATCACAAACCAATATATCAGCACCCCGGCGGCAATCAAGAAGACAGGTTCCAGAAAAAGAAAAAAGGGCCTGGGCATGTTGCCCAGGCCTCGGTTCGCGGACAGGGCGAGATTCGAACTCGCGGAGGGTTGCCCCTCAACGGTTTTCAAGACCGTCTCTTTAGGCCGCTCAGACACCTGTCCTGATGCGCGTTCACACGCGCAAGTATTCATTATACAGAAGGGAGGGATGTTGATATTCGGCAGTGCGGTCGGTCTTGGATTCGCCTGCTGGCTATCAGCGATCTCTCCCTCAGTAATCTCTCCCTCAGTCAGCTACGCTGACAGCTCCCTCATCAGAGGGAGCTAAAGCACGATGAGACTCAGGCCTCCCACTTCGTGGGCTCGATAACTTCCTTGCCGCCCATGTAGGCGCGCATGGCCTTCGGGATCTCGATGGAGCCGTCCTTCTGCTGGTGGTTCTCCATGATGGCGACCAGCCAACGGGTGGTGGCCAACGTGCCGTTCAGGGTGGAGACCGGGCGGGTGCCGCCGTCTTCCATACGCTCGCGGATGTTCAGGCGGCGAGCCTGGTACTCGGTGCAGTTCGAGGTGGAGGTGAGCTCGCGGTAACGGCCCTGGGTCGGCACCCAAGCCTCGCAGTCGAACTTACGGGCGGCGGAGGAACCGAGGTCGCCGGCGGCGGTATCGATGATGCGGTAGGGCACCTCGACCTTGGCGAGCATCTCCTGCTCCATGGCCAGCAGGTGCTCGTGCTCCTTGTAGGAGTCCTCCTGCTTGGCGTAAACGAACATCTCCACCTTGTCGAACTGGTGGACGCGGATGATGCCGGAAGTATCCTTGCCTGCGGCACCGGCCTCGCGGCGGTAGCAGGAGGACCAACCGCAGTAGCGCAGCGGGCCGTTGCCGAGGTCGAGGATCTCGTTCTCGTGCATGCCGGCGAGCGCCACTTCGGAAGTGCCGACCAGGTACTGGTCATCGGGCTCGCGCAGACGGTAGATCTCGTCGGCGTGGGAGTTCAGGAAGCCGGTGCCGCGCATGACCTCGGGGCGCACCAGCGTCGGGGTGATGGCCAGCGTGAAGCCGTGCTCCTCGGCCTGGTCCACGGCCATGGTGAGCATGGCGATCTGCATACGGGCCACCTGGCCACGCAGGAAATAGAAGCGGGAGCCGCCGACCTTGATGCCGCGGCGCATGTCGATGCCGGCCACGCCGGTGCCGAGGGTCAGGTGGTCCTTGGGCTCGAAGCCTTCGGCCGCGAAGTCGCGAATCTGGCCAACCTTCTTGACGACCACGTAGTCGTCCTCGCCGCCTTCGGGAGCTTCGGGCTCCACGATGTTGGAGAGCTTCCACATGGCGGTGGTGTATTCCTCGGCGGCGGAATCGGCCTTGGACTTGTATTCGGAGACCTTCTGGGACAGTTCCTTGGTCTCGGCGATGAGCTTGGCCTTCTCGTCCGCCGGGGCGGAGGCGACCTTCTTGCCGATTTCCTTCTGCTGGGCGCGAGCCTCTTCGAAGGCCTTCAGCGCCTCACGACGTGCGGTGTCGGAGGAGAGCACTTCGTCGACGAGTTCCACGGACTCGCCGCGCTTGCGCTGGGATTCCTTGACGATATCGGTGTGTTCACGGATGAATTGAATATCAAGCATGGGCACCAGACTAGCCGCGTAAGCAGACACCGACAATGGCCGAATGCACGGGAGTCACGCGGAAATCACAGGGAAGCCCGGGAAAGTCCGCGGACGGGTCCACCCGGCCAATTTCGTCAGATGAGACGCGATTGAACCATAATCGCGCCCCACGGGGCTGTTGCGTGCAGGAAATGTTCACGTACGGCGCACCATGGCCGCAAACGACCTCCCCACCGATAACAATAGGAGCCATGCCTCAGCCTGCCCTCACCGTGTTTCTGATCATCGCCGCAATCGCCATTGTGGTGGTGCTCATCGCCGTCATCGTCATCGCTCTGCGCGCGCAGCGCCGCCGCAAGCTGGCTCAGACGCTGGAGAAGCGCCGGGACGACGAGGTGCAGTACGCCTTCATCGTGAATCCGTCCAAACCGCAGGCCGAAGCCCGCCGGCTGCATATCCAGAGGTTCTGCGAGGCCAAGGGGCTCAATCGCATCCGCTTCTACGACACCCAGCTTGACAAGGACGGCAGGGTCTGCGCGCTTGAGGCGCTGGAGGACGGCGCCGACGTGGTGATCGCGGTCGGCGGCGACGGCACGGTGCGCACGGTGGCGAGCGCCGTCTCCGGCACCGGCCATGCGCTGGGCATCATCCCCATCGGCACCGGCAACCTGTTTGCCCGCAATATGGGCGTTCCCGTGGACGATATCGACGCCGCGCTGACCGTGGCCACCTCCCACGGCTCCCGCCTGGTGGACATGGGCCGTCTCACCCTGCTCGACCACCCGGAGGACGACCACGGCCACGCCTTCCTCATCATCGCCGGCATCGGCTTCGATGCGGCCATGATCGACGACACCAACCCCGAGCTCAAGGCGAACATCAGCTGGCTCGCCTACTTCGTGGGCGGCGTGAAGAACCTGTTCGCGCCGAAGTTCCGCGGCACGCTGACAGTCACCAGCGCCGACGGCTCGACCCACACCATCAAGAATCTCGATTTCCGTACGGTGATGGCCGGCAACTGCGGCCAGATTCCCATGTTCTCGCTGATGCCGGCGGCATCCTATGACGATGGTCTGCTGGACTTCGAAATCATCGACACCACCGGCGGCATCCTCGGCTGGGCCAACCTGTTCGGCGACGTGGTGCACCAGACGATCATCGGCAAGCCCGAACAGAACCCGCTGTCCACGAACTCGACCATCGAACAGGTCCAGGGTGTCAGTGCCGAAATCACATTGGAAAAGCCGGCCAAAGCGCAGGTGGACGGTGACATGCTGCCGGAAACCCGCCACATCCGTTTCTCGGTGGATCACCGCGCGCTGATCGTGCGCGTGCCCGACGCCTCCGCGCTGGAAAAGACCGCGCAGGCCGCTGCTTCAAATGCCACCTCGAATTTCGCCGAAATGACCGGTACACTCGAGCCGATTCGCTGATTCGCCAATCCGCTAATCCGTTACTACGATGCGTGGCCGGTGACTCGGGCGACATGCATCGCCAAATAAGCGGTTTCGTCGTCGCTGATATCCGTGTCGAGGCGCAGTTCGAGCAGGGAGGCGATGGTTCGCGCGCATCGTAGCGCGGCGGGATAGGACTCACGAATCACCTTCATCACCGGTGCCGGCTCATCCGTCAGTTGCTGGTGCTGGTGGATGCGTACGAACAGGTAACGCAGATGGGTGATGAACCTGCCCACATTCACGGAACTGCGGTCCAACGTGATGCCGTAGCTGTGGTCGATAATGTCAAGCAGTTGCTGGATCACGCCCGTCATCGTATACGTATAGGACAGGTCGCCGGTGGCGAAGCCGGCGTTGACCAGATGCATGGCAAGCGCGGTGGCCTCGCCGTCCGGCAGCGTGACGTCGAGCCGCGCATTGAGCGATGCGAGCATCGCACGCCCCTGCGCGTATTCCTGCGGGTACAGGTTGCTCACCTCGCCGAGCAGCGGGTAGGTAATGTCGATGCCGCGCCGCACCCGCTCCACCGCATTCGCCACGTGATCCGACAAGGCCATGACCAGCGTGGTGCTGCCGGTCTCACGCTCCCCCAGTCCGGCTTCCTGCATGGATTCGACGACCACGCGGATGATTTCGGGCGGAATGTCCGCCAGCATCTGCGCCAGATGGTCCGGGTCACGCCCGTCCGACGGCACGAAGGTGCGCACGACTTTCGACTCGTCGACCGTCTGCCCCGGCTTGGCCTGGAACCCCAGTCCACGGCCGGTGAGAATCACCTCACCGCCGTCGCCGCCTTTGGCGAGCACGACGTTGTTGTTGAACACTCGCAGTATTTCCATGGCATCCTTTCGCAACGTCATTGTTCCACATCGATGATCGGGCTGCCGGCTGATACGGTTTTGCAGTCACCGCCGTTGTTGTCGCCGCTACCGTCGCCGATCAACGGCGTGACCACGGTCAGTTCAGCGGCGTTGACCACCGTCACCACCACCACAACGCTGTGCCCGGCCGCCGCGACTTTGCCGAAATCCACGGTGGCCAGTGGCTCTCCCGCCGCGATCCGCTCGCCTTTAGCCACGACCACAGCGAATCCCTCGCCATCCATATCGACGGTGTCAATGCCGATATGAACCAGCACCTCGATGCCGCCATCGGTTTTAATGCCGAAGGCATGGCCGGTTCGGGCCACGGTTTTCAGCATGCCACTGACCGGTGCGAGCACGGCTGTCTCACCGGTCGTCTCCGGCACGACGCCTACGCCCTCCCCCAGCGCGCGGGAGGCGAACACCGGATCGCCAGTCGCTTCCAGATTCACCAGCCGGCCGGCGACCGGCGACAAGATGGCGTTGGAGTCAAGAGCCCGATCAGGGGCAGCCCGCGATGGAGAATCTTCCGCAGACTCCACATCCGACACGGTCGTGTCAATCCCCCTCGCCATATCCTGCGGGCGTGCGTTCTCGTCTGCCGAGACCATCTGCGTCTTGGTGGCGCGCGACGGCGTGCGGTACCCGAACAACACCGTCAACACCATCGCCATTACAAACGCAACGGCGATGGACAGCGCGTACACCCACATCCGATCGAACACCGGAATCGTCAGCAACGAGGAGAAGGCGAATGCCGTAGTCGTAACGCCCCGGACCATCTGGCCGGATGGCAGCACGGACGGGAACAGCCAGCCGAACACCGCGCTGGTCACTCCGCCGGCCGCGCAGCCGGCGAGCAGCCAGCGGTAGACGCGGCGGTGATGCAGATGGATGCCGTACAGGCTCAGTTCCGAAACGCCACCCAGCAATCCCGCGAGCAACGCCCCCACCGCGGTCTGCCGCATGGCCGAATCCTTGCCGCGTACGGCCAGCACGAGCACGCCGGCGGTGGCACCGAAGCAGGCGAAGTTCCATACACCCATCGGACCTTGGACGAAGTCGTAGCCGAGCGTCTGAATGTTCATCAGTATCAGGGCGTTCAACGGCCAGTGCAGACCGAGCGGCACGAGAAACGGGTAGAGCATCGGGATGATGAGCGCGAACAGGAATGGCACGTGCGCGTTAAGCCATGCTGTGGCCGCTCCCAGCCCGCTGCCGAGCCATATTCCCAGAGGCCCGATAACCAGTATGGTGAGCGCAAAAACGACGACCAGTGAGAGGAATGGCACGAACACCAGCTGTACGCTGTCGGGAATGACGCGCTTCAGCCCGCGGTAGACCACGGCGAGCACGGCGGCCATGAGCAATGGTACGAAGATGTTGCCACTGTAGTCGTTGAGTTGAATCGGTATGCCGAACGCCGACACGGTGCAGGTTTCGGCGCCGAATACGGCGGTGGCCGAGCATTGAATCTCCCCGGAGAGAGCGCTGGATACGGACGTCCCGGACATTCCGGACATCACGCCAGTAAGCTGCGGGGTCATAAGCGCGGCCATAATCGCACCGCCGAGCCAAGGGTCGACGTCCAGTTTCTTGGCCGCATTGTAAGCGATCATAATCGGCAGAACGGTGAACACACCCTCCCAAATCGCCTTGAGTAGTATCCAACCGGTGGACGTCTCGCCATCAGGCACGATGCCGAGTGCAACGATCACGTTGACGATGGCGATGACCAGCGAGGCACCGAGTAGCACGCCCAGAATCGGGCGGAACGAGTCGGACAGGTAGTCGAAAAACGCGGCAGCCCGGGCACGGGCGGCACTGCCCCACTCGCGGATGGTACGAGGCATGAAGTGACGGGATGTATTGGCTGGGCCGTGACTCTGCTCGGTGTCGGTATCGCGCAATGGTGCGACGTCGTCGGAAAGGTTCGGCGCGGACTGCGCGGGTTGCGTGGGCTGTGTGGATTGCGCTGACTGCGCGGGCTGCGCTGGCTGAGTGGGCTGCATTGACTGAGTGGGTTGCGTTGACTGCGACGCTGACTGCATCACTGCCGATGGCAATTGCGCTGCCGGCATCAATCGCGCCGTCCGCAGCCGAACGATCTGCTCGTACACCGAGGCGACCGCTCCGCCGATGATGACCTGATAACGATTGCCGGCTCGCGGGAATGCACCGAGGACTCCGGGGATGGATTCAAGACCGTGCTGGTTGACATGGCCGGCATCGGCCAGTTCGAAGTGCAGTCGCGTGGCGCAATGGGTCAGGCTGGTAATGTTCGCGGGGCCGCCGACGGCATCGACGATGCGCGCCGCAATCACTGCAGGCGTTGCGTTCGATGCGTTCGCCACGGTTCCTCCTTGCTGCCGTATGCCACTGTGTTCCATTATCGGCGCTGGGTGCCCCAAAAGCACGGCAATGCCGGCAAAGCATCGCGAAACGGCAACTATGCGCTACGGTGCTCCGCGATGGTGTCCCGCCATAATGTTCCGCGATGATGCTTCGCCACACCCGTTCTCCGTATTTGCCGCAGCGCCCATTCCGACATCATTCCACCATGCAGAATCCTGCAATCGTTGTCAAAAATCATCGTTTTTTGCTGCCTATTCGGAGTGTCGCGACTGCGGAAGTCGTATTCTATCTTTCACACACGTTGCGTAGCAGGGTTGTTACTCAAAACGAGGCAAGACCTGGAGCGACGTGGAATTTGCGTATCGTAATATGCGAATTCCACGTTGTTCCAGGTCTTTTTTTGTTTTCGGGCGACTTCAGACAATCGAAGCCTGACCTTGCACGCGGCAGAGGGGCCACGCAACAGGCGCGGTCCGTCAACGGCGAAAGGACAAGGCAATGACGACGACAACGGCATCACCCGTATCGAAACAGACGGCATCCGCGGCGCAGGAAACCAGCGCAACCGGGGCGGCGGCCACCGCAATCGAAACCATCGAAACCGGCGTGGCCGGAGTGGCGGGCGCGGCCACAAACGCGGCAGCCAACGCAATCGAGGACCTCGAAGCCGCCGAATCGCACGGCTTCTCCACGCGCTTCCCGCTCAACAGCGCATTCATCTTCACCTTCGGCGCGCTCGGCGGCATGCTGTTCGGTTTCGACACCGGCATCATCTCCGGCGCCTCCCCGCTTATCGAATCGGACTTCGGCCTGAGCGTCTCTCAGACCGGTTTCATCACCTCCTCGGTGCTGATCGGCTCGTGCGCAGGCGCGCTGTCGATCGGCGCACTGTCTGACCGGTTCGGCCGCAAGAAGCTGCTCATCGTCTCCGCGCTGCTGTTCCTGCTCGGCTCAGGCCTGTGCGCCTCCTCCACCGGATTCGCGATGATGGTGTGCGCCCGCATCATCCTGGGTCTCGCCGTCGGCGCGGCCTCCGCCCTGACCCCGGCGTACTTGGCCGAACTGGCGCCGAAGGAGCGTCGCGGCTCGCTGTCCACGCTGTTCCAGCTCATGGTCACCTTCGGCATTCTGCTGGCCTACGCCTCCAACCTCGGATTCCTGAACCACAACCTCTTCGGCATCCGCGACTGGCGCTGGATGCTCGGTTCGGCGCTGGTGCCGGCCGCCTTGTTGCTGCTCGGCGGCCTGTTGCTGCCCGAATCCCCGCGTTATCTGGTGAACAAGGGCGACACCCGCAACGCCTTCAAAGTGCTTACGCTGATTCGCAAGGACGTGGATCAGACCCAGGTGCAGATTGAGCTGGACGAAATCAAGGCCGTGGCCGCACAGGACACCAAGGGTGGTGTGCGCGAACTGTTCCGTATCGCTCGTCCGGCGCTGGTGGCCGCCATCGGTATCATGCTGTTCCAGCAGCTCGTGGGCATCAACTCGGTGATCTACTTCCTGCCGCAGGTGTTCATCAAGGGCTTCGGCTTCCCTGAAGGCGACGCAATCTGGGTGTCGGTGGGCATCGGCGTGGTGAACTTCGTGAGCACCATCGTGGCCACGCTTATCATGGATCGTTTCCCGCGCAAGGGCGTGCTGATCTTCGGTTCCATCGTGATGACCGTTTCGCTCGCAGTGCTCGCCGTGATGAACTTCGTGGGCGACGTGGCCGTGCTGGCCGTGCCGACGATGATTCTCATCGCTTTCTATATCCTCGGCTTTGCGGTCTCGTGGGGCCCGATCGCCTGGGTGCTTATCGGCGAGATCTTCCCGCTGAGCGTGCGCGGCATCGGCTCCTCCTTCGGCTCGGCGGCGAACTGGCTGGGCAACTTCATCGTCTCCCAGTTCTTCCTCGTGCTGCTCGATGCGTTCGGCAACAATGTGGGCGGCCCGTTCGCGATTTTCGGCGTGTTTTCGGCCCTGTCCATCCCGTTCGTGATGCGCTTGGTGCCCGAGACCAACGGCAAGTCGCTGGAGGAAATCGAGGAGGAAATGACCAAGCGCTAGACAACCGGCACACGATTCGCACAAAAGTTGACAACTCTTAACATAATCGTACCCAACGTGGCGAAAAAACGTGGCAGAATAGGGAGCATGGTAGCAAACAATGCGGGTCAGCCCGCCACCCCAGCAGATCTGATCAATGTCGATGAGGTTATCGGCAAATACTATGACCTCGTCCCCGATCCCGAAGTCCCCGAGCAGCGTGTCATCTTCGGCACCTCCGGCCACCGCGGATCGTCCCTGAAGACCTCGTTCAACGAGGCCCACATCATCGCCATCTCCCAGGCCATCGCCGAATACCGCAAGAAGGCCGGCGTCACCGGCCCGCTGTACCTCGGCTCCGACACCCACGCGCTGTCCGGCCCGGCCAAGAAGACCGCCATCGAGGTGCTCGTCGCCAACGGCGTGCACGTACGCGTCGATTCCCGTGACGACTTCGTGCCCACCCCGGTGGTCTCCCAGGCCATCCTGACCCACAACCGTGCGGCCGACGGCACCCAGCGTTTCGAGGGCGAGGGCCTCGCCGACGGCATCGTCGTCACGCCGTCCCACAACCCGCCCACCGACGGTGGCTTCAAGTACGACCCCGTCACCGGCGGCCCGGCTCCGGCCGAGACCACCAATGCCATCGCCGCTCGCGCCAACGAGCTGCTCGGCGACTTCAAGTCCATCAAGCGTGTGCCCTACGAGGAGGCCATCAAGTCCGAGTACGTCGAGGGCTTCGACTTCCGCGAGCACTACGTGGACGACCTGGAGAACGTCATCGACTTCGACGTGATCCGCAACTCCGGCGTGCGTCTGGGCATCGATCCGCTCGGCGGCGCTTCCGTGAACTACTGGCCGCTCATCAACGAGAAGTACGGCCTGAACATCGGCGTGGTGCGTCCTGAGGTCGACCCGACCTGGCGCTTCATGACCATCGACCACGACGGCAAGATCCGCATGGACCCGTCTTCCCCGTACGCCATGAAGGGCCTGGTCGACGAGCTCAACGCCGGCGCTTGGGACAAGTACGATCTGGTCGGCGGCACCGACCCGGACGCCGACCGTCACGGCATCGTCTGCCCGAACTGGGGCGTGATGAACCCGAACCACTACATCGCCGTGTGCGTGGAGTACCTGTTCGGCGGCAACCGTCCGGGCTGGCCTGAGGGCGCAGCCGTGGGCAAGACGCTGGTCTCCTCTTCCCTGATCGACCGCGTGGCCGCATCGATCAACGCGAAGGTCATCGAAGTGCCGGTGGGCTTCAAGTGGTTCGTGGACCCGCTGTTCAGCGGCGAAGTCGCCTTCGGCGGCGAGGAGAGCTCCGGCATGAGCTTCCTGCGCAAGGATGGCCGCGTGTGGACCACCGATAAGGATGGTCTGATCCCCGACCTGCTGGCCGCCGAGATCACTGCCAAGACCGGCAAGAACCCGGCCCAGCTTCACCAGGAGCAGGTCGAGCGCTTCGGCGAGTCTTGGTACAAGCGCGTCGACACCCCGACCACACTGGAGCAGAAGGCCAAGTTCGCGGCACTGTCCGGCGACGACGTGACCGCCTCCACCCTGGCTGGCGAAGACATCACCGCCAAGCTGACCGAGGCACCGGGCAACCACGCCAAGATCGGCGGTCTGAAGGTCACCACCAAGGACAACTGGTTCGCCGCCCGCCCCTCCGGCACCGAGAACATCTACAAGGTGTACGCCGAGTCCTTCGTCTCCCCCGAGGCTCTGGACAAGGTACTCGACGAGGCCACCGTCGTGGTCGACAAGGCCCTGAGCGAGTGAAATCGCTGCGTTAGTCGCGTTCACCGCAACCAATAAGGCTCTGCATTGGATTCATGCAATCCACTGCAGAGCTTTTTTAGCGCATATGCAGTTCGCGACCACTGAAACACGCAGGTCAACGGTTCTCCTCATGCACCGTGACTGCATTTTCTCAACATCACTGCAGGGCAGGACGGCCAGATGACCGCGAAACGTTCGCCTGCCTACCATCATCATTGTGGGGTCACAGCGGCCAGATGACCGCCGAAGCGTTCGGTCGGCTTGCATCATGGTCGAGTTTTAACATCGTTGTGGGACGCCACGACGAATTTGCCCATTCCAGAGTTGCCATCCCACAAAAGCGTGGGACAACAGCTAAGTCAATCGTTTTACATTTTCCCCCATCCCACACACTCAAACTGGAAACCCCGGAAAGACGCCATTCCTGCCACACCCGTCACAGCCATTACCCGAGGGGCCGTGGGACGCCACGCAAAAATCGGCAAAACACGCGTAGCGTCCCACACCCATTGGCGCAAATCCACGCTCAATGCACCGACAACACCCCCAATCGACCACTATGACACATTTCCCTCCACAATCGAACACTAGTCATTCACGAAATCCATCACTACGAGGCATCGCAATCGAACGGCATGCAATATCAAGCACACACCACAACAACAGGTCGTACAAATATTGCCTTTACATCAGTCCGTTTCGAACATCATGGTCACAGCAGGCTCTGCGCCAACTCTTCAAGAGACATGGCAACTACATGAAACTCGAATACGGCACCGCGCGAAGCAAGCGCCCTCGCCACGTTGAAAGCGAATTCAGCACGAGTATCCTCGTTAGCGATACTTGCCGCCGTGGCGATGAAGACCAGCCATCTCCGCCCGACCAGCATGCCCCTTTTCTCTTGGTCACGGCGCCATTGAGTCTTACTCGTACGATGATGATCGCCATCATATTCAACAGCGACCTTGAACTCTGGCCACGCTAAGTCCAACGTTATGGGAGCTCCAGATGCAAAAGCCGCGTCCGGCACCACATAGTTCGCAACCGGCTGTGGAATCCCATGCGCCACCAGAGAGAGTCGTTCTTCTGATTCTTTGGGCGAATCAGCACCAGGTGATATCAGAGGCAATGCTCGAACGCAGGACGGGCGCCCTCTGAATCGGGTAAATTGCTCCACGAACTTCACCAGATCCTGATAGATTGCAGCAGCATCACGATCCTTAGCCAATACTGGCTGTTTGCTCGTAGCAGTAATGACGGCATCCCCGAGCACAATCAGAGACTCAAAAGAAACATACGGGGCAAGTTGAGCCCATACGTGAAACAGGTCCAGCGCAAACACGTGTTGGTTCATTTCCACATTGGCGGCTTTAGCCGCATGTTTCCAAATATGCGTTTGCAGTGGTGCATGGCGTGTACGAAACCGCTTGCTCTTAACGCTGGATACAGTGTGCAGCTTGGCCGAGTCGAGGTCGCAATCGGCGGGAATCGGTACGGATTGCAGAGCGAGGGAAGTGGTCATGCCGAAAAGCAGCTTCTTGCCCGCCCGTTTCGCTTCCTCAGTGCAGCGTGCGACCATGTCGCGTTTGCGCTGGGCGAGGCTTTCGCTCATGGTCGGTGTCGCCGCAGAATCATGTGCACCACTGTTTGGCGATGGCGAGTCGCGAAAAGTCGGGTATTTCGAGTCAGCAGAAAATGCCCCCGCAAATTCGGGCGGAACAAAAACTGTCTCCGATTCTTCCGGAGGCGGATCGTATATAGAGCCTGGCAGAGCTCCATAGTTGGTGATGCCGTCGGTCATCCTGTTCATGACACCACCATATGGGTAGTGGGTGCGGAAACGGAAGCCGATTCGAGGTATGTGGTCCTAGCTTCACTTACGCACATTCATTGTGGATAACCATGTGGACACCTCACTTATACACATAGTCACCCACCTCTTCAACCCCGATTTGACACACTAACTGTATCTGATATGATTACAGTATCATAACTGTACACATCATAGCTACAGTTCGACTCGGTAAGGAGGTCGTTTCATGAACGGCGACCATTCACTGGCAGTGCACGCATTGGTCTACCTTGACCATCGCGCCACACACCTGCCCAGTCAGATCCTGGCCGAGAACATATGTACCAATGCGGCGCGCGTGCGCAAAGTAATGCGACCGCTCGCCTCAGCCGGACTCATCGCCACTAAAGAGGGTGCTGAAGGCGGGTACGCTCTGGCCCGGCCCGCCGCCGAAATCACTTTGCGCGCGGTAGCGGAAGCCACCGGCACCACTTTTGTGAAAGTGAACTGGACACCGGGCGACGTACACGAGGACTGTCTGGTGTCATCTTCAATGGGCGCAGTGATGAACGACATCTATGCCGGGCTCAACCGCACTTGCCTCGAACAACTCGAACACACCACCATCCACGACATCACCGAACAGATATTCAGCGAGCGCAAAGGCTAATAATCCCGCGCGTTTCCCCTAGCCAGCATCAGTCGATAACGCTTCGGCAGTCAAAGAAGAAAACAGACGCCGCACGGCACACAACACATCAGCACAACGCACTCTTATCACTCGAATACGTAAGGAAGTAACCATGTCCATCAGCACACCCAATGCCATCAGCACACCCAACACCTCCCCCACTATCACCACCGACGCCCTGATCATTGGATTCGGCAAGGGCGGCAAAACCTTGGCTGCCAAGCTCAGTGCAGCCGGCCGCAAGGTCGTCGTCGCCGAGGCAAGCGCCGACATGTACGGCGGCACCTGCATCAATATCGGATGCTTGCCGTCCAAGTCACTGATTTTGTCCGCCGAACAGGCGCGGCGGGATGGCGCGAACAGTACTCCCGAAACCCGCGAAGCAGCGTTCGAGGCTGCTATCGAGGAGAAGCGCCGCGTCACTTCGATGCTGCGCGACAAGAACTATCACAAGCTCGCCGACCAAGACAACATCACCGTAATCACCGGCCGCGCTCACTTCACCGGCCCTCATAGCGTGGAAATCGCCACCGCTGAGGGCCCGGTCGCCGTGACCGCCAGCAAGATCTTCATCAATACCGGTGCCACGCCGCGCATTCCGGATATTCCCGGTATCCACACTACGCCCGGCGTCTACACCAGCACTGGACTGATGGATCTCGACGATATGCCGCAGCGACTGGTGATTATCGGTTCAGGATTCATTGGACTTGAGTTTGCCTCGATGTTTGCCGATTTCGGCACGGCGGTTACCGTGCTGCAGCACAATGCCGAGTTCCTGCCGCGCGAGGATGCGGATGTGGCGGCCGCGATTCGCGCACAGTTGGAAGCGCAGGGCGTCAAGTTCCTGTTCAACGCGGATACCAAGGCCATCGCGCCTGCTGCTGACGGCGGCGTCAGGTTGTCCGTTGCGGTGAAGGGTATGACTCGCGGCGCATCGCAAGCTTGCGATTCCACCCCCGCCGGCACCGGGAACGCTCATACCGATATCACCGGTGCCACCGACACTACAACAACCACCAGCCCCACTAGCAACCCGACCGATCACGCCACGATGTCACACGTTCAAACGAAACCATCAGACGATGGCGAGCCGCGGTTCGCCGAGCCGGCTGAAGCCCGATTCTGCCTGACCACCGACGCGGTACTGGTGGCCACCGGACGTACGCCGAACGTCGAGGGACTGCATCTTGAGGCAGCTGGCGTGGAGCTCACCGAACGCGGTGCCGTGAAAGTCGACGAGCTTCTGCGCACCACAGCAGCCGACATTTGGGCTCTGGGCGATGTGAACGGCGGCCCACAGCACACGTACATTTCGCTGGAGGACTATCGCGTGGTGTGGTCGCAGCTCAATGGTTCCGACCGTCCGTACACGGTGAAGGACCGCAAGCATGTGCCGTCAAGCACATTCCTCGCCACGCCTTACTCGCGCGTGGGATTGAATGAGCGCGAGGCGAAGGCGGCTGGATTGGATTATGTGGTCAAGCGATTGCCGGTGGCCGCTGTGCCGAAGGCCCAGGTAATGCGGCGACCGGATGGTCTGATGAAGGCGATTGTGGAACGCAATACTGGCCGCATTCTGGGTGCGATGCTGCTTTCCGTCGAGTCGCACGAGGTGATCAATATCGTCAAGTTGGCGATGGATCTTGACGCGCCGGCCAGCACGTTGCGCGATATGGTGTTCACGCATCCGACGATTGCCGAGGCACTGAACGACTTGTTCGCGTAGTTTGTTCGCATAGCACGCCCGCGCAGCATGACCCGCGTAGCGCAGCCCGCAACAGACTCCCCTAATGCGCGCGAAGGTCCTCATCGACGTAAACCGATGAGGACCTTCGCGCTGTCGTCATGATCCGGACGTGACAGCAATCACGTCCGAACCAGCCGTTACTTCAAGCCGAGCTTACGGTCCAGAATGTCGGAGGCATCCAATCCTAAGCGGCGTCGGATGAACCAGCCAAGACCGAGCGGCAGGCCGGGAGCCAAGGCCATGCCGCCTGGACCGAGTGCCACGGTTTTGGAGTTGCCTGCGATAAGCATGGTGCCCTTGGATGCGGCCGTGGAGGTCGAACCATCGCTGTCCGCCTCTGGTTTGAGGATTTCGATGTTGCCGTCACTGGTTTTGTACAGTCCCTTATTCTCATTCCAGATACCGGATGCGCCATTGTTGCCGGCCTCACCCACAGAGAGGAAATGTCTTGTTTTTCTTGTGAGCGCTCACCTATTCACGCGCGATGGCATGTTTTTCAAGCAAAGTCAATAGGTGTGATGTTATTCACACTCTTCACTACGTTGTTTTGCCTCGCACTGGGCAACCCCACTTCAGCAAGAGATTGCACAGCTTGCGTTAGGGTGGAGAACATGACTATCACAGTATCCACAGATGGGTCCGCATTAGGGAATCCAAACGGGCCAATGGGCTGGGCCTGGGCCGATCATGAGCAGAACGCCGGCGGCAAGCCCGGCCATAAGCACGACGACCATGGTTATGATGCGGGCGGCGCGACCAACGGCACCAATCAGATTGGTGAGCTGTGCGCAGTGCTGGAAGCTTTGCGAGCGCACCCGGGCCCTGAGCCATTGCTCATCGAATCGGATTCGCAGTACGCCATCAATTGCTCGACCAAGTGGGTCAAAGGCTGGAAGAAGAACGGCTGGAAAAATTCGCAGAAAAAGCCTGTGAAGAACAAAGAGCTTATTCAGGCGATCGACCGTGAGATCTCACAACGCCCTGGCCCGGTGGATTTCCGATGGGTCAAAGGTCACGCCGGCAACGAGGGCAATGAGTTGGTCGATGAACTGGCACGCACCTATGCGGGCGATTGCCGTTCGGGTGCGCGCGACGGCTATCTGCCGATTGAAGGCTGGCAGTCGCTGCTGGGCTCCGAATACGCACATGGCACCGATGTGCCTCCAGACGTGCAGTTGGTGCTGGATGGCAAGGCGGATGAGGCAAGTTTGCGCAAGCCGGCTGCGGCGACGGATTCGACGGATGCCACAAGGCCAGAGACCAAGTCTTCGTCACCCTTAGCGACACAATCAACGCAACCTGTACAATCAACACAACCCGTACCCCCCGCAAAGCCCAGTGGGCTGACGGTATCCGGTACGCTGACCTTCTCCCCCGCGCCGAAAACGAGCCCGTATTTCAACGGGCAGCCGATGCCGATCAAAGGCAGCATCGAAATCGAAGGCTATGTGGACGGCGACGGCAACCTGACCATCACCAACGCACCATTCGTACGACACTGACACCCAAACACACGAATATGTACCGCAATCGGACACGATGACACAAAATCGCTCATTCGCGTTAGGATAGGAGATAAGGCTTCACGCCGTTGATCCGTGCGGCGGAGGCAAGGATGGCAAAGGAGAAACCATGGATAAGGCACAGCAGGATGCGCTGAAGAAGGCGGCCGGCATCGAAGCCGCCAAGCTCGTTGAAAACGGCATGATCGCAGGCCTCGGCACTGGTTCGACCGTGAAGTTCCTGGTGGACGAGCTCGGCCGCCGTCATCAGGAGGAAGGTCTTGAGTTCACTGGCGTGACCACGTCTCGCCGCACGCAGGCCCAGGCCGAGAGCTACGGCATCAAGATCGTGGACATCGACGACGTGGACCACATCGACGTGACCATTGACGGCGCCGACGAAGTCGACAAGAACTTCAACGGCATCAAGGGCGGCGGCGCTGCTCTGCTGTGGGAGAAGATCGTGGCCACCAACTCCAACCAGATCGTGTGGATCGTGGACGAGTCCAAGGTTGTGGACACCATCGGCAAGTTCCCGCTGCCGGTCGAGGTCATTCCGTTCGGTGCCGGCCAAGTCATCAAGAAGTTCGAGGCCCGCGGCTACAAGCCGGTGCTTCGTCTTGACGCCGACGGCAAGGAAGTGCGCACCGACGAGAACAACTTCGTGGTGGACCTGCACCTGGAGCGCATCGATCACCCGCAGGAGCTGGCCGAAGACCTCATCAACACGGTCGGCGTGGTGGAGCACGGCCTGTTCCTCAACATGGTCGACAAGGTCATCGTCGGCGACCCGAACGGCCCGCGCGTGATGACCAACGCCAACAAGTGATCGTCTCACATCACTAAGCTTTTCCAAGCCCGCATCTGCACATCGCAGGTGCGGGCTTTACTGTTGCCCGAACAAGGCAAAGAGCCAAGCAAAAGAGAAACCCCGCGACCATAACGATCACGGGGTTTCTAATGCCTTGATTGCAGGTAAGACTACTTACGCTGGTGGCGGGTCTTACGCAGCAGTTTGCGGTGCTTCTTCTTGCTCATCCGCTTGCGGCGCTTCTTGATGACAGAACCCATCTGAAGCCTCCATTTCGATTAATCGTAAAAGTTGCAACTCGCACCATAATACACGTGTTGCCAGACAGAGGGAACCAGTATGTTGCCGATAGTCCGCATATGCCCTGAACGCAGTTGGGGCATCCACATCAGCAATGTGGATGCCCCAACGTTCATAAGTTTGTGCAGCAGCTGACAGCCGATACTAGATGCTACATCGGGAACTTCTGGTAGAAGCGATCGACCGCTTCCTTGGTGCCGGTAGCTTGGAAGACCACGGTATCGTTCTGCCAGATGGCAACGGCGTTCTTGCTGTTGGAGGCATCGGCCTTCACCACGTACGCGCCCGTGACGTTGCCGGAAACCTTGACGTTGCCGGATGCCGACTCATCGCCGGTCTGCGCAGCGACCAACGCATCGTACTGGGTCTTGGCATTGTCCGCCGACGACCACTGCGCGGAGACCAGCGTGACATCCTTGGCGGCATCACCAGTGGAGTAGGTCAGAGTGTACTCCTCGAGCGGCGACGCGGAATTCCACGTCGTGGAGGCATCCGCCTTGGTACGCGCGTAATTCAGCACGCTGCCCGGCATGGCCTTCAACAGCTCACTGGCATCATCCGGCAAAGCTGTGGCGTCGATGGTCGGCTTGGTCGGCTCGGATGATTCGGTTTTCTGCTGGCTGTTTTGGGTGGTAGTGGAGGTGCCATCATTCTTCTGGATGGCCCAACCCGGCCACACAAAGGCCGAAAGCACTGCCAGGATAATCACAACAGCTGCGGCAACCACCACTGCAATCAACTTGCCATGGGATTGCGTGGTCGAGGAGTTCTCACTATTAGTCATGCCCCGATTCTCTCACAGCCGCGTGACGCTAGGCGGCCGTAATTTTAGTCGTTGTGCGCAAGCCGCGTGAAACTCTTGTGAACGGTAAAAATTTACCGTCCGCTGGTGTTTGGGTTAGGGTGAGACCATGGCGAAATCAAGTGTGCAGTATGTATGTTCCGAATGCGGTTGGAACGGGCCGAAGTGGTACGGCCGTTGCCCCGAGTGTGGTCAGTGGGGCACGGTCGAGGAATTTCACGAGGCTCGGCCGGCGGCAGGCTCTCGCACGGCCGCTCCCGGCCGAACATCACGCACGCAGTCGGTTACGGTTGCCAACAACGCCAGATCTGCAGCCCGTCCGATTACCGAAGTGGGCACGGAAAGCGTCGAGCGGCTCGGTACCGGGTTTTCCGAATTCGACCGTGTGCTCGGCGGTGGCGTGGTGCCGGGTTCAGTAACGCTGATAGCGGGCGAACCGGGTATCGGCAAGTCGACATTGCTGTTGCAGACGGCCGGCAATATCGCGCGCGTTGTGGCGGGAGACAGTACGTTCCGAGGGGCAGGTCAGCGGTCTGCCCAACAGTCGGGCCGGGCGCAGGGCAACGCATCGAACACGGTGCCGATGCGGGGCAACGCATCATCAACACACGCCAACACCGTGCTGTACATTTCCGGCGAGGAATCACAGGCGCAGGTTCGTTTGCGCGCTTCCCGCATCAATGCGGTGGAGCCGAACTTGTTACTGGCCTCCACCACCGACCTGTCCACAGTATTGGGGCTGATCGAACAGAACAAGCCGGCCTTGGCCATTGTGGATTCGGCGCAGACCATCGTCTCGCAGGAGGTCGATGGCATTTCCGGCGGTTCGACTCAGGTGCGCGAAGTGGCAAGCGCGCTGATAGATACCGCTAAGACACTTGACATTCCAGTATTTCTGGTTGGTCATGTGACCAAGGATGGTTCGATTGCAGGCCCGCGCACATTGGAGCATCTGGTCGATGTGGTCTGCCAATTCGAAGGCGACAGCGAGACTGCGCTGAGAATGCTGCGAGCGGTGAAGAATCGTTTTGGCCCGACCGATGAAGTCGGCTGTTTCGACATGAGCGGTGAAGGCATCGAAGAGGTCACCGATCCCGCCGGATTGTTCCTGTCTGGAGACGGCCCTGATGCGGCCAACGCGGCACCCGTGGAAGGCACCTGCGTGACGTTCACATTGGATGGGCATCGCAGTCTGCCTATCGAAGTACAGGCTCTGGTCACCACGTCGGTGCTGCCCACACCCCGTCGTGCGGTCAATGGCGTGGACCCCAGCCGTATCGCCATGCTGGTCGCGGTGCTCTACCGTCACAGCAAGCTCAACCTGCTGTCCAACGACCTGTATATCTCCACTATTGCCGGGGGCCAGGCCAAGGAGCCCGGTTCCGACTTGGCGATAGTGGCGGCACTGGCGAGCGCCGCCACGTCAAAACCCATTGCGCGAGCCACGTGCGCCATTGGTGAGATTTCCCTGACCGGTCAGGTGCGCCCGGTACCGCGTATGGAATATCGCCTTCGCGAGGCCGCACGCCTCGGCTTCACCACGGCGGTCATTCCGCCACTGCGCAAGCCGGTGCATGTCGAGGGACTTCAGCTGGTGGAGTCCAACACATTGTCCGACGCATTAGACGCCTTGGGAGTGCGTAAATAGCCCTGAGATATGCCTCAGGCGGTAAGACGCTTGGTCTCCTCGACGTTGCGCTTGAGTTCGTCGACGAGTTGGTCGGGGCCATCAAACTTGACCTGCGGGCGCAGGAAGCCGACGAATTCGACGCGAACCTTGTGGTCGTACAGGTCGATCCATTCTTCAGTGATGCAGTAGGCCTCCACCACACGCTCATTAAGGCCGGTTTTTTCACTGAAGGTGGGTTTGGTGCCAATGGAGATGGCGGCGGGCCAACGGTTTTCACCATCTACCAGCCAACCGGCATAGACGCCGTCGACCGGAATGTAGCCTGCAATGTCGGAGCCAAGATTGGCGGTGGGGAATCCGATGGTGCGGCCACGCTCCTCACCATGCACCACTTCGCCCTCGATGGAGTGCGGAGCACCCAGAATGGCGTTGGCGTCCTGGATTCGGCCATGAGCCAGCAGGTAGCGCACATTGGTGGAGCTCCATGCGCGCATTGCCTTGGCCTGGTTCTTCTTGCTCCATGCGCGGCGCTCGGCTTTGGTGGCATTGGCCAGCGGATCGACGGGCTCTCCCCATTCGCTCGGGGCTTCCGGCTTGAAATCGCGCGGAATACGCACTTCACCCGGGCCACGGTCATCGACCACATCAAGTTCGAATACACCGGTGGCGGCGGCAAGATTGGCGATATGCTTCACATCACCTTCTCGACCCTTGCCCATGGCGGCATCCTGCCCAAGGACCAACGTGCGCATACCCAGCTTGCCGGTGAGTCGGCCAAGGAAGAAAATGTATGACATAGCTGCGAAGGCCAGCGTGTAGTGCACCACCAGCACATGGTCCACGCCGAACTGTTCCATGCGGTGCAGTCGATCATCCACACTGGTCAATGCTTCGGCATCCACGTTCTGAACCGCGGGCTCTTCGCCATGGTGCGAGATGACCCAGCCGTGCACGAATGCGGGGCGCGGGTCAAACAGAATCACCACGGAAAAAGCATCATGCTGGTGCGCGAGTTCCACCACACGCTTGATCACCGCCTGATGACCCAAGTGCATGCCATCAAATGCGCCCAATGTCACCACGGCCTTCTTATCGTTACTGAACGAGGGCCATTCAATCGAACCTTCGGCGTCAGGGGTCAGGTGCGTGATATCCATCAGTGTGCTGTTCCTTTTATCCGTGCGATGTTATTCATGCAATATAGACGTTGTTGTGCGCGGCCTGTATCAAGCTGCACTTTTCACCGCGTCTACTTTACGCGAGGGGGAATACGGTGACCGGCTTGGCCTGATGAGCGTTTGCACGCTCGATAATCGCCGCCACATCATGCGTTTGCGGCACAATGGCGGCAGTGGGCTCGCTGATTGTACGCTCAATACGGCGGCCGAAGCGTAATTCGCTGGCCTCCTCAGGAGTGATGTCAAGCGCCGGCATCGCACCTCGAGCGGCCTGTTCCATGGTAAGGGCATGGTCAAGCAGCCAGTTGCGGCGCTCGTCACCGGCAAGACCTTCAGGAGTGTCCAATACGCACTTGTTGCGCGTGACGGTTTGCCCTTCCCGATTAGTGAACGTCTTCTGATCGGTATGTGCGGTGACGGTATGGGTTCGCGTGTCAAGCATCGCCTCAGGAGCGATAAGTCCGCTGGCATCGTCCGGCAACGCGAATCGGCCGACTCGCGTACGGCGCAAACGGGTCAGGTATCCGCCGACGCCAAGTTCTTTGCCGAGATCGCGGGCGAGCGCGCGGATATAGGTGCCCGATGAACAGCTGATCCGCACGTCAACATCAAGTGCGGGAATCGCTCCCGTGTTCGCGTCTTCCCGCAATGGTTCAGCGGCCTGCTCCCCTGCTACGAATCCGCTGCGGATATCCAGCACGGTGAATTCGCTGATGGTGACCGGGCGGGGTTTGAGTTCCACATCCTTGCCTTCGCGAGCCAAGTCGTAGGCACGCTGGCCGTTGATTTTGATGGCGGAGAACGTATTGGGGACTTGTTCGATATCGCCGGTGAAATTGGTGGCGATGGTGCGTGTGAGCAGGTCTTGCCATGAGGCAGTTGGTAACGCCGTTGGTTCGCCGCTCTGGCCACCCTCAGTCAGCTGCGCTGATAGCGTTTGCCAGCGGGAGCGGGCTTCGTCATCGACAAGCACCTCGCCTTCGGCATCGTCGGTAGTGGTGCGCAGGCCGAGGCGTATGGTAGCCTCGTAGGTTTTGTCATGCGCCACGATGGCGTTGAGCAGTCGTGTGGCGTGGCCGAAGGCGATGACCAGCGTGCCAGTGGCCATGGGGTCAAGGGTGCCGGCGTGACCGACCTTCTTGATGTGCAACGCGCCGCGCACGGCGGCGACGGCGTCGAAACTGGTCACGCCTTGCGGCTTGTCGATGATGAGCAGACCGCTGGGGGTTGTATGAAGCACACTACTCCTCGTCAGAGTCGTCTTCGAAGTCGTCGCTGGGCTCGTCGTCATGCTTGTACGGATCGGCGTCGCCGGCGTACTGGGCGGTGGCGCGAGCACGGGCGAGTTCTTCGTCACGCTTCTTGGCCACGGCGAGAATGTCTTCGATCTCGTGAGCCTCGCCGGGCACTTCATCGAACACGAATTGGAGCTGCGGAGTCAGACGCAGGCCAGCCTTGTGGCCCACCAGAGAACGCAGGTGGCCCTTGGCCTGATCGAGGGCCTGCTGGGCGCGCTTGCGTTCGCCTTCCTCATGGCCTTCGTGGCCGAGCTGGGTCCAGTAGACCTTGGCGATTTGCAAATCGTTGGTCACACGGACTTCGGTGACGGTGATGCTGGCGAGTCGCTTGTCATGCAGTTCGCGCTCAATGGAGGAGGCGACGACACGCTGAATCAAGGCCGCAATACGTGCGGCGCGCGGGTTGGTTCCTGCCATAGGAATTTCCTTTTCTAGACTTGAGCCCCCTCTGACGAGGGGCTGCCGAACGCAGTGAGGCCAGGGGAGAGAAAATCATGGAACTACCATGTCTCTCCCCCAGTCAGCCTGCGGCTGACAGCCCCCTCGTCAGAGGGGGCTTAACAATGACTACTTGCGCTCGACTTCCCGCATCTCGAAGGTCTCGATGATGTCGCCGAGTTCAATGTCGTTGAAGGTGCCGAGGTTGATACCAGCCTCGTAGCCTTCCTTGACGGACTGAACGTCGTCCTTGAAGCGACGCAGCGAGGAGATCTCGAGGTCGTTGACCGTGGCCACGCCGTTGCGCAGGATACGGCACTTCGTACCACGCTTGACCTCGCCGTCCTGCACCATAACGCCGGCGATGTTGCCGAACTTGGAGGAGCGGAAGATCTCGCGGATCTCGGAGTGAGAGGTGACGACCTCTTCGTATTCCGGCTTGAGCATGCCCTTGAGGGATGCCTCGATGTCTTCGATCGCACGGTAGATGACCGAGTAGTACTTGATCTCCACGCCCTCGCGCTCGGCGAGGTCCGCGACCTGACGGTTCGGACGCACGTTGAAACCGATGATAACGGCCTTGTCGACCGTGGCCAGGTTGACATCATTCTGGGTGATCGCACCGACGCCGCGGTGGATGACCTGGATGCCGACCTCGTCGGATACCTCGATCTTCATCAAGGAATCCTCGAGCGCCTCGACAGAACCGGACGAATCGCCCTTGATGACAATATTGAGCATGTCGATCTCGGACTCGGCGAACTTCTTCTTGAAGTCCTCGAGGGAGACGACCTTGCGACGCTTGGCCAGCTGGGCGGCACGCTCGGTGGCCTGACGCTTCTCGGCAATCTGGCGAGCGGCACGATCATCGGAGGCGACCAGGAAGAGGTCACCGGCGGTGGGCACGGAGGTCAAGCCCAGCACCTGAACAGGTGTGGACGGACCGGCCGCTTCCATCGGCTGACCGTTCTCGTCGAGCATGGCACGCACGCGGCCGTACGAAGTGCCGGCCACGATGGCATCGCCCACGTGGAGCGTACCCTGCTGAACCAGCACAGTGGCCACGGCACCACGACCCTTGTCGAGTCGGGCTTCGACGGTGGCACCACGGGCGTCCATGTCGGGGTTGGCGCGGAGGTCCAGCTCAGCGTCAGCCGTGAGCAGCACGGCTTCGAGCAGCTTGTCGACGTGCAGGTTCTGCTTGGCGGAGATGTCGACGAACATGGTGTCGCCACCATACTCTTCAGGGACCAAGCCGAACTCGGTGAGCTGGCCGCGGACCTTCTCCGGGTTGGCACCGGGCACATCGATCTTGTTGACGGCCACGACGATCGGCACCTTGGCGGCCTGAGCGTGGTTGATGGCCTCAACGGTCTGGGGCATCACACCATCGTCGGCGGCGACCACGAGGATCGCGACGTCAGTGAGCTCGGCACCACGGGCACGCATGGCGGTGAACGCCTCGTGGCCAGGGGTATCGAGGAAGGTGATCTTGCGCGGTTCGCCTTCAAGGTTCACGGTGACCTGGTAGGCACCGATGCGCTGGGTAATGCCGCCGGCCTCACGTGCGATGACGTTGGTCTTGCGGATGGTATCCAGCAGTCGTGTCTTACCGTGGTCGACGTGGCCCATGACGGTAACGACCGGCGGGCGAGGCTTGAGATCCTCGTCATCCTGCAGTTCTTCCTCGTCAAGGTTGATGTCGAACTGCTGGAGCAGTTCCTTGTCTTCCTCTTCTGCGGAGACGAGCTGGATGTTCCAGCCGATCTCTTCGCCCAGAATCTGGAAGGTCTCCTCATCCAAGGACTGGGTGGCGGTAGCCATCTGACCCAGGTGGAAGAGCACGGTGACCAGCGCGGCCTGGTTGACGTTGATCTTCTCCGCAAGATCGGCCAGGGACGCGCCCTGACGCAGACGGATGGTCTGGCCGTTGCCGTTGGGGATGCGAACGCCGCCGATGGTCGGTGCTTTCAGCTCCTCATACTCATGGCGCTTTGCCAGACGGTTCTTACGGGCCTTTGAAGACTTGCCGCCCTGACGTCCGAATGCGCCTGCGGCACCGCCGCGACCGCCGCGACCGCCGCCACGTGCGGGACCGTTGCTCGGTGCACCGCCGCCCTGGAAGTTATTGCCGCCGCCTTGGCCCCCACGGAAGCCGCCGCGTGCGCCGCCCTGACCGGCACCCTGGGAGCCGCCGCCCTGACCCGGACGGTTGTGGCCCCACTGGCCGGGACGCGGACCGCCCTGACCACCTTGGCCCGGACGACCGCCACGGAAGCCGCGGCCCTGCCCCTGGCCTTGGCCGGGACGGCCCGGACGACCGCCACGACCGTTATCAGCAGTCGGACGAGCCATCGGATGCGGACGCGGAATATCACCCGGCGTCGGGGTGTGCATACCCTGCTTGCGGGAGAACGGGTTGTTGCCCGGGCGCGGGCCCTGAGCGTGCGGGCGCGGAATCGCATTTGAAGCGGCATTGCCGCCATTGGCACCGGCGCCGCCCTGAGCGTGCGGGCGCGGAGCCGAAGCATTGCCGCGGTTGTTCTGATGCTGAACCGGCTGGCCATTGTTCGGACGGCCCTGGTTGTTACGACGATCGTTGTTACGGCGATCGTTCGGGCGACTCTGACGACCGTTCTCACGGCCTTCGCGATTATCGCGACCATTCTCACGGTTGTCGTTCTGACCGTGGCGGCCGGGGGTCGGCATGCCGGGGCGTGCGCCGCCCTGCGGACGCGGTGTCGGTGCACCCGGAGTCGGAGCCTGCTGATGTGCCGAGGCAGGCGATGCCTGACGTGCGGGAGCGGCCGGAGTCGGTGCGGAAGATGAAGTGGAAGCCGGGGCCGAAGGTGCGGCCGTGCGGCGCTGCTGCACGGGCTTGGAATCGCCCTTGGCGTTGTCCTTGGCGAACTCTGCCTTCAGACGCCGGGCTACCGGCGGTTCAATCGTAGAAGAAGCGGACTTGACGAATTCTCCCATGTCCTTAAGCTTCTCAAGCACGGTTTTGCTATCGACATTCAAAACCTTAGCCAGTTCGTATACGCGTGGTTTCGCCACTAATTACTCCTATTCTGTGACCACGCGCGTGCATGGGCGTGGTCAGTTGGTGATGACGGCAAGCCTACCCTGTCTCATCGTGCGACCATGATCGTGTTACCTCGTCTCTGGTGTGGGCGATTTCGCGCACACTGCGCCAGCCCACATACGCCAATCAAGCATACTCATAGCGCTGGATAGCGTAGACGCAGCGAGCCGCGCCATTGCTGACGCGGCTCGTATCAGGAAATAATGCGCCCTGAAGATCATTCGCCTTCGAGCCCGGCGGCCTATTCGGCTTCCGGAGCAGCAGCCTCGGCCGCAGCCTGGGCGGCCTTTTCGGCGGCGACTTTCTTGGCATGGGCCTCGGCGGATTCGATGCCGATCTTCCAGCCGGTCAGCTTGGCTGCCAGTCGTGCGTTCTGGCCTTCCTTGCCGATGGCCAGGGACAGCTGGTCGTCGTGGATGAAGGCGATGGCGGTCTTGTTCTTCTCGCTGATCACCTGCACGCCGGTGGCCACAGCCGGGGACAGCGCGGCTGCCACGAACTTGGCCGGATCGTCGGAGTAGTCGACGATGTCGATCTTCTCCGGGCCAAGGTTCTCCATAACGGCACGCACGCGAGCGCCGCCGGGGCCGATCAGCGCGCCCTTCGGGTTCACGCCATCGGTGTTGGCCTTGACCGCGATCTTGGTGCGGGCGCCGGCCTCACGAGCGATGGCCATGATGGACACGGCACCGGAGACCAGTTCCGGCACTTCGCGCTCGAACAGCTTGCGGACCAGCTCCGGGTGGGAGCGGGACACCACGATTTCCGGGCCCTTGATGCCACGGGCCACGTTCACCACGTACACGCGGATGCGTTCGCCGTGGCGGTAACGTTCGCCGGGCACCTGCTCACGGCGAGGCAGAATGGCTTCGACATCGCCCATCGCGACATGCACGTTGGAGGGGTCGGAAGCATCCTGCTGGATGATGCCGGTGATGAGCTTGCCCTTCTGGCCGGAGAACGCACCGAATACCTTCTCATCTTCGGCGCGGCGGAACAGCTGGGTGATGACCTGGCGTGCGGTGGCTGCGGCGAGACGGCCGAAGTCACGCGGGGTGTCATCGTATTCCTCGCCCAGCTTGGGAGCGGGGTAAGGGTTGTCTTCGGTGGGTTCGACCGGAATTTCGTCGGCGGCCCACACGGTGAAGTTGCCGGAACGTTCGTCAAGCTCCACGCGCGCGTGCTTGGCGGCGTGCGGGGTCTTGAGGTAGGCGAGGCGCAGGGCCTCTGCCAGCGCTTCATCCAGGGTTTCGGGGTCGATTCCTTGCTCGGCGGCGAGCTTGTGTATTCCTGTCAGGTCCAGTTCCATCGATCCGTACCTCCTATGAAGTTATGTGGCGCATGGCCTATGAGTAGTCACAGTTAGTTATTAGTGTATGTTTCCATGCAGACACGCTTCTCTTCAGGACGGTTTACCCGGCGCTTGGCATCCGTACTATGCGCGAGCGCGATGCTGTGTTCGCTTTCGGCGTGTTCGATGCCGCGACTGGCCGGACGGGCCGAGGCAGAAGCTCAAATGACCCCTTGCGAGAAAGCGATGACGTTGGCGGGCTACGCCACCCATCCGGCTGAAGGCACGCCGTTATTAGAGCAGTATGCCACCGGTCTGGCCGCTCCCCTGGCTTGGATTGACGTTGCCGGGTATTGTTCGGGTCGTTTTGCCGAGGGAACGTTACGTGACGCGCAGACCAAGCAATGGCTGGCTTTTCTGGCCGATAAATTCGGGCAGTCCGCGCCTGAGGTGACGCCGGCGCGTCTTGATGGCGTCACGTCCGCCAACGTTGATCGATCGGTATTGGATGCGATGGCCGTGGCCGAGGATCGCGCCGGATTCGCTATCGAGGTCTTGGCCGCACGAGGACAGACCGCTGGGGCTACGTTGGCGTTGAGCGATATGCATAAGACCGCCGGGCAGCAGTTGGTTGCGCTGGCGAACGGCAATTTTGATGATTCCGGCGCACAATCCAGTTCTTCCGGCCAAAACGACCCCCGCCAAAAGGTCTATGCCATCGACCAACTACTGGCCAACCCCACCACCATCGCCGACAAGGCAAGCGGCCAAACCGTACCGACCGCCGCCGCCATCGAAATGGACTGCGCCCGCGCGCAGATCAAGGCCGTGACCGAATCGAAATCTTCCACCGAGAGCGATACGCTGCTCATCCTCGCCGCACTGGCCGCCAAGCACGCCTACACCGCGTTCCAACTTGGCTACCCAGCGACTGACGCCGCATTGTTCGAGTAGACACACACTCCTCACGAAGCCGATGCGAACTTGTTGGATGCTAGTGGGCAAGTCGAGTTGAGGCACGTTCCACCAATGTGAAATCGGTGGTGTACGTACGGGCCGGGCCTGAGTATCCTTCGATGCGGTCGATAAGCATGTCAACGGCATGCTTGGCATAATCATCGATATGAGGATCGATGGTGGTCAGCGCCGGCACCGAGTACTCGGCTTCCGGCACGTTATCGAAGCCGACCACTTGTACATCGTCAGGTACATGCAAACCACATCGTTGCAATTCATGAATTGCGCCTAAAGCAATGGCATCATTGAGACACACTACAACATCCGGGCATGGGAGCTTGTCTAGCATAGCTTTTGTCACGCGCATACCTTCACGCTGATTCATGCTTTCTGCCGGAATCACATACCGCCAATTCACCGATAATCCGCGCTCTTCAAATGCCTTCACATATCCTTGGGCGCGTAACGCCTGGGTCCCTTCCGTCTGACGACGCAGCACTGCCTCATCCACCAGTTCAGGAAGAACACCCATCAGAGCAACCGTTTGGGCACCTTCATCCAAAAATCTTCCTACAACCGTGGAGATGGATTCAATGTTGGGCATGGTGATCCAATCGCTTTTCCCGTAGGCCAGATGGTCTCCGGTCGTTACAATCGGATATGGCTGCTCCAGAACGGCCCCTTCATCCGCGAGCGGCGACATTACGAACAGAATCCATCCTTCCGCCCCTAAACGATAGGACTCGTCAACGCTGGCAACCAACCCTTCACCGTCGGAACCATATGTGTTGATGACTACACCGTAATGGCGTTCTTTTGCGTATTCAATGACCTTGTCAGTGAAAAAAGGAACGAACGGCTGCGAGAAATCGAAGATGTTGAGTCCAATAAGCTTTGTGCCGCCAGATCGCATTGCACGCGCCGAAATATTGACGGTATATCCAAGCTTACGCATCACCTCTTCCACACGGCGACGTGTATCCGGTCTCATACTGCCAGTGTCATTCAGCACATTGGAAACCGTCTTGATGGAGACGTTCGCCTCACGCGCCACGTCCTTGATAGTTACGCGGTTTCCCATTGCTCGAATCCATTTCTGCTTATTACATGACACACCTTCAACAGCGTCATTATGTTCTTATTATGGTAAGTCACAGTCGGGTCGAGCATCTCCTCCTCATATCGGAATCATCTACCCCTCAACCTCAGAATTCAGCCAAGGAGCTTTCCTCCGTTGGACCCCATGCACCATTAGGCAAATATCCTTCTGACAATACTGCAGGACGATCGAACGTAGAGGTTAAACTTTCTGGTTGAAGAAACGCACGCACGCCATCCGAACAAGGGACTTTCTGACCGCCGGCTTTCAACCTAGCTTTTTACATACCCGTCTTTTCTCCTTATTCCTTTGTTGGGTATCGAATTGTTCCAGTCGATGTGAATGACGGCATTGTCTTCCTTTGACTGGTATGCCACATTACATTAGTGGCGAATCCGAACCTCTCTTTCTGCAATCCGGGCATGTTGATGATTGTTTGGGTATTGCTTGGTGGTTGTACAGGGCACAGCAACCATAAGAGACTGCGCCCTGTCATGCGCCACCGTCACTCGAATCACTTCACGTGCACGGCGGTCCAGGAGACCGGCGGCAAGGTCACACGCACAGTGCCGGTATCGGCGTCGGACGTGATGGTGGTGTTGGGGTGCAGAACGACTCGGTTCTGGTCTTCCAGCGTGTTTTTTGCCAGCAGATCATCCTCGTGCAGGGTTTGCGCCTCGACCGCGGAAAGTGCGAATCCTTCCGGCAGCTTGATGGCAAAGTCATTGGCCGCTTCCATGGAGCGATTGACCGCAAACACGCTGATCGTACCGTCCTCACCACGCACGGCTACGGAATTGATCGTCGGCACTTCACCGTATTTGTCGGTTTCATACGTTCCGGAAGCCAGTTTCGGTTCAAGCACCGTGCCGCCCTTGGCGAGCTTTGCGGTCAGCGAGAACGGATAGAACGTGGTCTGACGCCACGCCGGGCCGCCCGGTTCGGTCATAATCGGCGCAATTACGTTGACCAACTGGGCCAGGCTGGCGGCGTGCACGCGGTCGGCGTTCTTGAGCAGGGTAATCATCAAATCACCGAACACCACGGCGTCGGCGGCGCTGTACACATCCTCGAGCAGGCGCGGGGCAACCGGCCAATTGCCGATGCCTTCCGGATTCTTGCTCGGCTCTTCGTTGAGATACCAGACATTCCATTCATCGAACGAGATGAACACGTCGTGCTTGCTCTTCAGCCGGGCCTTGGTTGCATCGATGGCGGCGGCGACATCGTTGATGAAACCGTCCATATCGACGCCCGAGGCAAGGAAGCTCTTCATGTCACGGGTGCCATCAGGCTGAAGTTCCGGATGGTAGTACGCATGGCAGGAGACGAAGTTGACGTTGTCAAACGTCTTCTCAAGTACGGTTTCTTCCCACTTGCCGAAGGTGTCCATCACGTGGCTGGATGAACCACAGACCACCAGTTCAACGTTCGGATCGATGGCGCGCATACCTGCCGCCACCGAGGCCGCCAAGGTGCCGTAATCCTCGGCGGACTTGTGACCGGTCTGCCACGGGCCATCCATCTCATTGCCCAAGCACCACATCTTGATGCCGAACGGCTGATCGGCACCATTGGCGCGACGCTCCTCGGAGAGCTTGGTGCCGCCGGGAATATTCGCGTATTCCAACAGGTCGAGGGCCTCTTCAAGACCACGGGTACCCAGATTTACGGCTTCCATCAGCTCGTTGCCGCCGGTTTTTTCCAGCCATTTCGCCATTTCGTGCAGACCAAACTGATTGGTCTCGGTGGAATGCCATGCCAAGTCCAGGCGACGCGGCCGCTCATCACGAGGACCAACGCCATCCTCCCAGCGATAGCCGGAAACGAAATTGCCGCCAGGATAGCGAATCGTGGTAGCGCCGAGTTCCTTGACCAGTTCGATGACGTCCTTGCGGAAACCGTCTTCATCGGCTTCGGGGTGGCCCGGCTCATAGATGCCGTCGTATACGCAGCGACCCAGATGCTCCACGAACGACCCGAACAGTCTGTCGTTGACCGGAGCTACTTCAAAGTCATTATCGACGACGAGTCGAGATTCCTCCAGCTCCCCCGGTTTATTGTCGTGCGAATGCTCGGACATGTGCTCTCCTTTAATCGTTGTCTTCAATACCGCAAGACAACGTTGTGCTAAATACCAAAAGCAATCGGCCCATCTTCTTGGTTCACCTGTTTTGCGGCATCGCCAATCAGCGGTGAATGTGCGTTCTGGATATTTAATACAACCTTGTACTTCTGTTGATATCGATAATACGATGGTTGTACTTAGTACGCAAGTCCCGCTGAGTACAACGTTATCCTTTTCGCTATTTTCCACCCGACACGCCGTATACGATACAGCACAGGAGCGAATACGGACGTTCGTATCAAAAACAAAAAGGGTTCCGGGACAAACCCGGAACCCTAAAGGCGGATAAGGCGAGATTCGAACTCGCGGAGGCTTTCACCTCACACGCTTTCGAGGCGTGCTCCTTAGACCGCTCGGACACTTATCCATGCTGCCAAAATGGCAACTTGTTCATTATGCCACATTCTGCCGACCTGGCAAATCGGAGTTTCGCTGAGCTCGATTCGGCGTGGGATAATGCGATTTTGTGTGAGATTGCGATGGGTCAGACGATGAGCCGATTAACAGTCCGAATTGGTCAACTGCGAAAATCCGAATTCTTCAACTACCAAAATCCGAATATTGGTGGTGGTAGAAGCGGTGACGGGGCCACTCTGCATTGAGTGGTCTCTCCCTCGGTCAGCCTTACGGCTGACAGCTCGAACGCAATTAAGGACAGCTTTCCAGCTGCCATTTTATTTGCTCACTGTCGTTCGCCTTCGCCTAAAAACGCCTCCGGCGTTTTCTTCACGGCTCAGCTCATCAGAGGGGGGCTTGGAATTTTATTTATGCCACCTGTTCGTGGACGGAGGCGTTGACCCATTGGGACTGCTGGACGTTGTATCCAGAGAAGATGCCGATGTCGAGCATGCAGTCGCGGTAATCGCGGCCGTGGGCGATGGTGATGTAGCTGTCGTCCACCAATCGGTTATGCGTGGGATCCAGTCCGACCCATCGGCCATCCTGATACACCTCGACCCAAGCGTGGGTCGCGCCCTCTCCCCCAAGCAAACCGGCAATGTAGCGCGCGGTCAATCCCACATGCCGGCACACGGACAGCATCACGTGCGCATAATCCTGGCATACGCCCTTGCGCTGAGCCAAGGCCTGTTCGGCGGTGGTGCGAATCGTGGTGGAACCGGGCGTATACACAAACGCCTTGTAGACCTCATCCATCACTTCGGCGGCCTGCTGCACCGGAGTGGCGTCGGAAGGCAGCGCCGCCAAGCGTTCGCGGCATACGGCAATCATCGCCTCCACGTTCGGGCCGGGAATGGTGAGCGCTGAATTGAATCGGTACAGCGGTTTATAGGCTTCCTTATGGATATGCGCATTGTCCACGAAGGCGATACCGGTCACCGAGTAGCTGAATATGTCGTGCGGCTCAGGGATGAATCCGGTCATCACCACGGAGTCAAAGGAGTCGATGGTGGTTTCGAGTTCGGTTTCGGGCTGAATCTTCACTTCCACGTCAATCACCTGTTGGCGAGGGCCAGTGGAGGGAATACAGCGAAGCTGGAACCTGTGATCGGTGACCGGTGCGCTGAAGGACAGCCTCATCTCATAGTCGAACACGAGTTTTTTCACAACGTCTCCTGCACTTACACACGAGCCGGCAACCGGCATATTCTCGGGATAACAACACTACAGCCATGGCTGAGGTATGGTCCGTGCGCTCACAGCCCACGCATATATTCCGGCAATCTGCTGATATGCACAGGCCGGCACTCGGGCGCACGGTTTTTTCGCCATACCACCATAGCATTTGAACCCGTCAGGGTGTCAGGTCGGGATCAGGGACGCTTGGCGTCCATGTTCATGGAGCTCAGTGAGCCCATGTCTTTGATGACCAGCGCGCTGACACGGCCGGAGTAGTCGTCAAGGTACTTCTTCAGCAGGTCGGCGACTTCCTGATATCCGCGAGACGGCAGCTGACCGACCAGCCAGCTCAGTCCGTCGGCGAAGCAGCTGGGCAGCGGCATGCCGTCCAAGGTCATCGAATAGGCGGCGAGCTTCTTGAGCGGCGCTTCCAGCTCCTCCATCGTCAGGCCGAAGCGCGTGTACAGGTCGATGCGTTCCAGATATTTGCCGATGAAGATGAACGCCTTCAGCGTGGGGTCGACCGGCGAATTCTCGATGCCGCCCCAGAAGGCGAGCATGTCATCGGTAATATCGCGCTGCTTGTAGATGTCCTCGGCATCGGCCGCGTATTTGGCGGCATCGGTGATATTGGTCATCGCCAACTCCACGTACTGCAGCAGACGCGAGCTCAATTCCGGGCGCAGAATCACGGCGTTGTTGAATGCGGAGGTTACGGCCGACCGCACCGAATCAGGATTGGACCCGTCATACAGGAAGCTGTTCACGAACCCGTCGAAGTCCTCGAAATCTTCGGGCAGGTCGAGTGCGTGAGCGAACGGACGGAAGGCGTCCACATCAGTGTCCATCACACGATCGTAGAACGGGAAGAACTGGTTCAGCGTGGTGAAGGCGCGCTCGGTGTACCGGCCCAGCCAATACAGGTTGTCTGCCTTGGAAGCGGTGACCAGAGACAACGAGTGGCGGCGGGACTGGTTCAGCAGGTTCACCACCTGCGTTTCGGCACCGTATTCATGCTCCACGCCGGATTCGGGTGCCAACACCCACGTATCCTTGAATCCGCCACCCTGCGACGAGTTGACAATCATCTGGCCAGGCACCGACGAGTATCGAGTCAAGCCCGAATACCACACGTGCGTATTCTTGCCGGTGACCACGAAGGCACGCAAATCGCACTTGCGCGGCGACATCTCGCCGGTCTTCGGGTCCACCACATCGATATCACGGAACTGAATCACCTCTTGGGCAATGAATCGACGCGGCTCCTCCTTGATCCGGTTGGCGAGCTCCTCACGTGCGGCGGCATCCAGCGACGAACCAAACACCACGCCGTAACCGCCGGCTTCGGCCACATCCTTGATGACCAGCTCGCCCATCCGATTCAGGACTTCCTTGCGGTCGGCCTCGAACATCGGCATGTACGTGGGCGCGTTGTTGAGAATCGGTTCCTCGCCGAGATAGTACTTGATCATCTGCGGCACGAAGTAGTAGATGGCCTTGTCATCGGCCGCGCCGTTGCCCGGCGCGTTGACGATGGCCACGTTGCCCGCGCGGTAGGCGGACAGGATACCGGGCACACCGATCACCGAATCAGGATTGAAGGCGAACGGGTCGAGGAATTCGTCGGACAGGCGGCGGTAGACCACGCCCACACGGTGGCGTTTGCCGGCGTAGTCGAGGAAGTAGACCTTGTTGTCCACCACTTCGAGGTCTTCGGGGAAGGCCAACGCCGCACCGGTTTTCTCCGCCAGATAGGCGTGCTCGAAGAACGCGGAATTGTAGCGGCCGGGAGTCAGTACCACGGCGATGCCCTCGGTGGAGACAAAGTCCATGGCTTTGCGCAACAGGCGCGGGTATTCGCGATTATCGCGAATACGAACGTCGCGGAACAGGCGCGGGGAGATGCGGCGCTCGATGTCGCGCACGAACAGCGGGTAGCTGGCACCCGAGGGAATACGCAGGTTGTCTTCCAGCACCCACCATCGTCCGTCCTCGCCTTGGACCAGGTCCTCGCCGGCGATGTGAGCAAAAATGCCGCCGGGAGGGGTCACGCCGTTGACCTGCGGGAAGTAGCCGGCCGAGGTGTATACGTATTCCTCCGGCACCACGCCGTCATGGATGATGGCCTTGTCGGAGTAGATGTCCTTCAGATAGGCGTTCAGGGCGTTGACGCGCTGCTTCAAGCCCTTCTCCAATTCGTCGTATTCGTCGGATTCGATAATGCGCGGCACAGGGTCGTACGGGAACAGCCGGTCATGGTATTCGCCGTTCTTGTAGATGCCGAAACGCACACCGTTGCGGGACAGCTCTCGATTGATCGCTTCGCGACGGTTTACCAGTTCATGGGCCAGTCTGCGTGCTGCGGATTCGATCATCGTGCCTGCTCCTTGCTGTGGCGGCTTCTGTGGCTTCAAGCGGTTAGGCGTTTTGAGCGCACGCTGACGCCGCAAGCCGTAACCGGGTTTGATGGTTTCAACCTAAGGCGGGCCCGTTTCAACAAACGCGCGAGAATGTTACAGGCAGGTCACTTCGCCGGCCGCGTGCATCTTGACGACCGCACTCGTCTCGCCGACCACACGCATCTTGCCGACCGCACGCATCTTGACGACCGCACTCGTCTCGCCGACCGCACTCGTTACAATGAATGGCTATGACACGACTGCGCATTGACTTGGCCTACGACGGCGGCGGATTCTATGGCTGGGCCAAACAGCCCAATCTTCGTACAGTGCAAGGCACCATTGAAGATGCGCTGCACAAGGTGCTGCGGGTGCCGACCGATGACGCGGCCGAACCGTTACGCTTGACAGTGGCTGGACGCACCGACACCGGTGTACATGCCTCCCACCAAGTGGCGCATCTGGATGTATCCGATGAGGTACTGAATCGCTGCGTAGGTCACATGACCATTCCGGTCACCGAGGCGCTGACTCGCAGACTCAAGGCTGTGCTGCCTTCGGACATCGTCATTCATGGCATTGCCGTAGCTCCGGTCGGCTTCGATGCCAGGTTCTCCGCATTGGAGCGCACTTATGTGTATCGGGTCGCCGATCGTTCGTCTGAGGTCGACCCGCGCCTGCGTGGATGCGTACTTACCGTGGATGAAGCGCTGGATCTGGAGCTTATGAACCGCGCAGCCTCATTGACCATCGGCCTGCACGATTTTGGTTCCTTCGCCACTCCGAATCCGGGAGGCACTACGATCCGTGAAGTCAAGACCGCCTATTGGCGGCGGGTGCCGATCACTCCCCTAGTACCGGATGAGATGGCATCGCATGAAGCATATCGGACTCCGTCGCTGGAGTCCGGCCTGGTAGTGTTCACGATTGTGGCGGACGCCTTTGCCCGCAATATGGTGCGCTCCCTGGTCGGCTCATGCATCAAAGTTGGTTCGGGACGCAAATCACTGGAGTGGTTTGCCGGCAAAATGGCCGAGCCAGTACGTGAAGGCTCAAGCGGGCCGATTGCGCCGCAGGGCCTGACTTTGGAGCATATCGCATATCCCGCCGATGATCAGCTGGCCGCAAGAGCCGAGGCCATTCGGGCCGTACGTACGTTGTAGATTCTATGAAAACAACGCAAAAGGGCTGGAACCCAAACGGATTCCAGCCCTTTCAGCTAGCTTAGCGAAACGCTATTCAGCTCACTCGGCCTTCTCGGCGTCAGCGGCTTCCTCAGCGGGAGCCTCAGCCTCAGCGGCGGCGGTCTCCTCGACCGGAGCCTCAATAGCCTCAGCAGCCTCAGTGGCCTCAGCCTCAACGGCCGGAGCTTCTTCTTCGGCAACCTTGGCGGCGGCTTCAGCTTCCTTCACAACAGCCTTCTTGGCAACCGGCTCGGTGACGAGCTCGATCACAGCGGCCGGAGCGGCATCGCCAACGCGCGGAGCGATCTTGACGATACGGGTGTAGCCACCTTCCCGCTGCTCCATCTGCTCGGCAATCTGGGTGAACAGGATGTGCACCACGGACTTGTTGCGGATGACGCGCATCACGCGACGGCGGGAGTGCAGATCACCACGCTTGGCGAAGGTGATCAGGCGCTCTGCCAGCGGACGAAGGCGCTTGGCCTTCGGCAGCGTGGTGGTGATGCGGCCGTTCTGGAACAGGCTGGTCGCCATGTTTGCCAGCATGAGGCGCTCGTGTGCGGGGCTGGAAGCCAGACGCGGGCCCTTCTTAGGTGTAGGCATTGGGTTTACTCCTTATATGTCCGTTCTTCAGGCAAGCAGGTGGGCATATGCCCGAACATCTGCTTGCCTAGTGAACGAACGATTGGTCAAAGAGGCAGATCACTCGTCTTCCGGCGAGAAGAACGTGCCACCTTCGAGATTATTGGTATCGAAGGCCATCGGCGAGGACTTGAGGCTCAGGCCCAAGGTCTGCAGCTTCTCCTTGACCTCATCGATTGACTTCATACCGAAATTGCGGATGTCGAGCAGGTCCTGCTCGGTGTGGGAGACAAGCTCACCGATGGTGTGGATGCCCTCGCGCTTGAGGCAGTTGTAAGAACGCTGCGTCAGGTTGAGGTCCTCAATCGGAACGGCCATCTCGGGGTTGGTCTCCTCGGCCACCGGGGCCGGACCGACCTCGACGCCTTCAGCCTGGGCGTTGAGCTCACGGCACAGGCCGAAGAGCTCCACCAAGGTGGAACCGGCGGAAGCCACCGCGTCACGCGGGGAGATGGCGGGCTTGGTCTCCACGTCCAGGATGAGCTTGTCGAAGTCCGTGCGCTGTTCCACACGGGTGGCCTCGACCTTGTAGCTCACCTTGAGTACCGGGGAGTAGATGGAATCAACCGGAATACGGCCGATCTCATCGTTGTCCTGCTTGTTCATCTGGGCAGGAACATAGCCACGGCCACGCTCGACAGTGAACTCGATCTCGAGTTCGCCATCGTCGGCGAGGGTAGCGATGTGCTGCTCTGGGTTGGCAATGGTGACGCCGGCCGGCGGGGTGATGTCCCCAGCCACGGCTTCGCCCTTGCCGCTCTTGCGCAGATACATGACCACAGGCTCGTCGTATTCGCTGGTGAGCACGATGCCCTTGATGTTCAGCAGGATCTCGGTGACGTCTTCCTGGACACCTGGCAGAGTGGTGAACTCATGCAGGGCACCGGAAATACGCACGGAGGTCACGGCAGCACCCGGGATGGAGCTCAGCAGCGTGCGACGCAGCGAGTTGCCGAGCGTGTAGCCGAAGCCAGGCTCGAGCGGCTCGATGGTGAAGCGGGAGCGCTGCGGATTCAGAGATTCCTCGGTAAGAGTCGGACGCTGTGCAATAAGCACTGTGGTTATCCTTTCAGCTTGAACTCGGTGGTGCACTCACCGGTCAGGCGGTTTTGGATGGATTTGGTATTGCTGAGTGCTCAGACGCGACGACGCTTCGGAGGACGAACGCCGTTGTGGGCTTGCGGGGTGACGTCGGTGATGGAACCAACCTCGAGGCCCGCAGACTGCAGGGAACGGATGGCGGTCTCACGACCGGAACCCGGGCCCTTGACGAACACGTCGACCTTCTTGACGCCGTGTTCCATCGCCTTGCGGGCGGCGGACTCGGCAGCCATACCAGCGGCGTACGGCGTGGACTTACGGGAGCCCTTGAAGCCGACATCGCCACCGGACGCCCAGGACACCACGGCGCCGGACGGATCGGTGATCGAAATGATCGTGTTGTTGAAAGTGGACTTGATGTGAGCCTGGCCGACCGGGACCGACTTGCGGTCGCGACGACGGGGCTTACGAGCGGCTTGCTTAGGCGCTGCCATTGACCCTCGTTTCCTAGTAACGAACTTTGTTGTTGACGTTCGGGCGATGGGATGAAAATCATCCCGTGGCCCGAATCATGCCACCGACTACTTGGTGGCCTTCTTCTTTCCGGCGACCGTGCGCTTCGGGCCCTTGCGGGTAC